>Ga0190265_10000022_pt1 | contig 194347 bp, 146 predicted proteins | sample Popmic124T_FD_133135 | JGI IMG/M metagenome (GOLD analysis project Ga0190265, IMG submission 133135) | Populus adjacent soil microbial communities from riparian zone of Indian Creek, Utah, USA - 124 T | ecosystem: Environmental > Terrestrial > Soil > Riparian zone | place: USA: Utah...
AAACTGCACCTTCGGATTGTTCTTCCCCAACACCTTCGTGATCGCCGCCGTCAACGTCGTCTTCCCATGGTCTACGTGTCCGATCGTCCCGATGTTGACGTGTGGTTTACTGCGGTCGAATTTTTCCTTTGACATTATTAATCGCCTCTTTGATAAGTAATCGCTGGATCCGCTCGCTACCGGTTATGCCGCATTAAATGGAGCCCGCGATGAGATTTGAACTCATGACCTCCTCCTTACCAAGGAGGCGCTCTACCCCTGAGCTACGCGGGCCAACTCAAGGATGAAGATAGGAAGGATGAAGGCTGATGAGTATTCACTTCCATCACGTTCATCCTTCCGCCTTCATTCTTCAGCCTTGCTTTTTGGAGCGGGCGACGAGATTCGAACTCGCGACCCTCAGCTTGGAAGGCTGATGCTCTACCAACTGAGCTACACCCGCCCACTCTGAAATCTCAAATTTCCGATCTGAAATGACTTCGCAAATCAGAATGGAAATGGCATTTGAAATTTATGATCTCAAATTCCAAATGGTGCAGGGGGCAGGATTTGAACCTGCGTAGGGCGTTAGCCCGCCGGGTTTACAGCCCGGTGCCATTAACCACTCGACCACCCCTGCATTTCCCTGCCAAGTGCTTAGTGGAGCCGGCGAAGGGACTTGAACCCCCGACCCTCTGATTACAAATCAGATGCTCTACCAACTGAGCTACGCCGGCCCGCTACAGACAACAAATAGCGCATTCCGACAAAATGCGGATACTAACAACCCGCATACGAAAACGCAAGTCGCAGTGGAAATTGCACATACCCCGGCACCCTCCACTGTTAGCTTTGCGCGCGGTCGGATGAATTCTGAGTTACTTAGTTGTGCGCTGGCCCGAGATTGAGTATCTGCCAAACCCCTTAGAAGTGCAAACGCACGTTTGGAGTACCGCCTTCAGGCGGGTTTTGGCTAGCCGTCGAGCAGGATGTTGCCGCAAAAGCCCGCCTAAAGGCGGTACTCCAAACCTCTTCTTAGTCTCTCACGACAGGGATATTCGTTGAGTCTGCAGCAAACTTCGCTGTCCGATTCGTGACCGCGGATTGATAAAACGACTTGAAGTAGCTGTACATCGAAAGAAATGCCGATATCACTACCAACCAAAGCAGCGCGCGGCCGGCCGTATAAAGCAGAACCTGCCAGTCGGTCGCGGTTGTCGCTCCAGCCCCAAGAAGATGGCGCCCGGCTTCCCGTAATTCAGGTACGGTCCAAAACTTTATCGCGGGAAATGGCTGACCAAAGTTTGCCACTGGGGGCCTGCCGCCAACGCTGGAGCCGATTAAGAGCGCCACAGTCAAGACCTGGAGCAGCATCTTAAACTTCCCCATCTTCGACGCGGCTATTACCACGCCGTCCGACGCCGCAATCGAACGCAGTCCGGTCACAGCAAACTCGCGGCCAATAATAATGACGACCGCCCACGCCGGCGCCAGTTGATTCTCAACCAGCGAAATCAATGCGGCCGAAATCAAAAGCTTATCGGCGATGGGATCCAGGAGTTGGCCCAGGCGTGTCACCTGTCCGCGGCTGCGGGCAAAGTATCCATCCAGATAATCAGTCAGAGCGGCGCCCAGAAAGAGCGCGACACCCAGGATGTGACGCGGCAGCCCAAACCAGCTTTCGGAGAATGGCGTAAGCAGGACGACTACCAGAAGCGGAACGATGAAGATGCGCAGCAGTGTTAAAAAGTTTGGAAGGTTCACACCCGTTGCACCTCAGCCAATCAATCCATTGAAGTGAGCGACTAAAATTCTGAACACTATGAGTTACCTCGCAGTGTATGGTCCACTTGAAAAAAGTGTCAAGGCGCTCTTCTGAGCGGCTTTCTAGGGTGTTGCCCTAACGGCTTACCTCTTGAAATCGAGCCCGGTTTGCGCCGCTAAGTTTTCGTAAGCTAGAATGACTGGTTCGCTACTCCGCAAAATTCGCTTCCGTAGCGCTCTATTTAGTATCGCCCAATGACCATTGATCGCATTACCGTAAGAGGCGCTCGTCAGCACAACCTCAAGGACATTAATGTCGAAATACCCCGCGAGCGCTTCACCGTAATCACCGGGTTATCAGGGTCAGGAAAATCCTCTCTCGCTTTCGACACAATTTACGCTGAGGGCCAGCGGCGCTACGTAGAATCGCTGTCTGCCTACGCACGTCAGTTCCTGGATCAACTTGAAAAGCCAGATGTCGATTCGATCGATGGTCTCTCACCGGCGATCTCGATCGAACAAAAAACAGTTTCGCGGAGTCCGCGCTCTACCGTCGGTACGGTAACCGAAATTTACGACTACATGCGTCTGCTTTTTTCCTCGATCGGGCAGCCTCACTGTCACGTGTGCGGAGCCCCGATAACTCGCCAAAGCGTTGAGCAGATCGTACAGAATGTTCTCGACCTGCCTGAAGGTGAGCGAGTGATGATCCTGGCGCCGGTAGTGCGCGGCCGCAAAGGAGAATTCAAGAGCGAACTCGAGAAGCTGGCAAAAGATGGTTTCCTGCGGGCGCGGGTCGATGGCGAACTCTTGTCGCTCGATGAAGAGATCCGACTAGACAAGCGTCGCAATCACACTATAGAAGCCGTCGTAGATCGACTCCTGATCAAACCTGGAATAAATGAACGGCTGGGGGACTCGGTTCGCACTGCACTTAAATTAACCAATGGTGCCGTTTTGGTATCAATCGTGGACGGCGAAGAGAAGCTTTACTCGGAGAAGATGGCGTGCGTAATTTGCGGAATAAACGTTCCCCCGCTCGAGCCGCGTTCCTTTTCTTTTAACTCAGCCTACGGCGCCTGCAAACGTTGTCATGGACTGGGAACAGTACTCGAAGTTGATCCCGCCAAATTAATTCCCGACGCAACCATCGCAGCCGACAAACTGGAATTCATGGGAATGGCGGACAAGCAGGGATCCGCGTATCTGAAGAGCGCGCTGCTCGCGGTTATCAAACACTTTGGTGGTAACGCAAAACGTCCCCTTGCCGAGCTTGCCCGTGAAGTCATCGATGGATTCCTGCATGGAGTAAGCGGACAGATCGCGTTCCGCCAGGGTCTCTATTCGTATCAAAGTCCGTGGGGCGGCGCCTTGCTCTGGCTACGTGATCGGCTGCACGAAGCGCCGACGGAAAAAGTGCGGGTTGCTCTGGCAGAATTGGTGTCACCATCTCGCTGTCCGGGTTGCAAAGGCAAACGCCTGCGATCCGATTCGCTTTCTGTCCGACTTGGCGGCCGCGGCATTGCAGATTACACGGCCTTGCCCATTGAAAACACGGTGGCTGCGTTTGACACCATCAAGTTAAACCAACGCGAGGAACAAATCGCCGGACAAATTCTCAAGGAAATAAAAGATCGTTTGCGTTTTCTGCAGCGCGTTGGCCTCGGATACCTCACGCTCGACCGATCCTCGTCCACCTTATCTGGCGGCGAGGGACAACGCATTCGCCTGGCTACTCAAATTGGTTCGCAATTACGCGGCGTACTTTATGTTCTCGACGAACCTTCGATCGGCCTGCACCCTCGTGACAACCAGAAACTGCTCGACACTCTTACCGCGCTTCGCGATTTGGGAAACACCGTGCTGGTCGTCGAGCATGACGAGGAAACGATTCGTCGCGCAGACTACGTGGTTGATCTTGGCCCAGGCGCCGGCGCTCATGGAGGCGAAGTGGTGGCGAGCGGAACGCCCGAAGATGTCGCGAACAGCCCAAACTCAATCACCGGCCTTTACATCAGTGGTCAGCGGAGGATTGAAGTTCCTACGGAAAGGCGCCTGCCTAACGGCAAGCAGCTCACTCTTCAGGGTGCAAAGGCTAACAACCTTAAAGACATCGACGTTTCATTTCCGCTTGGCCTATTAACCGTTATTACCGGAGTATCCGGTTCAGGTAAATCGACCCTAATCGGCGATATCCTCTACCCGGCGCTGGCTCGTCACCTCTATGGCTCACTCGCTGAGCCAGGTGCCTGTGCCGCCATCGGCGGACTGGAACACGTCGATAAAGTAATTGAGATCGACCAGTCGCCGATCGGTCGCACGCCGCGTTCAAACCCTGCGACCTACACGGGACTGTTCACACCTATTCGCGAACTCTATGCAATGCTGCCTGAATCGCGCGAGCGCGGATACAAGCCTGGGCGTTTTTCGTTCAATGTTAAGGGTGGGCGTTGCGAAGGCTGCGAAGGCGACGGCATGAAGCGCATTGAAATGAACTTCCTGCCCGATGTTTATGTGCTTTGCGATGTTTGCCGCGGCGCCCGGTACAATCGCGAAACTCTCGCAGTTAGATACAAAGGCAAGTCGATTGCCGAATTGCTCGACACCACAGTTGAAGAGGCTCTACTACTGCTCGAGAACGTTCCGCAGATACAGCAAAAACTGCAAACGATTCTTGATGTCGGCCTCGGCTATCTTAAACTGGGACAGTCAGCCACCACCCTCTCAGGCGGCGAAGCGCAGCGCATCAAGCTAGCCAAGGAGTTATCTAAACGAGCCACCGGTCGCACCGTCTACTTGCTCGATGAGCCCACCACCGGTCTTCACTTTGCCGACGTGCACAAACTTCTCGACGTGCTGCAACGGCTCGTTACCTTAGGTAATACGATAATCGTCATCGAACATAATCTCGACGTGATCAAGTCTGCCGACTACATCATCGACCTCGGCCCGGAAGGCGGCGAGCACGGCGGCCGCGTAGTCGTCGCCGGCACGCCTGAAGAAGTGGCCCGGTCACGCCGCTCTCATACCGGGCAGGTATTGCGTCCTCTGCTGAATGGTCATCTCACCAAGAATGGCAATGGCAACGGCCGACGCGAAAACAAGAAGTCAGCGTAATTACGCGTGCTATACTCCCGCGCGAAAGACACCCGAGCACAATCCACTTTTGAGCCGGCATCAGACTGTCCTGCATGTCAATTTACGATAAGCATCTTCAACCGCTGTCGCTGGATGAGGTGAAGACCTATCCGCTGTCTGCGCGACCGAGCAAAGTTTCGCTGGATGATTTCGCGACGCCAATTCAGCCAGATTCTTCGTTAAATGATTTTCTTGACAGTCTCCCCAATATCCTTGCAGTTCAGAGTCTGAGGGAGCTCTCCGCACGCATCCATCGAGCGCGTGAACTCCAAAAGCCAATCATCTGGGGCATAGGGGGCCATGTCGTCAAAACGGGGCTTGCGCCAGTGATCAATGACCTGATGCGAAAAGGCATGGTCACAGCAATTGCCGCAAATGGTTCGGTGTTGGTCCACGACTGCGAGATCGCTCTGGTAGGTTCCACTTCCGAAGATGTCGACGCTACGCTCGGCGCGGGGGCGTTTGGCGGGGCCGAAGAGACGGGCCAACTCTTGAACAATGCAGCTCGCGCAGGCTCAAGCGAAAAACTTGGATTGGGCGAAGCCGTCGGGCGCGCGCTGCTTCGACTTGAACCGAAGCACGCGAGCTATTCCCTGCTTTGCGCAGCATACAGAGCCCGCGTACCTTTCACCGCTCACCTGACTATCGGAGGCGACATTGGTCATTTCCACCCACAAGCAGACGGCGCCGCGCTTGGCTCAACAACACACACCGATTTTAGACTGTTAGCTGAGATGGTCCGCCGTATGGATGGTGGCGGCGTTTATTTGAACGTCGGTTCGGCCGTAACGCTTCCCGAAGTTTTCCTGAAAGCAGTTACTCTGGTTCGCAATCTGGGCCATCCGCTAGCCGACATCACTACGGCCAACTTTGATTTTATCCAGTCATATCGTCCGCTCACGAACGTAGTGCGTCGACCCACGGCTGATGGCGCCGGCCGGGGATTCTCGATTACCGGACATCACGAACTGACTATTCCGCTCCTTGCCGCGGTTTTGACGTGCACCGACAAGTAACAACCCCTCCTTCATCAAGCTTCACAGCGGAGAGTCACCTCCTATTAATTAATTTCCGAAGCCGGTTGACGCGCCTCAACGATTGCGGTATTGTTTCTGAAATTGAAAATCGTTTTCAACTTCAAGCCTCGCCTCCGCGCAGTTTCTGGCTGGTAATGGCTGTGAACTTTCTCCGATGGAGCCAAACATGAACGTCAACATTTCCCGGAAGCAGCTGCGCAAGGGGCGGCTTCGCAAAGTCAGGTCGTGGGTAGTAGCGGTCACCGCAATGGGTTCCCTCGTCGCCTATTCTGCAGGCTCAAGCCGAGCTGTGACTCTGGCGTGGACAGCAGCCGATTCCCCGCCAGCGTCCAGCCAGAGTAAGAGTCAAGTTCAATCCGTGGCGCAACGCTTCGACATTCCGTCCGGCCAACTTCAAATTGTGATCGACGCTTTTCAAGCTGCCACTGGGTGGGAAATACGTGCAGCCAGTGGAGATATTCTCCGGGTCGAATCTCCCGGGGTGAGTGGACTCTACACTCCGGAGAAAGCCCTGGCTCGGCTCCTTGCTGGAACCGGAGTCAGTTTCCAAATAAACGGGTTGAAATCGGCTACTCTCGAGATTCACGCCCAGTCCGAATCGGTTGAAGTTCGCGATGACGGCAGGCAGGTGTCATCGCCAAAATATACCGCGCCGTTACGCGATACTCCCCAAACCATTGCAATCATCCCGAAGTCCGTTATCGAGCAACAAAGTGCCACAACACTCCGCGACGTTTTGCGAAACGTCTCTGGCCTGACGATCACGGCAGGCGAGGGTGGAAATCCAGCCGGCGACAACCTGACGCTTCGTGGATTCACGGCTCGCAACGATATTTTTGTCGATGGCGTTCGCGATCTCAGTCCGCAGTCGCGTGATCCGTTTAATCTGGAACAAGTTGAGATTGTGAAGGGACCGGCATCAGCATTTAGCGGACGCGGTTCCACTGGTGGCTCAATAAATCTGGTCAGCAAGTCGCCCAACTCCAAGCGCTCCTTTGGTGGCATGCTAATGCTCGGCTCGGACAGGACAAAACGAGTCACGGGTGACGTCAATCTACCCCTTGGAGACAGCACCGCATTCCGCCTCAACATGATGCTCCATGACTCCGGAGTGGCTGGTCGCGATGTAGTGGAAAACGAGCGTTGGGGATTCGCGCCTGCAGTGACTTTTGGGATTGGAAAACCCACCAGATTCACCGCAAGTTACTACAAACTTAAGCAGAACAACATTTCGGACTACGGAATTCCCTGGGTTCCCAATACAAACAATGTGCTCGTCGAATATCGCGATCGCCCTGCCCCGGTTCCTCGCAACACATTCTACGGACTCAAAGATCGCGATTTTGAAAAATTGAATGCTGACCTGGTTACGCTCAAGATCGAACATTCGATTAACGACGATCTGAATCTGCGCAACCAGTTGCGTTATGGATTCTCGACTCGCGATTCGATTGCCACTCCACCCCGATTTGCCAGCGTAGATTCCACCGCGATCAATCGCGAATTGCGTTCATGGATGACAGAGGATCGTATCTGGGATAACCAAACTGATTTCACTGCCGGATTCTCTACCGCTGAGATTAGGCACTCATTAGTCGCCGGAATTAATCTCTCGCGCGAGAACAATGTGCGGCGAACTCGCACCGCCGGCAATATGCAGACCACACTGTTGAATCCAAATCCCAACGACGTGTTTCCGGGAGCGATCACGGTGAGCCCAATAGTTGGAGACGTCACCGCCAACTCGCAGGCCTTCTACATATTCGACACAGCCAATCTGGGACAGAGATGGGACCTTAGCGGCGGTCTTCGCTGGGACCGATTTGACGCGGACGGCACCACTACTGCCGGCCTGCCGATATCCCGAGTCGACAAAATGCTGAGCTTCCGCGCGGCCGCAGTCTACAAAGCAACTCAAAGCGGTAGCCTTTATGCGTCGTACGGGACCTCGTTGAATCCCTCGCTCGAAGGGCTTTCTTACAACACTGCAAACACAGTCATCGAACCGGAGAAGACCTACACATTTGAAGTTGGCACTAAGTGGGGGCTGTTTGGTGATCGCGTGTTACTTACGGGTGCGGCATTTCGAGTAGATAAGATGAACGCTCGAACTCCCGGTCTCTCGCCCGCGGATCCTGTGCAAGTGCTCGAAGGACGGCAGCGTGTTAGTGGCATAGAGATGGGCGCTACAGGAAGCTTGACTCGGGCATGGCGCGTAATGGGAGCCTATACATTTCTCGCCAGTCGGACGGTAGAGTCAAACACCCCCGGAGAAAGCGGCAAAGAACTCGTTAACACACCTCGGAACTCGTTCAACCTTTGGACCACCTATGAATTGCCTCGCGGATTCAATTTAGGTGGCGGGATGCGTTTCGTCGGTCGCCGTTTTGGAAATACCATCAATACCAGATTTGTGGACAGCTATTGGACCTTTGATGCGATGGCATCAATGCCACTCTCAAAACACATCGATCTCAGGCTCAATCTATACAACCTGACTGACGCCGACTATTTCGATCGCCTTGGCGGCGGCCATCTGGTACCGGGCCCAGCCAGGTCAGCAAGCTTGAGTACCAGTTTCAGATTCTGATCGAAGTTAAGTGCTCGCGAGAGTTTGGTCATCAGGGCGAAACGATGCTGCTGGAAGTAAGAGACCTTTTAACTGCCGAACAAGTTTCAGAATGCCGGCGGGTGTTGGAACGCGCGAAGTGGATTGATGGGCAAGTCACCGCGGGTCACCAATCAGCGCGCACCAAAGACAATCTGCAGGTACAGGATAGTGAACCCGCCGCGCAAGAATTGCGCGATCTAATTCTCGCAGCGCTTGAACGCAACCCGATTTTCATGTCTGCCGCGCTGCCGCTGAAGGTCTTCCCTCCTCTCTTCAACCGTTACGAAGTTGGACAGTCGTTCGGCAATCATGTTGATAACGCGATCCGACAAGTTCCCGGCTCGGCCCACCGTGTGCGGACGGATCTGTCAGCCACTTTATTCCTGAGTCAACCGGATGAATACGATGGCGGAGAGTTGCTGATTGAAGATACGTTTGGCGTGCACAGCATTAAGCTTCCTGCAGGTCATCTGATTTTGTATCCCGCCAGCAGCCTTCATCGTGTGCAGCCGATTACCAGAGGGGCACGAATCGCTTCCTTCTTTTGGGTCCAAAGCATGATTCGCGACGATGGGGAACGAACGCTTTTATTTGATCTTGATATGGCGATTCAGAGTTGCGCTGACGAAATGCCCGACAGTCCGAGCGTGACGCAGCTGACTTCGGTCTATCACAATCTCCTGCGACGTTGGGCCGATGTTTAAATTGCACGAGGAAATTGCTGCTTCGCACACCCCACATTATTAGGACGATTCTGCATGAAGCGACTTCGCAAGATAATTTTCTGGTGTCACCTGCCGCTGGGCGTAACGGGTGGCGTCATCATTCTGGTCATGGCAGTAACTGGAGTGTTGCTGACTTATGAAAAGCAAATGATCGCCTGGGCCGACAACAATAGCTCATGGATTTCGACGCCATCCCCGGCCACAGTTCCGGTCCCCATAGACACGCTGATCGCCAACGCACAAAAGGAACGAACGTCAGCTCCCACTGCAGTGACACGCCGTGCCGACCCCACCTCAGCAATCGAGGTGGGATTTGGTCGCGACGCACCTGTTTTCGTTAATCCCTACACTGGAGAAATAGTTGGCAGCGGCTCGCAAAGAGCCAGAAGTTTTTTTCACACGACTACTGACATTCATCGTTGGCTTGGAGCTCAAGGTGAAAATCGCGCGGTTGCTCGCGCCATTACCGGCGCCTGCAACCTAGCTTTTCTGGCTCTGGTAATAACCGGGTTCTATCTTTGGTGGCCCAAGACTCTGAACTGGCGCGCAGTAAAACGGATCATCTGGTTCAGAAGGAAACTACGTGGACAGGCGCGCGATTTCAACTGGCATAACACAATTGGGTTTTGGGCCGCGATTCCACTCTTCATCGTCGTGATTTCCGCGGCCCCCATTTCATATACATGGGCTGGAAATCTGGTTTACCGAATGGTCGGGGAAAGCCCGCCGCCCCCTCGGGCAGCGGCAAATCAACAAACGGCAGACGGCCGCAACAAGAACGCGGAAAGTTCTCCCAAAGCTATGGCCAGTCACCACAAACTCTGGGAAAGCGCCACTGCGCAAATCAGCGACTGGCGTAGCATCAGTATGCGAGTCCCCGCGGCGAACGATGGCCGCGTCGTGTTCACTCTCGACAAGAGTGACGGAGGCCAACCGCAGAATCGCGCACAACTTACGTTTGATCGACAATCCGGTGCGGTCGTGGCTTGGGAACCGTTTGCCACCTATTCCCGCGGGCGTCAGATTCGTTCTTTACTCCGCTTCGCACACACGGGTGAAGTTGCCGGCATCGCGGGACAGACGATCGCGGGGATCGCTTCAGCCGCTGGCGCTTTTTTGGTCTGGACCGGACTGGCGCTCGCGTGGCGGCGCCTATGGGGATGGCGAAGAAAGCGTTCAAGACAAGAAGCGCCTCGTGATCGGAACCTCGGGAATCTCTTTCCCGTTCAGGCTGATATTGAAGCTTCAGAGTGAGCCGCTCCAGCACACGAAAAATCGCTGTGATATAATTCCGCCCTACTTTCAAAAGAGATTTGTTTAACCCGAACTCGGGCAGAATTAATATGGACGCAGAGAAAATCGAACATTTCCGTACCCTTCTGATCGCTCAGCTGCGACAACACACCGAGCACATACGAGCAGATCAGGCCGCGGCGCTGGATTTTTCCGATAACGATGTCAAAGACACCGTCGATCTCTCTGTAATGGATGTCAGCAAGGAACTGGCGTTACGTTTGGGCGAACGCGAATCCAAAATGGTTGCGGATATCGATCAGGCGCTCTTGAGAATTAAAGAAGGAGCATATGGCTTCTGCGCGCGTTGCGGAAAAACGATTGACGAACGCCGGCTCGAAGCAGTTCCCACTGCGCGTTACGATGCCGCCTGCCAAACCATTATTGAAGCAGCCAACGGCGACGACGAGCACTCAAGCCTGTAAGAAAAGTCTAAGGTCCAAAGTCTAAGGTCCAGAGTCCGATTCCCTATACGAGACCCTGGACTTTGGACTTTGGACTTTGGACTTTGGACTTTGGACCTTGGACTTTGGACTCTGGACCTTCGGACTAGGCTTTCGGATGCGCCTTGTCGTAAACCGCAATCAGTTTTTCCATAGAAACGTGTGTGTAGATTTGCGTGGTCGAGAGACGAGCGTGGCCCAGCAGTTCCTGGATATCGCGGAGATCGGCGCCTGAGTCGAGCAGGTGCGTCGCGAATGAATGTCTCAGCGCGTGGGGACTGATGTCGTATCTTCCAGCGCAAATGCGAATGTATTTTTCCACCATCCTGCCGACCGATCGCGTGGTGATTCTGGTTCCCTGGTAATTCAGAAAAAGCGCTTCGGGTTCACGTTCCGATATTGGGGCCGCGTTAAGCAGTGCGTCGCGAACGTCCAGATAAACCTTCAAGGCATCAAGCGCCGGTTCGCCAAAAGGAACGATGCGCTCCTTCCGGCGCTTTCCCGTCACCCGGATAAGTCTGTTCTTGAAATCGATGTGGCCCAAATCCAGTTTGGTTAACTCAGCCACGCGCACACCTGTCGCATACATCAATTCGAGCATTGCTCGATCGCGTTTACCCAGGTCTGTCGCCACGTCCGGCGTTTCGATGAATGCTACCGCTTCCTCAATTGAAAGGTGAACCGGAAGTTTTTTTTCCAAACGAGGAGTGGAAACCAGTTTCGCCGGATTCAATTCCAGCAATCCCTCACGCACCAGAAATTGAAAGAAGGTCCGCAGCGCGGCCAACTTCCGAGCAATTGAGGTTTTCTTTTTTTCCGCCGTGTGCAGCGTGGCCAGCCATTCACGAATCGTGATCTGATCAATGGCCGACATTTCCGGCTCGGCTCTCTTCCCTGTTTTATTGTTTGCGGGGGCGATGTAATCGAGAAACTGCTGCAGGTCGCTGGCGTAATTACGGAGGGTGTGCTCGCTGAGGTTGCGCTCGTAGCGCAGGTGTTCGAGAAACTGGACTAACAGTTGCTCCATTAATTCTCTCATTGTCAGACAGAATTAACAGGGTTCACAAGATAGCGCTCAGGATGTTGTTGAATCCTGTGAATCGTGTAAATCCTGTCGAACCATCTGCTTTTTCAGACTACCAACCACCCGCCGACGCACTCGCCCCTTTTGGCGAATAATAACCTCGGCGAGCTCGCACGCGAACATCTTTGCGCGCTCTGACGCGCAAATCGATCAGATGAAACTGGCCATCGCGGCGTTCATCTCCCGGGTAATAACTAAGCACGTATTGTTGAGCGAGGTCCGCAGCAATTTGCTTAAACGCGCTGTCGACGTCGTAGAGGGACTTGGGAATGTAGACCGCGCCGCCCGTCTGATTCGCAAACTGCTCCATCCTCCGCTCAGCCGCGAGGGCTCGAAGATTTGCGCCGTCGTGAAGTCCGGTTTGCACGACGAAGATCTGGCAATCGTTTGCCACCGCCTCTTTCAACGTTAGTTCGAAATCGTTTTCCCGCATGGTTTCAATGCCGTCGGAGACAATCACCAGTACGCGGCGGCCGCTGTAAGGGCGTAAATACCGGCTGGCATCGATAATCGCATCGAAGAGCGAAGTGGCTCCCTCGGGTCTGCCAAAACTGGCAATCGTCTGCTGCAGAATATCCACACTGTTTGTTAAAGGCTGGGCCAGATAGCTTTCAGTTTCGACTGAGTAGATCGCAGCTTCGTCTGAGGGCCGCATGACCATTCGAAAAAACTGCATCGCAGCGCGTTTTTCAAAGTCACGCGCAAAATCCAAACTCCCGCTGTTGTCAAAAAGCATAACCATACGAACGCTGGTTTCCGATCGAGTAAGGTCACTGATTACTTTTATCTGGCCGTCAACACGTAACTCAAAATCCTCCAGTCGGAGTCCTGTGATTGCGAAGCCCTTCGTGTCCACTACCGAAGCAGGTATGGGAACCAGATTAGAGCGAACCCGCACGGTGTCATCCTCGTTGACCTCATCGCTCGGCGAAGGCGAAGGGTCTTTGGACGAAGCAGGCGGCTTTGCGTTCGTTGAAGGTGGCGTTGTCACGGGATCGGCAATGGGAGTGGGTCGCTGTCTTGATTTGTCCGGAGTGCTCTTAGAGGTACCTGGTTTTTCCTGGTTTCTTCCCGATTGAGCGAGGCTCACCGCTGCACCGCCCATAGCGGAGAGCAGCGCAATAACTACAAGGGCGCGATGAGTGGTCCTGTTTACCTTGATCATGCGTAAGCCTGCAAAGAGGGTTGCGGATAGTGAAGTTGCTGAAGCCACATGTCCCATTCTTTTAAGGCCAGCTCTACCTGGAGTTGGTGCCGATCTCTTTTCCGGCGCACACGTTTTCGATCTTGTTCCGGGAGCGGTTCGAGCAAGGCGAAAGTAATGTTTACGGGCTGGAAGTTTTTCGTTTGCGCACTGGAAACGTAACGTGCCAGCGCGCCGGTGGCACTCAGAGGCGGGGCCTGCACCAGCGTTTGCCGCATCGCCAAACGAGCTGCGTTCACCCCTGCAATCCAACCCATCGCCACCGACTCAACGTAACCTTCCACACCGGTTATCTGACCTGCGAAAAACACGTTGGGTCGTTCGCGCATCTGCATTGTCGCTGAAAGCACCCGCGGCGAACAGATGTAGGTGTTGCGGTGGATCTGGCCAAACTGCAAAAACTCGGCGTTTTCCATTCCCGGCACCAATCGCAGCACTCTTGCCTGTTCGCCGTAACGTAGATGATTCTGAAAGCCAACCAGGCTGTACGCGTCAGCCATTAAATTTTCCTGCCGCAATTGTACCGCGGCATACGGCTCCCGGCCGGTCCGCGGATCGATCAAACCGACCGGTTTCATGGGTCCAAAACGCGGCGTGTCAACCCCTCGCCGTGCCAACTCTTCAATCGGCAGGCACGACTCAAACCACCGAGTTTCTTCAAACCTTTGCAGCGGGACGCTTTTCGCGTTAATCAGCGCCTCGTAGAAGCGCGCGTATTGCTCGCGATCAAAAGGGCAATTCAAATAGTCGTCGCCACCTTTGCCGTAACGCGCTGCCGCAAAAGCTACGGAACGATCTATCGAGTCTGCGGCTACAATCGGAGCGATTGCGTCATAGAAGTAAAGCTGATCGCTGCCCGTCAATTTCATTATTTCGATAGTCAATGAATCCGACGAAAGCGGACCGGTAGCGATGATCGTGATTTCGTTTTCATCGACCTGGGTTACTTCTTCGCGCACGAGCTCGATGTTCGGATTGGTTTGAATCCGCGCGGTAATCAGTTCTGCAAACTTATGGCGGTCAACCGCCAACGCCGCGCCGGCCGGGACACGCGTCTTCGCGGCAACTTCCATTACGAGGGAACCTGCGCGGCGCAACTCTTCTTTCAGTAGATAAGGCGCGCTGCCAACTTCATCAGACTTCAGTGAGTTTGAACAAACGATTTCTGCCAACTTGTCAGTGCGGTGAGCGGGCGTTTCTTTTACCGGACGCATCTCGAAAAGTCGGACCTGGGCCCCCGCCTGAGCCGCCTGCCATGCAGCCTCGACGCCCGCAAACCCGCCGCCAATTACATTTACCTTGTTCATGAACGCTTCGTCCGACCGCGCCTCTGGCGCATTCCGTGCGGAAAGGCTTGGCCTTTCCGAGCAACCGCAAGCATAAAACAGGAGGCTCCGCCTCAAACTGCGCAGGCGCAGCCTCGCACTCGGAAGTGGCTTAGCGGAAAGGCTGAGCCTTTCCGCACGGAACCCGGCAAAGCCGCAACCGATCACGGTTTCCTGACCGGCGGTGATTCGACCGCAGGCACATCGGTCTTCGGCGTATCGAGTTTGAAGTCTTTTACGTCGCTACCGAAGTGCTTATAGTCGCTCCATTCGATGGTCTTATTGAAATCCCCGCCACCAAACAACAACACTTTCACCGAAAGGTTCATTTGGGCCAACCGTGGCAACCAAAGACCTTCAGCCACGCGCGTCTGCTCCATCATGAAAGCCGCACCAGGGCGCAAATTTACCAGTAGTCCCCCAGCCATTTTGAAACCCTCAGCAAGCTTTGCCTCGAGGCGGATTACCTGCTTGTCGGCGGGATCGATCCACGCCACTCCGACGAGCTTTGAAATCAAACTCTCTTCGCGATTGCTTGGCTTGAACCCTGGTTTCACCCGAAAGTCGAAAACCACGGCATCGCGATCGCGAAATCGTTCGAGTCGAGGCGAGACAAACTCGTGCACTTTCAAGAACTGCGAAATGGTGACATCGTCGTCGGTGTCGGAGTTTTCCTTGGCCCGGCTGGCCCGTTTCCGTTCGCGTTCGGCGCGGTACTTGTCCGCTCGCTGCTGGTTCTTATCCTTGTCTCGTTCAGCTTTTTCAAATTCTTCTTCTACTCGCCTGGTTTCTTTGGCCAGCCGTTCCCCTGAAAGCACCACACCGTTTTCACTGATCAATTTCATGACCGCAGCGCGGTTGGCAATTGGAAACACTTCGAAAACTTTGGTCGTCTCCTTCTTCAGCTCGCCCTTACTACTGATCTCGCGATCTATTTCCTTTTGAAGAAACGCGTATTCAGTGAACCGTTTTTCCAATTCATCCTGATTTTGCGAAACTTCCCGCAGCAGTTTGACGACATCTAAGGCTTCGGCCGTTCGAGGGGGGTCGAAGTCAGCGATAGCCAACCCCTGATTGTACGTACTCCGTTCCAGCAAAAATGTTAAGGCACTCGCGCCACGGGCGCTGACACGGACGCGGTGTGCCTGCAAAATATTTGCAATCGCCGGCTGCGGACGATATTCAGAAAAGCTGGTAGTAAGCTGGCGAGCGTCATCTTCAATCCTCATCAGCAACTTACTGTTCAAGCTAAACAGGTAGCGCAGACGCGCCCCATTGCGCGTAGAAAATTCGACAGCGTAAGCGGGCCCGGATTCAAGGTCGACTAACGCCACCGTGCGCGCCAGCACATTCAGTTTTTTGTAATCAACAAGGTTGCCGGCCTCAAGCAGCGCCTGTAACTTGGCAGACTTTGCTTCGTCGCCGGTGAGCGTGCGCAGCTTCCCATCGCGGTCGCGCGTCCAGGCAGAGCCGGCGTTTGCGGCAGCTAGTTCATGGCCGTTTGCATAAGCTATTTCCGAGCGAAACGACGCAGGGGAGCGAATCTGAGTCTTCGCTGTGCCGATACGCGAATCTTCAAGATGGACCGTCCATTCGTAACTGGCATCACGGATAGCCGCTACGCGCTTTTTCCCACCGATAGCTTTGAGATAAGCCTCGACGATCTTGTCGGCGGCTGGGAGCTTCGCAGGCGCCGAAGCTTTTTTCTGCGCTCCGGTTGTCAGAACCGGCAGCGGTAGCGACCGGGCCAAAACGTTGGGAAAGACTGCTGTCAGAACCACCAAAATCAGGACTGTGGCGCGAAGACAAGTATCAACCTGAGCCTGCGGCTTGCCGCCGCACAATGCGGTAAGGCTTGCCTTACCGAACGCGAAGAAATTTATGAACTTTTTCCTGAGGCTCAGCATCAGGAAAGATTGAGACGGGGCCCCCGGAAAGCCGCAGGCTTTCCGCACTGTGCGGCGGCAAGCCGCGTAAAACGCCGTGCGCTTGCCAAACATGGACCTCCGCGACGTCGGTGCTTGACACTGCAAAGTAGGCGTTCGTATAGTGAATTCTCCGTTCGAGAGCATGTTCAATTCTCGTTGGTCCGCGTTAATTAGCCGGCTTAGCTCAGTTGGTAGAGCGTCTGATTCGTAATTAGAAGGTCGCCGGTTCAACTCCGGCAGCCGGCTCCAACAATTAGTACTTCCACAACTCAGTATAGGTTTCATAACGAAGGCCCGCAAAGTTCGTTCCTGCAAATGCGTTTGAATTCCACTCAACGCACTTCACAGGCCCCGTATGTTAACCTCGCCTAAGATGCCGCTTACTATCGACCAGTCTGCTCAATACGACCGCGACGGGTTTCTGGTGCTCGAGAATTTTGTTGAGGCCACAGCCTGCGAGAAACTGCGTAATCGTGCTGACGAACTGGTGCGCGATTTCGATCCCGGCGGGATCGTCTCGATCTTTTCCACGCAGGAGCAAAGCCACCTGCGCGACGAATACTTCCTCGGATCCGGAGATAAGATTGGTTTCTTCTTCGAGGAGGATGCTTTCGAGTCTGACGGTAAGCTGAAACAAAGCAAGGAACGCTCGATAAACAAGATCGGACACGCGCTTCACGATCTCGATCCCGTCTTCAGTGAGTTCTCAAAGACACCCGAGATAAAACAGTTGGTTGAGGATCTCGGTGTCGAGCATCCTTTGCTGGTCCAGTCGATGTATATCTTCAAACAACCGAAGATCGGCGGCGAGGTTACGTGTCACCAGGACAGCGCGTTTCTCTACACTGAACCCATCTCGATTGCCGGTTTGTGGTTCGCAATCGAAGACGCAACTATCGAGAACGGCTGCCTGTGGGCCATTCCCGGCGGGCATAAACACGGACTAAAATCGCGTTGGCGGCGGAATACTGACGGACTGATGGGGTTTGAGATTTATGATCCAACTCCGTTTCCGGAAGAGCGGCTCGTGCCGCTTGAGGTCCTGAAAGGGTCATTGATCGTTTTGAATGGGTTACTACCGCACAAGAGCCTGGCTAACCGGTCTTTGAAATCGCGCCACGCCTACACCCTTCACGCAATTGGCGGCAATTCAACTTATCCCGCAGACAATTGGCTCCAGCGTCCAGATGGATGGCCGTTTCAGGGATTCAATTAAGGGCTAAAATTGGGCGGTTTTAGTGGGACGAACGAATCAAGCCGCGGAAAACGCCCTGAATCCGGACCTGCGTCGCCGGGACCCTGAGAGATTCATGGTCGGAATTCGCGGGTCGTAACTCGATCTCGGGACCGTGGCGGAAAAGCCGCTTGAGCGTGGCATGGCTCTCGTCAATCAGAGCAACTACGATTTCGCCATCGTGAGCGTCAGTACGTTGTTCGATGAGGGCTATGTCGCCGTCGCAGATGTGATCGTCGATCATTGAGTCGCCGACTATCTTCAGCGCGTAGGCTTTCTCAGGTCTGACGTTGCCCAGCATGAAGCGCGGCATGGCGATCGTCATGTCGTCTTCGACCACCTCAATCGGCTGACCTGCGGCAATTCTTCCCTCGTATCTCACTTCGCATAGCAACTCCGGAAACGGCAGCACCGGAACCGGCGGGAGCGGAGCTTCCGGCGCTGACTCAGCCATGACCGTGATCCGGAACATGCCATTCTCATCGCGGATCGAGATCAGCTTGAGACGGACCAGCGCTTTGATGTGTTTGTGAACTGTCGCGCGCGACTTAACGCCGAGGTGATTGGCAATCTGTGCGTAGGAAGGTGTGTAACCGCGACGCTCAAGGAAGCGAATGATGTAATCAAGAACTTGCTTCTGACGTTGCGTGCGTGGGGCAGCCATAAGTTTCAATCAGATCCAGAGCGCGTCAGTAACTGCTTTGAGCGTGCACCCCTTGAAACAACGTCGGCATTCTATGGCGCGCTAACAGTCACGTCAAGCAATTGTTAACGCGCCCTGGATTGAACTAGTTAGTTTCCGCGATGAGAGTAGCGGGCCAGCGTGCGTGGGAAAATGCGAACCCCAGCCGGCATCTCAGACAAACTGATCGATTTTCCAGTTAACACTTCGGTTGCCTTCACACCGTAGATAGCCTGGTTGAGGTCGTTGTCGTGGCTGATTACTACGCCCTTGAGTGCAGCACCAATGAAAGCGCCCTTGCTGCGAGAGTAGGAAAGTATTCCGGCATCCAACGTGGTGTTCGTAGAAGCCGCTGCTTCGCGTCCCACTGGACCAGCCACCAGGCCCGCCTCGCCGCCCATTTCAAATTTATCTTCCAGCAAACCCTTCACGCCGTCAGGATTCATTATTAAAAAGACGTAGTCGTTTTTCTGCGCGCCGATCTGGATTCCAAAACTGCCGCCGCTCAAGTTGAAAAAAGCGGGCGGGCTCCAGCCATTACGAGTGCGCGTGCTGATGACTCCTTGTCCGCCGCGTCCTCCCACGATAAATGCAGCCTTCATTACGCCCGGGAAAACCGCAATTGCCTCAGCTTTATCGAGCAATTCCTTGGGGATTGCCTTTTCCTTGACGTTCATTATTTCAGTAAAAACCTTTGCCGCCGCGCTCGCGTGGCGCGTCGCATCCTGCGTCCGAGACTTGCCCTGCGCCGAAACCTGATTGACCGAAAGTCCCAACCATAAAACCGCGCTCAGCGCGCCAACGACCGTTTGTCGCATCGAAAACTTCATTTCACTCGCTCCTTCAATAGTTATGTTCATGACCAAACGGGAAGAACTTTGCAGACTGATCAAAAACAATTTTCGTACTGCGACCCTGATACTACACCCTGCGAGCTTGAAGGTGTTAGGAGTCGCAAATTCGGTTAAGACAAACGAACTGTGAGTTCACCGCACAAAAAAGCGAGCCCCGAAGAACTCGCTTGTCTGTGTTTTACTTCCGTAGCGGACAGTCTTTAGTAACCGTTGTAGCCGTCGTTAAAACCGTTCTCGTATCCGGCGCGGTAGTAACGCTGGTAGAGCGCCCTGTTGCCCAACCTCGAACTGTAATCTTTCGAGGCGTTGCGATACGCGCTGTTGTTTCGGAAGTCGCTGGAGCGCCGATTACGAGCTTTCCGACCTTCCTTGATGCCCTCGTTATAGCCGGCATTTAGCGCGGTCTGACGAAGCTGAAATGAGCCTCCGTAGTTGTCGTAACGATCCCAGTTGCGCCCGCGGCGATCATCGCGTCGATCCCGCCTGTCTTCACGCCTCTCCTGGCGATCCTCGCGTCGATCCTCACGGCGATCCCGAGGCGATTGCGCCTGGACGGCGGTTCCCGAAACGAATGACACGCCCAGTAACATTGCGATTCCGACTTTTTGAATTCCAGTAAATATTTTCATTTCTGTCTCCCTATTCCTGTGTTTGGAACACTCGATCTTAGTTAGAGTTGCTCTTTAAGAGCCGGCGCAACTTCATCCGGGCTTTGTGAAGCTGGGATTTTGAAGTACCTACCGCAACCCCCAGCATTCTTGCGATGTCTTCGTGTTCATGGCCTTCAACGTCGTGCAGCACAAAAACTGAGCGGTAACCCGGCGGCAACTTCGCCACTGCACGATCAAGGCTGATTCGATCGAGAACCGGCATCTTGTTTGGGTTCTCCGAACCGTGAACGATCTGTACCGGAGTTTCTCCTTCTTCCGTCGTACGCTCGAGCTTCACACTCTTCTTACGAAAGTGCATGAGCACCTGATTGACGGTTAGCCGATGCAGCCAGGTGGTGAAAGCCGAGTCACCCCGAAAGCTTCCGATCTTTCGGAAAAGCTGGATGAAGGCCTCCTGCGTAAGATCTTCAGCCTCAGAAACGTTATGAGTCATACGCAAGCAGACAGAGTAGACTCGGCGATTGTGACGCTGATACAACTCTTCAAACGCCGCCATATCACCTTCACCGGCTGCGCGTGCCAGCGCATGATCGGAAAGCGGAGCTATTACGGTTTCCGTTTCGCGTGTCTTGCTCTGCCAAAGGGGATAGGTTTCTGTGTTTGTCATGGCTCTTCCGTTTTAGCAACTTGAGGGCCACGAAATTTACGCCAAAACCGCGGTAAAGCTGTGCTGTTTTGTCCTGCAAGAGGCCAGTTTCGAACCATAAAGGGTACGGTAGCCGAAACCGTGTGGTACTTTTGTTGGCGCCGATTACAGAACAAGATTACGGAATTCTTTCCGCTGAAACATGAATCGATTATCTGCAGATCAGATAACGCCAAAAAATTGCTCAAAGTGTGGAGCAGCTTTCGGCTGTGGGATTTCGTCAGCCGCCGGCTGCTGGTGCGCAGACTTGCCGCAGGTTGGACCGGTCGGCGCGTCCGACCTGGATTGCTTGTGTCCCACTTGCCTGTCTGAGGCAATTGTTCAAGCGCCGTCAAAAGAAAGCAGCGCGACCAAACCACAAATCCGCCAGTCGCCGGCGCCACTAATCGAAAACGAAGACTACTATCTCGAAGGGGCGGCAATGGTATTCACCGCTCAGTTCCTGCTTCGTCGTGGCTACTGCTGCGAAAGCGGCTGCCGCCACTGTCCCTACCTATTCCTACCGCCGTCGGCTGGATAAAGGGAGCAGATCTTCGGTGGCTTTCCCTGAACCGCGGAGGCATACATACTGAGCTCACCCTAAGGAGAGAATCCAAAATATGAAACTGGTGTCAGTGTCACGCGCCTTAGCGCTACCGATCCTGCTGGTTCTCACTTCCAGCTGTGACCGAAGCGCGTCAAATTCTTCACAAAAGACTTCTGATCCTCCTTCAAACATACAATCGACTATCACAATACAGCCGGGTAAGTCCCCAGCCGGGGTAGACAGCCGAGAACCAGAACTCAGTTCGACGACAGACGGCCGGATCATTTTGAGCTGGGTAGAGAAGGTCGGGGACACGAAGTATGCGCTGCGCTTTGCTCAACATGCAGGTCAATGGTCAGCGCCCGGCACCGTAGCTGAAGGCAACAACTGGTTTGTGAATTGGGCAGATTTCCCCTCAGTCATTGCACTTTCAGACGGCTCGCTCGCGGCACATTGGCTTGTGAAGAGCGGTTCCGGCACATATGCCTATGATGTGAACATTGCCAGATCTAAAGACGGCGGCAGAACCTGGGGAAAACCAATCGTCCCGCACACTGATGGGACGCAGACCGAACATGGCTTTGTCTCGATGGTGCCGCTACCTGACGGGCGGGTTGGGGCAGTTTGGGTGGACGGTCGAAGTCTCAAAGACATCGAAGGTCACTCCGACGAAGACAAACCATTAGCTGTAAGCATGACTTTGCGTTATGCCGCGATTGACGCGGAGGGAAAACTCTCGGATGAGATGCAGTTGGACGAACGAGTGTGTGAGTGCTGTCAAACGTCGGCTGCGATAACGGCTGAAGGCCCCATCGCGGTCTATCGTGATCGCTCTGATAAAGAAGTGCGCGACACTTACGTGGTAAGTAACAAAAAAGGAAACTGGAGTGCGCCCCAACCTGTTTTTTCGGACAACTGGGAGGTTAATAGTTGCCCTGTAAATGGGCCCTCCATCGCCACCGACGGTAAGCGAGTAGCGGTTGCCTGGTATACCGAAGCAAACGACTCTCCCCGCGTCAGAGCTGCGTTCTCAACCGATGCGGGCGCTACTTTCGGAAAGGCCATCGAAGTGGACGATGGGGAAAACCGCGGGCGTGTTGATGTCTTGATGCTGCCGGATGGATCGGTGCTCATCTGCTGGTTGTCGGGAAATGCCCAGGGCGGCACTATCAATGTGCGACGCGTTAGCTCCGATGGAGCGCTTGGGCCAACTGCGGTGATTGCTCAAACTGATATCTCGCGCTCAAGTGGTTTTCCACGAATGGCGCGGCGGGGCGACGAGGTCCATTTCGCGTGGACAGAATTCGGTAAGCCTTCATACGTGCGCACTGCCACTGCCAACATCAGCGCTTACAAATAAATCGAGCCACGCCCGCGTCTTACCAAATCTGCGCGACCGCGTCTTATCTGAATTAGAATCTGCTCACTCATAGATGAGTCTCGTACGCGGCGCAGCCTTGACACTCCACCTGCACGGTCGCGTGCGCGATTTTGAATTCAGATGTCACCTTCTGTTGAACCGCCACAAGCACTTCATCATGAAGCGCGTGATCGGCCAGAACTGCATGAACGCTCATCGCATTAACACCTGAGGTCAATGACCAAACGTGCAAGTCGTGCACAGAGGCCACGCCATGAACACCCGCAATGGATTCGCGGAGAGTGGCTACATTTACATCTGATGGCGTTCCCTCGAGCAAGACTCCAACCGCGTCTTTCAACAGCATCCAGGTGCGCGGAAGAATAAACAACCCAATACCGGCCGAGATGATTGGATCAGCGTAATACCAGCCGGTCGTGAGCATGATGACTGCGGCCACGATCACCCCCACCGAAGTGAGCATGTCGGAAAGCACCTCGAAGTATGCCCCCTTCATGTTAAGGCTCTCTTCGGACGCCGAGCGCAAGAGTCGGATGCCAATGAGATTAACAACGAGTCCAACCGTGGCCACGCCCAGCATCGCCGCGCTCTGAACCTCTTGTGGACTGCGAAACCGCTGATAGGCTTCGTAAAGGATGTAGCCGGAGATCCCAATCAGCACCACGGCGTTAATAAGAGCAGCCAATATCTCGACGCGATAAAACCCATAGGTCCGTTCAGGTGTGGCGGGACGTTCAGCGAATTGAATAGCGAGGAGTGCCAGCCCAATTCCGGCGACATCGGTGAGCATGTGACCGGCATCAGCCAGAAGGGCAAGACTATGCGTCAACAATCCGCCCACAATCTCAGCGATCATGTAAGCGGAGGTCAATCCCAGAACAATTGCGAGTCGCCACTTGTTCCTTCCGGCCCCTGAATGTACGTGTCCGTGCCCGTGGCCCATCAGTTCTCCAATACATCGCTTCCTGGCGGATCTTCGTTGCGAACGCGTTCAAACCAGCTAAAGCCGAATTCAGGACACGTGATTGTGGATTCCAAGTCCATCTTGATTCACTTCAAAAGTGGCGCCAAGTCCGATTTCAACTTATCGAATTCGTCCAGAACGGTTACGCCCGTACTCATTAGGGGCTCGGGTTTTGTGAGCCATTGAGCTTCGGGCGCGTAAAGATAGTAGGCGTCCCAAACAACGTCGGGATCATTGCTCTCAGGGTCTTTGCCGGCGAAGAAGCGGCCAACCTTTTTCTTCTCGTCCCAGTAATGCACCACGCGAGGATCATCGAGCATACCACCCGTCCAACTCCATGTGGACCGAGCATCGGTGGGAATCATCGAAAACCAAACCACATATACGCGTAGTCGTGGGGAAGGATTCGCCTTCAAAATTTCCTTTTGTACCCGCCGGGCACCTCCAAGGCATTCTGGTCAGGTAGGGGATAGCAACAGGAGGATACGTACGTTGCCCATATCCTGGTTGAAGCGTACGCGGAGTTCTTCAATGTTGTTCAGATCGGTAAGCGCAACGTTTGCGTCCGGCCTAAACGAGCTAAGGACAGCCGCGATGATCGCGACGGCAAAAACGGCCACGACAATCAACCATCGCCAACGTGAATTCGTAATGCTCATAGAAATCAGGAGCTTAAACAGAATCCAAAGCAAGGATTAACTTTTTGGCACTCGAACTGTGAGGTTAATAATAAAAAGCTGAGGAGTTACTTCATTTCTTTGCCGTGGCGGGTTTCAGTTCCTTGAGCACGCTTGGCTTAACTCCACGTTTTTTTAGAGTGTCATGAGCTTCATCGCGTAGATCATTCGCGCTTTGGCTGTCACCTTGCTTGCGCAAGACGTCTTCATAGCCCTCGACATAGTTTTTGAAATCAACGTGGCCGAGAGTTTCAGCAGCAGCGTTCATATTCCCTGTAAGCGCCGCGTCAAGACATTTTCCAGATTCCTTCGCGTCGGGCCGCGCGACTTTGATTTTTGCATCCTTCGCCTCATCGCCCAACTCCAGATACTTGTAATCCTTCGCCAGCGCCTTTCCGAGAGGAACGTTCGCATGAATTGCCAGGCGGCTCTCAGGCATTTGTGCGGCCACCTCACGAAGTACGTCGTTACCCTTTTCCAGGAAGCGGCTGCCATCAAACGTTAGAATGCGCCCCACATCATCACTAAAAACATCCTGGGCCAGATATTCCTCAGTGTAGCGATCACGCGGTGGTGCAATCCGAATCATCAACGGTGCGGAAACGATATCTTCACCGTCCAGATCAAGCGCAGCCTGGACCAGGTAATAACCCGGATCCGAAATCTCCCAACCGTTTCTGCCGGCAGAGGCGAACAACGAATCGTAAATAGACTCGCCCGGTTTTAGAGTTTTGTTTTTTGGCTGCCAGCAAAATTGTGCGTGCGGCGCATGCTGGCGCGCAGGTTTGTCCTTCTTCTTGATAACCAGCGTAATTCGTTCCATCGTGCTCAGCAGTTTGTCGTGGACCAGCTGCGGTTCATTCGAGATGTTGGTGAGTTTCAGTTCCAGCACCACCGGCTCCATAAATTCAAACTCAGGCAGCGGACGATTAACGCGCACTACCAGCTCGAATTTGGGTTTGGGTGAAACATTAGCTTCACGAAAGCCGTGATTGTCGAACCACTCTGCATTGCCCATCTGCACGAATTTCTCAGGAGCATGACGCATGAACAACAGTTCGCTATCGCCAAAACGAAACTCGAAATCGGAGAAGAATTTAGACTGGCCGCCCTTGACGTTATATGGATAGTTCATAAAACTACGCGCTTCCGCATCGCTCTTGAGTGAAATCCAATCCGCCGACCCGGCCCCCTTTTCCCAGGAGTGGGCCAGATTGAAGCAGTGGCCCATTTCGTGGCAGGTGGTCCAGAAGTTCATCCGCTGGATCCACTCCGCCGGCTTCTTATCGCGAGCTGGAGCGTCGGCGATAAACGACTTGTTGAAAATCGCAGTGCCCTGACGGTGTTGCGCGCCGATGTCGTCAAACATGATTCCGCCCAGGGCTTTTCCATCTTCTTCATTCAGGCCCGCAAAAAACACCCACATGGCCCACTGGGCTTTCGACGCGAAGCGGGACCAGTATTTCTGCATCGCGTCGTGCATTTCCTGGTAACTCCAGACCTTATCTTTGCCGGCGCCCTTGAGCGGGACTTTGCCTCCCTTGGTAGTGGTCACCGCGAAACCGGCGCGCTCGAAAATTGTTAATACCGAAAGGTCTTCAGACTTCAGGGAATTAGGCCGATTGGGATGCGCATCAGTCTTAATGTTCATCAGGACCTTCTCGCCCTGAACAAAATCAAACTCGAAGTCGACTGTATGAAAGTTTGGAGTGGCAAACTTGAACACCCGAGTGCGATTGGTCGCGCTTCCGCCTGAAAAAAGCACTTGAGCCTGGCGTTCGGCCGGCAGGGCATTCGGGGAAACCTGGATGGCGACAGACTTATATGGAAAAGAGGCCTTGTTACCTTCCGTATAAAACACGTCGCCGGTCCACGTATTCGGATCCTTCGCAACGAGCTTCGCGATCCAATGCACCCTTGAGGAAATTCCACCGTGAATAACGCCGCTGGCTACCATCTGCGGATAGAGACCGTCCACATCCAGCCGCAACTCTTCGCTGATAACCTTGTCTTCGGCCTCAGACTCCTGCGGGGTCGAGGAAACTCCAAAAGATTTCTTCCACACGTAGAGTCCACTCACAATTGACTGAGTGGCAGCGTTGCGTTTCGTCTTAGCTGATGCGGCCGAGGTGTTGGCAACGATATTGGAGGGTTTTTCGTGAACCGGGTTCTCTGAGCCTGGGGTTCCTAATAGGTCTTCTTCCTGCATTTCTCTTCTCCGTGTGTTGAGCAAGCGCTACGTGAGCATGCTGGGGACAGCGCGTCTGCTATGTTCAGCGGCATCAGCAGTACAACATGTTTGCGAGAGGGCGCTCGGTTCTATGCATAACGGAAGGGCTCGGATGAGATCCGGTGAACGATCCTTCCGTCCACCACCGAAATCCCCAGATAAACATCGTCTGAAACTTTAAGAGCAATTGGGTCCGATAGTTGTCTTAATGGCAGCGACACTTCGACGTCTGCGGGACCCGGCTCCAATTTCAATTCGAAGCCCGCGGCCTTTCCGATCTGTCGCTTGGTTTTCACGTTTTTCTGATTGAAGACTTCCTTGCCGTTTACCGCGATCACAACTGTATCGTCTTCAAACCCGTCTTGCAGCGCAATGCGAAGCGTGGCCATTAACTCTCCTGCCTGCACTCAGGAATTCTGTTTAATCGGGAACCATGTGAGAACATCCAGAGCAGAATTCTTATATCACCATTCACCCTGCTTGGTCAGCTAAAAGTGGTATTTGAAATCCACTGACCTTTCGGTCTGCGATTGAAAACCAGGTTGTTATTCCCAAACCCAGCCCTCGGTAGTATTCTGCCTCAGCGTTCCTCAAGACGCTGACCTGCCAACCACTCAAGGAGAAAACGGAGAAAATATGAGCAGCGTAAAATGCACGGAATGTGGAATGATCAATTGGTCTACCGCTTCGGTATGCAAGCGTTGCGGCACGACCCTCGATGTTTCAGAAAGCGCTGCGGCTCCCCGCCCAGCTTTGACTGACAGTGCCTACCCGAGAGGACGTCGTGCTCATGAAGCAAAGCAGGGTGAAACTATCAAGCCCTGCAAATACTGCGGGAAAGAGGTTGCGCTAACGAAGTGGGACAGCTGGAATGGGTTCCTGGTCCAGTGTCCCCACGGTGGCGGGCTTCACGGGAAGCGTTGGAACATCAGGCGAGTGTTGCTTGCCAGTTTCGTGTTCAATGCCTTTAGTTTCCTTTTCACGATGCGTCCGCCGCGAGCGCTGCTCGCATTGGTGGTGTTTATTATTCTGGCTGTCTTGGCCAACTACTTCCTTTTAGACAGTGAAGCCATTCCTGATCTTCTGGAAATCGCCGTGGCTGGTGTGCTTATCCTGGGTCCCATGATCATCAACGGGATTGTCTTGATGGTCCAGGAGCGCGATCTTGATGATTCCGCTCCGCCAACTCAGACTCTTCGACAATAGACACTATGTCAGTTGGGTTTCGTAAGCGAGTATTCAAACTTGTAAAAGTGCTTGCCCTCAACGATGTCGATCGTCATCTTCCCTGTTAGTCCGGCGAGTTCGCCGGTGCCTGAATCCGGTACGACGGTGATGATGAGTTGCGGTGTGCCGCGGGTCATCGTCCCGCTGTGTTGCAGCGCGAAAGTGCCCGTGCGTCCGTGAAGTTTGCCGTTGACGCGTTCCATCGCCACGTAACCAGCCGAGCCGGAAACGTCTGTCATCACCGCCAGCATCTGGCCTTTACTGACACCTTCCAGATCTCCGCGAAACTGTTTGTCGAGTGACATCCGGCCCACAGTCGGCTCTCCTTTTTCATCGGCCTGGGGATTCAGCTTCACTTCAAATTCGCCGCTTGCATGTTTGGTCACTGCGTTCTCCTTGCTGGTTGGACCGGGAACTGTTGCTGCAGTTTTGGCATCAGGCTCCAAGTCAGGAACTTTGGTAGCTTGCCAACTGACGACTCGCCACTGGCCGTTGCGCTTAAGGAACGTTCCGCTGTTTAGAAAATTTGTGACATCGCTCTTTCCGTCCTGAACCATTGTGCCAACCAGACGGAAGGCGACTATCGCAGTGTTTCCGTATTGCTGAATCCGAATGTCTTCGCCGGTGAATGTAGTTTTTGGAGCGCCAGGTTTTGGTGCGGGCGCGGAACGCACGTCGCGCATGATCTCAGCCTTGCCGCGCCGCTTTCCGCCTGAACCCGTGTAGATCAAATCGTCTGCCCAGAACCGGTCATGTATGCTGGCGTCGTTTCGCGAAGCGCCGGCCAGGAATTCGTTAAGAAGACTCGTCAACTCAGCGGCGTCTGGCGCTGTTTGTGCCTGAAGGCCAAACGTCACGACGAGCATGACGATCACGGACGCGATCAGTTTCCTCATGTGGGTTCTCCTCCGAGGGGTCCTTTCTGGTCTTCTCTGTGCTCTCTCAGAGTCCTCTCTGTCTCTGTGGTTAAGAAACCGGGCATCACCACAGAGACGCAGAAAAGGCGGAAGACGCACCGAGAATTTCGATCTCCCGGATCATCTTGCATCATTTTTGAAAGTCATCTTGTAACGTATCCGCCTTGACTGTGCAATAACCTTGACGAGCGCTTCGGCGGCAATATTTATTGGACGTCAAGCCCGCTGTTCGGTTAATATCTGCCCCCTGATGAACACTTATCGAGCCAACACCAAACTCCTCCTAACGGTGCCGCTTCTGCGCTGCGCATTCTGACGCGCGGTTAGAGCGGGGCGGCGAACTCCTACCCAACAAGTTAATTATTTAGAACGTGCGGGCGTTTTTGTTTGGCGGCGCAAGCTCACAATTCGCTTTACAGATGCCAGAAACCAACCGCGCTTTGTGCGTTCGTCGAAATTCATGTTAAGTGTAGACCAGCGTTAGGAAAACATTCATGGACGAAAAATATTTTCCCGAAAAGATAGAACAGAAGTGGCAGCAACATTGGCAAGCGTCGCGCGCATTTGAGGCGCAATCGGACGATCCTCGTCCGAAGTTTTACTGCCTCGAAATGCTGCCATATCCGTCAGGCTTCCTGCACATGGGCCATGTGCGCAACTACTCCATTGGCGACGCGCTCGCCTGGTATAAGCGTCTGCAGGGATTCAATGTGTTGCACCCGATTGGTTGGGACAGTTTCGGCCAACCAGCGGAACAGGCGGCAATCAAACGCGGCGTTAATCCTCGCGATTGGACGGAAGAAAACATTGCCCACATGCGCGGACAAATGCAGCGCCTTGGCATTAGCTACGACTGGTCGCGCGAGATCGCTGCGCACCGGCCGGAGTTTTACAAGTGGGACCAATGGTTCTTTCTGAAGATGCACGAGCGCGGGCTCGCTTACAAAAAGCTCTCGCCGGTTAACTGGTGTCCGAAGGAAGGGACTGTGCTTTCCAACGAACAATCGGCAGGCGGAATCTGTTGGCGCTGCGGCACCGCGGTGGAAAAAAGAGATTTGGAGCAGTGGTTTCTGCGCATCACCGAATATGCGGAGCAACTCGTCGCGGACATCAAACAAATTGAAAATGAGTGGCCTGAGAAAGTGCTCAAGCGTCAACGCGACTGGGTTGGCCGCAGCGAAGGCGCTTACGTAGATTTTGGGATCAAGGGCAGCAAAGAAACAATTCGCATATTCACTACGCGCATCGACACTATCTATGGAGCGACTGCCATTGCGATCTCCGCCGAGCATCCGTTGCTCGATCAGTTGCTGGCAGGATCGTCTTTAAAAAACGACGTCGAGACGTTTGCCCGGAAAGTTAAAGCAGACGCGGCCGCGCGGACTCGTGAAGAGGAAGCGCCCAAGGACGGAATCAACACCGGTGTGCTGGCGATCAATCCCTTCAGCGGCGAGGCGGTTCCGGTGTGGGTGGCAAACTATGTGTTGATGGAATATGGCACGGGCGCCGTTATGAGCGTGCCGGCGCATGACGAACGCGATTTTGAGTTTGCGCAAAAGTATTCGTTGCCCATTCACCGGGTCATTGAGCGCATTTCGCACAGCCAGGAATCGATCGTGCACGACTCGTTGAGCGCGGACCAGTCTATTGCAATGCCGCATGCGTTTACTGACTACGGCATTCTGGTTAACTCCGGCGACTGGAGCGGGAAACTCTCGCGCGACGCGATGAAGGAAATGGCGGACTACGCTCGCGCGCAGGGCTTTGGCGAAGCAGCAATCACTTATCGGATTCGCGATTGGGGAGTTTCACGCCAGCGTTTCTGGGGCGCGCCGGTGCCGATGATTTACTGCGACAAATGCGGCATGGTTCCAGTGGCTTATGACCAACTGCCGGTCGTGTTGCCCAAGACCGCGGAGTTTACCGGAACGGGCGCGCCGCTCGCCGGCGTGGCAGATTTTGTGAACACCACTTGTCCGAAGTGTGGCGGCGACGCAAAACGCGAAACCGACACGATGGATACGTTTGTTGATTCATCCTGGTATTTTTTCCGCTACTGCGATCCGCGCAACCACGATATGCCCTTCGATCCGGAGCTCGCCGCGCAGTGGACGCCGGTGGACCAGTACATCGGTGGCGATTCTCACGCGGTGATGCACCTGATCTACACGCGCTTCTGGACCAAGTTCATGCGAGACATCGGTCTCGTTTCGTTTGATGAGCCGGTGAAGAAGTTGCTTACGCAGGGGATGGTCACGAATCAGGTTGAAGGCACTGACGAGTGGAAGGCAATGTCCAAGAGTTTGGGCAATGGTGTCGATCCTGATGAAATGATCGCCGCTTTTGGTGCGGATGCGGCGCGTCTGTTCATTTTGTTTGCGGCGCCGGTTGAAAACGAGTTGCGTTGGTTGGAATCGGGCATTGAAGGCGCGGTGAGATTCATCCGCCGGGTTTACACGATGGTCGGACGCTGGTCTGAACGGCTCTCGTCGGGTGCGATCGATGCAAACGCGGCTGTCGATCCCAGTGCTTCCGCCCGAGCGTTACGCAGGAAAACGCACCAGACGATTGCCAGGATTACCGGCGACTTTGAAGTGTTGCACCTGAATACTATCGTCGCCGCGCTGATGGAGTTGTTCAACGAGTTAAGCGACTTCAACGCGGATCCGGCGTCCGCCTCTGCCGCGGACGTCTCAGCTGTGCGTGAAGCGCTGGAGTCGTTAGTGATCATGCTCGCGCCATTTGCGCCGCATGTGGCTGAGGAGATGTGGGAGTCGTTGGGCCACGCGGGGGGTCTGCTCAGCAGTGCTCGCTGGCCGAAGGCGGATTCCGAGTTGGCCCAGCGCGACGAACTGGAGATTCCGATCCAGGTAAACGGCAAACTGCGTTCGCGGCTTTTGACCTTGCCGGAGGTAACGGAAGAAGAGCTGCGGGCAGCGGCGCTCAATGATGAGAAGGTTAAGGAATTGATTGCCGGACACCAGGTCGTCAAGGTGATCGTCGTGCCACGCCGACTTGTGAATGTGGTGATCAAGTGACGGCGGTTTTATAGCCGCAGTGCAACTTTCGAGGTTCTTCACGTTCTTCGGTGGGCGAAACGCTTACGAAACCGGAAATGACGCGAAGAACCGGCCGGGGAATGACGCCGTTACCGAACCGTGAGGCACCCGCCGTAATAGTGGGGATGACTTGGAGTGGTGCTGTTGCAGTTTGCTTTGCGCTCTTTGCGAAAGCCTTTGCGTACTTTGCGGTAAAGTCCAGAAGACATAAGCAAAACCGCAAAGGCTGCAAAGTTTCGCGACGGAATGCACCCGATTACGTCAAACTGCATCAGTACCGATTTCGAAGGATAGTTAGACGCAACATTTGGCTTATGTTAGATTTAGGGTTTGTTTAAGGGCTCGCAGCTCGACATGCGACCAAAGCCGGCGGGTGCTCCAACCTTTTCACTAAATGAAAGAATGTCCAACCTGTAGGCGCTGCTTCTCCGACGAAATTAATCACTGTCCCCAGGACGGCGACGCGACCACACAATCGCTGCAAGGAGAGCCAATACTCGACGCTCGCTACCAATTGGAGCGGCGGCTGGGCCAGGGTGGAATGGGCGTGGTCTTCCAGGCGCGTCACATCTTTCTCAAGACTTCCCACGCCATAAAAGTGATTTTGCCGGATCTGGTGGGCAACGATCCGATGCTGGTCACCCGCTTCCGTCAGGAGGCGCTGGCAGCGGCGGCCATCCGCCATCAGAACATTATTTCCGTTACAGACTTTGGCGTCGTGCGAGGCACGATGCCTTTTTTAGTTATGGAGTTTGTCAGCGGAAAGTCGTTGCAGGAAATTCTGGCGGAAGAGAAAGTGATGGCGCCCGAACGCGCTTTGGAATTTGCCTGTGCGATTGGCGCGGGTGTGGCAGCGGCACACCGGCAGAATATCGTCCACCGTGATTTGAAGCCTCTGAATATCATGACGCAGGCAGGTCAGCCGGTGGCTGAAGGCCTGAAGATCCTCGATTTTGGATTGGCCAAGATCAAGTCGGGCGAGTTGCTGGGCTCGTTTATCCAGGCGAAGACGAGTGGCTTGATGGGTTCACCTTTCTACATGGCGCCGGAACAGTGGTCTGACGATGAGCCCGATGCGCGCGCCGATATCTATAGTCTCGGCATCATCCTTTATCAAATGCTGGCTGGAGATGTGCCTTTCAAGGGCTCGTCGATTCCTTCGATCATGAAGAAGCACCTAACGCTGACGGTGCCGAGTTTCAATTCCATGGGAGTTTCCATTGCCCCTGAGATTGAGAAAGTCGTGCGGCACGCGTTGGAGAAAGAAGTTCAAGCGCGAACTCCCTCAGTGGAAGCTTTCATTGCTGAATTGAGAGAAGCAGTCAGCCTTGCGGGACCATCATCGACCGTACCGGCAGCAATTTCGACAGCCGATCCCAATGAAACGATGTTTGCGCCGGCATCAGACACATCAAAGTCTCAGCAGGTAATTACCTCCGAAACAGTTTTTGATCCAGTTGCAAAAATAAGCGCACCGGCGATTAGTCCTGAGGAGCAGCGACGGCTGGATGCGTCACGTGAAGCTTACGAGCGCGAGCAACTGGAGCGAAATCGCATTGCGCAGGAGGAGTTGGCTCGAGAATCTGAAGCACGTCGCCTCGCGGAAGAAGAGAAGCAGCAAAAGCAAAGAGAACTTGAGGAGCGACTCAGAAAGGAAAAAGAGGAACGCGACGAACGTGAACGGCAACAGCGAGAGCAGATGGAACGGGTCGAGCGACAGGCAAAGGAACTGGAAGAACGACTCGCGCGTCTTGCTACCAGCATTGTGCCTCAGGGCACGATCCCGGAAACCACGCTAGTTGACCCGGAAGCGACGCAAGTACACACAGGGGTACATCCAGGCGAAGTCGGCAACAACAGTTTCAGTTCCACTGTGGTACCGCACACAATTCCTCCAGCGATTCCGCAGCCTGCGACGGACAAAAAACCGATGATGATAGTCGGCGGCGCTGTCCTCGCCGTCCTGCTAATTGGCGGAGTGATCGGCGCCTACTTCCTGCTGAAGTCCAAGCCGGTGCCGCCAGGCGGAGTTGGCGGACCAAACGCTAACCAAGCTACACCCGGCGGGACTGTAGAAAAAATGAACGCCGACCTGGTGGAAATTCCCGGCGGAACATTTCCGATGGGCCGAAACGATGGCCCTCCGCAGGAGCAACCGCAACATCCGGTGACTGTGGGCAAGTTTTTCATGGACCGAACGGAAGTAACGAACGCGGAGTATGCGCAATTCGTTGCCGGCATGAATTACGAAGCGCCAAGCCATTGGGTTAAGGGAAAGCCCCTGCCCGGTCAGGAACAGTGGCCGGTAGTAAACGTTTCGCCGAAGGACGCCGAAGAATTCGCGGCTTGGCGATCCAAACGTGACGGGGTTACCTACCGCCTTCCGACCGAAGAAGAATGGGAGTTCGCAGCGCGCAATGGTGGAGCAGTGAAGATGTATCCGTGGGGAGATCGCTGGGAACCGAACCGCGCCGTGGTGAGAGAGGCTACGCCACGCGCAGTAGGCACCTACGCCGAAGGCAAGAATCGTTGGGGAGTGGTCGACCTTGTTGGAAACGTTTGGGAGTGGACCTCGTCCAAGGCATCGGTTTATTTGAACAAGGTGGAAATTCCTGAGGGTAATCGTGATTGGGTGGTCGCTCGCGGCGGTTCTTACGCCAGTGATCCCGACGATCGCGAGGCGCCGATATCAGCAACTTATCGGGATTGGTATGCGCCGACATTTCGGCACGCTAATCATGGATTTCGTCTCGTTCGCTCTGCGGAGTAGAAAACCCGGAAGGCGTACCTTGACGTTAATGCGAACTCACCGCATGCGAATTAGATAACGTTTGCAAACTGAGCTACAATCCGCGGAGTTTTCATGGGCCGCATTAGGAAGTCGTAATAATCAAAGCTGTGTCGCGTGATCTGTAAGTGATCTTGACTGCAATTCCGCTTTAATCCGGAGAAAATCGATGAGAGCTTCTTGGTTTACTCGCGAAGGTTCTGTGTTTGGGTTGTTGATTTGCTTGCTTATTGGCGCCGCCGGCGCCTTTGGCCAGGATGTAGGTGGCGATGCAAGCGCCGGGATTTTCAGAGCCAGGAATCCTGAGTCGCGCCGGCGCACCAGGCCCTCGCCGCGCCGCGGCGCCCGCACAACAGCTTCCACTGTGACCGTGGAAGATCGCGTCGAAGATCTGCTCGACAAAGGAAACGAATTTCGGGATGCGCGTAGATTCGCCGAAGCCGAGGCGTCCTATCGCGACATTCTTAAAATCAAGCCCAGGGACGGCCGGGCTGCATACGGACTCGGAAACATTTATTTCGACCAGCAACGGTGGGACGAAGCTGAAAGCTCCTATCGCGAAGCGGTGCAATGGAGCCCTTCGGATGTGGATGGATTGGTGGCCCTCAGCGTGGTATTGGTCCAGCCGCGTGCCGGCGCGGGCAACGCCAAACGATTCGCCGAAGCCGAGGGTTTTGCGCGGCGGGCAACGAATCTCGCTCCGAAGAATGCCGTGGCCTGGGACCGACTGGGAGTGGCGCTTCAGTCTCGCGGCGTTTGGACCAATGAGACTGAGCAAGCTTATCGCAGAGCGGTGCAACTTGATCCGCAGTTTGCTGTTGCGTATGCCCACCTGGCGCGGGTGTTGAATAAGATGGGGCGGCGCGCCGATGCAGAGCCGCTATATGCTCAGGCAGGTCAACTGGCGAAAGATGCGCCGACGTTGAATCTGATTGCAGAGTCGTTGCAGGCGGAACAACAGTGGGAAAACTCCGAACCGGTGCTGAAGCGAGCACTTGAGCTTGATGCACGCGATGCGACCGCGCTGCTGATGATGGGCCGAATGCTTTCAGTCTTCAAACGCTTCCAGGAAGCGGAATCGTATCTCAAGACTGCCACCGAGGTAAGCCCGCGAGCATTTGAGCCATACCACCTGCTGGGCAGCGCCTATTTGGCAATGCAGCGTTATGAAGAAGCGGAGATGACGTACGAGCGCGCTTTGGAATTTGCTTCGGCTGGTGATCGCAAACAGCTTGCCGGCGCCTATGGAATGGAAGGTGTCGGAGACGGTTATGCAAAAGCAAAGAAAAAGCCCAGCGCTGCCCGGGCCTATAAAAGGGCGCTGGACATAGATCCCGGAAACAAGAGACTGGAACAGAAACTTTCAGGTGTGCGCTAACCGTGACCTGCGCGGAAGCGTTGAGCGGGATCAGTTTCGAGTAAGTTCATCCTGAATCCACAAGGAGCGACACTCTCTCATGAAGCGTTGTCAAAAGTGCAATCGAACCTATCCGGACGATAATCAGAAGTTTTGTACGACTGATGGCGGCGTGCTGGTTAATGCCGACCAGGCTTTTGATCCAAACGCTACAATTCAAGGCACCAGCGGTTTCCCACCTCCGCCACCGCAGGATGCTACAGTTGATTTAAACGCCACCATCGCGAGTTCATCAACTGCTGAAACCGCAGTGCTGCCGCGGAACACCGGTCCGACTGCCGCTCCGACTATCGTGGGCTCAGCTCCTCTTCCGCAGCAGTCGCCATCGGCCTCGTTGCCGCCGCCTCCGCCTCCACCTCATGCCGCGCAACAGCCGAGTGCTCCGCTGCCGCCATCAGCAGTTGCCCCAGCGAAGAAGAAATCGAAACTGCCACTAATTCTAGGAATTCTGGCCGTGTTTCTGGTGTTGGGCGCAGGCGCTGTCGTTGCCGCCTTTTTCCTGGTCATCAAGCCGCGCCTCGATGAGATGCAACCCGGTGGACCAGTGGTTAGCAGAACAACCGCAACGAACGACGAAAACCTGAATACGAACAACAACACCAGCCCTGCTGACACTCCCGCGACGACAACTACCGAGCCCGAGTTTACGCCGCCGGCTGACGCTGCTCTATTTGAAAACTCGCCGGCGAAGCTGGACGGAAAGCTCGCGGAGCATTATGTCGACTTCTCATTCTATTACCCGAAAAGTTGGACCGCTGATCCGAAGGCGGGGGTTCCGGGCGCCAGCAACTTTGCCAAGGTTGAGCGAATGTTGCCACCTGATTTCACGCAGGAGAACTTCGCGGTTGGCTGGTATACGAGCAAAGGGACTGTGGCCGCTGACACACCGACTTATCCGCAGCTCGTCGAATTGTTGGGAGCAAATCTGGCCAAGGGCTTTCCTGGTTATCGTAAGGTGTCAGAGGGTCCCACGAAAATAAATAATCTGGATGGGTACGAATTTCGATTTGTGAGCGTTTCGACGGGAACCGAGAAAGGCGACATCAACCTTTGGGGCCGGGTGGTGTTTCTTCCCACGGGAGTTTCAGGCGACCAAACTGGTGCGACCTTGATCATGCTGGCTACGTCGCTGGCGCCCGAATTGTCGGGAGTCGAGGATGTAGGCGAGAAAGGAGAAATGCCCGTCATCCTCGAGTCCTTTCGATTTGGCAAAAAGTCGTAGCGAAACCGATCGTCAGCGGTTGCCGCGACCAATATTTGCATCCGGATGTTAAGCTGCACGACTCACGACGTTTATTAGTCGCAGAAAAGAAAAAATGAAGCTCAGCAAAGACAAGGAAAACGTGAAGACGTTATGGACGCCATCGCGGCTGGCGTTCACCACGATTGTGCTTTTTTTGGTGGCGGCCTTTGGCGTTTCAAGTTGCAGTTCGGGAGACGAACGGCGGCCGGCCCCGCCTGCGTCAAGCGCCCCAGGCAATGGACCTGTGGTCCGTAACGCTCCTGCGCCCCGACCGGCAGCGCCTCCGGCGCTGACTACGTTGCCCGCGAGTATCGCCGACGCTGAGCTCGAAGCCGTGAGCGGTAAGCCAATCAAGCTTTCAAGTTATGCCGGCAAAGTTCTGGTGGTGAATCTTTGGGCCACCTGGTGCGGTCCCTGTCGCGCAGAAATCCCGGAACTGGTCAAACTTCATAAAGAGTTTCGCTCGCAGGGTTTGGAAGTGGTGGGACTTTCGACTGAGGATCCGCGTTTTTCGGCTGAGAAAGTGAAGAGCTTCGTGTCCGACTTTGAGATGTCTTACCGCGTGGGCTGGGCCACCAACGAGGTAGCCCTGGAATTAATGCAGGGCAGGGATTCGATTCCGCAAAGCTTTGTAATTTCACGCGACGGTCAGATCCTGAAACGGTTTGTGGGCTTCAATCCGATAACGACTCCACCGCAGATTAGAGAAGCGATTGAGCAAGCGCTGGCCCAAAAAAGCGCGGACTAACCGTTGCAGCTAGCAGATCTCTTCGCAAGATCCGCTCGCTTATTCTTTCGATTCGCTCAGTTCTTTCTCGCCTTCCTCTCTAAGGCGTTCGCCTTCGCGGGCCAATTCCGGGTCTTGTAAACCATCACCCACTAGTTTCTTGGCATCGCCTTTCAGCTTCTTCATTTCGGCCTCCACGCGATCTTCCACCTGATCGATCGGAGCAGGTTCCCCGGTTTCTTCCTGCGTGACGATGTGGTCTTTATCGATCTCCATGTTGCTACCCCCAATTGTTGTTATTGCGCCACTAATCTTACTATAGCTTTTCCGGTTTCAGAATCGGGGCGTTAGAGAGAGAGAAACTTAGGATTAGGTCACCAGCAGAATAATCGACGACCGCTTCCGCGCCTTCAGAGATGACGACTGATTTTCGGTGTTAGAGCTGGAACTATGCGAGACTTCTTCGACTACTTTCAAATCGCAAGTGTGATTACTTTTCTGTCGATCGTTTTCGGGCGAGCGCTGTATCTGCGCCTGAGCCGGAACATACATGCCATTGCGATCGGCGGCGGCAAGACCGGGTTGGTGCTCGCCGTTGAATTGATAAGCTTCGCGGGCCTGGTTGTTTGGATGATTGAAATCTTCCTTTACGCGCTTCACTCCGACTTTCGGCTTTTCCCGTCGCCGCTGGATGCGTCGCTGTTTGATTCCAACCTCGCGAAGACCATCGGAGTTGCGCTCGTCAGTGTCGGATTGATTATTTTCGTTTTGGCGTTTGTTTCGTTTGGTGACTCGTGGCGCGTCGGCTTCGATACCAAAACGCCGGGAGCACTCGTGACCGCGGGACTGTTTGCTTTCACCCGAAACCCGATCTATGTCTTCCTCGATCTTTGGTTCCTTGGCATCTTCCTCATCAATGGAAGACTGATCTTCCTAATCTTCGCACTCTTAGCCTTTGCCTCAATCCATTGGCAGATACTTAAGGAAGAACGCTTCTGCGCGAACCTTTACGGCCAGCCTTATAAAGAGTATTGCGAGAGAACCGGAAGGTATTTCTAGCTGCGAAGGCGAGTTTGAACAGCCGAGGCCGCCTTGGCACAGACCCCTCCCTGGAGTGCGCCGACCTGTCGGCGCTTTAGTCAACCGGAACGAAAGAGAAAACAAAAGCGCTGACCGGTCGGCGCACTCCAAAGAGTTTGTCCTTACGCAATTCCGTATGAACGAATCAGCTGCGCGACATTTTTGCGTAGGTCGAATTTTTCCGACACGACGGCGCGTCCAGCTTCGCCCATTCGTAATCTGAGCGCCGGGTCGGCGAGCAGCACCTGCAGTCGTTCACTCATAGCCTCGGTATCGCCACGCTCGACGAGATATCCGGTCACGCCATCAGCGATCAGTTCGGGTATGCCGCCAACTCGTGTCGCCACCACCGGCTTGCCATGGGCCATGCCTTCCGCGATCATCCAACCAAACACTTCCTCCCAGCGCGAAAACTGGCAGATAACATCAGCTGCCGCAAAAACACCTTCGCCAAAGGGATCTTCGACCATGCCAGTCCACGTCACGCGGTCTGCGATACCCATCTGAGCGGCGTCTTTCATGTATTGCTCGCGATTTGCGCCCTCACCCACGAGCACAAACTGTACGTTGCGATTCTCCTGTAAAACCAAACGCGCAGTCTCAAGAAAATCAGTGATTCCCTTCTCCGGGATAATCCAGCTTACCTGAGTAACGATCGCGCGTTTGTCAGGAATTGAATACCGGCGGCGAAATGCGCGCGCCAATTCAGGATCGCTGTTTACTCGAGTCAGGTCCACACCGTTGTAGATCATTTCAAAGCGGGCTTGCGGCAACAAATCGAATGCTGTCATGCAATCGTATCCGTAGTTGCTAACTGAGATAATCCGGGTGAGCGGCGCGTTGATGAAACGCGCGGCGCTCCGTTTCCAAAAGGGAGCGCGCCCGGGAACGTATCCAGCCGAACGCGAATGATGATCGGTGAAGAACACTTGCTTCACGGATTGCAAACGCGCCATCCAGGAATACAGATTAAGAAATCCCATGTAATGAAGATGAATTATCTCCGGGCTGTGCTCCCGGGTGATGCCGGCGAGGTTTCTTCCCACTTTCAAACCGCTGTCATTAGCTCCGCTGTAAACTCGGATCATAACGTTCGGCAGCTCGAGAAAGCGCCGCACTTCCTCTCTTGGCTCCGAAAGAAAGCAAAGGACATTTTGCCAACCGCGCGCGCCGAGCTGAAGCGACAACTCGCGCGCGAATGTTTCGGTGCCTCCGATGCGCTTGGGATCAACTCCGAATACTGAAATTAAAGTCGGCATTTGGTTAGTGTTCTATAGACTTCACAGTTTCATCCACCCGGCTACAGCAGACGATTCTGACAAATCAACTGAAGGTTCGTCTCAACCTCGCTACAATTCGCGCGCTCAATTCGCGCAGGCGAAGTTGCCCATCAAACAAGGCATGAAAGGCGCCGTAACCAACAGGTGGCGTCAATTGCCGCTCAAAGGCTGGTTGAAAGTTTGTCTTGTTGCCAAAACCCAGAATGCGCTGATCTTCGCCACTTAAATCGCCGAGAAAAGCCGCGTTAAGCAGGAGAGGGTGATAACGATAATAATTCACATCCTCCGCTTGCAAAGGAATATGCGGATTGTGGTAGTTGTAGAAAACTGCCTGGCGCGGTTCGAGCATCGGAACGCCCTGCCGATGAATGCCCGAAGTGTCAAACAAAAACGCTGTTCCGGCTGGCCCAGTTAATTCGGCAAATCGGGAAACGTCGAAATCTTTGACTTCGTGGTTCTTGACCAGCCGCGGGTGCTGTTGCTGGTGACTCCCCTTGATGAAATTAAACGCGCCCGTGCGCACGTCAGTGAGATAGAAAGCCAGCTTCACTTCTCTGTGAATTTCCGTTGCCTTGGTTTGATCGTACCAGGCGTCGCCGTGCCAGCCGTGAAAGTCACGTGTGGTAGGCAACGACTTCCAGCCTTTCGCTTCAGTGAGTTCGTATTTCGTGCCCAGGTAACGCGTCAGGATCTCTTTCACGGTGGGGTGCAAAGCGAGATCAACAAACCCTTGATCGAGCTGTAAAACATCTTCGACCATGTGACGAAATCGTTCGGTCTTCTGATAGCCCTCGACATTGTTCCAACGCAACCTGCGCAGTCGGCTCGCAAAAACGCGCTGCATACTACTTAGCTGGCCATGGCTGAGGAGGCCGGGCAGAACTACGATACCGTTTGCATTGAGTTCGGCCGCCAGGTTATCGACTTCTGAAGCATGGGCCGCGGACGCCCGATCTCGAGCGAATTCGTTTTTCACTGGAATGTCTTTGACGTTTCTCATTGGGCTTTCTCCGTGCGATGCAGGTAGACGGTTTGCAATAAGCGCGGCGCCAGACGTGTGAGCCACAACGCTAATCTCGGTTTCCAGTTTCGTTCCAGACTGTTTGCGCGGATAAAGGATTCCCGAGCTCGATCGAATTCGCCTGGCAGCAAATAGAGTTTGCCAAGCTCGTATTCGAGCAGCGCTCTCCGCTTTCTAATTGCCGGGGCTACTTCGGCGCGTTCAGCCGGTGAAAGTGGATACGACTGTTCGATCTTGTCGAAGACGCGCAGCTCCCTTCGATGAGAATTCATCGCATCGCCGGTTAAGCTTCCCTGTCGCGTGCGATAGTCCAACAACACTCGACGTTGATAAGCGAGTCGCGCGCCGTGTCGAGCAAGCCGTAGCCAAAGATCGAAGTCCTGCGCGTTGCGCAGAGTTAAATCAAAGAGGCCGACGTCAAGGATTTGATCGCGGCGCGCAACTACACCTGAAGTTATTAAGCTTTTTTCAGCGCTGACGAGCTGGAGAAATGTCACCTCGCCGGTGGCCGGAGCCGAGTCCATCAGCGTCTCCATATACGTCTGGCCTGCATCCGGACTGTCACCGGTGATCATCGCATCGGCACAAACTAAATCGCAGCCCTGTTCGCGAATAAACTGAAGTTGCGCGCCGAGGTAATCCGGCGACCATTTATCATCAGCGTCCAGAAATGCGATGAACTTTCCGGCCGCGATGCGCAAGCCTGCGTTGCGCGCCGAACTCGCACCGCCGTTTTCCTGGTGTAGGTAACGCATGCGCTCGCGATAAGGCTCGATCGCCCTTTCAAATTCGACGGTGTCAGGCGAACCGTCGTTAATAACAATCACTTCGTAGTCCGTAAATGTTTGCGCGAAGACAGAGTCGAGCGTCTCTCCGATAAACGCGGCGACGTTGTAAGCGGGAATAATGACGCTGACGGCGGGCGCAGAATCCGGCCGAATGACGCGAGTGGCATCCTGCGCGGAACTGTTCAGCATCGGCTCCTGCTGTCTCAATGTGGTTTCTGTGCGTTGCATCTCTCGATAAACTCGACGACTTGCTAAGTAAGCGACAACGTGAATTCTCCGCCACACCTCTTCGAGTAGTTGTGGAAAGTCTGAGCTGCTTCGAATGCGTATCGATAATCTCGCCAGCCGCGCGAATGGATCCAGGCCGCGAGGCGAAGGTTTCTTCGGTTCAGAATGCGATCGGGAAAGTCAGTGTCTCGAAGAAGCGCAAAAGCCTGTTGCTTAACCCGCTGTCTTTGCGACGCGTCCTCGCGGGCCTGGTAATTATCATCCCATTGATAACCAAGGTGAGGCGGAGCCGGCAGCGGACACGGCTCGTGACCCGGGTAGGCTTGCCACGGGACCGCTGTGACAACTGGCGAAAACTGCGATAGCCACTTGACGTAAAATTTGTGTCTGAGGCACCAGTCGAGCGGCGTTTCCATGATGGCCGAAACAAACTGCGCATCGAAGAATGGCAATTGAAACTCCAGCCGGTGCTGGTCGATGTTTTCAAAGTGGCGCATGAGTTTGCGCCGCTGATCATTAAGCGCGAGGTAGAGATAAAAGTTGCGGCCCGGATCCGGGGCGTGCAACTCACTCAGCTCTTGTCGAATGCCCTGCTTGATAACGTCGCGAGCGTTTTCAAGGACCTGGGGACGGAAGAGCTTCGGCGAAATGCGTATCTGCTCTCGATCAAGGTATTCATCAATTGCGGCGTCAATGTTTCCATTACGCATCAGCGCGACAATCGACTCCGCGACATGAACGCTTCCGAGCAAGACGCTGCCACCCTCGCCTGACCAAACCAATCGCGGTCGTTGGCGCGCGAGGTTGCCCTCGGACGAGTTGCTGGATTCCGTGATGGCGTTTGCCATCAGCAATGAATAGTCAGGAACGCGATCCCCCTGCGCCTTAGGTAGACTTTGGTGGATCGTTCCAATTTTCTCCGCCAACTGATTCCCGCAGAAGTAATCCTGAGTTCCAGGTCTGGCAAAGTTCACGGTGTGCACTTGCACGTCACTCTGGCAGAGCGCCGCGACTAAGCAACGCGAATCAAGGCCGCCGCTGAGGTAGGCGGTAGTTGACTTGTCATTCTGAAGACGGCGAGTTACAGCGCCCAGGAAACTCTTATAGACTTTGGCCAGACGAGCTTCCTCAGTTTCCGGCGAAACTTCGATCTCATCCCAACGGAAGTATTTGTTTCGCGAGATCTTTTCTTTGACTACGTGTAAAACCTCGCCCGGCTTCAGCAGAGAAACCCCGGCGTATGGAGTGCGATCTGCAAGCGGAGCGTCCAACCCTACAATCTCAGTTACCGCGCGAAGATCCATTTTCTTCGGGACGCGAGCGCATTCTTCGAGAATCCGAAGGGCGCTGGCAAAGACAATCAAATCGTCATCTATCCAATAATAGATCGGTCTGATGCCGAGCTTGTCGGTGGCTAGGGCGAGCGTCGCCGTCTCCGGTTGATAGTGAACGAGACTGAACGTTCCGTCGGCTTTGGACAGGACGTCCCAGTTGTCGAGGAGCAGTTGCTGGTGAATTGTGGTCAGGTCCTGAAGCCGGTTCGAGCAGGAACTAGAATCGTGATGGGCCAGCAGCGACTCGCCCGCGAGGAGGGAAAAGGCGCCAGTTTGATCCGCGATAAAGCCGGGTTCGCCAAAGGCGCCGATATCGACCTTCGCGAAGAAGCTCCGATGATCTCGGGTGACCTGGACTTCATCAGCCGAATCTCTCGAGATCGATTTGGCCAGGCTCGCGCAAGCCGCTTCATCCAGCGGTCGCTCACGGCGCGACAGCATTCCGGCAATTAGCGTCATGCTGCACCTCCCACCTGTTGGCCGAGGCCGATGCGACGTCGAGGTAAAGCCAGCGACACGCCTGTCAACCAACTTTCAAATTCAATGTCTGAAAGCGATTCGTTATCCAAAAACCGGGGCAACAACAACCGGTTCGAACTGCGTGAAGCAAATCCCAGTTCGCATGTGGTTGCGGAGACAACACCCGCTTCGCGCAGCCAGGGGAGAAACATCGGATCGTAGACTCCGCTGGGATAACAAAAATGCGACGCGGGGCCGCCCGTCATTTCCTTAATGCTCGCGCGGTTGTCTGCTATCTCCCGTAGAAAGAGTTTGCGATCCTTTGGAGTCCGGTGACGATGCGTATGCAGTTGAATATCGACGCCGTCCCGCGCAAGTTGCCTGACTTCTTCCGCAGTCAAGTTATGCATGATCCGTTGCTTGCGCAGTGTCTCGTAATCAACCCCTAATTGTGCCGCTAATGAAGCGGCGAATTCGGTTTTCTCGTGGGCGGTTAGCTTCTGCTCACGTGAGAAGGAATGTATTTGGCTGAGCGCGGCCTCGCGTGAGTCGTTGTCGCTCAGTTCTACTTTTGACGCTTGTCCGGTCAGTCGTTTCAGGTCGAGTGTCGCCTGCCGGCCTTTCCAAAGCAGGTAGGAACACATTGGATCGAAAACAGGCTGCTGATACTCGGAATAGAAAGTCGTCAGATAAAGCGTTGCGGGCAGGTCAAATTCCTTGAGCAGCGGAAAGGCCTTGCGGGAAAAATCTGAAGTGCCATCATCAAAAGTCAACGCCACGGCACGGTCAGGCAGGTCACCTGCGTAGAGCCGTTCGATGGCTTGATCGAGTGGCAACACAGTGCATTTTGATTCCTTGAGCTGCTGCAAGCGTGAGCGAAAGGTGCCGGCAGAAATGAATAGTGAACCGTTCCAGAGATGTTCGTCATCCAGAGAAATTCCATGATAAGCGAGAATCAGCAGTCGTTGTCGCCGCCAACGGCTATTGTGGACCAGCGTTGAGACGCCGCTCGTTTTCAGAGACTGCAAAGCCGCTTGTTTGAATTTCTTGAGCATAATCGATGGTTAGGCGGCCGACTCGCTACTTCGTTTGAAAAGGAGCAGGAGGGTTTCTTTAAGACCTCGCAAAGCCGATCGTCCGGCCGGCAGTGCGGAAAAAATCAAGAGCGAGACGCCGAAGGTTAGGCCCAAAGCCAGACTCAGCCTCGGGATCAGTCCAGTCACAGAACTCAACCATGGGCGACAAACCAACAGCAGTGCCACTGAGCACATCGACGCAATCGCCGAGGGAACTATCGTGCGATAAAAGTCGCTTGTCCGAATTGGTCCTCGCCGGCCTACGTACCAGAACAATAGCGGTGTACTAATAAGCAAGTCGGCAGCTGCGTAAGACGCTGCCACACCCGTCGCGCCCCACGGCAAACCCGCGAGAATTGAAACGACTGCAATCGCCCCGCTGATCAGTCCCCAGTGAAACAACTCGCGCGTGCGTCCCTGCGTGGAGAAAAGCCACCAGGAGGTTTTAGTTACGGGTTGAATAATGGCAGCGATACCCAGCAACATGAAAATCTTTCCGGTCTCAGTCCACTTCGAACCAAGCAGCAGGAGCACCATCCAATCGGAAGTTGCGATCATCAAGGCGCCGAGGGGCATCGTGATCATGGCAATTTTTTCGAGAATCTTGAGATAGGCGGAGCGATATCGCTCCGGAGAATCGGCCAGCCGACTCAGCGCCGGCACCGCCACGGCCGCGAGAGGTGCGTTGATCTGCTGCATCGGCAACAACAGCATCTGGTACGCGCGCGAATAGACACCGAGCTGATGAGCGCCCCAGAATTTTCCGATCAGGAGGTTATCCAGGTTTCGCGCAAAGAAAGTCATGACGTTGAAGCCAGTAAGATTTCCGCCGTAAGAGAGCATCGAGTGAAGATCCAGTCCGCGTCCGGGAAGTCCAGGCCGCCACTTGCAAACACTCCAGACGCCCACGACAGTCACCAGTGTCATCACTATTTGGTTGATCACCAGGGCCCAATAACCTGCGCCATACCACGCCGCAATGATCGCCGCGACAAAGCCGATCAGGAGCGCAGCAGTTTCGACGACCACGATCGCCGTAAAGCGCATCTGTCTTGAAAGGATCGCCTCATGCTGAATTGCCAAGCCGGTAAACAAGATCGTCACACCGTAAGCGGCGGCTATGCCAACCAGTCTGGGCTCGTGGTAGAACCAGGCGAGGAGCGGACCGCTGCCGACCGTGATCAGCATGATCGCCGCGCTGAGCGCCATGTTTATCCAGAAGAGAGTGCTAACCTGTTGATGAGTGAGTTCGGCCCATTTGACGGTTGCGGTTGACAGGCCCAGATACTGAAACATGCCGACGAAGTTCACCAGAATTGCCACCATCGCGATCAGGCCGTAATCATCCGGCGTTAACAATCGCGCGAGAGCGATCGCGGCCACGGTGGTCAGGACAAACTTTAAGATCTGCGCCGACATGGTCACGGCTCCGCCGCGCGCGGAACGACCTCCCAGGTCGGCTTGCAAATGGTCCGTGCGGAAATGACGATTCTGATCGTGATCTGAGATTGTGGTCACCAAATCGTAGGAAATACTTAATTAGGGTTAGATTCGCGAGAGCGGGAATTTCGGGCGGGTGTGCCTCGAACAGTATACAGAAAAACTGCGTTCTTGAGGCAGTAATCTTGAGCCCAGAAGCGTAGAACTACCTTCAGGAGGACATCGAAGAATGGCTGGGCAATTGAAATGACGAAATTTGTCAGCCAGACTGGACGATCAGTCGAGAAATTCAAAGAAACGGCTGGATTTTGGCCCGCATAGCAACTATTATCGATCCCGAGGAAATTCCTCAGGTCTCGCACAACTCACCGTCCGCTCAATTCAGTGTCAGTCACGCCCACATCTTTGCAAGGGTTCTTTTGAAAGTTTCAGTCATCATTCCACTTTACAACAAAGCGTCGTACGTGCGACGGGCGCTCGAGTCGATTTCTGCCCAGACGTTCACCGACTTCGAAGTGATCGTGGTTGACGATGGCTCGACCGACAACGGCGCTGCGATTGTTGCCGAATATCCCGACGCGCGTTTCAGGCTCGTTGCACAAGCCAACGCCGGACCTGGCGCGGCGCGCAATGCCGGACTTGCACAGGCACGGGGCGAGTTCATTGCCTTTTTAGACGCCGACGACGAGTGGCTTCCCGACTACCTTCAGGAGAGTGTAAGACTGCTTGAAAGTCTTGGCTCTGAAGTAGCGGCGGTAACTTGCGGATACATCGAGCATCCGTCCGGGGAATCAAAGGAAAGCATGTGGCGAAAACGCGGACTCACGAGTGGCGTGCAACGCGTGCAGCCGGATACTGAGGCGGCGTTGGTTGTGAGCATGCTCGCTTACATGTCTCCGTGTTCGACTCTGACGCGTGCCGAAGTCTTTCACAAGTGGGGCGGCTTTTACGATCGCGACAAATGCACATTCGGTGAGGACGCCTTTCTTTGGCTCAAGGTCTTGCTGAATGAACAGGTTGCTTTCAATCTTCAGCCCCTCGTCAAATTCCATCGCGAGGCTGCAGGACTGAGCTACAACTTAATCGGTGCGCGGCCAGTCGAGCCGTTTCTGAAAGATCCGCGCGAGCTCGAAACCGCGTGTCCACCTGCACTGCGTGATTTACTTTTGCAGGTGCTCGCAATTCGCGCGGCGAAAACTGCCTGTGTACTCGGTTACTGGGGACACTGGCGCGAAGCGCGCGAGCTTGTGAAGCGTTTTACTGGGCCAAAGAATTGGCGACTTCCTTACCACGCACCGGCCATGGTTTGTAGCACGCCCGTCGGATCTGCTCTGGGCGCGTCATGGAGAGCGATTACGAAACCGCTCAGTGACGGACCCGCTCGAAACGGAAACTCAGCAAGAAAAGAAACTCGCGACTCCGGACCGCAGACTCCAGACTCAAAGATCAGGATTCTGGCCCTCGTCGAGGCCACCAGCGTCAACGCTATCGCCAAGAATATGTTCGAGTTTCATCGCGCCGCTCGGGAGCTCAAGCAACAGTCAATCGGCTTTCCCAACATCAACCTTTCGCTCGTAACGTTTGACCGCAACAACAACACCGCAGAGTTTGTCGGCGCTGCACGTGAAATGGAACTCGAAGTTGACGTTATCCCTGAGCGCGGGCGCTTCGATCGAAGCGTGATTGGAGCGTTGAGCAGGATAATTGCTCATCGGTCCCCAGACGTAATCGTGACCCATCAGGTTAAGTCTCACTTTCTGATGAACGTTTCGCGGCTTTGGAAAAAATATCCATGGGTAGCTTTCAATCATGGATACACGACAACCGATCGAAAGATGCTCATCTACAACAGGCTCGACCGCTGGTCACTGCCGAAGGCCGATCGAGTCGTAACTGTCTGTGAAGCCTTTGCAAAACAACTGGTAAATATGGGCGTGTTGCGCGAGCGGATCCACGTTCAACACAATTCGATTCGTCCTGAACCAGCAGTCCACTCGCACGAGATACACCTGCTTCGGAGCAAACTCGGCGTCAATGAAGACGAACGAATGATTCTTGCAGTCGGACGCTTGTCCAAAGAAAAGGCTCAGATAGATCTGCTGCGCGCGTTTAAGATACTGAACGACACACATTCCGAGATCAACGCGCGTCTGATCATTGTCGGGGACGGCCCCGAGCGCGAGGCACTCGCTGCGGCCGCCACAACACTCGATCTTGGTGATCGAGTCGTTTTTGCTGGTCACATCAATAATGTCGCGGTCTACTACGCAGCCGCCGATGTGCTCGTAAACCCTTCACACAGCGAAGGCTCACCCTATGTCCTTCTCGAAGCGATGACGGCTGGTCTTGCGATTGTTGCAACGGCAGTTGGAGGAGTATCCGAGATGGTTGAGCACAATGAAACTGCTCTGCTGGTGCCCGCAAATGATCCGCAAGCGATGGCCGTCGCGATCGCTCGCGTGCTAACGGACACTGAACTAGCGCAACGATTGACGACGAGATCAGCCAAGCTGGTCAACACACGCTACACGCCGGAAACCCACGTTCGCTCGCTGGCTAAGATCTACTATGCAGTTATTACCAGCTAAACGCGCCAGGAGAAGCCGTGATGTCTTTCATCCCCTTCCCTTTGAGAAGTGGAAAGAGGGGATGGGCCTTAGCCGAGCGCAAACCCCTCTCCGTTCCCTCTCCCAAAAGCTCTGGGCCATGTTAGGTCACACCGGAAGCGAGCTTCAGGCAAGGCCTGTTTAGGGTGATTGCGCCCTTCGTGGACGCTGAACGGGCGGAGTTGTTGGCGGTCCGGCCTTGGTCAAATATGGCGCCGGATCAATTTTGGCTATGAACAGATCGTAGCGACCTGACTTTCCCCAATTCGAAGTGAATGCAATGAAACGACCGTCACGGCTTATGGTCGGTTTTGGAGCTGACCAATAACCAGTTGTGTCCGTCTTAGCGTCGTACACGCTGCGCGTGTGACAGATGCGCCGAATGCGTTCGCTGCCGTCTAGCGAGACTTGCAGGATCTCATCGTCGTAAATACCTGAGCCACGCTGCGTGGCTGAAGGATCTCTGTGAGTTCCGATCGTGATCCAATCCTCGTTATCGGCCATCATCGTTCCATGAAAGTCATGGGTCCAGTCGGCGACTCCGCCCTGCGGCCCGACCGCCGTTCGAAAGTAAAAGACTCGCCGTGGAGAATGCGGCGTACTCAAGCGCCGCCAGGTAATCCCGTCCATCCAGGCATCAAACCCAACGACTGTTTCCGTTCCCAGATCACCGTGGCCTGCCGGCGAGTCAGACGCATTTTTGTAAAGAAAATCGATCTTCCCAGTTTGCAGGTTAAGAATGCGCGTAGCGGAATTGTCAGGCTGAGTCTGGTTCAAATGAATCGTGAGCCAGCGTCCCGACTTATCGACATGCACTTCGTTGATACCGCCGACGTATGCGCTCGCGGGATTGTTGTAAAGGATGCTATTGGTTGAGCGCTTATAAACAATGTATCCGAGAGGTTCATCGACGCCGACACGCGCCAGCAGCCAACCGAAAACGTCGTCATTCGCAGACACATACATCTGGCGCAGATAATCACGCCCGCGCGCTATTGAGCTCAAATCCTTGACCAGTTTGAATTCCTTGCGGACTACGTTATACGCGTAGAGTCGCATGCCACCCTTTCGATCGTTCGCAAACGTGTGAACAACGTCGGGATCGCTGTGTGACCATGTCGAACTCTCCCAACTCAAACCAAACCCACCTGGATACTCGAGCGGCAAAACCTCGCGTCCAGCTCCGAGTTTGAAATTTGAGGGGTCAAACGTTTTCAGGATGGCGTCGCCGGTGTGCCCCTTGCGAATCAGGAGTCGAGTGCTGTTAGCGTTGAAGGTGGGCCAATGCGAATAGTACGTTCCCAATCCCGGCGCCGGGCCATCTACTTCATCCGTGGCGCGCATGATTTCTGTGCCGAAAACTGGATCGATGAATTTGCCTCCCGCGCGCGGCCGTGTCGGCAGCGGCGGCGTTCGATAGACGCTGCGATCAGTCTTGAGGCCGGACCGGTCTTGCGGCTCAGCATATTCCAGCGGCGCCGCCTGCGATGTCTCGGTAAAATTGACGCCTTTAACTATGTAATAAGCGAGTTTGACGTACTCGCCCGCAACCATATCCCAACCACGCCGTTGCAACCACCAGGTTAGCGGTCGAGGTGTTTGATCGCCCGGCGGCACGCTGGCGAAAGAAACGTTGACGCCGCTGCCGGCGAAAATTCTGTCGAAGGTCCAACGCGCTCGTCTTACCTGGTAGGCGGAAGTCACCACCAGAATCGAACGCAATCCGCTACTCGTCGCATACTCGCGCACGCGCGCGGCTTCTTCGCGTGTACTCGAGACCGCATCGGGAACAATCTCGATTTGCTCTTCCGGTACGCCAAACGTCCTCAATTCACTCACGGCGCGTTGCACAAAGAGCGGGTTCGTTTGCAGCTCGTCAGACCAGCCGCTCTCCTGATTGTCGTTGGTGAGAATGATTTTTGGCGCGCTTCCATCTTTGAAGAGTTGCGCCGCACGGTGAGTGCGCTCTTTGAAAGTTGACGATCCGGCAAGTACGAGCATCGCGTCTGCCCGCATCGGCGCTGGAGAGACGACGAGCGCCTGCGCAGCCAACCATGCCAGCAAAGGCCACGCAATCGCAGCAGAGAGAACGATCCGGAAGCTGCGCTTGATGGTCATAGGCTTTACGGAGTAGATACGAAACTGAAGCGCGGAAACGTCAGGTCTTTAGATTGCCAACTTCTGCCTGGCTCTCGGACGTAATGCTGGAGCCAGCCGGCACTCTGAACGCCGTTACTCCACCCTCCGCGGACGCTCCTGTGTTGAACTTTCGGCCCAACACTTCGAAATACAAATCAAGAGTGTTTGCCAGATGCTGGCTACAGGAAAACTTTTCTTCAACAATTGTTCGGCCATGCTGGCCCATCGCACGTGCACGCTGCGGGTCGCGAAGAAGATCGATTACTCGGTCGGCCATCTGCAGGTCGTTGCCTGCAGCGACGATGTAACCAGTCTCGCCCTCAAGCACGGCTTCGCGAGCGCCGCCCACATCCGTGACCACTACTGGACTGGCCGCTGCCATGTACTCAAGGATCGCATTCGAAAAGCCCTCACCCGTCGAACTCAGCGCGCAGACATCGGAGACGGAAAGCAGCTCAGCAACTTTTTCGCATCTGCCAATGAAGAAAACGTCGCGCTCCAATCCAAGCTGAGCAGCCAGCTCGCGCAGGCTCGGCATCAACTTGCCTTCGCCCGCGATGACGAAAGCCGCGTCAGGAATTGCCGCTCGCACTCGCGCGGCAGCCCGCAAAAACATCGGATGATCCTTCACCGGATGCTGCAAGTTCGCCACGATGGATACAAGACGACGATCTGGCAACCCAAGCATCGCCAGGATTTCGTGGCGCGTCGCGTTGAACTGTGGCTTCACCCGTTCGAGGTCCAGGCCGTTGTAATGCTTCACAACTTTTCCGGCGGGTACGCCCTCGCGAATCAACTGTCTCCGCACCGCCTCGGAATTGGCCACCACCCGATGGGCCAAACGAAACGCGCTCCGCTCCAGCCGCTTCTGCGCGGACGTGCGAAACCCATCCGTCTCTCCCTTATATCCAACTCGGACGCTCACGCGGGCCATCGCCGCGGCTGTTAGACCGAAAATGTTTGTGTAAAAGTCGTGCGTGTGAATCACGTCGATCTCGTTATCTTTCAAGAATCGAGCGAGCCGGCGTAATTGCACGACGAAATTACGGTCGTAGAAACTTGTGAGCGGATATTCGGGAATCTCTCCGAGGTGGAGTCGATCCGCTTGGTTGCGCAAAGATCCTTTATTCTGCAAGCAGGCAATCCGCGCATCACAACGCCCGCTCTCGTGCAACTGGCGCACAAGCTGAAGAGCCAGGCGCTCGCTGCCTCCCTGCTCAAAGCTATCGATTATGTGCAGAACGTTTGGTTTCACTTTAGGCCACCATCGGAGCTGGATTCTGATTCAAGTGGTCACCTGCCGCGATGCCGACTGGCGCATCAACAAACTTTCGATGCCACAGCTCCAGCATAAAGAGCGTCCATAATTCTGTCGCATGATCGCGTCGCCCTTTCTCATGTTCGTCAAGCAACACTTTGACGTAGCGGGGCTCGACATAGCCGCGCTGCATCGTGCGAGGTTCACCGAGGGTACCGCGTACGCGTTCGCGCAACTGTTCGTTGATCCAGCGGTCAATGGGGATACCAAAACCCTGCTTCGGGCGATCCAGAATTTCCGTGGGCACCAGATCGCGCATGGCTCGCTTAAAGATGTGTTTGGTTTCCAGACCCTTCATTTTCATGCTGGCCGGAATCCGCGTGCAAACAAATTCAATCAGCTTGTGATCCAGCAAAGGCACGCGCGCCTCAAGCGAAACGGCCATGCTCATGCGATCGACTTTTGTCAGAATGTCGCCCGGCAGGTAGGTCTTGCTGTCGAGATAAAGGAGCGGATCGAGCGGGTCATCCACGCGCGCGCGTGCCGCATAATCGCGAAATCGCGTCGCCGCTTCGCTTGTACCTAACTGTTGCCGAAAGTCGGAACTGTAAAGCGCTGGTTTGTTCAGGCGGGTGAAAACCGAGATGTCCTCGATATAGCGATCAAGCGGGTCGAGGGCGACGTTGTGCAGATAATTTCGTCCCCAGGCACCATGCGGAAGATTGCGCCCGAGCGGCTGCATCACACCCTGGCGAACGACGCGCGGAAGGCTGGCAAACCCGCTACGCTTTCGATCAAGCGCGTAACGCGTATAACCGCCGAAGAGTTCGTCACCACCATCGCCGGAAAGGGCCACCGTCACATGTTGCCGCGCGAGTTTTGAGACCATGTAAGTCGGAATCGCGGAGGAATCAGCAAAGGGTTCGTCAAAATGCCAGACCAGCTCGTCAACAATCTCGCATATGTCCGGGGTGACGATAAACTCGTGATGATCTGTGCCGAATTTTTCCGCGGCCAGTCGAGCGTATTTCAATTCGTTGTAGCTATCTTCATGAAAACCGATCGAGAAGGTCTTGACCGGCTGGGTCGCGTGCCGGGCCATCAAGCCGACGACCGTACTCGAATCGACTCCGCCGGAAAGAAAGGCGCCGAGGGGGACTTCTGACTCCAGACGAATACGCACGGATTCATCAAGGAGCGCGCGCAATTCTTCGAGGCAGTCGTCTTCGCTACGCGCCGGATTCTGTTGTGGGTGCTGGTAAGGAAAATCCCAATACTGCTCAACTCGAACGCGACCGTCTTTCCAGGTCAGGTGATGTCCGGGAGGCAGCTTCTGCACCTCGCGAAAAATTGTGAGCGGATCGGGAACATAGCCGAATGTTAAATACGCATCGAGGGCTTCGAGACTGATGTCGGCGCGAAAGTCCGGGTGTTCGCGCAGAGACTTCAACTCGGAACCGAAGATCAATGTGCCGCCCGGTGTCATTGTGTAATATAGCGGCTTCTTGCCCACGCGATCGCGCGCAATGAAAAGTTCGCGGGCGCGGGCATCCCAGATAGCAAAGGCAAACATGCCGCGCAAATGGTCGACGCAGCCTGCGCCAAACTCTTCGTACGCATGCACGATCGTTTCGGTATCGGAGTGAGTCTTGAATTTATGGCCGCGAGATTCGAGCTCACGCTGCAAATCGCGATAGTTGTAAATCTCTCCGTTGAAGACAATAGTCACCGCAGCGCCGCAGCCCGAGATTGGCTGTTGCCCGCCCGCCACATCGATAATTGACAGTCGCCGCATGCCGAGGGCAACTCGATCATTCACCAACATCCCCTGATCGTCGGGACCGCGATGGGCAATCACGCGGCACATTCGATCCAGCACGGCGCGCGCTCTCCCTGGGTCGCGATGCTCATCCCTGCTTACGAATCCGGCAATACCACACATTCTGTGTCTTCCTCAAACGAATTGTTGGCTAACGAACTTCATGCGGCGCGATTGTTGGCGTGGCGCGATTTGTGATTGCACCTTCGCGAATTGGTTCCCAATGCGCGTATCGCTCGCCGCGCAGAAACTGGTAGAAAGCAATCAGGGCTGCCAGATTGGAGAGGACGAAGTACTGCGGCAGCGCGAGCATTCGACTGTGAATTCCCGCACGCTCAAACACCCATGAAGCCAGTGCGGTTAGATAAAGCCCAGCTTGACTCAGAAACAGCATGAAATAGAGCGTTGAATAACGAGCGAGGATCCCCGATGTCAGCAGGATGGCAATCAGAAAGAATGGCGCAGCGTAGCGCATAACCTTGTGCGATAGTAGCTGCACAGCATAGAAACCGCTGCGAAAAGGATTCATCATTGAGCGGTGACGCCAGAGGTCAGTAAAGGTTTGGGCAATGACGCGCACCCGCATCTTTAGTTCTTTTCCGGTTTGTCGATTGGTCTCTTCCGTGCAAACGGCCAAGGGTTCGTATACAGCGCGCAGGTTCTGCTCAACCATTTTCGTGGCGATGATAAAGTCGCTGCACGCCTCTTCGTAGAGCGGCACGTAAGCTGATCGCCTTACGGCATAAAGACAACCCGATACACCAATCAACGAGAAGATGCGGCTCTCGTGCTTCTTCAGAAAAGTTTCATAACCCCAGTAAGAACGCGCGCCGCGTCCGACTCTTGAATCCGCGGGGTCGACATAGATCAGACGACCGGCTACGCAACCGACCGCGGGATCCGCGAAGTTTGGCATCAGCACCCGCAGCACATCGGGTTCGTAAAGACTAGTAGCGTCGGAAAAGAGGATGATCTCTCCACGCGCGTGCGTGACGGCCATATTCTGGGCCGCGGTTTTTCCCAGCCGCTGTGGCTGGCGCACGAGTCGGATCCCGCGCCCGGCAAATGAGCGCGCGATTTCATCCGTACGATCGCTTGAACAATCGGACGCGACGATTATTTCCAGCAGCTCGCCGGGGTAATGAAGTGCCAGGGTGTTTTCAAGTTTGGCCGCGAGATCGCGCTCTTCGTTGTAAGCCGTCACAATGATACTGACTACGGGCTGAAAGTCGCCGCGCCTGACTTCGCGCCGGCTCAAGCCACTGACGATCATGAGCAGCAGCGGGTAACCGGCATAGGTGTAGATCAGCGCCGCGACACTTAACCAAAGAACCAGTTCTGCAACGATTCCCATGCTCATGTAGTTGCAACTCCACGATTATGGTCAATCATAGACGCAGCCTTCACGCGGCGCCTCTTTGATCTCTGTTCGACCACTACAGCCTTTCCGGTTTCCGACTCATAGAGCCTGCGCAAACACACTGCATAACCGATTAGGTAATAGGCGTACCAGAGGTAAGCGACCGAAGCGAAGAAACTGCAAACCAGATAACCAATCAGCGAAGCCTGTAATCCAAGCGACAAATAATAAAAATCGGAATCGGCTTTCGCGCCGAAGGCCTGGCGCGCAATCTGTCCGAGTTTCCTGAGCGGCGTAACGATGAACAGCGTGTAGCAAAGCAGCGCCGCCACTCCCATCTCGGCGGCAACTTGCGTGTAAGAGTTATGGGTGACCAATCCACGGTGCGACATTTCAGGGGCGTAGTTACCCATGCCAATGCCGAAGATCGGGTGGCGAATAGCTACAACCAATGACCGCAGGAGTTCTCCGCTCCGCGCTCCGGACGATCCAACCGGGTCCAGACTCGGGATGAGAATTGAGGCTAGCCGCAAGGCGTAGCTCGGAACCGCTGCCATGAACAAGGCGACGATCAGGAAACCAGCGATAACAATCCCCAACCGGCGGCGCCGGCCGGCTTTCCACGCGAAGAAAGTCAAAGCAACGAGTAGGCCAATGAAGCCTCCGCGCGAATAGGTCAGGACTATTGCAAATACCATCAGCAGAGCGGCGGCAGCAAAAAGAATTTTGCGTGCGAGACCGCGTGAACTGAGCAACAGCGCGATCGCGATTGGGACGATGGTTACCAGAAACAATGCCATGTCGTTCGAGTTACCAAAGATGCCGCCACCTCTGCCACCTACGCGGTAACCCTCAACGGTCATCAATCCGAGGCGATAGTCGTTGACGGCTTCGACGCTTAACCATACGCCCGCCGCCAGCGCGAGCAGCAGCAGTCCCTTTAGTCGCGCCTTAGTCCGCACGACATTCACGATCACTATGAACATCACGATGCAGCGGATAAAGGTGCCATTAAATTCCTGCCAGGCTATGGCTCGATTAAGGGCAAGTGGAATTGAAAGCAAGCCGGTCAGGCAAAAGAGCAGAACCAGATTTACTTCGGGCGGGCGCGCTGTGAGAGTGCCTTCCAGGGAAAGCTGAGTCGGAATGAAAAAGGCGAGGGTGGCCAGGGCGACGATGAGGGCTAACGACGCGGTCAATGGCGACGGATAAAATTCGGCCGGGCGCGCATAAAGCACTACCGTGAAGGTGAAAAGGGCTGCATAGGCTAACCCGTGCCCGCGCTTTAGTCGCAACTTATTATTGGCGGCTTGTTTGAGTGACGGCGCTTCCAATTCTTCGGTTGGGGAACCAGGACCGATTTCTTTCGAGGTTGTGGGCCGAGCCGCAAGGGTGTTTTGTTGGATCACACGCACACGTCTCGAAGTTCGCACTGGTTCGTAGTCAGACGCAACGCCAAAACGCGCAGCCAAACGTCCGGGCCGTACCGGTTCGATATCTGGTTGTTCGCTTCTTCGTCCCACTTTACCCTCTGCGATCCCAAGGCTCTTGCGAAGCACATTTCATCTCACTGGGAGGCGACTGCTGGCTTTCGATTACCCGACCTCAAATAGCAAAAGAAGCCACTGCGCTAATTGCGCCGCAGCCTCGAATATTGTTTAGACATAAGGCTTCTGAACGAGCCACCGAAATCTAAACTGCGACCTCGTTTTGTTGGCTGGCTAAGACAAGCTCGCGAACACGCTCGCGCAAAGCGCCTTCAAATCTTCGAGCCTCTTCCACTTCTGAAAACGTGAGGGCGCGTAGTTCCTGCTCGATCCGCCGGCGATAGTCGGATACGAGGGAGTCTGAAACGCCCAGAATTGCAGCAACTTCAAGTTGCGTCGCCTGTTCCTGACTCAAATAACAATGCCAGAGGACACCCAGGATTCGGTTGTACTGTTTGAGTTTACCGCGCACGGTCTCCTGCAGACAGCTGAGGAAGTGGTCAACAAAGCCGGCTGCTTCGTTTTCGGATTCGCGCCGCATCAGACCTTGCTCGGGATTTTCCTGACGATCCACTGGCTCAAAGTGATTGCCGTCACCATCGTTATCGTCACCGTCGAGAGGTACGAGGTAAATGTCCATCACGGGAAGCCGCGACATGACCAGACTTCGCAGCGTTCTGACATCGACGGGTGAATCGACCGCGTCCAAAACAGACACAATCAAATCTTCCAGATCAGAGTTGCTAATGACGACTTGAGAGTCTCCAGTGCAGCCGACCATGCGAGTATCGCGCGCGCGAACGGGAATAATATGAACGCGTTGCTCAACGTCGTGTGAGTCTCTCCGACGTTTTCCGTCGGCCCATTCATTGAGACCATACATGCGATCCGCCAAACGACGATGAGGTTCGTCACCACTTCCGCTGGTATCGAAGCGACGGAAGTTTGAGCTTGATTGAATGAGGGTGGAAATGCGACGGGCGAGGCGATAACTTTCCGGGTGGCGCTTCCTTAATTCCGCGGTGAGAAGGTTTGTAAGTTCAATCTGGCCGATCTCGCATTCGATTTCGTAGTCAGTCATCTCGGTGTCGAGATAATGCTCGAAGCGATTCTTGCTCAACAGTTGAACGAAGAGCTCCTGTGTCAGGTCTGTATGGGCGCTACCAGCGCCTTCTTCAACCAGGAGTCCTGCGCTTCGCGACGCTCTCACCAAAGGATGATGCGAAACAATGCGATGCAGTTCCGACCACAGGCGATTGACGTCTGAACTTCGAAGGCTCTCAATCCACTTGCCACTCTTCGCAATCCGCTCGGCTTGGCGTTTTGCGCGGGCTGGAGGAAGTCCTTCACCTATGGCTCTTGGCTCAGCTTCTTTTGCTACTTGGTTTAAGGATTTCACAGGGATTATGGGTAGGCGGTTAGTTGAAACTCGAGTTTTGGTGGGATACTTCAGGAGGCGATGTTTGTCACCTGGAATGAAGCAAGTTTAAGAAAATCTATTGGTGCTCAGTGAAAGCTAACGGGCCTGAGTAAGGCAATTAATGGGGGTTTTTCGTCAATTGGATTTGCCCGGTTGATCCTGCGGAAAACAGGTGGGCTGCCCTGGAATGAGCGTCAAAGAGCAGGAGCTCTCTGACTTGACGCAGGCATCTTAGCAACATTCCCCAGAATGAGCAACATGTTTTTACATTTCCGCCAAGTTATTGATTCCAGACTACAAAAGGCCGGTGGGCGGAAAGAAAGTTATGGAAGTGTTACACAATTGACTCTATTAAGTTGATGAACAAGTTGGATAATTGCTGGTGCGTAAATTGAGGATATCAAGCAATGCTTGCCCCCTTGCTAGTTCTCGATCTCACGGCAAAGTGCCTTCAGGAGTCTAATTCGAAAACCTGGTTGCCGAGCGACTAGGGGGCAAATAGATGAAAGCATCGATCGCAAAATCGTTTAGCAAGAAACTGTCCTGCCCCTCATCAAGCCTTCTTCTCTCCTTCCGCCTTCAAGTGCTGGCTCCTGAGATAAATTTCCTGGTAAAACATCATCTGGGTGGATGTGATTTTTGTTACTGCGAGCTTTCCTTACTAGCCTGGTACAGCTCGCCCGCTAAGGGGGAATGTCGCACACCAGAACTCCCAATCAACTTGCGAGTGCTAGCCGAATCCATCCTTGGCAAATCGGAAAAATTTACGGGGGAAAATGCTGGCTCGAAGGGGCTAAGATTTATTGATGTGTGAGGTTTGTCAAAGAGTAATTGAGACTGCGTCCCGCTTCGGTTTCCAGACAAATCGCAATCAAGCGTAAAGATCGTCAATGACTTTGCCAAACTTCTGATCTATCACGCGCCGCTTAACCTTTAGCGTGGGCGTCAATTCGCCATTGTCGATCGTAAATTCATCCGGCAACAAAGCAATCCGCCGAATCCTTTCATAGTCAACCAATTCCTTCGTGAGTGATGCTATATCACTCTGGACAAGTTTGATTGCCGGCGGAAACTTTGTGAGCGAGGCACGATCGCGAGGGAATTCTTCACCCGATTCAGTTAATGCTGCCCTGACCGCTTCCCACTCCGGAACTACCAGTGCGGTCGGCTGTTTACGACCAACACCGACCACTACTACCTGGCTCACAAACTCGCTTTGTTTCAGAAGACTCTCGATCTGTTGGGGCGCAATATATTTCCCGTTGGAAAGCTTAAATAAGTCCTTTTTTCGATCGGTGATATATAAACGACCCTTTTTATCGAGGTGCCCCACATCACCAGTCGAGAACCACTCGTCCTTCAACACGGTAGCTGTCTCTTCGGGATGCCCGTAGTAACCCCTCATCACGTTTGGTCCACGCAACAGAATCTCACCATCATCGGCGATTGCGATTTCAATTCCCTCAAAAGGCAAGCCTACAGATCCTACCTGATTGTCTTCGGGTCGATTGGCAGTGACGATGCAAGTTTCAGTAGCGCCGTAGCCCTGGAGAATTGGAATGCCGGCAGCGAGAAATGCGTAGGAGAGAGCGGGCGACAGCGGCGCGCCCCCGGAAACGAAATACCTCAAACGACCGCCAACGCCGTCACGCCACTTCGAAAAGACCAGACTGTCAGCTACTTTCTGTTGCAGACGAAGCCCTGGCCCAATCAGTTTTCCTTTGTCTTTGAGCTCGGCGTATCGCTGACCAACCTCTAACGAGCGGACGAAGACCCGTCGTTTCAAGCCTTTTTGCGAGAACCCTTTTTTGACGATGCGATGATAGACCTTTTCAAACAATCGCGGCACGGCAGTCATAACAGTAGGTCTAACGTCGCGCAGGTTGTCTCCAACCTGGTCAAACGAGGCGGTGTAGTAAACTGAAACGCCGTTGTAGACGAAAATGTAAAAGCCGGTGCGCTCAAAAATATGCGAAAGCGGCAACACGGATAGCGCTATGTCAGTTGGACCAATAGGTAACCCGGCCGTAATAGTGAGCACGTTTGAAACGAAATTCGCGTGTGTCAGCATCACGCCTTTCGGTTCGCCGGTGGTTCCCGAGGTATAGATGATAGTTGCGAGATCAGTGAGTCTGACCGCCTTCAAGTATGCATCGAACGCTGCCGGATGACTGCTGGCGCGTTCACTCCCGGCCTTTTCCAATGAATCAAGCGTTATTGCACGATTGGCCGCATCGCTCCCTTCATCGTCGAAGAAGATAATCTTTTCCAGAAAATCCAGGCCATCAAGCGCTTTTTCAGCATGCTTAAATAGCTTCCGGTTTGAAACGAAAAGTGCGCGAGCTCCTGAATCAGTAAGAATGTAACGCACCTGATCCACAGCTTGCGTCGTGTAAATCGGAACATTGACAGCGCCCAGACTCAGTATCGCCAGATCTACAATGGACCATTCGGGTCGGTTTTCCGACAACAATGCAACTCGGTCCCCGGGCTTGATTCCCAGCTCCGCCAATCCCAGCGCCACATTGCGCACACGCTCGACTACCTTGTCCGCCGGCATGTTGATCCATGCGTTACCAATCTTGTGATTGAGGGCATCTGGCTTCGCATGTCTTAGAGCGGCCATCAGACAGAGCCCAGGCACAGAAGTTGGCTCAGAAGCATCTGCCGGTTTGCTGGTTTTCATTCTGCTGGACGCCAAATCAATGAGCCTCCCTGAGGGATACGTCGAAAACGGTCGGCGATAATACTACGATTGCTACAGTGGCCTCACTCAAAAAAGGCACGAGACTCTCTCAAGCAACGCCCGGCGAGTCACTTCGACTACGTTTTTTCTTACGCGATTGCACTTCTTCCACACGCCCATTCACTGTCGCCAGCGCAGCCAAAACCAAGAACAGGAGGGCATTGGACGTGGTATGGAGCGTGAAGTCGAAGAAACTGTGCACTAAGACGCCGAAACATCCGGCCAGTGCACCTGTTGCAACGCCTCGCCGGAAGTCGTCGCGAGAATCTCTGCGAGCGAAACCCATTCGAAAGAGACTGACTATGAAAAACAATCCGATTGCCGCGCCGACGATCCCAGCGTCCGACAATATCTGTAAGTAATCGTTGTGTGCCTGTTCAAGCCGGTACAGACCATTGCGCGAGTCGTAAGCTGTGTAAACGACGCCGAAAGCGCCGAGGCCGGTTCCAATCATCGGATGATTCTTAATGATGTCTACCGTGACACTCCAAAAGTGCGCTCTACCAGTTGTCGGATCGTCCGTGTTGACTGATCCGACGAGTCGACTCAGCGCTTCTTCGCCACCTAACAAAACTACGCCCCCAAAAAGCGTTATCACGAGGGCCAACGCCAGTCCCGCCTTGATCGCCGCGCTTTTGATTCGCGGTTTCTTTATTTTCGACTCGCCTTTCCTCTTGTGATGGCGTCGGAAGCCCATTGTTGCCGCGAGGAAAAGGATTTCCGCCACCAGGGCAATAAGGCCGCCGCGGGAGTTAGTCATGATGAGCGCAACACCCATTAAGCCTGCCACAAACAAGTAAATAAATCTCTTCTCCTTCACGACGGCCCCGGAAAAAAGCAGTCCCAGCGGCAAAGCGAGAGTTAGCTCCATGTAACCCGCAAAGTGGTGACGATTAATAAAAGGTCCGAAGGCCGTGCTTTGGCCCAACTCGCGAATCCAGTAGACCTTGGTCGGGCTGATGATGGACTGCGTCAAGCCAAAGATAGCGAGCAGAAATCCAAAGATAGTGATGGTTCTGACGAGCAGACGAAGCCGCTTCGGAGTATCGAGAAACACCAGGGTGGCGAAAAAGTAGAGGAGCAAAGATGTTAGCTGAATTACTACAAGTCTTGTCGCATAGGGATCATAGGACAAGCTTCTAGTCAGCGGGATCGGCAGCGTGCCCGCGTTTCCGGGCGTCCGTAAAGGAAGAAGTTGAACCAGACCCAGCACCAGCATGCCCAGCAACGCTAACTGCAGGACGTTTTTGCTGATCCGAAAGGAACCAAGGATCCAACTGTCGGCCAGCCACAACGTCAAAACAGACACCGCGCCAAGAAAGAAAATCGCCTGCGCCCAATAGTGAACTGTTCCGAAAGCCAGTGCTGAAAGGATGATGGCGCTACAGAGAATCAGAAACGCGAACCTGCTGGGTAGCGTGTGCTTGATCCGATACGACGTGTACCCGGAAGTCTTGACTGGTTGAACCTCAACCGTCTCCGGGACGAGCGCGCTATTTTCGGGGCTTAAGATCGAAGTCGTCATACCAAACAGTTCCAAAGATGGGACAGACGGCATTTTCAGGGCAGGAGTCGCGCATGATTCTTATTCTCACGGCTTCAGTCTTAGCGCCCGTCTTAAAAGACAATGCAACGCGCTGCCAATTGTTGTTCCCATCGGGTGCCGTCTGGGAATTCGCCAGTACGGCATCATCAGTTGCATCAACAATCTGAACAAATGGTGTGGCCGCGCTCTCAAGCCGCTCGGTCATTAGATAACATTCGAGCTCATACTCCTTGTTCGGCTGCAAGGGAACCAGCTGCGATACCTTTAGTCCATCCAAACGCGAGCGAACCTGGAAAAACAAACGCAAACTCCGCGGCCCTGTGTGACCCACACCAGCGTCAATTCCAATCTGTAGCTGAGGCTGCGACTCCACCTGCCACCCAAAAACCGCGTCCGGTCCATGAGCTACATTGTCTTGAAATCCACGGTCAACAATATGATCCAGCGCGGCGCGGTAAGCTGTGCCAGGGGCCACGTCATTCCAAACCAACATCGCCTGATGAAAAAGCTGGTTCGCCAGCAGGCTTGCGATGATCGGATCCGCAGCATAACGCCGGGCGCGCTTTTCAGTTTCTGTCAGTGAAGTCCATAGTCTGAGACCTTCATCGAACCGGCGGCGCTCAAGGAGGTATTTAGCAAACTGCGCGCGAGCGTCAGGCGTGGGGCCGATTGCCGACTTAAGAGCTTCGAAGTCGTCTTTGTTGACTTGCCATGCGAGGTTGAACATCTGCGATTGTAGTTCGGGGTTTGCTTCGCTGGCCCGCTGCAACTCCTGAAAAGCTTCCGTATAGCGATCGCTGCGAATTAACAGGTTTCCCAGGTGCCAGCGCGGATAAGCGTATGAAGGCGCAAGCCTGACTGCTTCACGCAATGCTTTCTCTGCCTTCTCTGCATCGCCGGCCTGCTCCAGCGCCTGGCCCAAACTCATCCAAAATCTGTAGTCGTTTGGCGCGAGAGTTACAGCCTTCTCGTAGGCCGCAACACTCTGAGTAATCTGATCCGGCGGGAGCTCTTTCTCGATGAGATTGCCGAGACGCCAGTACGGCAGCGGATCCTTAGGCGCCCACGACGCCGCTAACTGCGCAGTTTCGAGCCGCCGCTCTTCCAACGCGAAGTGTTCTGCCACCGTGTTTCCCAGATACCAGCGGACTACAAACCAGGAGGCCAAAAATGCAAGCGCCACCATGGACAGCATGATCAACTTCGCCGGCAGGTTGGCTCGTAGATGTATTACTTGATCGGGCATAGTCCAGGGCGCCGGAAACTCAGTCGAACTTTCTAATCTGAGAGGTCTTCAATCGTTATCCGCATTCGTTTAACTGCTATGTTCTGGTTGCGGCAAATTTCTTTGATCTTTAGCAGGCGCTCCTCCGACATCATCGAACTGGAGATCAGCAATTCGTCGATGTCTACCTTGCGACACACAGCACTAAGATCGCCATTTCCGTTGTAGACTTTCAGCCCGTGAATGAGTTTGCCATGCTTCGCCGGATCGTCGTCGAGAAATCCCACCGGAGAATATTTGAGCGAGCGATTGTTCAGCAGTTCTCTCAGCAACAACTCGCCTCCATCACCCGCGCCATAGATAAGCACGCGCGTGCCTTCCCTGCTCCGAGACATAGGAAGAACCTGGCGAAACAACCTGAAGGCCATGCGACTTCCGGCCAGGAACATAAACATCAGCATGGCGTCGATGATGAAAATTGTCCGCGAGAAACCTTCAAATCTAAACGCAAAGAGGACCGCCATTACGCTCAGGACAGAACTCAGTATGACCGCCTTAACAAACACGATCAGATCATCGAGGCTCGTATAACGCCAGATTCCGCGATAAACGCCCATTACCAAAAACGACGCCATCTTTACGAAGACCAACACCGGCAGGGTGCGCAGGAATAAGTTCCACGCGCTGCTGCCTGACAGTGCGCCAAATTTCACCGCGTAAGCACACCAGTAAGCCAGCAGAATTAGAACAACATCCAGCAGCACCTCGAAGATGCGCCGCTTGTATGAAAGGTCAACCAGGAAGGCGTACGGAGAATTATCTCGCTGCGCAATCGCCTCCTCCGTGTCGTCATAGACCTTAACACCAGCCAGATACACGCCAAGCAGAGTCAGCAGGATTGTGAAACCCGCTATCGCCGCCAAACTTACGTCGAGATTCACACGCTGGACCAGAAGCGCCAACACACCAGAAAGGGCGGCGAAACCGTACAACATCCAAACCGCGTGACGTTCGGTCATTCCCAGCGCCACCAGCCGATGCGACGTGTGATCGCGGCCTCCGAGAGAAACAGACCGCCCCGAAATCTTGCGCAGGATGGTGACAAAAGTCGTATCGAAAATTGGAATGAACAAGACCAGGATCGGAACTGCGAGCACGGGCAACAGACTTCGCGATCTTCCTCCGGCAACATTTACCAGGGCGGCGCTCGCCAGGAAAAAGCCAATAAACATTGAACCCGAATCGCCCATAAAGATCGTCGCGGGATTTGAGTTAAAAACCAGAAAACCGATCAGGGCTCCGGCAAAAGCAAGCAACATCAGCGCTTCCATTGGCTGATTCGTGCTGATAAAGCTGAGCGCCAGAAAGGCCGAAGCAATCGCCGCGATCCCTGCAGCCAGCCCATCCATGTTGTCGAGCAGATTGACGGCGTTGGTGATCCCAATCAACCAGAAGATTGTGATCGCCATGTTGAGCGGGCGGGAACTGGTCCATGGCAGGCTTAAGCCGTAATAGATCACGAAGGCTGATCCCATTATTTGGCCGATGAGCTTCTGGTATGGCTTTGAGTGAAGCAGGTCGTCAGCCAGCCCCACCAGGAACAGAAAAGTGCTGGCAAGAATCACCGCGTCCAAATATGAGGCAGGAAAGTGGCCCCAACCCTGAACAGTGTGCGGTCGAACAAAGACGAAGTAACTAATAATTACGGAGAACCATATCGCCACCCCGCCCATCATCGCCGTAGGCGCCTTGTGCCAGCGATCGGTTTTTGGCCGGGCCACCATGCCGAAGCGCCTCGCCAGCGCCCGCACAAGGGGCGTTAGCACGAGAGCAAGCCCGGCAGACGCGGCAACAGCCAGAAGATTAATCGAGCTCAAGGACATATCTGGTAGCTATATTGGATCGGTCAGGACTGGACAGTGTAAGGGGAAAGCTAATCGATACCTTGCATCAAATCAAGTTGGCATAGCTCCGCAGTTCGCTTGACTCTGTGTTTACATTTGATATGTTGCGGCTCAGCCATTTTGTCGAGAAGTGCATAATTGGGCACGCAACGCAGGAGTTGCCCCTAAACTATGAAAACGCTAGCACTACAAGGTCCAAGCAGGCGCTACAAGGAAGTCACAAATACCAAAGCGGACGGAGCCACGTTTACTCCAGCTAGCCTTGCAGAGTTTGTAGCTAGCCAACTTGTTAAGCTAGCGGGGCCAATCAACTCCAGCGCTAGACTAAAGGCCCTTGATCCGGCAGTTGGAGAGGGAGCCCTTCTGATCGGTCTTCTTAATGAACTTCGCAAGCAAGGAATCGAGGACCTAGACGTTTATGGCTTCGAAACAAACGAGAGATCAAGCGTCATCGCGCTTGAACGCCTGAAAATTCTATTCCCGCGCGCCACGTTCTTCTTTTCGAACGAGAATTTTCTTGATTTTGCAGATCGGATCGCAGCTAACGAAGGTAGTCTTTTCGCCTCCGATCAACCTCGGTTCGACTTGATAATTGCGAATCCGCCGTACGTCCGTACTCAAGTACTTGGATCCGGCATAGCCCAAAAGCTTGCACGGCACTACGGATTAACCGGTCGTGTGGATCTCTATTACGCATTTGTTCTTGCAATGGGATGGGTTCTATCGGAACGCGGTACTGCGGGAATCATTGTTTCTAATCGCTTCATGACGACGAGATCTGGAGCGGCTTTGCGCAAGGCTATTCTTGAAACACTTCTTGTTGCGAAAATTTGGGATCTTGGAGATACAAAACTCTTTAACGCCGCAGTATTACCTGCAGTGATGCTCCTCCAACACCACCATCAAAGCAGGACTGAACCCAATGCGCCCGGTTTTACTACAATTTACGAAACCCAGAACAGGCCTGTGGCCGCTGCACTAGATCCTATTGATGCGTTGCGCCTCACTGGTTCTGTTTCTGTTCCGGACGGGCGCTGTTTCCGGGTGCAACATGGTGTCCTGAATGTTGATACGGACAAAGCTTCGGTATGGACGATATCTACCAGTGATTCCGACAGTTGGTTAACGACAGTCAAAGCTCATACATGGGGAACTTTTTCAGATATTGGAGACATCCGCGTAGGAATCAAGACCTGCGCCGATAAAGTCTTCATACGTTCGGATTGGAATACGCTTCCGGAACACCAACGACCGGAATTGTTGTTACCCCTTACGACCCACCACGCTGCACGACGGTTCAAGGCGGACGCAAATAGTCAGTCCAAGATGGTCTTATATCCCCATACGGTCATCGAAGGTCGGAGGAAGACTATTGATCTAAGGTTTTATCCCAAGACAAAATCCTATCTCGAAACGCACTACCAAACTTTACTCTCCCGGAACTATGTTACGGAGGCTGGACGACAGTGGTACGAGATCTGGGTTCCCCAAGATCCGGATGCATGGAGTGCTACGAAGCTAGTTTTCAGAGATATTTCTGAGAAGCCCACATTCTGGGTTGACCAAAAAGGCACCGTAGTAAATGGGGACTGTTACTGGTTGACGCCGCGCTCGCATAATGCTGAAGATCTTCTTTGGCTAGCCTTGGCCGTGAGTAACTCTACCTTCATCGAAGACTTTTACGATCACAGTTTCAACAACAAACTCTATGCTGGCCGCAGGCGATTCATCACGCAATACGTCGAGCGCTTTCCCCTCCCTGATCCGAGTAGGTCAGTCAGCAGACAGTTAATTATGCTCTCAAAAAAGATCTACGAAGGTACTCCCTCCGAAGAGGCATCTTCCTTGGAGGCGTCGCTGAATGAACTAGTCTGGACCGCGTTCGGTTTACCTTTCGATAAGGATCGATCTCAATCGAAAAAGGTCGTTGGGAGCGGAATCTGAAGTTTCTTATTGAGGACCTTGCCTCCAAATTGAGGAAAGCGAGTGAAAAAGCTTTCCCCCGTGCTGAGAAAGAAGTGCGTAAGACTCACCGTTAACCCATCGGTCAGAGCGTAAAACAGAGCGTATCGAACGTCACAGTGACGAATTTGATGATTGTCAACTTGGGGCATATCCAACGGGGCCTTGCTATCCGGGCGCACAAGTCCAAGGTCTATTGTTGGAGATGTCTGTAACTTCACCTCAAGTATTTGTTGCCTTACGTCTGGGAACCTACCGTCATCGACATAGCTTGCGTACCCAAGATGTTTGCAAACATGCGCGTGCAATGCGTCGCCGCGGCGTCTCTCCTGATCAGAGCCCGCATCCTTGAATGATAACCCTATCATTGATAATAGGCGCGCAAAAACATCTGAGACAGGCAGCACAACTCCAAGAGATGGATTGTCTGTTGGCTTGAATTGCGCCAGTTGAACTCCTTTCCTAGCAACTATGTTTTCCACTAGATCCGTATCGACCGGTGAAATTAGCTCTGCTCGCTGGGTCCCACAAACGAGCCGGGCTTGATACTTTTGAGTAAGCGTGCCTGTAGTGTCGAGTTTAGCGAGCGTGTCGCCAGTGATGACTCTTACTCTCTCGATTATGTCGGCTTGCGTGATGCGAATGATCGCGTAACGCCGAGTCGGCGAGAGTTCCTCATTCCAAATCTGCAGGTTATTAGATTTCTGCGTATAGATATCAAACAGCTGCCCTGGAAAGCGCGGTTGTGTTTTTGTGAAGGTTGCAGGCACTGGATAACCCAAAGCCTTACATACCTCACTTTTCACGAACTTCGACCGCGATCGAAGGGACAGTCCGGCCACACTGAGACCTATTAGCTTTTTATTAAGAAGAGCCTCCAAATCAGGCGCTGGTATCCACAATTGCGGATCTCCGACCTCAATTGGATCATAGATCGACAGACCGCTAAGCGCGATGTTTTGAGTGTAATTGATTGGCATGGGCCCGTGAGAATTCAGCCTTAATTTAGGACGGCAGGACGATAAACCCAACCCGATAAGAAGTCAATCATACTGATTCCGGAGTCACTTGACTGACTCCTGCTTGAGACCGCACCTTGAATTGCTAAGCAGGTTGAAGATGTTTGTCGCAAGGTAAGCGTTTTTTTTCGGATGGCAATCGCGATCTTGGTCGCGCGCTAAACATCAAGAGTTCGTGAGGATCTCCTCAGGCGCAAAGCCCATTTGCCCGAGCCGTCCCCGCGTCTGCTCCATCATCTCCGGTGAACCGCAGATGAGCGCGATTGGAGACTTCAAATCCGGCAACACATGGTCTAGAAGCGATTGCACGTAGCCTGTTGGACCCGACCAGTCGTGGCCGTCAGGCTTTGAAATCACCTGGCGCAGCTCGACGCCCGCTTCTTTCCAGCTGTCAGTCTCATCACGAAAACAAAAATCATCGGGCGTGCGCGCGCCGTATAGCACGACACACCGTCCAAATTCATCTTTGCGCTGCAAAACATGGCGCAACGCCGATCGCAGAGGCGCCACGCCCGTACCCATCGCTACAAACACCAGATCTTTCCCAAGTTGTTCGTCGAGCGCAAAACCGTGGCCCGCCACCTCGAGCAGGTTGATTCTGGAACCGGCCTGCATATTAAAGATGATGTTGCTGGCGCCCGTCTTTTGCTTTACCAGCACTTCCAGATCAGGATCTTCCGGCGCGCTCGCAAACGCAAAATAGGCTGGCGCCTCGCCAGCCACTTCCAGCACTGCTACCTGGCCGGGGACAAAAACCACTCCGTGCCTGCCAGTCGCACCTTCCGGCATCAGGTCGAATGAACGAACTGCTCGTGCCTGCTCGCGAACGCTGGTAATGATGAGTGGACGCAAAGTTCGAGTTATCTCCTCAGCCTGCCTTGATTCACGTTCACGGCAGTCTACCAAACATGGTTCATGAATTCGCAGCCGGTGTTACAATAAATCCTCTTCCCTATCGCGAAAACCAAATCACGTCTGTGCTCAACAGGAAAGGACCCGCATGGCAGGCAAGTTGAAACCACTGCTCAGCGTTGCAATCAGCTTCGCGTTCCTCGTCAGCCTGAGCTACCTATCGAACACGCTGGGCCAATCAGGCAGGCGCGCACCCAAATCGAAAACGGTAAATGCGCCAATTCCGGAACCGGATCCAACGCCGTCCCCTGCCAGGCAGACCTCGCAACCCACACTCAAATTCATTCTCGGCATGAATCACGATAGTTTTACTAGTGTGTCAATCAGTGGGCTCAGCGGGATCAAGAGAAACATTGCTCGGCGAATGGGCGAGCGCACATGGGTTAGAGTCACGATGACGCCTGGTCCCATGGCGCGCAGCGAGGCGATCAAACTCGCAAAAGCTGAAAAGGAATCTTACGTGGTCTGGGTGCAAGTTCGAGAGGATGCGATGAGCGCGCGACAGCCGAATAGTGTGAACACTGCTTTTATCGAGTACGTAGTTTTCGCTCCGGAGACGGCAAAAGTAATGACGTCGGGCGCGACCTACCCCGGGGGTCGAAACATGGTCATCCTCGAGCGCCGCACTCCGGAAATCGATGGCGATCGTTATTTGAATCAGGCCGCACGGGAGACTGCTGACAAGATCCTCTCGAAGTTTAACCTGATCGCTCCGAGAAAGTTTCTTTAGAGATTGAGGTCAGCTATCGGATCCGGAATACAGCTGATCGATCACGTCGCGATATTTCTCATCAACCACGCGGCGCTTAACTTTCAAAGTCGGGGTCATCTCCCCGCCTTCAATCGTTAGCTCATTCTCAAGCAGCGCCACCTTCTTTACTTTCTCGTATTGCGCCAGATCGGGCATCAGTCCGGCAACCTGTCGTTCAAACAGATCGATAATGCGCGGGTGCTTGCACAATTCGGCCCGGCTCGCGGTTTTGATCCCTTTCAGTTGTGCATACGATTCTACGCGTTCCCAGTCAGGCACAATCAGCGCCGCCGGAAAATTGCGACCATTGCCGATCAATACCACTTGATTCACAAAACGCGAGCCCTTGATCAACTGCTCGAGCGGTTGCGGCGCAATGTACTTCCCGCCGGAGGTCTTAAATAGTTCTTTCTTCCGGTCTGTGATACGAAGAAAGCCGTCTTCGTCAAGCGTGCCTATGTCGCCCGTTTTAAACCAACCATCGTCGGTGAACACAGCGCGAGTCTCTGCGGGCTTATTGTAATAGCCCTGCATCACATTTGGACCACGCGTCTCGATCTCGCCGTCGGCTGCAATGCGCACTTCGACGTTGTTAATGGGCTTGCCCACAGTTCCAACGCGGTTCTGTTCCACGATTCCCGCGGTGATTACCGGCGACGTTTCAGTCAGGCCATAACCCTGGACGATCGGCAGACCGGCGCCGATGTAGATCAGTGCGAGCTCTTCGGGCAGCGCCGCGCCGCCTGAGACCAAAAGGCGAATTCTTCCGCCGAGCGCAGTGCGCATCTTCGAAAAGATTAACTTGTCCGCGAGCTTGTGTTTCAAGCCGAGCACAGCTGGAATCTTTTGATTGCGGATGGTGAGCTTCGCATATTCCTTGCCGACATCCACCGCCCAATTAAGAATGGCAACATTCAGCCGGCCCTTCTCAGCGGTCTTTTCCTTCACCCGCGCGAAAATCTTTTCGAAGATGCGCGGCACGCCGACAAAGATTGTGGGCCTCACCTCCCGCAGGTTAGCGCCAATCGCTTCCAGAGACTCGCCAAAGTAAATGGCCATGCCGTGATAGAGATACATGTACATGGCCATGCGCTCGAGCACGTGGGAAAGAGGCAGGACGGAAAGCGCGCTGTCCGTTTTTCCAAAAGCCAGATGGCCCGATGAATCGACCAGGTTTGAAACCAGATTGGCGTGCGTGAGCATGACGCCCTTCGGTTCTCCGGTAGTTCCTGAAGTGTAAATAATCGTGGCTAAGTCGTCGGGTTTAATCTCATCTGTGATCTTACTGATGATGTCCGGTTGCTGCTTCCTAAGTTCATCGCCTCGTTCCTCCAGTTCAACCAGAGAAATTCCGGGTGTATCGCCTCTCGTTTTCTCAAAGAATATCAAATGCTCCAGGGCCGGGCATTCGCCTAGCACATCCTTAATCTGGAAATACTTATCCTCATTAGCCAACACCAAAACTCGAGCGCCGGAGTCTTTCAAAATGTAACGTACCTGCGGCGGCGTGAGGGTCGGATAGATGGGAACGTCGATAGCGGCCGCAAACATGCAACCTGCGTCCATCAATGTCCATTCAGGCCTGCTTTCGGAAAGCATCGCTACACGATCACCGCGACGTACGCCCAGCGAATACAACCCACTCGCAATGTTGCGGGCACGACTCAGTACTTCGTCCGACGAGATTGGCACCCAGCGACCATCGCGTTTGTAGTTGATCGCGTCAGCGCGATGATGAACGCGAGCTGCGTATTCAACCGCCTCAGCCAGGTTGGCGGGTTCATCGGGGCTCAGGGGAATTCGCGCCGGAAGTTGCTGGCGGGCTGGGAGCGCAGGCATCCTGCCTGCCTCTGTCTCGTCCACGAAGCTAGTTGGGGGGATGGGGTTCAATTAGCCGTCACTCCGTTCAAAAATATATCGAGCACCTGATCGGCCATGGGGGCCAGCTTGTAGCGACGTTTTGAAAGTATCCAATTGGTCGCCATCTCATCTAACGCCCCAAAGAGTACTTTAGCTACAACCTTCGCATTGAGCTCCGCACGAAATACACCGGCGCTTTGGCCGTCTTCGAAAGTGGTCCGAATCAACTTTAGATACTCCGCGAATCCCGCGGCCGAGAATTCTTCCATAAACTTTGTCGAACCACGCAACTCTACCTGAAACACCACCGCGAGATCGCGATTGGCGCCGAGCCGGTCGAGATGCATGTGTGCGATCGTACGCAGCCGTTCACGCGGGTCAACCACTTCTGCCATCCGTCTTCGACCGTCGGCGATCGCTTCTTCCATGCTGCGATCGAATATGGAATGAAGAATATCCTCCTTGCTCTTGAAGTAGAGGTAGACGGTGCCATCGGCAACCCCGGCTTCGCGTGCAATGTCGGCCACCTTCGAATTGAAATATCCGTTATGGGCAAAGATGCGGATGGCCGCGCGCAGGATTGCCTCGCGTTTGTCCGCCACGATGGGCCGGTGCGGACTTAAAGATCGAACAGTTCTCATTTGCTGCTTCGAAGAATTGTCGAGAGTTCGGCTGAATGACCTGATGAAATGACCTGCTGAATGAACAGCCACTCAGTGTGCGCCGTTAGCCTACCGTTTGTCGGACGGTTCTGCAATCAAAGTTTTTGAGCGAATATCGCGGAATGGCGTCGTTAAACGGTTCGTCTCGAAGAATCTTTTTCACCGGTCGGCGAATTGGCGGGCTCGGGCCGCATGCGAAATTCCGTCGTCGGATAGGGAATCTCAATTCCACGCTCACGGAAAAGGGTCCAGATGCGGAAGTTTATGTCGCTCTTAATTTCAAAGTGGCGGCGAGGCTGAACACTCCAAACCAGCAAACGAAAGTCGAGCGAGGAGTCGCCAAACCTCAGGAACTGCACCCGCGGCGCCGGGTCGGTCAACACATTTTCCACGCCGTCAGCCGCGAGAATCAAAGTTTCCGTTACCAGTTCAACATTTGAATCGTAGGCGACGCCTACCGGAATCGCGATACGCGCGCGGGGATCGCCATACGACCAGTTGATCACCCGCTGGCTGACTAGTTTTGAATTGGGGACGATGATCGAGATGTTGTCGTTGGTGGTCACCAGCGTCGTTCGAAGATTGATGCTCTTAATGTCGCCTTCATCTTCGCCGATCGTAATTCGGTCACCGATGCGAATGGGCCGCTCAAAAAGAAGAATAAAACCGGACGCGATATCAGCTGCGATGTACTGCAAACCAAAACCAATACCAACCGAGAGCGCTGTGAAAAGCACGGCGACCGAGGTCATATCAACGCCGACCATTTTCAACCCGGCCAGCACTCCCGCAACGATCAGTAAATAGCCCGCCAGGCGCGCGATTGTGTAACGCAAGCCAGGATCGATGTAGGTGCGTTTGGCAATTCGACGTTCAAGGAGGTCGCCAATCCGGCGCGACAGAAAGATCGCGAAAACGAAAACCGCGATGCCGCCCAGAAGCCGCATTACTGTGAAAGGTTGATTTCCAAACAGAGGATTAGTGAGAAAGTTCCAGATGCGCCTAAAGACGGAGACGTCCTGAAGCATCGAGAGAGCAACAGTGATATCTGCGGTGAACGTTAGCTCCTGCAAGAGTAGCTCCTAAATAATTGCGCGCTCTGAAACGCGGAGCATGTTAACAACAGGCAGCTATCCCCACAACGGCTACCTCACACAAAGCTGAACGTGGGATGAAGCCTCCGCAGCGGAATTTTACTCGTCCTGGTCGCATTCTCTTATCAAGGGCAAACAGTAAGAGGTCGGGTTACGAAAAGATTAATGAATCAACTACGAAACGAGCAAGCTAGTTGATATACTGCGTTCGTCCGGCTTCAAGTCCTCGTTGCTCTCAAACCAACTGGCCGGAAGGTTTACCTCAATGCTGATCCAAACTTTAGATTTTCACTTCCGTAAACAGTTCGAAGGCTCTCAGCTTGAGATCTATCTGCGAAATAGTTCGCAACCGCTTTCAACCGTTCAGCTCGATTTTCCAACTTCTTTTCTGAGCGGGTTTGAATTGAAACAACTGGACTTCGATGCAAAGGATCCTGCCGGACGCGTCCACCGTTTGCGTGAGTTCGGGCAAAGACTTCATAAGAGAATTTTTGCGACGGAAGTCGCGCAGGTTTGGGAAGGCCATAAACTGAAGCATGAATTCCTGGTCCTTTGCATACGAATCGCCCCCGAAGCGAGCGAGCTTGAAGCGATACCATGGGAAACTCTCTTTGACGGGGAGGAGTTCATCGCAGCCGGGACAAAGACCACGCTCACGCGCCTGCCGCTGGACGTTCAACCGCAGCTCGCGCTGTCTGGCGTGCCGTCGCCTTTGAAGATGCTGGCGCTCGTCTCGAGCCCGCTTGATTTGCCCGACAACTCGCGCCTTCAGATGGAGCGTGAGCAGGAAATTCTGCTGGAAGCTATAAACGATCCAGCCGGACAGGGACGTTTGCGGGCAGACTTTGAGGACGAAGCAAAGCTGGAGATTCTCGAATCAAGTCTGGAAACGCCTTACCAGGTCTTTCATTTCACGGGCCACGGCATGGCGCCCGAGGACGGCGGCGGCTTGTTGCTTGAAGACGCGCAAGGGAATAGCCGGCCGACTTCGGTCGCAGAGGTCTTGCAATCTTTGCAGCGCGGCGAAAATTCTCTGCGACTGGTAGTTCTTTCAGGCTGCCAGACTGCCCGCACAATAAACGTGGGGGGATTTCGCGACATGGCGCGGGGCCTTTTGCGCCGAAGGATTCCTTCCGTGATTGCCATGCAGTTTTCGATCTCGGACGGCGGCGGTTTGAAATTCGCGGAGGCCTTTTACGGCAGGATAGCGGCAGGACGCACTTTGGAGCTGGCATCTCACGCCGCACGTCGCGCCCTGCTCCTCAGTGATGATTATTTTTTGCAAGCCGACGCGCTTGCTCCGGTATTGCTGACTTCAAATGGAGACTGTTTGCAAACGTTGCAGCCGGAAGCTGCCTCAGCTGCCGAACCGCCAAAAATTGACTTCAGTTTTTACTTGCCTTTACCCCAATTGAGTTACGGCTTTTACGGCAGGCGGAGCGAGTATCGCCAGGTGCGTGACGGTATCCTCCACCGGAATCAACGCGCCGTTATTATTCACGGCATCGGCGGCATTGGAAAGACTGCGCTGGTTAGCCACATTGGCACCCGCTTGAGAAAACGTTTTCAGGGTGTGTATGCATTCGATTGTTCTGGAGGAACGCTGACACCTGAGACTGTAATGATCAAACTGCACGGATTTTTTGCGCCTCAAGGTGTGAAGGCTTTGGAGCAGTTACTTTATCAGAATCTGCCATCGGATGTTCTGGCGAATTACCTGGCGCAGGTCTTATCGCAGTGGTCTTTGCTCTTGATCTTCGACAACTTTGAAAGCCAGCTCGAACTCAAAGACCCAGGCTTTCAAATCGCCGACGAAAACCTACGCGCCTTCATCACGACGCTTATCAAAACAACTGCGACCGCCAGCCATTTTCTCTTCACCAGCCGCTATCTATTTGAGCTTGATGACAAGCGTTTGGGCAACATTCAATCTTTGCCGCTCGAAGATTTGAGTCGGCCTGAAGCTTTGAGCCTGATGCAGAAGCTGCAACACCTCGCTGCAGCCTCCCACGCCGAAAAGCTCGAAGCCCTGAAAACTTTCGGCGGTCATCCTTACGGGCTAGTGACGCTCGACCGCTATTGCAATCATCAACCTCTGGACCGGGCGCTTAAAGATGCTGCGAGTATTCATGCCGAACTACGCGTGTTTCTGGCGATCGAGCTCAACTATGCGCGACTCTCCGAGCTCAGTCGGGAACTCCTCAACCGCCTCGCCGCATTTCGCCAATCCGTACCTCACGAAGCGGCAGAATGGGTAATGGGCAAAAAGATTTCATACGCCGCCGAATTTCTGGAAAGCTCCCGAAGTCGATTACCGAAAGAATGGGGGACATTAGGTGACTCTAGAATTTTGGAAGAGCTTGAAAGGCTTCTTCCAGAACGAAGACAGGCCGAAGACTTGAGTCAACCGATTAGGGAATTGGTTGAGTGGGGCTTGCTTACACCGACACAAAAGGACGGGGAAATACTAGAGCTTTCGATTCACGCCCTTGTGCGCGATTTCTGTCGCGACAAGCAACAAGGTGAAACTTGGCAGAGACGTTTGCGTGACGCCGCTGTTTTCTATATCAACCTTACGAAACTCGACGCTGCCGAAAACAAGTCCCAGGCGATGGTTTGGAATGAGATGGAAGCCTTTGAATTGCTGGTGGAGGCCCAAGAGTTTAATGACGCCGCAAGTGTCTTGATGGATGCAACTCCGCATTTAGACCGTTGGGGTTTCGGGCGGTATTTAGAGGCTCAGCACCGCCGCTTATTCGAGAAGCTTGATAATGAAATAGCCGGACTCTTAATCAACTTTGGAAACATAATTCAAGCTCGTGGCGAATACGATGAAGCGTTGCAGTGTTACCTTCGTTCGCTGGAACTTAGCGAAGAACTTGGCGATCGGGCGAACACCGCTAGTTCGCTCCATCAAATCGGAATCATGCACTATCGACGAGGCAGGTATGAAGAAGCATTAGAATATTACGAGAGATCTCGCAAGATACAAGAAGAACTGAATGATCCTGCAGGCATGGCTAGTTCGCTCTATCAAATCGGCACTCTTCATCGTCGGCTGGGCGAGGATGAGAAAGCATTAGACTATACGAACCGTTCTTTGGCGATTTCGGAGGCGGTTGGCGAGCGCAGAGGCGCAGCGCTGTCGCTTCATCAGATCGGCAAGATTCACCGACAGCGTGGCGAGCATGATGTCGCGTTGGAGTACTACGAACGTTCACTAGATATTTTCAAAGAAATTGGGGATCGATCAGGCGAGGCTTATGCTCTTGGTGAGATCGGAATCATTCATCGCCTGCGCGGCAAGTATGATCGTGCCTTGGAAAACTACGAAAGAGTTCTTGGAATCTCGGAAGACATTGGCGACCGCTTTAGCGTCGCTATTACACTAGGTCAAATCGGGAAGATGTTTGTCGATTTAAGACGTTTTGAGGAAGCGTTCCAGCATTTATTATCTGCTCTGAACATCTTTATAGACTTGCAATTACCGGACGCTGGATTCGTCGCAGGTGACCTCAATATCCTTCGTGGCTTGTGGGGCAGAGAACACTTTGATGCGGCATGGAGAAAAGCCACCGGCGAAGATGTACCCGAATGGTTGAAGGAATGAGTCTGCGTCGGTTGTCTTTGAACGATGAGAGGTTTCTGAAATTGACGATCCGTTGGGAAGGCTCACTCTCGGGAAACTTACTATGGCAAAAATGCTTAGAGTCAGATGCAATGCACCTAACAAACATATCAACGAAGTTGATTTGGACGACTTGTTGCGAGAGGACGTCGTTGCCAGGCACGCGCTCTCCTCAATGGATTCTGTGCCAGAGCGAATCGTCTTACGTTGTCACGAGTGCGCCGAGGGGAAAGTCATCATTACGCGCGATATGATCCTGGATCCATTCCGATGACTGGGAGCAAGCAAGATGTCAGAGAAGATTCAACAGAACGCTGCAAAGGAATCACGAAATCAACCAGAGATAATTCATGAGAGTCCGGCTTCCGAGACGGATGACGACTTGTGGCTGGCCCACGGCGCAAAGATGCTCGACGAATCCGTCCCGGGTGTGCGCAGCGCCGCGACCGAGGTCATTAAAGCACTGGGCATGTTGATGACGGTCTATTTAGGAATCCTGGGCTTTGCGAAGTTCATTCCCGAAAACATGGAAGTGCATAACAAAGCCCTCTTCGTCGTACCGATCGTGCCCTGGGTAATAGCAATCTACTACTGTCTGCGGGTGATGAAAACCGAACTCGTAACAATCAACTTGCGATCGCCAAGTGATATCAGAGAAAAGGCTGCGGAGATTCTCAATGAAAAGCACCGTTACCTTGAAATTGCCTTTGCGCTTCTCATCGCGGGAGTCGTGTTTTCGTTCGCAATGGTGGTTTTTCGCCTGCGCGTCTAATCGCCGTACCTGGCATCCGAAATCGAAGGCTCGGGTTCTCTCACGAGCGTGAAGTTGTGGGGAATCGTGGCGGAGGGGACAGGACTCGAACCTGCATGACCTTTCGGTCGGCGGTTTTCAAGACCGCTGCACTACCAATTATGCGACCCCTCCGCTTTTGGGAACTATAGCTTACGTCCGCCCACGTCTCAACTACCGCGAGCAGCTGTGCTTAAAACGTGGATGCGAGATCCGGATGAACGAAAGCGGAGCTATTGCAGATAATGCCCCATCATCAGGATGCCAAACACAACAAGAAATAAACCAGCTACAATTGCGATAATTCGACTAAACCAAACCGGGGGCCACGGCAAACCAAACCTCGGCATCCTCATTGTCTCTTCCACCGCAAAGCGATTGCAGATGATGCATATCAACCCAAACACCGATAGAAGAAGCGCAAAGACTGACTTCATGTTTCGAGTTTAGCACCACAAACATCCACCTAAAATGAGAACACTCAGATTTGCGCCTTTGCAGAGCTAAGGTCTAAGATCCAAGCTACAAACAGATGCGCGTCACTATCGGACAAATAAACACAACCAACGGGGATTACGAGGCCAATACCGCGGCGATCATCAGGGCCATCGAACACGCCCGCAACGATCGCTCCGACATCGTCGTTTTACCTGAAGCCGCCATTCAGGGCTACACCTCGCTTGACTGGTTTCTTGATCGCGACGTAGCGCGTTGCGCGCTCCAGCCGCTGGAAAAGATCATCGAAGCCACTAGGGGCTTGACGGCAATCGTCGGCACAATCAGGCCCAGCGATCTTCCAACCGGCCGCCGTCTCTATAACTCCGCGGCGATAATCCGCGATCAGAAACTCATCGGCTTTGCGGATAAGACCCTCCTTCCCGAGTATGATGTCTTCGACGACCCGCGCTACTTCGAACCCGCGCGCGAACGTCATTTGTTCACGGCAGGCGACTGCAAACTCGGCGTCGCCGTTTGCGAAGATTTCTGGAACGACAAAACGTTTTGGAAAGAGCGACTCTATCATCAGGATCCTGCGGACGAATTAATCGCCATGGGCGCCGAGATTCTTCTCTCCATCAATGCCTCGCCATTCAACAAAGGGAAAATGGGCCAACGGTGCGCGATGGTGTCGCACCGGGCCAGGGCCTCGAAACTTCCGATCGTGTTCGTAAATTTGGTGGGTGGGAACGACGGCATCATCTTCGACGGTGCGAGCATAGTGGCCGACTGCGAAGGAAAAATAATTCTCCAGGCGCCTCCTTTCGAAGAGTTTTTTGGCACCGTGGACCTCGAATGCGGCGTCGCCGATGACCGCTGTTTGCCGGGCGATGATATGGAAACTGTCCGAAGCGCACTGGTACTTGGGATTCACGACTACGCTCGGAAGAACCGTTTTACGAAGGCGGTGCTCGGATTATCGGGCGGACTGGATTCAGCTGTAGTTGCTGCGTTGGCGTGCGAAGCGTTGGGGCCGGAAAACGTGTTGTCGGTAATGATGCCGTCGCCTTATTCATCACGTTCGAGCATTGACGATAGCGTCGAGCTTGGGCGTCGGCTGGGAATGAAAGTAATCGAGCATCCCATCACCAAGCCTTTTGAAGTGATGTTAGACGAACTGAAGCTTCCTCCACCCGCTGCTTCGAATGGTTCACACGCGACGGAAAACCTGCAATCGCGTCTGCGCGGAAATATCCTGATGACAATTTCCAATAACGAAGGACGCCTGCTGCTTTCCACCGGAAACAAATCGGAACTGGCATTGGGCTATTGCACTCTTTACGGGGATACCAACGGCGGCTTAGCCGTAATTGGCGACGTGTTGAAAACGGAAGTTTATTCGCTAGCCCACCACCTGAATAAAGAGAGCGAAATCATTCCACGTGAGATTATCGAAAAGCGTCCCTCGGCCGAACTGGCGCCCGGACAGTTTGACGATCAATCGTTGCCGCCTTACGACAAGCTCGATCCAATCCTGAAGATGTATTTTGAAGATAAGGCAACTCCCGACGAGATCATCGCGGCGGGAAATGATCCGGCCCTGGTCTACGATGTTCTGAATCGGGCCGAGTCGCCCGCGAATGAATTCAAACGGCGACAGTTGCCGCCCACCCTGATCATTTCGCGCAACGCGATTGGCATTGGTCGGCGGCGGCCCGTTACCCATCACTACCGGCGCGATCCGGCGACGAAGTGTTAGGGTTGATTCGATAGGATTCACAGAATGAACAGGATTAAGGATTTAAAGCAGTCTGAGATTCTTTGGTTTTCATCTGGTGAATCCTGTTAATCGTGTCCAACAAACTCTCATGTCGCATAGCGCGCGTAAACCGATTTCACCTTCTCGAGAAAGTCTGTGCGGTCCACGAGGTGATAAACGGTAACGTTCCCCGATCCCCCTGCAAGCGTCTCGATCAACTTTTCGAAAATCTCAAACTGGTCGCCCTGCGAAATCCCCTTCGCTTCCAGATAACCCGCGTGCCGCAGGCGGCGAAGCAGATCCTGCAAAGTAAGGCGACCCTCGAGAGTACGTCCGCCATGAACGTGGGACCGGCTCACCAGGTACTGCACGATCAAAACCTCGTTGTAATTAGACGGTGACAGGAAGAGCCGGCCGCCGTCTTTTTCCCAACCTTCCGGAAGGCGATTTGAACGACGAACCAGGCGCACGCCATCGAATACTTCCGACCAATCAGTTTTCGGCTCCAAACGAGCCAGGTAGGCGCGAGCAGTTTCCAGCAGCCAGGTATTATCGAGTTCGAGGTTTTGGTCGAGAGTGTCGAGCCAGTTGAAAAAGACGGAGCGCTTGTCCGTCTTCGCTTCAATAACCTGAAACTGATCGTCCTTGCGGGGCAACTCCTTGATTAGTTTTCGCCGCGCTGCATCACTCGCCTTGCCGCCGTCGATTCGATAAGTATCGAGACGTGCATGCCAACGTCTGGCGGCATTACAGTAAGGACAATGCGGATTTTTCTCTTCGGAATCGAAGAATGGAGGCGAGGCCTGCGGCGCCGTCAGCTCCGCAATAGTGGGGACATACTTTTTGATTTCTGAATAGGCGGTCCGGGGCGCCAACCCCAACTGGCCAGTAAAATGGTCGAAGGTGCAGGCAAGACAAACTACGGTTGAATATTCAGTGATCGTGCCCGGCGGGAAAGCGCTGAGATCAAGTTCGCGTTTCTTTTTCGCGGTTGGCATGCAGAATTAACGGAACCGCAGATCAGATTCGTTTACTCTGTGCGACAGAGTGTTTTACATAATCGAGACTAACGCAGGTTGTAAACCTTCATCCGTGTGACCTAATGCCAAATCGAGTTCTGATTCGACGTTGCCGGTAGCTGTTCCAAGCTTTCGAAAATTGAATAATTTGTGATCGAGAAGGTGCGAAGGAATTGTGTTGCCCAAAGCGGTGAGCATGGAACTGCGAATATTAGGAATGTCCTTTTCCAAATCTGTAACGAGGCGGTTGACGCGTGCGCGCTGAAGGTTTGGCTGAGACCCGCATAGGTCGCACGGGATAATTGGAAACTGTTGCAACTCCGCAAAGGCGGTGATCTCAGATTCGCGGCAGTAAGCGAGTGGGCGGATGACCGTGTTCCGGCCGTCAGTGGAACGCAATACCGGCGGCATCGCTTTAAGTGTCCCAACGAAGAACAGGTTCAACAAGAACGTCGTGATGATGTCGTCGGCATGATGGCCCAGGGCGATCTTGTTGCAACCCTCTTCGACCGCCAGGTTATAGAGAATGCCTCGCCGCAGCCGCGAGCAAACTGAACATGACGTTTTGCCTTCAGGAACCAAACGCTTAACAATCGAATAGGTGTCGCGCTCGATTATCCGAAACGGCACTCCGCGCCCCTGCAGATAATTCGGCAACACCTCGGCCGGAAATCCAGGCTGCTTCTGATCGAGATTCACGGCCAGCAGCTCGAACCTCACCGGGGCTCGTGGCTGCAAATCCAGCAGCAGCTCGAGCATCGTGTAACTGTCCTTGCCGCCGGAAAGACAAACCATGATTCGATCGCCGTCTTCGATCATGCCGAAGTCTTCGATCGCGCTTCCAATCCCGCGCAGGAGTTTGGTTCTTAACCTGATTTCAACACTCATAGGGTTCCGGAGCATTCTAGCATTCTTAAGGTTTGCTGCTGAATCCTTGAAGAGGAGCGGTTTGCTGTGCTAACGTGGCCCATCAAGCGGTTTCGTCCCTGCGTTTTCCAAACACTAAATTACGTTTTAAGCCGGTTAAGACTTCCGATGAACTGTCCGGGATGGGGGAATTACTAATCCACCGCCAGTTCTGCGCCCCAGATACCCTCAAAACCTATGAATACAACCAGCGACGAGGACGGAGCGCCTGAGACGTTCACTCCTATTGATATAGCTCCGGCTACGACATTCGATCCTGCCAAGTGTTTCGACGGATGGTTTGACGCGGTGCGGGATATGCGCAGCCGCCGGGAGGCAAAATCACTTCCGGCATTTTATCTTGAGAATGGTGAATGGGAATTTGATGAGCAGGGCAACATGGCTGAGCGTTTTCGATCTGAGGGCACTCTGATCGTCGCGACGCATGGAAAGTTGGAGGGTAACATCGAAGTCGGCACCGCCGTGATAGATGGTGTTTTTAAGGGGAAGATCACCGCAACCGAAAACGTCGTCCTGGAAAATCACGCGTTGGTTATAGGCGAGATTCATACCCAAACACTGGCCATCCAAGGTGGTGCGATCATCGAAGGCACTTGCTATTTTGAAGCGCCCAAACAGGAGCGATCCGGATCACCCGGGTGGGAACTATTAAAAGTGGGTCTCTCGAGGGTTTGGCGAGGCCGGGGTGTTCAATAGTCGCCATGTCAGAGCGCCGCTCCTGTTGCGCCATTACATTTTGATTGCGAGGCTAGACACCGAAGACTTTGCTGTCTATTATGGCTTCCCCATTTCGAGGTGGTAACCCTTCTCCGAAGTGGCCAAGTCAGAGTTCTAATCCAACAAACACCAAGGTACGCGCGCCGTTTTGTTACTACCGTCTCGAAGGCATCTGTGACTTAATCCCGCGTCCCCCAACAATGGAGGCTACTAATGCTGAGGATAGGAAAAAACCCAAAAGACTCGGGAGAAAACGAAGTTTCTACCGAAAAACAGGACGCTCCCTACGTCACTCCGAAACCGTTCTCTCCGTACCAGGGAACGACTGCTGAAACCAGGCCGCAGCCGGAATCCAACACGGCAGCACCTCGGGCAATGACGGAAAATGAAACGATTACGCGTGAATTCAAGGATGGAAACCTAAGCGGCTTCGTTGGCAGCGGCACGGTGGTAACCGGCGAGGCTAACTTCAAAGCTCTGATGCGCGTCGATGGACATCTGTCGGGTCGGATCTCCTCCACGAGCGGAACACTCATCGTGGGTGCAAACGGGAAGGTGGACGCCAACATCGAGGTGGCTGTAGCCACTATTCAGGGCACGGTCAATGGCGACATCATTGCTTCGCAGCGTCTGGAAATTGGTCGCGCTGGAAAAGTGAATGGAAACATTCAGACCCCTTCTCTGGTGATTGAACAAGGCGCGCAGTTTGAAGGCAGCTGCAAGATGGTTAAGATGAGCGCTGACGCGAACAAGTCCAAAAGTAATGGACGAGACGTGCAGCCACTCGATACTACCAGCATGAAACCCGTCAAAGTGGATGCCGACTCCGCATCAAAATCAGTTGCCGACGTTTCAAGCATCGCAAGCTGACGATCTCTTCCAACCGTAACATTTTTTGGCGCTCGCCTCCGGCGGGCGCCTTTTTTTTGGTCTGCTCACAGTGTTCACAGGACAACGCCGGGAGTAGGGTCCTAATTTCAGTTTTCTCTGCGTATTCTCAGCGGCCTCTGCGTCTCAGCGGTGAATCATCCCCGCAATAACACTCACCGCTGAGGCGCAGAGTACGCAGAGGTGGGCGCAGAGAATTTCAAATTAGGACCCTACCCGCGCCGGGAGTCACCTTGACAGAATCCTCGGGCCTCCCTAATACATAGTGAGTATCCCCAAGCTGATCGTTAACCAGAGTCCTGCTTTTTCCAATCGACGTATGTCCAAAACCGACATTGTTTCTAAGCAAGGTTTCGCACCATATCGTCCGCGCTTCGCTTTTGCAGCGCTGATATTTGGCGCGCTGTTGTCATTGATCCCATTAAGCGTGTTCCCTCAAATCCGCACAGCTCGAACCCGCGGCGATGCGATTTCCAAAGACATCCTGCTGCGGATCGTGCGCGCTGAAGACGAGCGACGCTGGGATATCGACTTGCGCAGTTTGCTGTCCGACCCCAACGCGGCAGTGCGCAAACGGGCGGCGCTGGCGACGGGTCGAATTGGCAATGAAGCGTCGGTCGCTGAGTTGATTGTTCTTCTGCGCGGCGATCGCGACCGTAGCGTTCGCGCGATGGCCGCGTTTGCACTTGGTGAAATCGAATCTGGTTTAGCCGCGGACGCACTGCTGGCAACCTTGAAGGATTCCGAACACGCTCCCTTGCGAGCGCGCGCTATTGAAGCTCTCGGAAAAATTGCCGCGGCATTGCCAAAGGAACAAGAGCCGCGCGCGCGTGAACTGGGCGCGGTGATTCTTGAGTCTTTGAAGCTGGAAGGTAGCCGTCGCTCCGCTCCGGATGAGTTGACGGTTCTACTGGGACTAACGGCAGTGCTCCGGGCCAAGCCGGCAAATGCAGGCCCGGTGGTGGGACGATTTTCCCATTACAACGATCCGCGTATCCGCGCCGATGTTGGAAACACGCTCGCGCGGCTAAGACTCAAAGACGAAAACGCATACCTTCGCAAACTGCTTCAGACCGACCCCGATCCGGTGGTGCGAGCCAACGCTGCTCGCGTGTTAGGAGTAACGGAAGATAAAGAGTCGTTCATGGCTCTGATGGTTGGCGCGACATCTGATAAGGATTTTCGTGTCCGAGTTAGCGCGATACGGGCTTTGGCTTCGTTGAAAGATGAGCGCTCCACGGTTCCACTTCTGGAGCGGTGTACAAACCTGGTCTTTCGCGCAGGTTACAGAAAACCTGAGAACGATCACGCCAGGGGCACGCCAGCTCAATTAAGCAAAGTTAACGAACTGCTGGAGCTCGCCACGACGCTGGGCCGCCTGCTGCAGAACTCCAGGGGTGAAGATAATAAAGACATCGTTGGTGGGTGTCTGAGAACATTTCCTCCGCTCACTGGCCCCGCGCCCGAAGTGGAAATCGCATTAGCGCGAATTCACGCGGCTGGTTATTTGGCAGGGTTCGGCGCCGGAGAGGTTGGGAGGAAGAAAGTCCAGGAGTCGATGTTGTTGGATTGGCGAAGAGCTTCGAGCCTGGCGCAGGGCTTGGGTGAGATAGCCACAAAGCCGGACGTCCCCGCGAACAAGAGCATTCGAGGGCACGCTGAGAATCTCTTGCGCGCAATGCTGGACTACCGAAACTCGGGTCTCACAATCAACACCCTCGTCGCAGTTCACTCCGAATATGCTATCCCCGATGTGCTTCGAGCTTTTGCTGCTTTCAAGCCAGGAGACCTGGCTGAGATTCTGCGGCAGCATCTCAAGGAATCTGATGTGGTCGTGCGCGCGGCTGCGGCCGAGTTGCTCGGCGATCTGCCTCTGAATTCGACGAACACAGATGCCCTCCGGGACGCATTGAAGGTTGCTCTGCAGGACAAGGAATCGAACGATGCTGTTCTGGCAATCATCGACGCGCTGGCAAAACAGAAAAACCGCAATGCAAACCTCGCGATGATGCCGGCGCTGGATTCGCCGGATCATTTGATTCGACGCAAGGCCGTCGCCTCTTTGAAAGCGACTGGCGCCGGTGATTTCTCCTCACGGATCGGTCCAGTGCAAACGAAAAACACTGCGGCGGATTACGAACGCGCCATCGCGCGATTTGGAAAAACTGTTACGGCGGTGGTTTCCACGAGCAAGGGCGAATTCACAATTCAATTCCTGCCGGAAGACGCACCCCTGACAGTTGATAATTTCGTTCAGCTCGCCCGCCGCGGTTATTTCAACGGCATTTCATTTCATCGGGTCGTGCCAAACTTCGTCATCCAGGGAGGCGATCCGCGCGGCGACGGAAGCGGTGGTCCGGGGTATTCAATTCGTTGCGAGATCAACCAGGTGCCGTTTGAGCGCGGCGCCGTCGGCATGGCGCTATCAGGCAAGGACACGGGCGGCTCGCAGTGGTTTGTCACGCACGCGCCGCAACCACACCTCGACGGCGGCTACACGGTTTTCGGGAGAGTAATCGCGGGCATGAACGTGGTTGATAACATCGTGCGCGGAGATGTGATTCGTTCAGTTGCGGTCAGGGAAACAAGTCGCCGCAGTCAAACTCGGCGCGGGGTGTTGTGATGAAAGAACGATCCAAGAAATCGCACGACGCAACACGAAATCTTCCGCGTGACGTTTCGTGCAATTTCGTGGATCGTTTTTTCGTGATCGCCTTATCAATAGTTTCGCTTGCGATATTTGCCGAAGCGCAAACGCGACCAACGCGGATCGTCGAGCGCAACCGTTACGAGATCAACCTTAAGCTCGATTTCGATGCTCGGTCTTACACCGGTCAGGAAAGGGTACGCTGGGTTAATCGCAGCGATCAGTCCATTTCGCTTCTCTATTTCCATCTCTATTCTAATTTACGCGTTGACGCGCCCGGCGTGGCGCCCAATGCAAAGGGCGATTCACCTGACACCGAAGAGCCGAACCTCCAGATCACGGAAGTTCGATCCGCAACCAGCAATACTCCGCTGCCATTTTTGATTGACGATCAGGGCACAACCCTGCGCGTTAGTTTGCGTGAACCGGTTCCTGCCGGTCAGTCAACTGAGGTCATGGTTGTCTTTAAAGGCACCGTACCCGAAGTTGACCCGGATGAAAGCAGCCTGACCGCGCACGTTGTTAAGCAAATCAGCGCCGCGCTGCGCGATGAACGCGAGATGCGGCGCGCGCGCGACATTAATTTTCGTTGTCGCGGGGTAATGCTGCTCGGCACCTCCTATCCGATCCTGGCAGTGCACGACGGCAACGACTGGATGCGCAAAGTGGAACCCGGGGTGGGCGATCTGGTGTTCAGTGAAGTTGCTGACTACGACGTCAATATTACTGTTGATGAGGGCGTGGTTTTATTCACTTCAGCGGCTGAGACTGACTCGGTCCAGCAGCCCGGCGTTGGAGAGTCACGCCGGACGTCGGTGAATTTCTCGGCTGGTAATCTGCGAGATTTCGCGATTGTCGCCGGCCGGAATCTACGCGCTGAGCAAATTCAGGTTGGCGACACAACCTTGCGATCGATCTTCGTGCCGGAGCATGAACGGATGGGTAAACGCGTGTTGACGATGGCCGGCGACGCCCTCCGGACTTTCAATGCGAGGTTTGGCGCTTTACCACTCAAGACAATCAGCATCGCTGCAGCACCTCTGACTGCGGGTCTGGGTAGTACAGAGTTTAGCGGTCTTGATGTCATCGCCAGCGCGTTCTATGTTGATTTTGATTCACCTTCGATGCGTAACCTGCCTGGGCTGATTCGTGAGCAACGGCCGTCAGTCGAAGAAAGTTTGGAATGGAGCGTGGCCCACCTGATCGCTCATCAATGGTGGGGCGGCGCCGTCGGCAACGATCCGGCGCGAGACGCGGTGTTGGACGAATCAATGGCGAGCTGGTCCGCCCTGCAATACTTCAACGAGATTCACGGCGAGAAAAAAGCTGCCGCAGTGCTTGAAGATCAACTCCGCGGCGTCTATCGCGTTTATCGCACGCTTGGTGGTGTCGACATGGACGCCAACCGGCCGTCGCGCGAATATAAGAATTCCTTTCAATATACAGCCATCGTTACCACGAAGGGCGCGCTGATGTTTGTTCAGTTGCAGCAGCTCCTGGGCCGCGAAAAATTGCAGGCGGCGCTCCGCAATTATTATCAGGCAAACCTCTTCGAAATCGCTTCGGTTGATGACCTGCGTGGCGCGCTGATAGCGGAATCTCCGATAGAACAAAGGCGGTTGGTGGCGCGTACTTTCGATCGTTGGCTGGCAAGCAAGAAGGGTGACGAAGACATCGCTACACCCGACCAGGAACTGGCTGTGACTCTCGGGCTGCCCACCAAACCACCGCAGAAGAGCGGTGAACGCAACGCGCTCAATGCCTTTGCGCGCCTGGGCAAATTCTTCTGGCAACAGATGACGCGAATACGTTGATGTAGGACCGCATTCCTGCCTGCCGCGATTGGCGGGCGAGGGCGTCCGCGGTCACAGTAGAAGTGGAAAGCAACTCTAAAGCCTCATAACCATGGATCAACAACCGAACCGCGGGCTGCAGAAGGTCAAAGTCGACGAAAGTCTCGAACGTCTCAGTTGGTTGATGGACGACATGATCAAGATTCCGGGTCTTAACTGGCGTCTGGGTCTGGATGCATTGGTCGGACTAGTCCCCGGGTTTGGCGACGCTGCAACCTCGCTCGTGTCGTTTTATATTCTCGCTTCGGCGGTTCGTTATCGGGTGCCCAAGATCACGTTGTTGCGGATGGGGTTGAATCTCGGCATTGACTACCTCGTAGGTTCGCTCCCCTTCGTCGGAGATCTCTTTGACGCCTGGTGGAAATCGAACCAGCGCAATGTCACCCTGCTGAGCGAGCGCGCCACCGTTTCCGACAGTGATGCTCGCGAGGGCAAGCTTAGCGATTGGCTTTTTGTGGGATTGATAATGTTGCTGCTGGCGGGACTGGCTGTCGGTGCGGCCGTAGTGAGTCTTTACCTGTTGCTGCTGATCACAGACCAGTTTGCAGCAGCATTAAGGTGATCAAGAAAACGCGTTATGCAGTTTGCGCGGGAGCGCCCTGGGCCATCACCCGATCAAGGGTCGCTTTGAGCAGATCCAGTCCACGTTCGCCGGCCGCAAAGCTGCGCAGCTTTCCCTCGCTGTCAAAAAGATAATAAGCGGGCACATATCCCTGATCATTCTGAAATGCGTCTTTTATTTTGTGCTCATTATCAATTGCGCAAGGCTCGGTCATGTCTAAATTTGCTATCAACATCCGCACGCCTTCGACATCGGTGTCTGCCTCATAACGCGGCATGTGAACCGCGATCACGCGCAGGCCCTGCTCTTTCAAGCTCTCGCGCCACTCGGTAATTCGCGGCATGTTGTCTTTACAAATTCCGCAGCTCATCGACCAAAAATGTACGAGGGTAGGACGCCCAGCGGCTTCGCTCTCCGCATGAGCTTGGGTGCCCCCAAACCACTCGGTAGCGCCTTCAAGCGACGGCATCGGTGTTCCAATTCTCATTCCCATAGTCTTCTTACCGTCCTCAAGAGTGAAATGAGTGACGAGTGAAAGGTGAAGAACTCGAAGATTCTCGTGCCTCATCACTCATCACTCATCACTCATCACTCATTACTTTTAACTGTTTTACGCGTTAAGTGTTTTCTGACCTGGCTTCCATTCGGCCTGGCAAAGTCCGCCAGTCTGCAAAGCCTGAATCACTCGCAGCGTTTCCTCGGCCGAGCGCCCAATGTTTAGATCGTGCACAACCTTGTAACGCAGAATACCTTCCGGGTCGATAATGAAGAGCCCGCGCAGTGCGATGCCGCGATCTTCGATCAGCACCCCGTAGTCGCGCGACACAGTCTTGGTAGCATCGGCGGCCAGCGGATAAACCAGGCCTTCCACGCCGCCTTTGTCGCGTGGCGTTTTGATCCAGGCACGATGCGAAAATACCGAGTCAGTCGAGACCCCGATAATGTCGGCGCCGATACCCTGAAACTCTTCATACCTGTCGCTGAAGGCAGTTAACTCAGTAGGGCAAACAAAGGTGAAATCCAATGGGTAGAACAAAAGCACCAACCAACGGCCATTGTAATCTGCAAGCTTGACGCCTTCATTTAGCTTCTCAATGTTCTTGGTTGAGGCCATATCAAAATCAGGCGCCGGTTGGCCGACCATCGCCTTCTCCACTGCTGTTGCTGTTGCTGCTGTCATGAATCCTCCGATTTAGTTATTGATTTTTACCGATTTCGGGAACTGGCTTTCGCAGCCTGAATCCCATGGTTTTTCGCTTTTACTTGCCGGCCCGAGATTTTAACTTCGGACTCGAGACAATCAGGACAAACTCCCCTGAGTGTCAGGTGCACCGAGGCCGGCTGAAACTTTGATCTCCTCGCGGCAGCGCGCATTAATTCGGCTGCCTGCGGCAAATCGAAATCTACGAGCTTGCCGCAACAATTACAGATTGCATGATCGTGCCGGCCAGTCTCTCGATCGTAGCGGCTGGCGCTGTCACCAAATTGTATTTCGAGGACCAGACCCGCTTCTTTCAGGAAACGAAGCGAATTGTAGACGGTCGCATAGCTAATTCCGGGCAAACTCAAACGCGCCGCCTGAAAAATCTCGTTCGCGGTGGGATGATCGTCCCGCTCCCGAATCACCGTCAGAATCGCCTCACGCTGTGGCGTGAGGTTCACTTCAGGTTTTGGATTGCGGGATATTGCCGTCCTAGTCATTGGAGTTAGACTAATTCTAATTCTAAGTATTGTCAAGCGGGGTAGGACAGGCATTCCTGCCTGTCCACCTGTCTGCCTAAATTGCCTGGGTAGGACAGGCAAGAATGCCTGTCCTACGGAATGCCGGTCCTACTTAGATCACGGGATGGCGGGCGGCGTAATCGACAATCGCCTCTACATAGCTCTGGAAGGGTGGACAGGAAATTCCGCGAGGCGCGAGTAGCTGCGTTGCCCGTGCAGTGTCGTAAGTTTGCTTCAGGAAAAAGTAGGGAACGGCTGAATGAGGTAGTCCACTAATCTTTGGTGATATCGAAAGCATCAGGGAAGACTCAACCAGAGATTCGGGCACGGTCGCGAATGCTTCTCTGCCCGCAAGCTGGCGCGCGATCTCGTTGAAGAGCTGGCGTGTGCTGAGCGGATTTGGGTCAGCCAGCTGTAGTGTCTGGCCGATTGCCAGCGGGTCTCGCGCCAGCGCTGCCATTGCGTTCACCACGAAATCAACCGGCACCAGATTCAAACTAACCACGCTATTGCCGATGTTGAGTGTCGAAAGGAGTGCGGGCCATTTCAAAATATAGCGAATCAAATAATAAATCCCGTCATACTTCACCGTTTCGCCAGTCTTCGAATCGCCACACACAACTGACGGCCGGTGGATCGTGATTGGCATCTCCGACTTCAGTTGATCGACTGCAACTTCCGCCAGATACTTTGTCTCTTCGTAGAAGTTCCGAAACCCTGCAGTGTGACGCAGCTCGTTCTCGTAAATAATGCCGGGGCGTTTCCCGGCAACGTAACAAGTCGAAACGTAGTGATAGTGACTCAGGCGCGGCAACGAAAGAGCAAACTGATTGACGTTGCGCGTCCCTTCAACATTGACGCGCATGGCTAATTCGCGCGCTACCGCAAGATCGTAAATGGCCGCCAAATGAAAGATCGTCGTCGTTTCGGCGCGAGCGCGTTCGAGATTCCGTTGCGACAATCCCAGCTCTGGTTGGGTGATATCTCCTTCCATGACTGCAAAATCCGACAACGACTTGCCGGCGTCAGCAGCTATGTTCTTCAATTCAGCGTGAGCGCGCTCGGCCAGTGAGGGTTGAACTAGCAGGAGGTAGTGCCCGCCCTCCTTCGCCAGTCGCCGAAGCAAACGGCTGGCAATAAAACCCGGAAAGCCGGTTACAAAAATTCTTTCGTCTGCCAACATACGCGCCGAGTATAATTCACTCCTCGAGCGTCGCATATCAAGCCAGTAAGACAGGCATTCTCGCCTGTCTCTTCTTGACGTTCGAAGAAAGACAGGCAGGAATGCCTGTCCTACAACCGGAGAAAATATGAAACTCAAATGCTTCGCGACTCGCATGGTGCTCGCGCTCACCCTGGCGCTTAGCTTTGTACTATTGGCCGCTGTCCATCCATCTGCGCAGCAAAAGAACGACTGCCTCGTTCGCGTTACGCTCCTGCAGGTGAACGACGTCTACCAGTTTGCTCCTGTCGATCTTGGCGCCCGCGGCGGCCTGGCGCGCGTGTTAACCCTAAAACAGGAAATAGAAAAAGATTCGCCGAACACCCTCTTCCTGCTTGCCGGCGACACGATCTCACCTTCGGTGGAATCAATCACGTACAAGGGCGCGCAGATGATCGACGCCTGGAACGCCGCCGGTCTCGATTATTCAGCGATTGGTAATCATGAGTTTGACTTTGGCCCTGATGAACTGGAGAAGCGAATCAAGGAATCCAAATTTAAATGGTTGGCGGCCAACGTCATCGACAAGAATACAGGTAAACCATTTGGAGGTGCCCTGCCCTATGCGATTCGTGAGTTTGATGGCGTGAAGGTTGGAATCTTCGGACTGACCCTGGTGGAAACGCAGACGATGTCGCGGCCCGGCGCAGGGGTTGAATTTCTCAATCCGTGCGAGACGGCAAAGAAAATGGTTACTGAGCTGCATGCCCGCGGCGCTAAGGCGGTAGTTGCACTAACACATCTCTCCATGAGCGAGGACAAGGAAGTGGCGCGCTGCGCCGACGTTGATGTAATCATCGGCGGGCATGAACATACGCTGCTCGAGTCGTCTGCAGGCGGCGCTCCGATCTTTAAAATGACTGCGGATGCGCGCGAGATGGGTCAAATCGAGCTGAACATCTCAAAGACAACTGGCGCCGTGGAAAGCATTGATTGGAAAGTGGTTCCGGTCACCGATCAGACCACAGACCACCCAAGCTTTGCCGCGATCAATCGCAAGTACGCGTCGATTTTAAAGGAGCTGGCGATACTTGTGGGCCGGACCACTGTCGAGCTCGACGCACGCAGTGCTGTTGGCCGTACGCAGGAAACCAATGTGGGAAACTTTATCGCCGACGCATTTCGCGCGGCAGCGGGCGCCGATGTGGGACTAATGAATGGCGGTTCGATTCGCGCAGATGAGTTGATTCGTCCCGGACCGTTAACAAATAGAAACGTGTTATCAATTCTTCCGTTCAAGAACAAAGTGGTGAAGATTGAACTTGACGGCGCCACCTTGCGACAAGCGCTTGAACACGGCGTTGCCCGCAGCGCAGAAGACGCTGAGCCTGGGCGTTTTCCTCAAGTGTCTGGTGTCAAGTTTACGTTTGATGCAACGCGCCCGCCCGGCTCGCGCATCGTGAGCTTGAGTGTGGGAGGTAAACCCCTGGAGCCGGCGAAAAAATATACGTTGGCCACCTCCGACTATCTGGCAATCGACGGTGGAGACGGATACGCGATCCTGAAAGGTGCGCGCCTGCTAATCCCGCGCGAGCAGGCACAATTTGACTCCGATGTGTTACGGGCCGCAATCGTTCTGAAGAAAACAATCGCGCCAGGGATCGAAGGCCGGATCAAGCGCCTGGACCAGGCACGGAAGCAACAGCAGGATTGCGATTAGCTCTGGTTAATACAGCCTGCGGTTTTGTCAGAAACGCCTGCGTTAGCGGTGGACTCGTGTGATGAGATTATTGAGACGATGAGACGATGAGACGATGAGCAACGAAGTATACGAAACCGACGCTTCACCAACTGCTAAATACGAAGCAAAGCAGCTCTTCCATGAGGCCTATCAAGCCCAGCTCGCTCAGAATTTCGAAGAAGCAATCGAACTTTACAAACGTTCAATCGAAACCTACCCCACTGCTGAAGCTCACACTTTTCTCGGGTGGGTTTACAGTTTTCAGAATCGTTATGACGAGGCAATTGAAGAGTGCCTGGAAGCAATCCGCGTGGATGAGACCCTGGGTAATCCTTACAACGACATCGGCAGTTACCTTTTGGCGAAGGGCGATGCTTATAGCAGTGTGCGCTGGTTTAAACGCGCGCTCTATGCGCCGCGTTATGAGTCGTATGCATTCCCTCATTTCAATCTGGGACGCATTTACGAGAAACGCCACAAGTATCTCGAAGCGGCGCGGCACTATGGTAAGGCCCTCGATGAACAACCCGGCTTCACCGAAGCCGCCACTTCCCTGCACCGCGTGCAATCGCGGCTGAACTGATCTTGGCGAGGTTCTACTCCCGACCCTTGTAGACCACCCCATTCTTCATCACAAACACGACCTTCTGCATCGCCTGAATGTCTTTGAGTGGATCGCCTGAGACGGCTACGATATCGGCCCATTTCCCGGTGGCAAGTGAGCCCACACTCTTCTCCCAACCGAGCAGCCTGGCGCCATTAATCGTGCCCGCCTTGATCGCGTCCATGTTGCTCATTCCGCCCCATTCGACCATCAGAAAAAATTCGCGGGCGTTGGTGCCATGTGGAATTACGCCGGCATCGGTTCCCAGCGCAATCAGCACTTTATTTACGATGGCAATCTTGATTGCTTTGCGCATGGCCGCGGCCGCTGCCAAAGCCTTTTCCGCACGGTGACCCTTAATGACGCCAGCCTTCGCGGCACGTTCAACTGCTTCTCCAGCCATCAACGTTGGCACCATGTATGTGCCGTGACGGGCCATGAGGCGCGCCCCTTCTTCATCGAGAAACGACCCGTGTTCAACCGAAGCCACGCCGGCGCGAGTTGCGATCTTTATACCCTCGGTTCCGTGGGCATGCGCCGCCACCTTTCGTTCGTGCTGCGCGGCTTCATCCACCATCGCCTTCATTTCTTCAAAACTGTATTGCGTGGTGCCGACTGCATCACCTTCCGATAACACTCCGCCGGTGGCGCAAGTCTTAATCACATCCGCGCCATACTTCACCTGATAACGCACAGCCGCGCGAATCTCATCCGGTCCATTTGCAATGCCGTCAGCAATCGAGCGGTCGATCACGCCCGGACGAAATCCATTGTTATCGCAGTGGCCTCCGGTAATTCCCAGCGAGTGGCCCGCTGTGATCATACGCGGTCCCGGTGTCCAACCTTCGTTGATTGCTTTCCTTAAAGCGATGTCGTTGAAAGGGCCGCCGGCTCCAACGTTGCGAACGGTTGTGAATCCAGCCATCAGGGTATTCCGCGCGTGGCCGACGCCGAGTATCGCGCCAAACGCTTCATAATCGCGCACCGCGGCCATGTCGCCGTCAGGGTCGCCCAGCACCCGTCCGATGAGGTGGGTGTGCGCGTCGATGAACCCGGGCATCAAGGTCACATCGCCCAGATCGATGATCTTCGCGCCGGGGGGAATGCGAACCGATGAAGCATCACCTACTGCTGAAATCTTTGTATCTGTAATGACAACGATTGCGTTCCGCACGGCTGGGGCACCGGTGCCATCGATCAAACGCGCGGCGCGAAGCACAACTACGCCTTTGCCTTCAGGCGGTTCGGGGCGAATGCCGGCTTGCGGCGTAACGATCGCAACGGAACAAAGAGCCACAACCAGGGCGGACAAAAGCAATTTGATCGTTTCCACGGTGCTCCTCGGGCGTCTTTCAGGACAGCTGTTTTGATTTACGGTTTTCAATTTCAATCTTCCAGGTTCAATTTGCGTAGGATTTCCTGGAAGCGAGGGTCATCCTTAACCCCCGCAAATCGGGGTTCATCTTTGGTGGTCACTACTCGTTCCTCTCGCAGGTCGACGCATTTCTGTAATGCTGCGATCGCTTCGTCTTTCCGGCCGATTTCACTGTCATGAAGTGCAAGGAAAAAAAGCGACTTCGGATCTGTCTCCGCCATTCTCCTGAGACGATCGCGCATCACTCGCGCCTTATCAGACTGTCCTGTTCGGTGGTATGCGGTAGCTAACATCGAAGTCCAGGCAAAGTCTGCGTCACTCGGCCCCGGGAATTCGACCTTGGAGAGTTCGATTACTCTCGTGTATTCCCCTTTGAGCAAATAGGAGGTGGCAATGCCGCGTCGTGCAAACCTGGAATCCTTATCCATTTCCAACGTTGATTCCAGAACTCTTATCGACTCGTCAAATGCACCACGCCTGTCGAGAATGCCTGACAGCGGAACTGCAAGATCCGCTGAGCGCGGATCGAGTTCCTGGGCCTTATACATCTGGTTAAGACCTTCATCATATCTTCCCATGGTTGTCAGCAGACGCGAGTAAAACTGGCGGGCGTTCACGCTGTTGGGATTGAGATCTATGGCGCGCAGGAATGATTTCTCCGCTCCTTCCCAATTCCAATCGTGCCAATGTTGAATACGTCCAAGTGAACTGTAGGCCTCTCCCAGGTTCGGGTCCAACCTCAAGGCCTGAGCGGTTGCCGCCTTGGCTTCCCTATAAAGTTCCTGATCGGCGTCACTTGTAAAACTTGCCTGCCAAATATAAGCATCCGCCAGACCTGCATATGCCAGCGCGTAGTTCGAATCAAGCTTGATCGCCTCCATAAACTGGGCAATGGCTTTTTCCGGGTTTCGTTTCTCAAGGAAGAAACGGCCGCGCCAGTAAACTTTGAACGCTTCGCGGTTCTGGGTGTCTCGCCGCGTGAGCTGCTCTATGTCGGTGGGGTTCAGCCGAGCGCCGAGCGACTGCGTGAGCTGTACGGAGAGCGCATCCTGAAGTTTGAAAAGATCCGTTTCATTTTCGTCGAAACTCGCGGACCAAATTAGAGAGCCATCCACCACTCGGAGCAAACGTGCGTTAATGCGCAGCCGGCTATCAGTCCGCTGGAGGGTCGCTTCGAGTACGGCATCAGCGTTTATTCTGCGACCGATCTCAATTGGGTCGGGGTCGGCGCCGGCATTTGAAACCGGACGAACCAGGATGGAAGGTAAGCCTCCGAGTTTAGTTACGAGGGTGTCGGTCACGCCGAGCGAAAGGGTGCGGTCGCCCTCTTCATTTCTCAAAGGCTTGATTGGGAGCACGGCGATAGTGCGAATCACCGGAGTTCCGGATGGTGAAGGTGCGTTAGTCTGCGCCCGGGGCCAGAACATAAATGCAGCTGCTGTCACACCACATAGCACTGCCACTGCGACGGCCCCGTAAAGTTTGCGGTTCGTTGCGCTGGCTACTCGTGCAGTCGTGGCAGTTTCTGGCGTGGTTTCTGAAGCGACTGAAGGCTCCGGGTCTTCGCTCTCAACGCCGGTCCGAGGGTGTTTCTCAACCACAGGCGTTGGCAGTTCCTCAGTAACCTCCCTTACCTGTGCACTAAAGCGATAACCCTGCCGCGGGAATGTCTTGATGTATTGCTCCCCATCCGCCTTTTTTCCCAGAGCTTTGCGGAGCACCGAGACGTTGAAGTTCAGATTGTTGTCTTCGACAAACGTGTCCGGCCAGACAGCGTTCATCAGTTGTTCCCGCTCAACCAGCTTGCCGCTTTGCTGCACGAGCACTAGCAACGTCTCCACGACCTTCGGAGTGAGCGCAACCACTTCACCATCACGCCAGAGGCAAGGCTTTTCGGGGTCAAGACGAAAGGGCCCGAACTCGTAAAGATGTCTGGTTTGCCGGGACATTTGGGCTCTAACAGATTCTCTAAGGATTTCTAAGGAAAGCTTAAAGGACTTTTTGACTGCGGAAGGATAAGAGTCTGCCTACCGAAAGGCAAGCGCCATTTGAAAAGGAGACTTCGATGAAAAATTTGGCTTTGAGCTTATTTAGTTTTGCGATCCTCGTTACATTGCTAACCCCTCTTACCACTACTGCGCAAAAACGGAAGGTCGTAGTTCGGCCGACCAGGGTAGTCGTGCGACCGAACAAGGTCGTGGTTCGCCGGCCGGTTACCCACACAAGATTGGTAGTGCATCGGGCACATCCCATCCGACGCGTACTTCCAAACACGGTCGTGGTCAGGCCAGCGCGCAGAGTTGTTGCGGTGCGGGCACCGCTCGTGTTCCTGCCGCGTATGGTCTGGGCACCGACAGTTGTCACAGTCCCTGCAGGAGATCGGCTCATTTGGCAGGACACCGAAACCATCGCTATTGACGACGGCTGGGTGGATACAAATTTTGGTGTTGACGCATCGGGCAATGCTTTGTTTCTCGACATCAACGGCAGAGCTGACCTTAACTTCGCGGAAGTCACCTTCATCAATGGAAACGTTCAGGTAGTGGATTTCAACGAACAGGCATACGGCTCGGGAGTCTACAAGCTGCTCGATTTTTCGGATGGGCGGCACGTGAAGACCGTGCGGATGCTGGCGAAGTCGTTGTCAGATGAAACGAAGTTGGCGGTCTATCTCAGCAAGTAGTCTCGCCAATTTGAAGCTGATCAAAACCAGGGTTATTGGCATCACGTAGGTTTGAAAAAGGAAGTGGAGGAAACATTTTGAAAAGCATATTGACTTTTTCCGTCGCAATCGTGTTCTGTGTTTTAGCGTTATCTTCGACCGCCCCGGCCCAAAGCGGGATAAAACCCATCGCCGACAGCGGCATGATTACTCTGGGACCAAAGGAAGTGCTCCGCCTTGCGGTCGTCGCCGGCAATAACAACGACAATATTCGCGTCCGCTTTAGATTGATCGAGTACACGGCAGGAATGTGCAATGGTTCGGAGTGTAAGCATGTCGTGATGTCTCAAATTACATCGACGGCAATCAGGCTGGACGCAAGCGAAGCTGCTTCAACGTCATTTCCGACAACAGTGGAAGGCGAAGAGGTCCGGTATGTGCGAGCCGTCGTCCTAAGCGACAACCCAAATGTAAGGGTACAGGGAATTGTCTTTGACACATCAACGCAAAGGATCAATGCGATCTGCACATTTATCCCGGACTAGGCTTACTGTGTCCGGGTAGACTGGCTGCACCCTAAGGAACCAACATGGGAACCAACATGAACAAACTTTCAATACTTCTCATAGCCCTACTAATCACCGGATGCGGAGCTGCGAGCATGAGGATCGTCAGCTCCCCAAAACTCGATGTAAGCGTGGGAGGCAAGGATGCGACTTTGAACCTGAAATCCGGCGCGACTTACCTTGGCAACGTAATCTCGACCGCACCGGGTAAGCCAAACGTCCAGACCTTTGCTCACACGATCTATCTCGCTAATTACGACATGGACACGTCTTATCCCGGCTGGGTGCGAAAGCCTCTGGCGGCGCCCGAACACATGCGAATCGACATCCAGATCACCGGAGAAGAAGGGACGAAGGACGATTCGCCATTCAAGGTCGGGACTTACAGCGCGAAGGCCGATAAGTTTAATGCCGTGAGATCAGTAATCATCAATAGCATCGTGGACGGTAAGGAAACGAAGACCAGTTTCGACACTTTCTCATCCAGCAAGGTGGTCGAGGGCGAACTCAAGATCACCGAGGTCACCGCCGAAACCGTGAGCGGCGAAGTAGATCTGCGCGAGGGCGGTAATTCGATCAAGGGGACCTTTACCGCCAATCTACCGAAGAAGAAATAGCGCAGATGGGTCCGGCACGGAAAGGCAAGGAGGTATTGGTAGTGCTGCTTCGTGCGGTTTCGTATAATTTCGTGGACCGCATACGCCGGGTCCGTCGCGGTTAACAGAAAAGATTGACAATTCCTGTCCACGGAAACAAAGATCAACCGACTCCCCGGTTTCTCTCGTCAACAGATTATTCGAAGTAGGAAGTCCGGCTTGGCCTGGTTTGCCCCACAGTGAGTTTCGTAAAGGAGAAAAACGCAATGAAGAATCTGACGCGGGCAGTTTGCCTTTTCCTGCTTACACTCGCTTTTACTAATCTTGCGGTTGTCGCTCAAAGAAGAGTCGGGATTCCCAGAATCCCCAGAGCCAGTCAGCCGACGCAACCAACAACTGCGCCAACGCCAAGCTCGCCCGAGAGCCCTGGTGCGTCTGCTGAGCAGCCGTCATCAGCGCCGCAACAATACAAGTCTGCCATTGAATACCAATATCTGATGGAGATGCGATTTTACGAGAACCAGGGCGGATTTCTGGTTGAAGATCTGGAGGTGGTTTTTCCTCCGCCTGCAGGTAGTAAGGCAACATTTGTGATCTCGCGATCGGCCGGCGGGGTCGTGACGCAGGTGCCTTTGCGCCTGGAAACTCCGCTCGCGACCTACACCGCCTTTGGCATGTTCAAGCCAAACGGAGTCGCCGGTCTGGCGCCCATCGGCGAGCCAGGTGATTATATTTTGTCCGTCCAGGTGGATGGCCAACCGATCACCAGTTTGCCGTTCAGCATGAAGCGGGAAGCGAGCAATGATCCTTTCAATCCCAAGAACACATTTGTGCGCGAGGGACCGTGGCGCGACCTCGCCCACTTCTCTGTCGAATCAGATCGGCCCGACAGTCATCTCGAGTTCAGTTGGTGGACCAGCTTGAGAGAATTGCCGCCGGGCACAAAGAATCCAATGGTCACGCTCCACGTCCTCTATGGCGGACAGGAAATCGCCAGCACCAGAAGTCCAATAGTGCCCACGCAAACCGATTGGCAGTTTCTTCGTCAGGAGTTTCACTTTCCGGCTGAAAAGCAGGTGCGATGGATGACGATGGCGGACCTGACAAAAAAAGATGGCGTGTACACGGTGGTGGCAAAGGTCAACGGCAAACCGTTTAAGAGTTACAAAGCGGAAGTCAGAGGTGGACAGCTTCAACGGCACCCGCGAAACTCGATGACTATGGAACCACACACCGCTTTCATCTCCCCGCGCCAAATCGATACTTCGTCGCGCACCAGTTCTCGTTATTCCATGCGCGACACTTATTGGGTGACTAAGAATTAGGAACACGTGATGGTCCAGGCCGGTAATTTACACTGATGAATAGTTTTGTGTTGCGAAAACGCTTCGTGGTGTTGTTGCCGGCGCTGCTAATTCTCGTCTGTGCTCAATTGGTTCCGGCGCAAACCAGCTGTCTAAGCCCTGATGAGTTTAAGGAAGTGCGGGCGAAATTTGAGGCGCGCCAAAAACTGGCTCTCGATAAAAGCCTGAGAGACGAACTGCTGACGTTAAAGGAACGGGATCAAAGCCGTTTGACTGAAGACATCAGGGACAATCGGAAACCTGATGATTTGATGGGACGAATGCGTGCGGCGCGAGAGCAGAATGCAGATCGGCTGTGCTCGATCATAAAAAAACATGGCTGGCCCAATGCGAGTCTCGTAGGGAAGGAAGGAGTGGCTGCCGCTTTTTTCCTGCTCAGAAATAGCTCGGCGGCTCAATTGAAGGTTCAGTTAATCCCGGTGATCGTCATGGCGGCAACGATAGGGGAAATATCGCGGCCAGACGTTACCAGTTACATCGACCGCTTGCGTCTGGACGCGGGCTTGAAACAGTTATTTGGCACGCAGGCGACCATCATGGACGGCTTCCTGGTTTTGTTTCCGATCGAAGCCGAAAAGGATGTGGATTTGCGGCGCAAGCAATTTGAGCTCCCGCCGCTGGCCGATTATTTGTGGTTTCTCCAGACCAAGTATTTCCTGCCTTTAATCAAATCAACCGGTACGCTTACGAACCAATTTTCCAACAGCATGAAAAACTCGATCGCCAGGACCACGTCAGCCGTGGTCTTTGAAGGTCAGGTGGTCGACGAAGATGAAGTGGTTCGCGTAGAAACTAATCTGGTCAATATCAATGTGAGTGTCCTCGGGAAGAAACTCAGGAACCAGGTCGCTACTCTTACGCAAAACGAATTCAGCATCAGCGAAGACGGGCAGGAACAGACGATCAGTTTTTTTGGGACCAGCAATGTGCCTTTTGACCTGGTGCTGCTCATCGATATGTCGGGTTCAACTTCCAATAAGCGTGACTTGATTAGGAAGTCGACACAAAGATTCATAACAGCCGCCCGTCCTGCGGACCGGCTGGCGATCGTGACTTTCGCTGACACGGCGACGGTCGTATCACCATTGACTGACGACCGCGCGACGCTTCTGGCAAGTGCAAAAAAGATCGAAGGCAACGGCGGTTCGAATGTTTGGGAGGCTTTGAGGTTCACCCTCGACACGGTGATTGGACCAACATCTCTGACTCGACGCCGGGCTGTCGTATTTATGACTGACGGTGGCGATAACGCGCTCGGAGCCGGCTTTCCCGGCTACGTACGGAGAGGTAATTCAATCAGCTTTGCGGACCTCGTGGAAGTTGTACGACACAGTGACACCTTGATCATTCCAATCTTTCTGGATTCATCCAGCGCCTACGCGGGCAACAATTTCTTAAATCGCTTAAACGACAATGCCCGCAAGACGTTGCTCCTCCTGGCCAACGAAAGCGGCGGCCTCTTCTATTCGGCAAAGAAGATAGAAAATCTCGACGGCGTCTACGCCCAGGTGATTGAAGACCTCGGCAAGGTCTACAGCCTCGGCTACAAGCCCACTAACGAAAAACGCGATGGCACCTGGAGATCCATTAAGCTGGAGTTGCGCAGCCAGCCCGATCTGACTACCCGTACGCGACCCGGGTATTACGCGAAGTGAGTTGGAACAGAGACTGTCCGCAGGCCATCGAGGTCAGAGAGTTGATTTATTAATCAAGATCTTTTGCCGGTGCTCGTTGACGGCAACGTAAACCACTTCCGCTTCAGTTACCCGCACGCGATCGGTGCCCTCTCCCACTCGTTCTGCTTCAACGATTACCCGAATAGTGATCGAAGTATTCCCGATGCGAACCGTTTCCGCGTAGAAGCTGACAAGGTCGCCGACAAACACCGGCTTGTGAAAGATCACTTCACGCATCGCGACCGTGACGAACCGATCCATGCGTGTTCTGCGATGAGCCTCGATCGCGCCGGCCATGTCGATATAACTCAGGATCACGCCGCCAAAAATTGTTCCGGCAGAATTGGTGTCACGCGGCAGAAGCGCGATGCGTATCGCCGGGTCTGTGTAAGAGTTCATAGCGCTATCGTAGATGTGGCAGGACGAATCGCAAAGTCGTTGGCAATACTAAGAAGGGAACAAACGCGCGCCCTCTCGTGTCTAAGTGACGGCTGGCCACCTAACCGACTGCGAAACGAAAGGCCACCGCCGTGCTATTGCTCCTCGGGTATGACTTCTGTCTGTTTTTGATCCTCTTCGTAAACGAAGCTCAAGCCACCGATTTCGACGATCTGGGCAAGTTGTTGTTCGGAGGTTTCGCTCTCGCAATCGCAGTTGCAATCGTGTTGGTATGCGTGAAGCTACGGTTACGAGATAAAAATCCCCGGAAATCCGATTTCCTTTCTATTAGCAATGTCTCCAATAAGGAATAGTCAGGGAAAACTATCAGGCGAGTTCGCGTCTCGCCCAATCGGTGATCGCCTGTTTCAACTCGTCGAGATGCCCTTCAAAGAAATGACCTGAACCCTTCGTGAGATGCAGCTCAACTCCTGGGTTTTGCGTCTTGATCTCGTCTACCAACCGCTGTAATTCGGAAACAGTTCCAAACTCGTCCTGGTCGCCGTGCACAAACAGTATCGGTTTGCTGCATGCCTCAAGAAAGCCGAAATCATACTTTCCGACCGGCGTTCCGATGCTGATCAAACTTTTGACGCGTTCATCCGACATTCCTACTTCCAGTCCCACGCGCGCCCCGAAGGAAAACCCGCAGAGTAGAATGGGCCGCCCTGGATAATTTGTCGCCAGATAATCCAGGCCGGCTCTCACGTCATCGAGCTCGCCTCGTCCTTCGTCATGTTGCCCGGTACTTTGGCCCACCCCGCGAAAGTTTATCCGCAAGGTGATTAGGCCTGCATCGTTCAGCGCGCCGGCAGCACGGAAGACTACCTTGTTGTGCATCGTGCCGCCGCCGAGTGGGTGCGGGTGCAGCACAAGCGCCACACCCTCGTTGACCTCAAGACGCGGCTCCTTGACGATTGCTTCGAGTCGGCCGTGCCCGATTGGAATGAATAAATTGCCTGCTGGGTACATCGATCGAGAGAATGACAGATACGCGGACCAAAACTCAACTTTGCCGAATTTGTCACTAAACTGGCTATAGTTTGACTTGGAATCTTCGAAAGATTAGTTTGGCCCGACCTGGTAACCCGCGATAGGGTGAATCGCATCATCGAAAACCTTAAGCAACGAATGGCAGAAGATAATTCATTACCTGATTACGGATCGGCGTCCAGCGATAGTTTTCGAGACAACGTTGAAAGCTCGCGCATCATCGCTGAGACTGCTTCAGACGCGATCATCACTATCGATCATAGTAGCCGCATCGTCTTCGTCAACCGCGCGGCCATCAAGATTTTCGGATACTCAATCGAAGAGATGATTGGCAACGATCTCACGATGTTGATGCCGGAATATCTGCGACACGTTCATCGGGCCGGTATCCAAAACTACCTCGACACCGGCACTCGTCATATTGCATGGGAGTCAGTGGAGCTACCCGGTCTTCATAAGAACGGACGAGAAATCGCGCTCGAACTTTCGTTTGGTGAGTTTCAGAGCGAAGGTCACAAATACTTCACTGGCGTCGCGCGTGACATCACCAGGCGGAAACGTGACGAGCACCGGCTCGCCTTGCAGCACGCGGTAACCGAAATTCTGGCGGAGGCCCCCGGCCTCAAAGACGCGGCGCCAATACTGCTGAAAAGGATTTGCACACACCTCGGATGGCAAATCGCAGCGTTCTGGAAAGTTGACCCGGACGAAAACATCCTTCACCTCGTGTGCACCTGGCGCGACCCGTCTACGGCTACCGGCGCAGAGTTTGAAGAGATGAGCCGCGGCCACCGGTTTTCTCGCGGTCAGGGTTTTCCCGGTGAAGTGTGGGTCCAAAACAAACCTATTTGGATTAACGACTTTGGCGTCGACCACTATCCCCGCTCTTCAATTGCGGGGCGTGAAAACCTGCATTCGGCTTTTGCGTTTCCCATCGTGCTGCGCAAGGAAGTGGCTGGGGTAATCGAGCTCTTCAGCGATCGAATCAAGGAGTCTGACCCGGCCATGCTGGATACGCTGGCAGCAACTGGCAGTCAGATCGGTCAATTCATCGAGCGCAAGAATATTGAAGGCGAACGCATCACCGCACTCGCGCGCGCACACGAAGCGCGGCTCGAAGCGGAAGCTCTCACCCGCCGGTTGTCAGCTTTGCAGACAGTTACAGACGCTGCGCTCGCACACCTCTCATTGGAGGATGTGATTTCCGAGTCGCTGCAGCGAACCCGCGAAGCGCTCAGCGTCGACACCGCAAGTATTCTGTTACTGGAAACCGAGAGGGACGAACTGGTGGCCTGGGCTGCGCAAGGGTTGGAAGAAGAAGTGGAACTCGGCATTCGCATTCCGGTTGGTAAAGGTTTTGCGGGCAGGATCATTGCGGATATGCAGCCCATGATAGTTCCCGATGTAGACCACGGGGATGTTTTCAATCCACTGCTGCGCGAGAAGGGCATTAAGTCGTTGCTTGGCGTGCCGTTGGTTGCTGGAGGTCATCCGATTGGCGTGCTTCATGTTGGCATGTTGAAGCAAGCGAACTTTAGCGACGACGACGTGCGTCTCTTACAACTTGCGGGAGATCGAATCGCGCTGGCCATCGAAAATGCTCGGCTCTACGAAAGGGAGACCACTGCGCGCACGCAGGCCGAAGCCGCGAACCGCGCAAAAGACGAGTTTCTAACGATCCTTTCCCACGAGTTGCGAACACCGCTGACTCCCATCATTGGTTGGGTTCACATGATGATGAACGGGATTCTTCCTGAATCAGAGTTTCCTAAAGCCCTGGCCGTGATGAATCGAAACGCCCACAGCCTGAAGCGGTTGATAAACGATCTCCTGGATATGTCGGCAATCCTCAGCGGGAAGATGGTCTTTGAAGACGCGTCCGTTTCACTCGCCGGTGTGCTGGAAGAATCAATCGACACCATGCAGCCGTATGGGAAAGATGCCAACGTCAAGCTGACACTAAACATTCAACCCGAAGCCAGAGGCGTACATGTCAAAGGCGACCGAGTTCGTCTGGAGCAATCGTTCTGCAATGTGATTCATAACGCCATCAAATTCTCGCCGGAAAGCACGACAGTGGAAATCTCATGCGAGGCAACGCCTTCCGAGGCAGTAGTAAAAATTAGAGATCAGGGCGGTGGAATTACTGAGGAGTTTTTGCCCTTTGTCTTTGAACGATTTCGGCAGGCCGACGGCTCGCGCACGCGTGCCTTTGGAGGGTTGGGTTTGGGCCTTGCCCTGGTGAAGAGCTTCATAACGGCGCATCGAGGCAACATCAAGGCGGAAAGTCACGGTAAAGACCAGGGCAGTCTCTTTATCATTACTCTCCCTCGGGAAATCTCGACGAACTCAGTTATCTCAGCCAAAGAACGCGACGACGCGAGCGTCTCAGCGGAAAAACGCACTCGGGTCTTACTGGTCGATGATGAACCCGATACGCTGGACATGCTGGCCGCTCACTTTCGAGCGCGCGGTTTTGAAACTGTTAGTTGTGAGTCCTCCTCGGAAGCACTCCTAATGGCAGAACGCGAAAACTTCGACGTAGTAGTTTCTGACATTGCGATGCCGGGAATGGACGGCCTCCAATTAATCCGAACGCTGCGCCGGCAAGATAGCCTTCGGACAATTCCGGCGATTGCCTTAACCGGCTATGCATCTCAAAAGGACGTTTCGGAAGCAATCGAAGCAGGTTTTGATCTGCACCTGCCAAAGCCAATTGATCCCGCTGAACTGATGGAAGCCGTGGAACGGTTGATGTTTTGCCGCGTCGATCCGGACCAATGATTGGTAGTGCTCCGCTAGTGTGGTGGCTGGTGGCCCTCTGATTCGGTTGGTTTCATATCTGTTACGCCTCCTCACCTTTGGCCTTAGACTTGGATCGCTTTGTTTCCTTCTCCAGTTTTTTCTGCAAGGTGGCTTGCGTGGGCAGGAAGGCTAGGATTTCTTCTTTACGTGCACGTATCAAACCCTTGTCATATTGCAGGAGCCTCATGCGGTGCAATTCCTCGACATCTCGAATCAGTGTTCTCGTAGTCTTGTTGGCGTAGTTCTTGGCAACGCGAGGACTGATCAACGGAAGCTGCTGGTATGAGATTGCCTCTGGTTCAATACGCGATAAATCCTCAATCAAATCTCTACGGCGAAGATCGGAAGCCTTTGTTTTCTCTAAGAATTGATCCGTTACATAGTTTTGCCAAACCACTTCTAGCACTTGTTTCTTGACCCATTCCAACTGCGACTTCAACCCGTCGAGGAAGCCCTGAACCGCATACATGATAAACGGCAGAATGTTTTTAGTCTGACTAGCCATGTGTAGCTGCCGATAATATTCTTGCCGCGTTTCGTAGTAATGATTACTTAACAACTGCGCTGCCGGTGACGGCACTCTAGATGAAATAAGAATCTGAAGTTCCATCAATCTGGCAGTTCGACCGTTGCCGTCACCAAAAGGGTGAATCCACGCGACATACAAATGTGCCAGTACTGCCTTCAGAATCCCGTTAACCATTGCGCGAGCATCGGTGGTTGATCCGAAGTATTCCTTGTCATTCAACCATTCACAGAGTTGATCTAGTAAGTATTTACAGTCCTCCGCTGGTGCTCCTTTATAGATGGCGACCACAACCTCATGTCCACGGATTTCCCCCGCTTTCACGCCCTCTGATAGCACCAGATCGGAAAGGATAGTCCTGTTCATCTCAATAACCCGATCCGTGCTAAGCACCAGATCGTTGCCGCGTTTTACCTGGTTAAGAATTCGGTTGCATTCGCCTATAATGTTCTTCACTTCTTGTTCAAGATATTCTCTAGAAGGGGCTAACTTCAGAGTCCCATCGAGAATTTCCCGAACCTCTTTTTCCGAAAGGGTATTGCCTTCTATTGCAGTAGTAGCGAGGACGCCCTTCGCCATGTACATCTTGTGGATTTCAGCGGCTATGTCGGGCCTTAACGGATACTTCGCTAGGTGCTCACACTTCGACTGGCATTCTCCTAGCATCATCCACAGCTCTGGATTTGCAGAGCGCAAATCAACGTCAAACGTAATCCAAGGGTGAGTTACCTCAAATTTACGCCCTGTTTTTGTCTTAGCTTTTGTCATAGGTAACTCCTTTTATAGCTACGGTTAGAGTCATATTGACCTAACTTTTGTCCAGATATTACCCAATTTATGCTGCGTTTGCAAGTCCTGAAAATGTACAATCTCGGCGTTGACAGAAAGAGAAAGCCCCGCCGGTTGCTTGTAACAACCAGCGAGGCCAGTTGAAAACCTAACGCGATTGCTCGCATATCGGGTCTCCAGACAAGACGCATGGTGAGCCTAATCGCAGAAAGAATCAAGGCTCATAGTGACCTGCCACAATTGCAAAATCGAAGCTAAGAAATCAGGCAAAGACCGCAAGGGAAATCAACGCTATCGCTGTAATCAGTGCCGCAAGACCTTTCAGGAAGTGAAAGAGAACCTACTAGGCACGATGCGTATCCCGATTGAAGTCGTAGGACAGTACCCAATGATTGGTAGTGGGGTAACTTTACCCCACTACCCAATGATGATTAGAATCCTAGACAGCGTTTAATATTTCGGCTACATTACCCGCCTCCACTTTGATTACGACTTCGGAAACTGCACTTCGGGAACGTTTCATGATCGCGCCTTGCAACACCCCTGCTGACCTGGTTATTCCCTGTCTTCTAAGTCAAATATCCAGTCAATTCTTGCCGTCCCAGCGTGAGTCGGGCGAATCCGCCCAACTGGAGGACCGGCCCGCGATCCAGCATTCTGAGCGAGGACGTAAGGTGCTGGTGATCGATGATGTTTCTGACGTCACCGAAATGCTTTCAGTGCTGTTGACGCACGCCGGATACGAAGTTTCGGCTGCTTCCTCAGCTCATGAGGCGATTGCTATGGCGCAGCGGCAACGTTTCGATATGATCATTTCCGACATTGGCATGCCCGAAATGAACGGCTATGAGTTGGCCAAAGCCTTAAGAACGGAGCCGGGCTACGAATCGGTGCCCATGATTGCGGTCACAGGCTTTTCGATGTTTGACGATCGCAACCGGTCGCTACTGGCGGGCTTCAATGCACACGTTACCAAACCGATTGACCCGCGCACCTTCCTCGACCTTATCGAACAACTGTGAGAATAGGCCACGGCCCATTTGTGTGAATGCCTTTCATAAGACAGTTGGCCGGTAGATGAAAACCCTTCCCAAGCTTCCTAACCTTCGTCGCATGCTTCAATCGGATTCCGCCTTGCGCGGCGTCCAACTTGTCGCCGGGGCAATTGCGATCGGCCTGATCTTCTGGAGACTTCAATACTCAACCCAGGCGATTTGTTGTGGAGATTACGATGGGTACTATCACATCAAATGGAGCCGGATGCTTTGGGATTCGCTGCGGCATGGCGGCTTCCCCCCGAAATTTATCTGGCTGCCTCTCACTACGCTGGATCCGAAAAACTACGTAGACCACCATCTGCTCTTCCACGTTTTCCAGATACCGTTTACCTGGTTTGGCGATTTGCGAACGGGCGCAAAAGTTTCCGCCGCGATCTTCGGCAGCCTGGCAGTTTTTTCATGCTACTGGCTGTTAATCCGCTATCGCATTCGCTATCCACTCATTTGGCTGCTCGCGTTGCTCGCCTGTTCCGCGCCATTTCTGTACCGCATGAGTATGGCCAAGGCGCCGCCCTTCGCGATCATCTACCTCGTGATCGGAATTCATTTCCTATTCAAAAAGAAATACTGGCCACTCATACCCCTGAGTTTTATTTTCGCGTTGACCTACGACATGTTTGTGTTGCTCATCCTGGCGAGCTTTATCTGGACAGGAGTAATCGCATGGACTGAGCGTCGCTTTGAATGGCGGCCCATTGCGTGGGTTTTGGCTGGGGCAATCGCAGGTCTCGTGATTAATCCCTACTTTCCGACGAACCTTCAGCTTTTTTACGAACACGTGCGGATCAAGGTCACCGCTTCAGACTTCACCACCAAGGTTGGTAACGAATGGTATCCCTACGATTCATGGGAATTCCTCGGCAACACGTTGCTCGCCTGCGTGGCCATGTTGGTTGGCTATGTATGTTTCGACCCTTCGGATCAAAAGCGTTCTCATCACTCACTGTTCTTTCTGGTGTTGGCAACCGTGCTGATGCTGATGACGGCGCGCTGGCGACGAATCGCCGAGTACTGGCCGCCTTTCGCGGTGATGTTTGCCGCGTTTGCGCTCCATCCATGGCTCGAAGGCGCGCGTTCAGCGTTGACCAGGTTGTCTCCGGACATGCTCAGCGAACTGGAATCGTTTCTCGATCGGCCTCAAACCGGAGCGCCCGGTAAAGATACCGAACTGAAGGCCCTCCTGCAGACGATTGCAGTCGCCCTCATTTCCGTTGTCATCGCTTTGGTTTTATTCTTCAACATCTTTGCCATGAGCAAAGACATTGCCACGAGCGCAAGTCATGAAACTTACAAGGCCGGAGCCGAATGGATGCGCGCCAACGTACCGGCGGGCGAGCGAGTGTTCAATACTGACTGGGATGATTTTCCGCGACTCTTTTACTACGACCCGACCCACACCTATATCACCGGTCTGGACCCAACTTACCTCTACGACAGAGATAAAGAGCTATCTGAACTTTACGACAGCATAACGCTTGGCAAAGAGGACGATCCCGGTCCGCTGATTCGCGATCGTTTTGGCGCCCGCTATGTCTTCTCCGACAACTCGGCCCATGACGACTTCTTTCTCAACGCGCGCGAAAGCGGATGGTTTGACATCGTTTACGAAGACCGCGATTGCACGATCTTCCACATCCGCGATCAAAAGCAGGAACCCGAGCCCGAGGAGACGGACGAAAGTTCTGAAGTTCAATCAACGCCGCAGCCAACGCCATAAGCGATTACTGACGCTTTCAGGATGACGAGCGACTTTTCACTGGACCGCGGGGCGGCTCGCCCGCAAATGTGAAATGGTGGATTCAACTTACAAGTGCAACAGCGGAATTCGTTTTCGCTCCACAAGAGCGAGATGTTTATAGCAACAAATCACGCCAAAATACCTCTTCGCTCCGTGAGGAGCGAGATGTGTTTCCGGGCCGGCCAGTGCGCCGTAGTTGTTGCGCTCCTACGGAGCGCGAGCCTAAAAACGTGGCATAGGGCTATAAACATTTCGCCCGCTGGGCGAAATCCGACTACACCAACTCGTTGCGCTTCAAACTTGAATCCGCGAATTGAGTCAAAGCTGATCCTGTGAAAAGTCTTCGCGTTTTCGCGCTATGCGCTCACTGCGGGCGGGACGCCCGCGGTCCCAGTAAAGAGGCCGAGTTTGCGCTCGCACCCATTACTGACTGCCGGGGTTTTGGATTAATATCTGAATCGTTATGAACAGAAAACCTTTCATTCTCATACTGATGCTGATCGCGACAATCGTCGTCATCTCATGCGGCAACAACGGCACAAACTCTCTGCCGGGAAATTCCTCCGCGCAGTCATCTCCGGTTCCGCCCAAGGTGGGATTTGAAGCGGACCTGGAATACGTCCGTAAAGGACAGTACACCTACGTTTGGGTTTTCTCGCGAAAAGATGGGAAGCCCTTAGACAAAGACGACGGCGCCTTCCTGAGGGCGAACGCTCATCAGGTAGTTGATTGGGTTACCACCGAACAGGGCAAAAAGGTAATTGCCGGAACTAATTTCGATCTCGCTCTGGGAAACCTCGAGTTGATCAAGAAGCGCTTCGTCGTTGAGGACTACACAGCCAAGTGAAGTAAACAGTGAATGGTGAATAGTAAAATTGCAGGAGAGCTTTCGGGGTTGAATGGTTCGCACTAAGCCGTTTCCGCTAGGCCTATGCAGCTATCTACCATTCACCATTTACCATTCACCGTATCAAGCACCAGCTTCCCAAACTGCGCGCGATCTTCCATAAGTTCGTGTGCGCGCCGCGCTTCCGCCAGCGGCAGGGTTTGGTCAACGACCGCGCGAATCTTTCCGCTCTCGACAAACTTCATTGCCGCCAGCAATTCAGCTTTCGATCCCATGAACGATCCAAGGATCGTTAAATGCTTGTAGAAAACTAGTCTCAGGTCGGTTTGCGCAGCAAAGCCACTGGTTGCGCCGCAAGTAACGAGTCGTCCGTTACTCTTCAATGCGGCAATCGAGCCGGTCCAGGTGGCAGCGCCGGTATGCTCGAAAACAACGTCCACGCCTTTTTTGTTGGTCAGGCGTTTCACTTCTTTGGGCCAGGCTTCGTCGCTGTAGTTCACTACGTCATCCGCTCCCAGTTCCTTTGCCTTCGTAAGTTTCTCTTCGGAACTGGCCGTTGCGATGACCCGCGCGCCAAGCAGCTTTGCGATTTGTATGGCTATCGATCCGACGCCGCTGCCCGCAGCATGAATCAAGACATCTTCGCCCGGCTGAAGCATCGCGCGCGTTACCAGCATATGCCAGGCAGTGACCGTCACCAGTGGTAGCGCCGCAGCCTCAGGCCAACTCAGATTGCGTGGTTTTGGAATGACGTTTACCGCAGGAGCAGCCACGAGTTGGGCATAACCACCATTGCGTCGATAGCCGAGAATGTCGTAATCGCGGCAGAGGTTGTCTCGTCCGGCGAGGCATTCGACACAATGACCGCAGGAGACACCCGGATGAAGCATCACTTCGTCGCCGGCATTGACCCACGAAACCAGCGCGCCCACCTCGCGCACGACACCGGCAATGTCATTGCCAAGAATGTGCGGCAGAGGAATGTCGATTCCGGGAAGACCGCCACGCGCCCAGATGTCGAGATGATTCAAAGCGCAGGCTCGCACTTCGACCAGAACCTCGTGAGCCTTGATGACCGGGTCTGGCGCCTCGGTGTATTGAAGCACCTCAGGCCCGCCATGTTGATTGAAAACTACAGCTTTCATGAACCTTTTTGAGTAACAGCAGCCCTAAGAAAGCAATACGATCCCTTAAGCAACACTAAACTCATTTGTGAAACTTCGTGTTACTTAGTGGATCGTTTCTTTGCCTATCCGTGAGCATCGGCGAAGACCTGTGGCTCAGTTTCCGCTTGCTGGCGTGCGTGATAAGAAGATCTGGTTAGCGGGCTCGATTCGACGTGCTTGAAACCCATCTCCCGCCCTAACTCCCGCCAACGGTCAAACTCTGCCGGCGTAACAAAGCGTTCGACGGGCAGCCGGCGCGCATGCGGCTGAAGATACTGTCCAATCGTCATGATGTTGCACGACACCGCGCGCAGATCTTTCATCAGGTCGACAACTTCGTCGAACGTTTCACCCAGGCCTACCATGATGCCGCTCTTCGTGAGCATCCCGCGCCCTTCGCGATCTCTTCGTTGCGCCGCGCGTCGCAAAAGAGTCAGCGTCTGCTGGTAATCAGCGTCCGGGCGCACGCGCCGGTAAAGTCGCGCGATAGTTTCGGTATTGTGATTCAGCACATCGGGCTGAGAATCGAGCACGGTGTTAAGCGCTGCTTCGTCGCCGTTAAAATCAGGAATCAAAACTTCAACTTTGCATTCGGGATTGAGTTTGCGCACTTCGAGAACCGTCTCGGCCCAATGCGCAGCGCCCCCGTCCGGTAAATCGTCGCGATTAACTGACGTGATTACCGTGTGAGCAAGATTGAGCTGCCGGACAGCCTCGGCAACGTGCCGCGGCTCATCAGCATCGAGTGAGCCCGGCTGCCCTTTGCCTACCGCGCAAAAACCGCAGTGACGCGTGCAAATATCGCCGCCCAACATGAAAGTAGCGGTGCGATCGGACCAGCATTCGAAGATGTTTGGGCAGCGCGCTTCCTGGCAGACAGTGTGCAGGTTAAGCCCCTCGATCAGTTTTAGTACGTGATTCTGATTGACGGGATCGCCCAGCCGAATCTTGAGCCATTCAGGTTTGGGGACTCGCGGTTTGGGATTGCTGATTACGGTCAGTTCGCGGGCCAAGCTTTTCTCCTTGAGTCGAATGAGGCGATTCTAACATCGCGCAAACGAATTAGGCACATCGCGGCTTGAAGGGCGTGTCCCGGCACTCAATAGTCTCTGTGGAAAGGCGATTGCAAAATTAGCGCGCAAAATGCGCGGGCCGAATCAAAAGTCGTCGGTTGCCCTACAAGTTTTGCGCTATACTGCGTTCCCACAAAGTAACCCGTAAGACGGACAATCCTGCAAAACCTTTCGGAGGAACTCCATAATGAACCGAACCAAGCGAATACTCGGAGCCTGCGGACTCTTTCTAACGTTTGCCGCAGCCACCCCCGTCCATGCCGATATCGCCAGACCATCTAACCCGGAGAAACCCAGGGTCGTAATGCACACCAGCATGGTTGTCACAACTGACAGCAAGGCCTACGACGCGCGTTTGCAAATCTCGAAAGAAAGTCTTAACGAACTCCGCGCAGCCCTTGGCGATATACCGGCAAACAGCTCGGCCGCGCAAAGCGGCGGCTCAATTTCCCAGCGGCTAACCGGCAGTTCGACGCGCACACTGATGGCGGGTGTGATGATGTTTTTGTCGCTTTCCCTCGGCGGAATTTGGCTGGCGCGTTCGGTTCAAACACGAAGTCAAAAAACAGTGGCGGCGTTTCTGTTGTGTACTGCAATGATCGGCGCAGCTGCAATCATCACCCAAGCCAATGCAGGCCCACCGCCCTCCTGGCAATGGCGTAAACTTTCAAACAACCTGACTCAGGGCCGCCCGACTTACGCAAGTGTGAATATCGAAATCGTGGAAGAGCCGGGCCATGGCATTAAGTTGATCGTGCCGGTAACGCCGAACGCCAAGACAAAGGATGATTAGTATTTAGTTGAGTCAGCTCGCGACGAACGACTTCAGCTTGTTCAGGTTCTGCAGGTCCGCGCGTGGATCGTCGTAAGGCGTCTCCAGAATAAACGCCGCGTGGGCCAGCCTGGGATGCTGGGCCACCCGGCGCAGGGCATCTTCGCCGATATGACCCTGTCCGATGTGCCAGTGGCGATCCACCCGTGAATTGTAAACTGCGCGTGAATCGTTGAAATGAATCGCCCGCACGTTCTTCATCTTCACTGTCCGTTCAATTTTTTGGATCAGCGCCTGTAAGCCATCCTCCTCGCGGATGTCGTAGCCTGCTGTGAAGGCATGCGCCGTGTCGAAACAAACGCCGAGGTTAAGCTCAGGACAGGAACCCATAATTTCGCGCAGATGCTCGAAGCGGTGGCCGATGCATTCACCCTGGCCCGCCGTATTCTCCAGAAGAATTCGCAACTTCCCCATCTCCAAACCGCGGCAGGCTATTCGCAGGCTTGCGCTGCAGGTGCTGATGCCGTCCGCTTCGCAGGAACCACGCGAGCTGCCGGGGTGGACGACAAGATAGTCGGCTCCCAACAGCAACGAGCGCTCGACCTCTTCACGAAAAGACGCGCGCGATTTTTCCAGCATCAACTGATCAGCTGCAGCCAGGTTAACGAGATAATTGCAGTGAATGACTACCGGCTTGATCTTTGTGCGACGGCGGGTTTTACGAAACAGCGAGATATCAGCTTCGGTTAAAGGTTTAGCCATCCAGCCGCGCGGGTTGCGAGAAAAGATCTGCACTGTATCGCAGCCGGTGTCATGCGCGACGATCAGCGCCTCGTGAAGTCCACCTTTGATTGGGGCGTGGAAGCCGACGCGGATTTTCTTGTTAATAAGCTGATTCCCTGCCATCCGAGACCCTGCGTCCGACACTGACATTCGACTATTTCTACAGGTGGTCGCAAGGACCAACCGCTCGTTCGTTAGGAACGAAATGTTTATAGCCTACCTCCTCCCAAGTTCCTTCTCGCGGAAGGAAATTTCCAGATTTCATTCAGCGAAGGAGGTCCATCAAAAAAGTTCGACTTCTATAAATATTTCGGCCCTCCGGACCGATGGCGTATGAAGCATCACCCCTCTCAATACCCTTCCACTTTTTCCATGACGCGCAACATGTTTCCACCCAGAATTTTTTCAATGTCGCCGGACGAATAGCCGCGCCGAAGCAGCTCTCGCGTGAGGTTCGGCAACTCGGAAACATCAGCGAGATCACTCAACGTTGATTGCACCCCGTCAAAGTCGGAACCGATTCCCACATGATCAATACCCACAAGTTTCACCACGTGGTCGATGTGGTCCACGAGGCGGATAACGCTCACCGGCGGAAGTCGTTTGGCATACTCCACACTTCTGACGCGGTCGCGCGCCAGTTTCTTGTGGGCGACACTTCCCTTCTCTTCCTCAGACGCCCGCTGCACCTGCGGAGCGATCTGGGCGTCCACCATTTTCTTCTTTTCGCTCCAGCCTGGTTCCAGATGCTCCGGATAGAAGATCACATTTACGACTCCGCCCGTCTTCGCGATCGCCTGAACCATTTCATCAGTCAGATTTCGCGGCACGTTAGCAATTGCTCGACATCCCGAGTGGGTGGCGATCACTGGCTTTGACGATGTGTTCACGATGTCCCAAAACGTCTTGTCTGAAACGTGCGACACATCAATCATCATTCCCAAACGGTTCATCTCTCGAATTACCTGCTTGCCGAAATCGTTCAACCCTCGCGCCTGGCCCTCGGCGTCGCCGGATGAGCCGGCCCAGGTAGTGCTTACGCTCCACGCCGGCGACATGTAACGCACGCCGAGGCGGTAATAGCGTTCGACGTTTGCCAAATCGTTGTCAATGGCATAACCACCTTCAAGTCCGGTCAACGCCGCCAGTTTATCTTCGGCAACAATGCGGCGAATGTCCGCCGCCGAGGTCGCGAATTGCCACGTTTCGGGATATTTTTCTGCCAGCGCCTTTACTGCTGCAATCTGATCGTCGGCGCGTTTCATCGCCGTCTGACCGCCGCCGCCAAATAGTTGCGGCTCGACCCAAATCGAGAAAAACTGCGCGTCGAGTCCACCTGCGCGCGCGCGCACAGTATCAAAGTGGCCGTCAGGCAAATGCTCCTGCAGGTTCACAATCTCATCAAGCAGCCGCTGCGGTGTATCCGCGTGCATGTCGATTGCGATAGCCCGCCGGTGAATTACATCCGGATCATCCACGGCGCTGGTAACTCGATTCGAGTTGGGGGTGGTTTCGGTTGTTTGTGTCATACGGCAACTGGCGGGAAACGTTAGAAGCAGGACCAGCGCAGCCAAAGCTGGATAGCGAATTAGCCGGCATCGAAGGTTGTGCGGTGGACTCTCTTGATACTTCACCGGAAAGCGTAATGGATTAATAGTGTTTGCTCTTTGAAGACTTTTTGATGGTAACCGTGAGCCTTAATCGGATCAAGCGCGCTGCTTGCCAAGCAAACTAAATCTACTGTATCGTGCGCTTTCCAGAACCGTTCAGTAGCCCTTCAGAAAAGGACGCGAAGAGCAGTAGAATTGACGTTCTTCCGATATCGAATTGAATTTGTCCAGCTTCCTCGCCGTCAGTTTCCCGGGAATGTTTTCTTTTAAGGAGTAGACCAATATGTTTTCCAAAGAAGGCGAATCGAAGGATGTGAAAACACCACGAATTAGCGATGTCGTCTGGCATGATGGAGAATTCATCAAATGGAACGACGCACGCGTGCACGTGATGTCTCACGTACTTCATTACGGCTCCAGCGTTTTTGAAGGTATTCGTTGTTATGCGACTAAACGCGGGCCGGCCGTCTTCCGTTTGAAAGAACACATGCAGCGTTTTTTGAACTCGGCCAAGATCTATCGGATGGATCACGCCTTGAATCTGAATCAGCTGTGTGAAGCCTCAGTAGAACTGGTTGACCGCAGCGGTCTGGATCAGTGTTACATCAGGCCAATACTTTTCCGGAGTCTCGACGAGGAACGGCCGGCTTTTGGCGTGAACCCTTTTCCCAACCCTCTGGCTTGCTACATCGGCGCCTGGGACTGGGGCAAGTATTTGGGCGATGAAGCAATTGAAAAGGGCGTCGATGTCTGCGTTTCCACCTGGAATCGTCTAACGCCAAACTCGATGCCGGCAATGGCCAAGAGCGGCGCGAATTACATGAATTCGCAGCTCATCAAGATGGAAGCGCTGCTTAACGGTTTTGCCGAAGGGATCGCCCTGGACGATCGCGGCTACGTTTCAGAAGGCTCGGGCGAAAACATTTTTGTGGTCAATGGCGACACTGTGCTGACCCCGCCGCTTTCGTCTTCAATCCTGGCGGGCATCACGCGCGATAGTGTGATTCAGATTTGTCACCAGCTGGGGATCACAGTGAAGGAACGAAGCATTCAACGCGCGGCGTTGTATGTGGCCGACGAAGCTTTCTTCTCAGGCACCGCAGCGGAGATCACTCCGATCCGTGCGGTTGATCGGATCACTGTTGGCGCCGGCGGACGTGGTCCAATCACAGAGAAAATTCAGAAGGCGTTCTTCGAAATCACGAAAGGTGAACGCGAAGCGCCGGGCGATTGGTTAACCTACGTCAAATCCGCGAAAGCTTCACAACCGGGCAGTAATGGCTCGCAGCCGGAAACCGGCACGGATGTAAGCGTTGGCAATCAATCAGCAGAGCCTGTGATGAAGTTTCAGGCGGCCGGAACTGCGCACGATTAGATAGTTAACTGATTACTGGAATGAGAAAACGGTGAGCGACCAAGGTCGTTCACCGCTTTTTTTGTCCGGAGAGCCGCTGGTTCACGCCTCAATACGTATGCAGTTTGCTTTGCGTCCCTGGCGAAAACCTTTGCGTTCGTTGCGGTTAACGAGGAAAACCGCAAAAGTCGCAAAGTCGGACGCAGAGTTTCGCCAAGAATAGGTTTCAAGCTCGCAACAGCAGTAATTTACGTTATCGTTGACGCTAATCTCCGCCAAAGGCTATTATCCAAAGGCGTCAACGGATTGCCCCAGGTTGACGCGCCCCGCAAGTTTCCAGTCGCCCCTTCCGGCGCAAGTCAATAAACCAATCGCCCCCGGTTTTAGTAAACGCTTCGAAAGGCCTGTCCCACTATGTCCGTAAAGATTGATGATCTGCTGCAAATCGCGACTACTCACGCCGCATCCGACCTGCATTTGAAAGTTGGTGCGTTTCCAGTCATGCGCATTGGCGGTGAGTTGCGGCCCATAGCGGATGCGCCGCGACTCAAGCCTGAAGACACTCTCGACATGGCATTCGCAATGATGTCTAACCGGCAAAAGCAGCGCTTCAAAGAGGCGTCGGAAGTAGACATCGGCTATAGCGTCTCGGGCCTCGGCAGGTTTCGCGCAAACATTTTTCAGCAACGCGGAACGGTGAGCATGGTCCTGCGCGTCATTCCGGATCAAACGCGCAGTCTGGCTGAACTGGGAATGCCTCCGGTGCTTGATCGGATCTCTGAAGAACGCCGCGGTCTAATTCTGGTAACCGGCGCAACCGGCTCAGGAAAATCAACAACCCTGGCGGCAATGATCGATCGAATCAACGCCCGCCGCAGTGGTCACATCGTCACGATTGAAGACCCAATCGAATTTCTGCATCGCGATAAGTTGTCTTTTGTTACCCAGCGCGAAGTTGACGTTGACACTCGTTCGTTCTCTGAAGCGCTGCGCGGTGCGTTGCGCCAGGATCCGGACGTGATACTCGTCGGCGAAATGCGTGACCACGAAACTATCGAAACAGCGCTGACTGCCGCGGAAACCGGTCACCTGGTGCTCTCTACATTGCATACGCTTGATGCCACTGAAACCATCATGCGAATTGTTTCTTCGTTTCCTTCGCATCAACAGAAGTCGGTGCGTATTCAGCTGGCCGGAATACTCAAGGCCGTGATCTCGATGCGACTCGTTCGCGCAGCCAAAGGCGCAGGGCGTGTGGCCGCTGTCGAAGTGATGGTTTCGACCGCGCTGATCCGGGACCACATTATTTACGAAGAAAAGACTTCGCTCATTCGCGAAGCCATTGCCGCGGGTGCTTCGCAGTATGGAATGCAAACCTTCGATCAGTCGCTCTTCCATCTGTTTCAGTCGGGCCTCATCTCAATGGAAGAAGCTTTGCATAACGCGACCAATCCGGATGAATTCAGAATGCGCACCTCGGGAATTTTGTCTTCTGATCAGGCGATTGCGGGAACCCGAAGGGAGCCGGAAGAGGTCAAGGCTTCATCGCCTGCTGACGAGCGATCACTGATCGTAAAGCATTAGCAGTAGGCCAGGCATTCCTGCCTGGCCAGAGCGGATCGAAGGCACACTCGCGCAACGAGGAAAGACTAGAATGTCTGTCCTATCTTACTCAGCGAAACTCGAGAGCGACGGCATGTTGATTCCAAACGCTTCGGGATTCTCACCAATAATTGCGGCGGCGAAGAAATTGGGCACATAACCAGCGCTTTCCCGGCGAAAACTTTCATCCAGCTTGTGGCGGTTCGCCAGGAGTGTCCAAAAATTTCTTTGGTAATCTTCGGTCTGTCGTAGTTCCCGCAGCGTGCTTCGCACCCAGGCCGCTCCGCGATTATAACTAAGCAACACCAGCGTCATGCTTTCGGCATCGTCTCCGAGTTCAGCCATGTGATCGGCAATATATGCCGCGGCCGCCGGCGTCATCTTGTCGACGTCGCACATCTCATTTTGCGAAACGCCGTAGTGGCGAGCGGTCTCCGGCAGAAACTGGTAGAGCCCCTTCGCGCCAAAACTGCTCTCACTACATGGGTGATAAGCCGACTCAACCATTGGCAGGTATAGTCCGATAATGACGGGCACTTTGCGCGCCTTGAATTCGCGGCCAATAAGGGGTGCATATGCGCGGCCCCGGGTCAATATTTCGACCAGGCGATCCGCGTTCATGCCGCTCGATGCCTTGTCACTACGAGTGAGATAATAATCGACGTAACCCTTAATCGATCGCAGAGCGTCGTCATTTAGTTTTGCTGGCCGATCTCCCATCATCGCCGAGATGCGCTGCTCTTGCGCGCTGATATACGCGAGTTGATCAGCCTCATTCATTTCGGCATAAAGTTTTTTAGCTGTGACTGCCGTTGAGTTCCCCTGAGGTCGGGGGGCCGCACCGTTGTAAAAAAACACGGCCGCGATTACTGCAGCCAGAACCAGGACTCCGACAAACAGGGGCAGCAATCGGCGTAGGGGCGAAGCGTGCGCCGGAACGTTCACCGGCTGACTTGATGGTAAGAAGGAAGGCGCTCCTTTGAGTTGTTCCTTAAGACCGGTTAACTGCGCCAGCATTTCACCGGCAGTTTGATATCGCTCCTGCCGTTCCTTGCCGAGCGCCTTGTCGATCACCTGCTGGACCAATTGCAGTTCCAGCGATTGTTCGACATGGGACAAGAGCGGTTCCGGCGCACGTTCCAAAATGGCCACCATCGTGTCCATGCGCGTGGTGCCTGAGAAGGGCGCCCGTCGCGCGACCATTTCATATAGCACCACTCCCAAACTCCAAATGTCAGAACGTTCGTCAACCACCAGGCCGCGCGCTTGCTCGGGTGACATGTAACCTGCGGTGCCTACTACCTCGCCGAATTCAGTGTGCGACTGTGTCACATAAGCTGTCTCACCCTCGAAATCATTTGCCGGTCGCTCGAGGAGTTTGACGATGCCGAAGTCAAGAATCTTCACCAGGCCATCAGCGCGCTTCATGATATTTTCCGGCTTGATATCTCTGTGCACGATGCCGGCGGCATGCGCAGTGGCCAGGCCAGACGCGACCTGCTCGGAGATATCCAGGATCTCCGCCACTGACAATGCAGCTCTTTCGATCAACTCGCGAACTGTCTGTCCGTCTATAAACTCTGTGGCGATGAACCAGACGCCCTCGTGCTCTCCTACCTCGTGGATCGTCAGGATATTCGGATGATTCAGGGCAGAAGCAGCCTGCGCTTCCCGTTGAAATCGACGCAACCGCATATCGTCTGAAGCAAACAGCGTCGGCAAAATCTTCAAGGCCACTCGCCGGTTAAGCCGCAAGTCTTGCGCAAGATAAACTTCGCCCATACCGCCCGCCCCAAGTCGTTCAAGAATGGTGTAGGCGCCGATGTCGCGTCCGATGTTGTGGTCCAGGGCGACAACCAACACTCGCGCGTCTTCGGTTACGGCAGGTTGCTCAATGAAGTCGCCCGCCCGATCGTGGGCGCTAATTAAGGTATCAGCCTCCGACCTCAACTCGGCGTCACCTTCACAGGCCTCGTCGAGAAACGACGCACGATCCCCTGGGGCGCGATCAAGCGCACCCTGAAACACCTCATCTACTTTTTGCCATTGCTCAGGAGTCATAATTCCGGTGAAGAGTGAAAAGTGAGGAGTGAAAATCAACAGTCGTTCGCAGCGAGATACTCATCACTCATCACTCATCACTTTCCACTTTTCACCGCCTTATACAGCCACGCTTTCGCGGCGCGCCAATCCCGCCTTACGGTCATCAAAGAAACTTGCAAGACATCGGCCGTCTCTTCCAGGGTGAGACCGCCGAAGTATCGCAACTGAACGACGTCGCTTTTTCGCGGATCAATTTTCGCAAGTTCGTCGAGCGCCTCATCCAGCGCGATCAGTTCAGCAGCGCGCGCAGATGACATCAGCGCGGTATCGGTGGCCGCACCCTCGAGAGATACGCGTTGCAGGCCGCCGCCGCGCTTGGCAAACTGGTTCCGGCGCGCGTAGTCGATCAAAATGTGGCGCATCACCTGCGCCGATACCGCAAAAAAATGCGAGCGATTCTCCCAGGTAAACTTTTGAAAACCCGCCAGGCGCAGGTAGGCTTCGTTTACGAGTGCGGTGGTTGCCAAGGTGTGACCATCGCGCTCACGCCGCACATAGCGATGAGCGATGCGTCTGAGTTCGTCATAAACTATTGGAGTCAGCTTATCGAGCGCAGACTTGTCGCCTTCGCGCCACTCGGTGAGTAAACCCGTTAGGTTATCCTCGTTCAGCTTTGTCTGCGTCGTCATCCGCGAAGGATTCTAGCATCGCTTGTCCGACATGCCTTCAGTTTGTCGTAGTTCGTTTTTCAGCTCTCGACAAACTGAATTTTGTCGGACATTGAGTGAACACTTTGAACGAATTTTCTCGCTTGCGCGGGTTATGAACAGTTTTCGCTCCGGTTCTCGCTAAATTGATTGAGGCCGACAATAAATGATAATTCGATGTCTCAAGCGGAAACTGGCATTCTTAAACTCGCGAATATGAGGAGAAACAAAATGAAAACTACAAAGATTCTGATGGTACTGGTGGTCCTGACTTTATTCAGCTCAAACGCGATTCAGGGAACTGGTCAGACTCCCAAGGCTTATGAAGATATGTCTCGTGCCGAACGCCTGACGTTCGTTGGCCAGGAGGCCCGCCGCATCGCGCGTGAGATTTCGGGTAATGAGTATGAATTCACAGCGGCCTTCGAAGAGGACATTCAAAAAGCGGTAATCCGATGGGTACATCGCCAGGGTAAAACCGACGATGAGACCAAACGCGATCTTCGTGCGGTTTTCGCCCGCGGGCAAGCAGAAGCGCCCAGGCTGAGTGTGGCGTTTAAAGCACGCAACGTGTCGCCGCTCATCGGTATTTACCTGCCCTGGATTGAATCGGCATTCAAAAACCTTTCCTCGGCCAATTCCATGGGCGCGATAGGCATGTTTCAGTTTCTTCCGAAAACAGGAGAGCGTTACGGTCTGTCAGAGGCGGAACTACTTGATGTTGACAAATCAGCTGACGCGGCGGCGCGTTATATCACCGACAGCATGGCAGAGTTTAAGGACGATCCGATGAAAGAGGCGCTCGCCCTCTTGTCCTACAATCGCGGCGCCAACAAAACAGCCGGCGATCTGAAAGTGTTACTTAACGAGCAGAACAGGAAATGCAGCATCTGCGCGCTGAACGCCGATAGAGGCAAACTCGATGACACTTTCAGGAATGAGAGTGTTTACTACGTGCCGCTCTTCTTTGCGGCGGCGATTATTGGTGAGAACCCGCAAGTCTTTGGTCTCGGATCTCAGCCTCTCTCAGCGCGCTCTAATTAACCTGCACGTGGACGCATCACCCGCACGCAATCGCCGTTGATGATCGATAGATTTCGATGTCGGCGGCGATTGCGCGCGATATTCGCTCTTCCAGGAGCTTTCATAACGTGAAAGGAATGGGCAGGCGAACCTGCCCATTCCTTTTTATCTTTCTGACCAGACTAACGCGACGCCAGCGGTCGTAACTGTGTTGCTGGCTACGTACGGACCCCAGATCTTACTGGCTTTACTAGGTCTAAAGTACGCCTGCTCCACCCATCCCACCGAGGCCAACCGCTTCGAAGGAGTCCCACTGATATGCCCGCGAGCCGTCATGAGAGTGTCAAATCTCTTCGATTAGATTTAGGAAACTTCCGCACTGTACATCAACCCGATGAGGAACACGCTGTGACCGCCTAATCGGTATCGAGCCCGATCGGTTTTGGGCGCTCATGGAAAGCCTTCTCGACGACGGCTACAGCCCGACAGAAAATATTATCGTTCTCGACAACACGGATCATCTGGTAGTCAAAGAGGGCAACCGGAGGATCGCAGCCCTAAAGTTAATCTTAGGCCTACACAAGAATATCGAGGTACGCGGATCTGGGACCTGGTGCTGATCGACGTGAAGATCTAATAACTCACACGGCGCGTCATCTCACGCCGACGCGCCATTTACGCCAGCCGGAATGTTCTGCGATCAGACCGGCGCATTCAGGACTACATACGCCTCACTGGGCTCTCTCAATATCTAATTGTTTGTGACTAGACGCCGCAACACTCAATTCTCCGTTCATCACTCAGGAAAGCCGATGCGACGGAGCAGGTCTGTGTAGCGCGAGTCTGAGCGGAGGCTGGCGAAATCCGGAGCGGCCTTCAGCATCACGAGGCCGGGGTCGCGTTCCTCATAAGACTTTTCCAGCCAGAAAAACGCGTCGTCTTTGTCCCCGGCGCGGGCGTAGTGCGTTCCCACAACGCGCGCCGAAGTAAGATTCTGTTTTATCCGCTCCGCCAGGGTGGCGGCGGATTTTCGCCACGCCGCCTTCGCACCTCCCACCCGGAAAGCCTCCAGGGTCGGCGCCATGGCTCTGTCAAACTCCTTCGGGTCACCGCCTGACAGAGCGGTCATTTTCCTGAGCGCGGCCATTTGTTCTTCCAACTTCCCGCTCTCGCCCAGGGTGATAGCGAGAATGTAATGCGCGCGGGCGAAGTCAGGATCGATCTCAAGCGCCTTGTTCAAGAGTGTGACCGCCTGGTCGTGCTCACCGGCAATGTAATAGACCCAGCCGGATTCGGACCAGATGACCATAGATAGCGGATCGAGTTCGCGCGCGCGGCGGGCTTCGGCGAATGATTCTTCCCGTTTGCCCAGATGCGCCAGATGTTGCGCATACCAGAGGCGCGCGAGCGGGTAGTTGGGATTTAGGTCAATTGCGCGTTTGAACTCAACTTCAGCTCCAGCGAAATCCCAATCGAACGCATGTTTGATGACGCCCATTGACGCGTGTGCCTCAGCTAGATTGTCATCCAGCTGCAGCGCCTTTAGCGCCGCCGACCTGGCCTTCGCACGCGCATCAGGTGGAACGCTTCCGTAAGGCGGAAGTATCTGGTAACAGTCGGCCAGCCCTGCGTAGGCCAGCGCATAGGTCGGGTCTATGCTGATAGCTTGTCCAAAATATTCGATGGCTTTCTTGTAGGCATCGGGGGTGCGTTTGCTCCAGAAGTAACGGCCTCTCAAATATGCTTCGTATGCCGCTGCGTTAGAGGTATATCGCTTCGCGAGACGTTGGCGTTCTTCGCTGGTCAACTTAAGCATGAGCGCGGTCGCCACCTGCTCAGAGATTGAGTCCTGCATTGCGAATACGTCGGAAAACTTCGCGTCAAACTTTTCCGCCCAGAGAGGAGTGCCGTCCTGAGCACGCACTAGTTGTACGGTGAGCCTGAGGCGATCACCGGCGCGCTGAATAGTTCCTTCCAGCACAGCTTCTACTCCCAACTCTCGCCCCGCAGTTGCCGCGTTCTGTTCGCCGATGTCGAATTTACGCATCGCGCTCGTTGGACGCACAGTGATGTGCCGGGTATTGCTGAACTTTGTAATCAACGCGTCGGCGATGCCCAACCCAAGATGTTCGTCACCTGCGCCCCCGCCGAGCAGTTTGAAAGGTAGTACGGCAAGGCTCTTCACTTCGGCACTACGCGCCGGCGGCTCACGCCTGCCTGGATACACAAACATGTAAATCACCCCGCCGGCCGCCAGAATAATTAACACTCCGAGGATTAACGCGTTAGTGCCGGGTCCACTTCTTCGCCCAGCGCCAATCGCCCTCGCACTCGACACATCGATAGCGCTGAATGGCGGACCGGCGAGACTCGCGACCTCATCACCGTCGCCGATCTCTATCTCTTCGCGCGCGACGACCCGCTCCCGCACGTGGCGGCTGACGATCACGTCGTCGCCACCATAATCCGGCGTCAACTCGCGGACGACGTCGGCGAAACGGTAGCCGCGCTTCGGAATTGTTTCGATGTACGGCCGGCCACCCTCAGCCTCCCCCAGCGCCTTCCTAAGAAGCGAAACGTTCGATGACAAATTACTCTCTTCTACGAAAGTGTCTGGCCACACCGCTTCAAGCAAGTCGCTCTTTTCGACGATGTGCCCACTCCTCTCAACGAGCACGAGAAGCGTGTCAAAGAGCTTCGGCGTCAGCGTCATCGGCTCGTTCCCTCGCCTCAGGATGCGTTCACTGACATCCAGGCGGAAGGGGCCAAATTCGTAGAAGGTGTTGGGAAGCCTGTCTTTATTCGTCATCAGAACTTTTTAGGAAATATCCAGGAACTTTTTGAGCCTTTTCTCAGGACGCGAAACGTTGGCGTCGCGGATGATGCGTGCGTAGCGAGGACGGGATCGATTTCGGGTCGGATTTTAACGCCTGAGAGTGAAACGCGGCAAACCGGAATTTGGGAGAAGGGGCGAATGAAGAGAACGAAGACGACCGAGATCATCGTCGAGCGAGACGAATTTTACGTTGTCCAACACTCAGCTGCACCGGTCGCTCTCTGGTGCGAGGCGTGCGGTGGAGAAACTCAGTTCGCTTACCCGATAGCTGCGGCGCTCGCGACGCAAACTCCGGCGCGCACCCTCTTTCGGCAGGCCGAGGCAGGACTCATACATTTCACCGAGACTCCTGAGGGCCTGTTGCTCTTCTGCTTGAAGTCGCTCGGCCAACGAAACGAGCCGCTGGTTGCCGCCGAGGGCGGCCAGGAACCCTGAAGTGTCTCGATTGCGTAGCTGGTTGTTCGTCCGAAACTACGCCTTAAGCATAAGCATGCGGCGAGACTTGAGATAACCAGTACGTTTTTCTTCCGCGCGACAAGGCGTGGTCGGGAGTCAGAAAGGAACCAGAATTATGAATCTCAAACGACACAGGCTTTTCATCATGTTCACAATCATCTGCGCCCTAACCGGCGGCAAAGCCGGCGCGCAGTCCACCTCCGTTTTTACGACTGGTCTGAAAGCGCCCGCAAAGATGGTGCTCACGGGGCGAGGCAATCTGCTGGTCGCCGAGTCTGGCGCGGGGGCGAATACAGGCCGTCTCTCGCTCGTCGATCGGAAGACCGGCGTTCGCCGCACGATCCTCGACGGCCTGCCGGCCGGCGCGAACCTCGAGGGCGGGACCTCCGGACCTTCGGGTTTGGCGCTGCGCGGCGACACTCTTTTTATGACCATCGGCCAGGGCGACGCCGTGTTGCGTGGACCCGCGCCGGGCTCGGAGATGACGAATCCGAATCCCTCGTCACCTATCTTCAGTTCCGTCCTTTCAATTACCGCAAGCTCAGGAGTCGAAGCTTCGACCGAAGCTTTCCGCGCGCTCAACTCGGGAGACCATTCAAATCTTAAGGGCGGCGGACAGGTGATCTTGATAAACGCGAGCGGCGACATGCTGACCATCAGACTCGTTGCGGACTTCCCTGATTCCATTCCGAACCCGCGGCCCGATTTTCCCGACAACGTACGCGTCTCGAATCCGTTTGGCGTGGCTGTGTCCGGGGGCGTGCTCTACGTCGTGGACGCGAGTCATAATCTCGTCAAAACAGTAGGCGCAGAATCCGGTTCGACCACAACGCTTGCTACCTTCGCGCCCATTCCGCGCCCGACTCCAGCGCCGCCGCCGGGTGGACCGGTAGTGGAAGCTGTGCCTGATAGCGTCCGCCTTTTCGGCGACCAACTGCTCATTACTTTTCTAACCGGCTTCCCTTTCCCGCAGGGCCTTGCCGAAGTGCGGAAGGTCGACATAGTTTCGGGCAGCCAGCTGTCGTTTATTACAGGACTGACTGCGGCGATTGACGTACAACCCGTGAAAGTCTTGAATGGCCAGGAATTCTTCACGCTCGAGTTCAGCACCAACATGCTGGCCCAGCCGAGCGCGGCGCCGGGAAGGTTGTCTCTCTACGAAACGCCTACAGCCGCGCCGGTCATAATCGCCGCTCCTCTCATCTCGCCGACCAGCGTCGCGCGTGACAGGTCGACCGGTGACATTTTCATCACCTCGATCTTCACCGGCCAGGTATTACGCGTAGACGCTGCACGACTCTTAGTCAGGCGTCACTATCGGGATTTCCTTCTTCGCGAACCCGATGCCGAAGGCTGGAACTTCTGGCAAGGCCAAATCACACAATGCGGCGACAACGCGCAGTGCAGGGACAACAAGAGCGTTGACGTTTCGCGGGCCTTCTACTATTCGGCCGAGTTTATTGCGGCGCACCCAGAGCTTGCCGAAAACCTGCACGGGACTGCCGAATACAATCGCGCCTTCGTCAAGCAGGCATACTTCACCTACTTGCAAAGGACTTGCGATCCGGAGATTTGCGATGCCGAAGGATTCAACTTCTGGGTGAACAAAATCAACGGGCGCCTGCCCTCTCTCGACGGTGACTACAATGAAATGATCCGCGCCTTCCTCCGTTCAACCGAGTATCGGGCAAGGTTGGGGCTCTCGTAAGGCAAAGTGGCGTCCTTTTCAGTTGACGCGGTTTCGCCTCATCACGCGGACGCCGGCGCGCCAATCGTCGTTGATGTCGAATCTATAGATTTCAATATCAGCGGCGATCGTGCGCGCCAGCGTGGTGAATGATGGATGGACGCGCAGGGTCGGTGCGACCAGATAAATGAGCGGCGGTTCGTCTTTTATCCGGCGATCGCCGAAGAGTTTGGCGCGGGAAATGTGCCCTCGCCGTCGATGCGCTTCAACTCGCTGCCAATAATCTGCACCTTGCATGACATGCTCACGCGCTTCGGTAACTTTTAGCTCGATCACCACCAAACGTCCGTCATGGCGCAACGCCAACAAGTCTACCGGTCGAACTCCAGTCACGCCGCCGCGAGCTGTTCGGAACTGCGCATGCACCGGCGCAATGATCAGGCCTGGATCCAATCGCGTAATGTCGCGACGCAATAACGACTCAAGCCATGCTTCACCAGCATTTTGATAAAGTGCATGGTAATGGTCCGCGGCGCTGGCTGAACGGTGCTGGATCAGGTTTGTCAACAAATTCAGCCACTCGGCTTCAGTCGTTTCATCCAACATGCGCCGCCGCGATCCCTCGACACCAAACCAAACACGCTCGACTCCGAGCAACTGACGAACGCGCGCGAAGGGCAGTCCAAAGTAGCGAAGAGTCCAACCGTGGCGCGCACTTACAATATCGATCGCTTGAGGGGCCACGGCGATAATCCTTTCTGCAATCTCTGACGAAACGCTCTCGGGGATCGGTGGAAACCGCGCCGTCCGTTTCTTCCACAACTCTTTACGAGTGGGAACTTGAGCTCGTCGCAACTGCGTCAAGCCCTCAGCATCTTCATAGACCACGATCGCTTGTCCCAGACTGTCGCGAAGCAGGGCGATTCGTTGAAGCGTGGGCTTCAGCAACGCGGTTTCGACTACTAGCCAGAGTTGCTGAATGTAGGGCGCGCGCGTCCGCTCGCTGGCGCGCGTAAACCACAGCAACGCCGCTGAGAGAAAGGCGTCGGCATCACTCGCCTTGCTCGCTGCGATGCATCCGGTGACGGCAATTCGCTGGTGTCTCTGTCGCAGGATAATTCGCGCGTAACGACCCGGCTGCCCGCGACGTGCACCCGGACTCAATCGAGAGCGTTCCACTTTTGCTCCGGCTTGAAGTGAACAAGCAACGCTCGCTAGTTGATCACAACGCGTCTGACGGGCCGTCTTAACAGTCAGTGCGATAGACGCAGCTGAGGCTCTCGGAACCAATTCAATCAGCGGACGCTCGGCCCCCATTCGACGTGAGACCTGTAAAGTTAGCTTGTCGCCGGTCCATTCCCAGGCAAACACTTTCCATGCTCGGCTTCCCTGCCGGATTCCCAAATCCGCCCAGGAGGTAAGAATCAAACGCTGGTGAGTAACCGCGATGTCGAGTTCGCTTCGATGCAATGCCTGTGTGTTTCCGCCGTCGAGAGTGAAGAACCATTCGACGTGAGCCCTCAGGAGCTCGGCAATCGCGGATCTTGCCGCTTCCAGGCGCGCGGGAGTAACGCGTTCGAGATTCGGTGATTGCACCCACAGTTCTATATCGCACCTACAACCCGGTCGCTACCCCGACCCGTCGGGGTTCTGTCTCTCGCCCAATAAAAAGGTTCTTGCTTGACGACATAAACTCAGAAATCGCCGCGTAGAGACGGGAGCACGCGAAGCGTGCGTCAGCATAGAGCCTGGGGTGGAGCGAAGCGTAACCCCAGGACCAACAGGAAGATAAAAAGAACCAGCGCGCGGAGCGTGCGACAGGGTTATCAAAACTACAACTGTCGCCCGCTTCGCGGGCTTTTTGATTCTTCAATTAATTACCTGGGGTTCCGCTTCGCTCCACCCCAGGCTTTATGCTGAGGCACGCTCCGCGTGCTCGAACAAAGGGGACGGCATGCCGTGCCCCTACGTTAGAGCCTCCCTCACGGTCGGACTAGTGCCCTCCTCAGGTTCGGAGTAACCCTTACGTGAGCGCATTACCGCTTCCGGTTCTGATAGTGCTACCCTTTTTTGCAGACTAAATCCAAAACCAGGCTAACGAAAGATTCATGCGAAACGTCTATCTAACAGGATCCGTCCGCACTCCGATTGGCCGCTTTGGCGGAACGCTGGCCGCGATGTCCACTGCTGATTTGGGTGTGGTGGCCGCGGAAGAAGCGATGCGGCGCGCGTCCGTCAGCCCCACTGAAGTTCAACAATCGATTTGGGGTTGCGCGAGGCAAGCTGGCGGCGGCCCAAACGTCGCACGTCAGATCACCTATCGCGCGGGTGTTCCTGAGCAGGCGCCGGCTTTCACTGTCAATCAGGCGTGCGGCTCGGGGCTGCAAGCGATCATTCTTGCCGCGCAGCAGATCATGTTAGGTCACGCCGAGGTGGTGCTTGCCGGCGGCACCGAGAGCATGTCGCGCGTGCCTTACTTCGCCGAGGGCGCCAGATGGGGCATGCGAATGGGAAACACCGAACTCGTGGATGGCATGTATCGAGACGGCTTCAACGATCCACTCTCCGGATTGGTGATGGGCGAAACCGCCGAGAACCTCGCGCGCAAATATGAAATCTCGCGCGCAGAGCAGGACGAGTATGCGCTTCGTTCGCAGCAACGGGCAGAAGCCGCGATGAATGCGAAAAGATTTGACGCTGAAAAGCTCTCTCTTCAGATCGTCGGCCGAAAAGGCGAGACAAAAACTTTTGCGGAAGACGAACATGCCCGCAAGGACGCCACGATTCAGGACATGTCCAAACTTCGTCCCGTGTTTTCCAAAGATGGAACGGTGACTGCGGGAAATTCTTCGGGAATTACTGACGGCGCCGCGGCAGTTCTGGTAATGAGCCAGGATGCAATGACGAAAAGCGGCGCGGTTCCGCAGGCACGAATTGTTGACTACGAAGTCACCGGAGTTGCACCGGAGATCATGGGGATTGGGCCAGTGCCGGCAATTCGCACTTTACTGACGAGGCAAAAGCTGACCTTGGCCGAGATTGATTTGATCGAACTCAATGAAGCTTTTGCGGCACAGGTAATTGCCTGTGACCGCGAGTTGAAATTCGACGCCGATCGCTTGAACGTTAACGGCGGTGCAATTGCCCTGGGCCATCCAATCGGATGCACCGGGGTAAGGATTACCACCACGTTATTGCATGAAATGGAAAAGCGGAGCGCGCGATTAGGCATCGCTACTCTTTGCGTGAGCGGAGGTATGGGGATAGCGATGCTTTTGGAAAGCGTGTAGGGCACAACCTCGACCGCCGTGCCGGCATCGGACAACAGCTTGTGGACGTAGGTCGAGTTAATGTTGGTTTGACTGATGTAATTATTAGCCGGGATATCTCGGCGTTGAATTCAAGAAAGGGATGAAAGTGAAGAATAGTATTTTTCGATCGGTCGCAGCTGCGCTCGCCTGGAGCGCTCTTTTTGCCGGAGTTGCTCTGGCGCAGGGCAATGATACTCGCGCCAGGCAGTCGTCCAACCTGTTGGCTTCGCTGCCGCCATCTGATGCGGTGGCTTTGATTAAAGTTAAGCGGGTGATTGCTGAAGCGTTGCCGAATCTGCTGGCTGAGAATCCGGCACGGGTTACTGAAGTTAGCGAAGAGCTGGCCAAGTTTAAGACGCAGACGGGCATCGATCCGAGATCGTTTGACGAGATCGCGCTGGGTATGAGTTTCACTTATCCGTCCCAGCGCATCACCAAGGTGAACACTATTGCGATTGCCAGTGGAACTTTTAACGCCGGCGCGATGGTGGCGGCCGGCCGGCTGGCGGCAAACGGAAAATACGCCGAGCAGAAGTTTCAGGGAAAGACGATTTACTTATTCTCTCTCGACCGTGAGATGAAGTTGCTTGGTTTATGGAACTTGAAAATAGGTGATCTCGCAGTTACATCGCTCACCGGAAATACCCTGGCAATGGGAAGCCTGGAGAGCGTAAAGGGCGCGATAGAAGCGAGCCGGACGCGCAAATTTGCCAACCCGCAATTGATCGCTTTAGCCAGCCGCGATCCGAATGCAATCATGGGATTTGGCGGCAATGTGTCTGAGGCGCTAATGCAAAACCTGCGTGCCAGCAACGATCGCTGGGCGCGTGAATTGACAGCAGTGCGTCAGGTCTATGGTTCAGTGGGTATGACGAGCGCAGACCTGGAAGTGATGTTGGCTGCGAAAACGGTTGACCCGGCATCGGCGAAAAACTTGAGCGACACGCTTGAAGGTTTAGTGCAACTGGGCACGCTATTTCTCGGCCGGCTCTCGCCAGTAAGGGAAACTCTCGCACGAAGCGCGATGAAGAATCTGAAAGTCACTACTGTTGGCAACGAACTTCAGATCCGGACTGCCGTCGCCCAGGCGCAAGTCGCGCCGTTGATACGCGGATTTTAGTTTCGGGGTTTAGTTGCAGAAAAGCAGAAGCCCAATCGTCAGAGACCACCTCGCTGGCGGTCGGGCTTTTACTTGTTGAGCGATATGCTATTGGGCCGGTAAGGGAAACTGTGGAAACTGCGGACGGCCAGGTGCTACCGCAGGCTCGGCCGCCTCCATCGCGGTCAAAACGTCCTGATGGATCGTAATATCCCCGGCCTGCTTCATCCGTTCTTGGACAGCTCCAATATAGTCTTCAAAAACCTGGCTCTGCCGGGTCCTCAAGGCCTGTTGAGTTAGTTGATCGCGCTTAGTGGAAAACTCAGCCAGGTCAGCTTCCTCGCGTTTTACGACGCCAAGGACAACCCAGTTATCCCCTACTTTGATCGCCGTCTTCGTCACTTCGCCGGTTTTTAAAGCGTAGATTGCTTCGTCCAGCGCCGGGCTGGTGCCGGCGTTGCCGAGTGGCGAACCCAGCTTATAGCCTTCCTGTGTGGCAACCTCAAAGCCGGCCTGCTCCGCCGCTGCTTTCAGGTCCGCCGCCGAGTTTAGTGACGAAGCAATCTCCCGGGCCTTCTGGTCCAATTGTTCCTTCGCCCGCTGCACCTTCACCGCTTTCGCGACGTCAGTCTTGACTTCGTCAAAGTCCGGAATGCGCGGCTCGCGCTTCTCAACCAACATTGGCACTGCAAAGCCACCCTTCACGCCCGTCTGTTCGCCAGTGTCGCCCGGGTTGTTAAGTGGTTCAATAACCGCTTCAAACTGCTGGCTGCTGCCAATTCCAGGGACATCGTCTCCAGGTTTGACGAAGGGTGTTTCCTTCACCATTTCACCTGGTTGCATGTTCGCGTCTTTGGCCAACTCCTGCGCAACTTTCTGCGGATCTTTCGTTTCTTTCAAACGCGCCTTGGCACGCTCGGCAATCTGGCGAGCAGCCGTATAACCGGCGGTGTTACGTTGCGAGGCCATCAATTCAGGCCTGGCCTCCTCAAACGTTTTTTCTACCGCGGCGCCGCGACGCATGAGATACCAATTGTTCGCATACTTGATGGGGACATCGAATACGACGCCCTCCTCCATATCCACAGCGCGGTCATATAGCGCATCGATCTTGTTCGGATTTTTCTTAACTGGTCGCGGCAGAAAGCCGCCGTTTTTGGCAGTGGCCGGGTCCTCGGAATTACCCCGCGCCAGATCGGCGAAGACTTTTTCACTCTCTTCGGGCTTTGCCGCCATTGCCTTTGCCAGCAGGTCCTTGGCTTTCTGTTCAACCTGCGCATCAAGATCTTTGCGAGCAACCTTCAAAACAATTTGTTGCACTTTTACGCCGGCACTTTTATTTGGAGCGGGCAGCTTATCGAATGCGGCACGCAGGTCGTTGTCGCTGATCGAAGCCTTTGCGCCTGACTTGGCCTGATCTATGAAAACATAGCGAATTTTCTTTTGCGGCTCGAGAATCCGAAAGTCAGTCTTATGCTGGTCGTAATAGCTCTTAAGTTCGTCGTCGGAAGCCTGGATCTTCTCTGCCAACTTATCAGGTGCTATCACTGCGTAACTGAGATCGAAAGAGGTGTTCTCCCGTTGAAAATCCGACTGTACCTCTTCATCGGAAACGCGCACAGACGCAGTCACGAATGCTCTCAATTTTTCCTGCGCGATGTCGTTACGGACATCCTGCTCGTACTTTTCCACGTCGCCATATCGCGCGGTTACGGATTCCTTGTAGCGTTCAATATCGACTTTTCCCGAGGGATCCGAAAACTGTTTACGAATTCTTTCGGCCACCTCGCCATCGCTCGCGCTGAATCCCATTCGGGCGGCTTCCTGCGCGACGACGCGGTTCCGAATCAAACCATCCAGGAAACGCTTTGTGCCGCCGAGCTGGGCCAGGCTAATCTGGCCGCCATACATCTGCTGGAAGTTTGCAGTCTCTCTAGCGAGATCACCGACCGTGATTTCTTCGTTACCGACTTCGGCAACTACCTGGGTGCTTTTGGTTGGCTCAACATTAGCGTTACGGCCAGGGGCATAAAAGAAAACTAAACTTACGGCCATCAAGACCGCAAATCCAATAATTACGATGCTGCGGGTCCGTTCGAGCCGCGACAGTTGTTTAAGCATGACTTTCTACCTTTCTAGCAAACCGCGGATTGTAAAGGAGCGCGAGCGGCACTGCAAGAACGGCCCGATTTGGGTGATGCTCCACTTATGTGTTAGCCGATAAACTCCCTGGGGTGCGCCCGACACACTATCGGAGCATTACTCCGATTTGAGCTCGGTTTGCGCAGGCAATGAGGCAATGCTATTTTAACTCTCTTACATGAACGCGATGGGCAGCTCAACATGGCTATGGATCGGGTTTTCCGTTTTTATCCTACTCATGCTGAGTCTGGACCTCGGACTCCTCAATCGCAAAGCCCACACAATCAAGTATCGCGAAGCGGCAATCTGGAGCGGTGTCTGGGTTACGCTCGCCAGCATCTTTGCCAGCCTGGTGTTTTACTACCAGGGCAGCACTCGGGGTCTGGAGTTTGTCACCGGCTATCTGATTGAGCTTTCGCTTTCAGTAGATAATCTGTTTGTCTTCCTCCTGATCTTTTCCTACTTCAAGGTCCCCGGAAAGTACCAGCATCGCGTCCTGTTCTGGGGTGTTATGGGCGCGTTGGTAATGCGTCTCACGATGATCTTCGTCGGCGCGGCCCTGATCAACCGGTTCCACTGGATCATCTATATCTTCGGAGCTTTCCTGGTCTACACCGGGATCAAGATGTTTCGCCAGGAAGAATTGGACATCCAACCGGAAGAAAATCCGGTGGTGAAGCTGGTCACTCGCTTTATTCCCATCACTCGTCACTATGAGGAACAGAAATTTTTTACCCGGGTTAACGGCAAGCTCACCGGCACACTGCTATTGCTGGTCCTTGTGATTGTTGAGGTCACAGACCTGGTGTTTGCAGTGGATTCGATTCCCGCAATTTTTGCGATCACCACCAACACGTTTATCGTCTATACCTCAAACGTTTTCGCGATCCTTGGTCTGCGGTCGATGTATTTTCTGCTGGCAGGTGTAGTAGAGAAGTTTCAGTATTTGAAGATGGGACTGGCCATTGTCCTGACCTTCATTGGGCTGAAGATGCTGGTGGTTGCGGTTGGCATTCATGTGCCAATCTGGATATCGCTCGTCTTTGTGGGCGTAGTCCTTCTCAGTTCAGTGGCCGCCTCAATGATTTGGCCGAAGGATTCTGAAATGAAGATCGACGTCGATCTGCCGGAGGATTTCGACGCACCTTTTCAGGACGATGACGAAAACAAGCCTGATGAGCACGATCTACCTGAAGATTTCGGCCGGCCTTCCGACAACGATGACGAAAACAAGCCACCCGACGCTCCCTCAAATTGATAGGCTCTGTATTGCAAACCGCGTCGCTGCAAATACTTATAGCTTGAACCCACTCTTGCGGTTGTGTTAATTTCTCTCTGGCGTTCTTTGCTGTTGTAATGCCACTTGAAACCCACGGCGGGCACGCTCGCCGCGTATTAGCTGCCACCTTTCTCACCTTGTAACCCTGATCCGGCGCTGTGCCTGATTGGCAGGCACAAGCTTCTCGCCCTCTTCAGTTGCCAGTCGGTTTTAGCAAAAGCTCCAAATATGGCGAACACATCCAATCGTTTTGCTTTTGATTGGTGGGTAATACAGAAGCGCATCGTCTACCTGCTGGTGGCGTTGTTCGTGCTATGCGGCCTGGCGGCAGGGGCGGCTGTCTACGTTTGGAAATATGGAAATCCTCTCAAAAACGTTGGCACCGGCACCAAGCCTCATGGTGGCGCTCGATTCATAGCCTTTGAAGGCGACGTGCGCGTAATTCGGGCCGCCACCCGCGAAACCATCGTTCCCGGCGGCGACACTGAACTCTTTCCCGGAGACACGGTGCAAACTCTGGCCAGCGGTCGCGCCCGTGTTTCGATGGCCGACGGCTCGACTCTTCTTGTTCGACCCAACAGCACCATCATCATTCGCGACAACGCCAGCGACGATAACGGCAAGAAGACCAACGTGCACGTGGTTGTAGATAGCGGACAAATGTCTGTGCGCACCGAGAACCAGCCGGCCGGTACAAACAACGTGGTGGAAACTCCGAAGACCAGCAACAGGATTGGAGACCAGACTCAGGCGAGTTTCGGAGTCAAACCGGAGGGTACGGAAGAAATTCGCATCAATGCTGGCGCCGTTGAAACCACCAGCCGCTCCGGTGAGAAAACAACTTTTCGCGCAGGCGATTATGTCTCGGTAAATCCTTCGGGCACGATCTCCCGTCCGCAAAAACTCCTGGATGTTCCCCTTCTGTCTGAGCCTCACGATCTCCAGCGCGTTTTTGCAGGTGGAAATAATGCAGCCAACGTTTCTTTGAAATGGATCCGGCCGCAATCAGGCACCGCTGCTTTCTACCGGGTTGAGGTCGCCACTTCACCCTTCTTCGTGGCAGATGGAATTGTCATCGGACGCGATCAATTGGCATCGACTGAATTCACCGCCAGCGATCTCCGCCCGGGAGTTTACTTTTGGCGAGTTCGGGCCACTGCCGCAACTGGGCAAGCGAGCGACTGGAGTGATCCAAAGAAGTTCATCATTGCCAATCGAGGAACCGGATCGAGCGTGCCCGTCTCTGACCTGGCGGCTGAGCGTCTACACGGCAACGTTTATTTGATTCGAGGTCGCTCGGCGCCAGGTACGACAATTCGGATCGCCGGACGCGAAATGCTGGTTCCCACTGGAGGAACATTTCAACTGCAAACAACAGCGCCTTCAGGAACCGAAGAGATTACGGTCGAAGCTATCGATCCGCAGGGAAACAGTAGTCCCTATCGCCTATCGCTTCCCGGTGGCCGGCGCGGGGATGATTAGCAGGCAACCAGCGGAATCCTGAGTTTCTGGAAACGCACTTAACGGAGATTTACTGAGTTAATGCCACGTCACGTAATTCTTTTAACTGATGCTCACGAAGCTCCGGCCTACGATCTGATCGAGTCGTTGCGCCTGGCCGGCGTAACTACCCTGATTGAAGGGCTGAGGGAGGCTGGCGCGGAAGCCACACCGAGTCCGCGAGAACGTGAGCGATATGGAGAACTACTGGATCAGCCCTCCGATCAATCGCCCATCGCCGTGCTTTACGAAGTGGTGGCGGGGGCAGATTTAGTTGAGCTGCAGGCAGCGATCGAACATGCGAAAACATTTTGGACCGAAACTCCTCTCATCGCCTGCCGCCGGCATTCAAGTGGGTATCATGGGCTTAGCCTTCGCAGTCTTGACGGCGCCACGTTAAAACGCCTCGGCTTTCGTGCAATTGCGGACAAGGCAGCACAGATCCCCGCAATCCTTCGTGAAATCGAGGGCCACGGCGCGACCGGCGAACTCACATTGCCGGATATTATTCGCCAGCCCGCGCCCACCGCCAATCTCTTCCTTCCAGCCGGCCTAAACTCCCGGAAGTTACGCGCGGCATTCAAACTCGTTTCATCGTTGCATTTTATCGGAGATCAGAATGGGGCCGCGCATGCTGCGCTCGCTGGACTCGAGCCGCTGGTTCATTCGGATCGTTGGACCATCTATCTCATGCTCGAAGCTAAAGGCGTCACACCTTCCGCGTTGGAGGCAATCGCTTCACTAAAAGCAGGTGACCAGCCCCGTGAAGATAATGAGGCGGCTGCGGTCTCGACGGCGAATTGGCGACGTGTATTGGCAGGAGCGGCAGACGTCCCACCCGGTTCAGAAAGCAAAGCCACTCGTCTCGCCGCTGCCGGCATGGGGGTGAACAAAAGGAAAGAGCGCAACAGGTTTGTGGTCGCAGTGCCATTGATTTGCGGCGAACGCATGCTGGGCGTGCTGGAAGGTGTTCGCGCAAACAGTTCGTTCAAAAAATCGGAAGTGGCAATCCTCGACGCGCTATCGCGACCTGTCGCTGCGGCGCTGGCCAACGCTGTTCGCATCGGCGAAGCAGAACGACTTTCGCAAACGGACGATTTGACGAAACTTCACAACGCACGTTACCTGCGACAATTTCTACTTAACGAGATCCGGCGCGCCCGCCGTTATGGCAACAGTGTGGCGGCTTTGTTCCTTGATCTCGACGACTTCAAGCGAGTGAATGACGCGCACGGCCATCTCGCGGGCTCTCATGTGCTGATGGAAATGGCCGCCGTAATTCTCTCTTCGATTCGTGACACCGACGCGGTCGCGCGTTATGGCGGCGACGAGTTTGTAATCGTGCTGCCCGACACCGGGATGGAACTCGCCGGTACTGTAGCCGAACGCATTCGTTCGATGATTTCCCGTCATTCGTTCAACGGCGGCCGAAACTTGAAACTGTCGTTGACTGCCAGCTTTGGAGTCGCTGCATTTCCTCAACACGCATCCTCGCCGCAGCAACTGATAGCCTGCGCCGATCGAGCAATGTACGAAGCAAAGGCTGCCAGGAAAGACTGCGTGCGGTTTTCAATGGAATCATCTCCCCGTTCAAAACCAGGCAACGACGTCCCGCTGGCGAACGATGTGCTGCAAGCAGATGACGATAAAGCCTTTTCGTGAATAGCGCAGAGATTGAAGATCAGTTATCTTTGATCGGTTGGGACAAAGTAGTTTTAAAGAGCAGCTGGCGTGCGGTTAGTTTGTCCGGAGTGGATATCCTGCTTTAGCAGGAAAACCCTCAAGCTTTTCTTATCTGATCATCATCAATCGATGGTGGCCTACCCCCGCCGATACTGTTAATTCATCAGGAAGAGATCAAATTAAATGGCTTTTAAATCGATTTTCAGCTTGTTCTCCAGCGACCTCGCCATCGATCTGGGAACAGCAAACACACTCGTCTATGCAAAAGGACGAGGCATCGTCGTCTCCGAACCGTCAATCGTGGCGATCAATAAGGTCACCAATCAGGTTGAAGCCGTCGGACGCGACGCGAAAGACATGCTGGGACGAACACCGGGGAACATCGTCGCAATTCGACCAATGAAAGACGGTGTCATCGCTAACTTTGAAGTGACTGAGAAGATGTTGCAACACTTCATTCGCAAAGCGCACAACGGCAAGACCTGGGTGAGTCCCAGAGTTGTAATAGGAATCCCGTCTGAGATCACACAAGTTGAACGACGTGCGGTGGAAGACTCTGCTTACCGCGCCAAAGCTTCGGAGGTTTATCTGGTTGAAGAAGCCATGGCTGCGGCCATCGGGGCCGGACTGCCAATCACCGAACCCCACGGAAACATGGTGGTGGATATTGGCGGCGGTACGACCGACATTGCAGTGATCAGTCTGAGCGGCATCGTTTACTCGCGAGCGGTGCGCGTGGCCGGTAACGAGATGGACGAAGCGATCATCTCTTACATCAAGCGAAAGTATAATCTGCTGATCGGCGAACGGACCGCCGAAGCGATCAAGATTGAATTAGGTTCAGCTTACCCGCTGGACGAGCCGCTGTCTTACGACGTTCGGGGTCGCAATCTGATCGAAGGAATTCCAAAAACGATTACGATGACGGATGAAGAAGTTCGTGAAGCGCTGGCCGATTCCGTTTCCACAATTATTAACGCCGTGCGCGTGGCACTCGAGCGCACTCCGCCGGAACTCTCCGCCGACATCGTCGAGCGCGGCATTGTGTTAACGGGAGGCGGCGCCTTGCTGAAGAACCTGGACAAACGCCTGTCGATAGAGACTGGTCTACCGGTCTCGCTGGCCGATGATCCACTGGCCTCGGTCGTGTTGGGCACCGGCAAGATGCTTTCTGATTTCGATCTCCTCAAACGAGTGCGCTGGGAAAATACGATGACCAGCGGCATGTAGCGAAACGCGGTAAATGGTGAATGGTGAATAGTAAATAGACACGTTTACTTCGCGAACCATTTACCATTAACCATTCACTATTTACCGGACATATGGCAGCCACCCGTACTCAAAAAGAGATTCGCCAGCGAGCCCCTGTTTGGCTGGTCATTCTCCTTTTGACCAACCTCGGGATTATGGCGGTCGGAGCTCGCGATGAGGCCACCCATCAGCGAATGTTTAGAGTCTGGATTCAGGCCTTCGCTTCTCCAGTGCAAAACATCTTCGCTAAAGCCGGTGGGGCTGGTTCCGGACTGATCGGCCAGATCGTGAACTTTCGGCAGACAGCACTTGAAAATGAGGGTTTAAAGAAAGAACTGGCGAGCACGAAGGTGGCGCTCCAAAACGCGCGGCAGGCGACGGCCGAAAAGGAACGCCTGCAAAGCTTGCTGAGCTTGAAAGAGCAAACCGGTTACGACACGGTGGCGGCGCGAGTAATCGCTCGCGATCCGTCGATTTGGTTTAATACGGTGACTATCGATCGCGGCAGTTCAGCAGGTGTTGCGCTGAACATGCCGGTGGTGACCGCCGGCGGCATTGTGGGCCGGGTGATCGCGTTGAGTCCGTGGACGGCCCAGGTGATGATGATTACTGACGAGAAGGCTGCTGCTGGCGCCATCGTCGGTCAACTCGGTGGTTCGGGCGCGCTTGGATCGGTAAGGGGCTCAGGAGAGAGTGGACTAATCGAGATGCGTTATGTTTCCGGCCTTCAGCAAGTCGACGTCGGAGACTACATCCTGACTACGGGCCAGGACAACATTTATCCGCCGGGCTTGCGCATCGGAGAAGTGGTCCAGGTCAAGCATGGAACGGCCACGCAATCTCACGAGATTCTAATCAGACCTGGCGCGAAACTCGATCAACTGGAAGAAGTGGCGGTGCTGCTATATCATCCGCCACAGCGGCCTGCCCCCGAACAGACCCTGCCAAACGTAGATAAGAAGAAGCAGTGACGAGTCATTGCCGATTTCCAATTGTCAATTTCCTATTGTAGTGATGCTCGTTGAATTCGCAGCTGATGCGCGGCTTGGACTAATGCAAATCGGCAATCCGCAATTGGAAATCGAAAATCGCTCATGCCCCAGCTAAAAATCGCGGCCGTTCTCGCACTTGCCCTGCTGCTGCAACTGTCGCTTAGGGAAGTCTGGTTTCCCCTGGCATACATTGATTTTCCGCTGGTGGTGGTTGTTTATATCGCCCTGCAGCGTCACGCATGGCATGCGCTGATCGTGGGCACCATTGCCGGTCTGACAATCGATGCGGCCAGCGGCGGACTTATCGGCGCCGGTGGGTTTTCCAAAACGCTGACGGCTTACCTGATTTTCTTTGTTGCTTCGCGAGTTAATCTGGAAAACCCGTTAATGAGAATTCCCGTATTAGCCGCTGCCACTCTCCTGGATTCGGCGATCTATGTATTTTGGCATCGCGCCCTCGGAAATTCTCCCAATGTGCCGTTTGTCCAAACTACCTCGTACCGGATCATCGCAACCACTATTGCGGGCACGCTGGCTTTCTTCTTGTTGGATTACCTTTTTACCGAGCGGGCGCGGACCCGTCGATCCTTTGCTTCACGCCGAAAAGGCGCGCGGCGAGGAGTGCGGTAGGAAGAAAAGAGAGATCAGAGATCAGAAGTCAGAGAGCAGGTGTCAGAGTTCAGCGAAAAGAACGGGCATGGTGCTGTTATCTCCAAATCACGGAATTCGGTTAACATCTGATTGGCAGCGATGATCTATCGACGTCTGCTCACTTGATCTCTGATTTTGATCTCTGATTTTCTGATCTCTGACATCTGATCTCTGATTTCTCTCTGTCTTTATGAAGTTCGAAGATTCATCGCAAAACCTTCGCATGCGGCTCTGGTTCGTTCAGAGCGCAGTACTTGTGATGCTCGCCCTCCTTGGCGTCAGGCTCTACTACCTGCAACTGGTGCGTGGCAAGCACTACGCTGAGATTGCTCAGGACCAACGCATCAGAAAGTTACCGATAGTCGCACCGCGCGGCGTTATCTTCGACCGTGACGGGCACCCGCTTGTCGATTCACGGCCCATCTATAACGTCATCCTGTCGCGAGAAGATCTGCGAGGCCAAAACCTCAGTTCGCTGGTAAACCCGTTTGCCGATGCGCTCGGATTGGACGCTGACATACTCCGCGAGCGCTTCGATCAGATCGGTTCACAGCCCGCCTTTGAATCGGTCCTGGTGAAGCAGGACGCAACCCCCGGAGACATCGCCTGGGTTGAAGCGCACGAACTGGAGTTTCCCGAGCTCCGGGTGGAGCAGCAACCGCAGCGTCGTTACCCGCCCAATGGTTTGTTAGCGCATGTGCTGGGCTACGTAGGTGAGGTAGGAGCCGAACAGCTCAAGCAACAAACTTACAAAGACAAGAACCTGAAGCCCGGTGATGTGATTGGTCAGAGCGGCCTGGAACAGGCTTATGACGACTACCTGCGCGGTCGCGACGGCTACCGCAAAGTCATCGTCGATAGCCGCGGCCGAATTCAGGACGAAATCGAAACCGTTCTGCCGCAACCAGGCCACGACCTCATAACTACTATCGATCTCGACCTGCAGATGGCCGCCGAACAACAACTGCGCGATTCATCAACCAAGCGAGGTGTGATCGTCGCCGTCAATCCAAACAATGGTGAACTTCTCGCGCTCGCTTCGGCGCCCACTTTCGATCCCAATCTCTTCTCGCAACGGATCGGGACCAAGGAAGGGCGGGCCGAGTATATGGCCCTCTTGAATCACCCCGACAAGCCGTTGATTAACCGGGCAATTCAGAGCCGCTATCCACCTGGTTCAACCTGGAAAATCCCGATGGCGATCGCGGGACTGCAGCAGGGCGCGATCACGCTCGAGCATTCAAATCTTGCTTGCGGAGGTGGTATCTGGGTTGGAACCAAATTTACGCGATGCATGGGCAGCCATGGATCGCCCGATGTGGGAACGGCGATCGTGCATTCCTGTGACGGCTATTTCTACCGGCTGGGTCTGAAGATGAAACTCGAAGGCATTAGCGCGATGACAGAAGAGTTTGATCTCAACAAACGCACCGGCATCGATTTGCCAAATGAGGTAGCCAGCCGCACGCCGGTTGAGTTCAAAACAATCCTTGATCGACGCAATCAGGAATGGAAAGACATCGACACGGTCTTCGCTTCATTCGGTCAGGTCTATGAGGAGATGACACCTGTAAGCATGCTGCGCACGGTTGCCGGAATAGGAATAGGCGGCAAGCTCTACATCCCGCACCTCCTGAGGGAAGTGAAACCAGTCGGGGCGGCAAACGAGGCTGAGTTTCGCGCCGGTCGTGGTTTCCAATCGATTGATGCGTCGCGACCGAATCCCAAGATCGTGCCGATTCCTGAGGATATTCATCACGCGGTGGTCGAAGGTATGTGGGGCGTGGTGAACAAGGGCGGCACCGGCAGAGCGATCGTGATGGCGGGCTTTGACATTGCCGGCAAGACAGGAACAGCGCAGGTAGTTGGTCTCGGTAAGGATATTGGCAAGAACAAAGACCACTCATGGTTTGTTTCGTATGCGCCGGCTTACAAACCTGAGATTGCGATGATCGCACTAATTGAAAACTCCGGTTTCGGCGGACATCACGCGGCGCCTGCAGTCCGTCGCGTCTACGACGTTTACTATCGCAAGACACGAAAAGAAGAGCCGCCTGGAGCACTGCCGGTTGCTAAACGCACTAGCGAAGCGAGGCCGACGGTCGATTAATACTTCGGTTTCTGACTTCTGACTTCTAACTTCTGATCTATGGTCGCAAGAATTCCCAAGAAAGGCTTACGTGATTTCGACTGGCTGCTGGCGTTGCTGGCGATCGGCATCGTCTGTTTTGGCACCGTCCAGATTCGTCACGCGCAACCGACCGAGGCCTACTGGGTTAAGCAGCTCATAGGGTTGGGCATTGCAGTAGTGGCGATGCTCCTAGTGGCGTTCAGTGACTATCGGAAACTCATAAACATCGCGCCGGCTTTCTACGTTTTCGGCTTATTGTTGTTGGTGCTGGTCCTCATTCCGGGAATTGGTTTGAAGATCAACGGCCAGCGAGCGTGGATTCGGGTTCCTGGTATTGGACAGTTTCAGCCGTCGGAATTTGTGAAGGTTACGACGGCGATGATGCTGGCGCGCTATTTCGGCCAGCGCCGGCTCGGAGCGCTAAGCCTGAAAGATGTCGCCGTGGGAGCGTTGATACTGGCGTTGCCTATCGCGCTCATCCTCCTCGAACCTGACGTCGGTTCGGTTTTGACTTACTTGCCAATTCTCATCACCGTTCTGTTTTTATCTGCGATCAAACTGCGTTACGTGGTCGCAGCCGTGGTGTTAAGCGTTGTCTTTTTGCCCTTGGCATATTGGGTTGGGGTAAAGACCAATTTCGTCAAAAACTACCAGCAGGAACGCATCAATGTAATCCTGGATCCTGAGAAGGCGGATCGTCGGGGCTTTGGTTACAACACCTGGCAATCGATCCTTACTGTGGGCGAGGGCGGCTTGTGGGGCGCTGACCGCACGTCGGGGCATTCGCAAAGCAGTCTAAAGTTTCTCCCCGAACCACACACCGATTTTATCTTTGCAGTGACCGCCGGAAACGCAGGCTTCATCGGGTGCATTCTGACTCTTTTTGCTTATGCCCTGCTGCTTTCGCGCCTGATCGTGGGGGCAAAACGCGCTCCGGATCGGATGGGCATGTTGGTAATCATGGCCATCGTCGGCGGGTTAACGTGTCAGATATTCATCAATATTGGGATGGAGTTGGGACTTCTGCCGGTGATCGGAGTGCCGCTGCCGCTAATGAGCGCCGGACTCGCCTCGTTGATCGCCACCTTCATCGCGATTGGATTTGCGATGAGCGTGCAGCTCAGAAGATTCGTGAACTAGGCGATTCCGTTTCCACCACTCAGGCAATCTGGAACACCAGCGTGTTGCAAAACGAATGATCAAGGGCCACGTTCCATTGCCAAGTTCGCCAAAAAGGTGACTGAACAATTAGAGTGTTGCTTTAAGCTGGTCTTAATAATAACCTCCTATGAAATTGCCGGCGAATCCTCTCATAAGCGTTGTGATGCCCGTATACAACGCGCTTCCATTTCTTGACGAGAGCATAAGAAGCATTCTCGAACAAACTCTGACCGACTTTGAGTTTGTGATTCTCGACGACGCTTCGACGGACGGTTCACTCGAGCGGTTACGCGAATGGTCGAGCCGGGATCAGCGAATACGACTTCATGAAAGCAAAAAGCAGCTCGGCCTGTCGGGCAGCTCGAACGCGGTAGTTTCGAAGGCGCGTAGTCCCATAGTAGCGCGCATGGATGCCGATGATATCGCGCATCCCGATCGGCTTAGGCGTCAGTGGAACATCATTGAAGGCCGGCCGGATGTTGCTGTTATTGGAACGCTCTGCAACGGCATTGACGCCAGCGGACGAGAAGTGCGCCCTCGCGATCGCTGGAGGCTTGTGCGCCGTTCCGGGTACATTCCCTTCCCACATGGCTCGGCGATGTTTCGCCGCGAAGTGTTTGACCTGGTTGGTGGATACGACGAGACTGCAGAATGCGGCGAGGATCAGGATCTGTTCTTGAGGATGGCAGCTCGCGGTAAAGTGGTAACGCTTCCGGACGTTCTTTACAGCTACCGTTATCACTCAAGTAACGAAACGCTCTTTTATGGCAGGCGCGCAGTCGGCCAGAACCATTCTCAAAATGGCGATGCATTGGCTGCATTTTACATGCTTGGGGCGATGCGCCTTTGGGCGGGCGAGCCCCCAAAGTTGCTCGCGCCCCTGCTCAAGAAAAAATCTTTGAAGTGGAATCTCAAGACAATGATGATTTTGGCTTCAGCAATTTTGGGCCATATTAGCCCGTCTACTCTGAGAGTTGCCCTGCGTTCATCGATCCGTGTGCGGGATTTTCTTGCTGGCGTGCGAGTAAAAGACGGAAGACCCTACGAATGGCGATCAGAATAGTCGTCGACGAATGGCTCGCGCGGACCGGATTGGTTGGGCGATGTTCGAATAGCTCCCGGCGGCATTCTTAGATGCTACGTTCAACGTAGCGTCTAAGTGCCTCAGCTAGCGGCGCTATGTGCTCCTGGTAGCGAAGCACTCTAGTATAAAGACCGGCTGCGACCTGTTTCTCACCGTGGGACTCATAGAAGGGAGGTTGATCACTGAGGTCTTCAGCTGACCCAACTGGACGCAGGCATTCCACTCTAAGTGCATCGGCTGATGTGTGCTCAAGCGCCGAATGGACCTCGCCCGCAAGTTCAACATATCCCTTGGCCGCCGCTAATTTTCTTGCAAACGCCACGTCGTCCAATCGCCGGCAAATCCCATCGGCATGAGGCGCTTGCTGACAAGCGGTCGGTTGTCCGATAAGGGAGAAGCCAAGATTCCCAACGCGATGGTCCCTCAAGCCTTGGGCAGCAGCTACAGCCGCATTGATGATCAAGCGGCAGACGTCATGCATTGGGTTGTACCCTTCAAATGCATCCCCAGCAACGTAATCAATTCGCTCCGCCGCGAACGCTTCGCAAAGTTCCTCCGCAAGTTCGACGAAAACATCAAACTCGTGATTGAGAATGGCGGCGTAGGCGTTTGCGTCCGTGAACCGCCCATAAATGCTGCCGCGCGTCGCGCCGGCACGGCTAAGTATCCTGGTAGTTGAAGGCAGCCTTGATTGGTTTGCCCGTCCCGAACCATCGGTAAATACGAAGACCACGGGCCGCGCTACTTCGAGCCAACCGTGGACCCGCAGTTCGTGGCCAGGATGGCCTATTACCAGAGCTGCACGCGTGTCTGGCAGAGACGAACTGAAAATTGCCGAAGAGTCGTCCATTTCATTTTCGCGAGACTAACAGAAATGTCAGCGCTAAATAACGGTTCTCGATTACTTTGTCTGACGATAAGTGCCGATACCGGACAGCCGTTCTACGCAGTAAGTCTTATTAAAATGGTCTTCGTCGAAAATCGGTTTCACAGAAGGTGACTGCACAAATCGGTGGCCCTCCTGTATGGAATCATAGTGTATATGCCATCCCCTCGCCCTCTCTTTGGGATTCCATCTGGCTTTCCGTTCGCGAAAGACTTTCTTCTCTCCATGACTTTGTGATCTGAAGGAGTAGTGCTTCAACAAAAACTTGAAGGGATAAACCCGGCGGCCGTCGAATATGACATCATGTCCTGCCGATGCAATCGACGCGATGGGTTGGCCACAATTTTTCCAGGCCTTTCTTTGGTTGGGATGAGATAGATTCTTAAAGTCGAAATGCCTGAAGTAGGCTTCGTGATCCATGCCCGTTTCGAACCCATTGTCCACCGGATAAAATTCAATAATTGTATGATCCACACAATTGAAGCCCGCCTGATCCACGCGATAAAGGCCATCTCTGTAACTTATTCCAGGCCATGGGGACGTCATTACTTCATCAGCGCCGCGTCGTATAAACCAATCGGCCTCGATCTCTGTGGAAAGGACCTCGATCCTTTCGAGCATCGCTCCCCAATCGAAATGCTTTGATGGCCCATCGTTAGGGAATCTTTCCACCGTGACCGGGAGCCGGCTTTCCAACTCCTTTACCAAATCATATGTGGCGTCTGTGGACCAGTTCTCGAGAACGTGCACACTGATCCCCTGGTCGGTCCACTTCGTGATCGATTGGACTATGATGTCCTCCTCATTGTAAGCCGCCATGAACGCAACCACCTTAAAATCGTCGGGCGCGCTCTGCCATATTTGTGTTCCATCAGCATTGTTCGCAATGACCGCCAGGGCTCTTTTCTTTGCATAGTTGACATTATCGCTTGCCGTCCACCCGATGAATTCAAGATTGAATCCTTCAGCGCGCAACAATTCATCAAGCTCTGTCAGTTTCCATCTGCCCGGGCGAGTGGGAGTTGTCAGGAATCCATTACTGCCTGGCTGATCTAAATCTCTATCGATGCTAGACACGATGCAAACCTGAGCGTGATCGAGCCAGGTCTTCAAAGTTTTCAACATAGACACCGGACTAACAAACTGCTCCAGGTCGTTGCAAATGATGACTGCACGCTTCAGAACGCCTTCGGGTATCGGGAGTGCGCCAGCGAGACTCGCACTGTCTTCCAGCCAGGTTCCGAATCCGAATTGATTTCGGACTGACTGGAGCTCTGCTCTGGGGACAATCCCGATGATCTCAAAACCGGGATAGAGTTGTATTAGATCTTTTGCAGTTGGCCGGCCAACCACTATCGCGTGAGTACATCCGAACCGCTCACCCAGGTACGCGGCAAACGGGTAGACATCAGGCTGGGACTGCGTGTCGGGCGCAAACCTTGAATTCAATAAGAGTTTTGGTACATGGCGCGGATTTTGATAGATGATTTGTGCGAGGCTGCGCGCGCTTGAAACATACTTAGAAATAGGGCCCAAAAAACGTCCTAACTGTTGTCTCAATCCTGGTTCCCTCCGCTCAAATTCTGAAAACGAGATTGTATTACGCAACCTTACGGCTCAAGTCAAATTGATTTCCACTCTGCGAGCGATCGATTTTTCTCTGATTCATGCTATTAGTCTCTGCCTTCCGTTCACGTTTCGGTTTGTTCTTGGCAATAAGAGTCGCGCGGTTCGGCCTGACTGGAGGCAGCCGAAAAGGAACTTCAGCTGAATTGATTTGAACGCAAACTATTCACGCGTGCGGGCCGAGGTTGTAGCCCTTGCCTCGGCAAGTGATTGCGCCGGTCTGAAACAATGAATGACCTGACAGGAGTGACCGACATACCGCTGGCGAAAAGAGTTCGCTCCGGCGTTAGCTGGAATGTATCGGCCTCGCTGGTCGCGGAGTTAATTCGTTTCATCCGGTCAATCCTTCTCGCGCGGCTGTTGGTGCCAGAGGATTTCGGACTGTTTGGCATGGCTCTGACTGTCGTGGCGGCATTGAACGCCCTGACAACGGTGGGGTTAGACCGGACAATTCTTGCAAGCAAGTTCGACACGAGAGATGAGTTGAATGCACACCTGAACACTGTGTGGTCGGCCGAACTCATTCGCAGTCTCTGCATTGCAGTTCTGGTGTCGGCTTCCGCTTTTCCGTTGTCTCGGTTCTACGGACAAGCACAACTGAAATTCATCATTCCGATTCTCAGCCTCGCAGGCCTCGTCCATGGGTTTCGGAACATCGGTCTCGTGATCCTCCGCAAGGAGATAAGCTTCGCAAGGATCTTCTGGTACGAACTCGCCACAAACATCACCGGAATGGCGTTGACTGTTGCCCTGGCTCTGGTCATGCGAAGTGTGTGGGCGCTGGTGATCGGGCTATTGTTAACCGCAATTCTGGGGACGGTCCTCTCCTACGTTTTTCACTCATACCGGCCGCGTCTGGCGTTCGAGAAGGTTGCTCTTCGCCGCGTCTTGAAATTTGGAAAGTTCTCGCTGGTGATTGCGGTGGCTTCTTTTGGGATCACGATGGCAGACAATGTCATGGTGGGACGTTTACTGGGAACCAATGCCCTTGGCAACTACTCGCTGGCTTACAACATTGCCAGCGCTCCGATCAGCGTAATTATTTTTGCTCTTGGCAGCGTGCTCGTTCCCGTCTATGCCGAAATTACAGCGCACAGCCCAAAGCGTCTCGAGGAGGCCTTTACCAAAGTCTTTGGAATTGCCGCTGCGATCATGCTCACGATCACAGTGCCATTGTTCCTGTTTGCCGGTGAGATAGTTCAACTACTCTTCGGCGACCGATGGACGAGCGCCGGGTCAGTTCTGCGGGTGCTGGCGTTGATCATGCCACTGCGCGGACTCACTCAGATCATTTCGACTGTTTTTCTTGGCTTGAACCGACCAAGACAAGTAGCTGCGGGACAAACTCTGGAAGCGGTCGCCTTTCTCGCGGCGCTCTATCCGTTGATAACTGCCTTCGGATTAACCGGTGCGGCATGGGCCGGATTGATCGCTTATGCGTTTGCCTGCGTGAACCGGATTGTAGCCTTGAACAAGATTATTCCTGGCATCTCATCAAAACTCATGCGAATTTCAGGGTCTACCCTGGCGGCTGCCGGGGCCGGACTGCTGGTGGGAAGCCTGAGCTTGACCTTTCTTACTTCACCGCTGCCGCGAGTAATATTCGGCGGTCTACTCTCAACGGTCATTCCCCCGGCAATCTTGCTATTGATAAGAGCCGATTTGAGAAGATGGGTTGTGGATTGGTTTTCGTGATCTCCGAGTGGGTTCTCAAATACGTCCAACAGCACCTTGCGATAAAGCCCTTAAACGGGGCTGGGGCGAAGACGAAAGCTTATGAGCCAGTCTCGAAAATGACCCTTGAAGGCCCATTAGCCAGTTGTCTTGTGCTCTCAACGTGCCGATTCGGATCTCAGTTCGTTTCCCTTTTGCGCTGGCTTGGGTTTATACTCGCCCAAGCTCGCCCCTCGGAGTCTTTCGTTTTCAGCGCTTCAACAACAAGTCGCTTTTGAAACCAGAAGACAGCATGATGAAAACTCGTTTGAGTACCGTGCTACAACGAGCGAGCCAGAATTTTTCTGTCGTCAAAACGGAGACGACACATTATCAACTTTTACTGTAAGCCGCCCTGGCTTCAGGCCAGGAAACATTGATGGGACGCGCGTCCTATAAACATTGAAAGCAGTTCGAGAGCAACAGGTCGCTTCCTAACATCCGCCGATTTTCGGATGTTCAGAGGTAGCGAGAGGCCTGCGCCGTTTTGATAAAACGCGCCCCTTGTTGCCCGTGCTGCCCGCGACAGCGAAGCGGCTAGTTAGGGTTCCTTTTTGAAGAGTTCCAGTGACCGTCGCGTTCTGGACACAAGTCCAGACCGAAACCCAGCGGGGCGCGAGCGACAATCAGGTCTCAGTTTTTCATTGATGAGGCCCGAGGTTTCCTGCCTTCATTCCCGTTCTCCGTCCGGATTCAACAATCAACACTTAATTTTCTTCACTGCATTCTACGGCGAGGCGTTGAGTCGCTTCGTTACGTCGCGGCCGTTGCGCCTCGCTTCCGAGCTTGAAGCGTTACCCGGTCCAATCACACATTTTAGAAACGTCGCTGTCCAACCAGCACCCATGTTTTCTCGCCACCGTTCTCGGGGTTACGAAAGCAGTGCGTGTTTTGAACTTCAGGTTTTTGGCCGGCGCTTCAGGAGACACGAGTCAATCATGGCAAAAGAGTTAATCGTCAGCGTTAACGGACGCGAAAAGAAAATCGCGATCATCGAAAATGAAAAGGTCACCGAGTTTTATATCGAGCGCGGTGAACAGAATCAGGGCATCGTCGGCAACATCTACAAGGGTCGCGTCATGCGCGTGTTGCCCGGCATGCAGTCGGCCTTCGTCGACATCGGCCTGGAGCGCGATGCATTTCTGTATGTGTCAGACTTTTTCGACGAAGAAGAAGAGTTTGAGCGCATCGTAATTGATAAGTCGCAGAAGGTGGATCCGGCCGAAGCTCAACGTGTTGCGGCCGAACAAATCGCCCTCGCGCGAGTTGAACGCGAGCGTCACATCGAAGCGACGCACGAACGCGTCGAACCGCTGCGCGAGCTGGAACAAACTGAAGGCGTCAATCTTACGGATGAAGCGCCGGAGGAAGAAGCCACCGAGGTTCAGCAGACAGCAGAAACTGCCGAAGAAACCAAACGACGGAGCCGGCGTGGGCGACGGCGCGGGCGCGGCAAAGACGAGCGCGATACAAAGGACGAATCACAGACCAGCGAAACATCTGACTTCGGACGTAGAAGGATCACGCCTGAAGAGATTGATACGCCGTTTGTCGCCGCGGATCCCTCGATCGAGCGAATCATTGATGACGAGGAGACAGCCGCAGTTAACGGCGAAATGTTTAAAGACGCCCGTTTGCAGGAGCGACTCACCGATCAGATTCGTGCTGGTGAATTCAATCTGGAGGAGGACAGCTTCAGTTCAGCGGAGGTTGGGTCAGTGCTCTCGCTCGAAGACTACCGTGATCCTTTATTCCAGCGCGTTGACGACGGCGACGCCTCCGGCGCCACCAACATTGCATCCCCGACGACCCGCGAGTTTGTAGCCGCGCACATCGAAAGTTTTGATGATCAGGTTGATGAAACAACTCTGCAGCAAGGTAGCTTCGAACGCGTGAGCGACGACGAATCAACCGAATCTCAAACACCGGCGCCAGCCGCCAGGTCGAAGTCAACAGCGATTGATGAGACTGAGCCTGCTGAAGCTTCGAGCCCGACCTCGAAGATAGGAAAGCTGCTCGCGCGCGCTACAGGTAAAAAGAGAGCAACCACCAAACGAGCATCAACCAGGAAACCAGCCAGGGAAATAGCGGTTGAAAATTCTGAACCCGTGGAGGTTGCAGAGGAGTCAGCAGCGGAAACATTGCCTGACGCGGAAGCGAGCATTGATGAAGGACGATCACGCGCCGAGTTTGCCACGACGCGACGCGGCGGCAGAAGACGTCGCCGTCCGAGCAAGTCAGCTGTTGCCGGCGCGACCGAGCCGGCCGAGGATGAAACTGCTGAGGGTGACGTAGAAGCTGAAACAGAATCAGTCCCCGAAGTTGCAGAGATCGCCCCGGAGGAACCCATTGTTGAGGCGCCAGCGGCAGCAGCACCTGCAGCTGCTCGCGCTCCACGCGAAGGCCGCGAGGGTCGCGAGGGCCGCGACAACCGCGATAAGACTCGCAGCGGCGGGCGTAGCGGGCAAGGTCAACGAGGCTTTCCGCGCCGCGACAATCGTAATCAACCGACGATTACCGATCTTTTAAAGGAAGGCCAGGAAATCCTGGTCCAGATTGCCAAAGAGCCGATCGCCAAGAAAGGCGCGCGAATCACTTCGCACATTGCTCTGCCCGGACGTTTCCTCGTCTACATGCCCACAGTCGAGCATGTGGGCGTTTCAAGAAAGATTGAGTCCGACAGCGAGCGCCAGCGTTTGCGTAAACTAATCACCCTGATACGCGGCAGTGAAGATATTCCTTCGGGCGGCTTTATCGTTCGCACAGCCGGGGTAGGAATCAGCGAAGCAGACCTGCGCGAAGACGTTCGCTACCTGGTGCGAACGTGGCTCGATATTCGTGCTGCTGCCGAGAAGACCAAACCGGCAACGATGGTTCATAAAGATCTCGACCTGGTCCAGCGCATTCTTCGCGATCAATTATCGGAGGACTTCGCGGCCATCCGCGTCGATTCAGAAGAGGAATACGAAGCGATTGTGGAATTCATCAATCGCATTCAGCCGCGCATGGTCAAGCGCGTTAAGCTTTACACGCGCGAACAACCCATCCTCGAGAGCTTCGGTGTCCAGGCGGAGATTGATAAGGCAATCAAGCCGCGTGTTTGGCTCAAGTCTGGTGGTTATCTGGTAATTAACCAGACTGAAGCGCTCGTCGCAATCGACGTCAACACCGGGAAATTTGTCGGTCGCGGCAGCGGCCGCCTGGAAGATACGATCACCCGCACCAACCTTGAAGCTGTTGATGAGATTGTGCGCCAGATTCGCTTGCGTGATCTTGGCGGAATCATCGTGCTCGACTTGATCGACATGGAAGATCGCCGCAATCGAACGCGCGTGATGGGAGCGCTTCAGGATGCGTTGCGCGGTGATAAGTCGCCCACGAAGGTGCTTTCGTTTAATGACTTCGGTCTGGTCATCATGACCCGCAAACGCGTGAAACAGTCGCTCGAGCGCACCCTCTGCGCCCCCTGTCAGTATTGCCAGGGCGCAGGACTTATCAAGTCGCCGCAAACGGTTTGCTACGAACTGCTCGAGCAGGCGCGCACACTTGGAAAATCGATGAACGGCAGTCGCGGTGTGAAGCAAACGACGTTGCGAATTCATCCGGAAGTCGCGAAGGCGCTCCGCAGCACGGAACGCGACGTACTCAATGAGATCGAGGAGTATCTGGGACCGGTTGATATAACCAGCGACGCGACCATCCATCAGGAGCAATTTGATTTCGCGTTCATTTAAGACGGAGATCAGAGGGCAGAGGGCAGAGGTCAGAAGTCATGAAATATCGCGAGAGTCCAACCTCTAGTTTGATCGCTGACGTCTGATCTCTGATCTCTGACCTCTGATTTCTGACATCTAACGCCCATGGGAAAACTCGGAAATCTCTGGAAGACAATGCTGGCAGGCGGCGCCGGCGTCGCAGCTCTGGCGGCGCTTAACGCCGCCATTCAGCGTAACGCCTCCGAACCTGACACCAGCGCGCTTGGCGGCGAAGCGAATTTTTTCCCCTGGAAGCATGGATTGGTGTTCTACAAAGTTTCGGGTTTGCAGAACCCCGGGCCGCCGGTGGTTTTCATTCATGGAATCGGCGCCGGCGCTTCCAGCTTCATGTGGCGCAAAAACTTTGATGAACTCGCCCGCGACTTCCCTGTCTTCGCACTTGACCTCCTCGGATTTGGTTTCTCCGACAAGCCGGCCACAGTGCCATACTCCGCTGATCTTTACGTGGATTTGATCACGGATTTCATTCGCGAAATTTCCGGCTACCCAGTAAACGTGGTTGCGAGTTCTCTCGGAGCGGCTTATGCCATTCGAGTTGCTGACGAACATCCCGAACTGATCAACTCGTTAATCCTCAATGCCGCCACCGGCGCAGACGCTTTGAACCGGCGTCCGGGCATGGCGGGCGCCGCGTTTTACGGATTGTTGCAGTCTCCCGTGCTCGGGACGTCGTTCTACAACGTCATGGCCAGCGAACGCAGCATTCGAGATTACGCGCGCGACAATCTCTTCTACGATCACAAGCGCGTGACGGATAGGTTTGTGACCAATCTTTATGCCACCAGCCACCAGCAGGGCGCTCAGCACGCGATCGCTGCTTTCCTGTCGGGCTATCTAAACACCGACACTCGCGCCCCATTCGCCCGGCTGACCCAACCGACGGTTTTGGTTTGGGGCAAGCAGGACCCGACAATTCCGGTGGACAAGGGCGAGTCGCTGCGGGAGTTGAATCCGCGTGCTCGACTGGAAGTGTTTGATTATTGCCGAATGATGCCCGAGCAGGAACACCCCGAAAAGTTTAATGCTCTCGTCCGCGAGGTCTTCGGCACGCGCGCCATTGCAGCTTCTGATTCGTTCTCCTGAGGTCCGTTCAGGAGTTCGGCAAAACGCGTCGCAGGGGTTCTAAACCAGGAAACTATTGAGGAAATTGCAGTTCTGGGACAAGTCTATTGACGTTCCAGACAGGATCGACGAGAATCCAAATGGCTCGGACGCACCAACGTTCGACTTGAAATCCCCGACCTGACCTCAGGATCCCACGCTTCCCAGGACCGCGAAACCATCGATTAACCACGTCGGGTTTTGCAAACACCCAACAGTTCGACAGCCCACGAGTCCAGGATACCCTGGTCGATTTTCCGCGTAGACGGCCGGCCCTTCCAGGGTTCCCACGATTCCCTGAGAATCACGATCACCTTATGGACTACCCCTTTCCAGATCACAATTCGTCGACAGAGTTTTCGCCGCAACTGTTCATGGGCGACTTTGCGGAAGCTACTAACGAACTCCTCTTGCCAGGTTCGCCATCCATCCGGGCCCAGGCAGCACGTCGGCTGGCTAACCTTGGAATGCCTTTGGCCTCAGCCTACCTGGTCGCCGCCCTGAGCGACACCGCCTCAGAGGTTCGCCAGGCAGCCGTCGAATCATTATCCGAGATCGGCGGGGAGGATTCCCTTAAGCCTCTTCAACAGCTGCTTGAGCGGGAAACCGAGGATGCGTTCCTGCAACAGTCAATCTCCCAGGCTATTGAAACCATTGCCGCGCGATCTCTCCGCTTATCCGCGTCGCTGCAAACCAGTGCAGCGGAAGGTGAATCCGATCAAAATTCTTTCTCGTTGAATCGTGACGTTCCTTCTTCAACTCCGGTTAGAAAAGCATACCAGCATCTGGAGCGTCGCGAGTCAGAAGCAGAGAGGCTTCAGCATGAACGTGAAAAGCAGAGTATCGCGATCACAGCTACGCAACGCCTGGCTGAAGTGGAAGGACAACGCCGAATTGAGAAGGAAAGGCAGCTCGCCGCCGAGATAGAAGCCTTGCGCGGCGCGGAAGCGGATCAGCTTAAGAGGATTCAAGAAGCGACCGCTGAGGTGCGGAAGCGTTCCGAAGCGGACGCCCGCCGCCAGGAAGATCTGGCAATACGAGAAACGCAGCAACGTGCAGCCCTCGAAACACAACGATTGGCCGAGTTGGACGTAGCCCGCCGAAAAGCTGAAGCGGGAGCCCAGGCACAAGATGCTGCCGAGCAAAAGCTTCTTGCCGCGATTGAACTCCTGCGCACTGCTGAAATCGATCAGACGAAACGACTGAAGGAAGCAGAAGCCGCTTTGCGTGTGCAGGAAGCATCGCACGAACGAGCTGTAGAAACAGCGCGCAGCCAGATTGACGAACAGCGGCAACGCGTCGCAAACGTCGAAGCGATCCTTCATCAGACAAAGGCCGACATTGGTCGACAAGAGCAGAGAGAACGGCAGTTAGCAGCTGAGATCGAACAACTTCGCAAAGCTGACGCAGAACTTTCTGATCGTGTGCAAGCCGCGGAGATCGTTTTCCGTGCCGAGGAGCAAACCCGCCTACAGGCCGAAGCCGTGGCGCTCCGTCAGACTGAAGAGCGCGCCTTGAGACTTCAGCAGCTTGAGGTGAAGCGCCACGAAATTGCCATCGAGGCTCAGAAAAAAGCTGAGCTTGAACAAGCCCTGGCTGCCGAAGTTGAGCAACTCAGTAAAGCCGAAGCTGAGGCGCGTCGGCAGAATGAGAACTACGAGCAACGACTCGGCGAGCTAGCCACAGTTCAACAGGAATTAAATGTTGAACTTCAAAAACAAAGGGAAGCTGAACAGTTTCTAGTTGCCGAGATTGATTCACTTCGAAGCGCTGAAGCAAAGGTGCTGGACCGGATTCAGAAAGCTCAAGCTGAATTGGCGGAGCAGGAGAGTGCGCGTCTACAGGCCGAGACGCAAGCGCGTTCGCAAAGTGAACAACATGCGCAACGGGTGCGCGAATTGGACGCCGTTCGCGCTGAGTTTGCCGCCGCGGCGAAGAATCGTGATCAAGCGGAGGAGCAGTTAGCCACAGAGATCGAGATTCTGCGAAAGGCGGAAGAAGCACAATTCGAACGACTCGCAGTTGCTTCAGCATCCCGTCAAGCTTTGGACGAAAAACGAAGGCAAGCGGAAGCTGAGGCCCTGGCGAACGCTGAGGAAGAAACAGCGGCGATTGCGGAGCTCGAAGCTATTCGCGTTCAGGCCGAAGCGGCAGCGCAGGAGCGCGCCGAGAAGCAACAGACACTCGACGATGAGCTCAAGACGCTTGGCGATTCAGCAGCAGCACAGATTGCGCTGATGGACGAAGCCAGGACCCGCCTGTCGACACTGGAAGAGACTCGGCGAAACGCGGAAACAGAAATTCGTCAACGCGCTGAACGCCAGCTCAAGCTTGAAGCCGAACTCGAGGTTCTCCGGCAAACCGAAGCAGCTCAACTTGAGCGTCTGGAGCAGGCGACAACTGAAGCTCAGCGATTGAGCGAGGAATCAGCCCGACTCCAGCAGGAAGCAGAGAGCCTTTACAGGGCGGACCAAGAGGCTCGCGAGTTAGCTGCCGCCGCAGCGTTGGAGCGCGCGGAAGCCGAGGCGTTGCGTCAGGCCGGGCAAGCAGAGCAGGAGTTGAAGAAGCTTGAAGCTATTCGTGTTCAGGCCGAAGCGGCAGCGCGGGAGCGTGCCGCGAAACACGAGAAACTTGAAGACGAGCTCAAGACGCTTGGCGACTCTGCAGCAGCACAGATTGCGCTGATGGACGAAGCCAAAACGCGGCTGTCAGCACTGGAAGAAACCCGGCAAAACGCCGAGACAAAAATTCGTCAACGCGCCGAGCGTCAGCTCAAGCTTGAGGCCGAACTCGAGGTTCTCCGGCAAACCGAAGCAGATCAACTTGCGCGCCTGGAGCTCGCGACAGTAGAGGCTCAGCGATTGAACGAGGAATCAGCGCGGCTTCAGCAGGAAGCAGAGAGTCGTTACCAAGCCAGTGCCGAGGCTCGCGAGTTAGCTGCCGCCGCAGCGTTGGAGCGCGCGGAAGCAGAAACATCGCGTCAGGCAGCGGAAGCAGAGCAGGAGTTGGAGAAACTTGAAGCTATTCGCCTTCAGGCGGAAGCTGCAGGTCGGGATCGTTCCGAGAAGGAACAACAAATCAACTCGCAGCTGTCAGCTCTGACCGCTGCCGCTGCCGAACAAATCAGCCGCATCCATGATGCGGAAGTCCTTCTGTCTGCAGCTGAGGCTGAATCACGGCGATTGGCTGAAGACGAGGCTCGCTTGCGCGCCGCCCGCGAAGCGCGTCAGAGAGCTGACAACCAAGCGCGGCGTGAGGCCGACGACGAAGAGCGCATTCGAGTCGAGGCGGAAGCTGCTGCCCTGGCCGAGGAAGAAGAGCAAAGGATCGCTCAACTTGAAGTCATTCGTGAGCGAGCTGAAGTGGGCGCGCAACACCGAGCGGAAATGTTGCAACAGCTCAACGCAGGCATTGAAGTGCTGCGCAAGGCTGAAGCACGGCAACTGAAACAGATCGAGGCGACCACCTCCGAAACCCGTGAGCAAACACAACGGGAAGAGTTTCAGATCGCTGAACTCGAGGCCGTTCGAAACAAGGCCGCAGTGGATGCGCATCAACGCGCCGCCAGAGAAGAGCAGCTGCGTTCGGAGATCGCGACAATGCGGGAGCTGGAAGCTGAACAGGTTAAGCGTCTGGCCGAAGTCGAAAGTAATCTCTCCGCCCTCGAGGAATCGCGCCATCAGGCAGAAGTTAAAGCGCGCCAGAAGACCGAAAGAGAACAGCGAATTACCGCCGAGCTGGCCGTTCTCCGTGAGGCAGAAGAAGCCCAGACCAGGCGCATTGCCGACGCGGTGGCGGAGTCGCGCCACCTGGCAGAACAGCAAGCTCGTCTAAGCGTTGAAGAAAAGGCTCGGCAGCAAGCCGAGCAAGCGGAGCGTCAACATGCTGCTGAAGAAAAGCTGTCGCAGGCACAGGCAAACGCTCACCAGCAAGCGAAAGAAGCAGAAAAACTCCAGGCCCAACTTGAAACGCTTCGAGCCCAAGCTGAACAAGCAGCGAAGCTTCGCAGTGAAACTGAAGCGCAACTCAACCGTGAGATCAACACTCTGCGCCAGGCTGAAGGCGAGCAGCTCCAGCGAATTGCTGAGGCCGAGGCTCGCCTTCTGCAGAGTCAGGCGAGCGCAGTGCAACTAGCGACTGAGGAAAGTCGCTTGCGGCTCGAAACAGAAGTTCTCCATCAGCAGGAGGCTGAAGCGCGCCGAGTTGCAGCGGATGATTTACGGCGATCAGTCGAGACTGCGGCACAGCGCCGGGCGGAAGAAGAAGCAGAACGCCTGGCCAAACTTGAAGATATTCGCAGTCAGATCGAAACAGAGGCGCTTAACCGAGAAGAAACCGAGCAGCAGCTCAACGCCGGCATCGCCGCGATGCGAAAGGCGAAGGCGATCCAACTCAAGCGAATGGCGGAAGCTCAGGCCGAAACTCAACGCCTGGCCGCGGAAGCAGTAAGGGCACAAGTTGAAGAAGAAACTCGCGCCCAGGCAGCGGCAGAAGATCGCGCTCAGGCAATGGCCGATCAGCTCCGCGCTCAAGAAGCGCGAATACAGGAACAGGTACTTGCAGACCAACAACAGGCAGAGCGTTTGGAAGGCATTCGCAGCGCTGCTGAATTGGCGGCGGAGGTTCGCAATCAACGGATTGAAACCCTCAATGCAGAGATCGAGGCTCTGCAAAAAGTAGACGCTAAACAGTCGGACCAAATCTGCGAAGCTGAAGCTTCCATGCGGATGTTGCAAGAAGAAAATCTGCGTCAGGCGGAAAAACTCGCCCTGGTGCGAGCGGAGGAGGATCTACTCCGACAAGCGAATGCAGAGGCGCTCCGGCAAGCCCATGAGGAAACCCTTGCACAAGCTGAAGATGCCGCGCGTCTACTGGCTCACGAGGAAGAACAACGAGGTGCGGAACTCGAGCTCGTCCTGAGTCAGTCAGCCGCCCGGATTGAGCTACGACGGAAGAAAGAACAAGAGTTAGCCCGCAAGATCGAGGAGATAGAGACGCTCGAAGCTGAGCAAGTCAAGCATATCAAGGTTCTTGAAGCTGAGCTCTTGACCCGCGAGCAGGCGCGTCAAGCAATCGAAGTGGAAGCAACGCGCCGAACTGCTGAGGCCGCGAAGCAACTCGCTGAACTCGAAGCAATGCGAAACGAGTCTGAGGCCCAGCTGGAACAAGCCGCCACGACTGCTGGACAGCTCAAGGCGAAGGTTGAAAGTCGTCGCAAGCTTGAGGTCAAGCGTCTGAAAGAGATCGAAAAGCTCGAGGCCCGACGGGCCGCGGCTGACGCCACCGCGCGCGCTCAGGCCAACAATGAAACGAAGTTACGGGAAGAACTGGAAGCGCTTCGCGTTCAGGTGGAGTTAAACGAACAAGCGTGGCCCGAGCAGGAACTAAGCATTAAGTCGCAGATTGAGGCGCTCCGCAAGGCCGAGAGCATTCAACTCAAGCGCGTGCAAAAAGTGGAAGCGCGACTGCTCGCCGAAGCGCAAGTGCGGAAGGAAACCGCAGCTAAGTCAACCTTCACCAAAACCAGGAAATCGAGCACCAAGCCAACCCTCAAGACCAGTGGCAAGAAGGTGCAGGACGAGATCGATCGAGTTGCGCGGCTTGAGGCAATCGGCGACGAAGCTGCACTCGAAATTCGGAAATACCCCAGGACTGAACAGCAGCTCCAGGCCCGGATTGATTCTCTGCGCGAGATTGAAGTTCAACATCTCCAACGAATCGAAAAAGCAAGAGCGCGTTTGCGCACTCACGAAGCGGCAGTCGCCGCGCAAGCAGCTGAGGCAGAGCGTCTCTTCGCCGCCGCCGGCGGTTTAGAGACTGAAGTTGAGCTCACTCCCGTTACCAGTGAATCAGAGACGCTGGAGAATCATGCGGATCTCCAGGTCGCTGTCGAGGAATCTGAAACCCCGGTGGTGCCGCCGGCTGACAAGGGCATTGAACCGGTTGGCGAGGCCCTCTCAATCGCGGCGTTGACGCCAGGTCTGACGAGCAGCGAGGCGACCCGGCGCCACACCGCGCTCACGGAATTGAAATCGTGGGACGACGATGATGCGTTTAGTTTGTTTGGAAGTTTGTTTGACAATGGTTCTGCGGAAACCAGAAGTGCCGCGGCGCGAGCGCTCTACGAGTTCAAAGCAGAACGAGCTGGCTCTTTTTCCCGTGTGATGCGCGAAGCCTCAGTTGTACGACGCCGCAATATTGCGGCAGCCATGGACCGTTCAGGCATCGCCACCGAAGCTATTCAAGATCTTCTGGGTGAGGGTCGCGAGAAGAGTTATGACGCGTTTTCACTTTTGTTCCTGATGGCAAAGGCTGGAGAGGTGCAGACATTGCTCCAGACGGTTGAGGAACACGACGACGTTGAGATCCGCCTATCGGTGGTCAAGCTGCTCACCTTCAGCAACCAACCGGACATCATTCCCGCCTTTCGTCGCCTCGCCGTAAAGGGTTCCCTACCGACCGAGGTGCGTTCCGCCGTGATGGAGGCAATCTACCAGATCAGTGATAAAGCGCGCCGTGATTCCCGATCTGCCCCATCAGTGCCGGGCAGCTGAGTGTCACACTTCTGAGCCCCGGAAGTGCTACCACTTCAACCGTCTTCGGTTCTCTAGTGAATAGCGGATTCAACTTGGAAGGGCAACAAAACATTTGTTGCGCTTCGCCCCATTTGGGGGCGAGATGTTTATAGCCGGGCCGGGTGTTTTTTGCTCCTCGCTCCGTAGGAACGAGATCCTTGGGTATACCGGTAGCTATAAACATCTCGCTCCCCTGGAGCGAAACGAATTCCGCTGTTGCACTTGTAAGTTGGAATTCACCAGGAACAATTGCTTTAAGGCCGCTTCGGCGGCCTTTCCTTTTTTAGTGCGGGTGAAACAGCGCCATTTTAAAAAGGTGCGATAGATCTCAGCTCTAACTGTAAATACCGTTGCGCTCAACCGCTATGTCTTCCTGCCCCGGTGCCGATCGTGGCGGAAAGTTGTACGATTAGCGCGTGTTTGAGAAAGGCTTCACCGCTGAATGACAGAGAAGAAAAAGCTATCGCTTTCAACCGCGTGGCGCGACGCGAAGGAATTGATCTGGGTCCATCGCTATCGCCTGGCGCTCGGGTTGTTTCTGATGCTCATCAACCGGCTCGTCGGATTGGTGTTACCCGCCAGTTCGAAATACCTCATCGACGAAGTAATCATCAAGCAACGGGGCGAGCTGCTCCTCACGCTGGCAATTGCTGCCGGGGTTGCCACCCTGATCCAGGCCGTCAGCTCTTTCATGCTTTCGCAAGTGCTGGGCGTCGCCGCCCAACGCGCGATCACCGAAATGCGCAAAAGCGTGCAGGAACACATTGCGCGCTTGCCGGTCCATTACTTTGATTCGACGCAAACAGGCATCCTGATCTCGCGCATCATGACCGACGCCGAAGGGATAAGAAATCTCGTTGGCACCGGATTGGTCCAACTCGTCGGTAGTCTGGTTACAGCTTCGATCGCACTCCTCGTTCTGTTTTATCTTAACTGGAGCCTGACCCTGATCACGCTGGTTGTGCTCGGCGCCTTCGGGGCCTGTATGGCGCTGGCCTTCCGCCGCTTGCGACCACTCTTCCGCGAGCGCGGCAAGATCAACGCAGAAGTTACCGGTCGCCTGGCCGAGTCGCTCGGCGGGATTCGCATCGTCAAGGCCTATTCTGCTGAGAAACGCGAGGAACTCGTTTTTGCGCGCGGTGCGCATCGGTTGTTTCGCAATGTGGCGCGGTCGATGACCGGTGTTTCGAGCGTCACGGCATTTTCCACGGTTATTGTCGGCTGCATCGGTGTCATCCTGATCCTGGTTGGCGGGCGTTCCATTCTGGCCGGCCAGATGACGCTCGGCGACTTTTTCATGTACATGATTTTCACCGGCCTCGTGGCCGCGCCGTTGGTTGAGATTGCGTCCATAGGAACTCAAATTACCGAGGCGTTTGCAGGTCTTGATCGCATCCGCGAGATCAAACGAATGGCCACTGAAGACGCTGACGAAGAAGGCCGAGAACCGCTGGCGACCATTGCCGGCGAAATAGCGTTTGAACATGTCAGCTTCGAATATAACGAGAGCGTGCCTGTCTTGAAACACATTTCGTTTCAGGCAGCGGCCGGTTCGACTACTGCGCTGGTCGGTTCGAGTGGTTCCGGAAAAAGCACCCTGATCAGTCTGGTGATGGCGTTTAATCGGCCGCTTTCGGGCCGCGTGACTGTAGATCGTCGAGACCTGGCATCGATCCGTTTGCGAGACTATAGAACTCAACTTGGCGTGGTACTGCAGGACAATTTCTTATTTGACGGCACGATCGCTGAGAACATTTCCTTTGCACATCCTCGCGCGACCCGGGAAGAGGTCATGGCCGCCGGCCGAATTGCCCACTGCGAAGAATTTGTCAGCGGCTTCGCTGACGGTTATGACACCATCGTCGGTGAACGCGGGGTGAAGCTCTCAGGTGGACAACGACAGCGCGTGGCCATCGCTCGCGCAATCCTGGCAGAACCAAGAATACTCATACTTGATGAAGCGACTTCCAGCCTCGACAGCGAAAGCGAAGCCTTGATCCAGGACGGATTGCAATCATTACGACGCGGCCGCACTACGTTCGTCATCGCGCACCGACTCTCCACCATTCGCAGCGCGGATCAGATTCTGGTGTTGGAAGATGGCGAAATTGTCGAACGCGGCACACACGAAGAATTGCTGGCAATCGACGGACGCTATAAACAGCTCTACGATAAGCAGTATCACTTTGAACGAAATCAGTTCATCAATCCCGGTGAGGATTTCACTCCGGAGCCAGCGAAGGCATTAGCATCCGCCGGGTCGCCCGCAACTGCGGATACCAATCTTTGACGGCAGCTGCTGTCCGGAGATTACACCGCGATACGAGTTGAAGAGTCTCAGTCTTTTATCTGCATAATCTGCGGGTACTCTTTTCGACCTATAGGAGAAAAACATGGCCACTCCTACGCAAAGCTACGAGCGCCACACGCGTTGGCATCCGCTCTTCCACTTTTTCGTGGTGCCGATCATGGTAATCAATTTTATCTGGTCGATTGTCTTGTGTTACCAGTATCCCAGTTGGACTCAATGCTGGTGGGTCGTTTTTTCACTGGGTATTTTGGTGATGATGTTTCTTGTGAGAACCAATTCTCTGAAGGTACAAGACCGGGTAATTCGTCTTGAAGAGCAGCTTCGCTGTCAGCGAGTATTACCACCGGTTCTCGCTCAACGTGCCGGCGGTCTGCGCGTCCGACAATACATTGCCCTGAGATTTGCTCCTGACGAAGAACTCGAAGCATTGGTGACCGAAGTAGTGGAAGGCAGGCTCACGCAACCTGCGGAAATAAAGCGAGCGATAAAGAACTGGCGCGCCGATAATTTCCGCGTTTGATGTAATATGTGGATTCCCCCTCCTGAATTGCGCGCAGCATGCGCGTTTCACATCAAGCTTTTGGTTTTTTCCCCCGGGTCCCCCAGCGTGCCGTAATTTGCGCACATCACAATCATTCAAGATTCAAAGGGGGGGCGAGCGAGATGCGCTGGAGAGGGGAGCGTCAGAGCGACAATGTAGAAGATCGTCGTGGCATGTCAGGCGGCGGCAAGATTATCGGGGGCGGCCTTGGCGGGATCGTGCTATTGGTCATAGCGCTGTTGATGGGCGCCGACCCAAGGCAATTACTGGAACAATTACCTGCCGGCGACCCCACATCCGGGACCCAAACCTCTCGACCCAACAACCCACAGGAAGATGAGCTGGTGCAGTTTGTCCGCGTGGTGCTGGCCAGCACGGAGGACTACTGGACCGGTGCGTTTCGCCAGATGGGGCGCGAGTATCGCAAGCCTAAGCTCCAACTGTTTACCGGTCGGGTAGAGTCTGCCTGTGGTGTAGCCGGCGCGGCGGTGGGGCCTTTTTATTGTCCCGGCGACGAAAAAATCTACCTCGACCTGTCATTTTTCGATGAGTTGAGAACACGCTTTCGAGCACCCGGAGACTTCGCCCAGGCATACGTGATCGCCCATGAAGTGGGTCATCACGTCCAGAACCTGCTCGGCACGATGGATAAAGTTGACGCTGCCCGCGGTCGGGTTAGCAAAGATACGGAAAATCAACTTTCAGTCAGGCTTGAGCTGCAGGCAGATTTCCTTGCCGGTCTCTGGGCCAACCATGCGCGACAAAAGAACCTGCTGGACCCCGACGATGTTGATGAAGCGCTCGGCGCCGCAAGTGCGGTCGGTGACGATCGACTACAGCAAGAGAGCCAGGGTTACGTTGTGCCCGATTCGTTTACTCATGGCAGTTCCGAACAACGCATCCGCTGGTTTCGCAGAGGATTTGAAACCGGCGACATTCGCCAGGGCGACTCTTTCAATACACGCGATCCTTAATTGGATCCGGGCTTTTCTTCGTTGCGCCAACCGGCGGGCAACCAATTGATGGGCCAAAGTGATCCGAGAGTTGTAGCGACTTTTGGATCACTTTTTGATCGACGCAAACAAAAACAGCTTGACAGATCGATGGTCCTACTTTATACAAGTACGCTCGCGTGAAGTCAGTGACTAGCGCGCGGTAAGGAAAAAACTTCAATGCAGACTATTCGGACACAACCAGAACAGACCATCAAGTGGCAGCCGCGTGCCGGCATGCCCGCCGTCGTCTGTAGCTTAAGTCTGAATATGTCCCCCGATTTTTTGGGCGGCAAACTCGGACGGAGAACGGCGAGTTTTATAAATAGCCGTCAGATCAGGCAGTAATTCGCGGGAGCGGACTCCCGCTCCCAAATCTCAAAAGAAAAGTCGCAAGAGAATTGAAGGAGCGGGCAGCTTCCCTGGGAGGCTTAAAGCCCGCTCTTTTAGTTTTTTGACAATCGAAATACCTATTTGCGAAAAACTCCACGCGCGCTAGTCGCACGTGGAGTCTTTGGATGAAGGCAGGGAGCCTTCTGGACGACGCCGCCGTAGCTTTGCGAGAGTCCCGAGCGTCGCCATCCTCAGGAGAAGTGTGCCTCGAAGTGTGTTTCGTTGGCCCATCTCTCTGCCTTCATCTGTTTTTTAACACAATGAATTTCATTTTGCATTCGTGCAAAACGTCTGGAGGCCGCAGTCGCGACTCATAGGGGCGTAGGCTAATCGCGCAAACCACCGGTCTCCAAAATCGATATTCTCGGTTCAAATCCGAGCGCCCCTGCCATTTGTAGGACGGGCATTCCTGCCTGTCCCTGCTGCGATCAAAGAATGACAGACAGGAATGTCTGTCCTACACCACAACGAAAGGAGACATGTAGATGACGAGTAACACTAACGATCAAGGAGGTAAACAAACATGAGGTAACAAAACCGCTGCACCGCAGCTTAGAAAGGAAACAATAATGGGCGAAGAAAGAACAGAGAAATACTACGTGCGCCGCCGCGAGTTTCTCAACGAAGATCCGGACCTGCCGGCGTTCATCATCGGCATTGTCGAAGACACCCGCGCAATCCCCGATGGCGATCCCGATAGTCGCTGGAATGGCGGAACAATCACCCTGGATCTGGCGGATTGCTACCGCCGAGTATGCTTTGACTTTTCCATGTACGATGCCGCACAGCGCGCCAACAGCCTGCGGAAGATCACGCTGATAGCCGAAGTTGTAAACGCAGTTCGCGAGGGCATCGCAATGGAAGTCGAATCGCGCAACGCGCGCGAACTCAGAGCAGCAACAGGAAACACCGAACCTGCATCCGCAAAACCCGAACGTGCAAAGGCTGCTTCGGCCACACCAGCGTTTACATCACACTTTACCACTCTGGGACTGTAGCTTAGTTGGTTGAAAGCGCTGCATTGTCGATGCAGAGATCGCGAGTTCAAATCTCGTCAGTCCCGCCAACGTAGTAGGACAGGCATTCCTGCCTGTCCATTTTGCAACACAAAAAGCAGAAGCCCGACCGCAGGGGATCGCATCTTCTGTTTATTCTTTAGAAAGGAGAAAGCAAATGCCGTATCAAAAGCTGCCTATTGGCGGCGCAAAACAGGAAATACTCTCGTGGGCCAACCATGAGTTCAGTTTCGATGAGCAGTCGATGTTGCGCAACGTTTCCCGCCTGCCGTGTTTGTTCAAACACGTCGCGCTGATGCCGGACGCGCATCTCGGGAAAGGAAGCATGGTCGGCTCGGTAATCGCGACCAAAGAGGCGGTGATTCCCGCCACCGTAGGCGTCGACATCGGCTGCGGCATGATGGCGGTAAAGACACCCTTCAAGAGCGGCATTCTCGACGGCAAGTTGAAGGAGTTGCGCTTGAAGATTGAGGAAATGATTCCCGTCGGCTTCAATGCTCACGACAAGTCAGTCGACGAATCGTTGCATTGGGAGGGTTGGAAAGAGTTTGGTGAACTTCATAGTGGCGTCCAGGACCGCAAGGGCAAAGCGATGACGCAGCTGGGCACTCTTGGTGGCGGAAACCATTTCATCGAAGTTTGTCTCGATACGGAAAACTTCGTTTGGCTGATGCTGCATTCCGGCTCGCGCAACATCGGGAAGGAACTGGCCGAGCGACACATCTCGACCGCAAAAGGACTGTGGAAGTTGTCAGAACTTCCCTCACCCGATCTCGCTTACTTCATTCAGGGCACGCCGGAATTTGCGGCTTACTGGAAAGACCTGAAGTGGGCGCAGAGCTATGCGATGAAAAACCGCGAGATCATGATGACGCAGCTGTTACACGTCTTTAATAAGATGTTCAACCATCGTCAGCCGTTTCGACCGGAACTCACGGTGAACTGTCATCACAACTACGTCGCGCTTGAAGAACATTACGGCGAAAAAGTTTTCGTCACGCGCAAAGGCGCTATCAACGCGGGCGAAGGTGTTTACGGCATCATCCCGGGTTCAATGGGCGCGAAGTCGTTCATCGTCCAGGGTCGAGGCGTGGCCGAGAGTTTCAAGTCGTGTTCGCATGGCGCGGGGCGCAAGCTTTCGCGCACCGCAGCCAAACGGAATTTCACGGAAAACGATTTGGCGCTGCAAACGGAAGGTGTCGAGTGTCGTAAGGACCGGGGCGTGTTGGATGAAATTCCAGGCGCTTACAAAGACATCAAGCAGGTGATGAAAAACCAGAGTGATCTGGTGAAAATCGTTGCCGAGATCAAGCAGGTGGTCTGCGTGAAGGGATAGTCCAAAGTCCGCGGTCCAAAGTCTAAAGCCAGAGTCGGTAGAGGACTTTGGACATTAGACTTGAGACTTTGGACCATCTTCGGGGTGTGGTGTAACGCGAGCATCCGAGTCCTGGGAACTCGTGGCGACAGTTCAATTCTGTCCACCCCGACCAATCCTGGTCCAAAGTCCAAAGTCCAATGTCCAAGGTCCAAAGTCATCATTTGTAAGAAGACTATGGACTTTGGACACGAGACTTTGGACTTGTCTTAAGCTCCTGTAGCTCAACTGGAAGAGCGCGACGCTTCGAACGTCGAGGTTGCGGGTTCGAGCCCTGCCGGGAGTTCCAAACATTTCCGATTTTCAATTGCCAATTGCCGATTGCTTTTTTGTTTTAGGTCCTTGTTTTCGGGAACCAGCCAATCGGAAATTGGCAATTGGCAATCGACAATGTCCTGCGGGAGTGATGTAGCTGGAAACATTCGAGTCTACCAAACTCGCTTCGAGAGTTCGAACCTCTCCTCCCGCTCCAAAAACGTAGGGCAGGCATTCCTGCCTGTCCTTTTTACCTAACCAGGGACAGACGGGAAATGTCTGTCCTACTTGCGCGTGTCGCCAAGCGGCTAAGGCACCGGATTGCAACTCCGATATTCGTGAGTTCGAGTCTCACCACGCGCTCCAATTCAATCAACGCTGAACGATGAACTGTTCATCGCTCCTCGTACATTATTCATCATTATTCCCCAGAAAGGAGGTGCCGGGTGATATCACTAAACGGCCGAGTACTGCTACTCAATCAAACTTACGAACCGCTCGGCACCGTTAGCGTTGCGCGAGCAATAGTGATGACTTTCAAAAACACTGTGACCGTCGAGGAACTGGATGGTGACCGGGTGCTGCGCTCGGCGCGCCAGGTTTTTCCGGTTCCATCCGTGATTCGACGTCGCACTTACATCAACATTCGGCGGCGCCGGGAAGTTGCCGGCACGAGACGCCTGCGGATTTACATGCGCGACAAATTTCGTTGCCAGTACTGCGGTGACAAGAAAACTGCCGCGGAACTCACCCTTGATCACATCCAGCCGCGTTCGCGGGGTGGTGATAATTCACCGGTGAATGTCGTCGCTGCTTGCGTTCCATGCAATAACCGCAAGAGTGATCGCACGCCGGCCGAGGCGCGCATGCCGTTGCTCACGTCGCAGTCGGCCTTGCGCGTGAAGCTGGAACGCGTGGTCCTCTGCCACTACGCCGAGGCGCGTGCCGAGTGGCGTAAATACCTCTTCATGGACGTGCACGATGATCGACAGATCGTCGAACGCGTCCATGAAGAGCAAAGGCGACAGGCATAGTCCGCGTCGCCCTGGTTGGATAGCTGAGACGGATTAGCGATTCCCTGAAAAGGAATAGAGGTTGGTTCGATTCCAACTCCGACCACCAAACAAAAGGATGAAGTTGGAAGGATGATGGATGAATAAAGTGGGGCCTTCGTCCGCTTCATCCTTCAGCCTTCACCCCTCATCCCTTCTCGCTGCGGAGTAGCTCAAACTGGAAAGAGCGTTCGTCTCATAAACGAAAGGTTGTGGGTTCAAATCCCGCCTCCGCGACCAATGCGGTCCAAAGTCCAAGGTCCAACGTCCAAGGTGTGCGCAATCTCAAAAAGCGACTTTGGGCATTGGACTTGAGACTTTGGACTCTTCTCAGGGGCTATGATCTAACGGCATGATGCCTGCCCTGCAAGCAGGACGTAGAGGTTCGACTCCTCTTAGCTCCACCAAAAAACAGTCTTCAGTCGTGAGTCTAGAGTCAAAAGAGATAAGACTACTCACGACTGAAGACTCGCGACTCACTTCCGGCGACGTAGCTCAACTGGAAAAACAAGAGCGTCGGTCTTGTAAACCGGACGATAAGGGTTCAACTCCCTTCGTCGCCTCCAAAAGCGAAAGATGAAGGCGAAGGGATGAAAGATGAAAGCGCACGCGTGAATCCGTTTATCCCTCATCCTTCCGCCTTCATCCCTCATCCTTCATTACTTTCTTGTGGCGTAGCCAAGCGGTAAGGCACCGCACTGTTAATGCGGCCATCGAAGGTTCGAATCCTTCCGCCACAGCCAAACCCATTGTCGATTGTCGATTGTCGATTTCCGATCGAAGACCATCGCGTGTTACCTCCGCGCGCGAAACCAATCGGCAATCGGCAATTCGAAATCGGCAATGTTGCTGACTCGGAGCTCGAGTGACAGAGCGGCGGCCTTTTAAGCCGTGAGGTGCGGGTTTGAGCCCCGTCGAGTCAACCAACCGGGGCATAGCTCAACGGCAGAGCAGCCGCCTTATAAGCGGTGTTAGCGCCAGATAAGCGCAAGATCTGGGTTCGAATCCCAGTGCCCCGACGATCTCAACTAACGGAACGAAGGAAACGCTGATAAATCGAGCACGTTTCCGACCTTCGCAAAATAGGTATTCGACTGCAACCTTATTTGACAGAAAAGAACTTATCGGTTTCAAATTCGATAATGGTATCAATGTTCGAAGATCAAAAGAGTCTGTTCGACAATCCAAAGATGAAACACTTGACGATGACCGAGCTCGAGGCGGGATTGGACCACATCCGCCAATCGCCCAACGATAAAGGTGTGCTGGAACTGATCGTGCGACGGCCACAGGTGGATGAACGCGAAGTCCTCAATGAGGGCGAGCTTGACTTGCATCTGGGTCTCGCCGGCGATAGCTGGACGAGTCGTCGCAGTTCACGCACTGCCGATGGGTCTCCGCATCCGGACATGCAACTCAACATCATGAACTCCAGGGTGATTGCTCTTCTCGCCGGAGTGAAGGATCGCTGGCAACTCGCAGGGGACCAGTTGTTCGTGGACCTGGATTTGAGCGCTGAGAACTTGCCCGCGGGAACTCAACTAGCGGTCGGCTCGGCGGTTGTTGAAGTCACGCCGCTGCCTCATCTCGGCTGCAACAAGTTTGTCTCACGTTTCGGTCTGGATGCGATGAAGTTTGTTAATTCGACTTTAGGACGCGATCTTCACTTACGTGGCATCAACGCGAAGGTGGTCACTCCCGGATCGGTTCGTGTGGGCGATGCCGTCAGAAAACTCCAACGCCGATGACAACAACGCGTGCGCAGTACATGGATGACGCGGAGCGTAAAGCTCTTGCTATGTGAGGGGCGATGTGAGTTCGGGCATTAAGTGAAAACGCCTCCACCTGAAATCAATAACTTACGAAGGCGATTCCGTCATTAAATGAAATTCTTGTCTGGCATAAGGTGAGAATTCCTGCAGATTTCGGGCATAACTTGAAAGTTTCTCATCCTCCGTTTGAAAAGCCTTGTAAACAGGGCCTTTCCGCCGATCCGTTAAGGCAAGACTTCACCGTAGCCTTGCGTTCAGCAAGCAAAAGAATCCCTGAAGGTGGCTCTCTAGCAACGATGCGACTCCGCGATTTGATAACAGCCGAGTTTGCCGGCATCGAGGATGCTCATTGCGATTCCTTTGCACCTTGCTGCCGTGCTTAACAAGAATCCCTTGGTGATCCGCAAAGAGTGCGAAAAGCGTCCTACTCTTTCATGGACCAAACCGTTGGCGATACTCGACTGAGACGATGAAGGCTTTGACCATTTCCGCCCGTTGGAAATCGCCGCCGAAGCTGTTTAGCTTATTCAGCCAAAAGTTGTAGCCCGAGAGGTTGCCGTCCGGTTCGTCGTCTGGGTTTCGTCTCAAATAGCCAAAGTACTGCATCAGGACGAAGGCTGGGTTCTTCTCTTTAGTTGTGAACAGCGAATTCTCCGCCACTGTACGGAGGACTGTCGCACGCGTTTGGCTTCCATTCGTAAGACCGTTTATCAGGGCTGTGCGCTCCGCCGAAGTGAAGGCCACGCCCGTATTTGCAATGAGCGCGTCGACATACTGTGAGTTGCTCATCGCATCATATCGCGCTTTGAAAACATCACGGCTCGTCCATAAGTTTACAAAGGATTTTTTGTTTGTCTCGAGCTGCTGCTCCCATCCGGTTTGTCCAACCACTACACGCCGTCCAATGAGTTGTGTATCGGTCAGGAAGGTCAGAAAGCGGGGAAGGCTGCCGAAGGAGGCGCGGTTGAGTCGGTGGACAAGATAACCTGTTTCCTGAAATTCTATCGAAAGGAAGTAGGCGGCTGAAACGTTGATCCTCTTGACCTCGCGGCACCCCAGATTAGTGCCACAGCTCGTAATTTCACCAGACCAAAACTGGAAGCCGGATACGTCGGGGTCACGACTAAGAAAGTCCAAGTAATGTTGGCGGACGAAAAATTGAGAGTCGTCAATCGCGTTAGAGACCGTCTTCACATAGAACGGACCCTGGACACTGCCCGCTGAAGTCAACGACCGGCGTAGCAGACTCTTCCTCCGCGTCGTCGCCTAAACTCGGTGCAGGTTGCTTGAATCCGTTTGCTGTGAATGTGGAAGCCCCCGGCGGGCTAACGCTCTGGAAGGAGAATCCCGCCAGGGTTTGCCCCGGCTTTATCTGAAACGGACTTGGCACTGAGATCCCGTCGCCGATCGGGCCGCCGGAGGGATCACCTGCATCGGTTGCGCCAAAATTTACCGCCGAACCATCGCGCCAGATCAGCGCGGTCCATCCCTGCGGAGTGGTCGCGTTGAAGGCTTGAGCTCCGTTTAACGAAATAGTGATGTCGTTAACCTCCAACGTACTGTTGGTTTCGTTACGAAATGCATACTGGTAAGTGAAAATGCCCGTTGCGGAATTGCTGGTCACCTGCACGGAAGGTTGCACGGCGAGTCCCGATGCCGCCTGCGTTACATTGTCAGGCTCGGTGAGGCTGTCTTCGTGTGTAGGACTCGGTGGCGGCTTGGGCTTGCCCACGTATAGAACGTGCCAATGACTCTTTTCGTTCCCAAAGGTGAATCCTGCTGCTCTAATCTGCTGCTCAACTAATGCGTACAATCGTGAGGGAATATTCCCCTTGCTAATATCAGCATTCGTGCCTTCCCTGTGTTTCTGATGAGGCGTCTGCCACTCGACGCCCGATACGCCGCTCAAATTTTTGCACGGAAAACAGTCATACAACCCTCCCCATTGAAGGCTCATATCGTTGATTCTAAGCTTTCCAGCACTACCCGTTAGATTGGTTGTTTGGGGAGCGGAGTAGTAAGAAAAGGCCAGGTTCGCGAGGCCTTCGATGGTGCCGGGTGTGCCCCAGTGATTGGACACGTGTTTGCCGGCGACAGCGCCCGTTAGTTCGTAGATAGTTGAAGCTCCTAGTTCTTGCAGTCCGGCGAGTTTGACTACGATGGTTGCTGGAACCCAGGTACACGGATTCCCATCGCCCGAGGTACAGGAACCATTCAAAATCACCTCACCGGCAATCGCCGGCGACGTGTAGATCAAGGGCACTACTCCTGAGGAGCCGGTATTGAAACTCATGGTTGGGAAAGTCCCGAGTGGCCTCGGAGACCCACTGTGCAAGTGTCCGCCATTAAAGGTTCCCGGTTGCAGGAGAATCGTTATGCTGCTGTTGGGTATCGCAGCGCCAGTCTCACTGCTACGAACGGCGAAGGTAATTGTTCGCGTGCCTCCGGGCGTCGCCGGTATGTCGGCAGTCGGCGCCTGAATTGCATTAGTTAACTGAGAACGCCCCGAATCTGTTAACGACTGACCCGCCGCGTCCGCAGAAGAATCGATTGGAACCACTACCGCCGCCGGCCGGTCTGAGGGTTTCGACTTGGAAGAGTCTTGTGCGTTTATTCCTGGGCTGAGGGTGACCAGCGTAATGAGAGTGGCTGAAATTGCCAACAACTTTTTTGCGAATTTCATGAGACCTCCTGAGGGGCACGCAGAGGGCGTGGGTGGTGAATGGAGAGATCGAAGCGCTTGAGGCGCTCAAACCTGAATTTAGGATTATCCTTTGGAGTGAGACAGTTCGGCCCAATTAGATGAGCGGGCCGCTGAGTCAGCCAAGGATTACGAGATTCGGTCGACAGGTTACTCAACGATTCGAGTTGTGTCAACGAACTATCCTGCAAGAAGAGCGCGTGCAAACGTTCGGATTGAAGGACGATAAGGATGAGATGGTTAACGCCACTTATCTTGAGACAGGTCGACCGAAATTCGATGCTTTACTCATTCGGCATATGAGCAGGAGTTCTTTTCACTCTACGGAGTGCTGATCAGCTTTTTCAGAGGGCCGCGGGCGCACTGAGGCTTCTTCGTCGAAGGGCTGCCGGCGAGCCCTCGCCTGAAAGCTTGCTGAATGAATACTCATTCAGTACTATAGGCCGCACTTACTAGCAAAAAGAACGAAAACACCAACACGAGGCTCACGTAGATATTCTATGAAGGTTGAAAAAGCTGCCGTTCTGGGCGCGGGAACCATGGGGGCGCAAATTGCCGCGCATCTCGCTAATGCGGGCGTGCCGACGCTGCTGCTGGACATTGCCCCCACAAAATTGACTGCTGAGGAAGAGACCCGAGGGCTGACGCTGGAGTCGGGGGAAGTTCGCAATCGGATCGCGCGCGGCGGATTCGAGGCCGCTCGGAAAGCCAAGCCGGCAGCTTTTTTCACGCCTGACGCCGCCGCGCTCGTCAAAGTGGGAAATTTTGATGACGATCTCCCCAAATTAAAAGACTGCGATCTCATCATCGAAGCCGTGGTAGAAAACCTTGAGATCAAACGCGACCTCTTTTCTCGCGTTGAAGCGCACCGCAAACCGGGTGCGATCGTCGGTTCCAACACCAGCGGCATCCCGATTCGGCAACTTGCAGAGGGTCGCTCGGACGACTTCCGCGCACACTTTCTCGGTGTACATTTTTTCAATCCACCACGTTACCTCCACCTCGTCGAAACAATTCGTACCGAATGGACCAAACCGGAAGTTTCCTGCTTCCTTTATGGCTTTCTGGATCAGCGTTTAGGCAAGGGAGTAGTTTCAGCGAAAGACCAGCCAAACTTTATCGCTAATCGAATCGGAACCTATGGCTCGATGGTTACGATTAAGACCATGCTGGAAGACGGCTATTCAATAGAAGAGATCGACAAAATCACCGGGCAGGCCGTGGGCCGGCCCAAGAGCGCGACTTTTCGTACGCTTGATCTGGTCGGGCTCGACGTGGGCGCTCATGTCATCAAGAACCTTTACGAGGCTCTTCCGGAAGACAAAGAGCGCGACATTTTCATTGCCCCTGAATTTCTGACGCAAATGGTGGGACGCGGAATTCTGGGCAACAAGACCAAAGGTGGATTCTATAAGCGACAGGCAGGCGAGGGCGGCAAGAAAGAGATCTGGGCCATAGACCATGCGACGCTGGAGTATCGTCCGGCGCAGAAGGTAAAACTGCCTGCGCTCGATGCCGCAAAGAATGTCGAAGATCTGCCGCCGCGAATCAAGGCACTAACCTGGGGAAAGGATCGCGTTGGCTCCTTTCTCTGGAAGACGATGTCGCGCACGTTTCGTTACACCGCGAACCTGATTCCGGAGATTGCCGACACGATTGTTGAAGTGGATCGTGCCATGCGCTGGGGCTACAACTGGGAGCTCGGCATTTTCGAGACCTGGGACGCTATCGGCCTGACGAAGTCGGTCGCGCGCATGAAAGAAGAAGGGCAGGAAATTCCGGCAAACGTGCAGAAGATGCTCGACTCGGGCGCCACGTCCTTCTACAAACAGGAGAAAGGTCAGGACTTCTACTTCGACCTTGTCTCAAGCCAATATCAACTTCTTCCTGAACAACCCGGCGTTATTGTGCTGAAGTCGGTCAAAGACCGCACCGGTGTTATTAAGAAGAACTCCGGAACATCGCTGATCGACATCGGCGACGGCGTCGCTTGTCTCGAGTTTCACTCGAAAATGAATTCGATTGGCGGCGACACGCTCCAGATGTTGAAGCAGTCGCTCGCCGAAGTTGAGAAGAATTTCGTCGGGATGGTAGTGGGCAACGAGGGAACGAACTTCTGCGTGGGCGCCAACATCATGTTGATGTTGATGGGGGCCCAGGAAGAAGATTGGGAAGAGCTGGACATGATGGGCCGCGCCTTCCAAAGCGCGACGATGAGCCTGCGTTATTCGCCGAAGCCGGTGGTAGTTGCTCCGTTCAATCTGGTCTTTGGCGGCGGCTGCGAAATGGTCCTGCACGGCGACCGCGTGCGCGCGGCGGCTGAAACTTACATCGGCCTGGTTGAGGTGGGAGTGGGCATTATTCCCGCGGGCGGCGGCACGAAAGAGATGCTGCTGCGCACTTTGGATTCGATTCCGAAGAATGTTACTGACGCCGATCCTTTCCCTTTTGTTAAGCGTGCTTTTGAAACGATTGCCCTCGCCAAAGTTGCCACGTCTGCGGCGGAGGCCAGGCAACTGGGTTTCCTTGCCGAAGACGACACGATTTCAATGAACAAGGACCGGCTCATCAGCGACGCGAAAAAGGAAGTGTTGGCGCTGGCGGCTAGCGGGTATGTACAGCCGCAGCAGCGCACTGACATCCTGGCGCTGGGAAATCCAGCGCTCGCAACGTTGAAGCTCGGCATCCATCAAATGAAACGCGGCGGATATATTTCAGATCACGATGCGGTGATTGGCGAAAAGCTGGCACGCATCCTGACGGGCGGCGACTTAAATCACGAAACCCGCGTTTCTGAACAGTATCTTCTTGACCTTGAACGCGAGGCGTTTCTATCCCTCGCCGGAATGCGCAAAACGCAGGATAGGCTCGCAGCGATGTTGAAAACGGGAAAGCCCCTTAGAAATTAGTCCCACGTCCAATGTCTAATGTCCAAAGTCAGTTTGGACCAGCGGACTTTGGACTTTGGACTTTGGACTTTGGACTTAAAAATATGAGAGACGCAGTAATCGTATCAGCTGTTAGAACCGCGGTCGGCAAGGCTCCCAAGGGCACTTTGCGAAATGTCCGACCCGACGAAATGGGCGCGGCGGTAATCAAGGAAGCGCTCGCACGAGTTCCCGGTCTCGATGTTTCCGAGATCGAAGACGTGATCATGGGTTGCGCGATGCCGGAAGCCGAGCAGGGTATGAACGTGGCGCGCGCTGCAGCCATTCGCGCGGGGCTGCCAGTTGGGACCAGTGCAATGACCATCAATCGTTTCTGTTCATCCGGCTTGCAGTCGATTGCGATTGCCGCCGATCGTATCAGGACTGGCAGCGCCGAGGCTGCCGTCGCCGGCGGACTCGAAACGATGTCGATGATCCCGATGGGCGGCCACATTATTCGCCCGAATCCATACCTGGTCGAGCACTATCCAGACTTCTACCTGAACATGGGACTGGCTACCGAAAACGTCGCCAAGAAATACAATGTCAGTCGAGAAGAGCAGGATGAGTTTGCTTTGCGTTCGCACCAGCGTGCGGCCGCGGCGCTCGACGCCGACAAATTTAAGGATGAAACCGTACCTCTCACTGTCTCGTTTGAAGAACTCGACGAGAAAGGTCGCAAACAGAAACGCGAAGTAGTTTTCGATGCGGATGAAGGCGTGCGGCGCGACAGCACAATTGAGGGACTCGCAAAGCTAAAACCGGCCTTCAACCTCAAGGGAACGATTACAGCCGGCAACGCGTCGCAAATGTCTGATGGTGCAGCCGCTGCCGTAATCATGTCGGCCGAGCGCGCACAGAGTTTGGGACTCAAGCCGATGGCCCGCTTTGTCGCTTACGCCACCGCCGGGTGTCCTCCGGAAGAGATGGGCATCGGACCGGTGTTTGCGATTCCGAAGGTCCTCAAGTTAGCGGGTTTGACGCTCGATCAGATCGACGTCATCGAATTGAATGAAGCATTCGCCGCGCAATCGTTAGCGGTGATTAAGACGCTGGGACTGGACATCGATAAGGTAAACGTAAATGGCGGCGCGATCGCCCTTGGGCATCCACTGGGTTGCACCGGAGCCAAGCTTACGGCTTCAATCCTGCGTGAGCTCGAACGGTGCAACGGACGTTATGGAATGGTGACGATGTGCGTGGGCGGTGGCATGGGCGCCGCGGGAATTTTTGAACGAATCTGAACTCTGTCCTTGGTGCTTAGAACTTTGAAATTGTCTCTGGACTTTGGCCTTCGGCCTCTGAAGACCAAGTGAGCTCAAAGGCCAAAGCCCCAAGACCGAAGGCCTATAAGGAGAAACTATGTCAGCCGTAGCCGAACAAAAGCAGGTCGTCAAGGGTGGATCTTTTCTGATTGAAGATCGAACGACGAACGAGATTTTTACCCCGGAAGACTTCACCGAAGAGCATCGCATGATTGCTGAGACCACCCGGCAGTTTATCGATAATGAAGTCGCGCCCCGGATCGACGAGCTCGAGCAACACGACTGGAACCTCGCCCGAGAGTTAGTTGCGAAGGCTGCGGATCTGGGTTTGATTAGTGCAAACATCCCTGAGGAATACGGCGGACTCGGATTGGACCAGACGAGCGGCGCGTTGGTGGGCGAAAACATTGGACGTTGTGCTTCTTTTGCCACCACGCTCGGCGCGGAAAGCGGCATCGGCCTTTTGCCAATCATCTATTTCGGAACGGAAGCGGCCAAGCAAAAATATCTGCCGAAGATTGCTTCAGGTGAGTTGATCACGGCGTACGCGTTGACCGAAGCGGGGTCAGGCTCTGACGCTATGGCTGCGAAAGCAACTGCGCGGTTGAGCGACGATGGCACCCACTACCTTCTCAACGGCGAGAAGATGTTCATCACCAACGGCGGATTCGCCGACATCTTCATAGTTTTCGCAAAGGTTGATGGTGATAAGTTCACCGCGTTTATCGTTGAAAAGCAGGATGGGGTGCAGCCTGGCGCCGAAGAGCACAAGATGGGCATCAAGGGATCGAGCACGACGCCTCTGGTGCTTACTGATGCGATTGCGCCAGTTGAAAACATGCTCGCCGAAGTGGGTAAGGGCGCCAAGATTGCATTCAATACGCTCAATATTGGCCGGTTCAAACTAGGCGCCATGTGCGTCGGCGGTATGAAGTTAATGGTCCATGAAGCAGTTCGTTACGCGAACGAGCGTCAGCAGTTTGGTAAACCAATCTCTTCATTCGGCGCGATCAAATCGAAGCTCGGCGAGATGGCGATTCGCACCTGGGTAGGTGAGGCGATGACTTACCGCACCCTCGGAATGATTGAAGATGCCATCGAGGATCCCAACGACCCGAATGCCAAGATGAAGGCCATCGAGGAATATTCGGCGGAATGCTCGATCATCAAAGTTGCATTGTCTGAATACTGCGACTTCGTGGTCGATGAGATGGTTCAGATTTACGGCGGTTACGGCTACTCCGCACACTACCCGGCGGAGCGTGCTTACCGGGATTCGCGCATCAACCGAATTTTCGAAGGCACGAACGAGATCAACCGCATGCTGATTCCCGGCCGGCTGATGAAGAGCGCGTTGAGTGGCAAGCTCGCGCTGCTGCCGGCGGCCCAGGGGCTGATGGACGAAATCCTTTCACCGCCGATGGCCGGCTTTGACGACGACGAAGGTGTACTGGCAGCGGAACAAAAGCTGGCGAAGAACGCCAAGAAAGTCGCGCTGATGACGCTCGGAACCGCGGCCCAAAAATACATGATGGCCCTCGGGGATCAGCAGGAGGTCCTCATGGGCATCGCTGACATCATCATGGATGCTTACGCGATGGAGTCGGCGATTCTACGCACTCAAAAACTCGCCGCGTCTCAGGGTGAGGCAGCTGCGGCAAGATATATCGACATGACGCAGGTCTTCTGTAACGATGCGGTTGAGCGCATTGAAGCCCGCGCTAAAAACACATTGGCGGGAATCGCTGAAGGTGATGAGCTGCGCACGTTGCTGGCCGCGCTCAGGCGTTTCACCAAAATGACCCCGATGAATACGATCACCGCGCGCCAGCGAATCGCTGATGTGCTGATCGGGGCGAATAAATACGCTTATTAGCGACGGCTCGTGAGCGATCTGAAATCTCAGATCGGAGATCTCAGAACCAACCGAGCGTTAACTCTTTTCGAAACGACGTCACGCTAAGACTTGCGAGCGCGAATTTCGTCTAGTTCTTTGAGAAATTCTTCCCGTTCTCGCGCTTCTTTGGTTTTGGTTCTCGATTTATTTGTTAGGTACCGTTGTCCTCGAATCGGCGAATTCTGTAGCGAATTAGCCCAAGCTCGCAATTGTCGTGACACTCCCTCGGAGAACAATTTCAAATTTGAGATCTCAAATTTCAAATCATCGAAATCTGACAGGCGCTCCAGCAAGCAAAGCATCGATCTCACTTCTCCGCATGAGCCTCGTGAAATGTATAGGAAAGTGAGGAGCTCCTGAGTGGTGCCGCGCTCAAAACCTTCAGCAATGTTGTTTGAAACCGAAACGGCCGCGCGTTCAAGTTGATCCTTTAAACTATAGTGGCCCTTGAACGCTGGTCGAGCAGTCAAGTGATGCACCTTAACGGCAAGATCGATCGCAGCTTGCCACACTGGTAATTCTTCAAAGCGCGAGTATTTCATAGTTTAAAGTCGTGCTTGACCACTCAAGAAATTAAATATTTATCCAGTTTTCGCTCCTCTCTCAAGTCTGCTGCATTGGGTTTGACTTTACGCCCACTGAAAGAGACTTTGCATTGGCAATCAGTGACTCTGAACTATCAAAGAACCGCAACACCAGATGAACATCATCCCCATCTCGCTGCCCACGCCCTTCTACATTGGCCCGGTTAACGTTTATCTAATCTCCGAGGATCCGATCACTCTCATCGATACCGGGCCCAAGACAAAAGAAGCAATTGAGGCGCTGCGCGAAGGGTTGCGAAAAGCCCGCATACGCGTTTCCGATATTCGACGCATTGTTTTAACGCACGCGCACGAAGATCATTGCGGCCTCGCACACTCCCTGCGTGACGAAGCGAAAGACGCCGAAGTGCTGGTTCACAAATGGGAAACCGGTCACCGCATCGGCCGGCTCGAGTATGCCGAGCATCGTTCACTGCTCGAACGTGCGGGCGTGCCGGCGAATGAAATTGCCGGCATGCGCAAGATGTACGAAGGCGTGCGCCAGTATGCCGACTCATTTAAGGAAGACGAATACAGCGAGCTGCGTGACGATTCTGAACTGGAGTTTGAGAGCGGAGCGTTGCGCGTGGTCCACACACCCGGCCACACGCCTGGTTCCTGTTCATTTGTGCGTGAAGCAGATCGCACAGTGATAGCCGGAGACTGCGTGTTGAAGCGAATAACACCAAATCCGGTTTTGTCACCTGACCCAATCGATTCATCGAAGCGGTTTCCCTCCCTCGCTGAATATTTAGTCAGCCTGGCCCGGCTGCGGACTTTTGCGCCCACGCTCGTTCATGGAGGACACGGAGAGCCGGTTCACGATTTCGAGGAACTCTTCAATCGCTATTTCCGAGCGATTCGGGAGCGACAGGCCGATGTGATTCAGCTGGTTCCTAAAGCCGGCGCCAGCGCCTGGGATGTGGCCATGCAAATGTTTCCCGGCGCTGATGACGTTCACCGGTTTCTTGCCGTTTCGGAAGCCGTCGCTCACCTCGACCTGGCGCATTCGGAAGGCAAAATCGAGCTCGAACTGGCTGAATCAAAGGAAGTTTACCGCCGCATCTCTGCAAATTAGCCTGTATTCAGGAACAACTATCCGCAGATTACGCCGATTCCGCAGATTTGAGCTGGAGCGATCAAAAGACCCGTTCGCAAGGCTTGGGACGGGGCGGCTTAATAGCGAAGCAGTCAATTCAGGCTGCGCTGCCGTTGTTTTAAAGGAATCTGCGAAATCTGCGGATGTCTCTTCCAATCAGCGGATAGTCTTCTTTTTGGAACCCGCCATACCACGCCTGCGTGTAACCCTTCAAAATTCTATCCGGAAGGACTCTACCCAGTTATGAATCGCAAGAATGCTTTCTATTTATTGGTTTCCCTACTCCTGACCTGCGGTGTTGCCCTCGCGCAGCAACCGGCTCCGGCACCGCCTCCGGATCGCCCGGCGATTGGCATCACCCCTGGCGCACCCCAAACATTTTCGTTTTTTATGGACGGCGGTAGCTTTCTGGGCGTGCATGCCGAAGACGTAAACAAGGAAAACATGGCCCGCTATGGAATGCGCGAAGCTCGCGGCGTAGGGATTACCGAAGTCGTTAAAGACAGTCCCGCCGAAAAGGCCGGTTTGAGAAAAGACGATGTGATTTTGAGATTCGAGGGCGACAGTGTGACGAGTGTGCGCAAGCTCACGCGACTCGTTTCGGAAGTCGCGCCGGATCAAAACATCCGGCTGGCGATTAGTCGCAGCGGCGGAGAACAGGAAGTTGCGGTAACCATGGGTAAGCAAAACAATTCGTTTGGGGCCGGGCATAAGTTTGAATTTCCGAAAGGCGTGGAAGGTCTGAAGGGCCTGAAGGAATTTGAAGGGTTTAAGAACCTTGAAGAATTCAAAGGCCTGGAAGGTTTCAAGATGATGACCCCGCCGGGAAATATTTGGAAGTGGGAAGGTCAGGGGCCCGGTGGTGACGGAATGGTCTGGGCTTTTGGCAACCAACGTCGCATCGGTGTCAGCACCATGCAGCTGACCAAGCAATTGGCCGACTACTTTGGCGTTGCTGAAGGAACTGGCGTCCTCGTCACAGCTGTTATTGAAGATGGGGCGGCAGCGAAGGCCGGAGTGAAAGCGGGCGACGTGATCACCGCGGTTGACGGCGAAAAAATTGATGGCGCAGGAGACCTTAGCCGGATCGTAAACAAGAAGAAGGAAGGTGATGTAATCCTGACCGTCATTCGCAAGAAAGACACCAAGACGATCACCGTTACACCGAAAACTATCACGCCGACCGTTCAGCCCGGAACGGGTCCATTAATCCGCCGAACCGTGGCGGACAAAGCCGTTATTCGGAATCAAATTCGAAATCAAATTCGTGAATCGATTCGAAAGAATATCAACGACCAAATCGTAATCCCGGCAATTTCAATTGGCACGATTCCCGCGATCAACATCTCGACGCCGCAGATCAATCTGCCGGTAATCCCCGAGATCAATGTAGTGATGCCGAAGGTGCGAGTAGTGCGCAGCGGATCTCGACAGCCGATCTAACTGGTAAGACAGGCATTCCTGCCTGTCTTTTTCTCGCAGGTATTCGCTGAGTTAGAAAGTGGACAGGCAGAAATGCCTGTCCTACTTATTTGGCTGGACCAATTTCCTCTTGCCTTCGACGGCTTCTTTGTAAGCTCCGCCCGGAACGTCGCCTATCACAATCGCCGCTTCAAATGCACGTGCCGCCTCGCTCGCGTTTTCCATAAACGCATAGATACGTCCCATCGCTTCATGAGCGCGCGAGATGATGGCGCGGTCGGTCTCTGGCGAAGACGCCTCAATTGCGAAACGATAATTTCCCAGCGCCCGGTTTAACCGTTCAGCTTGAACTTCTTCATCCGTAGCATCAGCGGCGGCCAAGCTTGCAGTTTGGGCCAACGCAAAAAAGATCCGGGGTTCCCCACGATAATCCGCGATCAAAGCTTTTAGGCGGGTTTCGGCATTTCGGTAGTCTTTCAGCCGCAACGTCTGCTCTATTTCCGCCAGCTGTTTCACCAGAAACGATGCCTTTCTGGCTTCCGCTGCCGAATAAACCGGCGTTTCGGTCGCAGCCCTTCTGGCGCTGAGTCGCGCTTGCCGGGCCGCGATTGCTCTCTGACGAACTGCCGAGTGGTCAGCAAGGCGACGCGCTTCCTTCGCAGGATCGAATGAAGAGATCATGTCGACTAAAAAATTACCCACGTCGAAACCTGAATTTTCCATTCCCTTTAATTGCTCTGCGAAAAAGAAGGCGAGCACCGCACCGCGCTCGTATTCTTCAGCCAGGCGGGCAATGCTCTCATCCTGAACTTCCGCCGTTGCCCGTTGCAAGTCGCTTGAAATCGCTCGGCGCGCCGGATCATCCGCGGCATTCGTTATCCTGACTCGCGCTTCACTTGAGAGTGCTTCCAGTCTTGTTAATTCCTCGTAGCGCGCATCAGCCGCAGCTACGAGCGATCGCGAGACGGCCAGGAAGACGTCGGGGCTCACGATTACACCTGCTTTAGTCCTCTCCGCAAGCACTTGTTTGATTGCCTCTCGGCGGTTTGCAATGTCACGGTTAAATCTCAGCATCAGCGGATCGATTACGTATTGCAGGTAGGCGCGCCTCAGCTCAGAAGAAGCGGGATCCGTCCCCTCCGGCAGCACCGCATAATACTCATCACCAATCACGCGAAAGTTAATAGCGCCTGGCGCTCCCAGCAGATCCGGCACAATCACAAACTGCCTCGGGCGCTCCCTGGTCGTATAGTTTTTCGGGGCGTTCTGTTTCTTGCCTGCGTTAGGCGCCGTAACCAGCACTCGTTCAATCGAACTCGTAATTGGCCGCGTGTGCAGGTAAGTCAGCACTGATCGAACCACCTCGGCAGTTGGCTTTCTTAGGCGATCGCCTTCCGCTTGATAAGCGCGGGTATAGCTCACCAGATCTTCGCTGATGCGCGACTTCTGGTAGAACTCACGCACGAGCGGTGCGAAGTCGAGCACTTCAAGCAGGCTGGTCGGCAATTCATCGGAGCGCGCGGGCGCTTCCAGGGAAGGCGGCGCGCCAAGCGCAAACGCTAACGACACATAGCGCGCCGCCTGGTCCGCGGCAGTGGCTGGTGCGGGCAACCTATTGCGCTCATAAAAACTGCGAAGCCGGCTACGCAAGTCAGGCTCAAGGTCGGCCAGATCCTTTCTCACCTGCGCACGAAAGACCGAGGGAGTTCCGCCCGGAGACGCTGGATCAAATCCCGCAGCTTCGAGAGCCGCCATCATGATGATTAGCCGCGGCTCGCTTTGAAAACTCACACCATATTCCGATAGTTCGAACCCCGACGGTGGCCGTCTTGGCACTGGCGGAGTGGCGGATGCCCGCGGTGCAGCCGTTGAGCCAGGCTTGACCTCAGCCGGCGACTGGGAAAACCCTGCAATGGAACCCAATACCAGAACAATTGCTAGCGGAATAATCTTCATAAGAACGCTTTGAACCAGGTTGACTTTTTATTGTCTACTCGATGGGGAATGTTTAGAGATGCGAGCGAAAGGGTCAACAGATGCCAGTCCGGCATGGACAACCAGCGGGAACGCCCACTCGAGTCGCGTTTAGCCGTCGTTGTTCTCTATCCTATCCGCACGCCTTTGCAACAGCCAGAATGTTACTGGATAAGCAACCAGCGAACAAACCACTGAAAGTATCATTCCGCCGACAGTAAACGGCCAAACTACCTGCCAACCTTCCTGTGCGAGTCTGCGGTAATAGTCGCCCGTGAGGAGGTGCGGTTCCTTTAAGAGCTGGATGCCCTCGGGAGAAATCTGCAGAGGCCGGCCGAGGAGAAAGGCGCCCGTGGCGTAGGAGGCAATGATGATCGGCACGAGGGTCAGAAATGGGTTGTTGATAAACGTCCCGGAGAAGATAGCAATCTTATTGAAGCGGAAAATAAACGCGGCCAGCGTGGCCATGATGGTGTGAAGACCGAGGAAGGGAGAAAAAGCAATGAAGACGCCGACAGCAAAAGCAAGCGCCGTACGCTCAGGAGGATCGTCCAGGGTGAGCAAACGGCGAATGGAAGCGCGAAACATTTGTTGGACAGGCATTCCTGCCTGTCATCTACTGTTTGAGGAGACAGGCAAGAATGCCTGTCTTACTTATTTGAAGCTGCTCAAGCCCTCCGTCTCACTTTCAAAAGCGTCGAACACAGTCAGCAGCTTTGTGATCACCAACAGGTCGCGGATCTTCTCAGTTAGGTTAAGAAGTTTGAGTTGGCCGCCGTCGCGAGTAAGCGACGTGTAGTTGGCAATCAATTCCCCAATCCCGCTGGAATCTACGTTTTTGACACTGGCGAGATTTAGCAGAACTTTGTTCTTGCCACCCTCCGCCAGCCCGCGAAGAGCATTGCGCAGAGATATACAGCCCTCGCCCATTCTTATCGAACCATTCAAATCCAGAATGGTCACGTCGCCTGACTGTCGTTCACGAATATCGAGTTCTGCCATCTTTGTCCCCCTGTTTAGTCCGACAAACTTCGGTTTGCCGCCAAATTTTTAGAACACGACAAACCGAAGTTTGTCTGACCTGCCGATCAACTGAAACTGCTCAGGGCGTCTTCTTCGCTTTCAAACACGTCAAAAACGGTAAGCAACTTCGTGATCGTCAACAAGTCCTGGAGCTTTTGAGTAAGATTGAGAAGTTTCAACTGACCATGCTCTTTTTCGATCGCCGTGTAGCTGGAAACCAATTCTCCAATACCACTCGAATCGATATAGCCCACGCCCGCAAGATTCAGCAGAATCTTCTTCTTCCCTTCTTCCAGCAGACGGCGCACCGCGCTGCGAAGAGCCACGCTGCCTTCGCCGATCGTGATTTTTCCATTCATATCCAGAATGGTGACATCGCCAGCCTGGCGCTCCGAAATATTTAGCTCAGCCATTTGTCAGAATCTCCTTAACGGTTGGCGGCAGAAGCCCAAATGTCGGGCTCTTGCGTCGCAATAACAAACCCTCGCAGTCACGCGCGGGAAACTGCCTGAAAACCAGTCACAGATTCTTGATCATGCGCACCGTGGTTCCCCCCTCGGGATTCACAGTCCAGTCGACTTCGTCCATGAAATTACGCATGAAAAAAATGCCGCGACCCGAAGTTTTGAGAATATTCTCGTCTTTGGTCGGGTCTGCAACCTCGCTGGGGTTGAAGCCCTTTCCTTGGTCGCGCACCTTAATCTCAAGAGTCTCAGGCGACTTTCTTAGATCAATCTCAGCAAATTTAGCGCTATCGAGTTTATTGCCATGGAGCACCGCGTTTGTGACCGCCTCGCGGACAGCCATGTCGATCCCAAAGGCTGTGTCCTCACTTATCCCCACTCGATTCAGGAATTCAGAAACTGCAGCAGCGGCTTCGGCCACAGCCTCGATACGGCTGGCGAATCTGAGTTCAGTCGTCTCTTGGGTCACAATTGAAAGAGTTAGCCGCGGCAAGATCCATTAGGATGTAGGTCTCGCTGTTTATGAACTCCAAAACTACTGGGAGACCGAGGGTTTAACATGCTCCACTACCGCGTGTCAAGAAGGTCACCTCAGCGAAATCGCCCTACCCGAAAGGCGTTAACTGTTTTTCCAGCGGGTCTTTAGCATTCGTTTGCAACGGCGCGGCTTGCTAAGATTAGACCATGCGGATTGCACCAGCCAGACGTCTCAGGGGAAGTATTAGTCTGCCTGGAGACAAATCCATTTCTCATCGCGCCGCACTGATTGCGGCCCTGGCAAACGGCGATTCGCATTTGACAAACTTCTCGACCAGTAGCGACTGTGCCTCCACCCTCCATTGCCTCGCGCAGCTTGGAATTCGAATCGAACGAAGTGGAAATGACGTACGCATCGAAGGTGTGGGCGTGGGCAGACTCTCCGCACCGCGCGATTCACTTGATTGCGGTAATAGTGGATCGACCATGCGCATGCTGGCCGGCGTCCTTGCGGGTCACGGATTTTCGGCAACACTAACGGGCGACGAATCCCTGCGCGCGCGTCCTATGCGACGTATCGTCGAGCCGCTGGAAAAGATGGGCGCGAGGGTGAATTGCGAAACGGGCTATCCCCCTCTGCGCATTACGGGTCATCAGCCACTATCTGCAATTCGCTACGAACTCCCAGTAGCCAGTGCTCAACTTAAAAGCTGCCTGCTGCTGGCGGGCCTACACGCGAACGGGCGCACGGAAGTCATTGAGAAATTCGGCGGCACTCGCGATCACACTGAAAGAATGCTGCGGTGGTTCGGCGTGAAGGTGGAAACTGTTGCTTCGTCGCGAATCGGTGCAGAGCTCAGCAGTTGTTCAATCGAGGGCCCAGCGAGCTTTTCGGGAAGCGATGTCGTGATCCCCGGCGATTTTTCGTCAGCCGCTTTCCTGATCGCTGCTGCGGCGCTTTTGCCGGGGTCAGAGTTGGAAATTGAAGGACTAGGACTGAACCCAACTCGAAGACAGTTGTTAGCCGTGTTGCGCGCCATGGGCGTGGAGATTGAGACGCTGGAAGAAAGCGAAGTCTGCAACGAGTTACAAGGGAATCTTCGCATACGCGGGATGGAAATTCGTAACGCTTTGGCGTTGAAGTCAGACGAACCAGCTATGGCGGACAATCCTAACCCTTTTGCCCCACTCATAATCGAGGGATCGTCGACGGCTGCATTGATCGATGAACTACCTCTCGTCGCCGTGATGGGGACTCAAATTTCCGGCGGAGTCGTCATTCGCGATGCTCGTGAACTGCGCCTTAAAGAAACTGATCGGATTGCGGCAACCGTTGCAAATCTTCGCGCGATGGGCGCGGAAGTCGAGGAGTATGCAGATGGTCTGAAAACAAATGGACCGGTGCGGCTTCACGGTGCCAACGTCGATGCTTACGGCGATCATCGCATTGCGATGGCCTTCACAGTTGCTGCACTGATTGCGGAAGGCGAATCGGAATTAACCGGCAGTCAATGCGTAGCAGTTTCCTTTCCTGAGTTTTTCGAATGTCTTGAATCGATGGTGGAACGATGATGAACGACGAGGCGCCCAGGTTAATCGTTATCGTCGGCTTCATGGGCTCAGGCAAGACGACGATAGCCAGGCAGCTTGCGCGTTTGCTGGAATGTCAATCCATCGATTTGGATGAGTTGATCTCTGAGCGGGAACGTCGCGGTCCGAGAGAGATCATCGAACAAAGCGGCGAGGCAGAGTTTCGCCGAATTGAAGGCGAAACGCTTCGGCACGTATTAAATGAGCAGTCTGGCGACCACACCACTCGCGTTATCGCACTCGGTGGCGGCGCCTGGACCATAAAGACAAACCGGGATTTGATCGGCCGGCTCGACGGCGTCACAGTGTGGCTCGATGCGCCCTTTGAGACTTGCTGGCAAAGAATCGAGGCACAGGTCGCCACGCGGCCGCTGGCCTCCTCACGTGAAAAGGCTGCGATTCTGTACCAGCAGCGGCGCACGCTGTATGAGTTGGCAAGGATCCATGTACCACTGCTCGGGACTGAAACCGCCCCGGAAGCCGCCAGCACAATTGAAAGCGCTCTGGCATAGAGATGCAGTGCGTAGATTGAGTGTTTAGGTGGGTGCCGGGAGGAGCAACTTATGAAGGTAGTTATTCCGGGCGGTTCGGGACAGGTCGGAACAGTTCTCGCTCGCGCCTTTCATCAACGTGGTGACGACGTAGTCATTCTTAGTAGAGGACGATCGGCGACAGCACCATGGCGCTTCGTCAACTGGGATGGCGAGACGTTAAGCGACTGGGCAGCTGAAATTGAGAACGCAGATGTCGTAATTAATCTGGCTGGTCAAAGCGTCAACTGCCGGTACACTCCGGAGAACCGCAGGATACTTATCGACTCCCGTGTGAAATCCACGCGCATTCTGGGTCAGGCAATCGGCGAAGCAAGTTGTCCACCTCGCGTCTGGCTACAGGCCAGCACGGCAACGCTTTATGCGCATCGCTACGACGCACCGAATGACGAAGCGAATGGAATCATCGGTGGCTCAGAACCTACGGCGCCTGATACATGGCGCTTCAGTATCGATGTCGTCAAGAAGTGGGAGCAGGAATTCAACGCGGCGGCCACACCGGAAACGCGAAAGGTTCTAATGCGATCCGCAATTGTGATGAGTCCGGATCCGGATGGGCCATTTGACATACTCCTGCGATTGGTGCGGTTTGGACTGGGCGGACGCGCCGGAAAGGGCCGGCAATATGTTTCCTGGATCCACTATCAGGACTTCGTGAGCGCAGTGATCTGGTTAATAGAACACGAGGACCTTGACGGTCCAGTGAATCTGTCCGCACCTCGTCCGTTACCCAATGCAGAGTTCATGCAATACCTGCGTGAAGCGTGGGGAATCTCCTTTGGCCTTCCCGCGACGAAGTTGATGCTCGAGATTGGCGCTTTCGTTTTGCGAAGCGAAACTGAATTGATACTGAAGAGCCGGCGAGTGGTTCCAACCAGGTTGCTGGAGTCAGGTTTCCAGTTCCGGTTTCCGAATTGGGCGGAGGCCGCGCGGGACCTGTCGGCCAAGTGGCGGGATCGGAACTAGATCAACGGCGAAGCCGATTGATCTTTGAGATGTCTCGAGGCTTTGCCGCGGAAGTCTCGAACAGCGCAACAGGCTTTTAACCAGTGTGTCGCAAAATTCGAGTCCTGCTTAACTCACCGTGCAAATTACTTACGGGCAACTTCTATTGAAGAGAAAACAGAACGCTTCAGCAGGGATGCCCTTGAGTCAGACACTCCCACCGCTGTAAGATCCGCGCAACCCGAATGACCAATCTTCAAATAAAAGGAGCACCGCCATGCGACCCACTCGAGTTCTCCTAATCACTATCGCCGTTGGCTCGACGTTGATTGGGTATCAGCATACTTGTTTAGCTCAGACCGACTCCGCAGCCGCTGGTCACGTTCACTACACAAAATCCGTCGATCAGGATAAGCCGTCGCCAACCGGTGCCCTGGCGCCACGACTGCAAAAGCTTGGGAACCACGCATTCCCTGTATCCACCAAAAACCGCCAAGCGCAACTCTTCATGAACCAGGGGTTGAATCTTTCCTATGCGTTTAATCACGCCGAAGCTGGGCGCGCGTATCGCGAAGCGGCGCGACTAGACGAAAACCTTGCGATGGCCTACTGGGGCGAAGCACTCGCGTTGGGACCAAACATCAACGCGCCGATGGACCCGGCAAACGAGCCGAAAGCCCTCGAGGTCGTTCAAAAAGCCGTCGCGCTCAAGTCAAAAGCTTCACCGCGCGAGCAAGCGCTGATCGATGCGTTGGTGCATCGCTATTCAGGGCGGGCTGAAGATCGCAAAGCGCGCGACGCTGCTTACGCCGACGCGATGCGCAAAGTGCATCTACAATTTCCGGACGACCAGGACATCGCAATGCTCTACGTTGAATCCGTCATGGACCTGCGGCCCTGGGGTTACTGGACACGCGACGGCACGCCTTATGAACGCACCACGGAAATCGTCGGACTCACGGAAAAAGTGATCGCCCGGAACGCTAACCACCCGGGCGCACTGCATCTTTACATTCACTTGATGGAAGCCTATGAGCCGTTCAAGGCTGAACCTGCAGCCGATCGACTACTTACGCTGATGCCCGCCGCAGGTCACATGGTGCACATGCCGGCGCACATCTATCAGCGCGTGGGCCGCTATGCCGATGCGGCGCGGAGCAATGAGCTGGCGATCGCCGCCGATGAGGACTACATCTCGCAGTGTCGTGCGCAGGGTCTCTACCCGATGGCTTACTACCCGCACAACCTACACTTTCTCTGGTTCGCCGCGACAGCCGACGGACGCAGCAAGCTGGCAATCGAGAATGCACGGAAGACGGCATCGCGAGTTGATGATGAGACTTTGAAAGCCGTTCCTCTGCTCGCAGGCTTTCGCGTAGTGCCTTACTTTGCCTTAACGCGTTTCGGCAAGTGGGACGAAATGTTGGCCGAGCCTGAGCCGCCTGAAACCAGCGCATACATGCGTGGCACCTGGCATTACGCGCGCGGCACCGCTCTCCTCGGCAAAGGTCAAACGACTGAAGCGGAAACGGAACTCGCGAAGTTGAAAGAGATAATGGACGACGAGTCGCTCGAACAGCCGTTGTTCTCGCCAAACACCGGGCGCGCGATCCTCTCGATCGCTCAGGAAGTTTTGGCGGGTGAGATCGCCGCGGCAAAAAAAGATTTCGATAAAGGAATACTCCATCTCGAACGTGCGGTGCGTTTGGAAGATGCTCTGGTTTATACCGAACCTGCGGAGTTTCACTATCCGCCGCGTCACGCGCTCGGGGCCGTGCTGATGGCAGCGAATCGCGCGCCCGAAGCCGAAACTGTTTACTGGGAAGACTTGCGCCGCAATCGTGAAAACGGCTGGGCGCTTTATGGCTTGATGCAGGCTTTGAAAGCGCAAGGCAAGAATGAAGATGCCGCGCTAGTCGAAGCCCGGCTCAAGAAGGCCTGGGCGCGTGCGGATGTGGTGCTTACGGCGTCGCGGTTTGGGAAGTAGATTTGGCTGAGCATCGGCTGGGGAGTTGGGACTGAGAAATGCCAACTAAGGCGGTATTCCTAAGCTACAATCGATGGGAGAGGTCTGTGCAACAACCCATATTCTCTAGGGAAAAACTCGCCTTCCCGATCACAAAAGGTGATCCAAACTTACATCTGTCGCTTAACAATCACACTCGCGAGGCGGTCGGCGATGTCCCTCAATTCCAACAGGGCTTTCACCGAGGCTGCGAAGCTGCCGGGCAGAGTGTTAGCCCCACGTGCGGCTTTGCACAAAAAGTCGTTGATGGTTGCTTTTAGCGCCAACGGCGCGAAATGTAAAAGCCCGGGCCAACGGCCTGGGGTAATGACGGCGCATTTTTCCAGCGCTGAAGGCGCGAAATACCCCCCCTACTAATGGCCGCGATTTCCTAAGTAACCATTATTCCGCGCTTTCAGCGCTTAGTATCTTTGCTCTCGATTGACTCCTGGGCCGCTGGCCCAGGCTATTACATTTCGCGCCGTTGGCGCTTGAATGCAGAT
>Ga0190265_10000023_pt1 | contig 184967 bp, 181 predicted proteins | sample Popmic124T_FD_133135 | JGI IMG/M metagenome (GOLD analysis project Ga0190265, IMG submission 133135) | Populus adjacent soil microbial communities from riparian zone of Indian Creek, Utah, USA - 124 T | ecosystem: Environmental > Terrestrial > Soil > Riparian zone | place: USA: Utah...
AAATTGCCGACGACTTTCTTGCGGCCTACGAAGCAGCGACCGGCCAGGCAGTCGGCGAGATGCGCCTTTGGGACACCTGGGCCGTCGCTCGGTCCGATGACGCGGTTGGGTCCTGGGCCCCGAGCTACCTGCCGCTGGGTCGCGCCGACCTCGATGAAGATGAGCTTCGGCGACGCCATGCGCAATGGACGGCATGCCTCAGAGAGCGGACGTAAGCCTCAGCACCCGCAAGTGAGAACCTGCGTCTGTGCGCCACTGGTGCGTCAGTCGTGCGCCAGTCATCGGAAATAACCGGATTCAGGCCGGACGGCGAACCGCTTGAACAAGCGGAATCCCAATGCCGATGCGACCGGATCTAGATGAAGTACATCTGGGTCGCTGCAGGATTCGGTGCCGCAGTCGTACCACAGTCAGACACAGATTCAGCCGGTTTCAACCGGACTCAGCCGGATCGCGTTCGGCTCTGCAAGCCATTTTCCGCTTTGCCATGCAGCGGATCGCAGTTCTCTCCTCCCTGTAGTAACCCCAGAAACGCCTCGCCTCCCCGGCGGGGCGTTTCTGGGCAAGCCGTCATACGAGATACTCCCCCGCGTGACGCGTCGGAGGGGACTGATCGCATCGGGGGTCGCGGCCCTGGTCCTGCTCTTGGCGATGTTCCCCGCCGAGGAGCGGATGCAGGACACCGGCGGCCCGGGGATGGTCCCCTTCGAGTTGACCGGTGGCCAGGATCGGGCCGACGAGATCCTCTCCGAATGGGGCGAGGGCGGCCAGGACGCCGCTCGCGAGTCGCTGTGGATCGACTTCGGCTTCCTGCTCGCCTACGGGGTCTTCCTCACCCTCGCCCTCGCCGCGGTTCGTGATCTCGCCAGCGAACGAGGTTGGCGCCGTCTTGCAGCGATCGGCGGGGTCGTCCTCTCCTTCGGCGCTCTCGTAGCCGCGTTCGACGCGCTCGAGAACGCCTGCTTGCTGTTGACCCTCGAGGGCGCCGGTGCCGCGTTTCCCCTTCTGGCGACGATCTTCGCCGCCTGCAAGTTCATCCTCCTCACCACGGCGATCGCCTACCTGCTCGCCGGTCTGACGATGCGGTTGCGCGGCCGCGGTCCGGCTGCGCGGACGTCTTAACGTGGGCTCAGTAGACGCTCTACAACCAGTACGTCTCGCCACTTTCCATCGAGTTGGCCGTGGCGGCGGTGGAGGCCGACTGAGGAGAAGCGGCACCGCTCGACAAGGTGAATACTCGCGACGTTGTCCGTGAACAGCTTGCCGATCAGCTTGTGAAAACCGTTGTCTCGTGAGGTACCGGCAAGCGCCTCGGTCAGTGATGTGCCGACGCCGCACCCGCGTGCCTCGACCGCGACATAGACGCTGCACTCGCCGATGCCCGCATAACAGGGACGCGTGCTGTAGAGAGCGAGCCCGGCCCAACCTATGACCCCCTGCGTTGCTTCGGCGACCAACAACGGGAAACGGGCGTCATCAATTCGTTCCTCGAAGTCCTCGGCTGACCTTGACTCGGTCTCGAACGTGGATCCACGTTCAACAATGGCCACGTTGTAGATCCGACATATGGCTGCGGCGTCGGCGGAAGTCGCATCGCGCACTGCGACGTCGTCTGGCTTGGGCATAGCGGCATTCTCGATGCAGACAGCCGCCTCGGCAATGGCCGAAGGACCAAATCGATTTGGCCTTTCGGCCAAATAGATTCATCCACTTGCAAGGCAGGCCTCCCCCCGCCCCCGGCGGGCGTTTTCCGTTCAGTCGCCAGTCGGCGCCCGCAAGGCAGTACGTTTCCCGCGGATGTCCCATCAGCGGCCCAACTCCACGCTCCTCACGGTCGTCCTCGCCTCTCTCCTGATCACCGGCTGCGGTGGCGGGTCCGACGAGAGCGGCGACCCGGTCACGCAGTTCGAGCCGCAGGCCTCCCTGACGGCGATCGGCGGCACCGATCGCGCCGACAAGCCGGAGGTCGTGATGCGCGTCGAGGCGAGGCCCGGGGACGCCAACATCCGCTCGGCGACCGTGACCCTTCCCTCCGCTTTCTTCGTCGACCAGGCGGCGCTCGGCAACCTCTGCAGCGAGCGCGAGCTGGAAGCCGACGATTGCGCTGGGCGCAAGCGGATGGGGGTCGCCCGGGTCGTCAGCCCTGCCTACGACGAGGCACTCACGGGGCCGGCCTACGCGGTCTCGGGCTCCGGAGGACTGCCCCGACTCGCCTATGTCCTCGACGGGCCGGCGGAGATCCTCCTGCGCGGCCGAATCGAGATCGTGGGCGTACGTATCCAGGCCGGCCTCGACGACATACCGGACACGCCGCTGAAGAGCTTCGAGTTCAGGATCGACGGCGGGAAGCCCGGGTATCTGGTCCTCAACCGGGACATCTGCCGGGCGGAGGCAAAAGCGGACGCCTCCTTCACCAGCCAGGACGGGACGTCGTTCGGACGGCGGATACCGCTAGTCGCTGACTGCGGCAGCTAGCGGTACATATATTTCGTTATTTAGATACTTTCTGAGTCTTCACCTGCGAAAGGGAGGCTCGATGAAGGTCAAGGCTGTAGGCGCTCTGACGGCAGCACTGCTGGCCCTGGGCGTGCTTGCGGGTCCCACCGGGGCGGCAGACAAGGACTGCTCGGACTTCAGATCCTGGCGAGCGGCACAGAACTTCTACAAGAAGCACGGGGGGCCGAGACGCGACCCGCACCGGCTCGACGCCGACCGGGATGGAATCGCTTGCGAGAGCCTGCGGTAGGGGTCACGCAGAAGGGTCGGCCTGCCGTGGGAAGAGGTCGCCCGCGCGGATCCGTTTGGCCATGTCCCTCGATTCTTCCCGGTAGGTCGTGCCGTCCTCGAACTCGATCGTCGGGTACCTGCGCTGACCCGAGACCTGCTCCAGCTCGTCGCGCTTGCCGGGGCGAAGCGGTCCGGCCACGACCTCGTACTCGATCCCCTGCTCGTCGAGAGCCTTCTGCACGCGCCAACAAGGATGGGCGTCGATCTTGACCCACATGGCGGAGCAGCGATGGAGCTTTACGGCCATTACCGAACCCTAAGCGACGAGGCTATAGCCTGCAACGCCGATGGAGTCCTCGTCGGCCACCGATCGCGAGCTCTCGGTCGTCGTCTTCGGCGCCAGCGGGATCGCGGGGCGAAACGTCGCCGCCTATCTCGCCGAGCGGGCCGACGAGGTCGGCGCGAAGTGGGCGGTTGCCGGGCGCGACCCGGCAAAGGTCGAGCGAGTGCTTGGGGAGATCGGGGTCCGCGCCCCGGAGACGATCGTCGCGGACGTGGCCGATCCGGCTTCGCTGACGGCGATGGCTTCGCGGACGCGGGTGGTCCTCAACCTGGTCGGCCCCTACACCCTCTACGGCGAGCCGGTGATCGACGCGTGTCTCGCCAACGGTGCCCACTACGCCGATCTAACCGGGGAGATGCCATTCGTACGGCGGATGATCGACCGTTTCCACGAGCGCGCCGCCGCGGCCGAGATCAAGGTCGTGCAGGTCAGCGGCTTCGAGGCGCTGCCACCCGACCTTGCCGTGCTGCTGGCTGCCGAGACCGCGCGGGAGCGCTGGAACGAGGGGCTGGCCGAGGTCGACCTCGACGTCGACTTCGGGCCGCCGCCCGGGCGCCTGCGGCTCGCCGACTCGATCTCCGGCGGCACGTTCCAGAGCGGTGCCGAGCAGATCGACGATCCAGACGCCGGGCGAATCGCCGATGCCGCCGCGCTGATCCCCGATTCCGAGCTGGCGGAGAAGGTGCGCCGGGTCAGCCCGATCGCGACCGCCCCCCGCTTCAACGCCCGCGGTGACGTGATCGGACCGATGTCTCCAGGCGCGTTCATCAACCCTGCCGTGATCCACCGCACCATGGCGCTGACCGCCGGCGGGCGCGACGCGGAAGCAGAGCCCTTTTGCTACCGCGAGGGTGTCGCGATCCTCGGCGACATCCCCACCGTGCCGCTCCGCTACGCGGCCGCCGCCGCCCTGAATGCGACGCAGATCGGCTTCGCCGCGCTGAGCCGGGCACGGCCCGCGGTCCGTCGCCGCGCCGCCGCCGCCATGCGCCGCTTCCTGCCGGCGTCCGGCTTCGGTCCGGCCGGCAAGCAACTCGAGGACTGGACGTGGCAACTCGCGGTCAACGCTCGCACCGCCGGCGGTCACCACATCCGCATCGACGTAGACGCGTACGGCCACCCCGGCTACCTGACGACCTCACGGATGCTCGGCGAGACCGGGCTACTGCTCGCCGAGGACAAGGCAGCGCCCGCCGAGGGCGGCTGCCTCACCCCGGCCGCCGCCCTCGGCACCAGCAACCTGGACCGCTTCGGGCGGGCCGGCCTCCGATTCGGCGTCTCGTCGTAGCAGCGCATCCGACTTCGACCACACCCCGGTGGGGTAAATGTCGGATGCGGGCAAGAAACGTCGGTGCATCGAGCGCAAGGCTGCCCGAGCCTCCCGCGGCTTCGGGCAGCGGTCCGCCTGCCCAGCGGACCCTGCATATCCAGAGATACGCGCCTCCTCTCCCTGTAGTAACCCCAGAAACGTCCGCGAAGCGGGCCGAATCAAGTGCAACCAAGGAGGCCGCCGCGAAGGCTAGCCGATTGAGCGCTTTGGTGCAAGCGCTCTCGTGGGCTCAGCTCAAGGCGGGCTCGCCGGAGCGAAGCGCCGTCAGGACTCGCTCGGCCACCGACTCCCCGGTCAAGCCAACCTCCTCGCGCAGAAGGGCCGGCTTGCCATGGGTGACGTAGCGATCGGGAAGCCCGATTCTCATCACCCGCGCCCGCTCGCCAGCCCGATCGGCGAAGGCGTCCTCGAGGTGCTCCAGCACGCCGGAGCCGAAGCCCCCGGCCAGCACGTTCTCCTCGATGGTCACCACGAGGTCGTGACCGAGCGCCAGCCGCTCCAGCAGCTCCTCGTCGAGCGGCTTGGCGAAGCGGGCGTCGGCGACCGTCGGCCGCAGGCCGTGCTCGATGAGGACCTCTGCCGCCTGCAGCGCCACGGCCACTCCGTAGCCATAGCCGAGCAGCGCCACTCTCTCGCCACTCTCCAGCAGCTCGCCCGTCCCGATCGGGATCTCCTGCGGCTCGGCCGGCAGCGCGACCCCCTCCGCGGCCCCCCGCGGATAGCGGAGCGCCACCGGGCCGTCGTGGGCGATCGCGGTGCGCAGCATGTGGACGAGCATCGCCTCGTCGCGGGGCGCCATCACGACGACGTTGGGCAGCGCCCGGAAGTAGGAGACGTCGAAGGCGCCATGATGGGTTGGCCCGTCGTCGCCGACCAGCCCGGCCCGGTCCATGGCGAAGGTGACGTCGAGCTGCTGCAGGCAGACGTCGTGGACGACCTGGTCGTAGGCGCGCTGCAGGAAGGTCGAGTAGATCGCGCAGACCGGCTTCGCACCCTGCAGCGCCAGCCCGGAGGCGAGCAGCACGCCGTTCTGCTCCGCGATCCCCACGTCGTAGTACTGCTCGGGCGCCTCGTCGGCGAGCTTCTGCAGCCCGGTCCCCCCCGCCATCGCGGCGGTGATCCCGACGACGCGCTCGTCGCGCTCGGCCTCGGCGACGATCGCGTCGCCGAAGACCTTCGTGTACTGGGGCGGCGCCCCGGCGGCCGGCGGCTTCTCCAGCCGCTCCGGCGCGATCGCCTCCGGCGAATCCGATTCCTGGATCTCCACCATCCCCGCCGCCCCCGGACGCGGGAGCGACCCCGAATCCATATCTGATTTCTTCGGGGTCGCAGGAGCAGAGGAGGCGGCGGGTTTTTGTTCTGGCGCCGGTGCCCCGTCGACGATCGAGTTCGGCTTCGCCGCGTGCCACTGCTCCATCCCCTCGAGGCCGCCCTCCTCAGCCGGCGCGAACCCCTTGCCCTTGACGGTATGGATGTGGACGACGACGGGCCGGTCGGCCTCGAAGGCCTCGCCGAGTGCCTCACGCAGCGCCCCCACGTCGTGGCCGTCGATCACCCCCATGTAGGCGAGGTCGAGCTCCTCGAAGAAGAGGCCCGGTGCCCAGTAGGCCTTGATCGCCGACTTGACCTCCGGCCCGAGCCTTTCGATCCGCTTGCCGAGGCCGAGTGGCAGCTTGGTCAGCCGGTCCTCGACACCCTCGCGAGCGTGGTAGAGGCGCGGGTTGAGCCGCACCCGGTTGAAGTAGCGCGAGAGCGCGCCGACGTTCGGCGAGATCGACATCCCGTTGTCGTTGAGGACGATCACGATCGGGGTCTGCAGGCCGCCGGCCGCGTGCAGTGCCTCGTAAGCGACGCCGCCAGTCAGCGCCCCGTCGCCGATCACCGCCGCGACGCGACCGTCCTCGCCGATTCCCTTGCGCATCGCCTCCTTCAGCCCGACCGCGTAGCCGATCGAGGTCGAGGCGTGGCCGGCGCCCATGATGTCGTGCTCGGACTCGGCAATCGAGCAGAAGGGGGCAAGGCCGCCGTACTGGCGGATCGTCGAGAGCGCCTCGCGGCGACCGGTGAGGATCTTGTGCGGGTAGGCCTGGTGGCCGACGTCCCAGAGGATCTTGTCGCGCGGCGAATCGAGCATGCTGTGCAGCGCGACCGCCAGCTCGCAGGTGCCGAGGTTGGCGCCGAAGTGCCCGCCTATGGCCCCGATTGTGTCGACCACGTAGGTGCGGATCTCCTGCGCCACCTGCTGTAGCTGCTCGTCGTCGAGCTCGTGCAGGTCGGCGGGCGAGTCGATGCCCTCCAGCAGCGGCTGCGGCCCTTCGTCCCGATTCTCTGGCTGCGGCTTCTCGCTCATCGGTTCCTGGTGAAGATGTAGTCGGCGACGCCCATCAGGTCGCCTGTCTCGCCGCCGGCATCGCTGAGTGCGGCAGTTGCCCTCTCGTGGGAATCGGCGGCCAGCTCGCGCGCCCGCTCGAGGCCGAAGAGGCTGACGTAGGTGAGTTTGCCATGTCGCTCGTCGCTTCCATGGGGCTTGCCGAGCTGCTCGTCGCTCCCCGTCACGTCGAGGATGTCGTCGACGATCTGGAAGAGGACGCCGAGCTCGCCGGCAAATCGGCGATAGGACATTGTCTCAGGTTCGGCGACGCCCTCCAGGGTCAGCACGATCCCGACCCCGGCGGCGATCAGCCGACCGGTCTTCAACGTGTGGAGGTCGCGCAAGGCGACCGCGTCGTTGGCCTCGCCCGCTACGTCGACGTACTGGCCGCCGACCATGCCGTCGACTCCCGTCGCCGCGGTCAACTCCTGCAGCGCGGCGAGGACCCGAGCCGAATCACCCGGCTGCTCGCAGAAGAGCCGGATCGCCTCGGCGAACAGCCCGTCGCCGGCCAGGATCGCCACGTCCTCGCCGAACTCGACGTGAGCGGTGGGCATGCCACGGCGCAGCTCGTCGTCGTCCATCGCCGGCAGGTCGTCGTGGATCAGTGAGTAGGTGTGGATCAGCTCGATCGCCAGCGCCGCCGGCAGGTAGCGCTCCGGCTCGGCGCCCAGGGCCCGGGCGGTGGCAAGGACGAGGACCGGCCGCACCCGCTTGCCACCCGCGAGCAGCGAGTAGCGCATCGCCTCCTCGAGGCCGGCCGTCGCAGGCGCCGCGGGGAAGCTCAGTCGCTCCAGCGCCGCGTCGACCAGCGCGCGCAGATCCTCGGGGTAGCTCACTTGCGGTGTGCCTTTCCCCGCCTATCTGAGGAAAAGGACCACCGGAAGGCGACGGTCATCGCGATTCGTCGGACTCCCGGATCCGTCGGTTCGCTTCCTCGACCGCCTCCGAGGACAGCTCCGCTGCCTCCCGGGCCAGCTCGGCGGCGCGCTCGTCACTCGCCTCGGAGCCCTCCAGCTCGGCGGCGATCGCCTCGAGCCGGGCGGAGATCTCGCGCAGGCGCGTCACCTTGCGGTCTCCCGCTCGCGCACGGCGGCACCGAGCACCCCGTTGACGAAGGCCGGTGCGCCGGCTCCGCAGTACTCCTTGGCGATCTCGATCGCCTCATCGATCGCCACCTCGTCCGGAACCTCGTCGCTGTATTCGATCTCATACAGCGCCACCCGCATCAGGCAGCGCTCCAGCGGTGCGATCCGCTCCAGCTCCCAGCCCCTGGCGTGGCGGCCGATGACGGCGTCGAGCTCCTCCCGATGCGCATCAGCGCCACCCGCCAGCTCACGGGTGAACGGCCGCGCATCCGCCAGCAGCTCCTCCAGCGGCCGACCGGTCACCTCGCGCTGGTAGGAGGCGAAGACCGCGTCGCGGCGCTGGTCGGATCGGCGCATAGACGTATCTTCGCGCTTAGGCGCGGGACACGTACTCGCCGCTGCGGGTATCGACCCGGATCGTCTCGCCCTCGTCGATGAAAAGCGGCACGTGGACGACCACCCCGGACTCCAGGGTCGCAGGCTTGCTGCCCCCGCCGGAGGCGGTGTCGCCTTTCACGCCCGGGTCGGTCTGGGTCACCTTCATGTCGACGGCACTCGGCACCTGCACGTCGCTGGGCTTCTCGTCGACGAAGAGGACGTCGACCTCGTCGTTGGGCAGGACCCACTTCATCGCCTCGCCCACGACCTGGGCCGGGATCTCGATCTGCTCGTAGTCGCGGCTGTCCATGAAGACGGCGGCCTCGCCGGAGTCGTAGAGGTACTGCATCTTGCGCGACTCGGTGTGGACGGGCCTGAACTTCTCCCCCGCCCGGAACGTCTTGTCCTGGACCGACCCGTCGTCAATCTTGCGCAGCTTGGTCCGCACGAACGCCCCGCCCTTGCCCGGCTTGACGTGCTGGAAATCAATGATCTTGAATACGGACCCATCGATTTCGATGTGCGAGCCGTTCTTGAACTGATTCGTGGAAATCACGGCGGCGAATCCTAGTGGCCGGACGGCAAGCTACGAGCAGGCGAGGGACAGCCTCTAAGCTTGCCGGGTCAGGGAGATGAAGCGTAGGTCAGCAAAAGTTGCCGCGATCGTCGTCGCGATGCTCTCCGTAGCGGGAGCGGCGCATGGTGCCGAGGAACAGACGCGGGAGAGTTACGTGGCCGCGGTCGATCCGATCTGCCAGCGCGACCGTGAGGCGGGCGAGCGGATCCTCGACGGGGCCAAAGACAAGATCAACGAAGGCAAGCTTGCCGTCGCCGGTCGCCAGCTGATCCGCGCCTCGGGGCGGTTCGGGACGACGATCCGGGAGCTCGTCGCCGTGCCGCGGCCGCCGGCCGACGAGGCCAAGCTGCAGAAGTGGTTCGGGTTCCTGAGGATCGTCAAGGATCGGCTCAGGAAGACCGGCAAGTTCTACAAGGAAGGCAAGCGGCTCGAGGCCACGCATGAATCGATCCGGGCGGAAAAAAGCGGCAACGCCGCCAACAACGTCAGCTTCGCCTTCCACTTCCGCTACTGCCGGCTCAGCCGCTCGCGGTTCAACTGAAGCTGGCGCGGGAAGACGGGAAGTCCGGGGCCTCGCGGGGCACTTCCCGGCCCTGTAGCAACTCCACACTCAACGCCGCTGGCGCCTTTTGCGCCTCTATGACGCAAAAGGCGCCAGACAGCGGCGATCAGCCGGGTGCTTCGGCGCCGGTGCTCGTCGTCAGGCTGCTGGCCGTGCCGCCGGCGAGGACGCGACGGACCAGGCCCGGGGCGAGGATGCGGACGACCGCCGCCAGCACGTAAGGGCGCGGCACGTAGCGCTCAGCCCTGCCGCGCAGGCCGCAGTCGACGATCGCCTCGGCGACCTTCTCCGGCTTGGAGACAATCCAACGGGTCAGCGCCCGCTCGCGCAGCTCCGTCGCCGGGAAGCCCTCGGTGGCGACGAAGCCCGGCAGGACGAGGCCGACGTGGACGCCGTGCGGGCGCTCCTCGGCGTAGAGCGAGTCGCTCCAGCCGATCAGCGCGAACTTGCTCGCCGAGTAGGCGCCGGTGCGGGCACGGGAGACGCGGCCCGCGGTGCTGGCGACGTTGACGATCGCGCTCGGCGACGAGGCGCGAAGCAGCGGCAGCAGCGCCTCGGTGAGGCGGGTGGCCGCGTCGAAGTTGAGCTCCATGTGGCGCTGGAGGTTGGCGTAGCCCGTCTCGGCGAAGGTCCCGCGCCAGGCGGCGCCGGCGTTGTTGACGAGCAGGGCAAGGCGGTCGTCGTGGTGCTCGGCGAGGTGGGCGCGGACGCGCTCCGGCGCGTCGGTTTCGGTCAGGTCGGCGGCGAGGTAGGTGGTCCTGCAGGGCAGCGACCCGGCGAGCGAGCGCAGGCGCTCCTCGCGGCGCGCCACGAGGACCAACTCGATGCCGGGCTCACGGGCGAAGCGCCTCGCTGCCGCGGCCCCGATTCCGCTCGAGGCGCCCGTCACGAGCACCGTCCTCACCGTCTCACCCATCGTGGGAACGCTAGCCGAAGGCCTCCTGCGACGGTGCGACCGGCTGGCATACTGCGTCGTCCCCGTGGCCGAGATCCCTCAATTACTCGACAGGCTCTTACGCACGGTCGCCCCTTCGGGCCACGAGGGGCCGGCTGCCGCGGCCTGGCGCGAGGAGGCGTCCTTCGCCTCTCTCTCCGCCGACGGGCTCGGCTCCTCGATTGCCCGAATAGGCGAGAAGGAGCCGCTGCTCGCCGTCGTCGGCCACATCGACGAGATCGGCCTGGTCGTCACCCACGTCGACGAGAAGGGCTTCCTCTACTTCTCGCCGATCGGCGGCTGGGATCCCCAGGTGCTGGTCGGGCAACGCGTCTCGGTACGCACGCAGGATGGCGCTGTACCGGGCGTCGTCGGCCGCAAGCCGATCCATCTGCTCGAGCCCGACCAGCGCAAGAAGGTCGTCGAGCTGAAGGGGCTGCACATCGACGTCGGCGCCGGCTCGCGCGAGGAGGCGGCCGAGTTGGTTCGCGTCGGCGATCCGGTGACGATCGCCGCTGATCCGGTTCGCCTCACCGGCGACAGACTCGTCGGCCGCGCGATGGACAACCGGCTCGGCGCCTACGTGGCGCTGGAGGCCTTGCGGCGCTGCCACGAGCGCGGCGCGGTGAGCGGCAGCTTCGCGGCAATCGCCGCCGTACAGGAGGAGATCGGGCTGTTCGGCGCGCGGACCTCGGCCTTCGAGGTGCGACCGGATCTGGCGGTGGCGGTCGACGTCACCCACGCCACCGATGCGCCCGGGGTCGAGGCAAAGCAGCTGGGCGAGCATCCGCTCGGATCGGGACCGGCTATCGGGCGCGGCTCGACCCTCTCGCCCAAGGTCTTCGAGCTGCTGGTCGAGACCGCCGAAGAGACGGGGATCGAGCACACCGTCAGCGCCAGCGGTCGCAGCACCAGCACCGACGCAGACGCGATCCAGATCTCCCGCTCGGGTATTCCGACCGGACTCGTCTCGATCCCACTTCGCTACATGCACTCGCCGGTCGAGATGGTCGACCTCGCCGACGTCGAGGCGACCGTCGAGCTGATCGCCGCCTTCGCGGCGCGGCTGGACGCTGACCTCGACCTCAGCCGCTGACCGCAACAGCCGCGTCGCAACCGCCGACGACGACGCGGTCCCGCCCACCGGCCTTCGCCGCGTAGAGCGCCGCGTCGGCCTGGCTGACCAGTTCGTCGGTGTCGACGGCCCCCGATCCTGAGACCGCGACACCGATGCTGACCGTCACCGGCACGCCCACGGGCCGGCGCTCGCACACCGCCTGCCGCAGCCGCTCGGCGATTTCCAGCGCGTCGGCCTCGCCGGCGCCCGGCAGGATGACGAGGATCTCCTCACCGCCGACGCGGTAAATCGAATCGCCGGCTCGCAGCGCAGCGCGCATCGCGTAGGCGACGTCCTGCAGGACGGCATCGCCGGCGGCGTGCCCGAGCTGATCGTTGACCCGCTTGAAGTGGTCGAGGTCGCAGAGCAGCAATGCATGGGAGACCGCGGCCGCCTCTGCGCTTCCCAGGTGTCCGTCGAGCTCGGAGAGCCGCTGCTCGAGTGCGCTGCGATTGAAGAGGCCGGTGAGCGGGTCGAGCGTCGAACGGCGCCGGTGGGTCCGGTCGGACTCGACCAGAGCCCCGGAGAGGATCACCGCGCAGACGACGAGCACGGCGGCGGCCATCACCTCCTGGTAGTGCTCGGAGGCCGTGACTGCATCGAGGCCATATGTCGTGACGCCCAGCAGGATCAGGATGTAGGCGGTGCCGATGACCATGCCCCGTGGCTCGAAGCGGGCCCCTAGCGTGACGGCGGGAAGCGCGAACCACATAAGTGCGGGACTCTCGGCGCCGCCGGTGACCACCACCGCGTCGGCGAGGAGCAGCGGCAGCATCCCCCAGGCGGCGGCGACCCACAGAGCCGGGTGGGCGCTGCTGCGCATGAACTGGTCGGCGACGGCGAACCCGGCGAGGCCGACCGCGAGAGGGACCGTCCACCACCAACCGATGTCGCCGCTGATCAGCGTCAACCCGACGGCGAGGATCGCGAAGCAGGCGAAGCGGTAGCGCTGCATCCGCAGCTCCATGTCGAGCAGCCGCTCGCGCCGGGCGTTCTCGCGAATCGCGACCAGCGACTCCTTCGGCGGAGCGGCCGCGTCGGGCCTCTCGCGCGGCACACGCAGTCTCTCGAGGGTCAGGCTCATCGACAACGCATCGGCAGCAGCAGAGCCAAACTTGAGGTCGCAGAGGTATGCCCGCTCAACTTCTTGTCTGCGGGATGCCCTTCAGTCAACGAATTGCAGGTCTTTCGACAACCCGCTGAGATTGCGGCAGCCGTCCGCCCCGACGACGACGAGATCCTCGATCCTCACACCGAGCTCGCCCGGCAGGTAGATCCCCGGCTCGATCGTCACGACCTCGCCCACGTCGAGCACGTCCTCGGACCGTGGCGACACCCGGGGCGCCTCGTGGACCTCGAGGCCGACACCGTGCCCGAGCCCGTGGCCGAAGTGATCGCCGTGGCCGGCCGCCTCGATCCGCTCGCGAGCGACGCCGTCGAGCTCCTCCCCTCCGATTCCGGCGCGAACGGCACCGAGCGCTGCCGCCTGCGCCTCCCGCACCGCCTCGTAGACCTGGCGGGCGCGCTCCCCCGGCTCGCCGGTGGCGAAGGTGCGGGTGCCGTCCGAGCAGTACCCGTCGAGCATCGCCCCCATGTCGAAGACGACCAGCTCACCGCGACCGATCTCGCGCTCGCCGGGCTCGGCGTGCGGCAGAGCGCCGTTCGGCCCGGCCGCGACGATCGCCGGGAAGGAGGGATCGCCGCCCAGCTCACGGATCCGCGCCTCGGCGGCGCGGGCCACGTCGCGCTCGCTGCGCCCGGCGAGGCCCCGCTCCAGGCTCCAGCGCCAGACCTCGTCGGCCAGCTCGGCAGCGGCAGCGATCGCCTCCAACTCGGCCTCGTCCTTGACCTGGCGCAGCTTCTCTACCGTACCGCCGGCGGCGACCGGCTCGACACCGTCGGGAAGTTTCTCCCGCAGCCGCTCCAGCAGTCGCACCGAGACGTGGTCGTCCTCGAAGCCGGTCCGCCCGGCCAGCCGCTCGACGATCCCGCCCAGCCAGTCGTCGGCGACGGTGACGACCTCCCAGCCCTCGACCTCCGCCTCCGCCCGCTCCGTATAGCGGAAGTCGGTGAGAAGGAGGCGCGTGTCCGAACCGCAGATGCAGGCCGCGTTGGTGCCGCCGAAGCCGGTCAGGTAGCGGACATTGACCAGGTCGGTGACCAGCATCCGGTCCAGCTCGCGCCCGGCGAGCTCCCCGGCGAGACGGTCGCCGCGGCCCCTCATCCAGCCGAGACGCCGAGGTGGCGAGCCAGCGTAGCGAGGGCGTCGCGGTAGCCGTCAGGCCCCTTGCCCGAGACCTTTTCCAGCACCAGCCCATCGAAGACCGAGGTCCTGCGCCAGGCCTGGCGCGACTCGACATCGGAGAGATGGACCTCGACGGCGGGCAAACCGGTCAGCTCCAGCGCATCGGCGATCGCGCGGCTGTAGTGGGTCCAAGCGCCGGCGTTGAGCAGCGTTGCGTCGGCCATCTCGGGGACGCGATGAAGGTACTCGACGAACTCGCCCTCTCCGTTGGTCTGGAAGAAGATCGTTTCCAGATCGAGCTCGCGGGCCCAGCGCTGGATCTTCGTCTCCAGCTCGCGCAGCGAGAGACCGCCGTAGATCTCCGGGTCGCGCCGCTCGAGCACGTCGAAGTTGACGCCGTGCAGGACTGCCACACGGTTATGGGCACTGGTCATCGAGAGCACGTCCCTTCGCGCTTCACAGCTCCTCCACCGCCGCCCGGACCTTAGCGGGGTCGAGGAGCTGTCCCACGCGGGGAGCGCCAGGCTCGGAGAGCAGGACGAAGGCGACGCCCTCCGCAGTGCGCTTCTTGTCGCGCTCCAGTGCCTCGATGATCGCGTCGACCTCGATCCCGGGGTCGAGCTCGACCGGGAGGTCGTGACGCCGCAGAATCGACTCGACCTCGTCGCGCAGCTTGGATGCCTCGGAGAGGCGGAGCGCGGCGAGCAGGCCGAGCCCGATCGCCTCGCCATGCCGGTAGCGCGAATACCCGCTCGCGGCCTCGATCGCGTGGCCGACCGTGTGGCCGAGGTTGAGCACGGCGCGCGGCCCGGCGTCGCGCTCGTCGGCGGCGACCACCTCGCACTTGAAACGGGCGCAGGCGAAGACGACGTCGTCGAGCTTGCTCGGGTCGAGCCTCTCGATCGAGCGCACCCGCTGCCAAAGCGCACCGCCGGCCAGCATGCCGGTCTTCAGCGCCTCGACGAACCCCGCCGCCAGCTCCTCGGCGGGGAGGCTGGCCAGGGTCGAGGTGTCGGTGAGCACCGCCGCTGGCAGGTGGTAGGCGCCGGCGTAGTTCTTGCCCTCCGGCATGTCGACGCCGGTCTTGCCCCCGTATGCGGAGTCGACCTGGGCGACGACCGTAGTCGGGACCTGAACCACGGGAACCCCGCGCTGGTAGACGTGGGCGCAGAAGCCGGCCAGGTCGCCGACCACCCCACCGCCCAGCGCCACGACGTGGTCCTCACGGGTCATTCCGGCGCGGGCCAGCTCGCGAAGGACGCGTTCTGCTTCGGGCATCGTCTTTGCCCTCTCGCCGGGCTCGACTTCGATCCGAGCCGCCAACGGCTCGATTTGGTCCGCATATCCGCCGGGAACCTCCGTATGGGTGACGCAGAAGCGCCGGCCCTCCAGCGGCCACGGCCCCGCCCCCAGCAGGCCCGGCCCGACCAGCACGGGGTACTCGCCCGAGGCGCTGCCCGCCCAGATCAGCTTGGTGCCGGCCGGCAGGTCCGCGAGCGCCCGCACCGAGGGCAGCGCCCGCGCGACCAGGCCGGGGTCGCCCTGGGGCAGGATCGCGTCGGCAAGCTCTTCGTAGAGCGGCAACCGCACGCTCAGCAGCTCCGCCACGTCCTCAGTGCTGCGCGCCAGCGGCCGGCCGGTTCCCTCGATCCTGCGCCAAGCCTCATCGGGGTCGATCTGCAGCCAGACGACGATATGGCGGCCGAGGGCTTCGCGGACGCGCTCGGAGAGGACGCTGCCGCCGCCGAGCGCGATCGCGCCGCCGTCGGCCCGCTTGAGCAGCTCGTCGACCACCTCGGCCTCGCGCGCCCGGAACGCCTCCTCGCCGTTGCGATCGAAAGCCTCCGCGATCGGCACCCCCAGCTCGCGCTCCATCAGCGCGTCGATCTCGGTCGTCTCCAGCCCGGCAAGCCGAGCGACGTCCAGGGCGCCGCTCTTGCCCGCCCCCATGAAGCCGATGAAGACGATCGCGGGCCGGCTCACCCGGCTCACCCGCGGAAGTCGATGCGCTTCTCGTAGGCCTCGACCGCGGCAAGGACGTCGTCGATGTGGTCGCCGCCGAACTTCTCGCGGTAGCAGCGCGCCAGGGTGAGGCAGACCATCGCCTCGGCGACCACAGCGGCGGCCGGCACCACGGTCGAGTCGGTGCGCTCGCGCAGCGCCTGCGCCGGCTCCTTGCTCTCGGTATCGACCGAGCGCAGCGGCTTGGTCAGGGTGGAGATCGGCTTGATCGCAGCCCGTACGGAGAGCGGCAGGCCGTTGGTCATCCCGCCCTCGAGGCCGCCGGCGTGGTTGGTCTCGCGGTGGTAGCCACGCTCCTGTGACCAGAAGATCTCGTCGTGCGCCTCCGAGCCGGGCCGCCCGGCGACGTCCCAGGCCTCGCCGATCGCCACCCCCTTCACCGATTGGATCGAGGCGACCGCGCCGGCCAGCTGGCCGTCCAGTCGCTCTTCCCAGGAGATGTGGGAGCCGAGACCGGGCACGAGGCCGAAGGCGCGCACCTCGAAGCTGCCGCCCAGGCTCTCGTTCGCCTTGCGCAGGCGATCGATCTCTTCGACCATCGCGGCGCTCGCCTCGGGGTCGAGACAGCGGACCGGGTCGTCGTCGACTCCGGCGAAGTCCTCGGGGCCGAGGTCGGGTTGCTCCGGAGCCTTCACCGAGGCGATCTGGATCACGTGGCTGTGGACGCTGACGCCAAGCGCGCTGAGGAGGCCGCGGGCGAGCGAGCCGGCCGCGACTCGCGCCGCCGTCTCGCGGGCGCTGGCCCGCTCGAGGACGTTGCGGATGTCGTCGTGGCCGTACTTCTGGGCGCCGACCAGATCGGCGTGGCCGGGGCGCGGCAGGTGCACCTCGTCCGGCTCGAAGCCCTCGACCGGCCAGGGGTTCATCCGCTCTTCCCAGTTGGCGTAGTCGCGGTTGGCGACCAGTACCGCGATCGGGCTGCCCAGGGTGCGCCCGTGGCGCAAACCGGAGCGCACCTCGACCGAGTCGGACTCGATCTTCATCCGACCGCCGCGGCCGTGCCCGAGCTGACGGCGGGCCATGTCGCGGTCGAGCGCCTCGCGGTCGAGGACGACACCGGCCGGCATGCCGTCGACGATCGCGACCAGGCCAGGACCGTGCGACTCGCCTGCGGTCGTGAAGCGGAAGCGCGTGCTCATCGCGGCAAGGCTATAGCGGCGACTGCGGGATTGACCCCGCCATAGTGTGGTCAACTCCGCAGTCGGCGGTCACGGGCGGGCGGCGGCGCGCATCGTCTCGAGCGGCGCCTCGCGCCCGGTCCAGATCCGCAGCGAAAGGGCGCCCTGGCGAACCAGGACCTCGATCCCGTCGACCACCGTCGCTCCGGCGGCCTGCGCGGCAGCGAGAAGCCGGGTCTGCTCATCGCCGTAGACCATGTCGACCACCGTCTGGCCGGCGGCGAAGCCACCGGCCTCCAGCGGCAGCTCGTCGAACGGATCCTCGCCGTGCAGCCCGACGGCGGTCGAGTTGACGATCAGCTCGAAAACGGTGGGGTCGGGAACCGCGACCGGCTGACCGCCCAGTTCCGCACAGAGATTGCGGGAGCGCAGCTCGGTGCGGTTCCAGACCCCGACCTCGGCGCCCTCGCGAAGCAACGCCCAGACGACGGCGCGGGCGGCGCCACCGGCACCGAGGACCAGCGCCGCGGCGCCGCGCGGGGAGCTCGGCAGCGCATCCAACAACCCCTGGGCGTCGGTGTTGTCAGCGCGGATCTCACCGCCGGCGAAGCACAGCGTGTTGGCGGCGCCGATCTCCCGCGCGGTCCCGGAGAGCTCGTCCGCGACGGCAATCGCCGCCTCCTTGTGCGGAACGGTGACGTTGGCGCCGGCGAATCCCTCCGCCGCCATCGCCCGCATCAGCGGCTCGAAGCCATCGGGCGCGACCTCGATCGCCTCGTAGCTCCACCCCTCCGCAAGCCCCAGCTCGGCCAGGGCCGCGTTCTGCATCGCCGGCGAGCGCGAGTGGGCGACCGGGTAGCCGAGGACGGCTAGGCGCGGCATCGATGCGTGCTCCGTTGAGCGCCATGTGAGACCCCAATGGAGCGGACCTGCCGGGCCGGCTGTGTACCGATCAGTCGCATGTATCCGGCGATTCGCCACCGGCTTCCTCGCGCGCCTCGTTGTAGCGGGCGACGTCGGCCTGGAAGTCGACGTCGCTCGACGAGAAGGCGTGCTTTCCGCAGGTGCCGGGCTCGACCACGTAGTAGAGGTAGTCCACCTTGGCTGGGCGGGCAGCGGCTTCGATCGAGGCGAGGCCGGGGCTGGAGATCGGTCCGGGAGGAAGCCCGGCGTTGAGCCGCGTGTTGTAGGGCGAGTCGACGGCGAGGTCGGCTTCGGTCAGCGGCTCGGCGTAGTTGCCGGTGGCGAAGCGAACGGTGGCGTCGATTCCCAGCGGGATCCCTTCGCTCAGGCGGTTGTAGATCACGGCGGCGATCAACCTGCGCTCGCTGTCGAGCTGGGCCTCCTCCTCGACCATCGAGGCGATGGTCAGGACATCGTGGACGGTGAGGTTCTTTGAGCGCGCGTAGCGCAGGTCGACCCCAGCGATGCGGCCCTCGAAGTCCTCCAGCTGCAGCTGAACGAGATCGGTGACCGCCGCCCTCCTCTTCAGCTCGAAGGTGTCCGGGAAGAGGTAGCCCTCCAGGTCGGCGGCGTCCTCGGCGCCGTAGCGAGCGGGCCGCAGGTACGGGGAGCGGACGCTCGCCTCCAGGTAGTCGCCGCGCAGGCCCGCTTCCTCCGCCAGTTCGGACGTCTGCGCGCGGGAGAGGCCCTCCGGAACCGTCAGGGTGATCGTCTTCATGACCACCGGGGCCGGCTCCTCGCGGTGGAAGTGCCGATAGGCGGCCGCCGCAGCGGCGCCACCGAGCAGCAGGATCGCCAGGGCCGCGGCGACGAAGATGCTGCGGCGGCGGGGTCGGCCCTGACGCCCGCCCCGCTGGGGTCGGGGTCGGTCAGGGCTCGCCGGCGGGGTCGGCGCTGACGCCCGCGCCGCTGGGGTCGGGCTCGGGGCCCTCGATGGCGGGGTCAGGGTCGGTGGCCTCGGCGGCGACGCCGGCTCGTCCTCCCAGAAGTCCTCCCGCGGTGAGCGCGGGGAGGGTTCGGGGTCTTGCAGCGGAGGGAGTGCGGGCGCCTCCTCGCCGCTGCCCTGTCCCTGCCGCCACCGACGGCGCTCTTCGCGTTCGCGGCGGCGACGCTCGCGCTCGGCCGCGGCCGGATCGTCGGCCGCGAACGGGTCGTCGAGCCAGTCGTCACCCATCGGCGTCGGGCCTCTCTTCGATCGCCGCCTGCCCGGCCAGGTAGGCCTGCAGCAGGTGCGCGGCCGCAAGCGAGTCCGGAGGTGCGGCGGCTCCCTGGCGCTTGCTCGCCTCGGCCATCCGCGTGGTCAGCCGCTCGTCGTATGTCTCGACCGGCACGTCGAGGACGGCTTCGAGTTCGCCGCAGAAGGTGCGGGTCAACGCCGCCTGCGAGCCCTCCTCGCCGCTGAGGTGGAGAGGCAAGCCGACGACGACGCGTTCGACCTCATACTGGTCGACCAGCTCGGCCACGGAGCGCGGCTCCGGCGGGTCGATCGTGGGCAGCGGCGTCGCTAGCGTGCCGCTGGGATCGGAGATCGCGCAGCCGATCCGGGCGGTGCCGTGGTCGAGGGCGAGGACTCGCATCTAGGGAATCTTCCCTCCTTTGTGCATCCCAGGGATGCACAAAGGAGGGCGCGTAGATACAGCGATCATCCGAGCCCACGCTTGATCGCGTCGCGGGCGACGTCCAACGCCTCGTCGAGCCGAGCGGCATCCTTGCCGCCGGCCTGCGCCATCTCGTCGCGGCCACCGCCGCCACCGCCGACGATCGGCGCCGCCTCGCGGACGATCTCCGCGGCCGAAAGCCCTCGCGCCACGATGTCTTGGGAAAGCAGGATCGCCAGCCCGACCTTCTCACCCTCCGCCCCGCCCAGCACGACTGCGGAAGCCGTGGTCAGGAGCGATTGAACCTGGCTGGCGAGGGCGAGCAACTGCTTCGGATCGGCTGGCGAGGCCTTCGCCGCGACCAGCATCACTCCGTCCGGGCCCTCCGCGCGGACGTCCACCCCTGTGTTCGCCAGCCGCTTCGCCTCCTCGTCGATGGCCTGCGCCCTGGCTCGCTGCTCCTCCTTGCCGGCCTCGCGCATGCGCTCGGAAGCGCGCCGGGCGCCGGTCAGCGGATCCTGCGGCGAGCCGAGCAACTCGCCGACCTCCTGCAGTCGCCGCTCGCGCTCGCGGAACCAGTCGATCGCCGCCGGGCCGGTAAGTGCCTCGATCCGGCGCACATTGGCGGCGCTCGACCCCTCCGAGGCGATCTTGAAGATGCCGACCTCGGCCGTGTTGGCGACGTGGGTGCCGCCACAGAGCTCGCGCGAGACGCCGTCGACCTCGACCACCCGCACCCACTCACCGTATTTCTCGCCGAACAGCGCCATCGCGCCGAGCCGCTCGGCCTCGCCGCGCTCCATCTCCAGCCAGCGCACTGGGCGGCTCGCCTTAACCCACTCGTTGACCCGATCCTCGATCGCCCCCAGCTCCTCGGCGCCGAGCGCCTGGCCATGGGTGAAGTCGAAGCGCAGCTTGTCGGGACGGACCGCGGAGCCGGCCTGGCGAACATGGTCGCCGAGCCGCTCGCGCAGCGCCGCGTGCAGTAGGTGGGTGGCGGTGTGGTTGCGCATCGTTGCGTGACGCGTCTCGTGGTCGACCAAAGCCTCGACGGCGACGCCGGCCTCGATGCCATTTGACGACTCGACCTCCAGTGCCTGGTCGTCGCCGACCCGGTAGACGTCGAGGACCCTGGCCTCCCCACCGTCCCATCGCAGCGTGCCCGAGTCGGCGACCTGACCGCCGCCCTCGGCGTAGAAGGGACTCTCCTCGAGCTTGACCAGCGCCCGCCTGCCGGCGACGGTTGCGCTTCCGGACCCATAGAGAATCTCGCCAGCCGAACCTGCGACGTTTCTCGTCTCCACGTCGACGGCTGCGACGCCGGTCGTCGCCCGCAAGGTCTCGTAGCCGACGAAGCGCACCGGCGGCGCCTCTGACGCAAAGGCGATCACCTTCCGGTGACGGTCCTCGGAGCCGTGCGCGGTGGCGGCGCCGACCCGGGCTCGCTGGCGCTGCTCCTCCATCAACTCCTCGAAGCCGCCGTCGTCGACCGAGAGCCCCTGCTCGGCGAGCAGCTCCTTGGTCAGGTCGTAGGGGAAGCCGTAAGTGTCGTGCAGCTTGAAGGCATCGGCCGCGTCGATCCACGAGGTCCCGGACTCCACGGCCTCGGCGACCAGCCGATCCAGCAGCTCGGTGCCGCGCTCCAGGGTGCGCCCGAAGCTCTCCTCCTCGTCGCCGACCCAGCGGGCGATCGTCTCGCGCTCGGCGTGCAGCTCCGGGTAGGCGTCGCCCATCGTCTCGATCGTCCGCTCCGCGAAAAGGCCCAACCACGGTGCTTCCAGTCCGAGCGTGCGCCCCTGCTGGATTGCCCGGCGCATGATCCGGCGAAGGATGTAGCCGCGGTCCTCGTTGGATGGGACGACCCCGTCGGCGATCAGGAAGGCGGCGCCACGCGAGTGGTCGGCGACGATCCGCATCGCGCGGGTCACTGCCCCGCCCTCGTCGTAGGAGCGTCCCGAAAGCTTCCCGGCGAGGTCGATCAGCGGCCGCAGCAGGTCGGTCTCGAAGACGGACGGGACGTCCTGCAGGATCGCCGCCATCCGGTCCAGGCCCATGCCAGTGTCGATGTTGCGCATTGGCAGCTCGGTCAGCGAGCCGTCATCGCCGAGGTCGTAGGTCATGAAGACGTGGTTCCAGAACTCGAGGAAGCGGTCCGTATCGTCACCGGGTCGCTCGCCGGCGGCGCCGAAGGCCTCGCCGCGGTCGAGGTAGAGCTCCGAGCAAGGGCCGCAGGGGCCGGATGGCCCCGCCTGCCAGAAGTTGTCGGCGCGTCCGAGCAGGACGATCCGCTCGTCAGGCATCCCCTGCGCCCTCCAGATCTCGATCGCCTCCTCGTCGGGCCCCAGCCCCAGCTCCTCGTCGCCGCCGAACACCGTCGCCCAGATCCGCTCCGGGTCCATGCCGAAACCCTGCGTCGAGAGCTCCCAGCCCCAGGCGATCGACTCCCGCTTGAAGTAGTCGCCGAAGCTCCAGTTGCCGAGCATCTCGAAGAAGGTGAGGTGACGGGCCGTGTTGCCGACCTCCTCGACATCGGTGGTGCGAAAGCATTTCTGCACGTCGGCGAGGCGTGGGGCGGGCGGTTCCTCGCGGCCCAGGAAGTAAGGCTTGAAGGGCTGCATCCCGGCCGTCGTGAGCAGCACCGAGGGGTCGTGAATCGACGGCACAAGTGAAGCCGAGGGCACGATCCGGTGCCCCCGCTCCGCGAAGAACGAGAGAAAGGTGTCGCGGATCTCCTTCGCCGTCATCGACAGGGAGCCTAAGGGTCTGTCCGAGAACCCGCGTGGGCGGCTGGCGAGCGCCGGACCAAGCGGTGCAAGGACGCAGGGAGGCCGAATAGCAGCGCTATTTGGCCGACTGAGGACGCCGCACCGCGCCGGTCCGCCGCCGCTAGACGTGCGCGGCGTTCTTGGACAGATCCTGGACGAGCGCTGACGCCCGCGGCCCTGGCCCGTTGAAGCGTCAGACCCGATGGCCCTAACCTTGAACAGATGGCTTCGTGTGCCGGGATGGCGAGGAGATGACGGAAGTCGCTGCTTCGAACCCCTCCGGGGGGCGCGTCGGCGGGATGCGGTTGCGCGGCCCAGCCCCGCTGCTCTCCGACGAGCGTCTGGCCCGGCGAGCGGCAGCTGGCGACCGAGCCGCCTTCGAGGAGATCTTCCGGCGCTACCACCAGGACCTCTACCGCTTCTGCCTGGCGACGGCAGGCAACGTCCAGGATGCCCAGGACGCCCTGCAAAACACGATGGTCAAAGCGATGCGAGCGCTGCCCGGCGAGAAGCGCCAGATCAAGCTGAAGCCGTGGCTGTACCGGATCGCTCGCAACGAGTCGGTGGAAACGGTGCGCAGGCGCCGCGACAGCGCCGAGCTGGATGTCGAGCGGACGGCTGCGACGTGGGAGATCGCCGAGACGGCGGCGACGCGGGAACGGCTGCGCGACCTGTTCTCCGATCTCGAGCAGCTGCCGGAGCGCCAGCGCTCCGCGCTGGTGATGCGCGAGCTGGGCGGGCTCGGCTTCGAGGAGATCGGCGAGACCTTCGACACCACGCCGGCGGTGGCGCGCCAGACGCTCTACGAGGCGCGGCAGAGCCTGCGACAGATGGAAGAGGGGCGTGAGATGAGCTGCGAGGCGGTGACGCGGGCCCTTTCCGACGCCGACGGCAGGGTCACCCGCCGCCGCGACTTTCGCGCCCACCTGCGCAGCTGCGCCGGCTGCCGCGCCTTCCGCGACGGCATCGCCGAAAGACGCGGTGAGCTCGCCGCGATCGCACCGCTTCCGCTCGCCGCCTCGGCGGGACTGCTGCACGGCCTGCTCGGCGGGCAGGCGAGCGGAGCCCTCGGCGCCGGCGCCGTTTCGATCGCCGGCTCCGCGGGCGCTGGAGCCGGTGGGGTGGGCGGCCTCGCGGGGACGGTCGGAGCCGGAGCCGGAAAAGTCATCGCCGCCTCGACGATCGCCAAGTCCGCCGCCACCGTGGCCGTAGTTGCCGCGGTAGGGGCCGGTGCGGCCGACCGGGGCGGCGTGATCGACCTGCCGCTGACCGGCGGGAACGGCAATACCTCCAAGGGCATCTCCGAGCCGGCGCCGTCCCCTGCGCCGAATGAGCGTGGCGACGCGACCGGCAGAGAGCGCGGCACGGTAGGAGACCCGGCCGCAAAGGCTGACCGGGAGCCCGCGCCGGGTGCAATGAACAGGGAGGCGGCCGATTCTCGGCGCTCCGGGGAGAAGCAAGGCCGACCCGCTCACACGAGGAGGCCGAACCGCGCCGGGCCGGCTGGAAGCCGCTCGCGTAGCCATTCGGGTCGCGGCAGATCGCGGGAAGCACAGGACGGTCGGCCACAGGGCATGCCGCCGGCCGCCGGCCGGGGACAGGGGACCGCCGCCGAACGAAAACCCTCGCAGGCGAGCTCCCCTCCGGGTCGCAGCAGCCAACCGAAAGCCAAGTCGACGCCGGCACCACAGCGGGTCCGGCCCTCGAAGTCCGAAAACCCACCGGCGGCACCCTCCGCTCCAGAATCGCCCGCCTCAGAACCGCCGGCAGGCGGGAACGGCGGGGCGACGACCCCGGAAGACGGCTCAGCCTCGGTCGAAGTGCCTTTGCCCTGAGCGCTGCCGGCGATCGAACGCGCCCGGCCCTCATCGAACAGGTGGCCAAGGATTCGCCGATTTGGCCTGACAGGGGTGCTCGAAGGCCGTTTCATCCGACGTAAGGCAGCCCGTGGGCGCCGCCCGCAGGCCCAACGTCAAGGAGGCACGATGAAGCTCCAGATCACGATCGGAGTCCTGGCCGGGGCGCTCGCGCTCGCGACGTTCCCCGGGGCGGCGATGGCGGGACCGACCTACACCCCCGGCCCCGACTCCAAACCGGCGCCACCACCCCCACCGCCGGCGCATGCCAAAGCGCACGGAAAACGCTGCCAGGGCAAAGGCAAGAAACACGTCAAAGGCGAGAAGGGGACCGAGTTCTCGCGCTGCGTGAAAGCGATGGCGAAAGCCGCAAACAACCCGAACATGCATCCCCGCAAAGCCTGCAAAGGACTGAGCAAGAAACACGTCAAAGGCGAGAAGGGGACCGAGTTCTCGCGCTGCGTGAAAGCAGTCGCGCACCTGCGGCGCGACGAACGCCGCGAAGCAAGAGAAGCGGCCAAAGTCCTGAGCGCCGCAACTGTGAGCAGCCAACCCGAAGGCGTTCCCAAAGGCAAAGGGCCTGAATACACGCCCTCCCCGCCGCCGCCCCCCGGGCCCAAAGCCGGACTGCCGGCCCAGGCCAAAGCTTACGGTCGCTACTGCCAAGGCAAAAGCAAGAAACACGTCAAAGGCGAGAAGGGGACCGAGTTCTCGCGCTGCGTGAAAGCGATGGCGAAAGCCGCCGCCAATGACGCGACGCCGCGGGAGGCCTGTAAAGGCCTGAGCAAAAAGCACGAGAAAGGCGAGAAGGGGACCGAGTTCTCGCGCTGCGTGAAAGCGGCCGCCCAGTTGCGCAAACACCAGCACGAAGAAGAAGTGGCCTAGGCCGCGATGGTGCCATGGCCGACGATCGCCTCGCCGGCCATCAGCACCGCCGTCTGACCCGGAGCCGCACCGGCAAATGCCTCCGCCAGCTCGATGTGCAGCTCACCGTGCCGCCCCGTCCCCGCCGCGATCGCCTCAGCGGGGACGGGGGGTGAGCGGTACCGCAGCCTGACCGCGTCGACGCTGCCGCCGTCGCGGTGCAGGACCGCGTTGCGCAGTCGCACCGCCTGCGTCTCGATCTCCTTCCGGGTGCCGACGGTGACGGTGTTGTCCTCGGCATCCGTCGCCACGACGTAGAGCGGCTCGTCGGCGGAGACGCCGATCCCCCGCCGCTGGCCGACAGTGAAGTTGTGGTGGCCCCGGTGCCGCCCGATCGCCCGCCCGGAGCGGTCGAGGACGGCGCCCTCACGATCCCGCAGGCCGCCGTGTCGACGCAGGAATTTCGCCTTGCCCTGCCCGGCGAGGAAGCAGAGGTCCTGTCTCTCGGGCTTGTGCGCCACCGAGAGGTTGTGGCGAGCGGCGATCTCGCGCACCTCCGGCTTAGTCAGTTCGGTGAGCGGGAACCGAATCCGGTCGAGCAGTACCGGTGGCAGCGCCGCCAGCATGTAGCTCTGGTCCTTCGCCCGGTCCGAGGCGGCGGCGAGCAGCGGGCCGGTCCCGTCATCGACGATCCGCGCGTAGTGCCCGGTGACGAGATAGTCGGCTCCGAGCCGCTCGGCCAGGTCGACCATCGCCGCGATCCGCACCTCGCCGTTGCAGACGATGCACGGATTCGGCGTGGCGCCGGCACCGTAGCCGGAGAGGAAAGCGGCGACGACACGCCGGCGGAACTCCTGCTCGAGGTCGAGGGTCAGGTGGGGAACGTCGATCGAGTGGGCGACGGCGCGCGCGCCGAGCACCGCCTCAGGCGAGCAGCAGGCCTTTGCGCCGTCGGTCTCGGGGTCGGCCCAGAGCTTCAGCGTCACGCCAAGCACCTCGGCCCCGCGCTCGCGCTCCAGCAGGCCCGCGACGGCGCTGTCGACGCCGCCAGACATCGCGACGAGGACCCGCTCTCGACCGGCGCCCTGCGCAGCCGAGCGGCCAGGGGGCGCGAGCCGCTCGCTCGACGCGGCAGCCGTGGCCAGCGCCCGGTGCAGCGCGTCGGCCGCCAGCTGCGCGGCGTGGCGCTTGGCCGGAGTCAAGCCGCCGATCGCAGTATCGACCTCGTCGGTCCCGATCCGCGCCGCGTCGACGACCTCCTCCCCGTCGACCATCTCCGCCACGGCCGCGGTAGCCGCCCGCATGGCCCCACACCCCTCGGCGTCGAAGGTCACGAACGCGACTCGCCCCTCCTCGATGACCAGAGAGAGGCGTGAAAGATCCCCACACGCCGCCCCGCCGGCCGCCCCGGTGAAGGCACCGTCAGGCGGCGGCTCGCGCCGCGTCTCATCCCGAAGGAAATGTTCGAACGACTCGTTTCGCATCGACTACAGGGTAGGCCTCCGACTGCTGCTGCGCCTACGCCAGCGCGCCCTCCAACATCACGCGACGGTCCGCGACGATCTCGGCCGGGTCGTCGCGGATCTGGCGCCAGGTCAACCGCACCACCTGCCAGCCGTCGGCGAGAAGCAGGCGGTCGCGTTCCCGATCCGTCTCGAATGCTCGCGCCGTCCCGTGGACTTCGCGCCCGTCGAGCTCGACGATCAGGCGACGCTCCCGCCACAGACAGTCGACGTTGAAGTGACGGCCACGCACCACGACGTCCGCGTTGAACCGCGGTCGCGGCAGGCGGTGGGCATCGAGCAAGACGACGAAGTCCTCCTCGAAGTCATTCTGCGTGATTCCACTCAGCGTGCCCTCGTCGCGCAGCAGCACGCGCAAAACGGCCGATCCAGGTCGTCGCGGATACCTTTCGAGCAGATCCGGGACGGAGAGCGCATCGGTGAGCCCGAGCACCTCGGCCTCGTTCAGCGCCCGTTCGAGCTGCCGCCTGGAGACGATCGCCGCCAGATCGAGCAGCGTCCGGGGCACGGACGTCACCGGAATCCGGTCTACGACTGTCTTCTCGTCATCCGGCAGAGTCGCGCGATGGGCCTCGATCCCGGATTGCCCGCGAAAAAACCCCGGCCTTGTCACTTCCATATGGGCACTCGAACGGCGAGTCAGCTGCCACAGGCGGCCTGCGGCGCGGTGACTCAGAACCGCGCCCGGCCCAGACGCCAAGACGGCCGCAAGCCTGCGCCCTTCGATGCCCAACACCATATGTCCGACGGCATACACACCTCGGTGGAGGCGATGCAGTCGCCCGCACGCCAGGCACTCCTCAATCGCCCGCCTTCCCACGCCCAGAGCGAGCAACTGCCGCCGGGCAACGACCCCATGCTGCCGGTCGGCCAGGTCCGCAAGGATTCGATCTCGGCCACGAAAGGTGCATTTAGCCCCTATAGCGTGGTGAATGCACTCCTCGTCGCTGACGGGTCGCCCTTGGAATCGCTCGGCCACCAGACGATGGTGGCGGGGACAAGCGCACGGGTGGCGCGCCGAATGTCAAACCTTTTCGACGGCTGTGAAAAAAAGAGGCTCCAGCCCGGCGGTACCGCCCCTGGCTTTGATCCCTTGAAGTGAAGGGCGGGCGCCTCCTCGCGATCCCACGAGACCGGGAGAGATCGGCCCCCTAGCCGTTTGTGTTGGGTCAAACGTTGGGACGGCTCGCGCACGGGCTCGAGCCTGTGCCAACCGTACCACCGCGCGGCCGCCGCGAACAGGGGTCAATCCAACTCGGCATCGAGGTTGGAGAGCAGCAGCTCTGCCTCGCTCCAGTCCTCCGGCAGGACGCGCAGGGAGATGTCGCCGCGGCCGAAGCGGTCGATCGGCCAGTCTGACGTGAGTGCAGCCTCGATCCCGGCCTCGATCAGCGCTTGGTGCCAGGCTCGTGCGGTCTTCACGTCTCCGAAGTCGCGCACGACCTCCCAGCGGTCGAAGCTCGGATCGTCGACGTGGATCGGGACCGCTCCGGGCCCGGGACCGAATGCGCGTCGGAGGCGGTCGATCAAGCTCATCGCCGAACATCTTGACCGCTGGCGCGCACGCGGGGCGAGAAACATCCCCGGAAATCGACCGTGGCCAGGCCATCGGCGGTGGCCGCTCGTGGAGCCCTGGGCCAGTGCCGGTGCAATCAGCGGGCCTCGGTCGCATTGCTCCGGGCTAGTGCCCGGCGCGGCCTGGGCGGTGCAGCGCGATGCCCAGCTCCTTCAGCTGCATCTCGTCCACCGGCGCCGGGGCACCGGTCAGCAGGTCGGCACCGGAGGCGGTCTTCGGGAAGGCGATCACGTCCCGGATCGAGTCGGCGCCGGCCAGGCGCTGCACGATCCGGTCGAGCCCATAGGCGATGCCGCCGTGCGGGGGGGCGCCGTAGCGCAGCGCCTCGAGCAGGAAGCCGAAGCGGGCCTCCGCCTCTTCGGCGTCGATCCCCAGCGCGGCGAAGACCGCCCCCTGCACGTCGGCGCGGTGGATGCGGATCGAACCGCCGCCCATCTCCTGGCCGTTCCAGACGAGGTCGTAGGCGAGCGCCCTCGCGTCGCCGGCATTCTCGGGATCGAACTCCCCAGCCGGGGCGGTGAACGGATGGTGCAGCGGGTCCCAGCGGCTCTCCCCCTCGTTCCACTCCATCAGGGGCCAGTCGACGATCCACGCAAGCCGGTCCTCGCCCGGCGCAATCAGCTCGAAGCGCTCGGCTAGATCAACCCGCAGCTGGCCGAGGACCGCGTCTGCGACGCGGCGCTGGTCGGCGACCAGCAGCAGCAGGTCACCCTCATCGGCGCCGAGCAGCCGGTTCAGCTCACGCAGCTCCTGCTCAGAGAGGAACTTGGCGGTCGGCGAGCGCCACCCCTCGCCCTCGCGGAAAGCCCAGACCAGGCCCTTGGCGCCAAGCTCCTGGGCGCGCGAGATCAGCCCGTCGAGCTCGGAGCGCGGCAGCTCGCGGCAGCCGGCGTTCAGCCCCCGCACGGCGCCGCCAGAGCCGATGGCACCGCTGAAGACCTTGAACTCGGTCTCGTGCAGCGCCTCGGAGAGGTCGACCAGCTCCAGCCCGAAGCGCGGGTCGGGCCGGTCGGTTCCGAAGCGGTCCATCGCTTCGTCGTAGGAGAGCCGCTCGATCGGCAGCTCGAGCGGCGGACCTCCGACCCGCTCGAAGACGTGGGCCAAGAGCCGCTCGTTCAGCTCGATCACGTCGTCGACGCCGACGAAGGACATCTCGATGTCGAGCTGGGTGAAGTCGGGCTGGCGGTCCGCGCGCAGGTCCTCGTCCCGGAAGCAGCGGGCGATCTGGTAGTAGCGCTCGAAGCCGGCCACCATCAGCAGCTGCTTGAAGAGCTGCGGTGACTGGGGCAGGGCGTAGAAGGAGCCGCGCTGGAGGCGGCTGGGGACGAGGAAGTCGCGGGCGCCCTCGGGGGTGGAGCGGGTCAGCACCGGCGTCTCCACGTCGAGAAAGCCCTCGCCGTCGAGGAACTCGCGCATCGCCGCGGCGACCCGGTGTCGCAGCGCCAGCGCCTCGCGCATCGGCTCGCGGCGCAGGTCGAGGTAGCGGTGGCGGAGGCGGGCGTCCTCGCCGACCTCGCCGGAGAAGCCCTCGATCTGGAAGGGTGGCGTCTCGGCGTCGGCGAGCAGCTCGGCGCCGCTCACGCGCAGCTCGAACTCGCCGGTGGGCAGCTCCGGGTTGATCGTCTCCGCGGAGCGGCGCACGACGGTGCCGGTCGCGCTCACCACGTCCTCGGCGCGCAGTTTGTGGCCGAGTGCGAACGCCTCGCCGGAGGAGTCCGGGTGGAAGACGAGCTGGACGATCCCGGTGCGATCGCGCAGATCGATGAAGATCAGCCCACCGTGGTCGCGGCGGCGGTGCACCCAGCCGGCCACCCGCGCCTCGGAGTCGACGCGCTCGCCCAGCACCTGCCCGCACCAGGTGTCGCGGTAGGCGTTGGGACGCAGGGATGGGGACGGTGCGCTCATCGGCGGTGGCAGTCTCTCACCGAGCCCTACCTGGCGAGCTCGTCCAGGACCGCGCCGGGCGCGACCTGGTGCTGCTCACCGCTGTCCATGTCTCGCATCTGGAGGGAACCGTCCGCTTCGAGGATGAGGACGTGACGGGCGCCGATCCGGTCGGCGTGCTTGAGCTGCCCCTTCAGGCCCCGCCCGGCCAGGTCGACCTCGGCGGAGAGGCCGGCGTGGCGCAACTCGATCGCCAGCGTCAGCGCCCGCTGCCGCTGATCGTCGTCCGCCGCTGCGAGGAAGGCGTCGCGCCCGGTGGACCCCCCCTCCTCGCCCATCGCCAGCATGATCCGCTCGATCCCGGCAGCCCAGCCGACCGCGGGCGTCGGTGGGCCGCCGAGCTGCTCGATCAAGCCGTCGTAGCGACCGCCGCCGCCGATCTCCGACTGTGCCCCCAGTGCCGGGCAGACGAACGAGAAGATCGTGCGGGTGTAGTAGTCGAGGCCCCGCACCAAGTTCGGATCAACCTCGTAGGGGGTGCCGGCGGCCTCGAGCAGCGCACGCACCTCGGCGAAGTGTTTCGCGTCCTCTCCTTCGAGACGCTCGACGAGCGTCGGGGCATCCGCCATCACGGCCCGCGTCCCCTCGTCGTCAGCGTCGAAGGCGCGCAGCGGGTTGAGGTCGATCCGCTCGCGCACCTCCTTCGACAGCTCGTCCTCGTTGGCGCGCAGATACGCTTTCAGCTCCTCCAGGTACGCGCTGCGCGACTCGTGGGAGCCGAGACTGCCGAGCCGCAGCTCCACGCCCGGCACAGCAAGCTCGGTGAACAAATCCGAGAGCAGCATGATCGCCTCGGCGTCGGCGAGCGGCGAATCGCTGCCGATCGTCTCCAGCCCGACCTGGTGAAACTGGCGGAAGCGCCCCGCCTGCGGCCGCTCATGGCGGAAGAACGGCCCGCGGTAATAGAGCTTCACCGGCTGCGCCAGCTTGTGCATGCCGTGCTCGAGGTAGGCGCGGCAGATCGGCGCCGTGCCCTCGGGACGAAGGGTGATGCTGCGCCCCCCCTTGTCCTCGAAGGTGAACATCTCCTTGCGGACGATGTCCGTCGAGCGGCCGACCCCGCGTTCGAACAGGTCGGTGTCCTCGAAGACGGGCGTCGCAATCGGCTCGTAGCCGGCCCGGCTGAGAATCGTGGCGGCGACACGTTCAACCCGTCGGCGGACGCGTTTGTCGGCGGGAAGCACGTCGAACGTCCCCCGCGGTGCCTGGTAGGAGCTCTTGGCCACGGTGGCTGCGACCTTACCTGCGCGAACCGTGCCCGGTCCGCCGCCTCGCGGCTAGCCCGCCAGTTCGGCGAGGAACGGGTTGCCTGCCCGCTCCGCCCCCAGCGTCGTCACGCCCATGTGCCCCGGGTAGACGCCGGTCTCCGCCGGCAGCGACTCGACCAGAGTGCGAATCGAGCGCATCAGTGTCGGCCCGTCGCCGCCCGGAAGGTCGACCCTTCCGACCGACCCCTGGAAAAGGACGTCTCCCGAGAACATCGCCTCCTCGTCGCGGACCGAGTAGGTGACGTGTCCGGGGCTGTGGCCGGGGGTGGCGATCACGTCGAGGACGAGACCGGCCAGCTCCAGCGTCTCGCCTCCCTCCACCGTCTCGTCGGCCTCGTAGCTCTCGTAGGGACCGAAGCCGGGGAAGGGGACGAAGGCCATGATGTCGGCGAGGACCGGCGTTTCCATCTTCGGGCAGTGGACCGTCGCACCGGTGACGGTCGCCACCGGTGCGACAGCGCCGATGTGGTCGAAATGACAGTGGGTGAGGAGGATCGCCTCGACCTTAACGCCCATCTCCTCGACCGCGGCGAGGATCCTGTCCGGCTCGTCGCCGGGGTCGACGATCAGGCCGCTGCCGGAACCTTCGCGACGCAAGACGAAGCAGTTCTCGGCGATCGGTCCGACGGTGAGCATCTGGACATCCAGGCTCACTTCCCCTCCCCGGCGCGGATTCGCGCCCGCTCGCGCCGCCGCCACATCATCGTGTCGAAGTAGTAGCCGGCCGGGACGTAGAAGGCGAGCATGAAGCCGCCTAGCGCCAGGGCGGCTCCGAGCGGGCGGCCGAAGAGCAGCACGAGCAGCGCGGTGAAGATCACGGCGGCTACGAGGCCGCGGACGATCGCGCTGCGCCAGGTCGGCGGTGCATCGACTCGTCCTGGCTGCTTGCGGTTGGCTCGGGCGCGAGCCTTGGCCTCCTCGCGGCTGCGGGGGCGGCCGGCCCGGCGGTTGGGGTCGACGCGCCCGCCCTGGGTGCCGCGATGCTTGCGCCGGCGCTTCTTCCGGGTCTGTGCCATGACTCGGAATCTAGACGGTTGCGCGGTTCAGGAGAGCGCCGCGAGCCGCCGCTCGATCGTCTGCCGCGCTGGGTCGAAGTCGCGGATCGGCACGTCGGCGGGGTAGCCGCCGAGCGCCGCCTCCGGAACGAGGCCGACCAGCTCCGCCTCGACCGGCCGGGCGCCCAGCGGAACGGCGAGCATGCGGATCCGCTCGACCACTTCGCCAAGCGGGACGGCGACGGGATCGTGCACGTTGGTCGAGACCTGGGTGCGACCGCTCGCCAGCGGCAGGCCGATCGCTCGCACCCCGGGCAGGCCCCCGCCCGACTCGCGCAGCCCGGCGGCGACGGCGCGGGCGGCGTCGAGGTCGCCGTCCTCGAGCCCGACGTTGAAGGCAGCGAGCGGAGGGCGCGCGGTGACCAGGGTGGCACCGGCGGTGCGATGTGGAAGCTGCGGCCCGCGGTCCGGGCGCAGCTCGCCAGCCTCCATCCGCAGCCACAGCTCGGCGAGGCCGCCGTTGCGGAAGTAGGCGCGCTCGGCGTGGTCGGGGGCGGCGGCCAGAGAGCCGTAGAAGAAAACGGGCACGCCGAGGGCGCCGATCGCACCGGCGACCTCGAGCGCCGCGCTCCCGGCGGCCTCGCGATCTCCGGTGTCGAGCCAGACGACCGGGCAGACGTCGAGCGCCCCGATCGCCGGGTGGACGCCCGCGTGGGCGGTCATGTCGATCGACTCGACCGCGGCGGCGGCGCCCGACGCCAGCGCCTCGGCCAGCGCCGTAGCGTCGCCCGCGAGCGTGAGCACGGTGCGGTTGTGCTCGGCGTCGGCATGGCGATCGAGCAGGGAGACGTCCTCCGAGAAGGCACGCTCCAGAACGGCGATCCGCTCCGCGTCACGCCCTTCGGAGACGTTCGGGACGGCAAGCAGCGGCGGCACCGTTAGACGGAGAGCTCGCCGGCCTCGACGAGGATCGCGCCGTCGACCTCCACGGTCGGCTCGAGAACGACGCAGTCGAGGTGGACCGGCACCTGCACCGTGCCCCCAATGGCCGCCGAGGCACCGAAGGCGACGTGGGCGGAGCCAAGGATCTTCTCGTCCTCGAGGATGTTGCCGGTAACGATCGCCTCTTCGTTGGTTCCGATGCCGAGCTCCGCCACGTTGGTGCCATCGGGACCGTGCTCGGTGAGCAGCTCCATCAGGCGAGCGCCGTCGTCGCCGCTCGCGTCGGTCAGGTGACCGCCGCGGACGGTCAGCTCGACGGGCGCTTCGAGCTTTCCGATCCCGGCGATCGAGCCATCGACGACAAGCGTTCCCTCCGTCGTGCCCTCGATCGGAGCGACGAACGCCTCGCCACATGGAATGTTCCCGAAGGCGCCTCGCTTGTCGAGGACCCCCGCGTCGGCTATGGCCGTGCGGTCACCGAGGCTGAGCCGCAGGTCGCTGCCCTGCGGGGAGGTGATCCGCGCCTCGGCACCGGTGCCGAGCGCCCGGCAGAGCAGGTTGCCCCGTTTGCGCAACAGCCCCATGTCGGCGCCCATCACGCGCGCCAGCATCTCCTCGGTCACGCCAGGCATCGAGGCGACCCGGGCGCCTCCGTCGGTGGCGGCCTTACGGGCTTCGGTGTGGGAGATCGACTGGATGGTCGGTGCGATGACAATGTCTGCGACAAGCATTGCGGCGGCGACCACGGACGGCGGCTCGGCGGCATGGGAGTCGCGCTCGGAGATGACCGCGAGCGTCGCTTCGCCGCCCTCGCCCTGGGCGTTGATCCTCAGCAGGGCGCCGAGCTCTTCGGTGCTGGGATTGCAGACGACCAGGACCTCCTCACCCGGCTGCAGACCCAGGCATTCCCGGATCACCGTGGTGACCGCCCTGTCCAGCGCTTCGGTCGTCATCCCGGACAAGGCTAATCCCCCCTGTTCCAACCCGCAGGCAGCGGCCCGAGCACCGATACCATTCCGTCCTCCCGCCGGAGTAGCTCAGCTGGTTAGAGCAGCGGAATCATAATCCGCGTGTCGGGGGTTCGAGTCCCTCCTCCGGCATCGCATGTGCAGTGCGGAAGGCGCCTTTCTAAGGCTGAGCGACCAGCCTAAAACGCCAGGGGTGGCAAGGAAAGTGGCAAGGTGAGGCAGCCCGGCGCCTCGCGACCGGGGTTCGACTTGGCTATTCGGTGCGTAGTAGGCGCTGTTGCGCACGCCGGTGCGCACGTAGCCCCGCACGGGGTCCAACAGCAAGCCATCGACACTCGGCCGGAGCCCCGTCAGACGGCTCGTTGCGATAGTTCAGACGAAAGCGGGGCTTCCTCTGATGGCCGTCAACGTCAAGGCGGACACGCCTACAATCGCTGAGCTCGATGTGACGGCCTAACCCCATTAGCTCCCCGACATACGGATTGTCCTGACATTGGAGAAGCAACCCGGCGATGCGTCGCTTCAATGCATCGATTTCGACCCGCTGGTCGGGAGTCCCTTCGGTCATTCGGCGATCTCGTCCTTGACGCCTTCCGCGAAGGTGACTTGCACTCCGCCGACCGGCCCGGCCATCGCCCTAGCGCGGCCGGATGCCCAGGTCGCGCAGGGCTTCGGCGCCATCTTCCGTGCGCCCTGCCGCTCCGCTTCTGATCCGCTCTGCCGCAACCGCCTCGACTTCGTCGTCAGCGCGACGAGCCTCAAACGTTTCGGCCATTGAGTCGAACCTCGCATCCATGTCGTCGCGCATCCTGCGCATCTGGTCTTCCAAGCGACTCAGCATGTCCAAGACTCGGCTTGACTTCGTTTTCGGCAGGAGAGGCATCTTGAGACGAGGATACCCGGCCCGCCCGACTGGATCTGTCGTTTGCAGTCGTACCTGCTGATCGCCCTAACCGCTTTGCCCTCCTCACGAGCGTTCGGCTGTTCGGGGCGAAACTGCCGCTGGGTAGAGCAGCGACGATCCAAGGTGTCTAAATCCTTGACGGTTTCCAGCAACTCGACACGTCAACTTTCGGGCGCGAAAACCATCCCCTCGGTGCCTTTTTCCCCGTGCTAGGAGCGCCCGAAAGTTGAAATCCACTTTTTCGCGAAATTTGGGTGACGACGGGAGAGCGGCTGCGGCTGATCGCTCGGGAACTGCTGCCAGGGTTGGCTACCTGCTTCCCGGTTTCCATCGGTGAAAGGACCGACCTGCTCCGCACAACCGGCATGGGCTTTCGGCACCTGCATTCACCGCCGACTATCAAGAGCCAATCTTGGCCTCACGTCCGGACGCTGAAACCGCTGTCAGAAAGCGACATTCAAGACCTGAAAGCCTGCCAAACCCCTCAGGGGCGGCAGGGAAGGAGCGAGGCATCGTCCGCGCAATGCGGCGGCGACGATGAGTAGGGGTACCGGCCCCCGCAAAGAGACCAGCCCGCTCAGTCGGGACGATGGTCGAAGACCGCTTTTCGAACCCATTCGTCGTGCTCATCCAAGGTGGCGGCGTACAGGGGGTCTTCGCCATCCATCTCGCCTGTCTTCACGATGAGGTCGTGCGAGCAGAGCAGCTTGACGTGGTAGCGCACCTCCGTCAACGACCTGCCGAGCCTCCCGCCCAGTTGCGCAACCGTAAACGGTTCGCCGTCCACGAGACAGCAGAGAATGTCGAGCCGGACGTCGTTCTCGACGATCCGCTTCGGCGGGGACCTCATGCTTCTCGCAGCGAGAAGAGATCGACCACGACCGTCCTCTCTATCGACGCCGCCTCGGCCCTCGCCCTCATGCCGCTCTCCCCCACCCCGCCTCTTGGTCGGCACACCCTAGCGTATTCGCTATGGTGCAATCAACGCGGTCGCGGGAGGCTTTTTCGCCTCCGTGGCACAACCGACCTCAGCCCAACTCGGAGCCGCAATTCGAAGCCTTCGCAGCTCTCGGGACTTGAGCATCGAAGACCTCGCGGCAGAGGCCGGTATCCATTGGACATCTGTTTCGCGGATCGAGAATGGGAGGCAGAATCCAAGTTGGGACGCCGTCGCCGATCTCGCTGCCGCACTGGACGTCGAAATGGCCGACCTCGCGCAACTCGCTGCTGAACAGCCCAGCCCCAGCCCTTGAGCGTGCCCTCAGACCGGTTCGGCGTATTTGGAATCCAGGCTACCCGCCGCCTTGGCCGGTCTCCGAGCGAGACGATCCGTCGCTCGGTCCGGGAAGCTCAAAGCACATCATGGCCGCAATGATGTTCATTCCCGGTTCGCCACTCTGGATCCTGCGTTCCGCAGAGGCCGCTTCTACTTCGATGATCTCGTTCAAGGCTCTGGTTTGTATGTTCGCAACTTCGCTCAGTCCGACCTCATCGACAACCATCGGGGTTCGGCTGAGGTGGGTGTTCGGACGGGCATCAAAGACGTTGGCCTGAAAAGATCTGGCCGCGTCGGCGAGGATCATTCGCACCATCCAGATTGAGTAGCGCTGCCGTTCTGCAACGCTCAGCTTGGCCCACTCCTCGGTGCTGACAATCGGCCGAACCACGGCACGGTAGATGTGTTGGACGGCCCCGCCGACAATCTTTTCCATTATGAGCTCGACGAGTCCGAGCCTTCTCAGCTTCTTGACGTGATGACTGGCAGTCGGAATCTTCAAATCCAGCTCATCCGCGATTTCCTTCGGGCTTGCAGCCCGTTCGACCAAGACGACTAGCACTTTCACGGTGATTTCGCTTGAGATCACAAGGGCCAGCTCGTCACCGAGCTTTGCCTCCTCTACGTGGTTCTTCGCGGCCACGACACCCCCTTTTCGCTGTCTGGACCGCGCCACCCTAGCCGATTTATCAATCGCTTTCTAAGCGGTTCCAGCAGATCTGAACCCCGCACGCTCATCCGTCGCTAAACGCTCAAAGTAGTTTAAGCGTTTAACGACGGCTGTGAGAGGAGGTGAGCAGCGTGCAGATCACCAAAGTTGAGCAGACGGTCCCGGCAATCTCCATCAGAAAGCCGGCCTAGGATCGCCCGGAGCCGGCGGCCGTCCTCAGCGGACGGCCGCCGGCTCCCTCCTCACTGCAATGAATGCTTGAAGCTCTCTTAGCGGTTCGGAGGTGCAGCAGCGGTATAGCAGATTTGCTTCGTTTAACCGCAATAAACGCTTAGCGTTGAGCGGGCAGAATGGTCGTACCAATGAAGAAATGGAGGCAGACCTAAATGGCGCGCAAGAAACGTGGCGGCGAGAAGAGGAGTGATTCAACGAGGAAACGAGGCCCACAGCGACGGGTCAAGAGCGGTTCACGGCAGGCGTCCAAGGACCTCGTGGATCACGCCGTGATGAAAGCGCTGGTAAAGCCGCTGCGCGCGCAGATCCTCGCGATCCTTGCCGAGCGAATCGCCAGTCCGAAAGAAATAGCGGAGGAGCTTGGCAGGAACCTCGGCACGGTCAGCTACCACGTCACGGTCATCGCGAAATGCGGCCTCATCGAACTCGACTACAAAGTGCCACGACGCGGTGCCGTCGAGCATTTCTACCGGGCCTCGCATCGAACGGTGCTACCGCCCGACGCCTGGGACGACCTCCCACCCGCCATGAAAGGCAAGCTCTCCGCGTGCATCCTGAAGGAGTTCCTCAATGATGCTTCGGCCTCGATGGAGGCTGGTGTCTTCGATGACCCGCCAGGTGAGCTGAGCTGGATGCCTTTGATCCTGGACGAACCGGGAATCGCGGAAGTGGGGCAACTGACGCGCGATTTTCTGGAGTCCGTCTTGGATGTGCAGGCCGAGGCGAGCAAACGGCTGCCGAACGGGAACGGAAAGGCGGCCAAAGACGCGACCTCGGCGACTGTGTTCCTGGCGAGCTTCCTCTCAGCACGAAGCCCCAAAGAGGGCAAGAAAGCCTCAGCGACAAAGAAGCGCTAACGCGATGTCGCTTGATCGCGAACACACGCAAATCGAACGTGCGGTTCTCGAGGAAGTCCTCCACTTGCATCCGGACCACCTGACGATCGCCGAGCTGATGCAGAAGGTGGCGGCGGATCGGGACCGATCGGAAGACGAGGGGATTGCGCAGGCGATCCGCGATCTCACGGGTTCTGGCCTACTCCGGGAGATCGATGACGTCGTCGTGCCCACACACGCTGCCCTCCGAGCCGCCGCGCTCCTCCTCTGGCCATGACACCTGGCAGCAGCTGGTGCCTGATCGACTTCGACGACCGGCCGCGTGAGCGCACGCTGGTCGTCCAGGTCGCGGGCTGAGGCGCGGACGCTCAGGGCGCCGTGACGGCGCCGGCGCCGCTCTGGCGGAGGTCCGCCAGAGTCTCTTCCATCGCCTCGACCTCGCAGGCGACCATCGACGGCCAGGGCTTGTCGGGGTGCTCGTCGAGGGTCTTGTAGCCATTACCGCTGATCACCGCGACGACGGTGTCGTCGCGGCCGAGCTTGCCCTCGTTCGCGAGCTTCATCGTGGCGGCGATCGTGGTGCCGCCGGCGGGCTCGGTGAGGATGCCCTCGGTGGCGCCGAGCAGGTCGAGCGCCTCGAAGATCTCGGCGTCGGTGGCAGTCGCCGCCGAGCCGCCGCGGGACGTCACCGCGTCGATGACGAGCGGCCCGTCGCCGGGAGCGCCAATCGCCAGCGAATGAGCGGCGGTGTGGGGCGTCTGCGGCTCGATCTCACCGCTGCCGTCAAGGACGGCGGTGGCGATCGGCCCGCAGCCCTCGGCCTGGGCGATGTGGATCTTGGTCTCCGCGGTCTCCGCCATCCCGATCATCTCCATCTCCCCCAGCCCCTTGTGGACGCGTGAGGAGAGGGTTCCCCCTGCCGCCGGGATCACGAAGTGGTCAGGCGAGCGCCAGTCGAGCTGCTCGACCACCTCGTAGGCCGTCGTCTTCGCCCCCTCGGCGTAGAACGGCCGCAGGGTGATGTTGGCGAACTGGATGCCGCTGGCCAGCGCCAGCTCGCGACAGGCCCGGTTTGCCTGGTCGTAATTGCCGTCGAGCTGGATCACAGCGGCGCCCAGCGCACGGCAGGCGCGCGCCTTGCCGCTCTCCAGGTTGCTCGGGTAGAAGACGTAGGCGGCGACCCCGGCCTTGGCCGCCAGCGAGGCGACCGCGGTGCCGACGTTGCCGGTCGAGACGCAGCCCATCTCCTCCTTGCCCAGCTCCAGGAGTCGCGCCACCGCCATCGAGACGACGCGATCCTTGTAGGAGAGGCTGGGACGCTGCGTGCTGTCGTCCTTGAGGTAGAGCTTGCGCAGGCCGAGCTCGGCGCCCAGCCGATCGGCGTGGATCAGCGGCGTACGGCCGCTGTTGCGCCCGACCCGTGCCTGAGCCCGCGCGTCAATGATCGGCAGCAGCTCCTCGAAGCGCCAGATGTTGATCTGGCGCTCGGAGGTCGGCAGCTCGGCAAGCCGACGGGCGGCCAGCTCGTAGTCATAGTCGATGTCGAGGCCCTGGCCGCAGCCGAGGCACTTGAAGGTCGTATCGAGAAGGGGCAGTCGGAGCCCGCAGTCACGGCAGACCAGCTCCGTCGCGCAGGAGCGGGTGCGCTGGTCGGCCGAGAGGCTCATCGCCCCTCGCCAGCCTTGCTTCGCGAAGGCAACCCACCGGCCTTCGCAAATCTCCTCCTGCGCTTTCCGTGAATACGCCCGATCATGAGTCGCCGTGTATAGCAGATGCCGATCTATCGATCAATTTTTCTTGGGCATTCCCAAGCCCCGCAGACCGGAGCTCGGACACCCAAAAGCCTACACCGCGGTCCCCTCACGCTCCCCCACCGGCCAGGGGCCCGCCAGGCCAGGGTCGTCGGCCTCACCCAGCGCTATCAGCAGCTGCTCGCCGGCGTGCGGGGCGAACGGGGTCAGGACCCGCGCCAGCAGGACGAGCGCCTCGAGCAGGGCTCCGAAGTCCTCGCGGCCGAGCTGGCCCCGACGCTTGACGATCCGCTTCTCGTAGTCCTGGATCCGCTCGAAGAGGCGGGTCACGTTGCGGACGGCCTTGTGCATCTGCAGCTCCTCGAGATCCGCCGTGATCCGCTCCATCCCGCTGTCGCACCATTTGCCGAGCCGCTCGCGGATGAAAGCCGTGTCGGCGGCGGCCTCGGCGTCCTCGGGCGCCTCCGTCGCGGCCGTGAGGCGATCGTGCGTGTAATCCCAAAGGTTGTTGAGGAAGCGGGACGCGAAGCGCAGGGCGCCCTCGTTCCAGTTCAGCGCCTTGGCCGGGCCGGCCGCGTAGAGGACGGCCAGCCGCACGGTGTCGGCACCATGCCGGGCGACCAGCTCGTCGGGGTCGACGACATTGCCGAGGTGCTTGCTCATCTTGCGGCCGTCGGCGATCACCATCTCGTGGAAGAGGCAGCCGGCGAAGGGCTCGCCGTCCCCGAGGAAGGAGAACGGGCCGATGTCGCGCAGCGCCTTCGTCACGACCCGCTGGTCGAAGACGAAGCTGCCGCTGTCGTTGCCGGCGACGAGGCGCTCCGCGGGCAGCCAGCGCTGCAGGTCGGGGTGCGTGAACATCTCCGCGTCGCGGGCCTCGGGCGGGACCGCCGCCGGCACCCACAGCCAGAGCGCATCGAAGTGGCAATCGAGGGTGTCGGTCTCGCGCTTTGCGGGACCGACGCAGCGCGGGCAGGGCGCCTCGACGAAATCAGGACGTTCGGCCAGTGGGTTGCCCTCGCCGGTCGGCTCGATGTCGCGGGGAAGCCGCACGGGGAGCTCCTCGACCGGCACGGGTACGGCCCCGCATCGCTCGCAGTGGACGACCGGAATCGGCGTCCCCCAGTAGCGCTGGCGCGAGATCGAGAAGTCGAAGGCGCGGTAGCGCTTGGCCGGACGGGCGCCATCCACCGCCCTCGGGGTCTCGACGGTCGGCGCGGCGGAAGTGCGCGGCATGCGGGCTGCGATCGCCTCGTCGGCCTCGTCCACTGCCGGAATGCCGAGCGCCGCAGTCGGACCGTAGCGGGCGTCGACGATCGGCGAGACGAAGACCGGCAGCTCGGCGCCTCCGGGCTCCTCCACCGAGATCCCAGTGTCGACGAGCGGCACCGCGGCTGCATCGCGGGCGCTGCGCTCCCAGCCACCCGAACGCAGCTCCTCGAGCTGCTCGACGACGCCTGGATCGCGGGTCCAGCGCTCGATCTCCGGGTGTCGAGGCGAGAGCAGGACGAAGCGGGCGGAGCCCACCGAGTCAGCATGGGGCGTGAAGACCGTGAGAGCCTCGCCGTCGCCGCCCACCAGGTCCAACTCGACCCCGTCGGTGCGGCCGAGGATGTAGCGCTGCGTCTTCAGCGAGAGCTCGTCCCAATGGGCGAGGAGACCGAGATTGCGGTCATTCTCCTCGAGGTAGGGAGTGACTCGCAGGAACCAGGTCGGGCGGCGGATCAGCCGCACCGGGTCGTGACAGCGCCAGCAGCGGCCGTCCTCGACCTGGAGTGCCGCCAGCGTCGTCTGGCAGGTGTCGCACCAGTCCACCGTGGCGTCGTCACGGTAGATCAGGCCCGCCTCGAGCAGGGTGACGAAGAGCCACTGCGACCACCGGTACTGCGCCTCGTCGGAGCTGTAGAAGGCGCGGTCGTAATCGAAGGAGAAGCCGAGGCGCTTCATCTGGGCGAGCATTCGATCGCCGCAGCGCTCGACCCAGTCGGCCGGCCGAACGCCCCGCTCGATCGCCGCCATCTCGGCCGGCAGCCCGAAGGCGTCGAAGCCGAAGCCGAAGCGGACGGCGTCGCCGCGAGCGCGCTTGAAGCGAGCGTAGGCATCGCCGATCGAGTAGTCGCGGACGTGCCCCATGTGGAGATTGCCCGAAGTGAATGGGCTCGAGGGCTTCACGTAAACCGCCGGCTGGCCCGAGCTGGGAACCGGCGTCGCGAAGTCGCCGCGCTCAACCCAGGCCGCCTGCCGGGCGGCCTCGACCTGCCCCGCGTCGTAGCTCGGCCGTACTTCGCTCATCGTTTTCGCAGTCTGCCATGGACCGTTGACCGCCGGGCCGCTGGCGCATATGCTGCGCCTTGAATGCTCAAACACCTCCAAGCGGTTTCAGGGGACGGCAGGGTGTTACAGCACTGTCAAAAGAGTGAAAAAAGTTGCGAATGGAGGTGTTTTCTGCCCTTCGCCGTCCGGGGGCGGGCTTAGCTTGATTCGCTGAGAGAAACAAGTCGGCCCCGGCGGCGCTTGCGACACCCCGGGGCCTGGCCGAGACCTGAAGAGGAGGTCCCAACATGAGAGAGAGTACGAGAAGCGCCCTGCTGGTAGAAGGGTGTTCAGAAGAAGGGTTTGTTAAGCGGGTGATCGCCGCCGTCGAGGAGGCGCCACCCGACGAAAGGGTCAGAACCGGGCTGGAGGCGGCGATCGCCCTTGCCGAGACCGATCCCGCCGCAGCCCGGGCCGCCCTACGCGGGCTTCGCGGGGATTACGTCACCCTGCGCCGCCTGGAGTCCCTCGTGGGCGGCAGCGAGGAGGAGGCGACACTCGCGCTCGGCGCCGCGATCCAGGTGGCATTGTCCGAGCTCGACTCGCCGGTCCCGGACCTGCGCAGTCGCCTTCCCGAGCTGACGCGCTGGCTGGAGCGCGACTGGTGAAGGGCCAGCCGGCGACGCGTGGACTCGCTCAGTCTGCGAAGGTCCAGAGCTTGTTGCCGGCGAAGTTGAACGGCATTGCCACCGCGACGGCTATCGCCTGAGCGAGGAGACTCCCCAGCGTGGTTCCGACGACCAGTGCCTCCAGCACGGCGAGGTTGAGGAGCAGGGCGAGGAGGCTGACCGCAAGGAAGCGCACCGCTTGAAAGCTCGCGGGGTCGTCGCCGGCGCCGAAGGTCCAGTGCCGATTCCAGAGGAAGTTGTTGGAGACCGCGACGCAGAAGGCGCCGAGCGCGGCGAGCGCGTGGTGCAGGCCGAAGTTGTCGGCGAGCACCGCGAAGACGGCCAGGTTGATGACGTAGCCGGAGCAGCCGACCATGCCGAACTTGAGCAGCTGCACCCAGCTTGCCGGCCGGCGAGCGGCGGCGCCGATCCTGTAAGCGAGCTCGGTAGCCGGAGTCATCTGGACAAGGTTATGCACTGGCTGGGCGTAATGTTCCGGCTCGAATGCGGCCCGGAATCGCCATCTTCGCAGCTGTGGCCGCCGCAGCCGGGGCCGCGCTGGCTGCCGTCACAACGGACGGGGACGGTGGGGGCTCGACGGCCTCTGCAACGCGCGGGGAGCCAAGCGTCGAAATCGTCTCGCCCCGCAACGGGGCCCGTCAGGACAGCCGTGCCGTGGTCGTCAAGGTGAAGGTGCGCGACTTCCGGCTCGCCCCGCGCCGCTTCGGTGGTGAACCGCAGCTCGGCGAGGGCCATCTCCGCTTTGCCCTCAACCGGGTTCCCGACTGCGTCGATCCCGTGAAACTGCGACGGGCCGAGGAGAGTCCGGTCGGCAGGGGCCGCCTGGTCGGCGCCTCCTTCGACTTCCCTCGATATTCCGGGCCCAACGGCGTGCTCGCCGAGTGGATTGGCTCCAGCGGCAGCTATTCGCCTGCCACCCGGCCGGAGATCTACTACCGCGAACTGCCGGTGGGCTTCTACCGGCTCGTGATCACGCTGGCGCAGAACAATGGAGCCACGACGCCCTACCACGCGGTCACCAACTTCCAGATCCTGCCGCCTCCCGGCAAGGGAGGCCACCCGTGCAAGGGCGGCAAGGTGACCAGCGCCAAAGCGGCCGTCTTCGACTAGCGGTCCCGGGCGCTCAGCGCCAATACCAGCGCGTCAGCCGCCTTTACTTCACTTTGTATAGTGGCTGGATGCGGACCTTTCGCCGCCTGCTGGGGTTCCTGCGTCCCTATCGCCGCCAGCTTTGGGGCTCCCTCGTCTTCGCCTGGGCGGCGATGGGCATGACGGTGTTGATCCCTTGGCTGATCGGACGCGCGGTCAACGCCATCCAGGCCGGCGAACGGCCCGACCTGGTGCCGCTCGCAGTGGCGATCGTGACCGCCGGCATCCTGCGACTGGGGCTGACGATGGTGCGGCGGGTCGTCGCCGGCAGGGTCTCGCTGGCGGTCGAGTTCGACCTGCGAGAGCGCTTCTACGCTCACCTGCAGCGGCTCGAGCTGGGCTTCTTCGACGGCCAGCAGACCGGGCAGCTGATGTCGCGCGCCACGGTCGACCTACAGTCGATTCGCTTCTTCCTCGGCTATGGGCTGATCTTCATCACCCAGAACCTGCTCACCATCACCCTTGCCAGCGCCGTGATGTTCGCGATCGAGCCCTGGCTGGCCCTGGTCGCGCTGGCGCCGGCGCCGCTGGTCGTCTATACCGCTTCCCGCTACAACCGCGTCTCCCGCCCGGCCGTGCAGGAGGTGCAACAGCGGCTCGCCGAGCTCACCGCCGAGGCCGAGGAGAGCGTCTCCGGCGTCCGCATCGTCAAGGCGTTTGCCCGCGAGGAGCACCAGCTGCGCCGCTTCCGCCGGGCCGTCGCCCGCGTCTTCGACCAGAGCATCTACTCGACCCGCCTGCAGGCGTTCTTCTCGCCGCTGCTCGGTCTCCTCCCTCAACTCGGGATTGCACTGGTGCTGCTGATCGGCGGCCGCCAGGTGATTTCCGGCAACCTCAGTCTCGGCGACTTCACCGCCTTCTACACCTACCTGGCGATACTGGCGGCGCCGATGCGGACGCTCGGCATGGCGATGGGTATGGCGCAGCGGGCGATCGCCTCGGGCAACCGGCTGTTCGAGATCCTCGATCGCGAGCCGCGGATCGAGAGCCCGGCCAAAGCGCCGCCGGTGCCCGCCGGCGACGGTCGGGTCGAGCTGCGCGGCGTTACGCTGCGCTACGAGAACGGTCTGTCCATCGACGCTTCCGACATTGACCACAGCCGCGTGGGGTCGATGTCGGCTGCGGCGCTTGAGGGTGTCGACCTCGATGTCGATGCCGGTCGCACCGTCGCTCTAGTCGGGCCCTCGGGCTCCGGCAAGACGAGCCTCGTGGCGCTGGTCGCGCGGCTTTACGACCCGAGCGAGGGCGCTGTCCTGGTCGACGGCGCGGACGTGCGCTCAATCGACCTCGACTCGCTGCGCTCGCAGGTGGCCTTCGTCGGCGACGAGAGCTTCCTCTTCAGCGCCGACGTCGCCTCGAACATCGCCTACGCGAAGCCGGAGGCGAGCCGCGAGGCGATCGAAGCGGCGGCACGCCGCGCCCAGGCCGACGAGTTCATCCGCGAGCTGCCGGATGGCTACGAGACGCTGGTCGGGGCGCGCGGCTGGACCCTCTCCGGCGGTCAGCGCCAGCGCATCGCGATCGCCCGGGCCCTGCTCGCCGATCCCCGCATCCTGATCCTCGACGACGCCACCTCGTCGGTCGACGCCCGCACCGAGGCGGCGATCAAAGCCGGTCTGCGCGAGGCGATGACGGGCCGAACCACCTTCGTCATCGCCCACCGCCTCTCGACGGTATCGCTGGCCGACGAGGTCGTCGTGATGGACGGCGGGCGGATCGTCGACCACGGCTCCCATGAGGAGTTGCTCGATGGCTGTGGCTTCTACCGCGAGATCGCCGAGCACGGCCTCGCCGACTCAGTGTTCCTGCAGCGAGACCTCGAGCAGCGTGAGGAGCTGGCACGGCTATGAGTCGCCTGCGGGACGTCTACCTGCTCTTCGCCTCGCTCTGGCGGTTGCTCCGCGGCCAGGACCAGCGCGGCCGCAAGCTGCGCTGGATGGCCGGGCTGCTGCGCCCCTACCGCGGCCGCGTCGCGCTGATGTTCGTCGCGATGCTGGCCGCGACCGGCGCCGGCCTCGCCCCTCCCTATCTTGCCGGCCAGGCGATCGACGCCGGGATCATCCCTGGCGACACCGGCGCCCTGACCCTGATCGTCGCCGCCTTCGTCGGCGTTGCCGTCGTCTACGCGGGCGCCACCTTCGCCCAGACCTACCTGGTCGGGTGGGTCGGCACGCGCGCGCTCCAGGACCTGCGCGAGCGCGTCTTCTCCCACCTGCAGTCGATGTCAATCGGCTTCTTCACCCGGCGCAGCCCGGGGGTGCTGATCAGCCGCATGACCAACGACATCGAGGCGCTGAACCAGCTCGTCACCAGCGGCGTCGTGACGCTCTTCTCCAGCAGCCTCACGCTGGTCGGCGTCGTCGTCATCCTGCTGCTGCTCGACCTGCAGCTTGCCCTGGTCACCTTCCTGACCTTCCCGCTGCTTGCCATCGCCAGCGTGATCTTCCGGATCGTCTCTCACGGCGCCTACCGGGCGACGCGCGAGCGTATCGCCGCCGTCACCGCCTACCTGCAGGAGACCTTGAGCGGGGTCCGGGTGGTACGCAGCTTCGGCCAGGAGCCCCGCCACAGGGCAGCGATGACCGAGCTGAACGAGGCCAACCGCGAGGCCAACATGAAGACCGTCTACCTCAACGCCTCCTACTTCCCGGCGGTCGAGCTGCTCTCCGCCGTCGCCACCGCGGCGATCGTCCTCTACGGCGGCAGTCAGGCGATCGACGGTGCGATCCAGATCGGCGTCATCGTCGCTTTCGTCGGCTACCTGCAGGTCTTCTTCGACCCGATCCAACAGCTGTCCCAGCTCTACACGACCTACCAGCAGGGGATGGCGGCACTGGACAAGGTCTTCGACCTGCTCGACACCGAGCCCGACATGGTCGACGCGCAGGGCGCCTTCGACCCCGGGACCCTGCGCGGCGAGATCGAGATGGAGGGTGTCTGGTTTTCCTACTCCGACGACGCGCCCGAGGGCGCAGAGGCCGCCGATTGGGCGCTGCGCGAGATCGATCTGCACGTCCCACCGGGGCAGACCCTTGCCTTGGTCGGCGCCACCGGCGCCGGCAAGTCGACCCTGGCGAAGCTGGTGGCCCGCTTCTACGACCCGCAGCGGGGACGGGTCCTGGTCGACGGGCACGACCTGCGCGAGCTGCGGCAGCAGGGCCTGCGACGGCAGCTGGGAATCGTCCCTCAGGAGGGGTTCCTCTTCTCGGGCAGCGTGCGCGAGAACATCGCCTTCGGCCGGCCCGAGGCGACGCTGGAGGAGGTCGAAAGCGCCGCGGCGGCGGTCGGAGCGAGCGAGTTCGTCGCCGCGCTGCCGGAGGGGATCGAGACCGAGATCGGCGAGCGCGGCGTCCAGCTCTCGGCCGGCCAGCGCCAGCTCGTGGCCTTCGCGCGCGCCCTGCTGGCCGAGCCGCGGATTCTGATCCTCGATGAGGCCACCTCCAACGTCGACGTGCGGACCGAGAAGACGATCGAGCGGGGGCTGGAGCGGTTGCTGGCCGCTCGCACCGCAATCGTCATTGCGCACCGCCTCTCGACGATCCGCCGCGCCGGCAAGATCGTCGTCCTCGAAGGCGGCCGCATCGCCGAGACGGGCACCCACGACGAGCTGATCGGGGCGGGTGGTCCCTACGCGCGCCTCTACGGCGCCTGGCGGGAGTCCTCGGCGGCTTAGGCGGTCACGAGGAGTGCATTGACCACGCCATAGGGGCAAATGCACCTCTCGTGCCGGAAACCGTCCGCTAACCCGGGCCGATGCCGCCGGAGCCGCCGCCGCCGGAGCTTTCGCCGCCGCCGGTGCCGCCCCCCGCTTCAGCACCGCCGCCCGCTTCCGTCCCGGCGCCGCCGGCTTCGGTTTCGGGCGCTTCTTCGACTTCTTCGGGCGCCACTTCCCCTTCTTCTTCGACGCCTTCCGGCGCTTCGGGTTCGGATTCAGCCGGGACCCCGGCCGAGCCCGGGACGGGAGCGCTTGGCCCTTCGCCGCACTGTTCGAAGCCATAGGACGTGGCCGCGGACTGGAAGGAAGTCAGCGCCGAGGAGGCTTCGGATTCGGCGGTCGCCAGGCCTTCCGCTTCGCCTCGCTCCGCCGCCAGCTGGACATCGCTCTCGGCCTGGGCCAACCCTTCGGCGGCGGCGATGAATTCGGGGTAGCCGTTGGTGTCGTCGCTGGGAGCGCCGAGCTCCTTCAGCCTTTCGACCATGCCGCTGTAGAGGTCGGCCGCCTGGGTCGCCGCGCTGGCAGCGCCGGACGAGGCGAGAGTGCCAACCGCGGCGTTCACCTCGGCGCAGATCGCATCGCCCTGAGCGACCAGCTCCTCCTTGCTGAGCGCGGCGGCCGTTTCGACCGGTGCGACCGGGGTGGTCGTGTCGCTGTCATCGTCCCCGCCGCCGCAACCGGCGATCACGAGGATCGCCAGCCCCAAAGCCCCTGAGTAGAAGAAGAGCCTCCTCATCTGCGGCGAAGCTAGCAAAGCGCCTGGATGGCCCACCGCCCTGAACCGCGCCCCGAGCGGGGAATCCACTGCGGCCCAGGGACTCGAACCCCGACTACCTCGTCCAGAGCGAGGCGTGCTGCCATTACACCAGGCCGCAAGGAGAGGACTTCAGGATATCCGCTCGCCGTTTGCCGCATTCACCGCCTGGAGCCGGTCGGGCTCGGGGAGCATCGCTAGGAGATCTCGGCCAGGTCGCTGCCGGGGTCGGCAATCCGCTTTTGGGCGCCGGAGACGACGACGCCGTCGGCCAGCAGGCGCCGTGCCTCGGCCAGGTCTTCGGGGCGCTCGACGCTGAGGGCGCCCGCGACACGGCCGTCCTTCAGGTACCAGACCGAGAACTCGCCGGAGGCGCGATCGCCGCGCCAGACCTCCTCGTCCCATTCGTACGCCGGACCGACGTACTCGAGGCTCGCCCAGTCGGCGAGGTCGCTGAAGAAGTAGGGGACGACGTCGTAGTCGCGATCCTCGCCGAGCATGTTGCGGGCCGCGTGCATCCCCTGCTGCATCGCCACGTCCCAGTGCTCGACCCGCAGCCTGCGGCCGTGCACGACGCTGTCGTAGGAGCAGCAGTCGCCGGCGGCGTAGATCCCCTCGGCCGAGGTCCTCAGCTTGGAGTCGCAGACGACACCGTTGTCGACCTCCAGCCCGGCCCGCTGGGCGAGCATCGTGTCGGCTCGCACCCCGGCGCCGACCACGACCGCGTCGCACTCGATCGCCCGGCCGCTCTTGGTCAAGACGGCCTTGACCCGGCCGTCGCCCTCGAAAGCCTCCAGCTCCTCGCCGCCGTGCACCGTGACGCCGTGCGCTTCCAGCTTCTCCTGAAACCAGCGCCCGGCGTCCTCGCCGAAGGTCTGCGAGAGCACGACGTCCTCCATCATCACGATCGTGCACTTGACGCCCTTTGCGGTCAGCGAAGCGGCAACCTCGGTGCCGATGTAGCTGCCGCCGATCAGCACCACGTGCCCGGCGGCCTCGGCGTCGGCGCGGATTGCGTCGGAGTTGCCGAAGGCGCGCAGGTAGTGGATGCCCTCGTTCTCGGCGCCCTCGACCCGCAGGATGTTGACCATCGCGCCGGTGGCGAGCAGCGCCCTGCCGAAGGCCACCTCCTCCCCACCCTGCAGCTTTGCCGTCCGCGCCGCCGGATCGAGCGACGTGACGCTGGTCCCCGTCAAGAGCTCGACCTCCTTCTCCTCATACCACGCCGCCGGGTTGACGAAAGCGTCCTCGCGCCCCGCCTCGCCGCGCATGTACTCCTTGGAGAGCGGCGGCCGTTCGTAGGGCGGCTCCGGCTCGCGCCCGGCGAGCAGGATCGACCCCTCCGCCCCGCGGCGGCGCAGCTCGGTGGCGCAGTGCGCCGAGGCCATGCCGCCGCCGACCAGCAGGAAGTCGACCTCCCTCCCAGCCATGGTCAGCCCGCCCCGTTGCCTCCGGCGGGAGGCCCGAACAGTTCCTTGAGGTCGTCCTCGCGGCCGGGGTCGAGCACCGCGAGCACCTCGTCGCCGGCCTGGAGCACGGTGTCGGGACCGGGCACGAAGCCCTTGCCTTCGCGCAGGACCGAGATCAGCAGGCTGCCATCGGGCATAGCCAAGTCGCCTACCCGAGCACCGGTGACGCGCGAGTCCTTGCCGAGCAGCATCTCGATGATCTCCAGCTGCTCCTCCTGCAGGTCGAGCAGGTGCACCAATCCGTACTCGGGGACCTCATGCTCGAGCAGGCGCAGGATCAGGTCGGTAGCCGAGACCGACGGTTTCACCCCGAGCAGGTCGAAATGGGGGCGGTTGCGCGGGTTGTTGACGCGGGCGATGATCCGCTCGACCTCATACTTCTCGCGGGCGACCTGGCAGATCAGCATGTTGTCCTCGTCGTCGCCGGTCACCGCGATCACCAGCTCGGCTCGCTGGATCCCCGCCCGCTCCAGCACCCACAGCTCGGAAGCATCGCCGTAGACGACGTTGTGCTCGAGCTCCTGCTCGACGGTCAGGTAGCGCCGCCGGTTGCTCTCGATCACGGTCACCTCATGGTTCTTTTCGAGCAGCTCGCGGGCCAGGTTCCAGCCCACCTTCCCAGCTCCGACGACGATGATGTACACGCTCCGCCTCCCTGGCCTATGCGGCTTCGACCGAATCGCCGGGCTTGGCGCCATCGCGCTGAGCACCCTCGCGGACGGCCGTCTCCAGCATGTCGATTGCGACTCGGGTCGGACAGACGGTGTGCAGACCCTGCTGGCGGTACCACTCAGCTCGCAGGGGGTCGAGGATGCGCGCGATCACGGTCGGCACCTCGTAGCGGCGCTGGGCGATCTGCGAAATCACGATGTTCGTGTTGTCGCCGTTGGTCGAGGCGATGAAGGCGTCGGCCCCCTCGATCCCGGCGGCGACCAGCGCATCGGTCTCCAGGCCGGTGCCGACGGTGAAGCGGCCGCCCATGTCCTCCCAGCCTCTGTCGAGACCGACCTCGAGCCGGGTGTGTGACTCGGGGTCCTCGTCGAGGCAGGACACGTCGTGGCCCTCGCGCAGCATCGTCCGAGCGACGGAGGAGCCGACGCGGCCGCAGCCGACGATCAGGATGAACACTTCATCACCACGAGCTGGAGTCTAGTCAGGGATGGTCGGCTCGGGTTCCGGCTCGGGAGGCGCGGTGAGCAGCACCTGGCACGGCGCCTTCTTCAGCACGTACTCGGTCGCCGCGCCGATCTCGGCCGGCTTCGCTGCCCCGATCCCGCCCAGGGTGGCCCCGCCGCGGATCTTGGTGGGTGGCTCGCCGCCGATCACGATCGCCTCGGCTTCGCTTTGCCTCGCCGCCTCGACGATCCCGGCACCGACCTCGCGGGCGCGGATCGTCTCGGTGCTGACCGCGACGTCCTCATACTCCTCGGCGACCTCCCTGGCGCGCTGCAGTGCCCGGCGGGCCTCCTCCTCGCGGCCGGGCGGCAGCTCCGCGTCGAGCGGCAGGGTCAGCGGCACCTCGACGACGTGGATCAGGGCGAGCCGGGCGCCATCGAGCTCGCCATCGGACTCCTCGCGCTCGGCCGCGGCCAGGCGACCCGCCGTGGCGACGATGTCGTCGTCGAGCTTCGTCCCGAAGACCGGCACGAGGATGCTCCGATAGGCGAGATCGGGAACCTGCTTGGTCAGCGACCGCTCGGTCACCGAGACGCGGCGGGTCAGCGTGGTCCCCTCGAAGCCTTTGCGGTAGACGACGTAGAAGGCGAGCCCGAAGAGCATCCAGCCACCGCCGACCCAGCGCGCCGTGTCGTGGATGGCGAGCACGCTGAGGAAGGCCAGACCGGTGAGGACGGCGGCGAGGACCACCGGCACGGGCAGGCTCGCTCCCCGCCACTCGACGTTCCAGGGGACCCGGAACGGTCGTCGCCGGTCTGGATCGCGGACTCGCAGCCGCAGGATCGAGACGTGGGCGATCGTGATCGCCAGGGTCGCGCCGAAGGCGTAGATGCCGGCCAGCAGCTTCACGTCGGCCGGCAGGACGAGGCCGATCGCGATCAGCCCGGAGAGGACGATCGCGACGTGCGGCGTCGCGTGGCGCGCATTCAGCTTGCCGAGCCAGCTCGGGATCTGCCGGTTGATCGCCAGCGTGTAGATGTGGCGCGAGACGCCGAGCATCGAGGTCGTCGCCGCCCAGAAAAGGACCGGGGCGGCGACCAGCGCGACGATCCAGCGCATCGCGTCGGCCGCCCAGCCCGGTTGGTAGGCGGAGACGACGCCGAGGATCGGCGCCTCGACGAACTCTCCCCCAAGCGCGGTCTGCGGCCCGTCAGAGCCTGCGACTACCGGGACAGCCATCAGCGCAATCGCCGCCATCCCCGCGTAGACGAGCGGCACCGCGACCGCGCCCACCGAGACGATCCGCCTCAGGTCTCGGCGCCGCACGTCGATATCCGGCGCCAGGTCCGAGGCCGCCTCGATGCCAGCGTAGGCGAGCATCGCGACGACACCCGCGTAGACGGCGTCGGTGAGGCTCGGGTCGGTGAAGAGGTCAAGCTGCGCCGTCAGCCGCTCCGGGTGGAAGACGGCGAAGACGCCGACCGCGATCACGGCAAGCTGCAGGGCGACGTCGGCGAGGACGAGCACGACCAGCCAGCCCTGGCGCCCCCGTCCCGTCGCGTCGATCACGTTGAGGACGCAGGCGGCGACGATCACGGCTACCGCGACCCCGATCTCCCAGCCGGGGGCCGACAGGCCTGAAGCGACCGGCTGCAGGTAGTGCGGCACCGATATCGCCGCCAGGGCGGCGACGATCAGGTAGTCGATCAGGATTGCCCAACCGGCGACGAAGGCGATCAGCTCGTTGAAGGCGTGACGGGCGAAGCTCGAGGAGCCGCCGCGTTCGCGGAACATCGCGCCGCCCTCGACATAGCTGAGGGTCGCGAGCACGAAGAGCAGCCCGGCGGCGAGGAAGATCAGCGGCGTCAGCCCGAGGCCGCGGTCGGCGACGACCCCGAGTGAGAAGTAGATCGAGAAGCCGACCGCTGAGTAGACGGCGACGAAGAGGCCGGGGACGCCGAGTCCGCGCTCCAGCAGAGGCTCGAGGCGGGAGCGCGGCGGGCGCTCCTTTCTATTCACGAGGGCGTTTGGCCGCGGGTCCTGTCCCGGCGGCCCTCCCCCATGTGCTCGGACGCCTTCGGCGTCCTCCGCCATGGGGGACCCCCGCCACCGAGCCACCCGCGGACGATTCCTACTGCAAGGAACGCGATCCCGAGCAGCACTCCGAGCGAGAGCGGTCCGCCGCCCTGGGAAAAGGTGCTGACGAGGATCGCCACGCCGAGGACTACGAAGACGGCGGAGAAGACACGCACGGAACCGCGGTAGATCCGCTCGGAAGTGGACATCGCGGCGATTCTAGGCGAGGGTGGGGGCGGTGTCGGGGGCCTGGAGCGCGCTGCGATCGGAGACGACGATGACGCGGCAGGGACGCTCGCCGAGCACCGTCTGCAGGGTCTTGTCGTAGAGCGGGGTTCCGTTCCGGTATCGCAGCGCGACCACCACCGCCGCGGCGTTGATCAGCCGTGCCTCCGCGGCGATCGAGTAACCGGCCTGGCCGGGGCGCACCCGCTCGACGTGGCCGGTCACCCGCTGGCCGCCGATCAGCTTCGCCTGCTCGATCTTGCTCTGAGCTCCGCCCTCGCGCTCGCGCAGCTCGGCGCCGAGCGGCAGGTTGGTCGGCACCGTGAGCATCGAGTGGATGTGGATGCCGCGGCGGCGTTTGGAGGCGAGCTTGACCGCGGTGGCGACCATCTCCTCGGAGAACGGCTCGCCGTCGTCGAAGGCGACCATGACGCTGCGGTACTCGATCTCCTCGACGCCGAGCGGCTCCGGCATCACCACCTTCACGGTCTGGCGCAGGGCGAGTCCCTGGCTGCGGCGGTAGAGGAGATAGATGGTCATGCCGGTCAGCATCCAGCCGGCGCCGATCAGCAACGTCCGGGTGTTCAACGCCATCACCACGATCCATGCCGCGAAGGTGCCAAGGCCGCCGAAGACGGCGGTGAGCGGAATGTCGAAGCCAAAGGCCCGTACGTTGAGCCGCGGCTTGTAGGTGCGCCTCTCGGAGTCGGGAAGGAGGTGCCGTAGACGAATCACGGACACGTGGGCGACCGTGAAGGAAAGCATCGCGCCGAAGGCGTACATCGTCGCCAGCAGCTCGGTCTCGCCGGGCAGGAGAGCGGCCGCTGAGATGGCGCCGAAGAGGAGGATTGCCACGTACGGCGTCTTGTAGTGCGGATGGATCGCCCGGATGGCCTCCGGCAGCTGCCTGTACTGACCCATCGAGAAGGTCAGCCGAGAGAGGCCGATCAGGCCGGCGTTCGTCGCGATCACGAGGATGATGCCGGCGAGCAGGCCGACGTAGATGCGCAACGCCTCGGTTGCCGCCGCCGAAAGGCCGAGGTTGTCGACGATGCCGAGCATCGGGTTCTCGGCGTAGGTCGTCGCCAGCGCCGTCGTGTACTCGCCGCCCTGCTCGGTGACCGGCATCGCCGAGAGGGCGACGATCGGGATCAGCAGGAACAGCACGAGCACCGCGGTGACCACCAGCGCCACCGCTCTGGGGACGGTGCGGGGAGCGTCCCGCGCCTCCTCCGACATGTTGGAGAGCGTCTCGATGCCGGTGTAGGCGATCATCCCGATGGCGATCGAGAGCGCGAAGTCGCTCCAAGTGGGAGCGATGCCCAGCTCGACGTTGCTGACGAGCACCTCGGGGTTGAAGACCAGGGCGAGCCCGATCACGACGACCACGATCTGGGTCAGGAGATCGGCGATCGCCAGCACGATGTTGAGCCGGGCCGACTCGCGGCTGCCGATCACGTTCACCCCGATCAGCAAGGCGATCAGCACGATCCCACCGACGATGTCGGCAGGGCTGCGTTCGAGCGGCTCCCAGAAGACGGCCAGGTAGTGCGGCACGAAGAAGGCCGAGATCGCCACCGTGATCACGTAGTTGAGAACCTGGCCCCAGGCGGCAAAGAAGCTGATCAGCTCGTCGAAAGCATGGCGGGCGAAACTCGACGAGCCACCCGCCTCCGGAAACATCACGGTCGCCTCCGCATAGGTGACCGCGGTGCAGATGAAGATCAGGCCGGAGATCAGGAAGACGACCGGGGTCATCCCGAGCGCGAAGACGGCGACGACGCCGAGCGCGTAGTAGATGGAGGAGCCGACGTTCCCGTAGGCGGTCGAGAACAAGGCACCGACGCCGTGAACGCGGCGGAGAGCCTCCTCGCGTGGATGCCGCTCGGCCATCTAGCCCGAATATAGGGACGCCGCCGGTGCCCGCTGCACGTGCGCGCGGGTCAGCTCCGCGGAGGAGGCACAGCCGCAGAGGCAGAGCGCCAGCTCCAGCTCCTCGCGGAGCAGCTCGAGCACGCGGCGCGCGCCCTCCTCACCGCCGGTCGCCAGGCCCCAGAGGACTGGACGCCCGACCAGAACCGCATCGGCGCCCAGCGCCAGCGCGATTGCCACGTCGACGCCGCGGCGGATACCGCCGTCGACCAGAATTGCACCGCGACCTTCGACCGCTTCGACCGCCTCCGGCAGCGCGTCGGCGCTGGCCGGGACCCGGTCGAGCTGGCGGCCGCCGTGGTTGGAGACGATCACGCCGGCGGCACCGTGCTCGACCGCGAGCGCCGCGTCCTCGGCGCTCAGCACGCCCTTGACGAGGACCGGCACGCGGCACTCGGAGGCGAAGTCCTCCAGATAAGACCAGCTCAGTGCCGGTTCCATCAGGGCGAAGGTCTCCTCGATCGTCACCGCCCGCCCCGAGCCAAGGGCCGCTTCGACGCTGGCCACGCCGAGGCCCTCGGGGATCCGGAAGCCGGTTCGCAGGTCACGCTCCCGGTTGCCGCCCCGCGGCGCGTCGACCGTGATCACGATCGCCTCGAAACCGGACTCGACCGCCTCCTCCATCAGTGCACGGGTAACGCCCTCGTCCTTGAAGCAGTAGAGCTGAAACCAGCGCCGCCCGTCCGGCGCGCCGTCCGCCACGTCGCGTGGCGTGCTGGTCGCCAGGGTCGAGAGACACATCACGGTCCCGGCAGAGGCGGCGACCCGAGCCATAGCCACCTCGCCCTCCGGGTCGACCAACCGCTGATAAGCAACCGGCGCGACCAGCAGCGGCATCGAAACCTCCGCCCCCAGGACCTCCGCCCCGGTCCCCCACTCGCTAAGCCCGGCCAGCATCCGAGGCCGCAACCGCCACCGCCCCCAAGCCGCCACGTTCTCCCGCAACGTCACCTCGTCCCCAGCACCGCCAGCGAAATACCCGAGCACGCCCGGCTCCAGCTTCTCTTCGGCAGCTCGCTCGAAATCAGCGACGTTGATCAGGTCATCCAACACAGCGGCGAGGACCCTAGTCGCTATGCCACACGAGAAGCCCGTCCGAACATCCCGTCACCACGCCTGGGTCCCTACGAGGAGGGGCGGAGTGCCCCTCCCGCGAAGCGGCGTCCTGTTTTCGCCCCCTGACGGCTGGCGGACAACCTGAACGCTGCTGGCGAAAACCCAGCAAGCGGGAGGGGCACCCCGCCCCTCCCCCACGGCTAGCCCTAGAAATTGACGATAGGGATGATCAGGATCGCGACGATGTTGGCCACCTTGATCATCGGGTTGATCGCCGGCCCGGCGGTGTCCTTGTAGGGATCGCCGACCGTGTCGCCGGTCACCGAGGCGGCGTGGGCCTCGGAGCCCTTGCCGCCGAAGGCACCGTCCTCGATCAGCTTCTTGGCGTTGTCCCAAGCACCACCGCCGGCGGTCATCGAGATCGCTGCAAAGAGGCCGACCACGATCACGCCGATCAACAGTCCGCCGAGTGCGTCGACGCTGAGCAGGCCGACGACGACCGGGATCGCGATCGGGATCAGCGAAGGGAGGATCATCTCCTTCTGAGCCGCGAGCGTGACGATGCTGACCGTCTTGCCGTACTCGGGCTTCTCGGTGCCCGCCATGATCCCGGGGTGTTCGCGGAACTGCTGGCGCACCTGTTCGACCACCTGGCCACCGGCGCGGCCGACGGCCTCGATCGCCAGCGCCGCGAACAGGTAGACCATCATGCCGCCGATGATCAGCCCGATCAGCACGTCGGGGCTGGAGAGGTTGAAGAGGCTGTTGAGGTCGAAGCCGGCCGGCGCCTCGTCGGCCAGCTCGCTTTTGAAGGCGGCGAACAGCACCAGCGCTGCGAGCGCCGCGGAGCCGATCGCGTAGCCCTTGGTGACCGCCTTGGTGGTATTGCCGACCGCGTCGAGCGGGTCGGTTACGTTGCGGACCTCCTCGGGCAAATCCGCCATCTCGGCGATTCCGCCGGCGTTGTCGGTGATCGGCCCGAAAGCGTCCATCGCGACGATCAGGCCGGTCAGCGAGAGCTGCGCCATCACCGCGACGCCGATCCCGTAGATGCCCGCCAGCTCGTTGGCGGCGAGGATCGCCATGGCGATTACCAGCGCCGGCGCGGCGGTCGACTGGAAGCCCTGCGCCAACCCCTGAATGATGTTGGTCGCGTGGCCGGTCTCCGAAGCCTTGGCAATCGTCTGCACCGGGCGGCGGCGAGTCGAGGTGTAGTAATCGGTGATGACGAACAGGAGGGCGGTCACGGCGACGCCGATCACGGCGCAGAGCCAGAGGTCGCTGACGCTGACCACGTCGGCGCCGGCGGAGAGGCCGAACTGCAACGCATCGCTCATCAGCCACTCCGTGATCGGGTAGAAGGCGGCGATCGAGAGGACTCCAGAGACGATCAGGCCCTGGTACAGCGCCCCCTCGACACGGTCGGATTTCGTCCGCACCGCGAGTGCCCCGATGATCGAGGCGATGATCGCAACCCCGCCCAGTACCAGCGGGAAGATCGCGACCTCGCGGAGATAGTCGCCGCCGGCGCCCGTGAAGGTCAGCACGCCGAGCAGCATCACCGCGACCGAGGTGACCGCGTAGGTCTCGAACAGATCGGCGACCATGCCGGCGCAGTCGCCGACGTTGTCGCCGACGTTGTCGGCGATCACGGCCGGGTTGCGCGGGTCGTCCTCGGGGATTCCCGCCTCGACCTTGCCGACGAGGTCGGCGCCGACGTCGGCGGCCTTGGTGAAGATCCCGCCGCCGAGCCGGGCGAAGACGGAGATCAGAGAGCCGCCGAAGCCGAGGCCAATCAGCGCGTCGACAGCCTCCTTGTCGGTGTGGTCGGTGAGGACGAGGACGCCGTAGTAGCCGGCGACTCCGAGCAGTGCCAGGCCGACGACGAGCAGGCCGGTGACCGAGCCGCCCTTGAAGGCGACGTCGAGCGCCGGCGGCACCCCGCCGCGCGCCGCCTCTGCGACGCGGGCGTTGGCGCGCACCGAGAGGTTCATGCCGATGAACCCGGTTGCGCCCGAGAGGATTCCGCCGATCACGAAGCCGATCGCGGGCAGAACATCGCCCTGCACGACCCAGAGCAGGATCGCGAGCGGCACCGCGACGACGGCGATGATCGCGTACTGGCGCCGCAGGTAGGCGCTGGCGCCCTCTTGGACGGCGCCAGAGATCTCCTGCATGCGCTCATTGCCCGGCGACTTCGAGAGCAGGCGCTGGGTGATCAAAAGTCCGTAGACAACTGCCGCCCCGGCGCATACGAGCGCGACGACGACTCCATAATCGGTCAAGAAATCAGTCAAGTTCGGTTCCTCCGGCTGGCTTTAGCGGCGCGGGAGTCTATATGTGGCCGCGGATACCGCGTCCGGAGGTCACTTTTGGGGACGTGCCGCGGCTGAGGGACCATATGCGTCCATTAGCCGCGGCACGTTCCCGGGGGCGCTAGGCGGCTTGGCGGGCAGCGGTGTAGGTGCGTCGCGTCTCGGCGACGGCGTCTCTGTAGACGTCTTCGATCGAGACGCCCGCGTCGAGCTCATCCCGCGCCCGCTGCGCCCCGTTGCGCTCCGGCAACCGCGCCTCGATGCCAAGCTGAGAGCGGGCCGGGGCAGTCCACGTGAGCAGTCCCTCGAGCGCCTCGCGGGCCTCCACCTCGGCCCCGCGCCGGAAGTCGATCAGCTTGCCGCCCATCCCGTGGCGGATTGCCCGCCACAGGTTCTCGTCGATCTCACGGTCCTGCAGCGGCGAGCCGGCACCGTCGTAGCCGTGCTCGTCGTAATCGAGCGCGGTCTGTGCGATGCAGGCCGCGATCAGGCCGGCCAGCCCGAACGACTCGTCGCCGCGCGTCTGCGCGTCGCAGATCCGGACCTCGACGGTCCCGAACTGGTGGTGCGGACGGACGCTCCACCACAGCTGCGTGGACTCGACCACGCTCCCGGTCCGCTGGAGCAGGCCGACGAACTCGGCGTAGCGGCCCCAGTCGCCGAAGGGGCTGGGAATTCCGCAGCGGGGGAAGGTGCGGGTGAAGATCTCGGTGCGGACCGTGTGCAGGCCGGTGTCGTGGCGGTCGAGGAACGGCGAGTTGGCCGATGCCGCGAGCAGCAGCGGCAGCAGCTCGCGCATCCAGTCGCAGACGGCGATCGCCCGGTCGGCGCCCCGTATGCCCATATGGACGTGAAGGCTCCAGGTGTTGTTGCGCTGCGCGACCCAGCCCAGTTCCTGCCGGAGCCGGTTGTAGTGCGGCGTGTCGATGATCCGCTGGTGGAGGTAGTTGGCCCAGGGATGGGTTCCCATCGCCCCCAGCGCCAGGCCCATCCCTTCGACCAGCTCGAAGAGCCGGCCGCGCCGCTCGCGCTGCGCCGCGACGGCCTCGGAGAATCCCTCCGCCCGTCCCGAGCGGATCTCGATCTCGGAGGCGATCAGCTCACCGGCCGCCGACTCGGCCAGCAGATCATCTTTCTGACAAGCCGCGTACACGTCCTCGAAGCGGTGCTCCAGCTCCAGCGTGGCCGAGTCGAGGATCGCGAACTCCTCCTCCAGGCCGACCGTGAAGTCGGTGGAAGTCTCGAATCGCTCCCTGGCGAGGTCGAGGTCCAGTGACAAAGGGATCAGGTCAGGTAGAAGTAGAGCGCGTAGAGGAGGTCGACCGCGGGGCTCGAGGTGTGGACGGTCACCTCCGGCGGCACCTGGAGGAGCTGCTCGGAGTAGTTGAAGATGATCTTCACCCCGGCCTCGACGAGACGGTCGGCGACGGCCTGTGCGGCGGTGGCCGGGACGGCGAGCACGCCGACGACGATCTCCTGCTCCGCCACCACCGCCTCCAGCTCGCCGAAGTCCCGCACGCGCATGCTGCCGACCTCTGTGCCTACCACCTCCGGATCGATGTCGAACATGGCGACGACCTGGAAGCCGTGGTCGGCGAAGATGTCGGAGCTGGCGATCGCCTGGCCGAGGTTGCCGGCGCCGAAGAGGGCGATGTTGTGCTGGCCCGCGGTACGGAGGATCTTGCGGATCTCCGCGACGAGCGAATCGACGTTGTAACCGACACCGCGCTTGCCGAACTTGCCGAAGCCCGAGAGGTCGCGACGGATCTGGGTCGGGTTGATGTGCGTGTAGTCGGAGAGTTCCTGTGAGGAGATCGTGTCGCGGCCCATCTTGCGGGCCTGCGTGAGCACCTGCAGGTAGCGCGAGAGGCGCGCCGCGACGCCGAGTGAGAGCCGCTCGCCCTCGGCGATCAGCCCGTCGGGCGTCTCACGTTCCTCGATCGCCTGCTCCACCATCGGCCCCCACAGTATCGAGCCGCGCCCTGAGTCCAGCCTCGTCGAGCGCCAACTCGGAGACGAGCTCGCCGTCCAGCTCGACGACTGGGATGCGCTCGAGCAGCCGCCGCAGCAACAGCTCGTCGCTCTCGATGTCGACCTCGCGCAGCTCGAAGCGGTAGCCGTCAGAGCGCAGGGCGACGATCGCCGCCAGCGCCTCCTCACAGAGATGGCAGCCGGGCCGCGAGTAGACGATCACCTCGCTCATTGGAGATCCTCCCCTCGTCATCTCACGCGGGCACCGGCGGGCGGCGGCTCGGGAAGGCGTCGTAGGAGAGGTACTCCGGATAGGGCAACCGCGGAGCGAAGCGAGCGGCCGAGCCGATCATCGCCGCGTTGTCGGTGCAGAGGGATAACGGGACCAGCTTCAGCCGCACGCCGCGCTCCTCGCAGAGGGCTGTCACCGCCTGCCGCAGCGGCCCGTTGGCGGCGACCCCCCCTCCCAGTGCCACCGCGCCCCAGTCGCCCTTCTCCAGCGCTCGCTTCAACTTCGCGATCAGCTGCCCGACGACCGCGGCTTGGAAGCTCGCAGCGAGATCGGCGCGCCGTGCCTCGACCCCCTCCGGGCCAAGGTCGCGGCAGAGGTAGACGAGCGCCGTCTTCAGACCGCTGAAGCTGAAGTCGAGGCCCGGGTCGCGGCTCATCGCGACCGGCAGCTCGAACGCCTCCGGATCGCCGCCGGCAGCCAGCCGCTCCAGGGCCGGCCCGCCGGGATAGCCGAGGCCCAGCAGGCGGGCGACCTTGTCGAAGGCCTCGCCGGCCGCGTCGTCGAGCGTTTGTCCCAGAACCTCGTGGCCACCGTGGTCGCGCACTCCGGCCAGCAGCGTGTGGCCACCGCTCGCGACCAGGCAGACGAAGGGCGGGGCGAGCGACTCCGGTTCGAGGAAGTTGGCGGCCACGTGTCCCTGCAGGTGGTCGACGGGGATCAGCGGCAGCCGCCGCGGCGCCGCGATCGCCTTGGCGCTGCTCAGCCCGACCAGCAGCGCTCCGATCAGGCCGGGGCCGGCGGTGACGGCGACCGCCTCGACCCGGTCGAGCGAGACGCCGGCCCCGGCGAGCGCCGCCTCGACCACCGGCGCCGTCAGCTCGAGGTGATGGCGGGATGCGACCTCCGGCACGACGCCCCCAAAGCGCTCGTGCGCAGCGGCCTGCGAGGAGATCACGTTGGAGAGGATCCGCGGCCCGTCGACGACGGCGGCGCAGGTGTCGTCGCAGGAGGTCTCGATCGCGAGGATCACGCCGGCTGGTCCAGCCACATGATCAAGGCGTCCTCGCCGTTGTCCTGGTAGTAGCGGGGACGCACGCCGGCCGAGCGGAAGCCGAGGCTCTCGTACATCCAGATCGCCTCCCGGTTGGAGACCCGCACCTCGAGCGTGAAAGGCAGCATGCCGCCGCCCTCCTCGATCAGCCTCGAGACCAGCCGGGTCGCGACCCGCCGCCGCCGCCGCTCCGGAGCCACGGCGACGTTCATCAAATGCCAGACGCGGTCGTAGCGGGAGCAGACCAGGTATCCGAGCAGCTCCTCGTCGGCCGTAGCGGCCAGGCAGATCCCCGAGGGCTTGGAGAGCTCGAGGACGAACATCGCCAGCGACCACGGCGCCGGGAAGGACCGTCGCTCGATCGAGATCACAGCCGGCAGATCGCTGTAGGCGAGCCGCCTCACCGCCGGCTCGGCGCCCACCTCACCCGGCTTTCTGTACAGAGTCTCGCTCACGCCACCGTTCCGCGTCGGGGGGCCGAAGGTAGATCGGTTCAACCGGACCGGAGCCGTCCCCGGCGGCCTCGACCGCCGCGAGAGCGCAGATATGCCGCGCGGCGATCCGGTGCAAGGGGTGGGAGTCCTCCGGGATCTCGGCGCCCCGACTCGCCAACTGTTGACGAAAGCGTACCGCGCCGGATCCGGCGGCCAGTGGTGGCTCCTTCATGTCGGCGACGCGCTCGGCGAGCTCCTCGGGAGAGCCGACCAGCGGCCCCCACAGTCGCTCCCCGTTCGTCGAGTAGAGGGCGGAGAAGACCTCGCCGCGGCGCGCGTCCAAAACCGCGAGTCGTGTCCCCTCCCTGGCGACCTCGCCGATCGCGCGGCCGATCGAGTCCAGCGTGCAGACCCCGCTCACCGGCAACCCGCGGCTCAGCCCAAGCGCTCTGGCGCTGGCGATCGCGACCCTGATCCCGGTGAACGAGCCGGGCCCCCGCCCGACCGCGATCAGCTCGACGGCGTCCCAGCCACCGGCCGCCGCCGCGGCGCGCTCGATCTCCGCGAGCAGCGCCGTGGTGTGCAGGGGCCCAGCCTTCTCGGAGGGGCCGAGCAGCGACTCGAACAGGACCTCTCCGTCGCTCCAGGCGCAGACGGCCGTGTCGGCCGTCGCGGTGTCGAAGCCAACCAGGGCCAGGTCTCAGCCCGGGACCAGGAAGTCGAAGACGCCGACCCTTTTGCCTTTGACGAACCACGAGACCCGGTGCTTGCCGGGGATGTTGGAGGTGATCTTGTTGACGTAGAGCGTCCCCTGCACCGCTTCCTGCTCGGGCGCGCAGAGGTTTTTCTTGGTCGGAAACCGCACGCAGACCGTGTAGAAGACGTCGGCCCTGTTGCTGCGGAAGAAGGCGCCCTTTTTCCGGGCCTTCTGGCAGACGTGCGACGGTTTGGCGTTCTGAGAGAGCCCACAGGCGACGTAGTGCCTGAAGGCGGCGGCCTCCGCCGAAGCGGGCGCGGCGCTCCCCAAAAGCGTCACCGCCAGCCCAAGGGCCGCCAGCCTCTTCGCTGCTCTCATTCGGCGCTTCCTCCTTCGATTCGCATTGTGCGGCCGATGCTACACGCGCTACTCAGAACACCGCTATTTGTGGCGCGATGCGGAGCCGATCTCGATCCTGCGGCTGTCGCCGCCGCCGTGGCTTAGCTGCACAGCCAGCGTCCGGCGGCCGGCGAGCTCGGGCTCGGCCACCGCCGGCCACTCGACGAATGCGACCGATCCGGCATCGAGATAGTCGTCGAGCAGGGCCGGGTCCTCCTGCTCGAGGCCGGCGAGGCGATAGAGGTCGAGGTGCGAGATCGGAAAACGGCCGCGGTAGCGCTGGCCGATGGTGAAGGTGGGCGAGGTGACCGGGCCCTCCACCCCCATCGCCCGGCAGGCGCCACGGATCAGCGTCGTCTTGCCGGCTCCGACGTCGCCGCTGACGACCACCACGTCGCCCGGCCGCAGATCGGCCGCGATGTCCGCGCCGATCGCTTCCGTATCAGCGGCCGACGCGGAGATAGAGCGCCGCCTCCCCTGCTCTCGCTCGCTCGCACTCATGATTACCCGGAGATCTTGCTCGCTCGCTTCCGCGTCCGGGGGCGGCTAGCCGAAGAGGTCGAGCTGGTCGTCGGCGGGCTGCGGCGGGCCGGGCACCGGCGCCTCCTCGATCTGCTCCTCCGGCTCCGGGCCAGCGGGCGGCGGGCCGGCGAGCAGCTCCGGCAGCAGCGCGAGGTCGGCACGCAGCGTCTCCTTCATCGCCGGCGTCCGCAGGGCCGCCGCCGGATGGAAGAGCGGCAGCAGGAAGACGGTGCGGCCGCCGAGCTCGTGGACCTGGGGCGTTCCGCGCACCCGCGTGATCCCGGCCGGGTTCCCGCTCAGCAGCTTGGTTGCGAAGTTGCCCAGAGTGCAGACCACCTTCGGTTCGATCAGCCGCACCTGCTCGAACAGGTAGGGACGGCACGCCTCGATCTCCAGCGGCTGCGGATCGCGGTTGCCGGGCGGACGGCTCTTCAGCACATTGGCGATGAAGACCTCCTCGCGGGACATCCCGATCCCTTCCAAGAGCTGGTTGAGGAGCTGACCGGCACGGCCGACGAACGGCAGGCCCTGCCGGTCCTCGTCGGCCCCTGGCGCCTCGCCGACGAACATCACCTCGGCGTCGGCATCGCCGGCTCCGAAGACGGCGCGGGTGCGGGTCTCGTGCAGCGGACACTTTGTGCAGGTCTCGACCTGCTTGTAGAGCTCGACCAGCTCGGCGCGACGCGCCTCGGCCGAGGCGTTCACCTCACCGCCTCCCGCTCGCGGCGCCTCGCTTCGTCTGACTTCATCCCTCGCACTCGAACTCGTAGATCGGCATCGACGCTCAGATCGTATTCTGCCGCGAGGCCGTGCCGCTCCTTTCGACGCTCGGCTGTTCTCCAATAGCCTGGCCGAGTGATGCGTATCGCTCGCCTTGCCACGCTCGTCCTCTGCGCCCTGGGCGCGACGGCCCTGCCAGGCCTCGCCGCCGCGGCCGAAGGCGAAGCCGACGCCCGTCTCGCCGTCTTCTTCCTGGAAGGGAGCGACCGCTACGAAGCCGAACTCGTCACCGTCGGGAATCAGGTTCTCCTCGGAACGACCCGTCTCAATGTCGGCGCGCTCTACGAGGTTCGCGGCAAGGTCTCCGACGAACGAATCGAGGCGAGGTTCGGCAACCTCGGGCGCATCTCGGGTCGCTACGAGCGGATCGAGCTGTTCGGTCGCAAGCAGCGCCCCGATTCCAGCGGCTGCGAGGACCCATTCTCGTTCGTCAGATTCGAGGGCACGATCTCGTTCCGAGGCGAGGACGGCTACACCTCGATCGAGGCCCGGCGGGCCGGTGGGCTGCTGATCGATCCGGCGGCGGCGCGGTGCAAGCGCCGAGCCCGCATGAGCGCCGCGGGCGGCTCGCCGCTGAACACTCATTTCGCGGCGATTTCCAAGCACGGCGGCGTCGTCACCTCCCTCGCGCTCTGGCGCAAGCGCGGCCAGCCGTGGGCGACCCTCGAAGTAGTGCGCCAGGAACGGCGCGGCAAGATGCGGATCTTCCGCGGCGCGGCGACGGTGGTAGGAGGCGAGAACGCGCTGATCACCAGCGGTCCCGGCGTGCGGCCGCCGTTCGCCTTCGTCGCCGCTCCGAAGCCGTTCAGCGGCAGCGCCGTCTTCGATCCCAACGCGGCGCACGGTGCCGAGTGGTCGGGTTCCCTCGCCGCATGGCTGCCGGGTTTCGGCAAGGTCGGCCTGACCGGCCCGGACTACGCTCTCGGCTTCTGCCGCCGGGAGAACGACGAACCGGGCTGCGACCCGGAAGCGCCCGTGCGCAAGCCGCTATCGATGCTTCAGGGCAGCGGCTCCCAGTCCCAGGCCTTGGGCGAGGCGAGGCTCTCCTGGTCGAGATACCTGCGGAACTCCGCCAGCTCGGCCGGCTCGACGCCGTAGACGTGGTCGGGCTCGGGGAAGTGGCGGGAGCGGACCTCCTCGCCGTACTCCCGTACGGCTTCGACCATCGTCTCGTGGACATCGGCATAGCGCTTGACGAATTTCGCCATGCGACCCGTGGTGATGCCGAGCAGATCGTGGAAGACGAGCACCTGGCCTGAGGTCGCAGGGCCGGCGCCGATCCCGATCGTCGGCACTTCGAGCTTCGCGACTATGGCTTCGGTGATCGCCGCCGGGACCGCCTCGAAGCCGATCGCGAAGCAGCCGACCGACTGCAGGGCCAGCGCGTCCTCGCAGAGCTTGATCGCTCCCTGGGCGGTCTTGCCCTGGGCTTTGTAGCCGCCGAGGGCGGTGGCGGTCTGGGGAGTGAGACCCACGTGCCCCATCACCGGGATGCCCGAGCGCACGATCGCCCGCGCCCGCTCGACCGCGATTCCTCCCGCCTCCAGCTTGACGACCTGGCAGCCGGTCTCCTTGACCAGGCGCTGCGCGTTCTGGACCGCGATCTCGTTGCTCGCCTCGTAGCTGCCCATCGGCATGTCGCCGACCATCAGCGGCGTTTTCAGGCCGCGGCGGACGGCCTTGCCGAGCACGATCATCTCCTCCATCGAGACCGGCTCGGTGCCGGAGTAGCCGAGCACGACCATCGCCGCCGAGTCGCCGACCAGCACGATGTCGACGCCCGCCTCCTCGGCGACCGTCGCCGAGGGGTAGTCGTAGGCGGTGACCATCACGATCGGTTCCCCGGCCGCCTTCATCTCGGTCAGGCGAGGCAGGGCTACCGGCCGGCGGTCGGGCGGTGGGGGCGCAGTGTGGGAGCGTCCGCCGGAGCTCATGAGACGGCCTCTGGCTCCGTTGAGAGCAGCACCTCCGGGTGGCTGTCGACCGCGACGACCGAGTTGTCCTCGCCGACGTGGACGACGACCGGCGAGTAGGACTCGAGGTCGCTCTCGTCGTAGGCCCCGAAGGAGGCAACGATGATCTTGTGCCCGGGGTGGGTCAGGTGGGCGGCAGCGCCGTTGACCTGCATCGTGCCGGATCCCGGCTCGCCGTCGATGGCGTAGGTGACGAAGCGGGCGCCGTTGTCGATGTCCCAAACGTGGACCTGCTCGTTCGTGATCAGGTCGGCGCTGGCCATCAGCTCGGTGTCGATCGTGATCGAGCCGATGTAGTCGACATCGCAATCGGTCACCGTCGCCCGATGGATCTTGGACTTGAGCATCTGCCTCTGCATCAGGGTTGTGCCTCTCTCTCGCCGTTGTGCCGATGGGCCTCAGAGCGGTCTATATCTCCACTTTGAGGCCCGTCGGCGGGAAGTTCGTGGATTAAGACGTTGTCGATCAGGCGAGCGGCGCCTACTCGGGCGGCGACCGCGACCAGGACCGGGCGGCCGTTCAGCTCGCCGACCGGGGTCAGCTCGTCGGCGTCGCGCGTCTCCAGGTACTCGGGCTCGATCCCGGCCGCGGCCAGCTCGCGCCGGCCCGCCTCGAGGCCGGCGCCGAGCGACCCTTCGCGCGCACCCCCTTCGACCGCGCGCAGCGCCCGCGAGAGCGCCGTCGCCCGCTCGCGGTCGGCAGGAGTCAGATAGGCGTTGCGGGAGCTCATCGCGAGGCCGTCGGGCTCGCGGACGATCGGCAACGCCTCGATCCGGACCGGGAAGTCGAGGTCGCGGACCATGTGGCGGATCACCGCCACCTGCTGGGCGTCCTTCTGGCCGAAGTAGGCGACGTCCGGCCCGACCGCGTTGAAGAGCTTGGCGACGACCGTGGCGACGCCGCGGAAATGCTCGGAACCGCGCCGAGTCGGATCCCCGCAGAGGACTTCGGCGAGGCCGCCGACCTCGACTTGGGTCGAGAAGCCCTCCGGGTAGACCTCCTCGACGGGTGGCGCCCAGACCAGGTCGACGCCGGCCTCGGCGGCCAGCTCGGCGTCGCGCTCCTCGTCCCGGGGGTAGCGGTCGAAGTCCTCGCCCGGCCCGAACTGAGTGGGGTTGACGAAAAGGCTCATGACGACGACGTCGCACTCGCCGCGGGCCGCGCGCAGAAGCGAAAGGTGCCCCTCGTGCAGGTACCCCATCGTCGGTACGAGGCCAATCGAACGACCGGCGCGGCGCGGTTCGGCCAGCGCGGCGCGCAGCTCGGACTTGGCGCGAACGAGCTTCGCGCCTGCTCTTGCATGCGGGGGATCGGTCAGTGAGAGATTCATAGGTCCATGCCCTGGGGGTCACGGCCGAGGCTCGATTATAGGCGCTCAGCGACGGAAATCTATGGCCTTGATCACACGGGCCGGGGCGCCCGCGGCAATCGAGCCGGGCGGAAGATCCGCGGTGACTACGGAGTTTGCGCCGACCACGCAACGTTCGCCGATCGTCACCCCGCTCGTCACCACGCAGTTGACCCCAAACCAGCAGTTGGAGCCGATCCTGACGGGGCCCTTGCTGGTGAATCCCTGCCAGGTGATCGGCGTGTCCGGGTCGTCGAAGCGGTGCTCGGCGTCACCGATGAAACAGCCGTTGGCGAACATGACGTGGTCGCCGATCGCGATCTCGCGGTAGGCGGCGAGCATCGTGTTGCGGTTGAGGAAGCACCCCTGGCCGATCTCGATCCGCGCCTCGGGCGCGAGCGTCAACCAGCAGCCCGGCTCCAGCAGCGTGCCATCGCCTATCGTCAGGCGCCCCTCGTCGAGCGCCTCCAGCAGCTCGCCCTCTGCCGGCTGGCGGATGAAGAAGCCGCCACGGGCGGCGTGACGAGCGATCCGCCAACGACGACGGAGGCGGCGATTGCGTTCGTACCAGCGACGCTTCGCCCACCACACACGCCACCCCCGCTGCCCCCCAAGGTCGCTCATCCGCCCCAACGTTATGCCTCTCCACCGCCGGCGAGCCGGTTGCGGCGGCGGGACTCCTGTTCTCGGCCCACGGGCGGCATAGACTCGGCCGGTGGCGGGCCTGCGCGGCGGCATAGATCTGGGTGGGACGAAGATCCAGACCGTGGTCGTCGACGCCGGCAACGAGGTGCGCGGCCAGGCGAGGCGGCCCACCCCGACCGGCGGCAGTCCGGCCGGCGTGGCCGCGGCGGTCGAGGAGGCACTGCGCGAGGCCGCCGGGACGGCGGGCATCGACCCGACTCAACTGGTCGGCGTCGGGGTCGGCTCACCCGGCACCGTCAGCCAGGCCGACGTCGTCTCCAGCGCCAGGAACCTGCCCGGCTGGGACGGGAGCTTTCCACTCGGCCGGACGCTCTCGGAGGCGCTCGGCACCGAGGTCAGGGTCGGCAACGACGTCCAGGTCGCGGTGGAAGGCGAGTTCGCGCTCGGAGCCGGCCGGGAGTTCAGCTCGCTGCTCGGGGTCTGGTGGGGAACGGGCGTCGGCGGCGGCATCGTTCTCGACGGCAAGCCCTGGCTGGGCCGAGGAGCCGCCGGGGAGATCGGCCACATGGTGGTCGAGCGCGGCGGTGCCAGGTGCCCCTGCGGCCGGCGCGGCTGCATGGAGGCCTACGCGGGGCGGGCGGCGATGGAAGCGGAGGCGCGACGTCGCCACCAGGACGGCGCCGGGACCGACCTCTTCAAGCTGATGCACAAGCACGACAAACCGCGTCTGACGAGCGGCATCTGGGAGCGGGCCCTCGACCGCGGCGACAAGATTGCCGCGCAGCTGATCGGCCGGGCGGTCGAGGCGCTGGGCACCGGGATCGCCTCGGCGGTCAACCTGCTCGACGTCGAGGCGGTCGCGATCGGCGGCGGGCTCGGCGAGCGCTTCTGCGACCGCTACATGGACGACCTGCGTGCGGAGATGCAGAAGCACCTCTTCGTCGACGAGGATCCGCCGACGGTGCGAGTCGCCGAGCTGGGCGACCTCGGCGGCGCAATCGGCGCCTCCCTTCTGATCACCTGAGAGCCCATCCCGGTAGGGGTGGAACGTCTTGTACTTTTTCCGCGACAAGGCCGGCGGACAGCCACCAACTGCCTTCGGAAAAAGTTAAGTGGAACCCCTACCGGGATGGGCTCTCAAGCCGCAACGGGTTCACGCCGTTTGCGCGACCCCCGCTTCGGCTTCGCCGGCTCGACCAGCCCGGCGAGGAAGCGGCCGGTGTGCGACTCCTCGACCGCAGCGACCTCCTCTGGCGTGCCGGTGGCCACCACCTCTCCCCCCTCGTCGCCCCCATCGGGCCCAAGATCGATGAGACGGTCGGCGGTCTTGACCACGTCGAGGTTGTGCTCGATCACGACCACGGTGTTGCCGGCGTCGACGAGACGGCCGAGCACGTCGAGCAGCCGCTGCACGTCGGCGAAGTGGAGGCCGGTGGTCGGCTCGTCGAGGATGTAGAGGGTCTCGCCGGTGGCGACCTTGGAGAGCTCGGTCGCCAGCTTCACCCGCTGCGCCTCGCCGCCCGAGAGCGTCGTCGCCGGCTGGCCGAGCCGGATGTAGTCGAGCCCGACGTCGTGCAGGGTGCGCAGGCGCCGCGCGATCTTCGGCACGTTCTCGAAGAAGACGACCGCCTCCTCGACCGACATCTCCAGCACGTCGGCGATGCTCTTGCCCTTGAACCGCACCTCGAGCGTCTCGCGGTTGTAGCGCTTGCCGTGGCACTGCTCGCAGGGCACGTAGACGTCGGGCAGGAAGTGCATCTCGATCTTGATCTGGCCGTCGCCGCGGCAGACCTCGCAGCGCCCCCCTTTGACGTTGAAGCTGAACCGCCCCGGCTTGTAGCCGCGTGCCCGCGCCTCCTGGGTCTGGGTGAAGAGCTGGCGGATGTGGTCGAAGAGACCGGTGTAGGTGGCCGGGTTGGAGCGTGGCGTGCGCCCGATCGGCGATTGATCGATGTTGATGATCTTGTCGATCTGACTGAGGCCGTCGATGCCGTCGTGGGCGCCGGGGCGGAGCTTGGCCTGGTGAAGGCGGTTGGCAACGGCGTGGTGCAGGGTCTCGTTGACCAGGGTCGACTTGCCCGAGCCGGAGACGCCGGTCACGCAGCAGAAGACGCCGAGCGGGACGGCCACGTCGATTCCCTTCAGGTTGTGTTCGCGCGCGCCGCGCACGAGCAGCGCGCCGCGCGGCTGACGGCGCTCCGCGGGAACCTCGATCTGGCGCTTGCCGGCGAGGTACTGGCCGGTCAGCGACGCCGCGTCCTTCGCCACCTCTTTCGGCGTGCCCGCGGCGATCACGTGGCCGCCGTGCTCGCCGGCGCCGGGTCCGAGGTCGACGATGTGGTCCGCGGCGCGCATCGTGCCCTCGTCGTGCTCGACCACGATCACGGTGTTGCCGAGGTCGCGCAGCCGGTCGAGGGTCGCGATCAGCTTTTCGTTGTCGCGCTGGTGAAGGCCGATCGAGGGCTCGTCGAGCACGTACATCACCCCGACCAGGCTGGAGCCGATCTGGGTCGCCAGCCGGATCCGCTGCGCCTCGCCGCCCGAGAGCGAGCGGGCCGAGCGTCCCAACGACAGGTAGCCGATGCCGACGTTGTCGAGGAAGGCGAGCCGTTCGGAGATCTCGCGCACGATCAGGCGGGCGATCGCTCGCTCGGTCTCGGTCAGCTCCAGCGAGCCAATCCACTGCCGCGCCGCCCGCGCCGACATGTCGGTCATATCGGCGATGCTGAGGCCGCCGACCGTTACCGCGAGGCTCTCGGGACGCAGCCGGGCGCCTTCGCACTGCGGACAGGGCTGCTCGGCCATGTAGCCCTCGATCCGCTCCCGGTTGGTCTCCGAGTCGGTCTCCTCGTAGCGGCGCTCGAGGTTGTTGACGATCCCCTCGAAGCGGACCCGGTAGGAGCGGTGGCGCCCGAAGCGATTGGTGTAGCTGACCTGATGGCGCTCCTCGCCGGTGCCGTAGAGGAAGATCTCCTTCTCGGATTTCTTCAGCTTCGACCAGGGCTTGTCGGCGTCGACGCCGTAGGTCTCGGCGACCGCCGCAATCAGCCGCCGCCAGTAGGCGGTGACGCCGCGGTTCCAGGGCTGCAGCGCCCCCTCGCCGAGCGAAAGCGTCGGGTCGGGGACGACCAGTTCGGGGTCGATGACTTTCTGGAAGCCGAGCCCGTGGCAGCGCTCACAGGCGCCGTGCGGCGAGTTGAAGGAGAAGATCCGCGGCTCCAGCTCTGGAATCGACGTGCCGCAGTTGAGGCAGGCGAACTGCTCGGAGAAGAGGAGGTTTCCGCCTGCCTGCTCACTCCCGCGCTCGCCGCCGGAGGGTGGATCCACGATCTCGATCTCGACCAAGCCGGCTGCCAACCCGGCCGCGGCCTCGACCGACTCCGAGAGACGGCGGCGCAGGTCCGGTTTCATCACCAGGCGGTCGACGACGACCGAGACGTCGTGTTTGTACTTCTTGTCGAGGACGATCTCCTCGTCGAGCCGTCGCAGCTCGCCGTTCACCTTGACCCGCGAGTAGCCCTCGAGGCGGAACTGCTCGAGCAGCTTCCCGTACTCGCCTTTGCGCCCGCGCACGACAGGTGCCATCACCATGAACTTCGTGCCTTCGTCCAAGGTCATCAGGCGATCGACGATCTGCTCCTGCGACTGGCCGGTGATCGGCTCCTTGCAGGTCGGGCAGTGGGGCACGCCGATCCGCGCCCAGAGCAGCCGCAGGTAGTCGTAGATCTCGGTCACCGTGCCGACCGTCGAGCGCGGGTTGCGCGAGGTCGTCTTCTGATCGATCGAGATCGCGGGCGAGAGGCCCTCGATCGAGTCGACGTCGGGCTTCTCCATCAGGCCGAGGAACTGCCGCGCGTAGGAGGAGAGCGACTCGACATAGCGGCGCTGGCCCTCGGCGTAGATCGTGTCGAAGGCGAGGCTCGACTTGCCCGACCCCGAGAGACCAGTGATCACGATCAGCGCATCGCGGGGCAGCTCGACGTCGATGCCCTTGAGGTTGTGCTCGCGAGCACCCGAGATGACGATCCGCTCCGAAGCTGCCACTACGGAGCGATTCTACGCAGGCGAACAGACGTTCCCCGGGGGAGAGTCCGGGTGAGTTCGCACTTATGGTCGGTATGCGACCAGAAGTACGAACTCACCGCCCGTTGGCCACGTTGGCCGCCAAGCAGCACGGCATCGTCTCGGCACGGCAGCTTCGGCGACTGGGTTACTCACCGCCGGCGATCAAGCGGGCGGCGGCGGGCGGGCGGCTGCATCGCATCCATCGCGGCGTATACGCGGTCGGATACGGACGCCTGACGAGTCATGGCCGTTGCCTAGCCGCGGTCGCCGCGTGCGGGCCGGGGGCACTGCTCAGCCACATGTCCGCGGCGTGGCTGTGGGGACTGCAGTCGCCGTGCCCGATGAGGGTTGAGGTAACGGCTTCGACCCGCCGACACAGCCTCGAGCCGATACGGATCCACTACTCCGCGGCGCTCGCCGACGACGATCGAGCCAGATGCGAAGGGATCCCGGTGAATGCTCTCCCCCGCACCCTGCTCGACCTGGCCGCCACCACCGATCGCCGCTCGCGGCTCGTTCACGCAGTGCAGCGAGCAGAGCGTCTGGACCTGCTGGACCTCGCGACGATCGACACGATGCTGGAGCGGCGACGCGGTGCACGGGGAGCGGCCCGTCTCTGCCAGGCGCTCGAGATCTACCGAGACCCTGTCTTCGCTCGCTCTCGGTCGGAGCGACTCCTCCTCGACCTCGTCAAGAAAGCAGGGCTGCCACGCCCCGCCGTCAACACCTACGTGGAGGGGCATGAGATCGATGCCTACTGGGAGCGGGAGCGATTTGCCGTGGAAGTCGACGGCTGGGACGTGCATCGCACGCGAGCGGCCTTCGAGAACGACCCCGTGCGACTGGAGGACCTGAAGCTCGCCGGCATCGACTCGATCCGACTGACGGCTCGACGCATCGAACGGGAGCCCGCGCTCGTCGCCGAGCGTCTGGCAGTCTTGCTCGCGCGACGTCGCCAGGAGCTTCAGTAGAGAGCGGTGGCGAGGCGGCGGCGGTACTCGCGTGCTGATGGATCGGCGGGATCGGCTTCGCTGAGGATGCCGACGATGGCGCGGCGCAGGTCTTCGCGCGTTTCCTCGTCGGCGTTGGGTAGCTCGGCCAGCAGCGCATCCAAAGCGGCCTCGCGTTCGCCTCGCTCGAGCGCCTCGAACGCCTCGGCTCCAACCCCCGCCTTTGCAAGATGAATCCTTGCCGCAATGCCCTCGGCGGCGAAGTCGCCGTTGTGGCCCTCGACAGCTTCCAGCGCCTCGTCCTCCGCGCCGCGCTCCAGGCGCCTGCGGGCCAGCGCGACGGCGATGTCAGCGCGCCGAGGCTCCAGCTGCGACGCCTCCCGCAACGACAGCTCATCGCCGGCCGCCAATAGCTCGTCGGCCCTGGAAGGCGCCAGCGAGTCGAACAGCTCCTCGACTTTCGCTCGCGGCACGGCGCCGACGAACTCGTCCACCACCTGGCCGTCGCGGAATGCCTTCACCGCCGGAATACCCTGCACCTGGTAGCGGGCGGCAAGCGCCTGGTTGGCGTCGACGTCGACCTTGGCCAAGAGGGCCCGTCCGTCACGTGCGGCCTCGGCCGCTTCGAGCGCCGGGGTGAGCGTCCGGCACGGGCCGCACCACTCCGCCCAGAAGTCGACCACTACCGGCACCTCGCGGGAGCGCTCGATCACGTCACGCTCGAAGGTCGCCTCGGTTACGTCGATGGCCATGACTCGAGGTTAGATAGGCGCCGGCATGGGAACCGGCCGCCGCCCCGTAACCGGCATCTCCGAGCTGGTTCTCGAGTTTCCCGATCTGGAGGCATCGCGAACCTTCTCCCGCGACCCGGTCTAGTACTGCACGGTTGCGAGAGGAACCGCTTCGGCGTACGGTCTATCCGAGGCGGGGATCAGTCCGACAGAAGGAGATCTCATGTCGAACGTCGACACCGCCCGGTCCGCCTACGACGCCTTCGGCCGCGGCGACCTTGAAGCCCTGAAGGAGAACTTCGCCGAGGACGCCGTCTGGGTCACCTCGGACGAGCTGCCGCTTGGCGGCGAGACCCGCGGCCGCGATGCGATCCTCGCCAACTTCGCCCAGATCCCCAACTACTGGTCGTCGTTCAGCGTCGAGCCGCGGGATTTCATCGACTGCGGCGACTACGTCATCGTCCGCGGCACGCAGCGCGCCGGCAACGACAAGGGGAGCATGGAGGCGCCGTTCGCGCACATCCTCGAATACCGCGAGGGCAAGCTGGTGCGAGGCGAATTCTTCACCGACAGCGCCAAGGCGGCGAAGCTGCTCGCCTAAGCGCCCGCGGTCATCCCATCGAGGTCGCGGCGCAGCTCCTTCAGCTCGTCGCGGATCCGCGCCGCCTCCTCGAAGCGGAGGTCGTCGGCGGCGGCCAGCATCTCCTCCTCGAGGGCGACGATCGTCCGCTCCAGCTCGGCCGGGTCGCTGACCGCCGCGGAGCGACCGCGGCGGCGCTTGCGGGGCGCACGGTCCTCCATCGCGAGGAACTCGGCCATCTCCGAGATCCCCTTGCGGACCGTCTCCGGGGTGATCCCGTGCTCCTCGTTGTAAGCGAGCTGGATCGCGCGGCGGCGGTCGGTCTCGCCGATCGCGGCGCGCATCGCGTCGGTCTCCTTGTCCGCATACATCAGGACCCGACCGTTGACGTTGCGGGCGGCTCGGCCGATCGTCTGCACGAGGCTGGTCTCGCCGCGCAGGAAGCCCTCCTTGTCGGCGTCGAGGATCGCCACCAGCGAGACCTCGGGCAGGTCGAGCCCCTCGCGCAGCAGGTTGACGCCGACCAGCACGTCGTACTCGCCCAGCCGCAGCTCGCGGATGATCCGAATCCGCTCCAGCGTGTCGATTTCGGAATGCAGGTAGCGAACCCGGATCCCGTACTCGAGCAGGTAGGCGGTCAGGTCCTCGGCCATCTTCTTGGTCAAGGTGGTGACGAGGACGCGCTCCTTCGCCTCGGCGCGGGCGCGGATCTCGTTCATCAGGTCGTCGATCTGGTTCTTCGTCTCCCGCACCTCGATCTCCGGGTCGACGATCCCGGTCGGGCGCACGATCTGCTCGACTATCCGTGACGACTCTGCCCGCTCGAACTGGCCCGGCGTGGCCGAGACCATCACCAGCCGGTCGACCCGGGACAGGAACTCGTCGAACTTGAGCGGCCTATTGTCGATCGCCGAGGGCAAGCGGAAGCCGTAGTCGATCAGGGTCGTCTTGCGCGAACGGTCTCCCTCGTACATACCGCCGATCTGGGGGATCGTCTGGTGGGACTCGTCGACGAAGCAGACGAAGTCGTCGGGGAAGTAGTCGATCAGCGTGTGCGGCGGGCTGCCCGGCGGGCGACCGTCGAGGATTCGGGAGTAATTCTCGATCCCGGAGGTGAAACCGAGCTCCTTCAGCATCTCGATGTCGTAGGCGGTGCGCTGGCGCAGACGGTGCGCCTCCAGCTGCTTGCCTTCGCCCTCCAGTTCGGCGGTGCGGGCGTTCAGTTCGGCGCGGATCTCCTCGACGGCGCGCTCCAACGTCTCGTCCTTGGTCACGTAGTGCGATGCCGGCCAGACGGAGACGTGGTCGATCTCGTCGAGTATTTCGCCGGTCAGCGGGTCGAAGTGCTGGACCGCCTCGATCTCGTCCCCGAAGAGCGAGATGCGGTAGGCCGACTCGGCGTAGGAGGGCATGATCTCCAGCACCTCGCCACGGGCGCGGAAGGTGCCGCGACCCAGGGCCGTGTCGTTGCGCTGGTACTGCATCTTGACCAGCTTGCGCAGCACCTCTTCGCGGTCTATTTTCTCGCCAAGCTTGAACATCTGCATCTTTTCGTTGTAGACCTGCGGCGAGCCGATCCCGTAGATGCAGGAGACCGAGGCGACGATGATCACGTCGCGGCGCGCGAAGAGCGCCGCGGTCGCCGCATGGCGCAGGCGGTCGATCTCGTCGTTGATCGAGGAGTCCTTCTCGATGTAGAGGTCCTGCGCGGGGACGTAGGCCTCAGGCTGGTAGTAGTCGTAGTAGGAGACGAAGTACTCGACCGAGTTCTTGGGGAAGAACTCGCGGAACTCGTTGCAGAGCTGCGCGGCGAGCGTCTTGTTGTGGGCGATCACCAGCGTCGGGCGCTGGACCGCCGCGATCGTTCCCGCCATCGTGAACGTCTTGCCGGTGCCGGTCGCGCCGAGCAGCGTCTGGAAGCGTTCGCCCGCCCGCAGGCCCTCCGCCAGCCCGGTGATCGCTTTCGGCTGGTCCGCGGTCGGCGTGTAGGCGGGGTTCAGCTCGAACTCGGGCACCGGATCACCTTAGCGAGAGCCGGCCCCGGTCCCACAGGGGCGCGGCCGTTCCAGCCGTGATAAACATGCCAGTTTGCGTTATCGATGTCTTGTCTGTAGAGCTTCTGTCGGCACGCACAGAGAATGCCCCGCATGCAGCCACGTGACCGATTCGCAATCAACCTGCGCAAAGCGCGACAGAAGGCAGAGATCTCCCAGGAGGAGCTCGGCTTCCGGTGCGACCTGCACCGGACTGAGATCTCGCTGCTCGAGCGGGGTGGGCGCGAGCCGCGGCTCGGCACGATCGTCAAGCTGGCAGGATCGCTTGACGTCAAGCCGGAGGAACTGTGCGCGGGAATGGCCTGGAGCGTGAAGTCCCAGCGCTTTCAGTTCAAGAAGTAGCGGGGTGGGGCCATGCCCGGTAGGGGTTCCACTTAACTTTTTCTGAAGTTGGTTTGCCGCCGTCCGAGGTTGGAGGCGCAGAAAAAGTACAAGACGTTCCACCCCTACCGGGCATGGCCCCTTACGGTAGGAGCTGTTCCAGTAATCCTTGGGCGGGGCCGAGGAAGGTTTGCGCCTGGTCTAGCAGGGTGCGGGCATCCTGGATCAGTTCGATCGCCTGGTTGAGGGGGATCTGCCTCACCGTCTGGCGCAGAGGACCGGCCAGCAGCGGGGGGAGGGCGCCGGCTCGCTCGGCGTCGTCGACCGCCCGCAGCAGGCCGGCGCGGATCGCCCGCGCCAGCTCGGCATCGTCGATTCCGTAACGCTGCGTGAACCGCTCCCGCGAGCGAGGCGTCGCCAGCGCCCGCGCTAGCGTCTCCCTGCTCACTCCGAGCTCGCAGGCGGCGCCGTCGAGGGCCGAGAACGAGAACTGCTCGGCGATCTCGTCCAGCCCTTCGGGATCGCGCCATTCCCGCGGCTCGCAAGGGTCCTGGACCTGCGCCGGTGCATAGGAGGAGCCGCCGGAGGCGAGGTAGGCGCCAACCAGCGCCAGCGAGGCGACGATCGCCGTCAGAACCAAGAGGGTCCCTCGGTTCGCCGCCGACACCGATCGCTCGGCGCTCACAGGTCGACCCTCCGGGCGAGGCCGATCGGCAGGAGGGCCAGCAGGCCGATCGCAGCGCCGAGGCCGAAGGAGGGGCTGAATGCATGGGTGGCGCCGCGGTCGAGTTGGTCCTGCAGTTCGGAGCGCAGCTGCAGGACTTCGGCGCGCTCCTCGGGATCGTCCGGCAGCGGCTCGAAGGCGGGATCGATCGTCGGCACCCTCCCCCGCTCGTCTTCCAGGCGGTCGTTTATCCGCTGCGAGAGCTCCAGCTTGAGCAGCGGGCTGACCGGCGAGTCGAGGACGACGGCCGTGCCCGAGTCGATCGCGTCGCGCCGCTGCTCGGCAATGTCGGCGGTGAACAGCGGCGTCAGCGCCAGAAGGCCGAGGGCGACGCCGGCGTGGCGGGCCGAGATCGTCCAGCCGCCATGAATCGCCTGCGGCGCTCGCCCGGCCAGGGCCGTTTCGGTCAGCGCCGAGAGGACGAGGGAGAGGCCGACCCCGACCAGCAGCTGAGGCGGCAGGGTGAGAACGACCTCGGCCTTGGGCAACAGCGCCAGGCCGCCGAGGCCGCCGGAGACGAGGATCGCGCCCGCCGCCGCGCGGGCCCGGGCGCTGCCGACCGAGGGGCCGATCCGGGTGCCGAGCAGAGCCGCGAGCGGCATCGCCGAGACGACGGCGGCGGCGCCGATAGGGGTCAGTCGCCAGCCCTCGATCAGCAGCAGGACGAGCAGGAAGAGAGCCGCGGCGATCGCGGCCGACGTCATCACCAGCGCCAGGTTGGCCAGCAGGTGCGGGCGGCCGGTGCTGCGCAGCTCCGCGGCGACGATGCCGGTCGCCGCCTCGTGCCTGGCGACCGCGAGGACCGGCACGCCTGCGGCGATCGCCAGCGGTGCCTGGATCAAGAAGATCGATTGCCAGGAGACCAGCTCGGTCAGGAGCCCCCCGACCGCCGGGCCGAGCGCCGCTCCGGCTGCCCCGGCGGCGGCCCAGACCGCGGCCGCGCGGCGCTCCGATCCGACCGTGGCGGGAAGCAGCTCCAGCACCGCCGTCACCGCCGCGGCGCCGCCCAGTGCCTGCACGCAGCGGGCGGCGATCAGCGTGCTCAGCTCCGTGGAAAGGCCGCAGGCGATGCCCGCGCCGGCGAAGACGGCGAGGCCGACGGCGGCGGTGCGGCCGGGGCCGACCCGCCGCCCCAGCTGGGCGGCGGGGACCGCGGCAAGCGCCAGCACCAGGTTGAAGGAGACCAGGACCCAGGTCACCCCCGCGACTCCGGTGTCGAGCTCGCGGTAGATCTCCGGCAGGGCGAGGACGACGATCGAGGAGTCGGCGAGGACGAGGCCGACGGCGACCGCCAGGGCGACGAGGCGGGGACGCGGCTCAGTCATCGATAGCCCAGCTCCCGTGCGTAGGTGTCGCGGTAGGTCTGTCGCTTCTCGAGAACCCGCTCAACATAGCTGCGAGTTTCCCCGAAGCGAATGTCGTCGAGCTGCAGCTCTCCCCCGCCCCACTCGTCGACGTTGCCAATTCCGGCGTTGTAGGCGGCCAGCGCCGCAATCTCGTTCTGGTCGAGCAGATCGAGCAAGTAGCGCAGGTAGAAGGTCCCGTAGGCGATGTTCACGTCGGGGTCGGAGAGATCCTCGAGCACGAACTCGGTTCCGCGGCTCTTGCGGGCGATGAACCTGGCGGTGTCCGGGGTGATCTGCATCAGGCCGCGGGCGTCGGCATGGGACGTCTGATCGCGGAAGTGGGACTCCGCGTAGATCATCGCGGCGACCAGCGCCGGCTCCACGTCCCATTGGGCCGACTCCTGGCGGATTATGTCCTCGTGGCGGAGGGGCAAGGTCAGCTCCTGGATTGCATCGTCGACCTTGCCAAACACCCCCAGCAGGACCCCGGCGACGACTCCGGCCGCAACCACACCGCCCCCGACGAGCAGACGGCGCTTGCGGACCGAGCGCGCACGCCGGCTTCTCTTCCGACTCATCGGCGCAGCTTCTCGATGAGGGCGGATAGCTTTCGCTCGAGGTCCTCGACGCTGCCCTCGTTGTCGATCGTGTGCTCGGCACGGGCCGCCTTCTCGTCCTGATCGAGCTGGCGGGCCTCCCGTTCCTCGACCAGGGTGTGGCCGCGAGCCTCGGCCCGCTCACGGCGAACCGGGTCGGAGGCGATCACGGCAACGGTCGTGTCGAAGACACCGTCCATCTCGGACTCGAACAGCAGTGGCACCTCCACCACGGCGATCTCGGTCGTAGCGGGCAGGGAGGCGAGCCAGGCGCCAATCCTCTTCCCGACCAGTGGGTGGATCTGTGCCTCCAGCCAGCTCAGCTCCTCCGGCTCGGCGAAGACGATCTCGCCGACGCGAGCGCGGTCGACCCGTCCCTGGGGGACGACCTCGGCCCCCCAGCGCTCGGTGAGGCGTTTCAGCAGCGGCTCGGAGTCGAGCAGCTCGTGGACCACCGCATCGCTGGAGATCGTCTCCGCGCCAAGCCGCTCGAAAGCAGCGAGAGCCTCGGACTTCCCTGCCGCGATGCCGCCGGTGAGCCCGATCGTCAACGGCGCCACGGCGCGCTAGGACTCGGAGGCTGCCTCGGCCGACTCGGCCTCGCCGGGGGGCTCCTCGGCACTATCGCCGTCCCCGGCCGCCTCGTCGACGTCATCGGGAGAATCCGGCCGCTCGACGACCGATTCCCCCTCCTGCTCCTCGCCGCCTTCCTCACCACCATTGCTCTCAGCAACTGCCTCGGCGGCATCCTGCTGAGCAGCACTCTCCTGCGCAGCAGCCTCAGGGGTAGGAGCAGTCACCTCCTCGGCCAGAGGCTCCGCCTCCTCGTGCTCAGCAGCTTCATCCGCCGGGGCGCTCGCCTCATCGGCCTCGGACTCAGCCATCTCCTGCTCAGCCGGCTCGGCGATCTCCTGCTTAGCAGCTGGAACCTCGGCAGGCGCATCGTCCCGACCCTCAGGCGCATCATCCGCGGGTGGCGTGGATGAGGGTTCGTCGCCCGCAGCTTGCGAGGACGACGAGCCCTCGTCCACGACAGGACCCGCGGTCGAGAGGTCCGAGCCCTCAGCCGATGCACCCTCAGCAGCTTCCATCTGCTCCCCGAGATCCCCCATCGGCATGTTCTGCCCCTCGACCCGCTTGACGCTCAGCGACAACCGCCGCCTCTCCTCGTCGATCTCGAGAATCTTCACGTTCAGCTTGGCGTCCGCCTCCACCACCTCGGCCGGGTTCTCGACGTGGTGGTCGGCCAGCTCGGAGATGTGGACGAGCCCCTCGACTCCCGCCAGGATCTCGACGAAGGCACCGAAGGCGACGACCTTCGTCACCGTGCCCTCGAGCACGTCGCCCGACCGGTAGGTGCTGATCACCCGCTGCCACGGGTCCTCCTGGGTCTGCTTCAGCCCCAGCGAGATGCGCTGGCGGTCGCGGTCGATGTCGAGCACTTTGATCCGCACCGTGTCGCCGATCGAGACGACCTCGGAGGGATGGTTGACGTGGCTCCAAGAGAGCTCGGAGATGTGGACCAGTCCGTCGATCCCGTCGAGGTCGACGAAGGCGCCGAAGTCGACGATGTTGGAGATCTTCCCCTCGACGACCTGGCCAGGCTGGAGGCGGCCGAGGATCTGCTCGCGAACCTCCTTGCGCTCTTCCTCCAGCACCGCACGGCGCGAGAGGACGACGTTGTTGCGGCTCCGATTCAGCTCGATCACTTTGCACTCGAGCCCCTGGCCCAGGAACTCGTCGAGGTTGTGGACGCGGCGGATGTCGACCAGCGAGGCGGGCAGGAAGCCGCGCACGCCGAGGTCGAGGATGAGGCCGCCCTTGACGACCTCGATCACGGTCCCCTCGACCGGTTCACCGGACTCGGCGGCCGCCTCGATGCGGCGCCACGCCTTCTCGAAGCGGGCCCGTTTCTTGGAGAGGACGAGTCGACCCTCGGCGTCCTCTTTGGTGAGCACGAGGGCGTCCAACTCCTCACCCAGCTCGACCTCGTCGGCGGGGTCGACCGACTTGCGGATCGAGAGCTCAGTGGAGGGGATGACGCCCTCCGACTTGTAGCCGATGTCGACCAGCACCTCGTCTTTGTCGATCCGGACGACCCTGCCTTTGACGACGTCGCCCTCCTCGAAGGAGACCATCGTCGCCGCGTAGTTGGGAACGAGCTTGCCGTCGATTTCGAGCAAGAGGCCGTTCGAGCCCTCGACGGGCGTGCCGGTCGAAGCAGGGGTCATGGTCGTATCGGTCACGGACACAGCGGCGAATAATGGCAGAATCGCGGGTGATGCCGGTGAGAGCTACGAAGCGCGGGGACGAGCGAACTCCCCTGGACGGAAGCTATGACCTTTTGATCTGCGGAGCCAGCTTCGCAGGGCTCGCCGTGGCCCGCGAGCTGGCCGGCAGCGGCACCGAGGTGATGGTCCTCGACCGCTACGAGATCGGCGAGCGGCAGACCTCGGCCTGCGGCATTCCGACCGATTGGCTGCGCGCGACGGGACTGATGGCGGCCGAGCGCCAGCGCTTCGATTCGCTGCTGATCCACACCCCGCACGGCAGCAGGCGCTACCGCCTCCCCTGGACCTTCTCGACCTTCGACTACCGCGAGCTCTGCCAGTTGCTCTGGGGGGACTGCGACGCCCGCTTCGAGACGGCGAAGGTGAACGGCCGCGCGGCGACGGCCAACGGCGACGGGGCGATCGCGGTGGACACCGACCGCGGCGTCCTCTCGGCACCGCTCGTCGTCGACGCGCTCGGCTGGCGTCGCGTGCTCGCCTCCGGCGACGGCTTCCAGCCCCCCGACGCGCCGCTCTCGCGCGGGCTCGAGGTGCATCCCGACGGCAGCGGCGAGAATCTCGAGGTATGGATCGACCGCCGCTACGTCCCCGCCGGCTACGGTTGGTCCTTCCCCGCCGGTGAGGAGCTGCGAATCGGGGTCGGCTCCTTCGATCCCCGCTTCCACGTTCGCGAGACGACCGAGCTGCTGGCCGAGGATCTGGAGCGCGACCGGGTCCGCTACCAGGGCAACTGGATCCCCCACGAGCTGCGACCGGCGACCGAGGGGGGCGTCTTCTTCGCCGGCGACTCGGCGGGTCACTGTCTACCGCTCACTGCCGAGGGGATCCGCACGGCCCTCTATTTCGGAATCGCCCTGGGACGGGAGCTGCGCGGGGTCGTCGAGGGGCGCCAGAGTCGCGAGCGGGCTGCCGCCCGCTACGCCGAGTTCCACGACCGTCACGAGTGGAAGTTCCGCTGGATGCTGCGCGCCCAGCGGTTGGTACCGAGGATCCCGCCGCGGTTGCTGGGGCCGATGATCCGCCTGCTCGGCACGAAGCGGTTCGTCGACTGGTCGTTCGATCACTACCTGCGGATAGCGCCGCCGGAGATCGCCGGCGGCTCAGCGCACGACCAGCACGGTGCCGACGAGCAGCAGGGCGACACCGAGCAGCCTCTCCGGCGTCAACGGAACCTGGTCGAGGCCGAATAAGCCCAGCCTGTCGATCGCGACCGAGGCGGCGAGCTGGCCGGCGACCGTCAGTGCGGCGTCCCCTCCGGCGCCGACCACCGAGACCGCGATCAGGGCGTTGGCGACGTAGACCGCTCCCAGCAGACCGCCGAGCAGGTAGTACCAGCTGACGTCGAAGGTCGAGGCGAGGCCCCCGGCCTTACCGCTGAGGATGACGATCGCGGTCAGAGCGATCGTGCCGATGACGAAGGAGACGAGCGCTGCGGCGATGTTGCCGGTCGCCCTGCCCAGTTCCGCGTTGATCGGTGCTTGCAGGGCGATCAACCCGCCGGCGATGGCGGTCAGTAGGACCGCCAGTCCCCTATCCATCGCGGGGTCCCGCCGCGCGGGTGATCTTCGTCGTTCGTAGGTGTTGCATCTAGTGCCCGGCCGAGTGAGCCGGCTTGCTGTCATATCAGTAACCGAGCGCACCCCGAACGTAGATGCCACCGCCAGCACACGGACTCGCCTCCCGCCTGATCGCCGGCCCGACCCTGCGCACGCAGTCGGACCGGCGGCTGGTGACGCTGGTGCGAGAAGGCTACGAGACCGCTTTCGAGGAGATCGTCCGCCGCTACGGCAGGCAGCTCGGCCGCTACGCCGCGGCGATCGTCGGCGGCCGCTCCGAGGACGTCACCCAGGACGCCTTCTCCAAGGCGCTGCTGGCGCTGCGGCGCGACGACGGCGAGATCGAGCTGCGGCCGTGGCTCTACCGGATCGTTCGCAACACGGCGCTGAACGACCTCCGCGACCGGCCGGCCGCGGCGGCGGAGCTGGCCGGGGCGATCGCCGCCGGCAGCAACCCCGCTGAGGCGGTCGAGCAGCGCGAAGAGCTGACCGAGCTGATGGGACGGCTGCAGGCGCTGCCAGAGGCGCAGCGGGCAGCGATCGTGATGCGGGAGCTGGAAGGCCTCAGCCACGAAGAGATCGCCGCTGCCCTGGGCATGAGCGGCGGTGCCGCCAGGCAGGCGATCTACCGCGCGCGACAGGCGCTGCGAGATGGGGCCGGCATGCTGGTTCCCCTGCCGCTGCTCAGGATTCTGCTGACCGACGGACCGGCGGTGGCGGAAGCAGCCGGAGGCGCAGCGGGGATCGCCGGAGCCGGGGTCGCGGTCAAGGCAACCGCCGCGACGGTGCTCGTCGCCGGAACCATCGGCACCGGCGTCGCCCTGCAGGAGACGCGCGACACGAGGGGGCCCGAGGCGAGCGCTCGCGCGGCCACGCAGAGGGCGGAGCCCGGCGAGACCGCAGGGCCCATCTCGCCTGTCATTTCCAGCAGCGGCGGCGACTCCGGCGGCAGATCGGGCTCCGACAGCGGGCCGAGCAGCTCCAGCGGCAAGGGAAGCGGGGACGCGGACAGCGACGACGAGCGGCGGGGCGCCGAGGACGAGCGCGACGACGATCACAGCGGACGAGACGATTCATCCGGTCACTCGGGCGAGGGCTCCGGCCATTCGGGCGAGGATCGCTCCGGCTCCTCCGGATCGGGCTCCTCCGGAGATGACCATGCCGACGACGATTCCGGCACGACTGTGGACGACTCGGAGGATCGATCGGGGCCGGGCGACGGCTCCGGCGGCGGGGGATCCGGGACGAGCGGCGGATCGCTTTCGAGCGGCAGCTCCGGCTCGGGGAGCAGCGGCTCCGGCGGCAGCTACAGCTCAGGAACGGGCAGCTCGGGTGCCAGCGGCTCCGGTTCCAGCGATTCCGGATCGAGCGGCGGCTTTTCGGGCTCAGACTTGGATTCCGACGCGCAGTACGAGCTCGAGGAAGTCGACGACGACGACTGAGCGGCGCTACTTTGCGTCCAGCCAGTCTTCCCCGATGCCGATGTCGACCTCCAACGGGGGGTCGAGCGGATAGGCGGCGCACATCTCGCGCCGCACCAGCTCGGTCGCGGCGTCCATCTCGTCCGGCGGGCCCTCGAACAGCAGCTCGTCGTGGATCTGGAGGATGAGTCGCGTCTCCGTCCCGGCCTCCCGCAGGGCGGTCTGGCAGCGCACCATCGCCACCTTGATGATGTCGGCGGCGGTCCCCTGGATCACGGTATTGACCGCCAGCCGCTCCCCCAGCCGTCGCGTGTTCGGGTTGCCTGAGCGCAGCTCCGGGATCGAGCGGCGGCGACCCATCAGCGTCTTCACGAAGCCTTCCTCCTGGGCGCGCTCGATCGTCTTTTCGCGGAAAGCGCGCACGGCCGGGAAACGCTCCAGGTAGCGGGCGACGAATTCCTCACCCTCTTTGCGCGGAATGTTGAGGCGATCGGCGAGGCCGAACCCGGTCAGGCCGTAGACGATCCCGAAGTTGACCATCTTCGCCTTCGAGCGCTGGCCGACGTCGACCTCGTCGCGATCGATCTCGAAGACCTCGGCGGCAGTCGCGGCGTGGACGTCTTCGCCGGCGCGGAAGATCTCCTTCAGCACGTCCTCATCGGCGACCTGGGCGAGCACCCGCAGCTCGACCTGGCTGTAATCGGCGGAGAGCAGGCGGGCGCCGCGCTCGGCGATGAAGCAGGCGCGGACGGGACGGCCAATCTCGGTGCGGATCGGGATGTTCTGCAGGTTGGGATTGGTGCTGGAAAGGCGACCGGTGGTCGTCGCCGCCTGGTTGAAGGTGGTGTGGACGCGGCCAGTCGTCGGGTCGATCAGGTCGGGCAGGGAGTCCAGGTAGGTGTTCTTGAGCTTGGTCAGCTCGCGCCAGGACTCGATCTTCTCGACGATCGGGTGCTCGTCACGGATCTGGGCGAGGACGCGGGCGTCGGTCGAGAAGCCGGTCTTGCCGCGCCGCTTGCGGGTCAATTCGAGCTTCTCGAAGAGGACGCGGCCGACCTGCTGCGGAGACCCGATCGTGAACTCCTCCTCGGCCAGCTCGAAGATCTCCTTCTCGAGCGTGGCGATCCGCTCGCCGAAGCCGGCACCGACCTCGGCGAGGCGCTCGTCGTCGAGCTTCAGCCCCTCGCGCTCCATCGCCGCGAGGACGTGCACGAGCGGGAGCTCGACGTCGCTCAGCAGCGAGTCGAGCTCGAGCTCCTCGAGGCGAGGGCGCTGCGCCTCGGCCAGGGCGGCGACGAGGCGCGCTTCCTCGGCGGGGTCGAGGCCACCCTCGACCTCCTCGCCGAGCGAGAGCTGGCCGTCGTCCCCGTCCCCGTCGACGCTCTCCGCTGCGCTCGCAGCCTCGGCCAGGCCGATGCCCGCGTCGGCGGCGAGCTCGACCAGCTCGTAGGTGCGTCGCTGCGGCTCCAGCAAGTAGGCGGCGAGCATCGTGTCGTGGGCCAGGTCGAGCTCGAGGCCCTGGCTCACCGCCGCGGCGAGCAGGCCGTGACGGCCGCCGCCGAGCGACTTGGCGTCGTGGGCGACAAGCGGCCGCGGGGCGAAGGCCCCCGCAAGCTCGTCCAGGCTCGCGGCGCCTTTGACGATCCGCTCGCCGCCGGCGGCGGCCCAGCGCTCGCCGTCGATCGCCACCGCCGCCAGCCCTTCGTCGAGGTCGGCCGGGCTGCCCTCCACCGCCTCGACCTCGAGCTCGGTCTCGACGCTGCGCCCTGGCACAGCCTCGCCTTCCGGCAGTCCCTCTTCCAGGCGCTCCATCACGGCCCGCAGCTCGAACTCGCGCATGAACTCGCGCAGGGGGCCGCGGTCGGGCCGCATCGCCATCACCTCGTCGAGGTCGATCCCGGTCTCGATCTCGCAGTCGAGCGTCGCCAGCTGCTTGGAGATGCGGGCGTCGTCGGCGTGCTCGACGAGGTTCTGCTTGCGCTTGGCGCCGGAGATCTCCTCGACGCCGGCCAGCACCGCCTCCAGCGAGCCGAACTGCTGCAGCAGCTGGGCCGCCGTCTTGTCGCCGATCCCCGGGACGCCGGGGATGTTGTCGGAGGTGTCGCCTTTGAGGCCGATCAGGTCGGTGACGAGCTCCGGCGGCACGCCGTAGCGCTCGACCACCCCGTCGCGGTCGTAGACCTTGGTGTCGGTGACGCCGCGCGAGGTCGTCATCACCCGGATTCCCTCGCCGACCAGCTGGTAGACGTCACGGTCGCCGGAGACGACCATCACCGGGATCCCCCGCTCCCGGGCACGATGCGCCAGGGTCCCGATCACGTCGTCGGCCTCATATCCGTCGACCTTGACGTTGGTGTAGCCGAAGGCAGCGACGAGCGGTATCAGGTGCGGCCACTGCTCGGCCAACAGGTCCGGGCGGGGCGGCCGCTGCGCCTTGTAGAGGTCGTAGGTCTTCTCGCGTCCCGACATGCCCGCGTCCCAGGCGACCACGACGCCGGCCGGCCGGTGCTCGACGACGATTTTGACCAGCATCGAGGCGAGCCCGTAGATCGCGTTGGTCGGTCGCCCGTCGCTCGTCCCGATCGACTCCGGCAGGGCGAAGAACGCCCGGTAGGCGAGCGAGTTACCGTCGATCAGGAACAGCTCGCCGGTTTCGGCAGCCGCGCTTTTCGCCCCTTTCGCCTCAGTTTTCTCGCTCGCTGGCACCAGGGCCAACTCTAAGGGCAGCGCCCAACACGTCCGCGACCCGCTCGGGTTCGTCGTCCAGTTGCTTTTCGCCGACGCGGAGCAGCTCGAAGCCACGCGCCCGCAAGTCGAGGTCCCGCGCGCGGTCGTCCTCGAAGGCGGCGCGGCCGCGGTGGTAGAGGTAGCTGTCGGTTTCGACAACGAGCCGCCGATCCCGCCAGAGGAAATCGACTAGGTGTGGCCCGATCCTGACGTTGACCTCTGGTCGTGGAAAGCATTGCCGCTGGCAAAGGTGCAAAAACGCCAGCTCGAGGTCGCTGCGCGTGCGGTCGCCGCCGGCTTCGTCCCCAATTGGCAGGCCGAAGACATTTGCCTGGCGGATCGCTCGACGTAGTTCCTTCTCTGAAACTCCTCCTTGCCGATTGCTTGGCGCGGCGATTCGCCGCAGATCCGAAATCGTGCGGGCTGGTGTCGTCACCGGAATACCACTTCGAAGCGTTACAGCAGCAGGTGAAAGCGAGAGCGCGCGATGCAGCCGGATCCCTGAGCGTCTCCTGCGGCCGCCATCGTTCGGAACTGAGACATCGACCGGACCGTCTTGCGGAGAGAGCAGCCCCCAGAGACTGGCCGCGCTGCGGTGGCTTACGGCAGCACCCCAGTAGCCGAGCACGGTGCTCCAACCGTTGCGGCCCGCACCGGCTACCGCTCCTTCGTCTCCTAAGCCAGATCTGCGCGGCCCCTCTTCCTTCGCCCCAGAAACTCGGCCATAGGCCAAGACGGCCGCCATACACCTGCCGTGAAGGACGATCGCGCGATGGCCTACTGCGTAGACGCCCTGATGTACACGGTGCAGCCGGCCGCTCTCCACTCGTCGCCGCACCGCATCCCTGCTCACGCCGGCAACGCCCAATTGACGAACATGCACAACACCGTGTTGGCGCTCTGCGATCGTCCCGATGATCTGGTCACTGGCGCCTTTTGCGTCCATATGACGCAAAAGGCGCCAGGCAGCGTCGATTCTCCCCCCTGGAAGCCCAGCCGCGACGGCTACTTCGCGCCCGATCGGGACCTGGGCGCGCTCGGGGATAGGCGGCGAATCTGATTCGATAGCCGCCGGATGGCCGTCAGCGCCCAATACAGCGTCACGATTCGGGTCGAGCTCGATGCCCGCCAGGAGCCCCTGGGCAAGTTGACGGCGGCGATCGCCGAGGCCGGTGGGCAACTTCAGGGTGTAGACCTGGTGCCCGGGGCCGGCAGCGAGGGGAAACGGGTGCGGGAGTTCACGATCGACGCCCAGGATCGGCCGCACTGGGAGCGGATCCTGCGGGCAATCGGGTCGACCCGAGGCGCCAAGGTCCTCGACTACGTCGACCGCACCCTGCAGATGCACCGTGGCGGCAAGATCGAGATGGAGAACAAGTACCCGCTGAAGACGCGCGACGATCTCTCGATGGCCTACACGCCCGGTGTCGCCCGTGTCTGCGAAGACATCCACGCCGACCGCGCCAAGGCCTTCGAGTACACGATCAAGAAGAACACGGTTGCGGTGGTCTCAGACGGCAGCGCCGTGCTCGGCCTCGGCAACATCGGGCCCGAGGCGGCGATGCCGGTGATGGAGGGCAAGGCGATGTTGTTCAAGGAGTTCGCCGCGGTCGATGCCTTTCCAATCTGCCTCGACACCCAGGACACCGACGAGATCGTCAAGGCTGTCGAACTGATCGCGCCCACCTTCGGCGGCATCAACCTCGAGGACATCTCAGCGCCGCGCTGCTTCGAGATCGAGGATCGCCTCAAGGAGTCGCTCGACATCCCTGTCTTCCACGACGACCAGCACGGCACGGCGGTGGTGACGATGGCGGCGCTCTTCAATGCCCTGAAGATCGTCGGCAAGCCGATCGGGCAGCTGCGGGTGCTCGTGGTTGGCCTCGGCGCGGCGGGGGTAGCGGTGACCAAGATGATGCTCGCATCCGGGGTCACCCATGTTGTCGGCTGCGACCGACGCGGAGCGCTCTCAACCATCCGCGAGGATTACCAGTCGGGTGAGATGAGCGGCATCAAGCGCTGGTACGCCGAGAGCTCGAACCCAGACAGGCTGACCGGCCAGCCCGCCGACGTGATCGAGGGCATGGACCTCTTCATCGGCCTGTCCGGGCCGGGGATCATCCCGCCGGAGGCCCTGGGCAAGATGAACGATGACGCGATCGTCTTCGCGATGGCCAACCCCAACCCCGAGGTGATGCCCGAGGACGCGGCTCCCCACGTGCGGATCATGGCCACCGGCCGCTCCGATTATCCGAACCAGATCAACAACGTGCTCTGCTTCCCCGGGATCTTCCGCGGTGCGCTCGACGCCGGGGCGCCCGAGATCACCGAGGAGATGAAGCTCGCCGCCGCCCACGGAATCGCCGAAACCGTCACCGACGACGATCTCTCCGAGGATTACATCATCCCGAGCGTCTTCAACCGCGAGGTGGCGCCGAAGGTGGCGAAGGCGGTGGTCGAGGAGGCCAAGCGCGAGGGCATCGCCCGCTTCAGCGAGGAGACCGGCACCTTTTCCACCGTGGAGGTCGGCTGAGGAGTGAAGGTTTTGGTCACCGGGGCGAGCGGCTTCATCGGCTCGGCGCTTTGCGACGCGCTGCTCGCCCGGGGCGACTCGGTGGTGGGACTGTCACGCGATCCGCAGCGGGCCCGCAACACGAATCCGAACGTCGTCTGGCACGCCTGGCAGCCCAACCTCGAACGACCGGCGGCGAACGCCTTCGACCGGGTCGACGGGGTCGTCAACTTGATCGGCGAGCGAATCGATCAGCGCTGGACCGACGAGGCGAAGCACCGCATAGTCGAGAGCCGCCGAACGGCCACCCACACCCTCGTGCAGGCGATCGCCAGCCTGAAGCGCAAGCCGAGGGTCCTGGTCAGCCAGGCGGCGATCGGCTACTACGGCGACCGGGGCGAGGCGATCGTAGACGAGTCGGCGGCTCCGGGTAAGGGATTCGATTCCGAGGTCGTCCGGGACTGGGAGAAGGCCGCACACGAGGTCGAGAACAGCGGGGTGCGGCTCGTGGTCGTCCGCACCGGCCACGTGCTCGACCCTCGCGGTGGTCTGCTCGACCGGATGCTGCCTCCCTTCAAGCTCGGCGTCGGCGGTCCGCTCGCCGGCGGCGAACAGTACGTGTCGTGGATCCACATCGACGACGAGATCGGGATCCTCCTCTGGGCCCTCGACCAGGAGAAGGTGAGCGGCACGATCAACGCGACCGCTCCGAACCCGGTCACCAACCGTGAGCTGTCGCAGGCGCTCGGCCGTGCCCTGGGTCGCCCCGCAGTCGTTCCCGTGCCAGGAATCACTCTTGACCTGATGTTCGGCCGGGAGTTTGGCGCGGTGCTGCGTGGGGGACAGCGCGTGATGCCGCGTCGGGCGCTCGACCTCGGTTACAAGTTCCGGCACGCCGAGATCGACGAGGCGCTGAAAAGTTTGCTTTAGGGGTTGGGGGGAAGGGCGGGTGTCCCCCCGGTGGAACCCGCGACGGTCCATTTGCGAGGGCGCGTTTCTCGGTTGCTCACAAGTTCCCCCGGGGGGACACCCGCCCTTCCCTCGACAGCTACTGCAGCTCGTCGGCGAGGGATTCGCGTAGGGAGCCCGAGTCGTCGACTCTGTTGAGAGTTCGAAGGAGACGTGCCGCCGCCGCTTTCCCTGAGCTGGTGGAGATGCGCGGGATGTCGGCTTCTTCGAGGATCGGCTCGGAGAAGCGGATCGCGGTCGGGTCGGTCGTGCCGATGTAGGCGACGGACGAGGAGTCCTCGGTGGCCTGGCGAGCAGCAGCGCCGATCGCAGCCAGCCTTGATTCGCCGCGCGAACCGCTGTCGTCGACGCAGACGACTCGCAGACGCAAATCCCCGGCACGGCCGCCACTGCGCACCAGCTCCCGCTTCGCTTCTGCGCAAAGCGGGGCACTGACGTAAACCGACACGGTCGCGTCCTCGCTGACGCCTTCCTCGCCGCAGCCAACGGCTGCGAGCAGGAGGATGGTTGCAATCAGTGCAAGCTTGCGCGCTGGCCGGGAGGGGCGGGGGTCCCCCCGGGGGAACTTGTGAGCAACCGAGAAACGCGCCCTCGAAAAACGACCATTGCGGGTTCCACCGGGGGGACCCTCGCCCCTCTCCCCACCGTCGCGGGTTCCACCGTGGGGACCCCCGTCGCTCTCCCCACAGTCGCGGGTTCCACCGGGGGAACACCCATCGCTCCCCCCACCGGGGGGCCCGTCCCTTCCCCGCCTATCCAAAGAAAACCTCAGCCTCTTCGTAAAGCGCTTTCGGCACCGTCTTCAGCTCAGCGGTCGCCTCAGCCAGCTCGACCAACTCGATCTCGGTGCCGCGCAGGGCGGTCATCTTGCCCCACTGCCCCGCCTCGACCGCGTCGACCGCATGCAGGCCGAAGCGCGTCGCCAGCACCCGGTCGAAGGCGGTTGGGGTGCCGCCGCGCTGGACGTGCCCCAGCACGGTGGCGCGCGCCTCCTTGCCGGTCCGCCCCTCGATCTCTCCCTCGAGCCAGTGGGCGATCCCGCCGAGCCGGACGTGACCGAAGGCGTCCTTTCTCTCCTCCTGGACCTCGGGCATTCCGCCGACCGGCATCGCACCCTCGGAGACGACGAGGATCGGTGCGTAGCGGCTTTCGAAGCGCCGACCGACGAACTCGCAGACCTCGCCGATGTCGAATGGGTTCTCGGGGATGAGGATGACGTTGGCGCCGCCGGCGAGCCCGGCGTGGAAGGCGATCCAGCCGGCGTGGCGGCCCATCACCTCGGCGATCAACACTCGATGATGGCTGCCCGCGGTCGTGTGCAGGCGGTCGATCGCCTCCATCGCGATGTTGACGGCGGTGTCGAAGCCGAAGGTGTAGTCGGTGGCGCCGAGGTCGTTGTCGATCGTCTTCGGCACGCCGACGATTGGCACGTCGTGCTCCGCGTGGAGCCGGGAGGCGGCTCCCAGCGTGTCCTCGCCGCCGATCGCGATCAACCCGTCAACCCCTTCGGCGGAGAGGTTGCGGGCGATGCGCTCGGCACCGCCGTCCTCCTTGAACGGATTGGTCCGTGACGTGCCGAGGATGGTGCCGCCGCGGGGCAGGATGCCGCGCACCTCGGGTACCCCGAGCGGTGTGCTGTCACCCTCCAGCGGTCCCCGCCAGCCGTCGCGGTAGCCGACGAACTCGTGGCCGCACTGCTCGGCTCCCTTGCGGACGATCGCCCGGATCACCGCGTTGAGGCCGGGACAATCCCCCCCGCCGGTGAGCACGCCGATCCGCATGGGCGCAGCTTAGAGCCGGCCGCGACCTGGACGAAGCGATAGTTTCAACTGCAAACGAAAGGAGCCGAGAATGAGCGAGTCAGTCGATCTGCAGGCAGTTCGGAACGCTCAGCAGAAGACCTGGTCCGAAGGGGACTTCGCCATGGTCGCCGGAATCGTGATGATGGTCTCCGAGGAGCTGGCCGAAGTACTCGACCTCGTTCCTGACGAGCGGATACTCGACGTCGCTTGCGGCAGCGGCAACGGTGCGATCGCCGCCGCCCGCCGCGCCTGGGGCAACACGGTCGGTACCGATTTCGTGCCGTCGCTGCTCGAGCGCGGGCGCGAGCGCGCTGCCGCCGAACGCCTCGATGTCGAGTTCGTCGAGGCCGACGCGACCGACTTGCCCTTCAACGATGGCGAGTTCGACGTCGTGATCTCGATCTTCGGCGCCATGTTCGCGGCCGACCAGGAGAAGGCAGCCGCCGAGCTGCTGCGCGTCTGCAAGCCGGGCGGCCGGATCGGCATGGCCAACTGGGTGCCGGATGGCGGCATCGGCAAGATGTTCATGACGATCGCCAAACACGCTCCGCCCGCGCCGGGGGTCCCGTCCCCGCTGGTCTGGGGCACGGAGGAGCGCCTGCGCGAGCTGTTCGGCGACGGCATCGCCGATCTGCGGGTCGAACGCAGGCGCTCGCGACAGACCTTCCGCTCGCCAGAGCACTGGCTCGAGTTCTTCCGTACCTACTTCGGACCGACCAAAGTCGCCTTCGAGCGTGTCGGCCCCGACGGCGAGGAGGCCCTTGCCGCCGACCTCTTGGCCTTCGCTGCGGAGGCCAACACGGCTGGGGACCGGGCACTGGTGCTCGAACCCGAGTATCTGCAGGTGATCGCGACGCGGGCCTGAAGCCCGGTGTCGACAGTCGGGCGGGCCTGTGTCGACGTCAGGCAGGCCGTGTCGACAGTCGGGCGGGCTTCAGTGCTCGGGGTTGAGCGTCCGCTGGAGCACTCGGGCGGCTGCGCCGGCGAAGAGCACCGCCAGGAAGACCATGCCCGCGATCGGCCCTCCCTGCCCGAAGGCGTAGGAGATCGTCGCGGCGGCAAGCGCCAGGAAGAAGGTGACCACTAGTCCCATGCGGCGGGAGATTAGACGAAGCTGCGGTGTGCGCGGCGAGCGCGATGCAGCTAAGGACCTATCCCGGTAGGGGTTCCACTTAACTTTTTCTGAAGACAGTTGCTGGCTGTCCGTTGGCGTCTCCGCAGAAAAAGTACAAGACGTTCCACCCCTACCGGGATAGGTCCTAAGCCTCGAGCGCGGCGCGCGCCTCGCACAGGAAGGAACCGACCGCCTCCGCAGCCGCGTCCGCCGAGGCCGCCTCGCCGGCGGCGCGGACGAGGCGGCTGCCGACGATGACGCCGTCGGCGACCTTCCCCACCTCGGCGGCCTGCTCCGGAGTGCCGATCCCAAAACCCACCGCGACCGGGACGTCGGCGTCACTCTTGGTCGCGACGACGAGGTCCGCCAGACCGGCCGGCAGCTCTTGGCGCTCGCCGGTCGTGCCGACGGTCGAGACGACGTAGACGAAGCCCTTGGCGACCGCGCAGATGCTGGCGCGGCGCTCCTCGCCGGTGGTCGGCGCAAGCAGCGGCACCAACGCGAGGCCAGCCGTGGCGAGAGCATCGCGGATGTCCTCGGCCTCGCCCAGCGGCAGGTCGGGGATGATCGCCCCGGCTGCTCCGGCGGCGGCGGCGCGGCCGGCGAACTCGGCGGCACCGCCCTGCGCCAGCACCATGTTCGCGTAGGCCATCAGGACCACCGGCACCCGGCCGGCCACCGAAGCGCAGACCTCCAAGGCGGTCTCCATCGTGGCCCCCGCCGCGAGCGCGGCGGTCGCCGCCGCGTGGATCGTCGGGCCATCCGCGAGCGGGTCGGAGAACGGCACCCCGAGCTCGATCAGGTCAGCTCCCGAGTCGGCGTAAGCGGCAGCGACCGCCAGCGAGGACTCGCGGTCGGGAAAGCCGGCCATCAAGTAAGGCATCAGCGCCGCCCGGCCTTCCTCCTTCGCCGCCCGGAACGCCGCTTCGATCCGCTCCACGCCAGTTCCAGCTAAACCGTCTGAGCGGGGAGCCGCGGGGTGGCTCTCCGGAGCCTCCCCGCTGTTGCTCCGGAGAGCCACCCCGCGGCTCCCCCTCACCACACCCTCCCCGCTGTTGCTCCGCCGACTCACCCCCCGGCTCCCCCAACGTCATGGTGCTCTGCCACCTCAGCCAGGTCCTTGTCCCCCCGCCCGCTGAGACAGAGGACATCGAAGCCGTCCCCTCCCCCGTTCTCGAGCAACCAGGCGACCGCGTGCGAGGACTCGAGCGCCGGGATGATCCCCTCGAGCCGGGCCAGCTCGGAGAAGGCGGCGAGCGCGGCCTCGTCGGTGACCGCGGTGTAGGTGGCGCGGCCGGTGTCGCGCAGATGGGCGTGCTCGGGCCCGACCCCCGGGTAGTCGAGGCCAGCCGAGACCGAGTGGGCCTCGAGGATCTGGCCCTCCTCGTCGGCGATCACCGAGGAGAGAGTGCCGTGCAGGACGCCGGTGCTGCCGGCCCCCAGCGAGGCGCCGTGACGGCCGCTGTCCAGTCCCTCGCCGGCGGCCTCGACGCCGATCAGCTCGACCGCGGGGTCGCCGACGAAGGGGGTGAAGATGCCGATCGCGTTGGAGCCACCGCCCACGCAGGCGATCACGCGCGCCGGCAACTCTCCCTCGGCGGCGAGCGCCTGCTCGCGGGTCTCCTCGCCGATCACGCGCTGCAGGTCGCGGACCAAGGCCGGAAACGGCGCCGGGCCGACCGCGGAGCCGATCGCGTAGTGGGTGGTCTCGACGTTGGCGACCCAGTCGCGGATCGCGGCGCTGACGGCCTCCTTGAGCGTGCGGGCGCCAGCCTCGACCGGCGCGACCTCGGCGCCGAGCAGCTTCATCCGCTCGACGTTGGGCGCCTGGCGGCGGATGTCCTCCGTGCCCATGTAGACCATGCACTCGAGCCCGAGCAGGGCGCAGGCGGTGGCGATCGCGACGCCGTGCTGGCCGGCGCCGGTCTCGGCGATCACCCGGGGCTTGCCCATCCGCTTCGTCAACAGCGCCTGGCCGAGTGCGTTGTTGATCTTGTGAGAGCCGGTGTGGGCGAGATCCTCGCGCTTCAGGTAGGTGCGGCGGCCGACTCGCTCGGAGAGCCGCTGCGCCAGGTACAGCGGCGTCGGCCGACCGATGAAGTCACGGTGCAGCGAAGCCAGTCGCTCGCCGAACGCCTCGTCCTGGCGCGTCTCTTCCCAGACGGCGCTCAGCTCGTCGAGTGCCGCGATCAGCGTCTCGGGCACGTAGCGCCCCCCATAGGGGCCGAATCTCTCCTCGATCGTGGCGGTCATGGAGTCGGAACGCTAGCCGCCTTGGCCGCCTCGAAGAAGGCGGTCATCGCGGCGTGGTCCTTGCGGCCCGGCTCAGACTCGACGCCGCTGGCGACGTCGACCGCAAACGGACGTGTGATGGCGATCGCCTCGCCGACGTTGTCCGGGCGCAACCCGCCGGCGACGATCGCCGGCACCTGAGAGCGGCGCTCGCGCAACAGCCCCCAGTCGAAGCTCTCGCCAGTGCCACCCCGCAGACCCCTGCCGCCCCGATCGAACAGGTGATAGTCGGTGCGAAAAGTCTCCGCCCCATGCACATCAGCGGCACTGGACACATGCACTGCCTTGATCACCTTGACGCCGGTTTTCCGCGCCACCTCACCGCAGAACGACGGCCCCTCGTCCCCGTTCAGCTGCACCATCGTCAACCCCTCGTCCTCAACCGCCTTGGCGACCTCGTCCAATTCGGGATTGACGAAGACCCCCACCACCTCGCACTTCCGCCGAAAAGCAGCCGCGATGCGCACAGCCTCACCAGCCTCAACAGCCCGCGGACTCTCCTCGAAGTGAATGAGCCCAATCGCCCAAGCCCCGAGCCGCACAGCCTCCGCCGCGTCGTCCAAATTCGTGACCCCACAGATCTTGACCCGCATAAAGCTGAGACTACGGGACGGGTTGCCCGGCCTTGCAAATGGCGTTTCTCGGGCGGGTGGCGCGGTGGCGGGGGTCCCCCATAGCGGAGGGCGCCGCGCAGCGGCGTCCGAGCACATGGGGGAGGGCCGCCGCGACAGGACCCGCCCGCCTACCGCCTTACTTAGCGGGTGGGCCGACCGGCCCAGACTGCGTGTCTTCGGCAGACTCGGGCCGAACCCCGAGCGTCACGGTGACCTCTTTGGTCTCGTCGCCGCGGCGCACGGTCAGCGTCAGCTCGTCGCCCGGCGCCGCCGCGTTGACGGCGTTGATCACCTCTTCCATCCCGGTGACGTCCCGTCCGTCGACGGCGACGATGACGTCGCCGCCGACTTTGATGCTGGCGCCTTCGATCGTCGCCGAGCTGTCGCCGCCGCGGATCCCGGCCTCATCGGCGGGGCCGCCCTCGACGATCTCGTCGACCAGCACGCCGCTGTCGACCGGCAGCTTCAGAGCCTCGGCCAGGTCGGCCGTGATCGTGCCACCACTGATCCCCAGGTAGGCATGCTCGACCTCGCCGCTCGCCTTCAGTTGGCGGATCACGTCGCGGGCGGTGTTGATCGGGACGGCGAAGCCGATGCCGACGTTGCCGCTGCTCCCCCCGGTTTGGATCTGCGAGTTGATCCCGATCACGCTGCCGGAGGCGTCGATCAGCGGGCCGCCGGAGTTGCCGGGGTTGATCGCCGCGTCGGTCTGGATCACGTGCGAGATCGAGAAGCCGTTCGGCGCCTGGATCTGGCGTTGCAGCGCCGAGACGATGCCGGCGGTCACGGTGCGTTCGAGCCCGAACGGGGTGCCGATCGCGATCACCGGCTCCCCGACCTGGACCTTCGAAGAATCCCCCAGGGTCAGGGGGCGGAGCTGGTCGGCCGGGGCGTCGACCTCGAGCATGGCGACGTCGGTTGCCGGATCGGTGCCGATGATCTCGGCGTCGTAGACGGCGTCCGACGATCCCAGCGTCACCTCGACCTGCTTCGCGCCCTCGACGACGTGGCTGTTGGTGATCACGTGGCCTTCGGCGTCGATCAGGAAGCCGGACCCGGTCGCGGCCCCTTCTCCTTCGGGTTCGCCGAAGGGACTCGGGGACGGGGACTCCCCTTCTCCGAGCTGGGCTTTGATGAACGCGATGCCGCCCCCGGTGCGACGATAGATCTGGTTGACCAGGTTGGCATCCTCACCGCTGTCCCGGGCGGCGACCGGTGCGGCGATCGGCGTGGTGACCGTCGTCGTGGTCGAGCTGTCCTCGGCCTCGATCCAGCCGGCCCCTATTGCGACCATGAAGAGGACGCCGACGACTGCGCCTCCGGCGAGGGCCGAGCCGAACGAAGTGCGAAAGAAGCGCCTCATTGGAGCCGATGATCCGGAGCGTCTCCAAAGTTCTCCTAAAAATGGGGCGCTACGGCAGCTTGTGCTCGCGGGTCGCTTCGTCGGCGCCGGTCAGCTCGCGGGTCAGCGCCTCGGGATCGACGGCACTCATCAGCGCTCCGCCGATCAGCACCGCGTCGACGCCGACCCGCTCCAGCTCCTCGAGCTCGGCGCGCGCCGCGATGCCGCTCTCCGCGACCACGGTCTTGCCGGCCGGCACGTCGGGCATCAGCTCGTAAGTCGTCGCGACGTCGACGACGCCCTCGTCGAGGTTGCGATTATTGATCCCGATCACGTCGGCGTCGAGCTGCAGTGCCCGCTCGAGCTCCTCGGCATCGTGCACCTCCACCAGGCAGTCGAGGTCCAGACCGCGCGCCTCCTCGTAGAGCGCCCGCAGTTCGCGGTCCTCGAGGGCGCGGACGATCAGCAGGACCGCGTCGGCCCCGTACACCGCGGCCTCGTAGAGCTGGTACGGATCGACGATGAAGTCCTTGCGCAGGATCGGCAGGTCACAGGCGGCACGGGCGGCACGCAGGTCGTCAAGCGAGCCGCCAAAGTGGCGCGCATCGGTCAGGACCGAGAGCGCGGCGGCGCCGCCGCGCTCGTAAGCGCCGACTTGCTCGGCGACCGTGGCCGTGGCCGAGATCTTGCCGGCGCTTGGCGACCGTCGCTTGAACTCGGCTATCACCGAGAGGCTGGGCCGGACCAGCGCCTCGTTGAAGGGGCGGTCGCGGCCACGCTCCGGCAGCCGCGACTCCAGGTCGGCCTGGGAAGTCTGGCTGCGGCGATCCTCCACTCCTTCGCGCGCAGCGCCGATTAGCTGCTCGAGCATTCCCACGTGAGGGGGCAAGCCTAGTGGCCGAGCGCCTTGGTCGTCGCGATCAAGCGGTCGAGCAACTGGCCGGCCTCTCCTCCGTCGACCGCCGCGGCAGCTCGCTCGACGCCCTCGGCGAGGCTGCCGGCAAGGTCGCCGACGTAGATCGCGGCGCCGGCGTTGAGCAGGACGAGGTCGCGCCGCGGTCCGCGCTCGCCATCGAGCACTGCCCGCGAGGTCGCAGCGTTCTCCTCCGGGCTGCCGCCCGCGACGTCCTCCAGATCCGCTTCGCCGAGGCCGAAGTCGCCGGGCTCGACGAACCACTCCTCGGTGCCGCCGTCCCCCACCTCGATCACCCGGGTGCGAGCAGAGACCGAGAGCTCATCGAGGCCGTCCTCGGCGGCGACGACCAGCGCCCGGTCGCTGCCCAGGCCGACCAGCGCCTCGGCGATCGTCTCCTGGTAGTGGCGGTCGGAGACGCCGAGCAGCTGGCGCCGCGCCCCGGCCGGGTTGGTCAGCGGGCCGAGGAAGTTGAAGATCGTTCGCACCCCCAGCTCCTTGCGCGCCGGCACCACGTGGGCCATCGCGGCGTGGTGGCGGGGGGCGAACATGAAGCCGAAGCCGACCTCGTCGATGCAACGGCCGACCTGCTGCGGATCGAGGTCGATACGGACGCCAAGCGCCTCGAGCAGGTCAGCGGAGCCACTCCTGCTGGTGTTGGAGCGGTTGCCGTGCTTGGCGACCGCGCAGCCCGCCGCGGCTGCAACCAGCGCCGCCGTGGTCGAGACGTTGAAGGTCGAGGGCCCACCGCCGGTGCCGGCCGTATCGACCAGATCCTCTCGCCGCGACTGGACCGGCGTGGCGAGCGCCCGCATCGTCCGCGCCAAGCCGACCAGCTCGGGAACCGTCTCCCCCTTCGCCCGCAGCGCGATCAGGAAGGCGGCGGTCTGTACCTCGCCCGCGCGGCCCTCCATGATCTCGGCGAGCACCGCGGCGGCATGGTCGGCGGTCAGGTGGTCACCCGCGCAAACCGCGTCGATCGCCCTCGTAACCACGTCGTTGGGCATCATCGCCTTCCGCGTTCGTTATTTGTCGCGCCCTCCGCGACAAAAGGCGAACGCGCACCCAGAAAGTTTGCGAGCAGGTGCTTCCCTTGCGGCGTCAGCACCGACTCGGGGTGGAACTGGACGCCCTCGGCGGGCAGCTCGCGGTGGCGGGCACCCATGACGACGTCGTCGAGACGGGCGCTCAGCTCCAGCTCCTCCGGCAGGTCGGGATCGGCGACCAGCGAGTGGTAGCGGCCGGCGACGAGCGGGCTCGGCAGGTCGGCGTAGATCGTGCGTCCGTCGTGCTCGACCTCGGCCTCCTTGCCGTGGATCGGCTCCCCCTGCACGGTGCGACCGCCGAACGCCTCGACCAGCGCCTGGTGTCCCAGGCAGACGCCGAGCACCGGTGTGCCGGCCTCGGCGAAGGCGCGGATCGCAGCGGTCGAGATCCCGGCCTGAGCGGGGGTGCAGGGTCCCGGCGAGACGACGAGACGATCGGCGCCGCGCTCCAGCAGCTCCTCCACCGTCGCCTTGTCGTTGCGCACCACCTCGACCTCTGCCCCCAACTCGCCCAGGTACTGGACGAGGTTGTAGGTGAAGCTGTCGTAGTTGTCGATGACGAGGACCCGCATGACTCCACCGATCATGCCCAATCCGGTTGCTCGCAGGCCAGCTCGACGGCGCGGAAGACCGCCTTGGCCTTGTTGACCGACTCGTTGTACTCGTAGGCCGGCTTGGCGTCGGCGACGGTGCCGCCGCCGGCCTGGACGTGGATCTGCCCGTCCTTGGCGACGACGGTACGGATGTGGATCGCCGTGTCGAGGTCGCCGTTCCAGGAGAGGTAGCCGATCGCGCCGCCGTAGGAGCAGCGCTTGACCGGCTCCAGCTCGTCGATGATCTGCATCGCCCGCACCTTGGGGGCGCCGGAGAGAGTGCCGGCGGGCAGCGCCGAGCGCAGCACGTCCATCGCGTCGATCCCTTCGCGGAGCGTTCCCGAGACCTGGCTGACGATGTGGAGGACGTGCGAGTAGGTCTCGACCGCCATCAGCTCGTCGACCTTGACCGAGCCGTACTCGCAGACGCGGCCGAGGTCGTTGCGGCCGAGGTCGACCAGCATCACGTGCTCGGCCCGCTCCTTGGCATCCTTGACGAGCCGCTCGGCGAGGCGCCGGTCCTCCTCCTCATTGGCACCGCGCGGGTAGGTGCCGGCGATCGGCCGCGTCTCGACCCGCCGTCCCTGCACCTTGACCAAGGGCTCCGGCGAGGCGCCGGCGATCTGGAAGTCGCCGAACTCGAGGAAGTACATGTAAGGGGAAGGATTGACTGCGCGCAGGCCGCGATAGACGGAGAACGCCTCGACCGGGGCGGGCGCCGAGAAGCGTTGCGAGGGCACGACCTGGAAGGCGTCGCCGGCGTGGACGTACTCGACGATCCGCGTGACCGCGGCTTCGAAGTCCTCGCGCTCCATGTTGGAGGAGAAGCGTGGCGGCTCGGTGAGGGCGGCTTGGTCGGGGACGGGAACGGCGCCGCGCAGCCGGTTGCGCACCGCGGCGATCTCGGCCACGGCGTTCTCGTAGGCGGCGTCGATCCCACCCTTGTCGTCGGCGAAGGCGCAGGCGAGGATTGTCAGCTCGTGGCGCAGGTGGTCGAAAGCAAGCAGCACGTCGGTCACCATCAACGCCATGTCGGGCAGGCCGAGCGTGTCGGGGTTGGGCGGGCCGAGCGGCTCGACGGTACGGACCAGGTCGTAGCCGAAGAAGCCGACCGCGCCGCCGGCGAACGGCGGCAGGCCCTCGACCGGGGCGAGCCGGAAGCGATCGAGGTAGTCGGCGACCGCCGCGTAGGGATCCGGCGCGTTTACCTCGCCCGCGCCGTTGGAGCTCGAGAAGGATCCGTCGCTCCAGCGCAGCACCTCGCGCGGGCGGATGCCGACGAACGAGTATCGACCGACCTGACCCTGCTCGGCTGACTCCAGCAGGAAGCAGGGCGCCCCGGTCGGCTCTCCGGCCCGCAGCTTCAGAAAAGCCGAGACCGGCGTCTCGCAGTCGTCGACGAAGCGGGCACGGACGGGCACGACGTTGCCCTGCTCGGCGAGCTCGCGTGCCTGTTCGAGGCTTGGCTCGAGGCGCAGTTCGGACTCAGCGACGACGGCCATTCAGCACCTCCATCACCGCGGACTGCGGGACCTGACGCGAGGCGAGCAGCACGCTGAGGTGGTAGAGCAGGTCCGCAGCCTCCTCGGCGACACGCTCGTCGGACTCCTCGCGGGCAGCGCGGACGACCTCCTCGGCCTCCTCCTCGACCTTCTCGCCGATCAGCTTCGCGTCGCCGAGCAGCTTCACCGTGTAGCTGCCCTCGGGCCGCTCGGCGGCGCGGCTGCGCAGCGTCCGTTGCAGTGCCGCCAGGGCCTCGTGCGCAACGGGCGCCGGCTCACCGGGGACGGCGGGAGCGTCCACGCCGGTTGCCGCCGACCCGTCCAGCTCACGGTAGAAGCAGCTGCGCTCCCCCGTATGGCAGGCCGGCCCGGCCGGCTCGACCAAAGCGACGATCGCATCGCCGTCGCAGTCGTAGCGGAGCTGGCGCAAGCGCAGCACGTTGCCCGAGGTTTCCCCCTTGCGCCAGATCTCCTCCCGCGAGCGGCTGTAGAAGTGGACCTCGCCGGTCTCGACGGTCAGCCGCAGTGCCTCAGCGTTGACGTAGGCGAGGGTCAGCACCTCGCCGCTGGCGAAGTCCTGCGCCACGCAAGGCGCCAGACCACGCTCGTCGAACTCGATCCCCTCGACCATGCAGGGAGTTTAGGCGCCGGCTATTCGGCAGCCGCATGTGCCCTAACTGCGATTCGTTTCGCCGTTCCTGGCTCGCGCCTCCAGGCCGTCGTAGACGAGGGAGAGGATCTCACCGTAGAGGCCGGAATCGACCGCGTCCGGGTCGACCAGGGCGGCTCCCGCGAGCCCCTCGGCCAGCGCCACGAACGCGGTCGCCAGTTTCGGCGCCGGAACGCTGAGCGGCACCCCCGTCTTCTCGTGCCGCGAGCTCAGCGCCTGGGTCAGCAGCCCCCGCAGGTTCTCCTGGCGGCGACGGTACCTCTCCGCGACCCGCTCGTCTCGCGCGGCCTTCATCCAGTACTCGTGCGCCAGCAGGAGGGCGTCGCGCTCGTTCGCGATCAGCGACTCGAGACCCGCGCCGATGTCGGTCGCCGTCGGCTTGTCGGCCGGCGCCGTGCGGGTCAGCTCCATCAAAGCCCGCACGGGCTGGTCGACTCTCTCGTCGAGCAGGGAGAGAAAAAGGTCTTCCTTACCGCTGAAGTTCCAATAGAAGGTTCCCTTCGAGAACTCCGCCGCTGCCACGATCTGCTCGACCGTCGCCGCCCGGTAGCCGTGCTTCGCGAAGACCGCCGCCGCCGCGTCGAGCAGCCGCGTGCGCGAATCGCGACCACCGGTGGACGCCGGCGGCCGGCCGGGTGCTCGGGAGCGTTTTGCGGTTTCGGTGGTCAAGACCTGGTCTTTCCATTAATAGACTGAATGGTCTATTCTAGACCCATGGTCAGACAGCCGCCCGAATTCGACCGTCGTGACGAATACGAGGCGGTCGTCGTCGGCGCTGGCGCTGCCGGCATCGCCGTGGCGGCAGAGCTCGGGCGGCGCGGCATCGGCACCTTGGTCATCGAGCGCCGCGACGGGGTCGGCGGCAGCTGGGACCGGCGCTACAACGGGCTGCGCCTGAACACGGTGCGCTGGCTCTCCGCCCCTCGCCATAGCCGCATTCCCCGAGCTGCCGGGCGCTGGCCGACGCGAGAGGCCTTCGCTCGGCACCTGCGCAACTTCGCGGAGCGCGAGCGACTCACCGTCGAACTCGGAACCGAGGTGCGTCGGGTCGACCGGCGGGAAGACGGATACGCCCTCGAGACCACGAGGGGGCCACGTTTGGCTCGCTTCGTCGTCGTCGCCACCGGATACGACCGCAGTCCGTCCATCCCGGCATGGCCCGGTCGCGAGAGCTTCCAGGGCAGGCTGATCCATGCGAGCGAGTACCGGCGCGCCGGCGATTTTCAAGGGCAGGACGTGCTCGTCGTGGGGATCGGGAACACCGGTACCGAGATCGCCGTGCAACTCGACCGGGCCGGTGCCGCCAGGGTCCGGGTGGCGATGCGAACGCCGCCCAACCTCGTCCCGCTCGAACTGCTCGGTATTCCGATCACCGTGCTGGGACGGCTGGGCGAGGCCCAGCCAGGCGTCCTCAGCGACTGGCTCGGGACGGCCATCCAGCGCCTCGAGTGGGGCGATCTGAGCCCGTACGGGTTGCCGCCCGCCCCCTACGGGATCGGCACGGAGCTTCGCGTCAAGGGCCTTGGACCGGTCGTGGACCGCGGCTTCGTCGCGGCGCTGAAGGAAGACCGGCTCGAGATCGTGCCGGCGGTGGAGGGCTTTCAGGGCGCGGACGTCTGCCTGGTCGATTCCAGCCGCATCCGTCCCCAGGTCGTGATCGCGGCAACCGGCTACCGAATGGGACTGGAGCCGCTGGTCGGCCACCTCGGCGTGCTCGATCCCTCCGGCCGACCCATCCACGTACGGGGGGAGGCCGACCCGGCCGCGCCGGGCCTGTTCTTCAACGGTCTGTGGCTGCCGATGTCGGGACAGCTGCCGGCGATGCGGCGCACCACGCGGCGCATTGGGCGAGCTGTCGCCGGGCAGAAGCGCCGCGAAGACGGTTGACGCTCATCACTCGATGCCGAGCCGATCGAGCAGGTCCTCGTCGCGGCGCCAGCGGCGGACGCGAACCTGGAGGTCGAGATGGACCTTGGCGTCCAGCTCGGCTTCCAGTGAGCGGCGGGCCGCGGTGCCGATCTCGCCGATCTTGGCGCCTCCCTTGCCGATCAAAATCCCCTTCTGCGACTCGGTCTCCGCCCAGATCTCGGCCTTGACCGTGACCATCCCGTCCTCGCGTTCGGCCACCTCCTTCACCTGGGCCTCGACCGAGTGGGGGATCTCGTCGCGGGTCCGGTTCAGCACCTGCTCCCGGATCAGCTCGGCCAGCAGGACCTCGCTCGACTGGTCGCTGCGGTCCTCGGGCGGGTAGAGGTAGTGCCCCTCGGGGACAAGCTCACCGAGTCGCTCGACCAGCGCCTCCAGCCCTTCGCCGGTGCGAGCGCTGAGCGGGAAGACCTCGTCGACGACGTCCAGCTCGGCGGCCTGCGCCAGCACCGGCACCAGCTCGTTCGGCCCGACCCGGTCCGCCTTGTTGACGGCGCAGATCGTCGGCGTCCGCGAGCCGGCGCCGAGCAGGGCGCGAGCGATGAAGCGATCGCCGGGCCCGATCCCCTCCTCGGCGTTGACGACCAGCAGGGCGACGTCGGAGTCGGCCAGCTCGCGCTCGACGCGGTGCTGCATCCGCTCGGTCAGCACGTCGCGCGGTCGCTGCACCCCGGGCAGGTCGACGAGGACCAGCTGCCGTCCCGCGGCGGTGTCGGTGGCGATCCCGCGGATCGCCCGCCGCGTCGTCTGCGGGCGCATCGAGACGATCGCGACGCGGTCGCCGACGATCGCGTTGACCATGGTCGACTTGCCGACGTTGGGGCGGCCGGCGAGCCCGATAAACCCAGCCCGCCGCCTCCTCCGATCTGGCTCGCTCGCGCTCATCGTCCCCGGAGATCTCGCTCGCTCGCTTCCGCGTCCGGGGGGCGGCGGGGTTTGCAACGACTCGAGTATTCGCCGCTGCAGCGAGAGCATCCCGCCGTCATCGACCTCGTGGTCGTAGCCGCAGAGGTGGAGGACTCCGTGAACCGCTGCCTCCGTTACGTCCTCGCAGTGCTCGGGGCAGATCGCCACGTCGCCCAGCTCACGTGGCCCGGCGGTCATGCCGACTCCGTCCACCGGAAACGCGAGGACGTCGGTCGGTGCGTCCAAGCCGCGGTGGTCGCGGTTCAGCTCACGGATGCGGTCCACTCCCACGAGCTCGAGCGCCAAGTGACCGTCCGCGACTCCCGCGGCTTCCAGCGCCGCTCTGACCGCGTCACGCAGCTGGGCGGGCACGTCGGAGAGGTCAACCTCCATCAGAGGCCGGCAGCTGGTCGTCCTTCTGGCGCTCGGCGTGCTCACCGTAAGCGGCGACGATCCGCTGCACCAGCTTGTGGCGGACCACGTCCTCGCCGCCGAAGCGGACGAAGGAGATGTCCTGCACCTCGCTGAGGATGTCGCGCACGACGACCAGTCCCGAGCGCTGGTCGGTGGGCAGGTCGATCTGGGTGATGTCGCCGGTGACGACCATTCGCGAGTTGAAGCCGAGGCGGGTGAGGAACATCTTCATCTGCTCGGGGCTGGTGTTCTGCGCCTCGTCGAGGATCACGAAGGAGTCGTTGAGGGTGCGGCCACGCATGAAGGCGAGCGGCGCCACCTCGATCACGCCGCGCTCAAAGTAGCCGTTGACCCGATCGGGGTCGAGCATGTCGAAGAGCGCGTCGAAGAGCGGCCGCAGGTAGGGGTCGACCTTGGCCTGGATGTCACCAGGCAGGAACCCGAGTCGCTCGCCCGCCTCGACCGCGGGCCGGGTGAGGATGATCCGCTGCACCTCGCGTTCGGCCAGCGCCGCGGCGGCCATCGCCACCGCGAGGAAGGTCTTGCCGGTGCCGGCAGGGCCGATCCCGAAGGTGATCGTATGGCGCCGGATCGAGTCGACGTAGCGCTTCTGGTTGAGGGTCTTCGGCGCCACCTTGGTGTTGCGGTGGCGCCAGACGACGTCCTCGAGGATCTCGGCCGGACTCTGGTGAGCGTCGAGCGCCCCCGCCACCGCTTCGATCGTTCCCGGCGCCACCTCGTGCCCCTGCTCGATCAGGTCGACCAGCTCGTCAACCACGGTGGCGGCCGTCTGCACGTCGGTCGAGTCACCGTCCAGCGTGAGCACGTTGCCGCGCAGGTGGAAATCGCAGTCGAGGCGACCGCGCAGCGCCCTCAGGACCGCGTCCTCGGAGCCCGCCAGCTCGGCGGCGACGGAGTTGTCGAGGGTCAGCTGCCTACGAGCCAAGCTTCTCACGCACCGCCGCGCTGACCCGCTTGCCGTCAGCGCGACCGCCGACCTTCGGCATCAGCGCCGACATCAACTGGCCCATCTGCCTCTGCTCGGAGGCGCCGGTCTCGGCGATCGCCGCTTCGACCAGCTCCGCCAGCTCGTCGTCAGAGAGCTGCTCCGGCAGGTACCCCTCGACCAGCTCCGCCTCGAAGCGCTCGGCAGCGGCCTGCGCCTCACGGCCGGCGTCCTCGTAGGCATCGGCCGCCTCGAGGCGCCTCTTGCGCTCGCGCTGGAGCACCGCGACCTCGTCCCCCTTGCCCAGCTTGGCGTCCTGCTGAAGCGAGTCGACGATCATCCGCAGCGCCGCGGCACGTCCCCGCTCGCCCGCCTTCATCGCCACGCGGACGTCTGCCTGGACCTGCTCGAGGACGCTCATCCCGTTTAAGGGTAGTCGGCGGCGTCCGGAGCCACCGCGAGGCCCTTGGAGACGAGGTCGGCGAGGTCGGCGCTGACCAGTGTCCAGCCATGGCGCCGCGCGACGGCAACGTAGGCGGCGTCGTAGGCGGTGAGATCGTGTTCAGCCGAGACCTCGACGGCGGACTCTGCCAGGCCGGCGTCGATGGCGACGATCTGCTCGCCGCAGCGCTCCGCGAGAAAACGCAGGAGATGACGCGCTTCATCCACCTGCTTCTTTCTCGCCCCCACTACGTTCGCGATCTCGTAGAACGTCAAATCCATTGCCGCCACCGGCCGTCCGACATCGAGCACGATCGAGCGTGCCGCCTCACGAAACGGATCCTCGGGATCGCGAGCGGCAACCCACACGCTCGCATCGACCAAAAGCGCCTCAGTGCGATTCACGGTCTTCGCGGATGAGCTTCGCCGCTTCGCCACCCATGGGAGCGGTCGCCTTGTCGAGGAGCCCTTCAAGCTCCTCGCGCTTCATCGCCTGCTCCACGCCGAGCTCCCGTTCGGCCAGTCGCCGCAGGAAACCGCTGCGCGTCTCGCGGTTGGCTCGCGCCTGAACGTCGAGCCGCTCGAGCAGGTCGTCGGGGATTGAGATCATCACCTTGGCCACAGGTGGAGTATATAAGGTATTGCCAGCGGCAAATGCGGTCATGGGGAGGATGCTCAGGGACGCGGCCTCACACGTGGGTTGCAAAAGTGCCGACTTTGAAAATTCTCCCTCGCGGAACTCAGGCTGAGCCTGGAATCTCGGTCCGCTCAACCCGTCCGAGCGGCATCTGCAGGAAACGGGTCCCGAGCTCGCGGAACGAGTCGACCTCCCCCGTGCAGAGGAACCGGTAGTCGCCCTCGCCGTCGGACTGGCGGAGCAGGTTTCGCGATTGCAGACAGCGCTGCGTCGCCGCGGCGACGGCATGGCCGCCGCTGACCAGACGCACGTCGCGGCCGAGGATTCGCTGCAGCATCGGCGCTACGAGGGGGTAATGGGTGCAGCCGAGGATCAGCGTGTCGACGTCAGCTTGCTTCAGAGGGGCGCAGTAGGCGCGAGCCATCGTCAACGTCTCCTCGTCGAAGGCGGAGCCGTCCTGGATGAAGGGGGCCAGGTCGGCGGCCTCCACTTCCGTCACCTCGAGGGCGCGGCCTTGCCGTTCGAGGGCGCGCCGGTAGGCGCCACTCTGAACGGTGTTCGGCGTCGCCAATACGCCGACGCGACCGCTGTCGGTGATCGCCGCCGCGATCTCGGCCTGTGGCTCGACCACCGGCACGACCTCCACCCCACGCGCCGCCGCTGCCTCGCGGGCGACGTCCGTCCCGACCGAGGTCGCCGTATTGCAGGCGATCACCAGAAGCTTCGCGCCGCGCTCGAGCAGCAGGTCAGCGATCGAGCCGATCCTCTCGCGAAGACGGTCGGTGTCACGCGTCCCGTAGGGGAACATCGCCGTGTCGCCCAGGTAGAGGAAGTCCTCCTCGGGCAGCGAGACCAGGCACTCGTGCAGCACCGTTAGCCCACCGACCCCGGAGTCGAACATCGCGATCGGCTGCGAGCGGTCGAGCTGGGAGCCGGGCGCGGACAGAGCCGTCAGGGCTTGACGACCATGAAGAAGATCGCGAGGACCACGATCAGGCCGGCGACGGTCCCAACCTGACCGATCCGCTGCGAAAGCGCCATGAACTCGTCGCTGAGATCGTCACCGGATCGGAGGGCCCGCTCGGCGAGCTCTTTCGCCTTGGCGGTCTGCGGCCGGAAGAAACCGTGCTGGAGGCCGAGCAGGGCGAGGGTCGCGACGAAGCCGACGGTGATGAAACCTTCGCTCTCCTGCCAGGGGCCCTCGACGAGCAGGTAGATGCCGGCCAGCAGGACGACGATCATCCCCGGATTGACGAGGTAGCGATCGGTCTTCTGCACTCCCGCCATCAGCGCAGGGGTCGCCCGGGGGAACTGCGGCGCGACTGAAAAGAACAGGGCATAGCCAAAGGTCGGGCCGAAAGCCAAGACGACGGCGAGGACATGGATGAAGAGCCCGACGCCGTAGCCGGTGATAGTCGCCAGCATTGCCGAAAACATATCCGACCCGAGGACAGGAAATGTGCCTCAGGGCCGGCGCAGCAGCAGAGCGGCCCAGTCGCCGTCCCGGCGCCGATCGACCGTGTCGAACCCGCTGGGAGCGAAGGCGGCGACAACGTCGTCCAGCTCGGCGGGAAGGAGGCCCGAGCATACGAATGTGGCGGGAGCCGGGGGAGGGCCCGTCGGAGCAACGGCGGGGAGGCTCCGACGGGCCCTCCCCCGGCTCCCGTCGTGGCTCGAAAGCTGCTCGGCGCTCGAAAGCTGCTCGGCGATAGCGGTGAGTACCGGCGCGGTTAGATTTGCCACCACGGTCGGGGGCAGCTCAGGCAGGCCCTGGCGCAGGTCGGCGTGCTCCAGCTCTACCTCTACGCCGTTGGCGGCGGCATTCGCTGCTGCCGCCTCCAGCGCCGGCCGCTCATGGTCGTAGCCGCGGACGGGATCCCAACCCAGCTTCGCCGCTGCGATCGCCAGCACTCCGGATCCACTCCCGAGGTCGGTCAGGGCGCCCCCGGATTCCCCCCGTTCGGCGAGTCCGAGCAGCAGCTCGAGGCAGAGGCGGGTGGTCGGGTGGGCGCCGGTGCCGAAGGCTCGGCCGGGATCGACGACGACGTCGATGGTCCCCTCGCGCGGCGCCTCCCAGGAGGGCCGCAGCCAGAGCCGCTCGCCAATGAGGAGCGGTTTGTGGAAGTCCTGCCAGCGGTCCGCCCAATCGTCGGGGACCTCGGTGGCGACGACCTCGACCAGGCCGTCTCCAGCAGCCACCTCGAGCTCGCCGAGCTCCGGCAGCTCGCCCTCGCCGCCGTAGATCGCGTACTCGACGTAGCCCGGCCCACGCTCCTCCTCCACCCCATTCGGCGCCAGCACGACCAGCTCGGCGAGGACGACCTCGGCCTGCTCGGGGGAGCAGCGGACGGCGAGCCGGATCAATGGAAGGCGCGGCGGACGCGAGAGAAGAAGCTCTCCTCGCCGCTCGCCGAGCGAAGGTTGCGCGGCTCCATCGTCTCGGCCAGCTTCGCCGCCAACTCCCGCTGCTCCTCGGAGAGCTCGCTGGGGACGATCACCTGCACGGCGATCACCAGGTCCCCCGGCGGGCCGCCGTTCGTGCCCGGCATCCCCTGACCCCGCAGCGCGTACTGGGTGCCGTGCTGGGTCCCCGCGGGCAGTTCGATCTCCCGCTCCCCCTCCTGGCTCGGGATCTTCAGCTTCGCCCCCAGCATCGCGTCCAACGCCGAGATCTCGACCCTGTGGAGGAGATCGTGACCCCGCATCGGGCCGCGCCGCACTTCGAACCCGAAACCGCTCCCGAAGAATGCCTGGAAGATCTCCTCGACCGAGCCGAAGCCGCCCGCCGGCTGGAAGCCGCCGCCGCGCAACCCCTCATGGCCGTAGACATCGTAGGTGCGGCGCCGCTCCGGATCGGAGAGGACCTCGTAGGCCTCGGCCGCCGCCTTGAACTTCTCCTCGGCCTCGGGATCGTGTGCGTTGACGTCGGGGTGCAGTTCGCGGGCGAGCCGGCGGAAGGCTCGTTTCACCTCGGCGGGCGAGGCGTCGCGCTCGACGCCGAGGGTCTCGTAGTAATCGCCCGACATCAGGCGGGCATCGCGGCCGAGGAGCTCACAGTGTCAACCGCCGTAGACGCTCTCGCAGTAGCGCGACAGCTCGCGCGCGGCACCGCGCACCGAGGCGATAGCGGTCGCGTAGTCCATCCGCAACGGGCCGACCACGCCGACCGAGCCGAGATTGCGGTGGGCAAGGCCGTAGTTGGCGCCGACGACGCTCACCGAGCGCAGCTCCGGCTGCGGGTTCTCGCCCCCGATCCAGAGGAAGACGGAGCGCTCCTCTAGGGTCGAGCGCAGCATGCCGAGCACCTCGGCCCGCCGCTCCAGCGCGGTCATCAGCCGATCGGCCCGGGGCAGGTCATCGACATGCTGTTCAGAGAGGAGCCGCGAAGCGCCGTCGACGTAAAGGGTCTCGCCGGTCTCCTGCTCGAGGTCGGTGAACGCCGGTCCGAGGGTGGCGACGAACGCGGTCTCGACCGGCCCCAGCTCCGGATCGGCGAGCCGGTTGGCGATCATCCGCGCGCCGACGCCAAGACCGCTCAGGGACTCGTTCAGGTAGCTCGACGCCCACTCGACCAGGCCTGGATCGACCGGCTCGTCGAAGTCGAGGACCCGCCTGGCGACGGTGCCGGTGGATGAGATCGCGATGACCACGACTTTGGTCGGCCGCAGACGAAGCACCTCGACCCGGTGGATCGTCGCCGCCCAGCTGGGCGGCGGCGCCGTCGCGAGCGCCATCAGATCGGTGACCTGGGCCAGCGCCGCGGTCGTCTCCCGCATCGCCTCGTCGATCTCGCGCCGCAGCTGCGAGAGCCGCAGCTCAACCGCAGGATCCGGTTGAGGCGCTCCCGACTCCATCAGCCAGTCGACGTAATGGCGATAGCCTACGTCGGTAGGCACCCGACCCGCCGAGGTATGGGGATGAGTCAGATACCCGGCCGCCTCCAGAGCCGAAAGCTCCGCCCGCACGGTCGAAGCCCCCCACTCCACCTCCGCCTGCTCGGCGATCGGCTTCGACGCCACCGGCTTGCCGGAGGCAAGGTAGGCGTCGACCACCAGCTTGAGAATCAGCTCCTGTCGCTGAGAGAGCACGCTCAGAGTTTAGGAGCGGGCGCGGGTGGCCCTCTCCGCGGCTTGTACTTTTTGCGCGGCGACGCCCGCGGACAGCCTAAAACGGCCTTCGCAAAAAGTTGAGCGGGGAGGGCCACCCGCGCCCGCTCCACGCCTCAAAGCTGAACGTCCGCCTCCGCGTTCCGAATCGTCTGGTTCTCACCCTGCGCCGCGACCACGTCGATCGTAGCCTTGCCGTCCTCGACCGACTTGACCTCGCCGCTGACGACGATCTCGGTCTCGGGGGCGCCCATGCCTCGAAATTGGACCGAAAGGCGTTTAAGCGATTTCGGGTCGCCGCCCGCAGCCTCGGTGCCGGCCCGGGCGACCAGACCCATCATGTAGAGGCCGTGGAGGATCGTGTTCGGCAGGCCGACCGCCTTGGCGAACTCCGGATCGATGTGGATCGGGTTGAAGTCTCCCGAGGCACCTGCGTAGCGATGCGGCAGGTATTTGTCGGGCGTCACCCGCAGCTCGGGGATCTCGTCTCCGACGTTAAGCTCGGCCATCTCATACCCCCCTGACGATGTTGGTCCAGGTTCCGCGCACGACCTGGTCGCCGTCCCCGTTGGCCGAGACCGTCTCGAAGACGTAGAAGCCCTTGCCGTCCTTCTCGTAGATCTCCAGGCACTTGGCCGTGGTCGTGATCTCGTCTCCCGAGCAGGCCGGCTCGCCCCACTCGAACTCCTGGCCGCCGTGCACCATCGCGGCGAAGTTCATCCCGACCTCGGGGTCGAACATCGCCGGCGCCAGGGCGGGGGCGCTGTAGACGACGCAGAACATCGGCGGCGCGACGACGTCGCGGTAGCCGGCCGCCCGGGCCGCCTCGCGGTCGAGGTGCACCGGGTTGTCGAGGCCGATCACCGTCGCGTACTCGCGGATCTTCTCCTTACCCACCTCATAGGTCGTGGCGGGCCACTCCTTGCCAACAGCTTCCGTCTTCAGCGTCATGGGCCGGCAGTGTATTGGCTGAATGGCCATCGGACGGGTGGCGTGGGGCTGGGTTCCTCGCCCGCAGCCTGCGAGGACGAGGAGCCCTGCCCCGCGACAGGACCGCCCGCCACGGCGCCTACTCGTCGATCTCGAGCACCGCCAGGAACGCCTCCTGCGGCACTTCCACCCGACCCACGGACTTCATCCGTTTCTTCCCCGCTTTCTGCTTCTTCAGCAGCTTCTGCTTACGGGTGACGTCACCGCCATAGAGCTTGGCGGTGACGTCCTTGCGCAGCGCCTTGACCGTCTCGCGGGCGAGGATGTTGGAGCCGATGGCGGCCTGGACCGGGACGTCGAAGAGCTGGCGCGGGATCGTCTTGCGCAGCCGCCCGACCAGTCGCTTGCCCTGCTCGTAGGCGAATTCGCGGTGGACGATGATCGAAAGCGCGTCGACCTTGTCGCCGGCGAGCAGGATGTCGACTTTGACCAGATCCGATGCCCGGTTGCCGATCGGCTCGTAGTCGAGCGAGGCGTAGCCGCGCGTCGAGGACTTCAAGAGGTCGAAGAAGTCGAGGACGATCTCGGCCAGCGGCATGTCGTAACGGATCTGCACCCGCTGCGGGCTGAGGTAGTGCATGTCGACGTGGGTTCCGCGGCGGGTCTGGCAGAGCTCCATCACCGCGCCGACCTGCTCTTTGGGGCAGATGATCGTGGCCCGGATGTACGGCTCTTCGATCGCTTCGATCGAACCCGGATCGGGGAGGTCGGTCGGGCTGTGGACCTCGACCGTCTCGCCGTTGGTCAGGAGGACCTCGTAGCGCACGTTCGGGGTCGTGGCCAGCAGGTCGAGGTCGTACTCGCGCTCCAGCCGCTCGCGCACGATCTCCATGTGCAGGAGCCCGAGGAAGCCACAGCGGAAACCGAACCCGAGCGCCTCGGAGGTCTCCGGCTCCCAGGAAAGCGCGGCGTCGTTGAGGGCCAGCTTCTCGAGCGCGTCGCGCAGGTCTTCAAAACGGTCGGTGTCGATCGGAAAGAGCCCGCAGAAGACCATCGGCCGCACCTCGCGATAACCCTCGAGCGGCTCCGCCGCGGGCCGTGCCTGGGCGGTCACGGTGTCGCCGACTCGCAGCTTGGCAACGTCCTTGACGCCGGTGATCAGGTAGCCGACGTCGCCCGCCTCCATCCCCTGCACCCCGGTCATCGTCGGCCGGAAGAAGCCGATGTCGTCGACGTCGGCCTCGGTCCCGTTCTGCATCGCCAGGATTCGCTCGTGCTTGCGGAAGGAACCGTCGACCATCCGCACGTAGGCGATCACACCCCGGTACTGGTCGAACTCGGAGTCGAAGATCAGCGCCCTGGTCGGCGCCTCGGGCTCGCCCTTCGGCGGCGGGATCCGCTTGACGATCTCCTCCAGCACCTCGACCACCCCCTCCCCGGTCTTGGCCGATATCCGCAGCGCTTCCTCCGGGTCGCCGCCGAGCAAATCGGCGATCTCGCCGGCAACACGGTCGGGCTCGGCTCCGGGCAGGTCGACCTTGTTGATCACCGGGATCAGCTCCAGCCCGTTCTCGATCGCCAGGTAGGTGTTGGCGACGGTCTGCGCCTCGACGCCCTGGGCGGCATCGACGACCAGCAGCGCCCCCTCGCAGGCGGCGAGGCTGCGCGAGACCTCGTAGGAGAAGTCGACGTGGCCAGGCGTGTCGATCAGATGCAGGTGGTAGGTCTGCCCGTCGGCGGCCGAGTACTCGACCCGCACCGCCTGCGCCTTGATCGTGATCCCGCGCTCGCGCTCGAGGTCCATCGAGTCGAGCATCTGAGCCTGCATTTTCGTCGGGTCGACGGCGCCGGTGACCTCAAGGATGCGGTCGGCCAGGGTCGACTTGCCGTGGTCTATGTGGGCGATGATCGAGCAGTTGCGGATGTGGTCCATGGGGGTGCTGAGTATGAGGGACGGGGCGCCCTGGCCGCGGGTCCTGTCGTCGGGGGTGGGGGCCTTCCTTGCCCTACGCGCTGCTCCGGGCGAAGGGACCGTTCGCTTCTCAGGTCGGGGCCTTGCCCTCCGCAGCCTTCGGGCGGCGGAAAACCCCCACCCCCGACGCCACCCGCGGAAGAAGCGTCTTCATCGGCACGCTGATGGATCCAGCTTGTCCGCTAGCTGGAAGACGACCGTGGGCGGCTCCCGTAGGACGACGTTCGCCCCTGGGCCTTCGGTCCAGCGGGCGGTGGGTGGGTAGGGCGGCTTGTTCGGCTCGATGCGATCGCGGGACGTGACTACGTAGTCGTAGTTGCCGGTGTTGAGGAGGCGGCGCCAGGTTGAGCAGGTGGATGGGGGGACGAAGCCGCCGTGGGGGCGCTCTTGGCCTATGTACTGGACTTGGTTGGAGAGATCGGTGCCGTATAGGGGGTACTGGCGGGTGCTGGTGGTGGCGATGCGGGCGTCCGAGATTGAGCTTGCCCACTTGAAGGCGGCGTTGAGGCCCGGGGTGGTGAAGGAGGGGTCGGTGTAGCGGTTCTCGAGGTAGTGGCGCTGGACCGGGTAGCCGATGGCGATCGCGGCCAGTACAACCAGGCCCCCCACCAGGACCGGCCCGCGGGTCCTGTCGCGGGGCCTGCCCGTGGCCCGCGGGTCCTGTCGCGGCGGCCCTCCCCCATGTGCTCGGACGCCTTCGGCGTCCTCCGCCATGGGGGACCCCCGCCACCGCGCCACCCGCGGGAGAAGCGCTGCCGGAAGGACGGCCAGGCCGAGAACCAGGGCGGGAGCCAGGTAGCGCAGGCCCGACTCGAAGCCGCGCGGCATCCCCTCCGGTCCCGACGCGGACGTCGGGGCGATCAGCCAGGCCAGGGCAGCAGCCAGCCCGGCGAGGCCCGCGACGCGCAGCGCCGGGTTCACGCCGCGGCCGAGGCAGAGCAGGAGTCCGGTAAGCGCCGCCGCCAGAAGGACCGGCCAGGCGAACCAGAGGCCGTCGTGGAGGCCGGGCAGGAACCAATCCGACCAGACCCTGCCATCGGTGAGATAGCCGAGCACGCTGTGCCCTTCACGCCCCCCGAGCGCCTGATTCGGGGCCGGCAGCGAGATCGGACCGATTTCGCCGATCCACGGCAGGGGATTGCCGGCGTGGGCGAGATTGCGCAGGTACCAGTAGCCGCCGCCTGCCAGGGCCGCGAGGCCACCCACCGCAAGTGATCGCCGTCTGTCCCCCCTCGAGGCGGTCATGGCAAGACCAAGAACGAGAACGGCAGCGGGTAGGAGAAAGTTGAGCTTGGTGCCGGCGGCGAGGCCGGCAGCCAGCGCAGCGACCATCGGTGAGTTCGCACTTTTGGTCGCTATGCGGTCATAAGTGCGAACTGAAGAGGGTCGCCGCGGCGTGCCGTTCGGTTGGGCGTTGACAGCGATCGCGATGGCGGCGAGCAGGAAGAAAATCCCGACGATGTCGTTGCGCGCCTCGCCGGCTTGATCGGCCAGCGCAGGCACGCTCAATGCAATCGCTCCGAGCGCCAACGACCACGGCGCCACACCGAACGGACGCCCGATGCACCACACCGCCACCAGGCATCCGACGAACCAGCCGAGGTTCAGCAGCGGCGACAGCAGATCGCGATCGAATGCCAGCATTCCGATTGCGTGGAAGGTTTCCGCGTTCGCCGGGTAGAACCACGCTAGGAACTGCGGCGCGATGTAGTGCAAATCCCACGTACTGCCGCTCTGGAAGAACTCGGCAGCGAACGGCCCGTGGTACCAGGTCGAGTCGAACCCGGTCATGCCCGTGGACAGCTTCGGCTTCAGGTCGAGACCGAACTTGACGACGGCGATCGCGGCGATTGCCAGCGAGATCGCTATCGCTACCCAACCGCCTCGTTTGCCTGGCTTGGGAGCGTGGAGGGGAGGGTGGGGGTGCCCCTCCGGCTTGCTGGGTTTTTCGCCTCGCGCGTTGCGTCTCTCGCCAAGCGGGCGCGGCGAAAAACAGGACGCCGCTGCGCCGGAGGGGTACCCCCACCCTCCCCCTACGCCCCGCCGTAACCCCAGCCCGACCACGCCAACGGCGACGAGATACGGCAGCGGCTTGAAGAGTCCGAAGGCTCCGAGCAGCTCCGCAGCCCAGATCAGGAGCGCCAGCGCCAGGAGCGCGGTGGCCAGATGCGCCGGGGTGCCTGAAAAGCCGGGGAGCAGGCGGGCGCGCAGTGAAGATGCAGCCAAGGTGGCGAAGCCGACGAGCACGGCGACCTCGGCTACGCCCAGCAGGTAGCGAGGCAGGTCGAGCATCTAGCGGCGGCGGACCAGGCGGATCATCTGCTCTAGCTCTTCGATGCGAAGGAGGCGCGCCGCTCCGACGTAGGCGAGACCCCCGAGCGCCAGCGCGGTGCCGAGCGAGGCGATCTGACCGGCGAGGCCGCGCCCCAGGGCGTCGTCGAGGACGTCCCAAATGCCAAAGCTGACGGCTGCCAATGCCGCCGAGGCGAGGGCGATCCGCAGGCCGGCGTCTGCGAGCCGGCCCAACTCGAGGCCGCCGAGCAGGCGACGGAGGATCACGACCTGAGCGACCACCGTGGCCGCGGTGGCGATCGCGGTCGCGGCGACGATCCCGCCCACCCCCAGGTGGTAGAGCGCGAGCGCGGCGAGTGCGGTGACGGCGAGGTTGGCAGCGGCGATCGTGGTTGGGACCCAGGGTCGCTGCAGGCTGAAGAAGGTGCGGGTGAGGAGCAGGAAGAGGCCGTTGGTGGGCAGGGAGAAGGCGAACCAGAAGAGGGCGGTGGCGACCAGCGTCGTCTGCTCGGGCGTGAACTCGCCCCGCTGGTAGACGAGGCGGATCATCGGCTCGGAGAGGACGAGGACGGCTGCGGCGGCGGGCACCAGGACGAAGAGGATCTGGCGCATCCCGTTGGCCATCGTCGCCCGCAGGTCGTCGTGCGCGCCGCGCGCCGCGAAGCGGGCCAGGGTCGGGAAGAGGACGGTGGCGATCGCAACCGAAAAAACGCCCTGCGGCAGCTGGTAGATCCGGAAGGCCTTGTCGATCGCCGCCGGGGCCTGCTCGCTGACCAGGGTCCCGAACAGGCTGTTGACGACGAGGTTGAAGTTGATCAGGCCGAGGCTGATCGTCACCGGCAGCATCAGCAGCAGCACGCGGCGCACGTCGGGGTTGCGCCATTCGAAGCTCCAGCCGAACTCGAAGGGCGTGTTGCGGAGGTCGAAGACGGGGATCAGGAGCTGGACGAGGGTGCCGGCGAGGATGCCGATCGCGTAGGCGTAGATCCGGTCCTGGCCCTCGAACATCGGTGCGACCACGACCAGCACCGTGATGATCGTCAGGTTCCAGAACAGCGGCGCGATCGCGAAGGCGCCGAAGCGGTCGTAGCTGTTGAGGATCCCGACCACGACGCCGCTGGCGCCGAGCAGGATCAGAATCGGGAAGAGGACCTGGGAGAGGGTGACCGTGAGGTCGAGGATCGTTCCCTCGAAGCCGGGCGCGAAGAGGGGGATGACGAGGGGCGCGGCGAGGACGAAGAGCGCCGTGATCGCGCCGAGGACGAGGGTGACGAGCAGCAGCAGGGTCGCGGCGAGCCTGAATGCCTCGCGGTAGTTCTTCTTCTCCAGCTGCTCGGTGAAGATCGGCACGAAGGCCGGCTGCAGGGCGGCGTCGGCGAACAGGCTGCGCACGAGGTTGGGGACCTGGAAGGCGATCGTGAAAGCCGACATCGGCCCGCTGACGCCGTAATAACCGGCCGCGACGATCTCGCGACCGAGCCCCGCCACCCGCGAGGCGGCGGTGGCGATCGAGAAAAAGGCGGTCGAGCGGGCAAGCCGGCCGCTGCGGGCAGGCTGGGCGGGCTCGTGCGGCGCCTCGGGGGTCTCCAAGCTCGATGTCACTCGGTATAGTCGGCCGCCCGAAACATGGCCAACATAGCCTCACAGAAGAAGCGGATCCTACGCAGCGAGCGCGAGCGAGTCGAGAACCGGCTGCTCACGAGCACCGTGAAGACCTACTTCCGGCGTCTCGAGAGCGCCGTCGAGGGCGGCGACGCGCCCGCGATCGAGGCCGAGCACCGCGCCCTCGTCTCCCGCATCGACAAGGCCGTTCAGAAGGGCGCCCTGCACAAGAACACCGGCGCCCGTAAGAAGTCCCGGGCCGCCAGGGTCGCGTCCGGCGTCGCGCAGTAGTCAGACCCCGGCACTGGTCCGAAGTGCCAGCGTCAGCGCCAGCTCGTCCCCGTAGTCGGCTCCGCCCCGGCACCAGACCTCCAGGTCGGCAAGGGCGATGGTCGCGTCCCGCAGGTCGTCGACGCTCGCCTGTTTCAGGCGGCTGACCAGCTGCTTGGCGGCATAGGGGTGCATACCGAGCCCCGACTCGACCTGCTTGGGCGGCACTCCCGCCTCGAGCTGCGCGGCGGCGGCACACGCCTTCCGCAGCCGCGACGCCAGGCCGTAGATCAGCCCCGTGACGTTCTCGCCCTGGGAGATCAGGCGCTCACCGATCCGCAGCGCCTTGCCGGAATCTCGCTCGAGCAGGGCGTCGGATAGAGCCCATACCGCAGCCTCGGAGGTGTCGGCGATCATCGCCTCGAGATCAGAGGCGGAAACCACTCCGTCCGCGCCCGCCCAAAGCAAGAGGCGCTCCAGCTCGTGCTTGAGGCGCAGCGGGTTGGGGCCCATCCGATCGACCAGGAGGCGGGCAGCCGCCGGCTCGAGGTCGAAGCCGAGCCGCTTCGCGTCGGCCACCAGGGCCCGTGGCATGTCCCTCGCCTTCGGCGCCTCGAACTCGTGGACCTCGCCCTTGGCGACCTTCACCGCACGCGCCAGCTTCGCCGGCACCTTGGCGCGGGCGATCAGGACGACGGTCAGGTCCGGCGGAAGTTGTCCGAGCGCCGCCACGACCGCCTCCAGTTGTCGGTCGCGCCAACGCTCGACACCGTCGGCGAGCAGGTAGCGGCGGGACTCGGTCAACGACATCGCCGGGATCGCACCCAGCAGGGCCTCGTGGTCGGGAGGCCCACGGCCCTCACTCGGCTCGAAGACCTGGAGTGCAGCCGGCCCGCCGTCGCGCTCGGCGCGGGCGCGTAGCCTGGCTCGCGTCGCGTCGATCTTCGCGTCGTCGGTGCCGGCGATCAGGTAAAGCGAGCGCACTCCCTCGGCCATGTGCCGAGTCTAGATGTCCCGCCCAAAGACATCGTGAACGCCTGAAGTAGCGCCGCCCTCGGTTCCGCGGAACCGAGGGCGGGCCCGATGAGGCGACTACCTGTCTCGGTGCCCGCGGCTGCGGCCGCGGCCGTCGCTTCCGTCATCCGACCCGGTGGACTCGTCCTCGTCCACCTCGTCCTCGTCGAGCTCGCCCTCGTAGTCCGGAGGAGACTGCTCGGGAGCGCCTTCCTTCGCCTTCGGACGGGAAGGGGCCTTTCGCTGCCAATCGCCCTTGGAGTGCCCCCGCCCCTTCTCCGCTGCCTCATCCGTGTCGTCCTCACCGCGCTCGTCCTCGTCGTCCTCGTCGTCTTGCTCGTCCTCGTCGTCCTCGTCGGACCGAGCGCCAAGAGAGGATCGCGAGGATGGCGACGAGCCGCCGGGTGCCGGGCTCGGAGGCACTGCAGGAACGGCGGCCGGAGGCGGCCTCCCTGGCGAGGGCTCCGGGGAGCCGCCACCCGAAGGCTGCTCGGCGTCGGGGCTGGCGGAATTCGGGACCGGCGCGGCGGTAGGCGCGGCGACGACGTCCACAGCGGCGAGCCGCGAGTCCGACGATGCCGGCCCGGCGTCCGCCGGAGACGATCGATCGCCGACCGTCGCTCCGCTCCGCCGTCCCTTGACGACTTTTGAAGGAGCCGGCTCGGTGATGACCGGTCGACCATGACCGACCTCAGCCTCAAACGGAACCCCGGGGATCGGAAGGTCCGGTGCAACCGGCCAACCCTGGTGGAGGGCAAAGGCAACCAGCCCGAGGCCGGCCGCGGCGGTGAGGCCGAGGAGAGCGAGAGATGTACTCCGCAGCCTCTCGGGCAACCCGCTGCCGAAGACGCTGGGCCTTGATAGGCGACGCATGCGGGGTCGTGGACGGTTACCGGACACCGATACGACCATCGACGGGCACGCGGCAAGGTGTAGGCCCGGGCAGCTAAACCCCCAATATCGATTCGACGATTCGTCTAGGTGACCGAGTCAGTCCGCAGCGCTGACCCGATACGAGCCGCGCCCCACGTCGAGCACGACCGTCCCGTCGCGATCAGTGCGGAGGGTGCGCACGCCGTGTGCGGCAAGCATGGTCAGGGTTGCGGCGGTCGGATGGCCGAAGGGATTGTCGTCGCCGACCGAGACGACTGCGAGGCTGGGTCCGGTACGTCCGAGGAGGTCGCCGAGGCCGGCGTCGTCGCTGCCGTGGTGAGCGACCTTGAGCACGTCGAGCGGGCCGGGATCGAGGGGTGTCGCCTCGGCCTCGGCGTCAGCGCTCAGCAACATCGAGAAATCGCGCCAGCGAAGGAGTAGGACGAGCGCAAGCCGATTCGGGTCTTCGCCTGCTCGGTGCTCGCCGAGCAGCCCCCGAGGCGGCCAGAGCACCTCAAGGCGCAGGCGGCCCGAGCGCACCTCACTGCCCGCGGCGATGCGGCGTGGGAGTGCTCCGGTGGCGCGGCCCGCCGCAAGCGCCTCTCGGCCGAGAACCGCATAGAGGAGCCTCTCGGTCGGCACTGCGCCGAACAGCTCGGAGATGCCGCCGGCGTGATCGGCTTGATCGTGGGTGACGACTGCGGCGCCGAGTCGCTCTACCCCGGCGGCCCGCAGCTTTGCCACCAGGTCTGCGCCCGGCGGGCCGCCGTCGATCAGGACCGCGTCGCCGCGGGACGGCTGTAGCAGGATCGCGTCCCCCTGCCCCACATCGAGAACCGATACGCGCAGACCGGTCGGAGGACGGCCAAGCGCGTCGGCGCCGCCCTGCCCCTCCGTCCAAGCCACGACGAGGGCCACGAGCATCAGGGCAATCCCGGCCCACCTCAGCTCCAACCGACGGGCCGAAAGCCACTGATATAGACCGGTTTTCGGCCCGTCGGCAACGGTTTTGCGCCTGCGCAGGGCGGCGATTCGGCGCTGCCGTCGCAGCAGCACCGCTCCCCCGGCGGCAAGGAGGATCGAGAGATAGGAGGCGATCAGCTCGGCAGCTCCGATGTCGACCTCTAGCTGTGCCCAGTTCGGCCGACCGCACCATTTCGCTACCTCGGCGACGTAGGCGAGCAGCGGGGCGTTCAGGGAGTTGAAGCCCTCGACCGGAAAGCCTGGGACCTGGCCTCCCGCTCCCGCGAGCATGCCCAGCCACATCGCCGGCGCGACGACGGGCAGCACCAACAGGTTGGCGACCAGCGTCGTGGTCGAGAACGTGCCGAAGTGGAAGGCGATCAGCGGTGCGGTGGCGAGCGTCGCGGATATCGTCATCGCGGCTCCCTCGGCGAATGCCAGTCGCCAGCCGCCCGCTCCGATCCGTGCGGTCATGGCCCGCCGCAGCGGCGCGGCCAGCAGGAGGATTCCGAGCAGCGCGGCGAAGCTCAACTGCCAGCCGATGTCAGCGGCGATCCGCGGTTCCACCGCGAGGGTCACGATCGCCGCGACGGCCAGCGCGTGGAAGCGGAAGGAGCGCCGCCCCGCCAGAATGGCCAGTACGTTGAGCGCGCCCATGATCCCGGCCCTCTGGATCGATGGGCCGGCCCCGGCAAGCGGTACGTAGACGGCGATCAGGCCGAGCATCCATATGAGCCGGGCGCGCAGTGGCAAGCCGAAGGCGGCCAGCACCGGGATCGCCAGCAGGCCCAGAAGGGCCACGTTCTGACCCGAGACCGCAAGCAGGTGGCTCAGTCCGGAGCGGCGGAAGTCCTCGACGGTGGCGGGGTCGATGCGATCGTCTTGGCCGAGTACGAAGCCGCGCGCCAGCTCCGCCTCGCGCGGGGGCATCCCCCGGCCCAGCGCGGCCTCGGCCCGCTCGCGGATCTCGCCGGTGTGAGCGAGGGCGAGGAGAACGACCGCAGCGACGCCGAGCAGGAGAAGCACGTGCGGAACCCGGTCGCGCCGCATCGCAACACCGTCAGGGCTGCAGCCGGGAGCGCAGCGACTCCATCGTCGCCGGCCCGATCCCGCTCACCTCGTCGAGCTGGTCGACCGAGGCGAGGCCGCCGTGCTGGTCGCGGTATTCGACGATCTTCTGCGCGGTCACCGGCCCGATCCCGTCGATCGTGTCGAGCTGCTCGATCGTGGCGCTGCCGAGGCTGATCGGACCGGCTTCGGCGGGCAGCCCCGCCCCGGCTGCGACGGTTCCCCCGCTGCCGCGCTCGGGGACCACGACCTGCTGGCCATCAGCGAGCCTCGCCGCCCGGTTGATCGCTTCCAGCGCCGCTCCGGCGGCCGGCCCCCCGGCCCGCGCGAGGGCGTCGACGACCCGCGACCCGGCCGGCAGCCGGTAGACGCCCGGGTCTTGCACGGCCCCGGCCACATCGACGACGAGGTCGCCACCGCTACTGGAGATCGTCAGGCTGCCACCGGCGCCGGCGTCTTCGCCGGCGACCGCTGCCTCGCTCGCCACAGCGGCGAACGTCTCACCGCCCCCCTCCGCCCGAATCGCCCGTGCCCCGACCAGCAACAGCGCAATCGCCACCGCGCCATAAACGAACAACTGCGACCTGCTCAGCTCCGGCATGCGCCCCACGCTGCCAGGGCCTCGCGCATGCATGGCGCGCCAAATCTAAAAACTCAGCGACAGCCCGGATACGAAACTCCCGCTTCGGACTTGAGGCCTAGTCTTCGTCGTCGTAGCCGCTGACCTCGGCCAGCTGATCGCTGTACAGCTCGGCTGCCGCGACCGGGGGCGACTGGACGGACACGCAGGCCAGCGTCTCCTCGCCGTCGTTGGAGATCGAGTGGTCGGTCGCCGGTGGAACGAGGATCAGGTCGCCCTCCCCCACCTCCTGGGTGTCGCCGACGACCGACATCGTGCCGCCGCCGCGCACGACCACGTAGACCTGCTCGGCACCCTCGTCGGAGCGTAGCGTCTGTTCGGCGCCCACCGGTATCTCCAGCCAGGTCACAGACATGTTGCGGGCGCCCAGTTCCCCCGCGTCCATGAGGGCGCTGTAGCGAAGCTTGTGCCACTCCTCGGCGGGAGCGTTCGAGAGGCGCCGGACCAGCATGCGGGCGCTTTGTACCAGATCGGACCGAGGATCCCGTGATGCGCCGCTTTTTCAGCGCTCAGCGGACCACCAGGTTCACCAGCTTGCCGGGCACGACGATCTCCTTGACGACGTCACGGCCATCGAGGTGCCGGCGCACTTTCTCGCTCTCTCGAGCCAGGGCGAGCAGCTCGGATTCGGGAGCGTCGGCGGCCGCCTCGATCCGATCGCGCAGCTTGCCGTTGACCTGGACGATCAGGGTCACCGTGTCGCTGCTCAGCAGCTCGGGATCGGCCTCGGGCCAAAGCTCTTCCCAAAGGTGCCCGCCTCGCAGCCGCTCCCAGACCTCGGCACCGAGGTGGGGGGCGAACGGGAAGATCAGTGAAGCGGCGGTGGCGGTGGCGAAGCGCACGATCGCGACACCCGCGTCGTCTGCGTAGAGGGCGTCCTTGACCCGGTAGGCCTCGTTGACCAGCTCCATCACGGCGGCGATCGCGGTGTTGAACTGGAAGCCGCGCTGGAAGTCGCGCGTCACCTTGCCGATCGCCCAGTGGGCCTTGGTCAGGAGGTCACGGGCATCGCCTGCAAGCGCCGCGACGTCGACATCGGTCCCCTGCATCGATTCGACTTCCTCGCAGAGCCGCCAGAGCCGGGAGAGGAAGCGGCTGACCCCCTCGACCCCCTCGTCGGACCAGTCGCCGCCACGCTCCGGCGGTCCCATGAAGCAAACGTAGGTGCGGGCCGTATCGGCCCCGTAGCGCTCGACGTACTCCGCCGGGCTGACCGTGTTGCCCTTCGACTTCGACATCTTCGCCCCGTCGCGGGTGATCATTCCCTGAGCGAAGAGGTTGGCGAACGGCTCCTGCACTCCCAGGTGCCCGAGGTCGGCAAGCGCCTTGGTGAAGAAGCGTGCGTACATCAGGTGCAGGATCGCGTGCTCGACCCCGCCGATGTACTGGTCGACGGGGAGCCAGTGGTCGGCGGGGGCGCGGTCCCAGGCGGCCTCGTCGTTGCGCGGGTCGAGGTAGCGGATGAAGTACCAGGAGGAGTCGACGAAGGTGTCCATCGTGTCGGTCTCGCGCCGGGCCGGGCCGTTGCAACGCGGGCACTCGGTCGCGACCCAATCCTCGGCCGCGGCCAGGGGGCTGCGGCCCTGCGGCGCGTAGTCCTCGACCGGCGGCAGCTCGACCGGGAGCTGATCGTCGGGAACGGGGACGATCCCGCACTGCTCGCAGTAGACGATCGGGATCGGCGCGCCCCAATAGCGCTGGCGCGAGACGAGCCAGTCGCGGAGGCGGTAGTTGACGGCGGCACGGCCGCGCCTCTCGGAGGCGAGCCACTCAACGATCTCCGCATAGGCCTCGCGATTGTCCTTGCCGTCGAAACGACCCGAGTGGACCATCGGGCCGTCGCCCAGATAGGGCAGACCTTCGTCGTCGCGCGCAACCTCCTCGTCTACGCCCTCGATCACCCGCCTGATCGGCAGGTCGAATGCTCTGGCGAACTCGTAGTCGCGCGTGTCGTGGGCGGGCACCGCCATGATCGCCCCGGTGCCGTACTCCATCAGCACGTAGTCGGCGACGAACATCGGGATCTCCTCGCCGTTGACAGGGTTGACGACGCTGCGCCCCAGCGGCACGCCCGTCTTCGGCCGGTCCTCGTCGCCACGCTCCTCGGCCGACTCGCGGGCGACGTCGTTGACGTAATCGCGCACCGCCGCCTCGGCGGGCGTGCCGGCGACCAGCCGCTCCAGCTCGGGGTGCTCGGGGGCGAGAACGAAGAAGGTGGCGCCGAAGAGGGTGTCGGGGCGGGTGGTAAAGACCGGAAAGTCGAGGTCCAGCTCCTCGCAGCGGAAGACCACCTCGGCGCCCTCGGAGCGGCCGATCCAGTTGCGCTGCATCGTGACCACGTGCTCGGGCCAGGACTCGAGCAGGTCGAAATCGGCGAGCAGCCGCTCGGCGTAGTCGGTGATCTTGAAGAACCACTGCTCGAGCCGGCGTTGCTCGACCGGCGTGCCGCAGCGCTCGCAGCGGCCGTCGACGACCTGCTCGTTGGCGAGCACGGTGGCGTCCACCGGGCACCACTGGACCGGCGCCTCCTCGCGGTAGGCGAGCCCGCGCTCGAACAGCTGCAGGAAGATCCACTGGGTCCAGCGGTAGTACTCGGGCGTGTGGGTGCCGAGCTCGCGCGACCAGTCGATCGAGATCCCCCACTCGCGGAACTGGCGGCGGAAGGACTCGATCGAGCGCTCGGTCGCCTCGCGCGGCGGCTCGCCGGTCTTGATCGCGTTGTTCTCGGCGGGCAGGCCGAAGGCGTCGTAACCCATCGGGTGGATCACCTCGAAGCCGTGGCGGCGGCGAAAGTGGGCGATCGCATCGCCGACCGCGTAGCACTTGAGATGACCGACGTGCGGTTCCCCCGACGGGTAAGGCAGCATCTCCAGCACGTAGGACTTCGGCTTCTCTCCCTCGAAAGCAGGCTGCCCGGGGTTGGCGACCTCCCAGGTCCGCTCGTCGGCCCAGACCTGCTGCCACTTGCGCTCGATCGTCTTCGGGTCGTAGCCGGCCATCGCGTGGGCGATCTTACGAGGCGCTCGGCGCGGTCGGTCCTGTCGTCGATCGGTTTGTGGCCCGGCGGGTCCTGTCACCGATCTGGTTGCACCCCAGATCCGCCTGGCGGACCGAAAGAGCGATCAGAAGAGCGGCGACATTGCATCGAGGACGCGCGGCCAGAGGTAGACCTCGATCGCCGCGGCTGCGACCAGGACAGGGATCGCCAGCAGAACGGTGATGAAGGTGGCGGCGAGGAGCTGGTTCCACTCGCCGCGGCGGCTGGCGATCAACCAGGCGGCGAGCGGCAGGAAGAGAGCGGTCAGCTCGGGGATCGCGTGCGGGAGGACGCTGAGGATCAGGGCAGCGTGGGAGATGTCGAGCTGGAAGGCGATCGTCGAGCCCTGGAAGCCGAGGTAGAGCGCCTGGGTGGAAAGCGAGAAGAGGGTGACGGCCGCGACGAAGAGAATCGCGAACTCGGAGGCCTTGACGTGGATCCAGCGGGAGAACCCGGTGCGCTGGGCGGCGGCGATCGGCATCGACGCGCCGGCGATGAAGCCGGCTACGCAGGCCGTGCCATGCAAGGCGAGGACGAGCGAGTTCCGCCAGAGAATCGGCACCATGTCACCGGGCGAGGTCGACTCGGTCACGCCGGCCATGTGGATCGGCGTGATGTCCGGCGTCAGCAGGCCGGCGACGACCCAGACGGCACCGAGCAGGGTCAGCGCGACCGCCAGGCTCAGCGCGACCCAGTCCCGCAGGACCGTCCAAGGCTGCGCGTTCCAGGCATCGAAGGTCTCCCGCGTGTCCTGCATTCCGTGCGAGAACACGTGCTCGTTGGCGGCGTTCATCGCTCAGTCATCGGCAGCCACCCGCGGAGATTTGAGCCGGACCAGCCCCCACAACGAGACCCCTGCCCAAACCGTCTCCAAGAGCAGAAAGCCCCACTGGCGTCCTTCCCAGGCCAGCACCGCGAGGATCGCCGACCCGATCAAGTTCAGCAGCAGGTAGGTCCGCGAATGCTGGTCCATCGCCCCGAACTGGGCCGCCGCGTAGGCGCAGAGGATCAGCAGCGCCCCGACGATCTGCACGAGCTGGTCCATGGTCGGCGGGGAGCGTACCCGGGGCAATGTCGTCTAACGGGCGACCCGCCCTGGATTGTGCCGCGGATACCTGGGTAACAGCGCGATCAAGCGACCGAGGAGGTGCACAATGGCCAAAGACCACGGACCGAGCGTCAAGAACGACAAGCAGTACGAGGGACTGCGCAAGAAGGGGATGAGCAAGGAACGCGCCGCGAAGATCGCCAACACCCCGGGCGCCTCCAAGAAGGGCGGAAAGAACTCGGGGGGCAAGAAGAAGTCCTAGTGACCCCTTCGCTCCCTCGGCGCCGCGGCACGCAGTGCCGTTCACCCAGCAGGCAACGATGCGTATGGAGCTGACGGGACTCGAACCCGTGACCTACGCGCTGCCAGCGCGTCGCTCTTCCAGCTGAGCTACAGCCCCGCGGGGACGCTGAGTTTAGACGCTGGGCGCGAGAAACCGGTGGATCAGGCGGCCCGCTGCTCGGGGCCCTGATCCTCATCGACGTCGAGGACGAGGTCGTCGCCGGAGGTGCGGCGGACGCGGAACTCGAGCGGAGCCCGCTCTTCTAGCTCGCGCAGCAGCTCGACCGGTTCGTCGAGGCGGAGAGAGAGGGTTGCGCGTCCCTCCGAGAAGCGCTCGACGGAGATCTCCGAAGCGCCGAGTGCCCCGATCACGTCCTCGAAGCCGACCAGTTGCGAAAAGTCTCCGAGGGGGCCGATCTCGAGCTTCACCTGGCCCTGGAAGAGCCCGTCGCCATTCGTCTCCGTCGTGCTGCTCGATGCCCCCCGGGCCTGGGCATCTGCCAGCTCCTGCGTGCGGCGACTCACCTCGACCGCCTCGCGCAGGGCTTTCATCCGGATCCGCGTCGCCTGTCCGCGCGCCTGGGCCTGGATCTCCTCCAGGCGGCTCGCGGTCGCCTGCAGCGAAGCGATGCTGCGCTCGTGACGTTCGTCTGCCTCGCGCAGCCGTTCGCCGAGGTTGCGGATCTCGCGCTCGCGCTCGATCACCATGCCCGACAGAGAAGCGAGTTCCTGCTCGGCTCGCGTCATGGCGTCGGTCGCGCTTCGCGCCCGCTCGACCGCATCGTGCGCGTCCCGCTCGAGCGTTCCGATGCGCGCGTCGCGCCTCGCCATCGCCGCCTCGACTTCGCCGCGGCGGTAGCCGAGGAGCGCCCACTTGAAGCTACCCATGCGCCGCACGCTAGAAGCGCCTTCGGACGGCATTTCGGAGCGGCTCGCGTCAGGGCGAACGTGTGTTCCGAGGAGCGCTCAGGCGCTGGCCGCGGAGCGCGCGCCCGGCTCCCTGAGTTCGAGCTCTAGCCGCGGCGCCTCACGCCAGAGATCCTCGAGCTGGTAGCGCTGCCGCGCCTCGGCGGTGAAGATGTGCAAAACCGCGTCGAGGTAGTCGGCGACGATCCAGCCGGCCGGGCCGTCGCCCTCCACCCCTGCGGGCAGGAGCCCGTCCTCCTGCTTCAACCGCAGCTTCACCTCGTCGACGATCGCCCGTGCCTGGCGCTCGTTCCGGGCTGTGCAGATCGTCAGGAAGTCGGTGTACGAGGCGAGCTGGCGCATGTCGAGCGCGACGATCTCACTCGCCCCTTTCGAGTCGGCCAGCGCCGCCAACCGCCTCGCCAACGCCTCCGAGCCGAGCCCGCTCACGCGTAGATCCCCTTCTCTTCGACGAACCGTGCCACGGCCTCCGGAACCAGGTAGCGCAGCGGCCTGCCCGCCGCCGCACGCTCCCGCACCGACGAGGAGGAGACGCCGAACTGCGGCATCTCCAGCATCGTCGCGCGTCCATCGGCGCCGAGGCTGCGCAGCACCGAGCCGACGTCGGCGTCGGAGACACCGGCCCGCCGCGCCACTGCCAGCCGGGCCAGCTCGACGACCCGCTCCGGTTGGCGCCAGCTCTCCAGGCCGACGGCGGCGTCCGCCCCCATCACGAACACCAGCTCGGTATCGGGCCTTTCCCCTGCAAGCAGCTCCAACGTCTCATACGTATAGGACGGTCCGTCGCGCTCGACCTCCAGGCTCGAGACGCTGAAGCGGGTGTCGTCGGCGGCCGCGAGCCTGGTCATCGCCAGCCGCAGCTCCCGCCCGGGGTCGTCGAGGATCCGCTTGTGCGGCGCCTCGCCCGTTGGGACCAGCACGACCTCGTCGAGGCCGAGCTGCCAAAGCGCCTCCTGCGCCAGCGCGAGGTGGCCGAGGTGTGGCGGGTTGAACGCCGATCCGAGGACGCCGATGCCGGTGCGGGGCCTTTCTTCGGCGGGGACGCTACTCACGCACCTGGCCGTCGCCGTGGACGACGTACTTGTAGGTGGTCAGCTCGCACAGGCCGATCGGGCCGCGCGCGTGCAGCTTCTGGGTCGAGTTGCCGATCTCCGCGCCCATCCCGAACTCGAAGCCGTCGGTGAAGCGGGTCGACGCGTTGGTGTAGACGACGGCCGCGTCGACCTCGGCGGCAAAGCGGGCGGCCGCCTCATCGGAGCGAGTGACGATCGCCTCCGAGTGACTGGTGCCGTGTCCGTTGATGTGGTCGATCGCCTCGTCAAGCGAGCGGACCACACCCACCACCATCTTCAGATCCAGGTACTCGGTGCCCCAGTCGGCGTCGGTGGCGGGCCCCACCTCGACATCGTGGGCAATCTCCCGCGTCCGCTCGTCGCCCACGAGCTCCACCCCGGCACCATGTAGATCGGCGAGCACGCCGGGCAGGAAATCGTCCGCCACGCCAGCGTGGACGAGCAGCGTCTCGGCTGCATTGCAGACGCCCGGTCGCTGCACCTTGGCGTTGTAGGCGATCCTCCGCGCCATCTCGAGGTCGGCGTCCGAGTGGACGTAGACGTGGCAGTTGCCTGCCGCCGCGTACATGACCGGCACCGTGGCGACACCCTTCAACGCCGCCTTCAGCCCTTCGCCGCCGCGGGGGATCAGCAGATCGACCAAGCCTTCCTGAGTCGCCAGCTCCGCCAGGTCGCTGCGACCCTCGCCCACCGCGAGCAGCAGGACGGCGTCCTGCGGCAATCCCGCCTCTTCGAGAGCCTCACGAACTACGGCAGCCAACGCCCCGTTGGACCGCTCTGCGTAGCTGGAGCCGCGCAGCACGATCGCGTTTCCGCTCTTGATAGTCAGCGCCGCGCAGTCGATCGTCACGTTCGGCCGCGCCTCGTAGACGACCGCGACGACACCCAACGGCACCCGGATCTTGCGCAGGTCGAGCCCGCTCTCCAAAGTCTTCCGTGCCAACTCCTCGCCAACCGGGTCGGGAAGCGCCGCGATCGCCCGCGCCCCCTCCGCCATCGCGACAATCCGCGCCTCGCTCAGCGTCAACCGATCCCGCAGCGCCGCGCTGAGTCCTTCAGCCCGTTCATCCGCCAAATCGGCAGCGTTCGCCTCCAAGATCTCAGCCGTCCGCTCCTCCAAAAGACGCGCAGTCACCTCCAGCGCCGCGTTCTTCTGGTCAGTCGACGCAGCAGCAAGCAACTGCGCGGCTCGCTTTGCGGCCATGCACGTTTCGCCAGTCGATCTAGCCGTGACTGCCATGACGGCTAAGGGTACTGAGGCGGGGCGGGGTGCCCCTCCCGCTTGCTGGCTTTTTCGCCGGTCGCGCTTTGGCTTCTCGATGAGTGGTCTGTGCGAAAAAGATGACGCCGCTGCGCGGGAGGGGCACCCCGCCCCGCCTCCACAGCGCGATTTGCCGATCAGACCAACACGAACCGATCGCGGTGGATGACCTCGTCCGCCGCGTGCGGGAGTCGTTCTCGCACCTCGGCGCTCTTCAAACCCTTCACCTGTTCTAGCTCGCGCGAGGAGTAATCAGCGATGCCCTTGCCGACCACCGCCCCACTCGCCACGACCTCGACGGCATCACCAGCTTCGAAATCGCCTGCAACATGCGTTATCCCAACCGGGAGCAAACTCGACCCACTCTTTCGGAGCACGTCAGCAGCGCCCTCATCGACCGTCAGCTTGCCCTTGGCCGGCTTTGCGTACTTAAGCCAGAGCTTGAAACTGGGCGCTTTGGAAGGACGCGCAGCGAAACGAGTGCCGATCGACTCACCGGCAACCGCAGCAAGAAGCGTGCCCGGCGTAGTGCCGTTGCAGATCATGGAAGGAATTCCAGCGTCGCCGGCCATCTCGGCGGCGGCCACCTTACTCCGCATGCCACCGGAGCCGAAGGCAGAAGTGCGATCGCTGACCTCTATCGCCTCCAGTACGGAAAGGTCTACCTCAGCGATTCGCTTCGCGCCCGGCTCAACGTGAGGATCGGCCAAGTGCAAACCATCGGTATTCGTGAGCAGGACGAGGAGACGGGCGTCGAGCAGGATCGCCACCTGGGCGGCGAGGAAGTCGTTGTCACCGAACGTGATCTCGTCGGTGGCGGTCGTGTCGTTCTCGTTCACCACCGGCACAACGCCCCACTCGATCAGCCGCCGCAGGGTCTGACGGGCGTTGAGGTAGTTGGTGCGTGCGCCGATGTCGGCGGCGGTCAGCAGCACCTGCGCGGCACGGGTTCCGTGGCCACTCAGCCGCGACTCGTAGGCGCGAAAGAGGTCACCCTGCCCGACCGCCGAGGCCGCCTGCAGCTCATCCATCGCCCGGGGACGGGCCGCCAGCCCCATCAAGCGCCTGCCACGCGCGATCGCGCCGGAAGTGACCATCACAACCCGCTCCCCGCCCTGCTCCAGACCGGCCACCTGCTCACAGACCGAATCGAGCACGTCGACGCGCAGCTCGCCGTCATCGGCGGCAACGATCGAGGAGCCTAGCTTGACTACGAGGGTCATGGCTCCGCCAGTCTAGGAGCCGGGGTGCAGCTCGAACTCGTGTTCGCCGACGCGCACGTCGTCGCCCGGCTCGAAGCCGGCGGCGCGGAGAGCGGCGACGACACCGATCTCCTTGAGACGCTGCTCGAGATAGGCGAGCGCCTCCTCGTTGCGCAGGTCGTGACGCTCGAAGAGAAGCTCGACGCCCCGCCCGAGGATGCGGAAGCCGCCATCGTCCTCGCGCTCGACCCAGTAGCCCCCCTCGCCGACCGGGCGGTAGACGCGGTGCTCGACCTCGAACTCGGCGGCTCTCTCCCTGCGACCCACGGGCCGGGCGGGGGCCTCTTCAGGCAGCTCGCGCAGAATGGCACCGCGCAGCTCAGCCAGTCCCTCGCCGGTTGCGGAAGAGACGGCCATCACTCCAAGCGCCCGGTCACCGAACTGCCGTTGCCACTCGGCAACCGCCTCCTCCACCTGCTCGCTGTCGAGAAGATCTCGCTTCGAGAGCACGATCAGCTCCGGCAGTTCCTCCAGCCCAGCTCCATAGGCCGTCAGCTCCTCCCTCACGGCCTCGTAGTTCGCCACCGGCTCCCCCTCGAGCGGCGCCAGGTCGACGAGGTGGACCAACATCGAGCAGCGCTCCACGTGGGCGAGGAACTCGTGGCCGAGGCCAGCGCCATCAGCGGCTCCTTCGATCAGGCCAGGGATGTCCGCCAGCACGGCCTGGCGGTCCTCCGATTCGATCGTCCCCAGCACCGGCGAGATCGTGGTGAACGGATAGTCGGCGACCTTCGGATCAGCGCGGGTCAGCCGCGCCAGCAACGACGACTTGCCGGCGTTCGGCAGCCCGACCAGCCCGGCGTCGGCCAGCAGCTTGAGCCGTACCTGGATCCAACCAGCCTCACCCGCATTCCCTTTCTCGGCGAATCGCGGCGCCTGCCGCGTCGAAGTCGCAAACCGCTTGTTCCCATGCCCCCCCCGCCCCCCATGGGCAACGACCGCCCGCTGCCCGGCCTCGACCAGATCGATCCGACTCCCATCGACCGCCTCCGCCTGCGTCCCGGCTGGCACCGGGATCTCGAGCTCCTCGCCCCGACCCCCATGCCGGTTAGACCCTTCCCCATGCTTCCCCCGCCCAGCCCGAAAGTGCTTGCTCCCCCTCAGCGCCCCAAGATCCCGCTTCGATGCATCGCAGACCAGCACCACATCCCCCCCATGGCCGCCATCCCCACCATCGGGCCCCCCACGAGGAACATGCGCCTCCCGCCGAAAGCTAACGGCGCCGTCGCCCCCAGCCCCGCCCTCAACCCAGATTTTCGCCTTGTCGTACATAGCTATCGGAGCGTAGTGGCGCGCTATGCGTCATATAGACGCAAAAGGCGCCAGGTCCCCCCACTGGCGTCGGCGTGATGTCGTCCTCCAACTTCGGCATAAGGCATTTGCAGAACCTAGGAAGGAGGGGGCGGGTGCCCCTCCCGCGCAGCGGCGTCATGTTTTTCGCCCAATTCTCAGCGAGAGCCACGGCACGCGCGGGCGAAAAACCCAGCAAGCGGGAGGGGCACCCGCCCCCTCCCCACCGCCTAATCCTGCAAGACCGAAATCGTCCGCCCCTTGCGAGACGGCTTGAAGTCAACCGTTCCCGGCCGCGTAGCAAAGATCGTGTGATCCCGCCCAAGCCCGGTCCCGTCCCCAGGCCAGAACCGAGTCCCCCGCTGCCGCACGATGATCTCGCCGCCGGAGACCTTCTGGCCCGCAAACACCTTGACCCCAAGCATGTTGGGGTTGGATTCGCGCCCGTTGCGACTGGAGCCGAGTCCTTTCTTATGAGCCATCGCCAGAGTCCTCTTTCGATGCGGATTTCTTCGCAGCAGGTTTTTTAGCAGCCGGTTTGGATTTGGCCGCCGTTTTTTTCTCAGCCGGTTTCTCTTCCTTCGGCTCCACTTTCGCAGCCGCTTTGCGAGCCCCCAGTTTCAGCTCGGTCACCTCGAGCCTGGTCAGCTCGGAGCGATGGCCGGCGCGGCGCCGGTAGCCCTTCTTCGGCTTGTATTTGAAGACCTTGATCTTCGGCCCGCGCAGGTGCTCGGCGACGGTCGCCTCGACCTTCACCTTCTCCAGCTCCTTCGGCTCGGCGACGATCTCCTTGTCGCGGAACATCACAGCGCGCAGGGCAACCTTGTCGCCCTGTTTGGCGCTGAGCCGATCGACGAGCAGCGAGCTGCCCTTCTCGACCCGGTACTGCTTGCCACCACTCTCTATGACTGCGTAAGTGCTCATTTCTCTTTGCCGCTCTTCGAAGTGGAGCGCGATCCGCCGCGACCGCCCCTGCTGCCGCGACGACTGCTGCGCGAGGCGGCGGATTCTAGAGCGTCGGACTCAGAGCCGCCGTCTTCGTCGCCACCGGTCCCGTTGCTCGACTCGGTGATCGGCAATGAGGCGACAGCGGCCGCCCTCTCCACCCGCTCGATCCGCACCAACTTACGCTTGCCGACGTAGGGCCCGCCGCCGCTGACACTGATGATGTAGGAGTCGATTCGCGCCACCGCGTCGTCGGCGTTGTACATGTGCGGCTCGTCGATCGTGACCAGCACCTCCTCGCCGACCTTGAAGGGCAGGGCGCGCTCCTCGATCTCGGCACGACTGCCGGCTTCGATCAGCTCGAAGGTCTCGATCCCAAGCGCATCGCCGCCCTCGAAGTGGAACTGCTTGCCGGTCTCCCGCTCCAGCTCGGCGAGGCCGCTGTCGGGGTCGATCAGCTCCGCCGCGACCTTCGGGTTGACGCGGAGGAGGAACGCCTCCGCCTCGCGCGTCGCCAGGTCGCGCATCTTGCGCAGGCCGTCCAGTGCCACCGTCTCGGCCGAGAGGATGACGCCCTCGCCCACGCATGTCGGGCACGGGGCGGTGAGGATCTCACGCACCCCGTCGGTGATGTTCTGACGCGTCATCTCGACCAGACCCAGCGGTGAGATCTCGACCACGTAGCTCTTCGACTTGTCGGCGTCGAGTGCTTTGCGCATCGTCTTCAGGACTTTGTCGCGGTTTTTCGCCCGCGCCATGTCGATGAAGTCGACGACGATGATCCCGCCGATGTCGCGCAGCCGCAGCTGCCGCACGACCTCCTCCGCGGCCTCGGTGTTGACCCGGGTGATCGTCTCCTCCAGGCCGCCTTTGCCGCGTCCCGTGAACGAGCCGCTGTTGACGTCGATCACGGTCAGCGCCTCGGCGTAGTCGACGATCAGGTAGCCGCCCGAGGGCAGGTCGACGCGCCGGACCAGCGTCGACTCGATCTCCTTGTCGACGCCCCATTTCTCCAGCAGCGGCTTCTGGCTCTCGTAGAGCTCGACTTTCTCGACCAGCTCCGGTGCGGTGCGCTGGAAGAACCCCGTCACCCGCTCGAACTGCTTGGGCGAGTCGATGATCGCCGTTTCGAAATCGGAGAGGAAGACGTCGCGCAGGACCCGCACCGGCAAGTCGGCCTCCTGGAAGACGAGGCCGGGGGCCTTGGTCTGCTCGGTGCGCCGCGCCAACACCTCGTGCAGCTTGTGCAGGTAACCGATCTCCCGCACGAAGTCGGATTTCTTGGCGCCGTGGGCGGCGGTGCGGACGATCAGCCCGCCGGGGCCCTTGTAGGTGCGGTCGACCATCTTGCGCAGCCGGTCGCGCTCGGATTCCGAGAGCCGCCGGCTGACCCCGACGCCCCCACCCTGCGGCGCGTAGACGAGGTAGCGACCGGCGATCGAGACGTTCATCGAGAGCCGCGCGCCCTTCGACTTCAACGGGTCCTTGACGACCTGCACGAGGATCTCCTGCCCCGGTTTGATCAGGTCGCCGATCCGCGGTCCCTTGCCGTGCCCCCGCTTGGGGGCCTGCCCGCCGTTCGGCATGACGATCTCGTCGACGTGGAGGAAGCCGTTGCGCTCGAGGCCGATGTCGACGAAGGCGGCCTCCATGCCGGGGAGGACGTTGTCGACCTTCCCCTTGTAGATGTTGCCGACGATCGAACGCCGGCCGCGCCGCTCTATGTAGAGCTCCGCGACGCTTCTCTTGCCGCCTTTCGTCTTCGACTCGAGGACGGCTACACGGGTCTCGCCGCGATCGGCGGACACCAAAATGGTTTTTTTCATCGATTCAACTCAGTTCAGGTAGGTACGCATGCCCGGTCTCTTTCAAGGAGTCACCAGGCGAACCTGCCCTTCTGGCCGAGGCGCGCTTGCATGTGAATGCTCTGAAGCACTCCCAACGCGAGGAACGTCGCCAGCACGGAGGAACCTCCGTAGCTCAGCAACGGCAGGGGTATCCCCGTGATCGGCATGATGCCGAGGTTCATACCCACGTTGACGAAGACCTGGAACAGCAGCATGGCGGCGATGCCGCCCGCTACCAGGGTCCCGTATGAGTTCTTCGAGAGCGTCACGATCCGCAGCGCCCGCCAGATCAGCAGGGCGTAAAGGGATAGGACTAATGCGGCTCCTGTGAACCCGTAGCGCTCACCGATCACCGCAAAGATGAAGTCGGTGTGCCGCTCGGGCACGAAATCGAGCCGCGTCTGGGTGGCCCGATCGCCACGGCCGGTCAACTGGCCGGCACCGCTGGCGATCATGGCCTGGTTCTGCTGATAGCCCGCGTCGCTGGGGTCCCCGCTGGGATCCAGAAAGGAGGTGAGCCTCTCTTGCTGGTAGCCCTTGAGGACCGGCACCCCGACTGCGGGGGCGATCGCGAGGACGATAGAGACGAGGGCGACAATTACCGCGCCGATCGTCGCCAGGTGCGTCCAGCGGACGCCCCCGACGTACATCACGGCGAGGGTGATGACCCCGAACACCAGGGAGGTGCCGAGGTCGGGCTGCAGGAATACGAGTGCAGCCGGGGCGAGGCCGAGGCAGAGGTAGCGCACAGTGCGCTGCCGTGCCGAACCTCGCCGGGCGCCGTCGATCACGAATCCGGCAAGCGCGAGCACAAGCAGGAGCTTGCCGAGCTCCGACGGCTGGAAGCTGAAGAAGGGAAGGTCGAAGGCGCGCCGCGATCCGCGCGCCGCGAAGCCGAAGACGAAGACGAGCGAAATGCTGACGCAGAGGAACGTGTAGATGCCGACCCGCAGCTCGCGGAAGCGCGAGTAGTCGACGCGGGCGAGCAGGTACATGCCGACCAGGCCGATCGCGGCGTAGATCGCCTGACGATCGGCGAAGTAGCCGGGGCTGCCGGGAACGTCGCGCAGCGTCGCCTCGCTGAGCACGAAGACGCCGAAAACGGCCAGGGCGACGGACGAGACGAACAGCGTGCCGTCCATGTAGGGCAGGCCGAGGCGCTCGGCGATGCTGGGCCGGGCGGTGAACGCCTCCGGGCGGGCTTGGCGGGCGCGGGTCGCGTACATCGCTACTCGATCCCGCCCACCGCGTCTTCGACCGGCTTGGCTTCTTTCTCGAAGTGCTCGGAGAGGATCTGGAGCGCGGCCGGGGCGGCCGTGTCGGCGCCGAAGCCGCCTTCCTCGAAGGTCACCGCGACGACTATCTCTGGGTCTGGGTAGGGCGCAAGCACGACATACCATGACTGATCGGCGTACGGCGGGCGCTCAGCGGTGCCGGTCTTGCCCGCCACCGGCACTGGGAAACCGCCAAACACTGCGTAGGAGGTCCCGCCCGGAGACTGCGCCGCGTCGTGCAGCCCGGCGAGGATCGTCTCCCGCCACTCGGGGTCGAGCCGCACCTGGCGCGCCGGCGCCGGGTCGATTTCCCGCAGCACTCGGCCGGCTGCGTCCTCGACCACCATGCCGACGTGGGGGCGCGGCACCGTCCCGCCATTGGCGATCGTCGCGTAGGCGACCGCCATCTGCAGCGGGTCGGCCTGCAGATCCCCCTGCCCGACCGAGAGGTTGACGTTGTCGCCCGCCGACCAGGGGCGGTCGGTGAGGTCTTCGCGGTAGAGCTCGTTGCGCCAGGCCGGAGTCGGCAGCAGTCCCGGCTGCTCGCCGGGAAGGTCGATGCCGCTCTCGCGGCCGATGCCGAGGCGGTGCGCCCAGGCCTGCAATTCCGTCCCCGGGTACATGCGGTCGCCGAGCGTGTAGTAGAAGACGTCGGAGGAGACCTGCAGCGCGGTCTGCATCGCGATCGTCCCGTAGGCGGCGCCGCCGGCGTTTTCGAAGGTGATGCCGCCGAGCGTGAAGGCGCCGTCGTCGACGATCGGTTCGGTCGTGGTCACATTGCCGCTGGCCAGGGCGGCGACCGAGGTGATCGGCTTGAAGGTGGAGCCGGTCGGATAGGCGCCGGCGATCGCCCGGTTGGTGAGCGGCGAGAGGACCGGGTCCCGGTACAGTTCGTCGACCTGCCGCTGCGTGAGCGGCCGGGTGAATACCTCGGGATCGAAGGTCGGGTTGGAGCCCATCGCGAGGATCGCGCCGTCGCGCACGTCCATTGCCACGTAGGCGCCGGGCAGGCCCTGGCCGGAGAGAGCCGCGTCGCCCGCTTCCTGCAGGCTGGAGTCGATCGTGAGGCGGAGGTTGTCGCCCGGAGCCGGCTCCACGACCTTGAGCTGGCCGCCCGGCGTCGGCCGGCCCATCGAGTCGACCTGGATCCGCGTCGCCCCCGCACGGCCGCGCAGCACCTCGTCGTACTGGTACTCGACCCCGTCCTGGCCGACCACGTCGCCCGGCTCGAGGCCGCGGTAGCGGTCTTCCGTCAGCTGCTCTTCGCTGATCTCGCCGACATTGCCGAAGAGGTGGGCGCCCAGGGTCCCGCGCGGGTAATCGCGGACGAACACCCTGCGCACCTCGACCCCGGGGAAACGGTCCTGGTTCTCCTGCAGGTAGTAGACGAGGTAGCGGCCGACGTCGCTGCGCAGGGTGACCGGGGCGCTGGGAGCGAGCTTCAGCTCCTCCCGCATCGTGCGGCGCACCTGGCGCAGCGTCGTGCTGGTCAGGGCCGCCAACCGCGCCAGCTCGGTGCGACGAAGGCTCTCGTCGGCGGGCAGTTTTCGTGGGTTGACCTGCAGCGCCAGGCTGGTCCGGTTGTCGACCAGAACCTCGCCCTCGCGGTCGAGGATCGTCCCCCGCGGGGGTGCGACCCGGTACTCGCGGGTGCGGTTGTTGTTGGCCTCGGCGAGGTACTCCTCGCCGTTCACGACCTGCAGGGTCCAGAGGCGGAAGAACAGCACGGCGAAGAGGGCCAGGGCGAGGCCGCCGAAGACGGCGATTCGCAGCGCCAGCCGATTGCTCATCGCCGGGCCGCGCTCGTCGGAGCGAAGGTACATGGACCCCTACGCTCCCAGCACGGTCGGCTGCCTGCGCCGGGTCACCCTCGGCTCCTCCACCAGGGCGGGCCGCAGGGCCCGCCGCACCCCGAGGTAGATCGGCCAGCCGAGGAAGAAGGCGTAGAGGCTCTTCAGCAGGATGTCGCGGACGATCAAGAGGCTGACGGGAGCGTCCACGCCGAGCGTCAACTGCACCGCGGCGAAGCCGAGCTCGGCGAGCATGGTCAGTGCCATGCAGAGCAGCGGCGCGACGAGCGCGCCGCGCAACGCGAAGCGTTCGCGCAGGTGGCCGGCCAGGTAGCCGATGCCGAGCAGCACCAGCGAGGACCCCCCGAGCGACTCGACGAGGGACCCGTCGATCAGCAGCCCAATCGAGAAGCCGGCGACGGCGCCGGTCATGCCGCCACCAAGCAGGCCGAGCACGACGACCAATGCCGGCAGCACGTCCGGGCTGACGCCGAACACCGTCACCCGTGAGAAGAAGGAGAGCTGCAGGAGCAGGCCGAGGACCGCGATCAGCGCGATCCGGACGAAGATCTTCGGGGTGACGATCACCTCGCGCCCCCGGTCAGCACCTGCACGAGGTCGAGATTTGCGATGTCGGCGAAGGGCCGAAGGTGGACCTGCTGGCTCGCCTCCTGCTCCTCGGGCGAGGCACGGGTCACCTCGCCGATCGGCAGGCCCGGTGGGAACAGCGAGGCGAGGTCGCGGGCCCTCCAGCCGGCGGTTACCACGGCTTGACCGGCACCGATGTTCCTGGCCGAAACGATGAAGTCGAGGACGAGGTCCTCAGGGTCGCCGATGTCCGGTTTGACCACGCCCTGGGCGCCTCCGGGCAGGACCTTGGCGGAGACGGCGCTGGTGTGGTCGGTGAGCAGCGTCACTTGGGAAGAACCACCCTGCGCCGAGGCGACCAGCCCGACCAGACCATCGCCGCTGACGACCGGATCGTCGACCCTGACCCCATCGTCGCGGCCAAGGTCGATCGTCACGGCCGAATGCCAGACGGTCGGCGAGCGCCCGATGACCCGCCCGGTCACCGGCTCGAAGGCGGAGAAGGCGAGTGCAGGACCACGATCGAGGCCCACCAGCTTGCGCAGCTGCGCGTTCTCCTGCAGCGCCTCCTGACCGGCGACCGCCTGCGTGCGCGCACTCTCCAGTTCGGAGCGCAGGCGACCGTTCTCCCCTCGAGCCTCGAAGGTCTCGTCGAACCAAGAGACCAGGTCCCGAGCGGGCTTCAGCGCCCGGTCGGCGACGCCCTGGAGCGGGCTGAAGAGGGACCCGATCCCCTGCTGCACGGCACCCGGACTCTGCCCGTAGGTGACCGTCAGCAGCAGGAACGAGCCCACGACCAGTAGTGCTAGGACCGCCCTACGGCGGCGTACTTGTTTCCGATACACGACGAAGACCTAAGTTTGGGGCTTGAGTGGAAAGACCGTCAGCCGACACGGGCCATTCCCGAGTTCATCTTGCTGGCGCGGTGGATCGTCTCGAACTCCTCCAGTGAGATGCCGGAGCCGACCGCCACGCACGTCAACGGCGACTCTGCCAGTTGGCACGGCATCTGGCACTCGTCACGGAGCCGCTGTTCGAGTCCTTGCAGGAGCGCGCCGCCGCCTGCCAGAGTAATCCCCCGGTCCATTATGTCCCCGGCCAACTCCGGCGGGGTGCGGTCAAGGGTGTCCTTGACGGCGTCGACGACATGCCCGACCGGCTCGTCCAGCGCCTCGCGGACCTCGGCCGAGCCGAGGGTGATCGTCTTCGGCAGGCCGGAGACGAGGTCGCGGCCGCGGATCTCGACCTCGACCTCCTCGGGCAGCTTCGAGGCAGAGCCGGCCTCCAACTTCACATCCTCCGCCGTCTGCGTGCCGATCGCCAGTTTGTAGGCGTGTTTGCAGTGGTTGACGATGGCCTCGTCGAGCTCGTCGCCGCCGACCCGGATCGATTGCGAGACGACGATCCCACCGAGCGAGATCACCGCGACCTCGGTGGTGCCACCGCCGACGTCGACGATCAGCGAGCCGGTCGGCTCGGCAACCGGCAGGCCGGCACCGATCGCCGCCGCCATCGGCTCCTCGATCAGGTAGGCCTGGCGGGCACCGGCCGAGAGGCAGGCCTCCTCGACGGCCCGCTTCTCCACCCCCGTGACGCCGGACGGGACGCAGACGACGACCCGCGGATGGGCGAAGCGGTTGGAGTGAACCTGCTTGATGAAGTGACGAAGCATCTGTTCGGCGACGTCGAAGTCGGCGATCACGCCGTCCTTGAGCGGTCGGATGGCGGTGATCGTCCCCGGGGTGCGGCCCAGCATCCGCTTCGCTTCGACGCCGACCGCATGGACCTGGCCGTTGCGCGAGTCGATCGCCACCACGGAGGGCTCGGACAGGACTATGCCCCGACCGCGCACGTAGACCAGGGTGTTCGCCGTGCCGAGATCGACCGCCATGTCGCGGCCACCCAGTCCGGTGAGATTGCTGAAGAAACCCATGTGAGGGGGAGAATTGCAGCGCAATCATCCCAAATGGTCCAAGGCGGTCCCCCGGAAGCGAGTCAGCTACGTTCGAACAGCTGCGGCGCCAGCTCGGCCAACAACCCGACCGGCAACCCGACGACGTTGGAGACGCTCCCCTCCAGCCGAGCCACCAGCGTCGACCCAAGCGTCTGGATCGCATACCCCCCAGACCGCCCCCGCCACTCCCCAAACCGCACATACCGCTCCATGGAAGCCTCGTCCAAGTCCTCGAAGACCACGGTGGTCCGTTCGATGCCAGAACGTTCGTCGTCTCCCGAGAGGACGACCAGCCCACTCAGCACCTCGTGGGCCCTGCCGGACAGCAGCTCCAGGTATTGCCGCGCCTCAGTCTCGTCGGCGGGCTTTCCGAGCGTGCCGCCGTCGATGACGACATCGGTGTCGCAGGCGATCACGAGCCCGTCACGTTTGACAGCTCGCGCCTTCATCCGACCGTTCTCGAGCACCTCGACCTCAGGATCTCCCCCCCTCAGCTCCTCGACCCCGGGCACCACGACCTCGAACTCAATCCCCAGCTTCCGCAGAATCTCACTCCTCTGAGGAGATCCCGATGCGAGGGTGACGTTCATGACTTCAGCCGGGGTGTGGGTAGGGGGTGGAGCGTCTTGTACTTTTTCGCCCGAGTGCGTCGGCGAGAGACGCCCGTTAACAGCGAAAAAGTTAAGCGGAACCCCCTGCCCACGCCGCGGCTGCTAGAGCAGCTCAGGGAACCAGATCCCAATCTCGCGCGCCGCCGACTCGTCGGAGTCCGACCCATGCACCATGTTGAAAGTGACCTCGAGCGCATAGTCGCCGCGAATCGAGCCAGGAGCCGCCTCGACCGGATTGGTCGCACCGATCAGCTGCCGCGCCGCGGGCACCGCTTCGACCCCCTCGAGCACCATCGCAGCAAGCGTCCCGCCGGTGATGAACTCGACCAGCTCAGCGAAGAACGGCTTCTCGGCGTGCTCGGCGTAATGCTCGTTGGCGATCTCCTCGTCGGCCCGCATCGTCTTCAGCGCCGCGATGCGCAGCCCCTTGCGCTCGAACCGGGCGAGCACCTCGCCGGTGAGCGCACGCTCGAATGCGTCAGGCTTGACGAGGATCAGGGTCCGGCTCACGGCTGGGGCTCCTTTGCGATCGTTTCGGCTTCGAAGGCTCTTGCGGCTCTTGTGTCGGGGCGGCCGGCTCCTGCGCATTGGGGGGCTCGCTCCGTTGGGCGCGGGGCTCCTGCCGTTCGGCGGCGGGGGCTTGCCGGCGCGCCGGTGCTTTCCTGCGACGTGGCCGCTCGGTCTCGCCGAGTGGCGTTTCGCAGTGGGGGCAGAGCGCCCAACGGGAATCGACGGGCTTGCCGCAGCTGGTGCAGGGATCCTTGAGCCGGCGCTGGCATTGCGGGCAGCGCAAGTAGGTCTTCTCGATCGGATAGCCGCAGCCACGGCAGGTCAGCTCTTCGAGCTGGCGCACCCGCAGCTCCGCCGCCTTGATCTCCAGCTCGCGCTCGTGGGCGTCCTCGAGGAACTCGGGCGGGCGCACGATCGCGTAGACGGCGGTGCCGAGATAGGGGATGAAGGATGCGAGCGTCGCGCAGCCGACCAGGAAGGGGTCGGAGATGCGACGCTTCGCGTCGAGATAGGTGTAGACGATCAATGCCAGCCAGACGACGACCAGCATCAGGACGAGGAGGTTGACGACGAGGTTCAGACCGTCGTTGCTGATGCCGAAGATCGCTGTTGCCATGGCTTGGGGCCCGCGAGGGAGCGGGGAGTCTACTTCGCCGCCCGTGCAGCGAACCCTGTCTGCATTGCATCGACGCTCACAGGAACATGCTGCCGAACAGGTAGCCGAGTCCGAAGAAGACGAGGATCACTCCGGCAACTACCGCAGCGACCAGGCCCATCATCGAGAGCAGTTCAGATCCGGCGCCGCGGTCCACGTGCGAATCCTCGCATACGCCCGGATTGGATATCCGCACCGGTCAGTCGCCCAGAAGGGCGCGAGCCGGGGCCAGCGCGTAGTGCGAGCCGGCGACGACCAGCACCCCCTCCGCACCGGCAGCAAGCTGCCGGGCCCGCCGCACCGCCGTGGCGAAGTTTGGCTCCACCTCGGCGGCGATGCCCGCCTCCGCACATGCACGTGCCAACTCGGCGGCCTCGAAACTCGGCCGTCCCGGCGATGCGTGCTCCGTTGTCCCCCGTATAGGGGGAGAACGGAGCAAGCGTGACGGAAGCTCGGTGCAGACGGCGCGCTCGATCGCCGGCGCGAGCGCTCGCGCCATCGCCGCCGCGTCCTTTTCGCGCAGGACCGCCAGGCAAGCGACGACCGGTCGCCCGGCGGTTACCTCCGGCAGCGCTTCGGCGAGGGCGGCGGCGCCATCCGGGTTGTGGGCGGCGTCGAGGAAGGCGGGTGGGTCGCCGTCGATCCGCTCGAGCCGACCCGGAACGTCGACGGCGGCGGCGACAGCGCGAACGGCGGCCTGGTCGAGGCTGGTGCCGAGGAAAGCCCCGGAGGCGGCACAGGCGACAGCAAAGTTGCGCCGCTGGAAACGGCCGGCGAGGCCGAGGCGAACGTCGGGCCCCGGATCCTCCGGTGCGACGACGAGCCTGGCGCCGTGCTCGACGGCGGCACGCTTGGCGAGCGCCATCACCGGGAGGCTCACGCCCCCCACGACGAGCGTGGAAGCGTCGCGCAGCACGGCGAGCTTCTCGGCGGCTACCTCCTCCTCCGTCTCCCCCAGCCACTCGGTATGGTCGAGCCCGACCGAAGTCAGGACCGTGACTCGCGAGGGAATGGTGTTGGTCGCGTCCAGCCTTCCGCCGAGCCCTGCCTCGATCGCGGCGGCCTGTACGCGGGCGGCAGCCAGCGCGACGAAGGCGGCGGCGGTCGCCAGCTCGAACTGGGTCACCGCCTCCCCCTCCCCGAGCTTGCGGTCGAGTACCTCGGCCGCTTGCGCGGCGCGCTCGACCGCGGCGGAGAACGCGGCGGCGCCGATCTCCTCGCCGCCGATCAGAACCCGTTCGGACCAGCGCGAGGAGTGCGGCGAGACGCAGGCGCCGGTTCTGACCCCGTGCGCCTCGAGCAGCGCGGCGACCATCCGGGTCACCGAGGACTTGCCGTTGGTGCCGACGACGTGGATCGAGGCGAAGCGGTGCTGGGGCATGCCCAGCAGCGCGTTCAGCTGATGCATCCGCTCCAGACCCAGCCGCCAGCCGATCGGCTCGAGCGAATCGAGGTGCGCCTCGGCGTCTATTCCGACAGCTCCTCCAGCTCGGCGCGGTAGCGATCGAGCTTCTCGCGCTCCTCCTCGACGACCTCGGCGGGCGCGCGGTCGACGAACCTCTCATTGGCGAGTTTGCCTTCGGCGCGGACCACCTCCTGCAGCAGCTTGGCGCGATGCATCGCGACACGACTCGCGACGCCTTCGGCGTCGATCTCATCCGAGGCCAGCACCTTGACCGGCCCCACGGCGGCGATCGGCTCACCGCCGTCCTTGGTGAACTCGAAGCGGGCGAGGCGACCGACGAACTCCTGAAGGTCGACCTCCTCGGCACGGGCGGGAAGGACCGTTGCAGCCGGCGCTTCGACCAGGTCCCGCCAGGCACGCAGCCGGCGGGTCAGCTCGATGCTCTCCTGAACCTCGGCCTCGGCCTCCGGGTCGATGAGCGACTCGTCGGCCTCGGGAAACGGATGAACCACGAGATGGCCCTTGCCGGCCGGGTGGTACCCCCAAATCTCCTCGGTGACGAACGGCATGATCGGGTGCAGCAGGGCGAGAACGCGCTCCAGCGCCCAGAGCAGGGTCGCCGAGACCTCCTCCTCCTCCTCGCCCTCATAGAGACGGGGCTTGACGATCTCCAGGTACCAGTCGCAGAGCTCCGACCAGAAGAACGAGTATGCCTCCGCGGCGGCGTGGGCGAAGTCGTATTCCTCCAGCTTCGCGGTGACCGAGGCGATCGTCGCCTCCAGCCGCGAGAGGATCCAGCGGTCCTCGGGACGGAGCGGGCGTGGCGCGGCCTCCACCTCGGCGGCGTTCAAGAGGATCAGCCGGCTTGCGTTCCACAGCTTGTTGGCCAGGTCGCGACCCTGCTGGACCTTGGCGTCCGAGTAGCGCACGTCCTGGGTCGAGGACATCGCCAGCAGCCCGAAGCGCAGCGCGTCGGCGCCGTGCTCGTCGATCTCCTCCAGCGGGTCGATGCCGGTGCCGAGGCTCTTCGACATCCGCCGCCCGTCGCGGGCCTGGATAACCGAGTGGACGTAGACATCGCGGAAAGGGACGTCGCCGGCGAACTCGATCCCGGTCATGATCATCCGCGCCACCCAGAGGAAGAGGATCTCGCGCGCAGTGGTCAGGAAGCTGGTCGGGTAGAAGGCGCGCAGCTCGGGCGTGTCGTCGGGCCAGCCGAGCGTCGCGAAGGGCCAGATCGCCGAGCTGAACCAGGTGTCGAGCACGTCCTCCTCCTGGCGCAGCTCGCCGCCGCAGGCGCCGCAGCGCTCGGGCGGCTGCTCGGCGACGATCGTTTCCTCACAGGGGTCGCAGTACCAGACCGGGATCCGGTGCCCCCACCAGAGCTGGCGCGAGATGCACCAGGGGCGGATCTCTCGCATCCAGTCGAGGTAGACGCGCTTCCACTGCGACGGGGTTATCCGCACCTCGTCGCATTCGACCGCCGCGATCGCCGGCGCCGCCAGCTCGTCCATGCGGCAGAACCACTGCAACGAGATCAGCGGCTCGATCCGCTCGCCGGAGCGGTGCGAGAAGGGGACCGAGTGGACGTAGGGTTCCTCGGCGCGCAGCCGGCCCTCCTCGCGCAGCGCCGCCACCACTGCCTCCTGGGCCTCGGCCGCGGTCATCGCGGCGAAGCGCTCGCCCGCCTCCTCGTTCATGCGGCCGTCGGGACCGATCACGCCGATCTCCTCGAGCCCGTGCACCCGGCCGATCTCGAAGTCGTTGGGGTCGTGGCCGGGGGTGATCTTCAGTGCGCCGGTGCCGAACTCCGGGTCGACGTGCTCGTCGGCGATCACCGGCAGGCGCCGTCCGACCAGCGGCAGAACGGCGTGCCGCCCGACCAGATCGGCGTAGCGCTCGTCATCGGGATTCACGGCCACTGCGGTATCGGCCAGCATCGTCTCCGGGCGCACCGTGGCAACCGTCAGGACCCGGTCGGAGCCCTCGACCGGGTAGTCGATCGAGTAGAGCGTGTCCTCGACCTCGCGGTTCTCCACCTCGAGGTCGGAAATCGCCGAGTGCGATCCCGGGTCCCAGTTGACCATGTAGTTGTCGCGGTAGATGCAGCCTTTGTCGTAAAGCCGCTTGAAGACGCGGTAGACGGCACGAACGTAGGCCTCGTCGAGGGTAAAGCGCTCGCGCTCGTAGTCGCAGGAAGCGCCGAGCCGCTCGTACTGCGCGACGATCCGCGAGCCGTACTCCTCTTTCCAGGCCCAGACCCGCTCCACGAAGGCCTCGCGGCCCACCTCCTGGCGGGACTTGCCTTCGGCACGCAGCTCTTTCTCGACCACCGCCTGGGTGGCGATGCCGGCGTGGTCGGTGCCCAGCATCCAGAGCGTGTTGCGACCGCGCATCCGGTTCATCCGAACCAGCGCGTCCTGCATCGCGCCGTTCAGAGCGTGGCCCATGTGAAGCGCCCCAGTCACGTTCGGTGGCGGGATAGCCACCGAGAAGCTCTCCTCCGGCGTGCCCTCGGCCGCCGGATGAAAATAGTCGCCCTCGATCCACTCAGCAAACAGCCGCCGCTCCACCTCGCCCGGCTCGTACCGAGTCTTCTCTTCCAGCCTCTTCCGCCGCGTCCCGTCCACTTGCGGCGAGTCTAGATAGCCGCTTCCGACTTTGACCCCCCTGGGGCGGGGTAAATGTCGGTTGCGCCGGCGAGAGGGGTCGCGTGCCCCTCTCCAGGAGGCTCAGGGACCACGCCTCGAACCCCGGCGACGATCAGCTGCGCGACGGCCTCCTGGAGAGGGGCACGCGACCCCTCCCCCCACTAAGCGGTTTCCTCCGCCGGCCCCTCGTCCGCCGCGCCGATGTCCTGATGCGCCGCCTCGGTCACCAGCGTCGGCCGGCGACCCTGGACGATCGTCTCCCGGGTCACGACGCACTTGGTGACGTCGCGGCGGGAGGGCAGCTCGAACTGGACGTCGAGCAGCGTCTCCTCGAGGATCGAGCGCAGGCCCCGGGCACCCGTCTCGCGCTCCAGCGCTTTGTCGGCGATCGCCTCGAGACTGTCCTCGGCGAAGACCAGCTCGATGTCGTCGAACTCGAAGAAGCGCTGGAACTGCTTGGTCAGTGCGTGGCGCGGCTCGGTCAGGATCGTCGTCAGGTCGTCGCGGGTGAGCTGGTGGATCGCAGCTACGACCGGGAGGCGGCCGATGAACTCCGGGATCAGGCCGTACTCGATCAGGTCCTCGGGCAGGACCTGCTCGAACCACTCGCCCGTGTCCTTCGTCTCCCGCGAGGAGATCGCGGCACCGAAGCCGACGCCGCGGTCGCCGACGCGATTCTCGATCACCCTGGGCAGCTCGGCGAAGGAACCGCCGCAGACGAAGAGGATGTTGGTGGTGTCGATCGTGAGGAACTCCTGGTGGGGATGCTTGCGACCGCCCTGCGGCGGCACCGAGGCAGTCGTCCCCTCGAGGATCTTCAGCAAAGCCTGCTGCACGCCTTCGCCCGAGACGTCGCGGGTGATCGACGGGTTGTCGGCTTTGCGCGCGATCTTGTCGATCTCGTCGATGTAGATGATCCCCGTCTCCGCTTTCTTGACGTCGTAGTCGGCGGCCTGGATCAGCTTCAGCAGGATGTTCTCGACGTCCTCGCCGACGTAGCCGGCCTCGGTCAGCGCCGTCGCGTCGGCGATCGCGAAGGGAACGTTGAGGATCCGCGCCAGGGTCTGGGCGAGCAGCGTCTTGCCGCAGCCGGTCGGTCCGAGCAGCAGGATGTTCGACTTCTGCAGCTCGACGTCGGAGTCCTCGCCCTGGGCTATCTGGACCCGCTTGTAGTGGTTGTAGACGGCGACTGAGAGGGCGCGCTTGGCTGCCTCCTGGCCGACCACGTACTCCTGCAGGACCTCGTGGATCTCACGCGGTTTCGGCAGGTTCTCCAGCACGATGCCATCACCGCCTGGCGGGGTCAGCTCCTCGTCGATGATCTCGTTGCAGAGGTCGATGCACTCGTCGCAGATGTAGACGCCGGGGCCGGCGATCAGCTTCTTGACCTGGCGCTGCGACTTGCCGCAGAAGCTGCAGAGGAGCTGCTCGTTCGAGTCGGTGGGGCGTGCCAGCGGGAATCCCTCCTTGGGGGCGGTAGTTGCCTACCGGCGTCGCGCCCCAAAAGCTTAGAGGGGGCAGCAACCCGGGCCTGTCGGTTCGGTCGTTTACTTCGGGACGCCCGCGGTCCCTTCCTGCGGGCGGCGACTTGCGGGCGACGATACGGTGGCTGCGATGCTCACGGACGTCGGTATAGAGCCGATCTCAGCTGCTCAGATGGAGACTCTGCTGCCGATGATCGCCGCCTATCAGCGTTTTTACGCGGTTGACGAGATCGACGAGGAGCGCAACCGCGCCTTCTTCGCCCGCTTCGTCGCCCCAAGCGAGGACGGGATGCTGCTCGGCGCCTGGAGCGGCGACGACCTAGCCGGGTACGCCTGCCTCTACTGGCACTTCACGTCACTGGTCCCGGCCGAGACGGTGCTGATGAACGACCTCTACGTCGACGAGCGCCAGCGCGGTCGGGGAGTCGGTTGCGCCCTGATCGAGGCGAGCGCCGCGATCGCCCGCGAACGCGGCGCCCACCGGCTCGAGTGGGCGACCGCGCCAGACAACGAGACCGCCCAGCGCCTCTACGACTCGACCGGCGCCGAGCGCAGCGCCTGGATCGAGTACGAGCTGGAGGTCTAGCGGCGCGTCAGTGGTGCTCGATGACGCGGTCGACGAGGTTGTACTCCTTCGCCTCCTCCGCGCTCATGAAGTAGTCGCGCTCGGTGTCTTTGGTGACCTTCTCGAACGGCTGCTGCGTGTGCTTGGCGAGGATCTCGTCGAGGCGGCGGCGCACGTCGATGATCTCTTTGGCGTGGATCTCGATGTCGGTCGCCTTGCCTTCAAACCCGGACGACACCTGGTGGATGAGGATCTTCGAGTTGGGCAGCGACATTCGCTTGCCCGCCGCGCCCCCCGCCAGCAGCAGCGCCCCCATGCTCATCGCGATACCGACGCAGATCGTCTGCACGTCGGGCTTGATGAACTGCATCGTGTCGTAGATCGCCAGGCCGGCGTAGACGGAGCCGCCCGGGGAGTTGACGTAGAGGCTGATGTCCTTGTCGGGGTCCTCGGACTCCAGGTGCAGAAGCTGGGCGACGATCAGGTTGGCGATGTCCTCGGTGACGGGCGTGCCGAGGAAGACGATCCGCTCGCCCAGCAGGCGCGAGTAGATATCGAAGGCACGCTCGCCGCGCGAGGTCTGCTCGACCACCATCGGAACCAGAGGGCTCATGGTTCGCACTCTATAGAAGGCACCAGGCGTGCTTGCCGCTCAATCGGCGCCGGGCGTCCAGAGCGAGCCTGCCTCCTCGCGCTCTTTCTCCGGCGTCCAAATCTTCTCGCGCGCCTCCGCCTGCTCGAGCGGGATCGGCTTCGCGCTCTCCGCCACCAGGTTGATCGCCTTGCGGAAGCGAATGTCCTCGCGGACCATCGCGTCGCGGCCGCTCTCGCGCAGTCGCTTCAGCAGCTTCTCCGGGGTCGTGCGCTCGTGTTCGGCGGGGTGGGCGAGCGCCTCCAGCATCTCCTCCTCAGAGGCCTCGATCCCCTCCGCCTCGGCGATCGCCGCCAGCACCGCCTCGCGCTTCAACTCCCGCTCGGCGTCGGGCCTCGACTCCTCGAGGATCTCCTCGCGCGTCTTTCCCTGCATCTGCAGGTAGGCGTCAGGGCTCATGCCGCGGGCGGCGAGCTGGCGCTCGACCCGCTCCCAGCGCTCGGCCGCCCGGGCGGTGGCGAGGTCGTCCGGCAGCTCGACGGTGGCCGTCTCGGTGGCGGCGTCGACGGCGGCGACGCGGAAGTCCTGCTCGACCCGCTCATCCATGACCTTGGAGAGGCGCGCACGGACGTCCGCACGCAGCTCCTCGAGCGTGTCGAACTCCGAGGCCTCGGCGGCGAAGTCGTCGTCGAGGTCGGGCAGGACCTTTTCGCGGACCTCCTTGACCTCGACGGTGAAGACGGCATCTTGGCCGGCGAGCTGCTCGGCGCCATAGTCGGCGGGGAAGGTCACCTCGACCTCTCGGGTCTCGCCGGCGCTCGCCCCCGCCAGCTGCTCCTCGAAGCCCTCGATCAGCTGGCCGCTGCCCAGCTCCAGCAGGTAGTCGGTTGCCGTTCCGCTCTCGAAAGCGGTCCCGTCGAGCAGGCCTTCGAAGTCGACCAGAAGCACGTCACCCTCCGCGGCGGCCCGCTCGACCGGCTCGAGCTTGGCGAAGCCCTCGCGGACCCGCTCGATCTCGCGGTCGACGATCTCCTCCGGCGCCTCGGGCTCCGCCCGACCGACCTCGAGGCCCTTGTACTCGCCCAGCTCGGCCTTGGGCCGGACGCCGATCTCGAACTCGAAGCTGAGCGGCTCGCCCTCGGCCTGCGGGGCCGAGACGATCTCGATGCTGGGGTCGCCGACGGGCGCGATTCCCGTACCTAGCAGAGCCCGTTCGTACCACTCCGGCAGCGCCTCGCGGAGCGCCTCCTCGAAGACGCCGCCGAAACCGACGCGCTGAATCACCAGCGATGGCGGCGCCTTGCCCTTGCGGAAGCCGGGCATCCGCATCTCCCGCGCCAAGGCGCGGGCGGCGCGATTGACCGCGCGCTCGACGTCAGCGGCCGGAACCTCGACCTCGACCTTGACCCGAGAACCTGGAAGCTCTGAAACCGTGGTCTGCATGCGGGCGGCGGACCCTAGAGGATCGGCCTCTCGCTCGGTCATTGATCGTTTTTACCGCCTATAGCCGGTAAAAACGATCAACGAGCAGGTGGGGAACGCCGCAGCAGGCCGCGGCGCACCGCCACCGCGAAGTCGATCGCGAAGGCGAGGCCGCGTCCGAGCGGGCCGGTCACCAGCCATGCCTTCGGACGACCAAGCGGGTCGCGGCGCCCTCCCTCGGTCAGGTGTCCCCTACTCATCGCTTGCGTATTCCAGCAGGGACTCGTCGACCAGCCACTCCACGGGAGCGCGATCGTCGGTGTAGACCTCGCCACCCGGCAGCCTCGGCGCCAGCCCGGTCGCCGCCTCCAGCGCAAGCGGGCGCAGCGGCGGCGGCAGCGATCCCGCCTGGCGGCGCAGACGAGCCGGCGAGACGGTCCCCCGGGCAGCAACGAGCAGCGTGTTGGTCGGCTCGATCGGGTAGCGCAGGACGCGCCCGAACGGGGCGGCCATCGTCCGCCCCAGCACTCGCTCCAGCTCCTCACCGCCCTCCGGATGACCGACGTTGACGATCACGATCCCGCCCGGCGCCAGCCGCTCCCGGGCCAGCTCGAAGAACTCGCGCGTCGCCAGGTAGAAGGGGATGTAGGGCTGGCGATAGGCGTCCACCATGATCGCGTCGTAGCCGCCGTCCGAGCGCTCCAACCAGGGCCGGGCGTCCTCGGCGAAGATCCGCATGCGAGGATTGCGGAGGTCGAAGAAGCGGCGCCCGAGCTCGGTCAGCTCGGCATCGATCTCGACCGCGTCGACGGCGGTGCCGGGGAAGAAGCGGCCGAAGCCGCGCGCGACGGTGCCGGCGGCGTTGCCGAGGAGCGCGATCCGGGCCGGCGGGCGCGCCCGCGCCGCGAAGGACAGCACCAGGTGACCGTCCCAGTAGTCGCCGGTCAGGAAGCTGCCCGGCCGGTACAGGGAATGGACGGCCTGGCCCTCGTTCAGCTCCAGCACGCGGGCGCCGTCGGGGCGTTCGACGACGCGCGCGTACTGGTGCGTCGTCTCGATCTCGTAGAGGACCCGGCCGGTATCGGCCGCCTTGATCGTCGCCACTGGCATCGAGATCGCCAGGACGAGCGCGGCGGGGACCGCGGCGAAGCGCCAGCCCAGGCCCGCCGCGGCAACCAGGGCCAGGGCGAGCGCGAAGACGAGGAAGGTGCGCTGCGTCCCCAGCAGCGGGATCAGCAGCAGGGCGGCGAGCATCGTTCCGAACAGCGAGCCGGCGGTGGAGATCGCGTAGAGCCGCCCCACCACCTCGCCGGAGCGCTCTACGTCCGCGACCGCAAGGCGGACCGCCCACGGCGCGGCTGCACCGAGCAGGGTCACCGGAACGGCGACGAGGACGAGAACGCCGAACAGCGAGCCGGCGAAGCCGCCGACCGAGACGGTGTCGAAGGCGTCGACCGAGAAGCCGAGGAAGGGACGGGCGGCGAACGGGATCGCCGCGATCAGCACGGCGGCGGTGAGGACCACCAGGCAGAGCCCGCGCAGGTGCGGGTGGCGGTCGGCGTAACGGCCGCCGAACCAGTAACCGGCCGAGAGGGCGACGAGGACGACGCCGATCGTGTTCGCCCAGACGATCGTCGAAGCGCCGAAGTAAGGCGCCAGCAACCGCGCCGCGGCGATCTCGGCGCCGAGGCTGGCGGCGCCGACGACGAAGACGAGCGCCGTCAGCAGCAGCCGGCGCTCAGGCTCGGTCGAGCTCGTGCTCATCGCCGGCGGCAGTCAGCCGCTCCTCCAGCAGCGCCCCGTGCCCGGCCGCCACGGCCCGCTGGGCGCGACTCTCGTCGAGCGGCACGCCGCGCTCCCGTGCCAGGTCGAGCAAGCGCTGCTTCTCGGTCCCTTCGCGGGCGACCTCGAAGAAGACCCAGGCGAGCACGCCGAGGGCGAGGAAGGTCCCCTCGACCATCATGATCACGCCCGCCGTGCTCTGGTCGGCCAGCGGCGAGATCCCCCAGTAGCGCTCGCCCGGCTCGTAGATCGGGTAGAGCACCGTGCCGGACCACATCAGCACGTTGCCGAGGATCGCGCCGGTGAAGCGAACCGCGACCACGTAGCCGACCTTCCAGGCGGCGGTGAACCACTGCGGCTTCGGCAGCGGCCCGAAGACCGGCATCCACATCAGGCAGCCGAAGAGTAGGAAGGTCATGTGCTCGAGGGCGTGGACCGGCGCCGCCCCGTAGGCGTCCTGGTAGAGCGCCGGGAGGTGCCAGAGGAAGAGGTTGAAAGCCCAGAGCGGCAAGGCAACCGCCGGGTGGGCGAGGATCTGGAGGCGGCTGAAGAGACGAATCGCGAGCAGCGGTTGCAGCAGCGAGCGGGTCAGTCCCAGGACCAGCAACAGCGAGGCGAGGTCGCCGATCAGCAGGTGCTCGCCCATGTGGGCGATCACGAGCTCCTCGGAGATGTGCCCGATCGGGCTGAACAGGGCGGCGGCGATCGTCACCAGGCCGGCCGCGAAGCAGGCCTGACGCCAGGCGGGAACCGGCCGGCCGTCCCAAGAGAGGACCATCGCCCGGTGCCAGTAGAGAATCCCGGCGATGGTCAGCGGGATCGCCTCCAGCGGCACGAAGGCTCCAGCGACGTGGGCGAGCGACGCGGTCACGGAATCCAGCGTAGCGGCGCCTTTTCCCGGGACGGGCGGCCGCCGCCGCTGGTAGCTTGGGCAGGCTTTGGGGGCCGAGCAGAACCGCTTCCCGCCGATCGGCAGCTACGGCTTCCTCTCCGACTGCCACACCGGCGCCCTCGTCTCCTTCGAAGGGGCCGTCGAGTGGCTCTGCCTGCCGCGCTTCGACTCGCCCAGTGCATTCGCCGCGGTGCTCGACCGCGGCGCCGGCCACTTCGAGCTGGCGCCGCGCGGCGTCGTCGTGCCGATCAGCCGTCGCTACGAGCCCGGCACCCTGGTGATCGAGACCACCTGGGTCACGCCGACCGGCTGGGTGGTGATCCACGACGCGCTGACGATCGGCGACTGGGCGGCGGAGGGCGAGCGGGGCAGTCGCCCCCGGACCGAACACGAATCCGACCACTCGCTGCTGCGGCTGATGACCTGCGTCGACGGCGAGGTCGAGATGGAGATGGAGTGCCTGCCGCGCTTCGCCTACGGCGCCGGGACCGCCACCTGGACTGGCAACGATCTGGGCGAAGCGCTCGCGAGCGGGGACGACGGCACCGAGCTGCGGCTGACCAGCGACATGGACCTGACGGTCGAGGACGGCGCCGTGCGCGGGACGCTGCGGCTGCGCGAGGACGAAACCGGGTTCTGCGCGGTGTCCTGGGGCGAGGGCGCGCTTGGTGGGCCGCGCAGCGCCCCGGAGGCACTGGAGCGGCTCGACTCGACCGAAGAGTTCTGGCGCCACTGGCTGCGCGACGGCAGCTTTCCCGACCACCCTTGGCGCGTCCACCTGCAGCGCTCGGCCCTCGTCCTCAAGGGCCTCACCTACGCGCCGACCGGAGCGATCGTCGCGGCGCCGACCACCTCGCTGCCGGAGACGCCTGGGGGCGAACGCAACTGGGACTATCGCTACAGCTGGATCCGCGACTCGACCTTCAGCCTATGGGCGCTGCACACGCTCGGCTTCGACCAGGAGGCACGCGACTTCATGCGCTTCATCGTCGGCATCTGCCGTAAGGATCCGCAGCTGCAGATCATGTACGGAATCGGGGGCAAGAAGGACCTGACCGAGCGCACCCTCGACCACCTCGAAGGCTACGGGGGCGCCCGCCCGGTGCGGGTCGGCAACGCCGCCTTCGAGCAGCGCCAGAACGACGTCTGGGGCGCTCTGCTCGACTCGATTTACCTGCACGAGAAAGCGCTGCGCGGCACGGGCACGCCGGCCGACCGCGAACTGATCGGCGAACAGGTCGAGGCGGCGATCGCGGCCTGGCCTCACCCCGACCAGGGGATCTGGGAGTCGCGCGGCGAGCCCAAGCATTACGTCTCCTCGAAGCTGATGATCTGGGTCGCGGTCGACCGCGGCGCCCGCCTCGCCCGCAGCGTCGGGATCGAGGACGTCGCCGAGAGATGGGAGCGGACGGCCGAGCGGATGCGCGAGGAGATCCTCGAGCGCGGCGTGCGCGACGGCGTCTTCCGCCAGCACTACGACACCGACGCGCTCGACGCCTCGACGCTGCTGATCCCGCTGCTTCGCTTCCTCCCCGCCGACGACAAGCGCGTGCGCGACACCGTGGAGGCGATCGCCGAGAACCTCACTCGGGACGGCTTCGTCCTCCGCTACGAGGTCGAGGAGACCGACGACGGCCTGCGCGGCGAGGAGGGGACGTTCCTGATCTGCTCTTTCTGGCTCGTCTCGGCGCTCTCGGAGATCGGCGAGGCGAGGCGGGCGCGGGTCCTCTGCGAGCGGCTGCTCGAGTCGTCGGGCTGGCTCGACCTCTACGCCGAGGAGCTGGAGCCGCGCAGCGGCCACCACCTGGGCAACTTTCCCCAGGCCTTCACGCACCTCGCCCTGATCAACGCCGTCTCCCACGTGATCGCCGACGCGCAGCGCGAGGACGGCGGGCCGACGGCGGTCTTCAGCGAAATGGGCGGTGTCCGCGAGGACGCTTGACGTACGCACGCGATCCGCGACGGCGCAGAGCACACAACACGTCTACAGACACGACCTCTCGCACCTCTATAGTGCGCACCGATGGTCGGCTCGTGCCCTGCGGCGGCCGAGAACCGGCCCAACCACCGAAGGCGCTTCCCCGAAGGGAACCATCGGCGGGGTTGCGCCCTTAGTTAGGGAGTCGTTGAGATGGAGGAGATTCGAACCCCCGCCGAGGAAGATGCCGCCATTGAGGCGACAGTGCTGCGGCGACTGCTGACGCTTCATCCCATTCAGATCACCGTCGACGAGCTGCTACGGGAGATTGCCGCCGACCCCGAGGACTTCTCCCAGCGCGACGCGGTCGAGCGTGCGGTACGTGATCTGGCCGCGGCCGGCCTCCTGCACCGCCGCGACGAGTTCGTGATCCCCAGTCGCGCCGCGCTGCGCTTCGACGAGCTGTTGGGCGGCTGACGCGGTGGCTTCAATTGGAGATTTTTGATTATCTTTACGTAAATTCATGTATAGGCGGTGGGGCGTACAGGCATGGGGCGTGGCACCCCTCGCCGATGTAAAGGGAGGCATCGATGATCAGAAGGCGACTTGCAGCCTTTTCGTCCTTGCTCGCGCTCTGCTTCGCGAGCGCGGCAATCACCCCGGCCGCTTCGCTCGCGGTCGACCCGATCCTGTTCGTCCACGGCTACTCGCGCACCGCCTCGGACTGGAAAACGATGATCGGTCGCTTTGAAAAAGACGGCTACGCGAAATCGTATTTGAGCTCCTATAGCTACAACACCTCGCAGTCCAACAAAACCTCCGCCGAAAGCGAGGTCAAACCACGGGTCGAAAGCCTGTTGAAAGCCACCGGGGCCTCGAAGGTCGACATCGTCGCCCACTCGATGGGCAGCCTCAATACCCGCTGGTACATCAAGTTCCTCGGCGGCGAATCGAAAGTCGACGATTGGGTCTCACTCGGCGGACCGAACCACGGCACCAGTTTCGCCAACTTCTGCTTCAGCACGTCCTGCGTCGAGATGCGGGCCGGCTCGACCTTCCTGAACGAACTCAATGCGGGCGACGAGACGCCGGGCGCCGTCAACTACGGCACCTGGTGGTCGCCGTGCGACGAAATCATCAACCCTGACTCGAGCGTCCCGCTCAGTGGCGCCACCAACACCGAAACCGCCTGCATCTCGCACCTCAACCTGATGCAGGACGAAACCGTCTACAGCCAGGTCCGCGAATTCGTCGAATAGCTGCGAGCGTGAGAACTCGAGCCGACCGGGGCGCCCCACGGTGGGGCGCCCCGACCCACCTCGACAACGTCATTCGCTTACGAGGACCACGCACCGGGTATGCGTTCTCCATGACCGGAAAGGCGGATTTCACGGAGCAGGAGTGGGAGACGGTGCTCGAGGGGCCGACGAGTGCCGGTCTGATCGCCTCCACGGCACAACGGGGCGGTTCGTTCCGCGAGTCCCTTTCGCTGGCGAAGGCCTTCACCGAGGCACGTACCGCCACTGGGGCCTCCGGCCTCATGGACGAGATCACCCAATCCAAGCCGAAAATCCACCGGGGGCGCCATGAGTCGGTCGAGGAGCTGAAAGAGCACCATCTGGGCATCGTCCGGCAAGCCGTCTCGCTGCTCGAAGCCAAGGCGTCTCCCGAGGAGCTCGAGGAATACAGGCGCTTCACTCTCGGCCTCGCGGAGCGCGTCGCGAACGCCAAGGAGGAGGACGACCAGCCGGTCAGCGACGCCGAGCGGGCGGCGATCGACGAGATCTCCGCGGCGCTCGGCTGAGTTGGCGATTCTTGGGTAGGGGAGGCGGATGACGTCCGTCGACCGCTCGCCGGCTCCCGAATCCCGGGACGCCTCCGACCGTTACGCGCACCGCTTCGGCGCCTCGCCACCGTTGTCGCTGGGAGTCGAGGAGGAGCTGCTGCTGGTCGACGCGCGACGGGCGTTGACGGCGGTGAGCGAGACCGTCCTCGACAGCGTTCCCGGGGCGGCCGCCGAGCGAATCTCCTCCGAGATCTTCGCCGACCAGATCGAGCTGAAGACGGGGGCCTGTCACGGCCCCGCGGAAGCGCTCGAGCAGTTGCGCGAGACGAGGAAAGCGATCCGTGAGTCCGGTTTCGAGCTGCTCGGGTCCGGGCTGCACCCCGCCGATGACCTCGGCGAAGCCCGCTTGGTCGCCAAGCCGCGCTACGAGGTCGTCCGCGAAGACCTCGGCGGCCTGCTGAGAACGCCACCCTGCGGGCTCCACGTCCACGTCGGCATGCCCGACCCGGACACCGCGGTGCGCCTGGCCAACTCTTTCCGGCTCTACCTGCCCGTCCTGCAGGCGCTGAGCGCCAACTCACCCTTCTGGGAAGGCGTCGATTCGGGCCACGCCAGCGCCCGCACGTCGGTGGTTCGCAGCTACCCCAGGTTCCAGCTGCCGCGGCAGCTGCGCGATTACGAGGACTTCTGTCGCGTCGCCGACCAGCTGATCACCGCCGCCGGCGTCGAGGACTACACCTACATCTGGTGGGACGTCCGCCCGCATCCCCGGCTCGGGACGGTCGAGGTACGGGCCGTCGATGTGCAGACCGACGTCACCACGTCGAGTGCGATCGCCGCGCTGATCCAGGCGATCGCGGCGAAGGAGCTGGACCGGCCGACCAGGCCGGGCCTCTATCGCGAGGCGCTCGAGGAGTCCTACTTCCAGGCCGCGAGCCACGGCCTCGAGGCGAACGTCCTGTTCGACGAGGACACGCCGGCACCGGCTAGGGAGGTGGGACACCAGGTGCTCGAGTCGGTCCGCCCATATGCCCGCGAGCTTGGAGGCGAGGCGGCACTCGATGAGATCGAGCGGATCCTGCGCGAGGGAAACGGCGCCGACGATCAGCGCCGTGTACATCGTGAAGCGGGGATGGACGGGCTGCTCGAGTACCTCGCCAAGCGCACGCGCCGCTGAGCTTGCGTTTGGCCGCACGCGGGTAGAGGCTCGATGGGCAACGCGCGACGAGCACCCCTTCACGATGCCGGAGCAAGACGAGCAACTCAACGAGGATCTCGCCGCCGAACGGCTCAACGCCGCTCTGGAGAATCAGTACCGCTCCGCCCTGCAGTACTCGATCGTCGCCGCGAGCCTCCTCGGCCTGGAGGGACATGCGCTTGGCTCGAAGCTGACGGAATTCGGGGACGAAGAGCTCGACGGCGTACGGGAGCTGATCGAAAAGATCGTCTCCTTCGGCGGCGAGCCAACGACGAAGGTCGCCCCTCTTCGATTCCATCCGAAGACCCCCGATTCCCTCGCCTGGTTGATCGAGTGCGAAGAGGGGGTCGTCGAAGCCCTACAGGAGGCGATCGAGCCGACCGGCAGAGAGGGGCGTTCCGAGGCCCTCGAGCACATGCTCGAGCATCTGATCATGCGCAAGCAGCATCAGATCGACGTCCTGAAGCGCGCCGCGGCCGGCTGATCGGCGAACGAATGGAGCACTACTCGCCATGATCGCCAAGGGGACCCGGCTGAAGGACCGCTACCGGCTCGAGCGGCTTCTCGGGCGAGGCGGCATGGCGTCGGTGTGGCTTGCAAGCGACGAGGTTCTCGAGCGGCCCGTCGCGGTCAAGGTGCTCTCCGACACGATCGCCTCCGATCCCGAGTTCCTGGCGCGATTTCGCCGCGAGGCGCGAATCGCGGCGGGCCTCTCGCACCCGAACCTCATCGGCGTCTACGACTACGGGGACGGGGACGGCGAAGAACGCCCATATCTCGTCATGGAGTACGTGCCGGGCGACAACCTGGCCGAGCGAAGGTCGCGGAACGCGGAGATCGATTGCGAGAGGCTTGCGCGCGAGCTCCTCGGCGCCCTCGCCCACATCCACGCGGCGGGAATCGTGCATAGGGACGTCAAGCCCCAGAACGTCCTGATCGCAGCGGATCGCAGCGCCAAGCTGATCGACTTCGGGATCGCACTGCCCAAGGACGCAACCGCCCTGACCAGCACCGGCAACCTGCTCGGCACCGCCCGCTACATCGCGCCCGAGGTGATGAGCGGCGAGCCGGCGACGGAGCGATCCGACCTCTACTCGTGTGGAGTCGTGCTGCGCGACTGCTTGGGGGCCACCTCGTCGAGCCACCTACGCGCGCTGGTCGAGCGTCTGTCCACCGCGGACCCACACCGCCGCCCGGCTTCATCCCGAGAGGCTCTCGCCGGGGTCGATCAAAAAGCCGCTGTCGCCGGGGAACCGACCGAGCGGCTCAGTCCCACCCCTCCTCGCCGGCCCGAGCCGCTCGAGTCGGCGCCCCCTCGCCGTGCCCCCCAGCCGCGCGCATCGCGGCGGGCTTGGGGTAGGGCCGCTGCCCTCGTCGCGGCTCTCGCCACGCTGGCGATCGCCTTCCTGATGATCACCAATGGATCCGAGGAGAGGCGCGGCGGTAAGGCGGACCCGGCTGTTGCCGCGAGCGGGCGTGAAGAGCCAGAAACGACCGACAGCAGCGAAGCGGAGGCCATCGCGCCGGTGCCGACGCCGGCGGGAAGCGATCCCGAGCTGGGCGGCACCCTCAACGAGGAAGGCTTCGAAATGATCCAGGCCGGTCGCTACGAAGAGGCGATCCCGGTGCTTGAAGAGGCCGTCCGCGCCTTTCCCCCGGAAACCGACGACGTGAACTACGCCTACGCCCTGTTCAACCTGGGCAACGCGCTGCGCCTCAGCGGACGTCCCGAGGAGGCGATCCCGGTGCTCGAACGGCGGCTCGAGATTCCGAATCAAACCGAGGTCGTGCGCCGCGAGCTGGCCGCTGCCCAAAGCGAAGCGAGCTCTTGATTACCGCCTGGCCACGTGCAGCTCGAGCGCGTGGATCTGGCTTTGGCCGTAGGAGCCGATCTGGACTGGGCCGGCGGCGCTGATCAGATCGCCTACGCCGGGGAGCGGGTGGGGGCGCAGGCCCTTGCGCACGTCGATCGCGGTCAGTCCCGGGAGGGTGATGCCCTGCGGATCGACGATGACGAAGTGGGCGTCGCCGTCGCCGTCGGGGTCGACTCGCTCGACATAGGCAATCCGCCCTTCGGTGGTGCGGCAACTGGGCAGGGCGGGGGGACAGGAGGAGGGAGCGACCGTGCCGGCAGCCGGTTTCTCCTGATTCCTGGGTGAAGATTCGTCGGTCGTCTGGTGCTGCAAACCAGGATCCGTGGTGTCGCTGTCGCCGCCGCAGCCAGCGACCAAGGCAAGCACGGCCAAGGTTGCCACGCACCGGACTGTCAGGGCTTCGCTCAGCAGATCACGGTCAGATGGAACGGCCTGTTGGCGACCGAGCCACCCTTGTCGTACGTCTTCACCCTGACGGCGCTGGCATCGCTCGGGTGTCCGGTTGGCACTGCGAACCCGAGCGGCTCGCTACCGGGCGTGGCGGTTCCGGTCTCGCCAGGCACCGAGAGATACGCGCAGCCGGTTACGTTCTCGTCGAATGCCACGGTGAAGACACTCGAGCTTGGCCCGCTTACAGATGCCACTCCACTCTCACGCACAAGCGTGCCGGTGCCGCTTACGACGGCCCATAGGCCGCTCCCCGCAGGACCCGGCGCGCCCTGTTCCCCTTTCTCTCCCTGTTCTCCCTGTTCTCCTTTTTCCCCTTTTTCGCCGGGAGGACCCTGTTCCCCGGGAGGACCCTGCTCGCCCTGAATGCCCTGCGGACCCTGGATTCCGGGAGGCCCCTGTTCTCCTTTCTCGCCCTGAATTCCCTGAATGCCCTGGTCGCCTTCGTCGCCCTGCGGGCCGACGGGACCCGTCGGGCCGGCCGGGCCTGTCGGTCCAGGATCGCCCTTGTCGCCCTGCGGGCCGATCAGGCCCTGTGGACCAGGATCGCCTGGCGGGCCTGTCGGGCCTGCTGGGCCCGGATCGCCTTCGTCGCCCTGAATTCCCGCAACGCCCTGATCCCCCTGTTCGCCTTTCGCGCCTTCGATGCCCTGATCCCCCTTGTCACCCTTGTCGCCCTCGAATCCCTGCGGGCCGACGGGGCCGGCGGGCCCTGCCGGGCCGGGATCATTCTGGGCATCTTTCTCTCCGCTGCCACCCGGGATGACCTCGTTTCCCGAGCTGGTCACCACGACCTGAACGGGTCGCTCGGCCTTCTTGCAGTGCTTCTTCGGCCGGACGACGCGAATACTGCCCCTATGAGGATCGGCCTTCTTGATGCAGACGTTGATCGTCGCAAGTGGCCGTTTCTGCACCGCCTGGCCGGATGCCGCCGAAGCCAACGCAGCGGCGAGGAGGGCCAGGCCCACCACGAGGGCGGATGCCGGCCGACGACGATCGGAAATTGCAAGCGGCAAAGGGGTCATTCGGTTTCTCTACAGCGTTCCACGCCCTCGACTCAGGGTGGTGAGGCAGGGGGGATATTCGACGTCTGACCAAGATGACCTTGAGGCAACGGCCAAGGACTGCCCCAGCCTCACTCTTGCCCGCTTCCGTGGAGAGAGGCCTCTCACCGCGCAGGAAGATGCCGAAGCAAAACTTTTCGGACGACACGCAAGGCCTTCTCGAGCAGACTGTGCGCCGGGTTTGCTGTGCAAAGTCGATGTGAAGATTTCTTTGGTTTCCCTACGCTGCCGTCACAGTTCCTTAGTAAGCACTTGAATTAAATCTAATCAATGAAGAGAGAGAAGCCGATGGCAAAAGGAACAGCGACACACCAAGGCTGCGGGCAAAAAGAGGCTCACCAAGGGAGCGAAGAACGTCCGGTCCTACTCGCAGGAGGATGTCATCAGCGCTCTCAACCACACGCTCAGGCGGCAGATCCTTCGCCTTCTTCACGAACCGAACGGGCCCAGAAGTCCAGTTCGCGCTGCGGAGAAGCTGGATCATCCGCTGAGCAACGTCAGCTACCACTTCAAAGTCCTAGTTGAGCGAAGAATTCTCGCTCTGGTCGACACGGTCCCTGCTCGTGGCGCCGTGGAGCATGTCTACAGCTCCGAAGTGGCCAGCGATCCGATGGTCAAGGACGTGCTGGCGAGAACCAGCAAGGCTGACGAACGCCCGGAGCCCGGTCGCCGATAAGCGGCGATCTCGTCGGCTCGCAGTTTTGGGACTGGCGATCATCCGGAAAGCGAGGCGATCCGGCACGCGATCCGCGATCTCAGGGGATCCGGACTGCTCCGGTACACCGGCGACGTTGTAGCGCCTACGCACGCGGCCATCCGCGCAGCCGCTCTCCTCCTCTCGCCCTGGGTAGGGCAGCAGGGACCAAGTCTCGAAGTCAAAGATCGCCAGTTCGGAACCGCCGCCGAATTCCCTCGTAGAACTGCGTCGGACTCATTTCGCGCATGTAAAGCTCGGTGACGATCTTCAGCCGCAGCTCATCGGCGAACACGATCGCCAAGCGCCGTAGGTACGACGCCTGAGCCTTGGCACCGATCTTCCGTTGAGCCACCACGCGCATCCCTCCGAATGCTTCAGATCCCGCTGAGCACCGCTCAGTCTAGGTAGTTCCCAGAACGGAACCGCAGTAGTCCTGATGACGGTCGCTAGCTACGTTTATTCCAAATTTCCTGAGCAATAACGAAGGGAGGTGAGGCAAATGAAGCTCGCGGCTACTGATTCGGCCCTGCCGGTTCTGTCGATCTCGAAGTCCGGCTGATCCCGCATTCCTACAGGCATGAGCCGAATCCCCTGCCCTCCGCGGCTGGGACTCGGCTCGTAGTCGGCTAGCAGCTTCGATCTCCTGCGCGCAACGGTTTTTGGTAGCGCAATGCGAAGCAATCATTTTTTGAACGTAACGAGATCAAGCATTTCCTGGCTTTCCTCCCAGTGCGCGCGCGCTGGCCTGAAAAGATTACGTTTAGACGATTATGCGTTTAGTCGTCTATACTTTGAATCATGATTTATCGTACCCCGCCCATCTCCGCGGCCTTGCAGCGGCAACTCGACGAGCTGGCGATGCTTCGGGATTCCCTGGGCAGTGAGGTCAAGACCAGGAGCCGCTGGATGGGCTCCCTGCGGCGGGAGGTGCGTGCCAGCTCGATCGAGAGCTCGACCTCGATCGAGGGCTTCAGTGTCACGCCGGAGGAAGCGCTTGCGCTGACCAGCGGCCGCGACGCAGCCGAGCAGGACGAGGATAACCGCCAGGCGGTGGCCTGTTATGCGCGAGCGATGGATCGCGTCGGCACGATGGGGATCGATCCGTCCTTTCGCTGGCTCGACCGGGTGATCCTCGATCTTCACTTCGACGCCTGTTACTTCCAGCGTGACAAGGACCCCGGCCTTTGGCGGACAGGTGAGATCAGCGTCACCGCGGCCGATGGCTCGCTGGAGTACCAGGGGCCCGAAGGCGAGCGAGTGGTCGAATTGATGGGCGAGGTCGTGGATTGGCTGTCGGGCGGAGACCTTGACGTCGACGTCGTCGTCAGGGCGGCGATGGCGCATCTGCACGTGGCCTCGGTCCACCCCTTTCGCGACGGCAACGGACGGGTCGCGCGAATCGCTCAATCGCTCGTCCTTGCCCGCGAAGGACTCACCTCGCCGGAGTTTTTCTCGATCGAGGAGTACCTCGGGACCCACACGCAGGAGTACTACACGGCACTGCGCGAGACGCAGGGAGGTAGCTATCAACCCGAGGGAGACGCATCTCCCTGGGTCGCTTTCTGCGTCGAGGCACACATCGTGCAAGCCCGACAGCGACTGGCGCAGATCGAGCACGCCGCTGCTCGATGGCAATACCTCGAAGCACTCGTGGAGGGGCGCGGGTGGCCGAACCGCCTGGTGATCGCTCTCGAGCAGAGCCTTTTCGGCGGCACCGAGCGCAGTAAGTACGGGGACGAGGCCAGCGTCTCCCCGGCCACCGCAAGCGGCGACTTCCGCCGCCTGCTCGACGCCGGCCTCGTCGTCCAGCGGGGACGCGGCAGGAACATCAACTACGTTGCCGGCGACCTGCTTCGCGACGCGATCAAAGGGGCGAAGAGATCGAGTTGAGTGGCGTTACTCGACCACGTAGCGCGTCGGCACGAAGGTCTGCGTGTCGACCGGCGGCCGCACGTAGGCCCGGTCCTGGCGCGGCGGCAACTCGATCTTCTCTGCCGGCACCGGCTGGTAGGGGATCCGTTCGAGCAGGTGGCTGATCAGGTTGAGGCGGGCGGTGCGCTTGTCGTCGGCCTCGACCACGAACCAGGGCGAGTCCTTGGTGTCGGTATGGGCGAACATCTCGTCCTTGGCCTCGGCGTAGTCGACCCAGCGCGCCCGCGCCTCTAAATCCATGGGGCTCAGCTTCCACTGCTTGGTTGGGTCCTCGATCCGGGCCGTGAAGCGACGCTCCTGCTCCTCGTCGGAGATCGAGAGCCAGTACTTGATCAGGATCAGTCCGGAGCGCATCAGCATTCGCTCGAAGCTCGGGGTCGAGCGCATGAACTCCTGGTACTCGGCCTCGGTGGCGAAACCCATCACCCGCTCAACGCCGGCGCGGTTGTACCAGCTGCGGTCGAAGAGGACCATCTCTCCCGCCGCCGGCAGTTGGGCGACGTAGCGCTGGAAGTACCACTGGGTTTTCTCTCGCTCGGTCGGCGTGCCGAGGGCGATGGTCCGCACCACGCGCGGGTTCGTCTTCTCGGTGATCCGCTTGATCACCCCGCCCTTGCCAGCGGTGTCGCGACCCTCGAAGAGGACGGCGACCCGCAACCCGGTGTGGACGATCCATTCCTGCAGCTGGACCAGCTCATCCTGGAGGCGCGACAGCTCCTTCGCGTATTCCTTCTTGGAGAGGACCTTGGGAGCGTCTTCGGCCTGCGGCATGTCTCCTCAGCCTTACCCGGTGCCGGTTATCCGCATAGCTCGTCGAGCGTGCTGCCGCTGATCACCGAGTGCGGTCGTTCGGCGACGACGTCCGAGTCCGGGCGCGCGTGCTCGTCTCGGCGCTTGATCAGCAGCCACTGGGCCTTGTCGCCGGGACGGGTGCGCTGCAGGGCGAAGCCGCCGTGCAGCTTCTCCCCGTGCAGCACGAAGACTGCGTGTCCACGCTCGAGCGCCTCCGGCCAAGCCACGCGACCGCCCTGCTCGTAGCGCCCGTGGTCCCAGACGATCACGCCGCCCTTCCCCGCCGGGCCCTCGAAGTCGTTGTGGGCGATCGAATGATCCTCGACCTCGATGGCCAGGCGCTTGACCGCGGGATCCAGCGAGGGGCCCTTCGGAACCGCCCACGAGCGCATCACCCCACCGACCTCCAAACGCAGGTCGAAGTGATGGGCGGTGGCCGCGTGCTCCTGAACGACGAAGGCGCCGGCGCTGACGCCGCGGATCGCGAACTGCTCATGGCCCTCGACCCCGACGCGCTCGATCGCCATCTCCGCTACCCGTGCAGCCGGCGGCCCCTCGCCCAAGAATGCCAGCAGCTCCTCGACGGCGTGCCCGGTCCCCTCGGCGTGGACGAGCACCGTGCCATCCTCCGCGTTCTGCACCCAGCCCATCACCTGGAGCTGACGCGCCCGCCGCGGCACAGTGTCTCGATACCCGACGCCCTGCACCTCGCCGCGCACCACGGCGCGTACCGCCGTCGCATCGTCGTTTGCCCGCGGCGCAGCCATGTCCCAACTATTCCGCTCAGTATTGACCGCGCGGAGAAGCTTCCTCCCGCCGTATCAGCACCATTTTGATTGGGAGAGCACCGATCCTCAGGATCGTCGCAAGGTCGCGAGCCTCCCCGGCGCTGGCGAAACCGCCAGCGATCTGAGCCCCGACCCGGCCATCGATCCCATTGGGATTTTCAGCGAAGTTGACGATGGGCCGAACCTTCATCTCGTTGTCGAAGACCCCGGCGAAGCTGCCGGAAAGTTCTTCGGCCCGACGCCCGCCGACGCGCCCATCTGCCCTCACCCTGCCCCGCCATGCGATCGTGCGAGTCACCCGTTTGAAGGCTGCCTGCCCCTCCTTGGTGAATTCGAAGGTGACGTTCGGCAAGCCCAGTTCGTCCCGTTCCTGCCTCGGATCGACGATGTCCTCACCGGAGAGGGCGGGCCGGTCCTTCAGCGCGAACCAGCCGGGTTCGGCTGCCGCGACGGGCTCTCCGAAGCTGTTGGTCGGTTGCTCGGAGACGATCGCGGTGCCAACTGGTACCTCGAGCACGACGCTGCCGGATCGGCGGTGTCGGCCAGCAATACTCCGAAGATCGGCCCGGTCGGTGACCGGGCCGGCAATCAGTTCGTGAACCGCCGAGCGATCGAACATGTAGTAGCGCGGCGTCGAAGCAGAGCAAGTTGAGCAGCGCTTACGCGGCTTCTGTTCAGAGGCCAGCTTGACGGCACCGTATCCATTCGCGAAGGCGCCGGCGAGGATCAGCCGTACGTTCACCGGCCGGTTGATGTCCCGGCCGGCAGCCCGCCATTCACGTTTCGCCTTTTTCAGTGCACTCGCCGGCGGCGCTTGACCCGGATGGCCGCCGATCCTCCGCTCGGGCCCAATCAGGTTCGGTTCCCAATCGTAGAAATAGAGTTGGCCGGGTATCGCGATGTGGTCGGCCACCTGCTGCGCGTTGCTGCTATGTGGCAGAACGACCCTGATCCGGTCTTCGCCGACAGCGCGTACCTCTCCCCCCTTCCCCCCGACTGCCTGCAATCGCTTGCAGACGATCTCCATAGCCACCTCGCGAGTCTGGGGCGTCACCTCCTCTTCCCCCGCTTCCAGCCGGTAGACGAGTTCGAGCGAAGGGCCTTTCGGTTGGGCAGAGCAGGTGGGCGTGGCGTCACCGGTGCCATACCCACTGAAGAGAAAGGCCACGCCGGCGACGAGAGCGAGTGGAGAAACCGATCGGATCATTTGCTGCAAGGATCCGATCCTAGTCAGCTGCCGGGCGGCGACATGAGCGCGATAGGCGCAGCGAGCCCCGCGGAGCGGCGGAGAGTCGCGATGCGGCGGCCGTGCTGCACGGCGGGACGGACCTCGCTGACTCGATCTCCCAGCCGGGCCACGGTCGCCTCCAAGTCAGGTGCGACGAGGGCGAGGCCCCAGAAAAAGGCCGGCCGATCGCCCCCAGCTCGCGCGGTCGCCTCTGGGGGCTCCTGCACGACCTCGAGGATGGTGGCGCCAAGGCGGAAGAATGCCTGCTGCGGAGCGCCGGCAGGCGTCGGCTCCTCGCGGATCCGACGCAGGTGGAGGCCGGCCCCCTGCAGTGCCGCAACCGTCCGTTCGAGCCTGGGCGTGATGGCGACGACGTGGTCGAGCGTCGTGACGCCGTTGGGATGCATCGGCTCCTCGCCGGGAGCCTGCCGCTCCGAACGCGTCGTCGCCAGACCGTCCAAATCCGCCGTGTCGATTTCACGCAACGACCAGCCGGTCACCCCTTTCCCCGCGTCCGACCCCGCCAACCGAATCCGCACATCCCCGATGACACACGTATCGCCGTCGACCGCGAACCCGAGCCCCGACCACGCTTCCGGCGTGTCGGCCACGGTCACCTCGTCGATCGTGGGAGCCACACGAAGACGCTACCCCAGCCTCACCTCTGCCGCTTCCGTGGAGATGCACACCTGAAATTCGGCGACGGCCCTCCGCGGGAGAGCAGCTACACCCGCACGACCTCGATCAAATCCGCCTCGGCAGCTGCATCGAAGTCCGCGTCCTGCGTGCAGATCGCGGCGCCATGGGCTATCGCGGTCGCGGCGATCCAAGCGTCCATAACCTTCATCGCCCTCCCGATCGCCTCGAGGGCAACCCGCAGCCGTGCCAGCTCGTCTCCAACCGTCTCGTCAATGATCAGTGGCTTTGCAATTTGCCGAGCAGCCTCCAAAGTGCTTAGGCGCCGCGCCATCAGCTCGTGACCGTCAGCGGCCAGGACGCCGTGACGCAGCTCGGAAAGCGTCACGATGCTGACAGCGACCTCGTCCGGGAGATCACCGAGCGGCCGCTCCTGCTCACGCGCGATGAAGACCGACGTGTCGAGTATCGCCTGCACGTCGGTAACCGGTGCCTAGAGTTGATCCGTCGTGTCCGGAAAGGCTCGATCCAGCTCGGCAGATAATCCTGCGTCGGCCTGGGCCGACGAAATCAGCTCCCGTGCCCGCGAGCCGGCCGTCCAAGAGGGCGCGTCCTCGATCGGGACGAGGTCAGCCGCATCACGCCCCGCAACCGTGACGCGTAGCTGCTCACCAGCCATCACCCTCCGCAATACGGCAGAAACGTCATTCCGTAACTCGCGCTGTGGAATCCGTTGCACGAGTAGACCGTAGCAGAACTGCGACACTCCCTGGTCAGAACCTGCCGTCTCAGCGTAGCCCGGTTTGAAATATGCTGATATTAATATATTATCTGTATGCCCTCGATTGCCAGCACTCTCCGCCAAGCTCGATTTGACGCGAACCTGTCGCAGGTAAATCTGGCCGCACGCGCCGGCACCTCTCAGTCGGCGCTTGCTCGGTACGAGACGGGCGCGGCCCTGCCAACTCTGCCGACGTTGGAGCGGCTCCTGGCTGCATGCGGGCGGCGTCTGGAAATTCAGACCCCGCCCGCCCAACCTTCTGCCCCGATCACCTCTGTGCGAAGCCAGCTCGGCCCACCGGCAAGCAAGCTGCGCCGTCAACGTCGCCGCCTACTCGATGCCGCCGAAAGACACGGGGTCAGCCGCCTGCGTGTCTTCGGATCGCTCGCTCGCGGCGAGGCAAATGCCGCAAGCGATGTCGATTTCCTGGTCGACCTCAAGCCCGGCCGCACGCTCCTCAACCTCACTGCCTTTCGCCGCGAGGCCGCGGAAATCCTCGACCTGCCCGTCGACGTCGCAACCGCAGACATGCTCAAGGAACGCATCCGCGACGAGGTGCTGACCGAGGCCTTGCCCCTATGAGCCGTGACGAGCAAGAGCGCCTGCACGACATCAAGGACGCGGTCGCCGCAATTCGCCGACATCTTGAGCAGGCTGGTGAGACCGCTACAGTCAAAGAGGACCCGCTACTGCACGACGCCCTTCTCTTTCAGTTCATCGTGATCGGAGAGGCCGTCAAGCATTTGGCTCCCGAGACGCGCGAATCAGCACCCGAGATCCCTTGGTCCGATATTGCCGGACTCCGCGACCTGATCGCCCATGAGTACTTCAGGATCGACATCCACCGCGTTCTAGAGATTGTGGAGCGACCTCCCGGCTCTTGAGCGGGTCATCGAACGACTTTATGTAAATAGTGATGACTAACTTCCAGCCGCACTAACAGAGGCCGAGCTGGCGCTACAGCTGCTTGGCGGAGATCCCGGGGTGCGGCCAGGTACTCGAGGCAGGCGGTCTCGTCAGGGAAGCGCTCTTGGAACTCCACGATCGTGCGCGGGAAGTCTGGCCGGGCCATAAGACGACGGTAGGCACGACACCTGAGGGAACCCGGATACTCATGAGCGTCGATATGCGGGGAATGTCCACGATTCGGGCACTCCTGGCGAGCAGTACCCCAAATCAGGTCGGGGCGGTTACAGCCCCATAGGGCGGGCTGCGGTCTTCCCGAGCGGCCCCGCGCCGTTCGGTTCGGGGCGGCACGAGCACCCGGACGACTGCACCGGTACCTCGTTCGTCATTGGCGACCGCCAGCCGCTACCTGACGGGAGCGGTCGCGGTGCTTGCACCCCGGCCAGCAGCAGGGCCGGCGCTGGCCTTCCTCCAGCTCCTCCTGTGCCCGGCGAATGCGGCGTTCTCGGGTCGTCTGCTGCTTGGCATCCTCGACCCAGCAGATGAACTCGTTGCGCGCCAAGGGCGTGATGTCCTTCCAGGCATCGAGTGCCGTGGTGTTGGCCATCAACGCCTCGCGCAGGTCTGCCGGTAGCGGGTGCACCACCCCACCAGGAACTCGCTGGCCGCTCACAGGGGGCATGGTAGCCGGCCGGTAGCGAGCCCACTCGAGCCGGCCCGCGGAGGATCGAGGTTCTCGGCCGAAGAGTCGAGAAGGCAGCGGTGAGCTGTGGCGTGAAAACGTGCGAATGGCGCGGGTAGTGTCAGCGCGATCCCTGAGCGATGCCTTCGAGAGCCCATAGGAAAGCATCGCCAACTGCAGCGGTACGCCGTCCGTCGCTAGCGACCCATTCGTCCCGGTCGAAATCAGCTGCAATCGCCGCCAATCAAAACATATCGGCGCGATTTCGGGCACTAGAAGTGCCCGAAATTGAGCGGATATGCGGGCTTGGTTACAGAATTCCGTCGCCAAGGCGAAAGCGCCGTTTTGCAGCGACTTCTACGAAGGGTGGACGACCGGATTCGAACCGGCGACCGCCTGGACCACAAATGAGAAGCTGAGAATGGCCCTTTTTGCACCCGCGAAAGCGTGATTTGCAGGAGTTTTCATACCACAGCCGACCGCCGGATCTGCGCTCCAGTGCGACGATACGCGGGGATTAGCGGCGATTCGGGCACTTCTCGCCGAAAAGTGCCTGGTGCCGTACGCCATTTCCAACTGCGTAGCTTTCGGGCGCGCTGAAATCAAAAGCGCCGGACTTCGCAGACGATTCGAAAGACGCTCAGGGAACCCCAGCGCCAGCCAAGTTCGCCTTGTGCCGAATCACCGGGTCCCGATCGGCAGAGAGGGCGGCCCGAACCTCCACAGCCTGCTCCGGGGAGAGGCGATCGATGTGTTCGGCCAGCGTCATCCTGACCAGCGGTGCCTGATCCTCGGCGAGCCCCAAACCAAGAGCAGGGAGCGGCTGGTCGACGGCTACCCAGGCGCGCAGCGCATCGGCCCGAACTTGGGCCTGGCCGGCGCCAAGGTGAGGCTCGACGACCGGCAGAAGCTCGAGAGCGGAAAGGCTCTTAACGGCGGAGAGGCCAGCCCGCACGACCAAGGGCTCAGGGCTCATCAGGGCGACCTCAATGAGCGGCTGCAGCCAGTCGCCCCGCAGTGCCGGAAAGCGCTCGAAGAGCTTCGCGGTCAGCTGCAGTGCCGCCGCGCGCAGCGATTCGTTGACGTGTAGGGATACCCGGATCGCGCTGAAGGGATGATCGTTGTTGCCGTCCCAAGGGGAGGTTGGATAGCTGCCTTCCGCCATCGGCCGCAGCACCGCGACAACCCTGATCGCCTGCTCTTCACTAAGCGAAGGCGCGAGCTGAAAGAGCGCCGCGACCCCACTGGAGCGATGATTCTCGGGCTCCTCGGCAGAGCCGATCAATTCGATTAGGCCTTCGACGAGATCGGCTCGCACGTCGGGGTCGCAAAAGTTGGCAGCTACTCCGACCGGGGTCAGGTCAGTTCCGAATCCAACGCTGACACTGCCGGTGTGGCCGGGGCCGGCCGGGGTCCGACGCACGCTCTTCAGATCGCGCTCGGAGACGTACTCGTTGCAGCGGCGGACGAGCTCGGGCTCGGTCGACAGCGGGATCTCGTCGTCCGACTCGAGCTCGAGCAAGGCCAGGGCATAGAGCGCGGAGATCGAACCCTCGCGGGCCCCTTGCTTGAGCTTCTCGATGGCTGCCTCGTTCTCTGCCGCCAAACCCGCGGCCCAGCCGGGGGTAAGCCCGGACACCGAAGGGTCGGCGAGAAAAGCGTCGATCAGTCGCTCCGTCTCATTCCAGATGCCGAGCTCCGTACCGAGCGCCAGCGCGCGCGCCGCCGAACGGGTGTTCTCAACGAAAGAGTGTTCGAGATCCTCGCGGAGTAGCTCAAGCGCCCGATCCCGCAGCTCCCGATCCTCAATCTTCAGCGCCAGCGAACCGAGGGCCAAGCGTCCCGAGACCGAGACGCTGGGTGCGAAGAAGCCGGCGAAAGGCTCGCGAGCATCGACGAGGATTTGCGGCAGGTTGCCGGCTGCGAAATCCGCCGACATCTCCTCCCCCACCTCCGCGATGACCGAGTATTCAGCCGCTCGCCTCCAGCCCGGCCCGTCGAGCGCAAGCATCTCTTCGAGCGCCTCAAGCGGACACTCGCGCGCAATCCCCCTCGCCTCCTTGCCCTTGCCGGCGGCGACAAAGTGCGCAATCGCAGCCAAGTGCTCGTCGACCTTCTGGTTCAACTCTCCGAGCTGCTCACGTAGTTTGACCACGCCCTGAAAGCTGCCCGTGCGCCGATGAATCAGCAGCGACCGCGAGTAGGAGAGGAGCGCCTCGCGGTACTTGGACTCCAATAGCTGTGACATGCCCGTGTACTCGAGCCGCTCGGCCCGGGCGCCGGGCAAGTTTGAATCGCCGCGCAGGTCAGCGGCCAAGGGCAAGAGTTCGCGCTCGTCCGTCAGGCGCCCGGCGCGCAGGTTGATGTTGAGGATGCAGTAGTACCCCTCCGCGACCTGCTCCTCCGCGCCTGGGAGCCGGCCCCAGGACGCCATCGCGAGGCGATAGGCAGCCACGGCCCCCTCGACGTCGTCGAGCATCGCCCGGTAATGACCGCGGCGCTGCCAAACGATTCCCACGACTTCTGCGTCCGAGCTACCCCGGGTCCAATCCAAGAGCTGCTGCCAAGCACGATCGTCGTCGCGCGCGAACCCACCGGCCTCCGCCGCACATAGGCGGATTCGATGGCCCAGCTCGCCATTCGAGGGAGCCTCGTCTGTCAGCTCCAAGATCAGCTCGTACTCCTCAAGGAGCAAGAGCAGCTCAAGGACCATGACGAACCAGGTTTCGGGGAGCTCGCCGCTGCGCGCAGCGACTGCCGCCGACTGGGCAGCTCCTTGAGGATCAAGAGGCCAGTAGAGATATGCCTCGAGCAGCTCGTCGAGCCACTCCGGCTTGCCCTCGCGGAGCTCGTTGAGGCGAGCAACGGTTTGGCGCGCGAGTTCGCTTCCCCGGCCAAGGCGAGCGGCCGCGACCTCCATTAGCAGCCGGCGGGCGCGCACGGCGTCTTCCGCTTTCACCAGCAGATCGGCGGCCTGTTCCTCATAGGTCTCGGCGACGCTGACGATGCCAACATCGCGAAGCCGTTCGCATGCCTCCAGCATCGCCTCGGCGGCAATGGTGGGGTCGGACTCAGCCAGTCGTTGAGCCTCTTCGATCAGCTCCTGGGCATTGGCGTGAGCGAGTGGACCACGAAGGATGGCCTCCCCAAGGCGCTCGCGCTCGCGCCACCGGCTGTCCTTGAAATAGTCGAGGACCGCGTCGACCTTGCTGTCGATCTGGCCGAGACGATCGGTGATGAGCCCAGTCGACTCCTTTAGCGAGTCGACCGTGAGCGGCGCGGCCCGCTCGGCGTAGGCGGAGATCCGCTCCGCCAGGTCAGGAGCAAACCCTCGATCCGCGGGAAGCTGAGTTGCGATCAGTCCTGCCAGCTCCTCGCTGGAGATCGACGTCCCACTTGACAGACCGAGTGTCCCTTCGAGACCGCAACGCAGACCCTCGTCCTCGCGCCAGTGCAGAAACTCCGCCCGCGAGATGCCGGTCTCGTCGCCGAACTCGTCCTCGAAGAGGAGCAAGAGACGATCGAGCTGATCGCGGCGAAAGTATTCCTCCACGAGGAAGCGCCGCAGTGCTGAGGCGCCCTCGATGGCAATACCCGCGCCACCGTTGACGAGAAATTCTTGGAGCAAGGTCACCGATTTGAGAGTACAAGCAGCGCCCGTAGCTCCCGTCGTCAGAGAATTCTTTGCGCGACGGGTTGGCCGCGGGCGTGGCACAGGCCAAGGAGGGCACGCACTGGAAGAATTTCGTCGATGGGCCCGATGACGATCTTTGACAAGTCGGCGCTTCAAGCGCTGAGCATGGACGAGGCGGTGTGGTTCGACGCATTCTTCGGCGTCAACGTCGTGCCTGTCTTCTACATCGAGACCCTGGCAGATCTCGAGAAGGAGATGGCCGAGGGCAGACACGCGGAGGATCTGGTCGGGATGCTGGCGGAAAAGACCCCCTCGAACGCCTATCCAAATGTCCACCACCAAACGCTCGTCGCAGCGGAGCTCGCAGGGCACAAGATCGCATTGGATGGCAGGCCGGTGATCTCTGCCGGCAAGCTGATGCGAAGCGCAGATGGCAGCATCGGCGTGCATGTCGAGGAGTTCCCCGAGCATGCCGCATTGCTGCGTTGGCAAGAGCACGACTTCCTCACGGTCGAGCGTTCTTTGGCGCAAGGTTGGCGCGCGGAGCTGGCGGGCCACGACACCGACCGGCTCGTCGGAATGATCAAGAACATCCTGCCGACGGGGAGGAAGTTTTCGGACCTCGAGCAGCTGAAGGCCTTCGTTGACGAGTTCTGCACAAGCAGCGATGCGCAGGTGGTCGCACTGGCACTGGAGGTACTCGGCGTGGATGAAAGACACAGACGGCTGGGCCAGCACCGGTGGGAGCAGGCTGGGAATCCAAGCTTTGATGAGTTCTTCCCCTACATGTGTCACGTCTTCAAGGTCGACCTGCTCTTCTACCTTGGAATCGAGCGAAGCTTTATCTCCGCCGAGCGAGTCAGCAACAAGGCGGACATGGCCTACCTCTACTACCTGCCGTTTGCGACGGTTTTCACTTCTGCGGACAAGCTCCACAGGCGCACCGTGCCCCTTTTTCTTGGCGAGAGCCAGAGCTACTTGCCCGCCGACCGCCTGAAGGGCGCCCTCGCCGAATTGGACACCCACTACAGCGAGCTTCCTAACGAGGTAAAGGACCTAGGCGTTCTGGCCTTTGCCTCCTATCCACCCCACCACATGGACAACGAGGTAACCCGACTCTGGGATGGGCAGATGGGTCCCGACTGGCGCAAGGTGGCGAAAAGGCGGGAGACCGAACTGGGCAAACCGCGGGACGAGATGGCCGACGGGACTACGCTCGATGAGATAAGGCGGCGGCTGGCCGAGGCTGAGCCCGTAGCAGAGGAGGTCGGAGAGCCCGAGGGCGGCGCTGACTATTTCGTCACCACGCGGCGGGTGCCAGCACAAAAGGGAAGGTGGAGGATGGTCTCCAGAGAGATCGAGGAATCTGAAGGCCAGGAGAAATGATTGCGTCCTGAACCTGAACTAGCGTCGCCTTTGGCTAGCAATCGCGCCGCGGGCGTCGATCTGCGGCCCGGCAACGTCCTCGGTCGACTGGCTGCGTAGAAGATCTCCTTGTGGCACGTCTCTCGAGACGTCTCCAGGAATAGGACGACCCAGACGGCCTGTCCGCCGTCAAGCCGAATGCGGTTTTCGGCGGTCAGCGCGGGTTCGCGAAGGTAGATCAACCCTCGGGGACTGAACCTGGCCCCCGTACAGCAGGGTCAGCGGCAGAACGCGGCGATCGAACGTCACGCAACACTCACGTACGCCAGACCGGCTGGCTACACGGTCAGCCGGCAAGAAGCTCCCCGGCGTGGCGCTTCAACTCGGGTCCGACCGTCTTGCACTCCCCGCAGGAATGCTGCTGTCCCGGGTTGTGGGTGGCGCATTCCGAGCAAGTCCAACCTGGGAACGGCTCCTCGGCAACGCTTTCCACCGCCGTCCGCAACACGGCCCCGAGCGTCTTCTCCTTCAGCCTGACCAGCGCTTCATCTCGGACCTCGCCGTCGTGGTCCTCGAGGGCGCGGATCAGGAGCTCGTCGTCCTCCCACTTGGTGCCGACAAGGACCGCCGCATAGTGCGCGACGGCCGAACGGGTGAACGGGTCGGGGTCCTTGGACCAAGTTCTAGCCTGTGCGAGAGCGTCTTGGATCGGGAGCGCGTCGAGAACGACCAGGATCGCGAGGTGGCGCCGCCAGCTTCCGGGCTTCGGAAGGTTCGTGCGGACGGCATCTGCGACCTCAAGGCCCGCAGGCGCCTGCAAAAGAACCCAGGCCACCGTGTGGGCCACGAAGCGCACCGTCTTCAGAAGACGGATCAGCCCGTCGCGCATCCGCTCGGGATCGGTGACCTGACTCCAGTCGTCCGCCTCTCGCGCTTTGCCCGGTATGTAGAGCAACCTGGAGGTGTCGTCCTCATCGGCGAACCCCTCCAACGCAAAAGCGGCCTCGGCGGCAAGTTTCGGCAAGTCGAAGTCCGAGAGGGCGGCGACGGACTCGACGTAGAGACGAAGTGCTTCCGGCAGCTTGTGAGCGAGCCCGTCGGCCTCCCCGGCGTAGGACTTGGGGACGCCGAGCGTGTAGTAGAAGTCGACCAACTCGTCGAGGCCGCGGCGTTCCCGGGTACCCAGAGGCGCAGGAGGCGCGAGGGCCGCAATTGCCTCGAGGAAGGTGGTTTCGGCTTCGGACCAGCGTCGCAAGCGCTCCTTCCATTCGGGCCCGCGGTCGAGAGCTTTGCGGGTTTCTTCGAGCGTCTTCTTTTCTTGTTCGCGCACCAAGTCGCCGTAGCCGGCACGGCAAAGTGCGTCTTTGATCCGTTGGGAATGATTCATCCCGGTCTTCCGGATCAGCTCGGCCGCGATTCTCGCCTCGGTCTCCGATTCAGCGACTAGAGCCTCGGCCGCAGCGGATACGGCATCCCCCCAACGACGGTCGACGCCGAGGATGGTGATCACGTTCGGTCTAGAAGACTCGCTCCGCCCCAGCGCTTTCGGCGACTCGGTCCGCAGGATGCGGCGCAGGCGCTCGAGCACCGCGGGCGTGCGCTCCATCCTCCAGCCGAAGATCGCCCGGACCTCGGCGACCAGCGCATGGTCGGCTGGCAAAGATGCCGAGAAGGCGTCGAATACCTCGCCCTGGAGGTCGGTAGGGACCGACAGTTCCGCCAGGAAAGCTGCCGCATCGACCCCGTCTTCGCCCCCGCGACGAAGGATCTCGAGCAGCGATGCGGTGAGGGCAACGATCGACTCGGGCCTAGAGGAGGCCCCCTCGTCGATCGCCTCAAGGGCGGTGCGGAGAGCCTGGAGGCCTCCATCCTTCACCGCCTCCTCGACCAGCATCCGACTGGCGGTCGTCGACAGTCCGGCGGCGAGCTTCAACGACTCGACGCGTTCTGGATCGGAAACGTTCCGGGTGACCCACGAGCGGAGAGCGTCATCGTCACTGTCGACCTGGTGCAGGGCGTCAGCAAGCTCGCCGAAGAGCCGCACCCTGGCTTCGATACGTCCTTCCGGCGTCTTGAGGAAGAACCCAGCCTCGTCCCAGAATTCGATCGCCTCACGGCCCGTCGCCGTCGCATCGGAGACGCCCAGTCCCCACCGATCGGCAAAGTAGTCGCCGAGCGTCGCGCGGACCGCCGTCTCCGGCGCGAGCGGCTCTCCAGCGAGCAGGCTGCCCTCCCGGACGAAACAGTCGAACAGCGCCTCCGCCGCGCGCGCGCCGCTCAGCGCTCCCAGCTCGACAACGCCGCTCGCCGCCCGGGCCGATTCCCAACGCTCGACGACGTCGCGCACGACCCCCTTGAGGATCTCTGCCCGCAGGGTCGGCAGCTGGGTGAGGTCGGCGTGGGCACCGCCGCTAACCGCGAGAAGGATCGGCATCAGCGGGGTCTTCGAAAGATCGGGATCGCGGGAGAGCACGCGCTCTACCCACTGCATCCGCGGCCGGACCCAGTCCTCGGGATCCTCGATGCAACGGTGCCCGGCGAAGGCGCGCAGGATCGCCCGGACGGTCTTCTTCACCTCTCCGGGGGCTACCAGCCGAGCCTCATCGAAGCCGAGCATCCTGCCCGCCACCGCGGCAGAATCGCGGGTCGCGACGACCACCTCGACCGAATCCTCATAACCGTTCAGGAGGTCGTCGATCGCCTCGACGACACGCTCCTTCATCCCTCTCGTCTCGTCGAGTGCGTCGAGGTAGAGCGTCACCTCCCCGCGGGCGAGCGCGCCGAGGATCTCCTCGCGGAGTACCGCTCTCTCGTCGCTTCGCAGTCTGGCACAGGCGATCTCAACCATCGCATCGACCGCCGGTTCGGAGTCGATCCGTCGCGCCATCAGCTTCAGGTCGATGAAGAGGGGCAACGGGGCACCCGGGGTCCCGGCCTGCTCGCCGGCTGCCTGGCGCATCGCCGTGCTCTTCCCGGAGCCGGGCAGGCCGGTGAGGAGAAGTCGCCCGCGACGCCGGACCAGGAGCGAAAGCGGCCGCTCGCTCGGCCTCTCCTCTTCGAGGTTCGGCTCGATCGCCTTCACTTCCGCATCGAGATCGGACAAGACCAGCCTCGGCAGGTCCGCTCCAACGCCGAGCAGTCGGATGGTTTCCCCGTCGTCTTGAAGGCGCTGGCGATAGGTGGCCGCGGCAGCCTGGCGGGCGACCAGGCGCAGGGCGACCGAACCATCGGCATCGCCGCTCAGCTGGAGGCCAGCCTCGCTCAGGGTTGTCAGGAGACCCGCGACATCGAGGCCTTGGCGAAGGCGGGCGAGATCGAGTGCCTTCGACCGGAGAGCCTCGAAGGCTTCCGGGCCGGAACCGTGGGCGACGATCGCGCCGTCGAGGAGGAGACCGGCGAGCTGAGCATCACGGAGCCCGCTCTCCCCTGGCTCACATCGCACGATCACGAGACAGTTGAGGAGCAGAGCGCGCTGCTCGCCGTCGAGATCTCCGAGCAGGGATTCCAGCTTCTTGAGCGCAGCGGCTTCGGCGGTCGTCGGCCTGCCGGCGGTCACGCTGCGGCGCCTGCGAAGCGCATCCGAGAGATGTTTGACCGGGCCGCTCGGCGCCGCGGTGACGATCGCCAGCCGGTCTCGGTCGGGGTCGAGCCCTCCATTCCTGACCGCCGAACGACATTGAGCGACGGCGTCGGCGAGCGGCGAACCCGGGCGGGTGCTCAGCTTGAGGGTGTGCTTCGCCTGGATGTGAAGCGCCCCGTCCCCGCGGAGGGAGCAGCCGATGTCGTCGAGGGCCTCGCCGGTCTCCAGCTGGAGGTCGAGCGGCACCGATGCCTCCCGCGGCAGGTCGAGTCCTCCGATCGCCCACCCCCGTAGGACGTGCGCACCAAGGAAGGCTGCAACCGCGGCCCGGTACACCTCGCCTCCCGCAGTGGCGGCCCCGCCGACCGCCGATCTGCTTGCACCTCTCCCGTTCAACCCCGCATCTCCGATCGTCGACCAGCGGCAACCGTATCGGCGGGGAGAGAAGGATCGCCGAAACTCAAGCCGGCGCCGAGATTCCGGCCACAGTCCGTCTACCGGATGTTCCGCGCAGCCAGCTCGGCTTGGTAGCCGACACCGTGCCGGATCAAGGCTGACGCGGTTCGCTGGCGCGACGTTCCGTGCCGCCATGCTCGTCGGTGAGTCACGATCTCGCAGGAATGCGGCTTTCGACAGCTATCTCGGCGGATCGCGTTCCAAAAGGGAGGCCAGGATGCGAATGAGAGCGACGGCATCGCCTCGTTGCCACTCGATCGCGGCGGCCGTGGAGTCACTGTGCTTGGCGGCGTTCGCGAGTGAACGAAGGGCGTAGCGGAGGAGCCAGAAACGGGCTTCCTTGTCGGCGGACTGGAGGCCAGGCGCTTTAAATCCAAGCTCTGACGGCGGCGGATCGGAATCGCCATAGGCGAGCTCAAGGGCATCGCGGCAACTGGCGACAGCCGCTCGGTGATCACCGTCGGCGAGCTTCGCAATCGCAGCCTCGAGCTCTTTGGTGGCGCGCTCTGCCGCGGGACTCGAAGGGCGGCTAAAGCGAGGGACCTGGAGGAGGAAGCCCTGGGCGTAGTCCCACTGTTCGAGTAGCTCAACCCATTCTGCCTTCTTGATTCTGAATTCGGCGTCGGTCCAGAAAGCGGTCGGGATAGCTGGTGGTTGGTCGGAAGGCTGCGCGGGGAGCAGAACGCCGCGGAACCGAAGATGGAGGTCCAGGTCGGCTCCGTCGCGACGTCGCTCGAGCTCGTCGAGCTGCGTCTGGTCGAGCTGACCCGCGAGGTCGAGACGGGCAGGAAAGGTGCCCTGCGAAGCGGACGCGAAGGCGGCGGCTCCGAGAGAGGTAGGCATGAGTGGGATCGGGCCAGTACCTGAAAGACCGATGCTGATTTCAGCCGCACAGAGGAGACGGGCGTCGTGAAAGCGCTGCCAGTCCGCGGGGAGGAGATCGAAGACGAAGCCGAGGCGGTAGGTGCCGAATCCGCACCCACCGCTCAAACTGATGAGCGTCGCGCCCAGGTGGGCACCGTCGATGCGAATGCCGGCAGTTTTCATCCGCGAGATCGTGGCAGATGAGGAGAAGAGCGATAGCTGGCGAAAAGCCGGCCGTTCGGTGATCTGACTGCACGCGCCGGTCGGGCGCTAACCTCCTGGCCGCAACATGGCGGCCGTAGTTCAACGGTAGAACTTCGCGTTGTGGTCGCGACAATGAGGGTTCGATTCCCTCCGGTCGCCCTTTTTCGTGGCCCATGTATTCCTGGCTCCTCACCCGCCGCTGCGCCGAAGCTCGGCGGGATCGAGCCTTAGAGCACCGAGCCACTCGGCGACAGCCCGCTCGGAGCTTGGGGCCGGTGAGCATGATCCGGCCCTCGCGCAGGCTGAACGTTTTGACCACCGAGAGGGCATTGCGGGGCACGACCCGCGTGGCGGTGGTCGGATACCCCTCGATCATCCGCCCGGCCGCATGCATCGCCCGGTCGGCGAGCGTGCGCATGTTCTGCTGTCCGAAGATCGCCCCCTCGAAGTAGATCGTCACCTCGTCCGATCCGATCCTCGGCTGGCCGACGATCGCCGAGCCACGAGCGATGCCGGCGGTCGCCTCGTGGCCGCCTGCAGGCAGGTAGACGATGATCTCGCGCACCGCGGGCACCTAGACCTCGCCGTCCACTTCCCGCGCCTCCGCGATCAGCTCATCGGCCACCGCCTGCCAGTCCTCGCGCGTGGCGACACCGAGCATCTCCTCGATGTAGGAGGGCAGGCTCTGGGCGACTACGGAGGGGTGGTAGTGCCCGGCGACGACGTGCTCGAAGCGGTGGCACCTCCTCGCAGCAGTCATCCGCGCGGTGCTCCTGGGCGACGCGGGCGCCGTCGAATGGCGAACTCACACAGCAGCCTCGCCGCGCCCCGGCCTCTTGCGCGCTCAAGGTCGCTCCCGATCCAGCAGACCGAAAGTTCTGTCTCGGTTACCGGACTAGGCAGAGTGCAACAACAACAAATTCCCCACCTGCTGCTCCCCCATGTCAGAGGCCCACCTCACCTGCCAGGCCCGTTCGGCTGGCACCGGCCCCTGGTCCACGATCCGCATATATGGCGTGGCGGTTTCGCCAGCGCGCGCCTGGGATCCGCCAGTGATCAGCCGCTCACCTGGCTTGCATTTCGCGCGTCCGCCGGCCTGCCCGTAGATGCCGTCGCGGGCCGTGGTATCCCGATCGAGGATCGGCCCTGACGTGCGAAGCCGGAACTTGCCGAGGTCAGGCACCTCGGTCTGCGGCAGCATGACCTCGGCAACCTCGCCCAGGATAAGGCGCTCGGCTTACGCGATCACGCCCCCGAGCAGCTGTTCGCACCTCCCCGAGCCGGGGGGTGGAATCCGTGGCGCGACCCGCCCTTTGGCTCCGCCCCTCATTACTGAGCCAACGTCCCGGCAGACATGCGACGATCTCGCCGATGCCGAGCATCGACGATCGGCCCATCTACGCTCTCAACTGGTTCGACATCGCCGATGCGATCAAAGGCGAGGTCGAGCCGCGGCAGGTCTTGATCTCGTCGAGTGGGAGAGCCGCGCGCTTCGACGCCTACCGAGAAGACCCCGACCTGGCGGATCTGCATCCCCATCGCGAAGCAGGTGGCGGCAACTATGTCTGGCACCTTTTCGACAAGCTCGATGACCTACGGCCATTGCTAAAGGACGCGGAGGGCTGAGGCTGTGGCCTGCTCGGAGGAGCTCGCCGATTCGCATCCGTGACGTGATCGATGCTCGGCCAGGCGTGCTCGAGTGCAAGATGTTCGGCGGGATCTCCTGGATGGTGAACGGCAACATGGCCTGCGGGACGGTCGGCGAGGACCCGATGGTCCGGCTTGAACGTCGGCCCAATGGAATGTTGCAATCACCAGCCGCTAGATCGCGTCCCCGCACGGTGAGGCTCTATGACCTCCGAGGCATGCTCAAGCTAGCATCCTTGGGGTCGGCCGTTGGCCAAAACAGCCACCGGATAGCTCAAGGGACACGCTCCATCACAGGGGGGAAGTTTTGGCGCAGAAGTCAAGACTACCTCCGCGTCACAAGCATCCCCTTGAAGCCAAACCCTGCCTTGAATCACGATCGCACTCTTGCTTTTGAGCGTGCAATGAATAGATGAGTCACTACGACGGTCACGGGCGCACACCCCCCGCCGATGGAACCCTTTTACTCCCGAGATAATTGGACGTTGGCGATATGCCTTGATGGGAACTCTGGTCCCACCCTTGAGAGGAGCAAGAGCGACACCGATTTCCATTTCTTCGCCGGCCACTAGCGGCTTGCACCGCGCATCGATGTCGACCGAGCCTTCGGCGTCTCCGAGCCACACACTTCCCCTAAAACAAGGAATACGCCCTTCCCCCCCGCTCATCCCGGGGCTACCGCGCTCCTCCATTATTCCGGTCGAAGGCGTCTCGTGCATACCATGCCCACGCCCTACGGCCGGACCTGACTCAGACAGCCCATACCCTACGACCGATGCGAGGAGCATCAGCGCAATAAGGCAGGAACTAGCGGCCGCGAACAAGTTCCGTTCCCAACGCAGTCATCGCGCCGTCCGGGTAGCTCTTCCCAAAGAATGGCAGCAAGGGAACGATGAACGTCCGAGGACACCATCTCTTGTTCGGAGCGAGCATGACGCAGGTGACGGGCCCCCGTTTACCGGTCCACCCCTCAGTGAGAGTTCTTGGTCGGTATCAGCCGCCACGGTAGCGGGGTCGACCGACACCCGCGGAGTGAGCCCGTAGGGCGATCGCAGCGAGGTGTC